>PVML01017452.1_pt1 | contig 223464 bp, 197 predicted proteins | sample 1853371 | NCBI WGS metagenome assembly PVML01 (sample SAMN08533508, study PRJNA380276) | Human gut metagenome, whole genome shotgun sequencing project. | isolation source: participant 1, chromium library | host: Homo sapiens | collected 2017
GCTTAAAATCTTTGTCATACCTTCGCCAGCCGCTTTCTGCAGCGCATCACTCATGCTGTTCATACCATATAAGAACAGCGCCAGACCACCAGCCAGGCCAAAAAGAATGGTTACATGCTCATTCATCATACTCTCCTTGATTTTACATTGATTTTTCCTTTGTTTCTGCCTAAGCATACAAAAAAACGGCTCTGCGTGCTATCGCAAAGCCGTAAAATAAATGTTAAATTCATGTAAAATCATTTTTTGATCCTGATCTGGTTTTTGCAGACATGTAAAAGAAAAATCTCTATGGTTAAAGTTCTGTAAAATTCACTGCATCGATGATCTCCTGCCGTTCCACATCCACAACCCCCAACGTATTCACACGGATTGCCGGAATCACCGGCAGACTCACAAACGCCAGAGTCATAAATCCATCAATCCCGTCCCGAATTCCAAGTTCACCAAGCTTCGTCTTCATCTCTTCCAGCTTCCGGTCCGCCTCTTCCACCGGCAGATCCGACATCAGTCCTGCAACCGTCAATGGCAGATCTCCTACAATTTCACCATCCACTGCAATCGCCAGCCCGCCTTCATTTTCCAGCACCCGGTTGCCCGCCGCGATCATATCCTCATCGCAGACTCCGGCCACAACCAGGTTATGGGAATCATGGCCTACACTGGTAGCCACAGCCCCTCGCTTCAGCCCATAATTTCCCAAAAATCCCAGTCCCACATGACCAGTTCCCCGATGCCGTTCAAACACCGCAACCTTCACAATATCCTTCTCCAGATCTACACCAGGAGCCAGTCCCGGCACCTGTTTAAATTTCTCGATCCGCTCCCTGGTCGTCAGTTCATGATCCATCAGATCGATCACACGCACCTTCGATCCGGTCTTTGGAAGTTCCAGATCCTTGATCTCAATCGGCTTCATATGGAAAGAATGGAACACCCGGCTCTGGATTTCTTCATCCCAGACCTTCGCCACATCTTTCCTCTCAGTCAGTTCCGTCACCATGTTCCCGCCTTCCGCCACCAGCCTGCCTCGCCGGTACACCTGTTTCACCCGAAAATCTTTCAAATCCTCAAAAATCACCAGATCCGCCTGATACCCAGGAGCCACAGCACCCATGCCTTTCAGTCCAAAATACTCCGCCGCATTCAAGGAGCCCATTTTCACCGCCTTCACTGGATCTGCACCATACCCTACGGCTTTCTGGATGATACTGTCAATATGACCATATCTCCCCAGTTCTCCCGCATGTTTATCATCCGTCACCAACATAGCCCGCTGATAGTACGGTGCTTCAAACATTGGCATCAGCTTTTCCAGATTTTTAGCTGCCGTCCCCTGTCGCACCATGATCCACTGGCCTCGGGCGAATTTCTCCTTCGCCTCCTCAAATGTGGAACACTCATGATCCGACTGCACACCAGCTGTAATATACGCATTCAGTCCTTTGCCAGAAAGCATAGGCGCATGGCCATCTATCAGCTTCCCATGATTTCTGGTCACTTCCAGTTTCTCCACACATTCCGGATCTCCCGCTACCACACCGTAAGAATTCATCATTTCCGCCAGTCCCAGTACCCGTGGATTGTCATAAAACGCTTCCAGATCCGAAGCGCGAAGCACAGCTCCTGCCTCATCAAGTCCTGTAGACGGCACACAGGACGGCATCATAAAATATACATCCAGAGCTAACCCTTCTGTTGCCTCCAGCATATAACGGATTCCAGCGGTTCCGGCCACATTGGCAATCTCATGGGGATCTGTGATCACCGCAGCCGTTCCATGAGGCACCACCATCCTGGCAAATTCCTTTGGCGATGCCATAGAGCTTTCCAGATGAATGTGTCCATCAATCAGTCCCGGAGCCACATAGCACCCATGGACATCAACCTCCCGGACTCCATCATACTCACCGATTCCCACGATCACGCCGTCTTCCACAGCCACATCGCCGTCCTCGATGCTTTCTGTAAATACATTGATGATTTTTGCGTGTTTCAATACCAGTTCTGCCTTTTTTCTTCCGCAGGCAGCAGAAATTCTCTCCGTAAATGCCATTTGATTACCTCCGATATCGGTTGAATGCCGCAAAGATCTCCTGTCTTCTCGGCCGCGCCAGTCCACATGGAATCCATGGACTACTAAAGGCCGACCAGCCTTTCTGATCCAGAAGCTGCTCCAGACGGTCAGCCAATTCTACAACACTGCAGCCATTTTCTTTTAATTCTCTCGTTAAGGCATAGCGCAACAGCTGGGCCAGGGCTGCAGACTGTTCTCCATCTGCCAGCTGCTCCACAAAACGCATTTCTACAGATTCATGATCCAGCGAAAAACCATCCCGGCCTGAAACACGGATCTTCATCCGATCTTCTCGTCCACCGGATTCCTGTCCTTTTTCGTCATTTTCACCTTTCCGTCCCTTTGCCCTTCTGTCATGGGAACCATTTTCCTGCTTTCTATTTTCAGGGACACGGATCATACGGTTAAATTCCGGGATCTGATAATGCGGCGCACGGATTCTTGGAGCCTGATACTGTCCACAGATTTCCTTCACTTTTGCCGTGATATCCACCGGACAGTAACGGTCCATCTGGATCACATAGTCGGCAATATAGAAAAATGCCCCGGAACTACCTGCCACCAGGATCGTAGACACGCCCGACTGCTCATACAGATCTCTCGCCCGCTCCAGAAATGGGGTGATCGGCTCCTGATCTGTGTGGATCACATGCTGCATCAGATCATCCCGGACCATAAAATTGGTGGCGGAAGTATCTTCATCAATCAAAAACAGCCTCGTTCCTGCTTCCAATCCCTCCATCACCGCAGCTGCCTGGGATGTGCTTCCACTGGCGTCTGGTGTGGAAAACTGATGAGTATCTTTTCCATTTGGCAGGTTATTGATAAACAGGGATATATCCACATTTTTCACACTTCGCCCGTCCTCCGCCCGCAATTTCACCGCAGTATTCTCCGTCAGCACAAACTCCCGGCCATCTCCTGCAATATGATCATAAACGCCCATCTGCAGCGCATCCAGAAGCGTGGATTTTCCGTGATATCCGCCGCCAACGATCAGGGTAATTCCCTCTGGAACCGCCATTCCCCTGATTTCTCCCCGATGTGGCAGCACAAAGGTCCGCTCCATGGAAGCCGGTGACTCAAATGGAACGCTGTCCTTCATAGGCAGATCTGACACGCCACTTTTTCTCGGCAGAACTGAACCATTAGCCACAAACGCCACCAGCTTCTCTTTTTTCAAGATCTGCCGCAGCATCGCCTGATCCTCTGCTAGCCACACCGTCTGCTGCACCTTTTTCTGGTCCAATTTTCGGTAAATCAGGCTTTTCTCCACACAGGCTGGAAGAAATTCAAATAAAATCTTCTCCAGTTCTCCCGCCTGAATGGTCCGCCCAAAAGCCGGAAATCCCACAAAAAAACGCATCTGGATCCGTTTCTCATCCATCTCACAGGCAGAACGCTCCAGCACTTCCTGTCCACATCTGGTGATCGTGATCAAACCGCTTTTTCCAGAACCTTTCGCTTTGAAATTATATGTTTCCACCTGACCAGCAAACTGACGGATCAGGAAATCAGAAAGTGCCCGTCTTGCTGGACCTGCCTTATAGTAATCTTCCGGGAATCCCGCCACTTTCTGACTGATCTCAATATGCACATTGGATGGGGACGCAAATGGATCCCCCTGCACATGGTCGATCCATAACTGGTATCTGCCAAAATCATAGCCACCTGCCAGCGATTTATAAGCCGGATAACTTTTCCGGTCAACTGCACGCAAGCTTCTACGCAGTTCTTCTGAACTTTTGATTCCATTTCTTTCCATACTTATTCCCTGGGAACTATCTGCCAGACCATCCATCCGACACACCGTTCCTTTCCTTTTCCATATTTTTCTATCAGGATCTGAACTATCTTTAGTTTAATCCTGAAACATCATTTCGTAAAGTCTTGACTTTTCACTTTCCCCATAGTCATTTTTCCGCAAATGAATTATAATAAAACCAGAATTCTGATATACGAGGTAAACACACATGAAAATCTTAAATTTTGGTTCTTTAAACATCGATAAAGTATACCAGGTAGACAACTTTGTACGCCCAGGCGAAACTATTTCTTCCAAAAATCTCAATTTTTTCTGCGGCGGAAAGGGCTTAAACCAGTCCATTGCCCTGGCAAAAGCAGGCGCTGATGTCTGGCATGCAGGCTGTATCGGCAACGACGGTCAGATGCTTTCCGACGCCTTACAAGACAGCCAGGTACGCTTAGACTTCTTAAAAACACTGGATATGCCTACCGGCCATGCCTTAATCCAGGTATCTCAGACAGGCCAGAACTGTATCATTCTCTTTGGCGGCGCCAACCAGGCCATTTCCAGGGAACAGATCGACGAGACCCTGTCCCATTTTGACCAGGGCGATATCCTGCTGCTGCAAAATGAGATCAACAATCTGCCTTATCTGGTAGACCAGGCTTACCAAAAGGGTATGACCATCTTTTTGAATCCATCTCCAATTACAGAACAGTTAAAGGAGATTGATCTGTCCAAAATCTCCTATCTGGTGTTAAATGAGATTGAGGCCGCAGATCTTTCTGGCGTCACCGCCCATAATCCGCAGGATTACGCGGACATTCTCTTAAAGAAATATCCGTCCTGCCACATTCTTCTCACCATGGGAACCGCTGGCAGTATCTATCTGGATCATCAGACTCACCACGCACAGTCCGCATTCAAAGTTCAAGCTGTAGACACGACTGCTGCTGGAGACACCTACACCGGATACTTCATCGCCGCCATCGCCAGAGGTGCTGATGTGCAGGCTGCCATGAAAGAAGCCTCTATGGCTTCCGCTATCTCCGTCACCCGCAACGGAGCATCTACCTCCATTCCAGAAAGAAAGGAAGTGCTGGAAAGCTTATGCGTTTATCCAACGAAGACCAGACATTTTTAAAAACCTATGATGATTCAAAATATGCAAAACCATCTGTGACGGCAGACATGGTGATTTTTTCACGTTTCTCGGACGGCTCTCTCCAGGTACTTCTCATCCGCCGCGGCAAATCTCCCTACAAGGATCAATTTGCACTTCCCGGCGGCTTTGTAAACCCGGATGAGTCCGTAGACCAGGCTGCCCGCCGGGAACTTCTGGAAGAAACCGGTGTTGACTGCGCTTGTCTGGAACCGATCCGTACCTTCAGTACCCCAGGACGCGATCCCAGACGATGGGTGATCTCCTGTGCCTACCTTGCTCTTCTGGATGCTACCAAACTTCAAGTGAAAGCTGCCGATGACGCAAAAGACGCCCGCTGGTTCCAGATCTTCCTGACCAAAGAAAAAGACGGACAATGGAATCTGGATCTAAAGGACACATCTTCCACAGAGCCAGCCACCATCCATCTCACCTTCCAGGAAACCTATCCAGAAAGCGCTGCCTCACTCCTTCCACCTGCGCTCCATCTGACTCTGCTGAATCCAGAAAATGGGTTGGCATTTGATCATGGAGAGATTCTTGGATATGCAGTGAAAAAACTGCAAAATTTATTAGTCGAAAATTGAACAACACTTTCTCATGAACCTTCTTAAAAGCTCAATAAAAATTTTCGATTTCTGCAAACGTACTCGCTTATTCAAAAACCCCAGATTCATACACATTTACAAACTTGAATCCGGGGTTTTTTCTTGTATTTCTCTCTATTTTATTACTCTACCGTCACGCTCTTCGCTAAGTTTCTCGGCTTATCCACATCCAGTCCCTTTGCCACACTGACATAATAACCAAGCAGCTGTAACGGAACTACCGCTAAAGATGCTGCAAAATGCTCATCCGTCTTCGGTACATAGATAGTAAAATCTGCCGTATCCTCAATATTATAATGGCCATAGCTGGTCAGCCCCATGAGATATGCCCCACGGCTCTTGCACTCTACCATATTACTGAGGGTTTTCTCATACAATCCACGCTGAGTCAGCACACCGATCACCAGCGTTCCATCCTCGATCAGGGAAATCGTTCCATGCTTCAGCTCACCTGCCGCATAAGCCTCCGAATGAATATAGGAAATCTCCTTTAATTTCAGGCTTCCCTCCATGCTGATGGCATAGTCAATCCCACGGCCAATGAAGAAAATGTTCTTCGCTGCCACCTGCTTTGAAGCAAACCACTGGATCCGCTCCCGGTCCTCTAAAATCTTTGTGATCTTATCCGGAATCGTTTCCAGTTCCGCTAACATCTCATCATAAGCTTTCTGATCCACCTGACCTCTCACACGGCCAAATTCCATGGACAGACAATATCCTGCGATCAGCTGGGCACTGTAAGCCTTGGTCGTTGCCACAGAAATCTCCGGACCAGCCAGTGTGTAGAACACATAATCCGCCTCTCTGGCAATAGAGCTTCCCACTACATTGACGATGGCTAAGGTCTTCACACCATGGTTCTTCGCCTCACGAAGAGCCGCCAGGGAATCAGCTGTTTCACCAGACTGGCTGACTACGATCACCAGCGTATCCTTCGTCAGAATCGGTCTGCGGTAACGGAATTCCGATGCCAGTTCCACCCGAACCGGTATCCGTGCCAGATCTTCCATCACATACTGGGTTACCATACCTACGTGATAAGCAGAGCCGCAGGCTACGATCACGATCTGGGAGATTTCCTTGATCGCCTCTTCCGTCAATCCCATCTCTTCCAGATTGATCCTGCCGTCCTTTAATACAGAACGGAAGGTGTCTGCCACTGCCTTCGGCTGCTCATGGATCTCTTTCATCATGAAATGCTCAAATCCGGCTTTCTCTGCCGCCTCTGCATCCCATTTTACCTCTGTCAGTTCCTTTTCAATCTCATCACCGTCCAGGTTAAAGAAGGTCACCTCGCCCTTTCTTAAACGGGCCATCTCCATATTGCCGATATAATATACATGTCTGGTATAATTTAAAATTGCCGGAACATCAGATGCCAGATAAGCCGCACCTTCTTTTCCATCTTCTCCATGCGTGATGCCAATGATCATCGGGCTGTCTTTCCGCGCTGCATAGATTTCCTCCGGATAATCCTTAAACATCACAGCCAGTGCATAAGAACCACGGATCCGGACCATGGCATGGTTAATGGCATCCACCGGAGTTCCTGCGTATTTTTTATAATAATAATCGATCAGCTTAACTGCTACCTCTGTATCGGTAGCGGAGTAAAAGGTATAGCCATGCTTTAACAGTTTTTCCTTCAGTTCCTGATAATTTTCAATAATTCCGTTGTGGACAGCTACTACATTCTCGTCATCGCTGCAATGAGGATGGGCATTCAGCTCCGATGGTTCACCATGAGTTGCCCAACGGGTATGGCCGATTCCACAGGTTCCTAGCAGAGCCTTTCCATCATTGGTCTTCTCTGCAAGCACCTTCAAACGTCCCTTTGCCTTTACAATCTCCACATTCTTTACACCATCACGAACTGCCAGTCCCGCGGAATCATAACCACGGTATTCCAGCTTAGAAAGTCCATGCAGCAAAATCGGAGCTGCCTGCTCGCTACCTACATATCCTACAATACCACACATTTGTCTGTCCTCTCTCTTTCTGTAAAAATCATGTATCTGTTCAATATGTCCTGCTCCTGGTCCATCCAGAGCATCCGCCCCTAACACTTAAGTTTTCTATCTATAATATATGTCAAAATCCAGAAACTGCCCCCAAGCAGGCTTTCTTGCCCTCCCCGGAGGCAGCACACAACGAATCGTTCGTAACGATCCCGTATCTTCATAGTTACAATTATTCTAATACCACACAGCCGAGCACTTCCTTCTGGAGATCTTTCGCCTTCTCCAGCTCCAGCTCTACCTGGCTGTACTTGGAAACCTTACATTCCTCTACAAATACCACTGCGTCAGCATCAGAAAGCTTCTCTAACGCTTCTGCATCCTCTAACAGATTGCCGCCCTTCACTACCTGGCAGTCACCTAACTCTGCCACTAATTTCTCAGCAACCCGGTTAAACGCGTCTGCCGAAGCACAGCCAGCCACCAGGATCTTCCCGGCATCGCCCATGAAACTACGGACATTGGCAGCGATCAGACCGTATGTCTTGTCATCTTCCTCAGAAGCACGTCCTTCCATCTTTCTTAAAGAAGCATCAATACCGCCTGCCTTCTTCGCCGGTAACGTTCCAAGAACACGGAGTTTGTAACGGTTTCTTAAATCTTTTGCTGCATAGATGCCATCCGTCATTAAAAATGCCACGCAGACGAAAAATATCGCCATAAATGCACCCAACACAGCTCCAAGAATCCCATATTTGATACCACTCTTTGCTGCTGCTGAAGTAGAATCTACTATCTTTTTCGGCTCCTGCAATTCATCTAAAGCGTCCTGCTTTTCTTCCAGGCTTGTGTTTAAATCAACCAGTCTGGTACTCTCTGCTTTCTGTGCATCGGCTAACTCCAGATCAACCTTGGATCCTACGCTTTCATCCACAACACTGATCGTGTGGACACCAATGGTCTCCTCAATCTTTGCCTTTGCATCATCCACACCACTTAAAACGTACTGCATGATCTCTTTTACCGATTTCTCATCCGTATAATTCACCTTAACAGACAGAATCTTCTGATTTACCTGAATATCGATCAGTTCCTTCAAATAGCGCGGTTCTGTACCAACCTTTTTTGCTACCTTCTGTAAAAACTCCGTATTGGTCAATGCCGACTGATATGCCTGTAAAATCGTATCCGTATAATCCACATTCTGATATACCATGTCAGGCATGATCACATAATCTGTCTTCACAAACAGATCGATCTTTGCTTCCCACACATCGTACGGGCTCATATTCATGCGGACAGATTTCTCTAAATACGTCTGCTGCTCTGTAATATCGTTTAACAGATTGTCAATTTCTCTCTCGCCGGTCGATTTATTCTTCTCATAAATCTCCAGATTTTTCTGATAATCCGCTTCCTTCTCTGCAATCACAGTCGGATCATTCTGGCTCTTATAAGTAGAAAATGCTTTGAAGCCGCCTAATAAAATTCCGATCACTACTGCAGCGATCACTACCGGCCGCCACTTATAAAGTACCGCAAACATCAAATCCTTTAAGTCGATTTCCTGATCATATGTACTGTTTGGTTCCATATTTTCTTTACTCCTTCGTTTTTTCACTGAGTTTTATTTTATCATATCACCGTTTATTAAACAACCCAATAAATAGAACAATTTTCAAAACAATTCCAACCGTTCCAGTTCCTGATAAGCTTCTTCCTTTTCCGCATTTTCTTCCAGTATACCATAGCTATATGTAACTTTCAGAAAATACTTGTATTTACTCATACAAAATGCTATTCTGAAATAAATAAAATATAGGAGGTTGTTTCACATGCCAAGACCAAAAGGAAGCAAAAACAAACCAAAAACAGCTGACAAAACAACGGTTGTTTCCACCGTAGATTACACGGAACTCATCGAAGAAAAATTAAACGAAAAAACTCAGATCAGCGCCGAGATCACTTCCATCACCGATCAGCTGGAAGCTCTCAAAGCTCAGTTAAAAGATAAAAAGAAAGCCTTAAATTCCATCGAAAAAGAACTCACAAAACTGGAGACCAGAAAAGCCGAAGAAGAAGCCAAAGCCGAAGAAGAAGCCAAGAAGCTCCAGCTAGAATCCATGCTCCAGCAGTTATTAAACAGCGGTATGAGCACGGATGAGATTCTGGATAAATTAAAATAATATTATGACAAATTATTTCAAAAAACTGCCTATCGGCATTGAAAATTTCAAAGAACTTCGAGAAGATAATTTTTACTATGTAGATAAAACGCAGTTAATTGAAAAGCTGCTTCAAAACTGGGGAAAAGCAAATTTATTTACGAGACCTCGCCGCTTTGGTAAATCCCTGACCATGAGCATGCTAAAACATTTTTTTGAAATTGGGTGTGATCCATCTATTTTTGATGGATTGTATATTTCTCAAAATCAAAAATTATGTCAACAATATATGGGAAAGTTTCCTGTTATTTCTATTAGCCTGAAGGGAATTCATTCAGAAACTTATTCCAAAGCCAAGGCAATGCTTATCAAAGTAATCAACGAAGAAGCCCGCCGTTTCCAGTTCCTATTAAACAGCGGCAATCTGACTGAAATTGATAAAGAATTATTTTTATGTCTCTTAAAGCAAGACATGAACGAAGATACCCTTGTATATAGTCTTCGTGAATTAACGGAACTTCTGAATAAACATTTTCAACAGAAAGTGATCGTTTTAATTGATGAGTATGATGTTCCTCTGGCTAAAGCCGATGAAATGGGATATTACAATGAGATGGTTCTTTTGATCCGAAATCTCTTTGAAAATGTCCTGAAAACCAACGATTATTTATATTTTTCTGTTTTAACTGGTTGTCTGCGTGTAGCAAAAGAAAGTATCTTTACCGGTTTAAATAATTTTAAAGTTTATCCAATCACAAATGTCGCTTTCGATGAATATTTTGGATTTACAGATTTTGAGGTAAAAGAAATTCTGAAATATTATCACCAGACTGGCCAGTATGAAACGGTCAAAACCTGGTATGACGGATATCATTTCGGTGATGTTGATATATACTGTCCATTGGATGTTATCTGTTTTTGTGAAGACCATCGCGAATCCCCAGATCTTGCCCCTCAGAATTATTGGCTAAATACCAGTGGCAATCAGATCATTCGACATTTTATCGAAAATATGGGAAGCCAATCTCAACTCACCAAAACAGATCTTGAGCTTTTGTTAAATGGAAGTTCTGTTCAAAGGACAATCCGTCAAGAGTTGACTTATAAAGATTTATATTCTTCTCCCGAAAACCTGTGGAGTGCTCTTTTCATGACTGGCTATCTGACCCAAAAAGGACTGCCTGATGGTGACCGCTATGATCTCGTCATACCAAATCAGGAAATCCGCAATATTATCACAACTCAGCTTCTTACCTTATTTACCGAAACCATCAAGAATGACGGAAAAGACCTGGAGGCTTTTTGCAGTGCGCTCTTCCACGGAAATGCGCCTGAGGTTGAACATCGATTCACAGCTTACATGCAAAAAACAATTAGTATTCGTGATACCTTCGTTCAGAAACCAACCAAAGAAAATTTTTATCATGGAATTCTTCTTGGTATTCTGGGCTATAAATCTGGTTGGAGCGTCCGTTCCAACAAAGAATCCGGCAATGGATTTAGTGATATTTTTATACAGATTGATGATTCTGATTTGGGTATTATTATTGAAGTTAAATATTCAGAAAATGATGATTTAAAATCTGAATGTAAGAAAGCCCTTCAACAAATCTCTCAAAAAAATTATACCGAAGGACTCTATCAGAATGGAATTCATCATATTTTGAAATACGGAATTGTATGTCAGAGGAAACGTTGTTGTGTACTGCTGGAAAAAGAATAGATTTATAATCAAAGGACAATCCAGACTCAAGGGAGCCCTCAAAAGCTCCCTCTCCTTGAAAATAATTCCTCATCATTTTTATCTTTTTTTACCAGGCACCGCTTCTTAAAAAATGATATTCCATAACAATAAATCTGATCATATTGTCCCTCATATTCTTCCGAATACATTTTCTGATCGATCTGTTTTAATGCCCTGTCATAATCCAGATCCAGGCTCTCCAATTTTTTTGAATACTTTGCCTCAAAAACTGCCACCCGGCCATTTACCGGATCATAAACCACTACATCACTCCGCCCTTCTCCATGCTCTTTATTGGAATCCACCATATATCCGGCCCCAGTAAAAATACCAGCCAGAAATGCATGATAAAAATCCTCTTTATAATCATGATAACTGATCGTCCGACGAAGCAATTTATTCATTTCCCTGGTCAATCCTTCCGTATCACCGTTCCATACTGCATGGAACAACTCCTTCCGGTCCCATTCCTTTGCACTTTCATCAAACCACCGGCTGACTGTTGTTTCAAATATTTCCTTAATTTCCACATTCGGGATCACAAGAGCCGTCATCCCCTCTGCCAAAGGAGCCGAAAGTTCCGTTTCCCTCACGCTGGTCAAATATCCGGTCAGATACAAAATACTCCACAGATTATCCTCCGATGAATGAAGATAATCATAAGTCAGATTTTCATCTATTTTCTGAATAATATATCCGCCCGCCAGCAGCGTTTCTAACTTATTCGTAATACTATTTCCCGCATAATCAATAAACGACCGGATAATTGCATTATCGCTGGTATTTTTCCAATAACTGGCCGGCTTTTTTCCCGGCTGTTCCTGAATATCCCTAAGATAATTCATCACATCCAGCATCTCCAGATAATATCCGTGACTGTTGGACTTTGCCACCGGCACATCATACTCATCAATCAGCAGCACCACCCGTTTTCCATAATATGCCCACATCGCCCGTGAAAACAGCCGTTTATCATATGTCTCCACCCGGTCACTGCCCAGAAGATACTGATGTTCCACGCAAAGCTACGCCAGCGCCGAACACAGCATCCCATACGCATTCTGAAAATCCAGACCATCCACCCGTTTCAAAGAAAGGAATAAAGTCGGGCACTGATTTCTCCATTTCTCACACAATTCCCGCTCTCCGGCAATCTCCAACCCTTCAAAAATATCCCGGCTATCCTTCCTGACATCAAAAAAATTCGCCAGCATACTCATCCCCAGAGTCTTACCAAATCTCCTGGGCCTGGTAATCAGCGTTACCTTCGTTCCTTCATCCTTCAGAAGCTTAGCGATCAACATCGATTTATCCACATAGTAATACCCTTTCCGCCTGATTTCCTCAAAATCCGAAACCCCAACCGGGATGCTTAAATTTTTCATTGATGCGCTCCTTTCAAACTGGTGTTGTCGATATCATTTATTGTAGCATGTTGCAATTAAATTGACAACGCAGCGCTTTCCACAAAGTATAGAATTCCTCTGTATCTTTTCCTTGAATTTTTGTTTGAATCAACTTTGACACTATTAGATTACTGACTGTCCCTCTTGCTTATATTGTTTTTTGCAATATACAGAGACATTCGAATTTTAGAAATGTTATCTTTTGTTATAGAAAATCTTATTTCTGACATTACATGCGGCTGATAAAATCCTCCAGACTTTTCGCATCCATCGCAAGCCGTGCCCATGCACTGATCTGATCCAGACTCTTCTCCTGATCAATTCGCTGAACTACTTCATCCGGTAATGTTCCCATAGAGCTTAACATTCCCTTCAACAAATTCTGGCAGCCTTCCTGGCGACCTTCTTCCTTAGCATCGTCGATCAAATCCTGCCACATCATATACTGTCTCTCCTTTCCCCGGTTTTCTTTAATTTGCCGGATTCTTCCCTCTGGTGTTCAAGAAAATGGTCTCCGCTCCATATCCATCTGGCTGTGATAATATCTGCTCCGCTTCGGAAGCGCATCCCGTTTCAGTAACTGCATCTCCACATCATAATGGGTATTCTTCTCGTCCTTCGCATACACATCCAGACGCACACCCTTACATTCCGGGTGGTAGATCATACTCTTCTCCTTGATCACCTCCACCCGGCTGATCGGCATCTCCAGTACACGTTCCAGCAACTGACGGCAGTTATCATTCTCCATCATCACCGCTCCGAACATGTAATTGTCACCGATGGTCAGATCCTGAAATCTTCTGATTTGTCTCATATAACTCCTCCGTGGTACAGAGGAATTCTATGAGATTATGGTAACACATTTTTCACCAAAATGCTATCGTTAATCAAATCTTGTCTTCTTATTTCCAATCTTACCACAAAGCAAAAAGGAGACAAAAAACATCTAGCTTCTCTGCCTCCTAAGTATATCACTTATTCTCTATTCGTCATCATCCTCCGGCTCATCAAATCCATACGCATCGTCTGCGCCCAAATTTCCTTCGTTCACCTCAACTGCTCCTGCACCATTATCCATAGAAAAATAGACTTTTATCATACCTAGTTCTCCTTTCTTTCAAACAGTGATTACCTACATTTTCATTTTACCATCTTTTAAAACAAAGGTCAAACTATTATTCTTCTGGGAAAGTTCCCCTACTTCCTAGATAAGTATGTAACAGGTACGTTCAAAACATGATTTTTAAATTGTATAATCCCACTCAAAGTAGATATATTAATCCTCGTCATTATTTAAAGTCTATATTCTACATGATATTTTTTTCAAAACTTTTATTCCTAAAATCGAACTACTAAACACAAAAGCAAAACTAATTATAAATGCAATCACCCCCCCGTCCAATCCCATATGGTTACAAATATCTGTTGCATATTGCATAAACGGTAAGTGTGTATAATGAATACACATAATTCCTAATGAGTGCTGTCCAATCCACTCCAGGCTTTTCATATTTATTATCTCACAAATGAATTTGCAGAAAAAAAGTATCATACAGCTTCCTGATATTCCTGTCACCAAAAAAACATATATATTTTCAATTGAAAATGTATGCAAATTATTTCCTGTTCTAAACAGAACATATGTGCCAAAACTAATCAGACTTGATATGCACAATTTAATTCCAATGATAAATTTATTTTCATTTCTTATTATTGTTGAAGATGCTATATAACCTACTAACACAAAAAGAAGACAAACCAATCCTCTAAAGAGAGAAATCATACTATATTTTACAATTATAGATGATATACTTAACTGTCTATAATACTTCCAGAATGTTATGGATAATATAAATATAATTATAGTTACTATAACCACATTTTTCTTTCGTTTGGCGATATAAATTATATCTATTGCAAAGATATCTGCCCAAAATAGTGCAATCAGAAACCATATTGGTGCTCTTCCTAGAAATGTTACCGTGCATAACAACCATTCATATATATCGTGGCTTAATGACTTATTATCTAATATAAAATATATAGCACTCCATAAAAAATAAGGCACCATTAAATTTTGAATACATGAATGGGTTCTATTTTTTATATACTCTAGTTCTACTTTATCTTCAATCTGTGTTCCTATTAAGATACCACTAATAATAAAAAATAATGCCATATGAAAAGAATAAATATAACCATGTATAATATTACTATATTTGAAAGGCTTATTACCTTCTGCTATTATATGTCCACAAACAACTAATATTATACCAATCCCCTTCGCTACATCTATATATGCTATTCTTTTTCCATTCCATTTTTTACTCAACTCGAATCTCCCCCCTCAAAGATAAAGATCAAGCCCCTACCTTTAGGCTAAAATATAATGTTTCCCATTTGCAATAACGCTCAATCAAAAAGTCTTCTAACTATTTATAGTAATCAAATTCACAAATTTTCATCGAACCACAAACATGAAAAGTGTTGACCCAAGTGTTAATACAATAGCAGCAAATCCTTGTTGCAATAAAAGCTTCTTTGAAATCTTTGCAAGATTTAAGCGTGTTCCTCTCGACACCATAAAATAACCAGATATAACAATGAATATTGTATTACCCACCTAACCCATTGGCGAAATCGTAGTCAATATAAGTAACTTTCTAGAAAAACCAGGCGTGTTAAACAATCCGTTTTTTAATTGATCTATAGAATTTGCATCTGTTAATTGTGTATATACACAATGGATATATATGATATGCAATAATCATTATCCTTGCAAAAATGCGTAATAACTCTATATTGGAATTTCTTTTTGTTTCCATTTTGTTTCCCCTTTTATCTTAAATATGAACTCTGAAAAAGTTAACTAATTATCGAATAAACTTAAAAATATCCTAATCTCGTTAAAATCCAAAGAGTTCAGAATTAACTTTGGGATTCTGATCACTGCATCATCCAAATTATAAAACCATTCCACCGTGTCCTGTTCCTAGAATCAATATTTTTTAACCGAATATAGAGGACTAACTATTCTATATATTCCAATAATTAGCAAATATAAAACAAGGTAAATTGCCGCTGTAATATTCGATTGAAGCGTGGTTGTACTAATTATAAAAGCTGATGACAAAATTAGTTCAAATATAACGTTTACCCATATATTTTTTATATTTAATACCATTCCTAAATACAATTCATTCAAAGTACTTCTAATAAGCATTAATATAGTGATGCTAAATACTGAAAGAAATAAATTTTTCAATACATATGTTGATATAAATGTTAATATTATACTAATAAGTACTGTAATTACATTAATATATAAAATTTCCTTTTCTTTTCTCAAAGCCTTCAAATAAGTTAAATATAGTAATGAAATTTTGCCCTCATAAATACAAATAGGAAATAATGTTGCCATATATATTATTGAATCAGTATATTCTGGAAGCAACAGATTGATGAAAATCTTAAATGGGAAAAATACTAGTAAAATTACATATGCATATACAAACGCATTATTTAATTTTATAAAAAGGCTCCTTCGATAGTCTGCTTCAATATTTCTTAGCATTGGATAAATTACTATTCCAACAGAATTAATAAATATGATCAAGAAATTTGATATACTAATAGTTAATGAAATTTTTCCAAAAATCTCGATACTCCATATATGTTCAATTCCAAATCGAACAATACCAGTTATTAGCATTCCTGCTAGATTAGCAAACATAAGTTTACTTCCAACATCAATGTTTTTCCAAATTTCAGTAAAAATCCCCTTCCACTTGCGTGACTCTATTTTAAAAATGTCTTTACAAAATAGCAATGCAAGAATAAGTGAAAGTAATCTACATGTCAAATCTCCACCAATGAGTGCTTCAAAATTATCATTATTTTTACTAAGAAGTAATACCACAAATACACCAAACAGCCCTCGATCTATCGTATTTATAATGGCATATTCTTTAATTCTACTTGTCATTTGCAAAATGTAAACAAACATACTTCTAATGTTTGTAATAATCATACATACCGAAACCCATAAAAGCACAGTTCTCTTATATGGGGAACAAAATACTGATGTTAATGTTATTATGCAAATTGCAATTAAAAATTGTAGTATAAGTTCTATACAAAATTGCTCATATAAACTATCTTTATCTAAATCATTGTAATTTGATCCACCATATCGTAAATATATTCCATCGTTCCACCCAAAATGAAATATACCTATATAAGATACATAAAACAAATAAAGTTGCCAGTATCCATAGTTTGTTGCTCCTAACAATTTAGGGACAACAAAAGTTGTTAATGCTGATATTAAAAACGATAAAGCATTAGTGCCTAAAGAATATAAAAAAGGGGCATATCTTTTCATAATTTATTATTCTCTTCTATTATACTATTTTTACATAATATATTAAATAATACATACATCCACATAATCTCATATACTGTACCAAGATGCATTCTTGTAAACATTTGTTCCGTAATTGGGTAATATATAATAGGATATATTAACATCGCATAAAATATTTTTGACAAATCCTTTTCGCTTTTATTAATATAACGATAAAATATATCATAACAAAATCCAGATATTAATGGAATAAACACTATTCCCCACATGCCAAAATCTTCAAAATATCGTTTTAATGCTGTATAAACATTTGTTGAAAAATAATATCCGTTTGTTGATGCATATTCAATAAATTTTTCAAATCTATACCCTGAAAGTTCTTTAAATGGAATTCCAATTTTCTGAAACACTCCAAAAATTGTATAAAATGTTGAAAATCCATAGGTCATCTCTTTAGTATTGAATTGTTGTACAAATAGTGTAAAAGCATATAACCCTGATCCTGTGTATATGCTAATTGCCCTTCCGAAATTTGATTGATAATTCTTGCTTTTGCCCAACAAAAAAAAAGCTACTATCCCTAAACTAATAAATGGTATTGCTTTTTTTACTATTTTAAAGTTAATATTCGATTTTTGAGTCGGACGATACAACAAAATGAATATACAAAAAGTATATATAAAGCATCTAATAAATGTATTTCTGTCAGTTGATATAATCATGCATATGCAATACTCCAATATTGGCACTAATACAAATATTTTTTTGCATCTTTTTTTCTTCAGTAATATATATATACTTATATATGCTAATACCTGCAGTATAATAAACACCTGGTTTCCTATAAAACCAATAGATGCTCCCGTAATTGTTTTATCGTAAACTATCCTCAAGTTTTTTAATATATTTATAGTTCCTGCAAATTGAGTCATTTTATATATATATATTATTGTCAATATATTTGAAACAAGCATGACTGTAATCGTTGGATATTTCTTTATAGAAATTTTTCTTGTACTCATTTTTAGAGTTATATTCTTTTCTTTTAACTGAATTTTTTTTGCTACAATACTTCCTATTCCCCAACTTCCAATTCCTATTATCAAGCACCAAATACCTTCAAATGAATAATGTGTATCCCAATTATACACATTCACTAAAGTTACTATTAAGCAGAAAAAGAACATGAAGCACAATATAAACCACGGAGATAATATATCCCTATTGCCAACAATGTACGAAATATAAACAAACATTATAAAAAATATAAAAATAATTATATTCATTTTACATTTTCACTCTTTTTTCTATTATATATTTAATCATTCATTTACCGTATATTATGGTCATAAAACTTTCCTTTAAAATTAGTTTCTTACTGATCTATTTAATAAAAAGAAAATAATATTTTTCCCGCTAAACCTATAAAAGTTTCACCTGTATATTTCCGCAAACCACCTATATTTTTCACTAAAAACATCTTGGCCTTAAATGTTAATCCATCTCTGCAGCAATACACCATCGGATGAGTAATCGCTTTTTCTGGAAATGTTCTGCAAAGTTCCATTGATATCGAACTTCTTCCATTTCGATACGCTGGATTCTTTATTTTTTTTAATTTCTCTTTTAAGTCATATAGGTGTCCATACGCATATGCGCCTACAACATTATTCTCATGTTGTCTATATTGTATATGAGCATTGCTATCATATACAATCCCATCATACAGGGAAGCTACATTGCTAACCCAAACATCATGAATCCTTTTTCGCAAAAGTTCTTCAGTAGGCCTTCTGGCTGGTTCAGATAATACTTTTTTAAGCACTTTGTTGAAAACAAATGTACAACCACTTATTCGATTAATTTGAAACTGCGCTTCTACGGAATTCTGCATATCATAATCATTTGGATATCTCAATGAGATTTGGGTTCCATTTTCATCTACAAGCATTTGATTACTAGCATATAACGCAGGTGTGTCCCTTTGTTTAATACTATCTATCGCTACTTTTAGCTTATCTTCCAGCCAGATATCATCCTGATCTGAAAACGCATAGTAATCATAATCATCAGGACAATCATATATAAGTTGCATGAAACTATTACCAACACCGACATTTTTACCCATAGTCCATATAATATTCTGATACTTCTGAGCATATTCTTTTACAATATCTATTGTTCCATCAGACGAACCATCGTCTCGAATATATAATGTAACCTCTACCCCTTTCTGGAACAGAATACTGTCTATTTGTTCTCTCAAATACTTTGCCCCATTGTAAGTACTCATCAGAATAGCAACTTTATCCATCGACTTTCATTCCTTCTATCATTCTCTCAAACATAGACTTCAAATCTACGCATGGTTTCCATCCAATCTTCTCAATCTTTTCAACATCCAGATTCATAAACAGTGTTCCGGCATAGCCCAGTTTCTCAATATCCTCTGCGATGTCAAATATGACCTTTATACTTCCACCCGCTATCTCATCTGCTACCATCTGAGCCATATCCTTAATGGAACAGTACGTTTCCGGATTAGCAATTGTGTATGCCTGGCCTGATTCTGCATTTAATAAGCTCACTAAAATTGCAGAAGCAGCATCAGCTGTATATAAATAACTACGCTCTGTCAGACCAGCAGATTTTAGAACAATATTTTTCTTTTCTACAACACATCGCATAAACTCAGCAAATATACGCCCATCATCATATTTGACTCCTGGTCCAAAAGTTTGCGTTGCTCTAAGAATCACTGTGGGAACACCGTACTGCGACCAATAGCTATTACATAAGTTTTCGCATGCGATCTTAGCAATAGGGTAACTATTACGAGCATTCATCGTCTCAAACGACCCTAATTCATTTTCCTTAACCCTATGACCTTTACTTGGATGCCCATATACCTCCATTGTGGATACTCCTATAAATTTCTTTACGGAATGTTTCGCCGACCAGTCAAGAAGTGCCTTGTATCCATTTAAATTTGCCATCATTGTATCTACGGGCTTTTCCATAAAATATTTAGAACTTGTCGGGCTTGCAAGGTGAACAATAAAATCGACTGTATTATCTACTTCAAATTCTGCTCCCAATTCATAATGCATGATTTTTGCCTCAGTCCATCCAAACAACGTATCAGCCGCCTCTGTATTTCTCACAGGCAAAATCAACTTAATGCCAAGCCCTTTTCTTTGACTGTTGTATGCAATTGCATTTACAAGATTCTGACCAATCAACCCTGTGGAACCTGTTATTAATATTGTAGAATTTTCAAATTGTTTCCATTCTATAAAGTCAAGATTACCAATATTCTGACAATCCTCAAGTTGAATTTGATTCATAATTACACCCCAAATATTTGTGAATTTTCTCTAATGTCCATAAGTGCTCTGAATGTATAGAAATCGGTAGGCGTCGTGATTTTGATATTCTCTGCTGACCCTTCAACAGTATACACATCGTAACCTTTCATTTGCATTAAATAAGCTGTATCAATACAATCATTCATACCTGAATCGATAGCATCCTTATGCACCTCATACAATTCACCCAATCTGAATGATTGTGGAGCCTTTGCCATCTGACATCTACTACGGTCTATGATCTGTCCAACTTTATTATAAGAGTCTGTTTTTACTGCTATAGTTTCAATCGCTGGTGCTACTGTGACACCAGAACCATATTTCTCAACAGATTCAATATTACGACTGATAATATCATGATCGATCATTGGCCTTACTCCATCATGCATAAGACATATTGTATCGTTCGGATACAACTCTCTAGCCTTCTTCACACCCTCAAATCTTGACAGCATCCCCGTAGATCCACCTGGAATAATAGCCTTTACCTTTTCAATATGGAATTTATCTACTAGATTCCGGCAATAATCAATCCACTCTTTTACACACACAACAATAATACCATCAATCAGTTCATGATCGTTGAAATGTTCCATTGTGTAGATAATAATTGGCTTTCCATGTAATTCCAAGAACTGTTTTGGTTTTGTTTTTGTGTTCATCCGCTGACCAGTGCCGCCTGCAAAAATAATTGCTATGTTCATATTCTCATTTCCTTTATAATTCAAGTCGTTTTACAAAATGACTCTCGCGTTTTCCATCTGGTGGTGGAGTCATATAATCATCACCATAATTATGTCTTAAATACGCATCAGGATTTGCCGGTGCAAACAATGTCAAATTTTCAAATTTGATTTTTTGCAACGGTAAAAATACATCTGTAGAAAAAATTTCTCCAAGATAATGTCTCCGACCTGTTGCGCTTGTAATGAAACCTGTTTTTTTCTTATATTGAATTGCTTTGTCAACTGTGTTAAACCATTTTGCCGGACTCCTCCAGGAAAACAGAAAACCGACAAATGTCATTGCCGTATACAATATAAAACCGCCACGTGTTTTGTACATCATCTGTTTATACTCTTCATTTGGATATGTATAATCTGTAACCGACGATGCAATAATCATCAGCCCATTGCACCATATGCCCTTAATCTTTTGATGAATCCAATTATCAGGCACAGCGTCATAAGGAAATACATCTATCTGAACACAGTTCGGTTGCAATGGAGTATTTCCATCTACAGTTTCTAGTACTGTACCCTTCTTATAAATCTGCATGAACCTGTTTCCATTTGGGCATAGAGAATTGGGACATCGTAAGTAATAGTTTTCTCCTAATTCTTGTTCGAAAATTGATATAAATTTTGCATAGTCTTCCCTCGTCATGCCAAAATCAACATCATCATCCCACGGAATAAAACCACCATGGCGAATGGCTCCTAATAAACTCCCTCCGACAAGGAACATCTTAATATCATATTTTCTACAAACCGCATCAATTTCAGCAGTCATACAAAGAAGTGTTTTTTTCAACTTCTCTCGCTCATCATCTGATAAGGGCCTTACAAAACCGCTATTTGCAGCTTCATTTAATATCATTTTTTTGCTTAACATACCATTAAGCCTCTTTCTGCAGTCTTATTTATATTACATATAAAGATCTTACCATCTATTCATATTCTTTATTATTTTGGTATATTTTTAATTCAAAATAATGTTTACTATTTTTTTGTAACTTTGCTTTCTATCAAATTGTTCTTCTGCACACCTTCTCGCATTTACTCCCATAATAATACGTTCTTGAAAATTATCCATCAAATGCATTATTGCATTTGCCAATTCATCAACATTCCCATTTGTACAGTTCATTCCCATTTTATACTTATCAATCAATCTTCTAAATTCTTCGCTCTCTTGTGTGCTAATAATTGGAATGCCACTTGCAACGTAATCTGCATGCTTATTAATTATGCTTTGAGCAGCACCAGCCATTATAGGATTAACGGCAATATCACATGCCGATATATATGAGCACATCTCATCATATGGCATTCTTCCCATAAAAACCGTATCAACGTCTAAATTAGCCGCATACTTTTTAAACTGTGATAATAATGGTCCATCTCCCATAATTATAAATTTAGGAGCCTTACCTTTTTTTTCTTTTACCTTTTTTAATGCATCAAATACACATGTCAGATCATAGCTGCTTCCTAATGTTCCACAATATCCTATCCAGATCTCCTTTTTATCTTTTTCGACATTTCCGTGCTTCACATTATTATCAAACACCTCCAGATCTGTTCCTAAAAAAACTGGATAAGCAACACTACACTTCTTATTCACTCTAAGTGCGCGATCAACGTATGTTTTTGAAACAGCCACAATTTCATCTGCATTCTTGTAAATATAATTCGCCAAATATGTAAACGGAAAAAACATCAAGTCACTTAATATTGGTACATGAAATACCATCTTAAACGCTTCTGGCCATAGATCCTGAATATCTATAACGAACTTCACCTTATTTTTCTTACAATACTTTGCCACAAAATAAGGTCCAGTTAATGATGGTACTGCACAATAAACAACATCAGGAGTTTTCCTTTGTTTTAAATATTTTTTCAAATTAATGCCCCATATAAAGTGTGATAAAAATCGCTTTATACAAACATTCTTTTTATATCCTATCTCATTAAGAAATGTAATCTTAAACGGCCATTCCTTTTGTGCTGTTACCCTATGATTCTTCTTCTCATGGCAAAAAGAACTCGTTACAATTTCCACCCGGTTATTGATACACATTTTTTTTGCAATATACAAAAATCTATCATTATCATTTTCTGAGTACGTAGAGCCAAACTGCGAAATAATTAATATATCCATTGTTCTTCCTCTTTAGATAATTTTTACTTCATTATATTTCATCATAATAACGCCCTCATCGTAATTTCCAATATTGCTAACATTTGATTTTCCCCTAAGATTGTTAACTATCATTTTCATATGGTCTACTCCACTCTCAAAAGCATGAGGATAACCTCCGCCAAATCTTGGATTTACTTCTGAAATATAGTAGTTTCCTCCTACATCAAATATATCAATATCAATCTGACCACAATACCCTGCCCTTTCAGCAAATTCTTTAATTAAGCCAAATAGTTTTTCATCTTTGAATGATATAGATTTATCTGTCTCTCCAGCACGCATTGCAATCTTCTTCTTAGTGAAAATTGACACTACCTCTTTTGAAACCATATCAATATATACATCCGCACCAATCTCCTGTCCGTCAAGATACTCTTGAATCATCAAGCCTTCAGCATGTGCAAATAACAAATCAATAGTTTCTTTATCATACACCTTAGAAATCGCAATGCTTGCACTCCCTCTTACTGGCTTAACAAATACTGGATAATTGATTCTTTTCGCTTCAACATCTGCAAAGAATTTTTCTTTATCTATGTAAGATTTTGCGCACTTATACCCATACTCCGTTAACCATTTATACATTTCATACTTGTCAAGTGACATCTCACACAGTTCATAAGATGAGCCAATAACCTTTGTTCCTACCGCTTCAAATTTCTCTCTATTTTTTGCTAACAAAGAAAGTTCTGGATCTATGAGACTTAGTACACCATCTATTTTTTCTTTTTTGCAAATATCAAGAATCACTTCTAAATATCCCGGTGCTGTCATTTTGGGAACTGTATAAAATTTATCCGCTTCATAAATAGAAGGTGCCAGATTACTCATATCTGTGCAAATAACATTTCCTTGTCCTGCTAATGTCTTTTTAAAATATTGAACAATTTTATTTCTTGTTCCGGAACTTAAAAGTAGAATATTCATATTGTTAATCCTCAATTATTGAATTCATAATATATTGTTCTGGCTTCCATGCCTTACGCACCAATTTCAATTTATCATTTTCTTCAATATATACATCTGGAAAATATTTAATAAATAATGGTGTCAAACACATCGTGTAGGCACCAACTTTATCATAAATAATTTGATCACCTATCTGTAATGTTTGACCATTTTTTACTTCGAACAAACGATCATGTTCCATGCAGGTATAACCACAAATGACCTGTTTTGAATGAATTTCTGTTTCTTCTTGCAATCGGAAGGAATGAAAATAGGAACTTTTTGTCATTAATGGATCAATGCTCGTTCTAGTTCCATCTGTAACAACAAATCTATTGTATTCCGTATCCTTTACATCAATTACCGTTGTAACATAACTAATTGGCGTTCCGATCACAGCCATTCCTGGTTCAACAATGATTTTCGTTTTCTCTTTTGTAAAACACTCTGATAAAATATTTTCTATCATTGAAAAATACTCATCAAATTGTGGCTTGTTTGGCAAGCCTCCAAAAAATCCTCCGCCAATGTCAATATAGTCGAGACTTAATCCAAACTCCTTCTGAATTTTGCATGCCACTTCTGCAATTGCTCTATAAATATCTAAGCCTCTTGTTTTTGAACTAGTATGGAAATGTAATCCTGCAATTTTAACCTTCTTTTTAAGAAGAAGATTTAAGGCCTTTGCAAGTTCTCCATTTTCATAGCAAAAGCCAAAACGTCCACCATCACCCGGACACTGTGACTGTCCAGGACACATTTTTTCTATATCAAAATTGACACGAACCCCTATGATTCGTTTCTTTTCTTCAATTTCATCCAGCCAGTTAATTTCTCTTTGTGAATCAATATTAACGATACACTTATTTCGAAGCGCATCTGTAAAAGTTTCTTTTGTCTTAATCGGCCCATTATAGATAATTTTATCTTTTGCAACCCCTACGAGTTTTGCCAGGTTGTACTCATCTTCCGATACCGTCTCAGCATAGCACCCCAAAGAATCAAAATGCTTAATAATCCATGGAAGCGCATTGGTTTTGTATGAATACCCAATGATATAATTATTCCAATGTTTATCTAATGCATCTGTCAATTTTTTGAAATTTTCATCCAATACCTTCTTATGAATCACATAATATGGAGTTCTAACTCCACTTTGCATTTCATTAGTTTGTTCCATTAAAATCCTCCATTGTATCTGAAGTTGCCGACGATATCCCTTCTTGCTTAATAAATGCTTTTTCAACCGTCTGAAAAATAATTTTTAAATCTCCTAAAAAAGTAATCTTCTCTACATATTGACAATCAAGTTCAAATCTGTGTGTCCATGTAATCGAGTTTCTTCCATTTACTTGTGCATAACCAGAAAGTCCTGGCCTTACATCATGTCTATGTCTCTGTTTTTCTGAATAAAGTGGTAAATATTGAACCAGCAATGGACGAGGCCCGATTAAACTCATGTCCCCTTTTATAACATTAAAAATTTCTGGGATTTCATCGAGACTTGTTTTTCTCAAAATACGACCATATTTGTTTAACCGTATGCCATCTGGCAACAAATTTCCATTTTTATCTTTTCTATTATCCATAGATCGAAATTTTATCAATTTAAAAATCTTTCCATCTTTTCCAGGTCTTTCTTGAATAAAGAACGGATTTCCCCTCATAAAAATTGCACCAAGGATAATCAAAATTACATACAACCAGCTAAATACGATAACTGTAAGTATTCCGCATAAAACGTCTATTGGTCTTTTAAAATATTTTTCATAAGGTCCATATGGCTTATGAGTCTCCATATTTGCTCCTCAACTTTTCACTTATTCAAAACACGCTCTGATAGCTCTAATAATCCGTTCCTGCTGCTCCACCGTCATCTTATTATCACTAGGCAGACACAATCCCCTGCTGAAAATATCCATTCCAACTTCTTCCCGTCCCCCGGCAATATAAGCATTTGTCACGGCTCTGCCGTTTCCGTCTCTGGTAACAAAACCATTCATCCGGTAAATCGGCTGCATATGCATTGGCTTCCAGATTGGACGTCCCTCTGCATTTACCGAGCTGATCGCATCTAAGATCTCTGTTGGACAGGATTTTCCTGCTTCTGCCACATATAGCGCATCCTGTTCTCCGCGAACCTGTCTGCACATGGCATTCTTATCTACAACCAGACAGCTCAGCCAGAAATTCGGCACAGAGTTTTCCTCATCATACGGATTCATGGACACCGGAAGCTCTTTGAGTCCCTCTTTATATCGTTCATAGATTGCCTTTTTCTGTGCAATGTGCTCTTCTAAATGTGGAAACTGTCCGCGTACCACTCCAGCAATGACATTAGACATCCGGTAATTGTACCCTACTTCCTCATGCTGATACCAAGCGGCATTTTCTCTTGCCTGTGTAGACCATTTCCGCACCTTATTAGCAGACTCTTCACGATCTGTCAACAGCATTCCGCCAGAAGATCCGGTGATGATTTTATTTCCGTTAAAACTGATGCAATTATATTTACCAAATGTTCCTGTCTGTCTTCCTTTGTAGGTTGCTCCCATAGATTCAGCAGCATCTTCTACGATCACGGCACCATGTTTTTCACACACAGCCTTAATTTCATCTACTTTTCCAGGAGTTCCATAAAGGTGTGCAACGACCACCAGTTTCACTTCTGGATAGACCTCAAATGCTTTCTCTAACGCAACTGGATCCATATTCCAGGTATCTCGTTCCGTATCAATAAATACCGGAATACCGCCTTCATACACCACCGGATTGACCGTTGCGGCAAATGTCATATCGGAACAGAACACTCTTTTTCCTTCCAGCGCACCATGTCCAACCTCTGGCTGGCCATACAGATCCATTCCTGCTAATTTAATCGCCATATGTAATGCAGCTGTTCCAGATGAAAGCGCTACGGCATGTTTGCAGCCAATCTTTTCGCTGGCACACTTCTCCACCTCGTTAATATTGGCTCCAACGGTAGACATCCAGTTTGTGTCATATGCCTCTTTCATGTACTGAAATTCTTCTCCATGCATGGTTGGAGAACTTAAATATACATGCTGTGCAAGTGGTTCTATTCCATTTTTCTTAAACATTTTATTGCCTCGTTTTCTTATTTTTTCTCAACCTGTTCATTCACCGTCTCCGGCTTCACATAAGTAGGAACAATGATCTTCACTGCATCCTTAATACTCTCCGAATCCCGGTTCGCGATCTCATAAAGTTCCTGTAATTGATGTTCAAATTTCTCCATATCAAAATCAATCGGTTTTCCAATATGGATCAGTTTATTCGGTGTATCCTGAAGCCCCTCCTCGTTCATCAGAAGCTCCTCATACAATTTTTCACCCGGTCTTAAACCGGTAAATTCGATCTTAATGTCCTCATCGACCTTGTAGCCGGACAAACGGATCAGGTTTTTCGCAAGATCCAGGATTTTCACCGGCTCGCCCATATCCAGAACGAATATCTCTCCGCCTTTAGCGTATGCCCCGGCCTGAAGTACCAGAGAAACTGCCTCTGGAATGGTCATGAAATAGCGGATAATGTCCGGGTGCGTAACGGTTACTGGACCGCCCTGCTCAATCTGCTTTTTAAACAATGGGATCACAGAGCCATTGCTTCCTAATACATTGCCAAAGCGGACTGCCACGAAATCTGTCTTAGATCTGGCGTTCATCATCTGGATCACCATCTCGCACATACGCTTGGATGCGCCCATGATATTGGTCGGATTCACCGCTTTATCGGTAGAAATCAGCACAAAACGCTTAGTTCCATATTTGTCTGCAGCTTTTGCGGTCTTATAGGTTCCAAATACATTATTTTTAATGGCCTCGTTCGGACTGTCCTCCATCAACGGCACATGCTTGTGGGCCGCTGCATGGTACACGATCTCCGGACGATATTTTTCGAAAATAGTGTTGATCCGGTGAGTATTTCTTACGGACCCGATCAGCACCACCAGATTCAACTCCGGATATTTCTCCCGCAATTCCATCTGGATGTCATAGGCATTATTTTCGTAAATATCCAGAATGATCAGCTGTTTTGGCTGGTGTCCGGCGATCTGACGGCAAAGCTCACTTCCGATGGAACCGCCTCCGCCAGTCACCATCACGACCTTTCCACTGACATAATCCATGATCTCATCTAAGTTGACCCGGATTGGATCACGGCCTAATAAGTCCTCAATTTCTACCCTACGCAGCTTTCCGACGCTCACTTCACCGTTTAACAGCTGATAAATACCCGGCAATGTCTTAATATCACAACCGGTTTCCCGGCAAATTTCGATGATCTCCTTGCGGTCTTTGGCTGACGCAGAGGGCATCGCTATGTAGATCTCATGGATCTTATATTTTTTGACCAGTTCTGGAATATCATTTCTGGAACCGGCAACTGGAACGCCATTTAAGATTTTACCGACTTTGTTGGGGTCATCATCTACAAAACAGACCACAGTACCATCCGTATACTGGCTGGTGAGCATTTCCTTTAAAATAACAGTTCCGGACTGACCGGCTCCTACCACCATCACATGTTTTTCAGATTTCCGCAAAAAACGAGTGCCAGATAAAGCCGTCACGATCCGATAGGACAATCGGATCAAAACCTCCATCACCGTCAGGGATGCGAATGAAATCAGATAATAGCTTCTCGGAACCTTATGCTCCAGAAACATCATTCCAACAATCTGAATTCCTGATGATACGGCGCAGGCCGCGGCAATATACAACGCCTCACGGGCGCCTGCCGCGCTCCACATCGTTGCGTATAATTTAAATAGTAAAAATACAAGAAGCGTTCCGATCACATACAATGGCAGATAATGCTCCGCCGCCTGTGTATATTCCGCCGGAATACTCTTCACATTCATGTCAAACCTGATAAAAAGTCCAAAAAAAGATGCCAGGCAGACAGCACAAACATCTATTGCCATCAGCACAAGCATCCGAACTCGTTTACTTTTCGGGAGATACTTCTCCATAACATCCTTATTCATTTTTTCATAAATCCTCTTTCAATTTTATCCCCAACGCCACTGTCTTCTCCACTCCTCCCATTGGAATATCCATGATCAGATAGCGTTTCTTAAAACAACATTTCCGCACGCGGTTCACATATTTACCAACGGGGCCATGGATCTTTCTCATCTGGCCCTGATCATCAGTCTCCACATAGGAAAGCCGCACAACATGCTCTGGATCGAAAATGTCATAAAAAAAAGTTTCCTCCTCTATTTTAATAGGAAGAAACTCATATCGGTCGGCTGCTACCAGCTTTGACATAGCGGGAACTTTTTTTAGTTGAAAAAAAAGTTTCTCTGGATTCTGTGTCACCACAAATACATATCCAGGGAACAATCGTTCCACATGAACTACGCTCTGCTGCTGTTTCCGCCAGACCCTCTCATAATACGCCACAAAACAGTCCTCATATAACTCCGGAGCCACCAGTTCCTGAATCATCTGAACCAGCTTTTCCTCCTGTCCAGTGGTTGTCTGTAGTACATACCACATAGCAAATCTCCCATAAGGGTAAGCTTCGCCATCTCTACGGTCATTCATAAAAAAATAACGGCCCCAGAGTGGCTTCACGCAGCTAAAAATAGCACGCAGCCATATAACCCCTTCCTCGCTCATGCAGCCTTCAAACTCTCATGCACAAGTCCGGTTCTTTTCATTTATTTTATCCATTATAACATCTTACCGCTTCCTTGACAAGCCTCATAACACTCTCAAAATCCGCTTATACAGTATAACACACTTTTTTGCTTTGAACAGAGGGAATTTTTGAAAATCCCTATACATTCTTCTTAAAACTTGTTAAAATAAGCATAACTATGATCAAGAAAGGATTACATTATGAATCGTAAATTTTCATGGACTGCATCAGTCACCGCACTTTATGCGATTCTGATACTTGCTGTCCATCCCATTATTTATCAGGATTACTATTTTAACATTTTAAATGTAAAATATCTCTTTTACTGTGCATGTACCATCGGTATGCTGATTCTGCTTGGTGGATATTTCATTTTTACTGGAGCATTTAAGCGAATCAAATTAAAACTAATTCCGACAGACTATGCTTTTCTTGCTTTTATAGTCATTGCGACCTTATCTGCAGCATTTTCAGATTTTAAATACGAGGCCTTCTGGGGAAATGAGGGACGTTTTTCCGGTGCATTTCTTCTGATTCTTTATGCAGCATCCTATTTTTGTGTATCAAGACTTTTGAAATTTAAATCCTGGTTTATTGATATTGCCTTGCTATCCTGTATGGCTGTTTGCATATTCGGCTTTACCGATTATCTTGGCATGGATCTTCTGCATTTTAAAGTCCGGCTAAAAACAGAACATATGGGTATGTTCACTTCTTTTATCGGCAATATTAATATGTATACCGGACTTCTCTCTGTTTATTTAGGCGCTGCATGCCTGTTATGGGTTTCCTGCCCGAATAAGCTCCGAAGCATCTGGTATTATGTAAATGTATGGGTGATTTTCATTGCCCTGATCACAGGAAGAAGCGATAACGCATACCTGTCTCTGGCAGCTGCATTTACTTTTATCCCAATTTACGCCTTCCGTACCAGACAGGGAATCCGACGATATGTCGTTTTGCTGGCTACTTTCCTTACTTCCTTGAAAGTAATTGAATGGATATCCATCACCTATGCAGATCGCGTATATCGGATCAACAGCCTTTATACTTCCTTAGTTTCCTTTAGTAAATTAATTCTACTTATTAAAGTGCTTTGGATTATTGCAATTATTTTATATCTGATCGATTTCATTTCCAAAAAAGCGGACGCTACTGTCAGCCCATGGTTTTCACGGATATGGATCGGATTGATCGTCATCGGCTTTGCTGCTTTCCTTTATGTCCTCTACGATGTCAATATCGCCGGAAACGCTGATCAATACGGTTCTGCAAAAAGTTTTCTTCTTTTTAATGACAGTTGGGGAACACACCGTGGGGTTATCTGGCGATTGGCCATAGAAGATTATCAGGACTTTACACCTCTTCACAAACTGTTTGGATACGGGCCTGACACCTTCGGTCTTGTCACTTATTATCACAACATGGATATTATGAGCAATGTATACCATCAGATCTTCGACAGCGCCCACAATGAATACCTGCAGTTTTTTATCACGGTTGGTCCTATTGGTCTGTTGTCTTACCTGGCAATATTTGTAACAGCATTTATCCGGATCATCAAAAAAGGTTGTCAGAATCCTTATGTCATTGCAGCCATGTTCGGAGTTCTCTGTTATTCCGCTCAGGCAACTGTTAATATCGGAACACCGATTACCATTCCTATTATGTTTCTTTTCCTGTCTATGGCTCTGGCCGGATGTAGAGAAGCATAAAAGTAAGTCCCATCTCATATTTGAACCGTGAGATGGGACTTGCTTTTTTTACTTTATTCACTTATTTCCATTGAAACCTTACACTTTTTCTTATTGCATGCAATTCCATATTTCATCACTTTATGAATATCCTCATCCAAAAGCACTTTCTCATAATGCTTTTCATGGATCTGCAGCAATGCTTTCCGGCTCATTTCCTCTTCTTTTCCGTTTTCAGCATACTTCACCTCAACTATGATTCCCACATCTTCATCATCAATCCGAACCATAATATCACTGAATCCATCACCGCTTTCTCTATTAGATGTCACATACCAACCACCTTTATAGCTTAAAATTCCAAGCAAAATACCATGATAAAAATTTTCTTTCACCGGTTTCCTGACAAATGTATCCCGCACGCTAATGGTTTTCGTCAAATATTCCGTAAATAATTGTTCGATACGGTCTGCATTTCCATCCACTAATGCCTGGCAAAACGTCTCTACCATTGCTCCATCTTTTGCTACATCTTCCTTAAACAACTGAAGGATATGATCCGTCATGATATTTCGAATCTCCTGATTAGGGATGGCCAGATTATAACGTTTCCCATTCGAATCCCCCTTCTGAGTCAAATAACCCGTCATAAATAAGGTACTCCACAGGTTATCTATCGACGAATACAGTTCCTTATATGTCAATTCCTGATTGATTTCCTTCTGAACCGTTTCTCCATTGATCAAGCGTTCCAGTTCAATCCTGGTCACTTTCCGTTGACCACCCATTCCATCAATAAAATGGCTGATTATATCATTACTACTGGTATTCGCCCAATAATTTTGTGGCTCTAATTTCGGATCATATTGCCGATCACTGCAATAGTTGATCACATCCCATGGGCAATACACATCTACATCCCCAAAACGATAGCCATCATACCAGGCTTTTACGATTTCATAATCTTCTTCCAACCCATAGTATGTTAACATTTTTTGTACTTCTTCATCGGTAAACCCAAACGATTCATCAAATGCTCGCATTGTAATTGGATAAACCTTAAAATTATTCAAACCCGTGAAAATACTCTCTTTTGCAATTCGCAAACATCCTGTCAAAACTGCCATCTTTAAATGTTCATTTGTTTTTAATACATTACCAAACAGATTTCGGATTAAAATCACCATCTCATCATAATAACCGCGATGAAACGCTTTTTCCAAAGGAACATCGTATTCATCAATTAAAACAATCACTTTTTTATGGTAATGTTTTTCTAAAAGCTCCGTCAGACGATATAAACTCTTTTCTAATGCCACATCCGACATTTGGAAAGTACCATCCACATTTGTAAAAAGCAGCGCGCGGTATATTTCTTTCTCTACTACATTTAATTTCTCACTTTCCAGTAAAAAGCTATATTGTCTCGCAATCGTTCCAATCAGATATTTCATGGATTTTTTCACTTCACCAAACGACTGTCCTTCAATATTTTTCAGAGTAAATGAAATCACAGGATACTTTCCCATGTATTGCTCACACAATTCTTTCTTGTGTGAAATATACAATCCATCAAATAAATTCGCCTCTGCTCCCACCTCAAAAAAAGCTCGAAGCATACTCATATTCAAAGTTTTTCCAAATCTCCGCGGCCTGGTAAACAAGCTCACTTCACTCCACTTTTCCACCAACTGTTCAATCAGTCGCGTTTTATCCACATAGTAAAAGTTATTTCTTCGAATTTCCACAAAATTTTCCATTCCAATTGGCAATTTTCTCAATGCTTCCACACTTCTCAACTCCTTTTCCATGTGCTATAATCCTATTTTAACATCCAAAATCGAACATGACAAGCCGGAGTGATGATAATACCTATTATTTACTTATATGCAATTAAAAAGGCAATGCAGATTTTCTGCATTGCCTTTTTTGAAAAAACTAATTAAAATTAGTCCTCATCAACCTGAACTACAGTCCATACAGTTTCATCAGCTGGAGTAGAAGCATTATCTACATAGTTAGAAGCTGGAACAACTTTGTATTTAACACCATCAACTTTAACAGTTCCAGAAGTTCTCAGTTTGCCAGATGCACTAACAATGATACGGCTACCAGCTTTGATAACTTTTGTACCAGTTGCAGTGTCATCAGCAGTTGCTTTAGATTTGTTGTACGTGATATCTTCAGTTACATCATAAATCCAGTTGTTGTTACCATCCTCAGCATCAATTCTCTCTGCGTCTGGACCATATACAACGCCATCTTTAACTTCATTATTAATAGCGCGTCCTGTTGTCTTATCGAAGTAGTAGTAGTAAGTCTCACCATCATCAACAACAGTAGTCTTACCGGTTACCATCTGACCTTTTACAGAGCCATCATTCTCGTTGAAGTAGTAAACACCATTTGGCAGAGGTTTGGAAATAGCACCACCCTTAGTATCGCCAACAAGTTTGCCATTTGCATATACCAGGTTGTTTGGAGAATCAGCATCAATACCAAGTTTTACAAGACCATCCTGCATCTCACCTTTTTCATTGAAGATGTAAGTTTTGCTCTTGATAACTTTTGCTCTCCAGTTGCTATCGCCAGACTGAGAGTTGAATGGCAGGTTTCTAATAGTACCATTATTATCTGTGAAGCTTACCAGATAATACCAGTAAGAATCAGACTCGGATGGATTCTCAGTATAAACCCAACCAGTACCCTTAGAACCATTCTCAGATGTATACAGAGCGTCAGCATGTGTACCAGTTGCAACGTTGTTGCTTGGAGTTGTTACAGTTAAATCATACCAATCACTGGTCATGATACCATTAGCATCAAAAGTATAATATCTGCCCTTGCTGTACCAAGTAGCGCTCTTTCTCATCTTACCAGAAGACTTGAAGTTGAACCACTCCTGATCATCGTAGTCCTCGCTGCTCAGATCATCATCTGGCTCAAGGTACTGCCATCCAGTATAAGCCCAACCTTCATTCTCAGTACCACAGTAATAAGTTGCACCATCATAATCAACCCAGCCACTTACCATATGACCTTCAGAATCGAAGAAGTATGTTCTGGAACCAGTAGCATCTGGGCAAGTTTTCTTCTTCAGATCATTAGAGTCAGCTTTGTAAGCTTTACCGTTATCACCGAAGTAGTACCACAGAGTATCTACTTCTTCGCCGTTAACATCAGCATCATCCTCGTTCTCAACGGAGATCCACTGATTTTTAGCTCTAACACCATATTCATTTACATAGTAGGTATTATCATCATCATCAACGATCTGGCTTGTAGCCATAACGCCGTTCTCGTCTAACCAGTAGTAGTTAGAACCGGATTTTTTCCACTCCTGAGTTACTCTCTCGCCGTCGCTATCTAAGTAAACCCACTCGCCATTCTCCTCAGTCCAGCCTTTAGCGAAAGAGGTCATGGAAGCGCCGATAGCTAACAGAGATGCTGCAGAAAGAACTGCAACTAATTTTGTCTGCTTTCTCATAATAAATGCACTCTCCTTTTCCTGTTTTGAATTTTCCTTTTGAAAATCCTAAAATTGCATTACGAGGTAATTGTACTACTAAACTCTGGAATCTGCAACACTTTTTTAACATTTTTTGTAGGAATTACAAACCCTGTTAAATGCTGTGATCTCAGGTATTTCGTACCATCTCTCAATCACAACGTTAGTATAATATACTTCCGAGCAAAATGCTATAAACTTTCTCTGTTCATTTTCTTACGGAAATCTTACAGAAACCAGCATTCTTTCTTAGATTGTACGAAAGTAGGTACAAAAGCAACTGTTCAGTAGGTCTGCGCATTTACTGCGCTGACCGTAAGAAAAAATAGGCTGGTAGGCAAAAATCCCATTGCCGCAGGCAATTTTTATGGATTTTTGCTCGTGACTGTGAAGGTACTGAACAGTTACATACAAAGATTATTTTAAGGGGAATTGTCACGCAAAACATTCCGTGTTATAATGTTCATATCTTTTACAAATCAATCATTTTTGAACGGAGGCATTTATGAACAGATATGCACTGATCTGCCGCAGTATCCTGGAGCAGGCTGAGGTTACGCAGAGGGAGATGGCTCAGAGACTGGAGCTTTCTCTTGGGACGGTGAACCAGCTGGTGAAGGAATGTCTGGCACTTCATTATATAGAAGTAATGGATGATAACCATTATCAGGTGACTGAGGACGGTATGAAATTTATGGAACCATTTAAGGTAGACGGAGCGGTGATCATTGCTGCTGGATTTGGTTCCCGGTTTGTGCCGTTGACATTTGAAACTCCGAAGGGGCTTCTGAAGGTATTTGGGGAACGGATGATCGAGCGCCAGATCCGTCAGCTCCATGAAGTAGGAATCCACAACATTACCATTGTTGTCGGATACCTGAAAGAGAAATTTGAATATCTGATTGATAAATATGATGTGAAACTGCTCTATAATCCGGAATATTCTAATAAAAATACTCTGACGACCGTTTACCGGGCCAGAAAGGTCCTGGAGGGAAAAAATATGTATCTTCTCTCTTCGGATAACTGGATGCGTGAAAATATGTACCACACTTATGAATGCGGCGCCTGGTATTCTTCTGTCTATAAGGAAGGGGATACTTCTGAATGGAGTCTTTCTTATAATAAAAAGGGACGTATCCAGAACGTGGAAATCGGCGGACATGACTGCTATGTGATGTATGGACCTGTCTATATGTCATCCCAGTGGCTTGCTGCGTTTCTTCCAATTCTGGAGGTGTACTACACGCTTCCGGGCACAGAGCAGTTTTATTGGGAAAATGTCATGATGGAGCTGTTAAATGGCACTGCAAGAAAACGCATAAAGGAAGCCGGGATTACCAGCATTGGCAGCCAGTCTGCGGATGAGGTATTAAGCCTGGCAGAGCACATGGAGATGGATATCAACCGTCAGCCTTCTGATCAGGTATATGAATTTGAAAATCTGGAAGAACTTCGGATATTTGATGAAAGCTATCAGAACCATTCCAATAACCAGGCCATGGAACTGATTTCTTCTGTTTTCCAGATCCCGGAATCAGAGATTCACAATATCCACTGTTTAAAGTCCGGAATGACGAATAAATCATTCTTGTTCCAGGTTCATGGCAAATCTTATATCTGCAGGGTTCCAGGTCCCGGTACAGGACTGCTGATCAACCGTCATCAGGAGGGAGATGTGCTGGAGGCAGTGGCGAATCTTGGAATTACAGAGCATGTGATCTATTTTAACCGGGATACCGGCTATAAGATCACAGAATATTATGAAAATTCCAGAAATGCAGATGTCCACAAGGAATCGGATATGCAGCAATGCATGGATCTGGTGACAAAGCTCCATCAGTCCGGAATCCAGCTGAAGCATTCCTTTGATATCCGGGAACGGATCGCATTTTATGAAAATCTGTGTATCAAACACGGCGGTATCCCATTTGAGGACTATGAAGTCGTAAAAGACCGGATGAATACGCTGATGGATCATCTGGATGCCCTGAACCGCCCGAAGACCATTGCCCATATTGACAGCAATGTCGATAATTTCCTGTTTCTTCCAGATGGCGATCTGAAATTGATCGACTGGGAATACTGCGGCATGTGCGATCCGCTGATCGATGTTGCCATGTGCGGAATCTATTCCTATCTGAACGAGGAACAGATGGACCGGCTGATCCACATTTACCTGCATCGGGAACCGACGGAGGAAGAACGGACTGTGATCTATTCTTATGTGGCTCTTGGCGGATTCCTATGGAGTTTATGGGCCGTTTATAAAAGCGAGCTTGGTGAGGAATTTGGTGAATATACGATCATCATGTACCGCTATGCGAAACGGTATTACCGTCGTCTCCATGAACAGATCCATTAGGATACCATGACCAGTCACACTTCGGGACTGAAAGTTGTAAGAATTTTACAGGAATTTTCCCTACAATTTTTATGGCAGGTATGCTATACTTAGAGAAACGTTATTGTTACAAAGGCTTATAACTGCATCAAAATGATGTTGGGATCAAAAGCTTTTGATCCCTCTGATACCGGATGCTGATTTTATAGGAAATGTGTAACTTTTCAGTAGGAGGGTGATTATGATCAATCGGAAACATCTGAAAGCGATGCTTTTTGCAGGCTTTCTCGGGGTGATGACCCTGGCTTCTACCGTTCCTTCCATGGCTGCTACCGGTTGGAATAAAGTAGACAACCAGTGGGTTTATTATGACAGCAGCGGCAATCTCCGCAAAGGATGGCTGGGAACCTCCGATGGGGCTTACTATTATATGGATCAGTCCTCAGGGAAGATGACCACAGGCTGGAAAAAGATCGACAACAAGTGGTATTTTTTCCGTCCTGATGGAACTATGGTGGCCAGCAGCTGGATCACAGATCAGGGCAAATTTTACTATCTATATGAGAATGGTACGATGGTCACCGGATGGTTAAAGATCGGTAATGATTATTATTATCTAAAGAGCAGCGGCGCTATGACTACCGGTTGGTGGCAGATGGATAATGGCTGGTTCTATGCAGACACTTCCGGCAAGGTGGTGATCGGGTGGAAGCAGATCAATAACAGCTGGTATTATTTCGGCTCTGACGCCAAGATGATGACCGGATGGCAGAAGATCAATGATATCTATTATTACTTGAATACAGATGGTAAGATGATGACCGGATGGCTCAGTGATGGAACCAATAAGTATTATATGAATCCAAACTCCGGCGCCATGTCCAGGGGCTGGAAACAGATTGAGAATGCCTGGTATTATTTTAATGAGTCCGGACATATGCTAACCGGATGGCTGAATCTGAATGGTAAGTATTATTACTTAAATCCATCGGATTCCGGCAAGATGGCAGCCAACAAGACCCTGACCATCGATGGCGTTTCTTATAGCTTTGGTTCAGATGGCGCATATATTGCGAATGGAAACAGTTCCAGCCCTAATACTACGACCACAACACCCGGCAATTCTTGTGCTACTACCGTAGTAAGTGACGGAACGACAGGCCCCGGAGGCTCTTCCTCCAGCAGTCCATCTTCCGGCAGTCCATCTTCCGGCAGTCCATCTTCCAGCAGTTCGTCAGCACCAGGAGGTTCTTCCCCATCCAGCAGCTCTGGCAGTTCTTCTTACAGTAATCTGACTCCCGGACAGACCGGCGGGCCAAGATAATCCTAAAGAAAGAATGCGCATCCCGCGGAGCGTTTTTGTGTCATAGGACGAAGTTTCCTATGATACAAAAAAGCCACTGGCAGTTTCTCATATGATTTCTCATATCTGAAACTGTCAGTGGCTTTTTTATTAGTAAAACAGTCTGTTCACTGCACTGAAGATACCACGGAAGGACGCTCTTGTGATGTTGGAGCTGATGCCAACACCGTAGGTAACCTTTCCACTCTTCACATCCATCAGATGGATATAAGAAGCCGCCTCTGCTCCGGAACCGGATGTCAATGCATGCTCGCTGTAATCCAGTACGCGGATCTCGATGCCGAGTTCTTTCTCCAGACCCTTCTGCATCGCATCGATCGGTCCATTACCGATACCTTCGAAGGTCTTCTCAATTCCATGGTTGGTGTAAGTAACCGTAACCAGTGTAGCGAAATCGCCGTCTGCTGTCTCGGTGTCGTGGATCTGACACTTGCGGAAGTGGATCGGCTCTTTGCGCTCTGTATAGTTGAGGCGGAACTGCTCCATGATCTGCTCCGGTGCAACCTCGCCCTGCTTCTCTGCAATCGCCTGGATGATGTCTGCAAACTCCTTGTGCATACCCTTCGGCAACTTGAAGCCAAAGAAGGTATCCATAACAAAGGCTACGCCGCCTTTGCCGGACTGGCTGTTAATACGGACGATCGGCTCATACTCTCTTCCGATATCGCTTGGATCAATCGGCAGATATGGAACCTCCCAGTACTGGCTGTTGCGTTCTTTAAGAGCCTGCATACCCTTATTGATAGCATCCTGATGAGAACCGGAGAATGCAGTAAATACCAGCTTACCGGCATATGGGTGTCTCTCCGGAATATCCATCTTGGTGCAGCGCTCGTAAACCTCTGCGATCTCACGAATATTCTCGATCTCCAGCTCCGGATTGATGCCCTGGGAGAACATGTTATAAGCTAAGGTCAGAATATCGACATTACCGGTACGCTCGCCGTTGCCGAATAAAGTACCCTCAACACGGTCAGCACCTGCTAATAATGCCAGTTCCGTTGCTGCAACGCCGGTACCACGGTCATTGTGAGGATGAACGCTTAAAATGATGCTTTCACGGTTCTTAAAATGGGTATTCATCCATTCGATCTGATCTGCATAGACGTTCGGTGTGTTCATCTCAACGGTAGATGGCAGGTTGATAATGATCGGATTCTCCTTAGTGGCACCCCAGGTATCCTGAACTGCCGTGCAGATCTCTAATGCATAATCTAATTCTGTTCCGGTAAAGCTCTCCGGAGAATACTCTAATACGATGTTGCCATCAAAATTCTCTGCATATTTCTTTACCAGCTTGGTACCTTCGATCGCGATCTGGGTGATCTCATCTTTCCCTTTATGGAATACCACATCGCGCTGCAGTGTGGATGTGGAATTGTAAATATGAACTACCACATTCTTGATGCCCTGGATCGCTTCAAAGGTTCTCTTGATCAGATGCTCTCTGCACTGTACCAGAACCTGCACTCTTACGTCATCAGGAATCATGCGGCGCTCTACTAACTGTCTTAAGAAATCATACTCAATCTGGGACGCAGCCGGGAAACCGATCTCAATCTCCTTGAAGCCTAATTTGATCAGCATATTGAAGAACTCGATCTTCTCCTCTACCACCATTGGCTCTACCAATGCCTGGTTGCCGTCACGAAGGTCTACGCTGCACCAGATCGGCGCTTTCATGATCTCCTTGTCCGGCCAGGTTCTCTCTGGAAAATTCACTACTGGTACTCTTTTATATCTCTGATAATTTAACATGATAACTTCCTCCTGAATTTTGCTTTAGTGTTTGTTTTCGTGTAACTATTCAGTAGGTCTGCGCACATGCTGCGCTGACCGTAAGAACACATAGGCTAAAAAGCAAAAATCCCATCAGCGAAGCTGATCTGGAATGGATTTTTGCTCGTAACTATGAAGGTACTGAATCGTTACGTTTTCGTTATGAATCATATACCTGTGCGCGCTGACCTTGTCAGCATAGGACCAGGCTTTGGAGTCGGTAAATCACGCTATACTTGTAGATAATGTACATCTTCGCTTTTACAGGTCTAACCCCATCTTCATCATCCCTTTGCTTTAGAATTGGTAACGCGGTGAAGCGTTACAAAATAGTTCCTATAGTATAGCATATCTAAAAGACGGTTTCAAGACACAAAATGGTCTGGCAGATCATTTTTTCTAATCATTTTTTCTAAAAACTATGCCATATTCCATATCAGGTTACAGAACGTGCCCCTGGGTTTTCATGACCTGGATGACCTGATCTACATATTTCTCACAGATCTCCAGACTCGGTGCCTCAACCATAACGCGGACTACCGGTTCCGTTCCTGACTGACGCAGAAGAATTCTTCCATCGTCGCCAAGGCTCTCTGTCACCTTCGCCACCTCTGCCTGTACAGCCGCATCATCCTGTGCTGCTTTTTTGTCCTTTACTTTCACATTTTTTAATACCTGTGGGAAAATCTCCACCTCAGAAGCCAGCTTGCCTAAGGACTGTTTCTTCTCCAGCATGGCCTCCATCACCTTTAAGGATGTCAGAATACCGTCTCCGGTGGTTGCGTTCTTGCTGAAAATGATATGGCCGGACTGCTCACCGCCGAGACAATGACCGTTAGCGGACATATTTTCGTATACATATTTATCACCTACGGCTGTTTTCTCATAGGCAATGCCCTCTCTGTCCAGAGCCTTATAGAGACCGAAGTTCGACATGATAGTCGTCACAATGGTATTATTGACCAGGCTTCCCTGTTCCTTCATATATTTGCCGCAGACATACATGATCCTGTCACCGTCAACCACTTCACCATTTTCATCCACTGCGATACAGCGGTCTGCATCGCCATCATACGCAAATCCCACATCTAAATGATTCTTCTTTACGAAATCCTGCAGTACATGGATATGGGTGGAGCCACAGTCTGTGTTGATATTTAAGCCATTTGGCTCATTGTTGATGACATATGTCTCAGCGCCTAAAGCATCGAATACATTCTTCGCAATGGCAGATGCGCTTCCGTTGGCACAGTCTAATCCCACCTTCTTGTTCTTAAAGGAACGGGTAGCGATGGAGATCAGATAGCCGATGTAACGGTTTCTTCCTGCTGCGAAGTCCACAGTACGGCCAATGTTTTCCTTCGTTGCAAATGGAATTTCACCGCTCTCACCATCTAAATAACTCTCGATCTTCTCGATGACGCTCTCTTCCAGCTTCTCGCCCTTCTCATTGATGACCTTAATTCCATTATCATAGTATGGGTTATGGCTGGCTGAGATCATGATTCCACAGTGAAAATCCTCGGTGCGGACCACGTATGACACACTTGGAGTCGTAGTGACATGGAGCAGGTAAACATCCGCGCCGGAAGCGGTCAGACCAGCCACCAGGGAATACTCAAACATATAGCTGCTTCTTCTTGTATCTTTACCAATAACGATACGGCATTTCTCGCCAGGTGTTTTCTGTCCATAATACCAGCCTAAAAAACGGCCTACCTTGTATGCGTGCTCCACGGTCAGGGTTACATTTGCCTCTCCACGGAAACCATCAGTTCCAAAATACTTTCCCATAATATCATCCTCCTGTAACGCTCCTGCAGTTCTATCCGATATTCCGTATCCGATATTCCGTTTTCCGGGATCTATCCGCCTGCCTGAAGGTTACTCTTTCCTTGCTTTCTGTCAACAATACTTGATTTGTTTTCATCAATTCCGAACAACATCATACCATAACTTTTTTTATTTGGCAATTCCACTCGTGATACTTCACGTGCCCACAAAATCCCCCGGTTGTCCTTGCCATCATAGCTGCAGGTAACAAAAACATAGGTTCCTTTCGTCTGTTCTGTCAGGCACTGTTCCCGCAGCTCCCGGGAATTGGGTGCGCTGAACCATTCCACCGCTTCCAGTTCCAGAGTTTCCTGTGGAGTGTAGAGCCAGATCTGGCGGTGGGTATCAAAATAGGTTTTCTCAGCGTAACGGGCAATATCGCGGAACATCGTGCCATTTTTCATGTTATGGCCGTAGAAGACATAGTTTTTCTGCCGGAGTGCTGACTGGTAATCCAGGAAAATCGTACCGCTTGGGGCCTCCTCTCCATAAAAATTTCTGGTCATATAGGTTTCATTGTCCTTACCCTGAACCACCGGATAGTCTATGTTCGTTTCCGGGATGTAAAGCCAGGCAGCTGTATCCGGATTGCATGATATAAGATATGCAAAGTCTATTGGAGATATTTTTGAGGATTCCTTGACAAGCTCTGCTAATTGTTCCTGTTTCTGAATCTCCTGCTCCTGTTTCTGGATCTCCTGTTTCTGTTCCTCTAGCCGTTCTGTGCATAGGTCTGCAAGTATGCTGCCGCTTATCAGGCTAAGGGCAGCCAGAAAGATCGGAGCTGCCCTATGAAGGGCTCGTATTTTCCCATGCTTTCTCATCGTTTCCTCCATTCCGGTCCAGGTTCCAAACATGAAAAAGAATGTGCCTTGGCACATTCTCGCGCCGAGCGCGGTCGCTTGCGACATATTTCTTCTTCGTGCGAGTGCGCATCCCGCGGAGCGTTTTTATGTCATAGGACGAAGTTTCCTATGACATAAAAAGCCCACCCTGTGGATTTTGATTTTCTTCCACAGGATGAGCTTTCTCTTTTGTTATCGGAATTTATTAAATTCTTACCATTTCATACTGGTCGGTTCCCAGACCAATCTTCACTGCATGCTCGATACAGGTTCTCCACTCGGTATCTGGATGTACCATGTGGAAATGATCATGGTCCTCGTGATTGCCATGAGTCTTAATGTTCTCTCCAAGAATACTGGATGCGACCGGGATCTGCTGATTGCAGAGATCTGCGCATGCCTGGTCTAAGGCAACCGGGTCTAAGGAAGCCAGCATGCCGATATTCGGAATGATCGGAATATCATTTTCTGGATGACAGTCACAGTTCGGAGACACATCACAGATCAGGGATACATGGAAGCATGGACGATCCTTGCAGACTGCCAGGCTGTACTCTGCCATCTTGCAGTTTAACACCTTCAGTGAATCATTATAATCCGCTGCAATGGCATCCTTCGGGCAGACAGCCAGACACCGTCCGCAGCCTACACATTTGTCATGGTCAATGGTGGCTTTCCGGTCTTTGATCACAGGAGCGCCATGGGCACAGATCCGTCCGCAGGCACCGCAGCCCACACACAGGGACTGGTCAACACTTGGTTTTCCATCACAGTGCTGCTCCATCTTACCAGCTCTGGAGCCGGAGCCCATGCCGATATTTTTGATGGTGCCGCCAAATCCGGTCATCTCGTGGCCCTTAAAATGGGTCAGGGAAATCAATACGTCAGCATCCATAATGGCATGACCGATCTTCGCCTCTTTTACGTATTCGCCATTCAATGGGACTAAGGTTTCATCAGTTCCCTTTAATCCATCAGCGATCAGCACATGACAGCCAGTCTGCAGCGGAGAAAATCCATTGACATAAGCAGTGTCTAAATGATCCAGGGCATTCTTACGGCTTCCTACATACAAGGTGTTGCAGTCTGTTAAAAATGGCTTTCCACCTAATTCTTTTACATAATCTGCTACGACCTTTGCATAGTTTGGCCGAAGGAACGCAAGGTTGCCGTACTCACCAAAATGAATCTTGATAGCCGCATATTTGTCTGTAAAATCGATCTGCTCAAATCCGGCTGTTTTCATCAGACGATGCAGCTTCTGAAGCAGATTTTCGTGTTCTGTTGCTTTAAAGGTCGTAAAATACACTTTTGACTGTTCCATATGACTCCTCCTGTTGTAATTATCGCTAACCATTTGTTAACGATTCCATCCGATAAATCCACCGGTCCCGCAACCGGCAGATCTATCCTTCATGGCATTCCCCGATATAGTGGATTTTAGTTCTCGTTCATCTTCGCCAGTTTGGCAGCCTGGTCAGCCGCGATGCAGGCATCAATAATCTCCTGGATATCGCCGTTCATGATCTTGTCTAACTTATACAGGGTCAGGCCGATCCGGTGATCTGTCACACGTCCCTGTGGGAAGTTGTAGGTACGGATCTTCTCAGAACGGTCTCCGGTACCGATCTGGCTTCTTCTCTCCTCAGCCTCAGAATTCTGTCTTCTTTCTAACTCCATGTCGTATAACTTGGAACGCAGAAGGCGGAAAGCTTTCTCCTTGTTCTGTAACTGGGATTTCTCGGTCTGGCTGTAGATCACGATGCCAGTCGGAATATGGGTCAGACGTACTGCAGAGTCTGTGGTATTGACACACTGTCCACCATTACCGGATGCACGCATCACATCGATACGGCAGTCCTTCATGTCGATCTGGACATCTACATCCTCTGCCTCCGGCATAACGGCTACCGTTGCAGTGGAAGTATGGATACGTCCGCCGCTCTCAGTTTCCGGCACACGCTGTACACGGTGTACGCCGCTCTCGTATTTTAACTTGGAATAAGCGCCTTTCCCTGTGATCATGGCAACCACTTCCTTGAAACCGCCGATTCCATTTTCATTGACGCTAACTAACTCAACTTTCCATCTCTGGCTCTCTGCATAGTTCACATACATGCGGTATAATTCAGCCGCAAATAAAGCTGCCTCATCACCACCTGCGCCTGCGCGGATCTCCATGATGATGTTCTTATCATCATTCGGGTCCTTTGGCAGAAGAAGGATCTTTAACTGGGTTTCCAGCTCCTCAATGCGTTTTTTCGCATCGGAAAGTTCTTCCTTCGCTAATTCACGCATCTCTTCGTCTTTTTCTTCTTCCAGTAAAGCTAAGCTGTCCTGCTCGTCCTGCTTTGCCTGTTTGTATTCTTTGTATGCGTCTACCAATGGAGCTAAATCTGCCTGCTCCTTCATCAGCTTGCGGAAACGGTTCTGGTCTTCCGCAACGGAAGGATTGTTCAGTTCCAGCATCAATTCTTCATAATGGATCAAAATGTCATCTAAACGATCAAACATGGAAACCTCCTATTATTCTTTCTACTCCTGGCGCGATCTCTCCTACTGTGCAGGATCAGAAATCGCTCACTTTTTTATCTCTGCTCTCACCACCCGGTCAAGACCAGGCAGATCCTTGATCACTTCTATGTTACAAAATCCAGCTGCTTCTAACAGTCTGCTGACTGCCTCCCCCTGATCATAACCGATCTCCAGGTAGATGCAAGCCCCTGGATTTAACCAGGCTTTACTTTCATGGGCAATTCTCCGGTAAAATGCCAGCCCATCCTCTGTACCGTCTAATGCCATCCACGGCTCATGGTCCTTTACCTCCGGCTCCAGTCCACGAACCACCTCTGTAGGGATATATGGCGGATTGGAGGTTAAGACATCGAACCTTTCTCCTGGTTTTAAAGCCTCGAACAGATCTCCCCGGCGCAGGGTAAACCGGCATCCCTCTTTCCGGCGTTCCTGTAATAAATGATCCGCATTTTCCGCAGCTACTTTCAGCGCTGCTTCCGATAAATCCGCTGCCGTCACATCCCAGTAACCGCCCATAACTGCCAGGCTGATGGCAATACAGCCGGATCCGGTACACAGATCCAGCAGACGGATATCCGGGTCTTTCTGCTCCTGCAGTACCTGTTCCACCAAGGTCTCCGTATCCTGTCTCGGAATCAGCACATCCGGTGTCACGCGGAAGGTCAGCCCCATAAATTCCTGGCTGCCCAGAATCTGCTGCAGCGGCACACGGGTACTCCGCCGGTCGATCATCGCCTCATACGTCTCCTGCTGCGCTCTCTGTTCCTCTGTCAGCGGCCGCATCCGGTTCATAAGGAAATGCACCTGGTCCATGTGGAACGCTTCCAGAAATAATATCTTCGCATCCAGCTCCGGCTCCGGCACTCCGGCATCAGACAGCCGTTTCGCCGCCTGGGCGATCAGCTCTGCCGCCGTCATAAGCTGCCTTCCGGATACTGGTCCGGAAATGTCTCTTTTAAATAGGTCTTCCAGTCAAAAACCGCCTCTACAGAAGCGATTCCCACCTCGATCATGGAATCATCCGGCTCCTTGGTCGTCATATTCTGCATCCACAGACCCGGCTTGCTTAAAAAGTTGACGATCGGATTGTCACTTCTGCCAGCCAGACGCAAAAACTCATAGGATACACCTGCAATCACCGGGATCAGCACGATCCGGCTTATAATCTTTAATAAAATCCCATCCACACGGATCACCATGAAGAACAGGATACTGATCATCATCACAATGATCAGAAAGCTGGTTCCGCAGCGTTTATGCTGTTTGGAACTTTTTCTGACATTTTCCACATTCAGCACCATACCGTGCTCAATGCAGTTGATGCATTTATGTTCTGCGCCATGATACATAAAGGTACGGCGGATATCTTCCATATTAGAAACCAGTTTGATGTATAAAATGAAAATCGCCAGACGAAGAACGCCTTCTAAAAATGCCATCAGCGTATCGGACGTGATCCACGGTCTTAAAAGACTGCTTAATGCCAGCGGAAGGATCATAAAGATACCCACTGCCGCCACCACGGAAAATGCCATAACTGCTGCCATCAGCACTTTCTCCAGTTTCTCGCCAAAAACCTTATCCAGCCACAGTTCAAATCTGCTCGGACTGGAATCCTCGTCATCCTCGAAAAAACTGGTGGAAAAAGTCAGGGCGCGCATGCCCAAGATCATGGAATCGGCAAAACTGAACACGCCGCGGATAAATGGAAGGGAGAAAAATTTCACCTTTTCCGTCATGCTTACGTAGCGGTCTGTCTGGACCTCGATCTGACCATCCGGCTTGCGGACTGCTACGGCGTAATCGTCCTTGTTCTTCATCATGATTCCTTCAATGACGGCCTGACCGCCGATTCCGGAATATTTCATGAATCTACTCCTTTCGAAAAAATCTTCCACTCCGCCGCAGTGCGATCCCGCGGAGCGTTTTTTGTGTCATAGGGCGAAGTTTCCTATGACACAAGAAAAAAGGCTGAGTATGTGTGTTTCCACTACAGACTCAACCTGTTCTCCTCATACTCTGTTTATTTACCAGCGTTTACGCCATACTTACGATTGAACTTATCAATACGTCCACGAGCTGCAGCAGCTTTCTGCTGGCCAGTGTAGAATGAATGGCACTTGGAGCAAACCTCAACGTGGATCTCTGGCTTTGTAGAGCCTGTTACGAACTCGTTACCGCAGTTGCAGGTAACCTTTGCCTGATAGTATGCTGGATGGATTCCTTCTCTCATGATTTTCACCTCTCAAGTTATTTTCTATTAATTGTGACTAGAAAGCCACTTTTTATCATAATAAGCAGCCTACATAGTATAGCATAGGATCAATGGTAATGCAAGCGAAAAAATTAAGAAAAACGTGTTTTTTTCGCAATTTCAATAAATTCTTTGTTGGTTCTGGTACGTGCAAACAGATTTAATACCTGTTCTACCGAGTCTTCCGGCTTTAAGCTGTTGGTCGCTTTGCGGATACTGTCCACACATTCCTGCTCCTCTGGTGTTAAAAGCAGCTGATCATTACGGGTACCGGATTTCAAAATATCGATAGCCGGGAAGATGCGTTTTTCAGATAATTTACGGTCAAGTACCAGTTCCATGTTGCCGGTTCCCTTAAACTCCTCGTAGACCACATCATCCATACGGCTTCCGGTATTGACCAGGGCTGTTGCGAGAATGGTTAAGCTGCCGCCCTCACGCATATTGCGGGCTGCTCCAAAGAAACGCTTCGGCATATGAAGCGCCGCAGGGTCCATACCACCGGATAGAGTACGTCCGCTTGGCGGAACCACGATATTATATGCCCTTGCCAGACGGGTAATGCTGTCTAATAAAATGATGACGTCCCGGCCATGCTCTACCAGACGGCGGGCACGTTCCACAACCATCTCAGATACCCGCTTATGGCGTTCTGGCAGTTCATCGAAGGTAGAATAGATGACTTCTACTTGATCTCCCACAACCGATTCCTTAATATCCGTAACCTCCTCCGGACGTTCATCGATCAGCAGGATGATCAGATGCATATCCGGATGATTGGTGGTAATCGCCTGGGCTACCTGTTTTAACAGGGTGGTCTTACCTGCTTTTGGCGGGGACACGATCATACCTCTCTGTCCTTTACCGATCGGAGCTAACAGATCCAGCACACGCATGGCAATAGAATTGGCTCTTCCAGGAGTTTCCATATGAAGTCTCTGATTTGGGAAGATCGGGGTCAGATCCTCGAAATTCGGTCTGTGCTCCAGAGAAGACAGCGGATAACCATTCACCGTCTTAATATACAGAAGTGCTGCGAATTTCTCCTGGGCAGTCTTAATCCTGCGGCTTCCCACGATCACATCACCAGTCTTTAAATTGAAACGGCGGATCTGGGATGGCGCCACATAAACATCATTCTCACCCGGGAGGAAGTTCTCACAGCGAATAAATCCAAAACCGTCCGGCATAACCTCTAAGATACCGTTCGCTTCAATGCCGCTGTCCAAATCCGCAGGTTCCTGTGGAAGCGGTTCAATCGGAGCCGGATTCGTCTGGTATGTGCGTTCTGTACGTTCAGAATAGCTGTTTGACGGGTTCTGGATGCTCTGCTGGGCAGATGACTGGGCAGACAGATTCTGCTCTATGGTCCCCGCAGCTCTGTCCTGACGATAATCGGTGCGGTTATCGATACGGTCTGAACGGTTATCCGTGCGGCTGTCTGCGCGGCTATCGTTACGGTCCGAACGGTTATCGGTACGGCTGTCGTTACGGTCCTGACGGTTATACTGGCCATAAGTTCTGTTCTGGCGGTACTGGCCATCATTGCGGGACTGGTAATTATTCTGACGGTACTGGTTATATGGACGCATCTGGCCTTCAGAACGTGGCTGATTTTCAGTACGGCTCTGGTTCTCAGTACGGTTCTGACCTTCAGTACGGCTCTGGCTCTCGGTACGGTTCTGACTTTCAGTACTGTTCTGACTTTCAGTACGGTTCTGACCTTCGGTGCGGCTCTGGCTCTCGGTACGGTCCGGTGTCTCAGTCACGCCTGTCTCTCCCTGGCTTTCTTCTGCTTTCTGGCATAAAAGATCGATAAGATCGCTTTTTTTCATTCCACTGACACCCTTCATGCCCTGGGTTTTCGCAATCTCTTTTAACTGTGTTAACGGTAATGTCTGCAGTTTTTCACGCATATGCTTCTCCTTTTTCTTTTTCCATTCTTCCAGCCTGTCCAAACCTGTCCATAACAATACTGGATCTTTTTATCTAAAAAATATGTCTTGGGATTTCCTGTGAATAATCCAGAAGATCAGATACCAGGCGGCGTGAACGCCGCCTTTAAACGATACTCACGTACACGGTACTTTCATAGTTATTTTTATTATAGACTATTTTTTTCTCGTTGAAAAGATGTTTTTGACTTCCTTTTCAAATCCTTCATCGGACGGATGATAGAATGTCCTTCCTTCCATCCCATCCGGGAGATACTGCTGTTTCACGTAATGCCCCGAGAAATCATGGGGATACAGGTATCCGGCGCCATGTCCAAGTTTCTCTGCCCCCTTATAGTGCGTGTCCTTAAGGTGGACCGGAACCGGCCTGGTCTTCTCTGTGCGGACTGCCTCCATAGCCTGGTCAATGGCCGATATCACAGAATTGCTCTTCGGTGCTGAGGCTATATAGATCACTGCCTCAGCCAGTATGATCCGCGCTTCCGGCATACCGATCCGCTCCACTGCCTGAGCAGCGCTGACTGCTACATTTAACGCCTGGGGATCTGCCATGCCTACATCCTCTGCCGCGTGGATCATGATTCTTCTGGCAATAAATTTGATATCTTCTCCTGCGTAGAGCATCCGGCCCAGATAGTAAACCGCTGCGTCCGGATCAGACCCCCGCATGCTTTTAATAAAAGCCGAAATGGTATCATAGTGATTATCGCCGTCCTTATCATAGCGGACTGCCCGCTTCTGGATACACTCCTGGGCCACCTCCAGATCGATATGGATCTTGCCGTCCTCAGCTCTTGGTGTAGTCAGAACACCCAGTTCCAGGGCATTTAACGCCGCCCTGGCGTCCCCATTGGCCACATCTGCCAGAAAATCAGCCGCATCCTCATCCAGAACTGCCCGATAACTTCCCATGCCCTTTTCCACATCGGTCACAGCCCGGTGAAGCAGCTCCAGGATATCCTCTTTTTCCAGGGCCTTTAACTCAAAAATACGGGAACGGGAAAGAAGCGCCCCATTCACCTCAAAATAAGGATTTTCCGTGGTGGCGCCGATCAGGATCAGGGTTCCATCCTCCACGAACGGTAACAGATAATCCTGCTGGCTCTTATTAAAACGGTGGATCTCATCTACAAAAAGGATCGTCCGTCTCCCATACATCCCCAAAGTATCCTTAGCTTTCTGAACCACCTCTTCCATATCCTTTTTACCTGCTACGGTGGCGTTGATCTGACAGAATTCCGCCTTGGTGGTATGGGCGATCACTTTCGCCAGAGTGGTCTTACCGGTTCCTGGCGGGCCATAGAAAATGATAGAGCCCAGCTGGTCGGCCTTAATCGCCCGGTAAAGCAGGGTCCCGGGCCCTACGATATGTTTCTGACCTACTACCTGATCCAGAGTCTCCGGCCGCATACGGGAGGCTAACGGGGATTCCTGTTTCATAGTGTTGGTTCTCATATAATCAAATAAATCCATAATCTCTCATCCTTCATTCGATCACCAGTTCATCTGCTGTAACAAAATTATAGCCATTTGCGGATAAGGTGTCAATGATTTCCAGCGCCGCCTTCACAGATGTCTCATAAGAATCGTGCAATAAAATGATATTTCCATCCTGAACCCGCTTTACCACATGATCCACGATCTGCCTGGTATCCTGCACCTTCCAGTCCAGTGGATCAATGTCCCACAAAATCACCGTCATAGGCACCACACATTCCAGTTCCTCGCTCCAGGAACCATAAGGCGGGCGAATGTACTGCGGACTTTCTCCGGTGATCGCCTGGATTTTTTCATTGGTCCATTGGATCTGGCTACAGGCATCCTTCACGGCTTCTGCAGTCAGCTGCATATGCTTCTGGCTGTGATTTCCGATCAGATGGCCATCCTCCTTCATCTGGCGCACCAGCTTCTCGTTACCGTCCAGGTTCTGGCCGATCAGGAAAAATGTGGCCTTAACGTCTCGTTCCCGGAGTCCGTCTAAGAGAAGTTTCGTATAAACAGGATGGGGACCATCATCGAAAGTCAAGGCAATCTCTTTCCGTGATCCTTCCAATGTCGCGGCAGCTTCCTGTCTGATTCCGGACTTTTGCCTAGGCAGCGCAGCTTCCACCAGATCAGGCTCTGATGTTCCTTCCAGCACCGCACCGCCCCCTGCTGCCACACTTCTTTCCGCCCGCAAAGCCGCCCCGCCGCCGAAATTGTCATACACATCCACTGAAATAAAAAGGGCAATCAGGCCCCACAGCCAGATTGCCCAATACCATTCTTCTCGTCTCATAGCGAGTCCTGGTTGCTTTTTATTCTATTGTATGCGGGGAATAAGATTTTCAGAACGAAAACTTATCCCCTGCTCTTCCAATTTCAGAGTAATTGTGAAGACTCTGCTCTTTCACTTCTGGAATCTGAAATTTCCCGTACTTAAAATCTGGTCTCCCAGCGTCCGCAGAATACATTATCATTATAAGCTCCCTTGAATTCGGATCTGCCCATCAGCTTCTCGATCAGCGCATGGACTGCCTCCGGATGGTTCATGTAAGCATTTGCGTAACATCTTGCCATCGGCACATCGATCAGCATATTCGGATAAGTCAGGGAAGCAACAATGGTAGGTACCTCACTCATGTACCATGGCTGCTTGATCGGCAGATTCCATTTCACACGCATCACGTTATACTGGGCAAAGCCTTCCACGCTGAGGATCAGCAGCACCGCGTCAAACCGCTTCTTGAACTTTTCCATCTTGCCCTTCAGAACTGGTTCTTCTGCGTCAACCTCAAATCCGGCCTCTTCCAGCTGATGGATCACATCTGCCTTGATCACCTCATCGTTGCCCTTTAATAACTGGCCAGCGATAACTCTGCCTTCGCCACCGATAAATACCAGCTTGATGCGTTTGTATTTCTCAGGAGTCATCGGAAGGTAATTCTCACGGTCTTTTACCAGAGTCACATACTGGTCTGCGATCTGAGCTGCGATCTGATGATGCTCTGGACATCCAACAACGGATAATCCCTCCTTCGGAGGCATCAGAGTTCCTTCTTTCTTGTGGAGATGGAGATTCAACGCTGCCTTTAAGCCTAAAATACGGTGCAGGGCATCATTTAAACGCTCCTCGGTGATGGTTCCGTTCTTATAGCCTTCCATCATGTAGCCAAAATCCTCTTCCCGGTCATTGAAGAACAGGAACATATCACAGCCTGCTGCAATGGCGCCCGGCACCTGCTCACTTCTCGGAACAGTCGCGCCAAACATACCGATCATATGGGACGCGTCGGTCACTACCAGTCCGTTAAAGCCTAACTGGCCTTTTAACAGGTCGGTGATCAGCTCTGGAGCCAGAGTTGCCGGACGGATATCCACATCCTTGATGCCAGGTCTTAATTTTCTGGAATATGCAGGCAGAGCAATATGGCCTGCCATAACGGTCATAACACCCTCATCGATCAGGGCTTTGTATACCTTTCCGTAAGTCTGATCCCACTCTTCACAGGACATCTCATTAACGCCCATGATCAGATGCTGATCATTTTCCTCCGTTCCATCACCAGGGAAATGTTTCATGCAGGTAGCCATCTCCCGTGTCTTGGTTCCCTTGAAAAATGCCTTGGAATAACGGATTACATCGTCCGGAACGTTATTAAATGCACGGATCTGGACAATGGTATTCCTCCAGTTATAGGTTAAGTCTACGATCGGGGCGAAGTTCCAGTTACAGCCTACTGCCCAGCTCTCTGCCGCGCCGACCTTTGCCATCAGATACGCATTCTCTTCATCTCCAGTGGAAGCGATGGCTGCGCCGCATGCGATCGGAGTGCCGCCGCCAACACCTCCGTTACCGCCCTGTTCACAGTTGGAAGCGATCAACAACGGGATTCTGGACGCCTCCTGTAAGGTCTTGTTCTGATCATAAAGCACATCTGCCGGAGCGTTCTGGTAACGGATGGCACCCGGATGATAAGTGTCAACGACCTCTTTTAATGCCTCTGGAGAACGGTCGGTTACCATATTGACGAACAACTGGCCGATCTTCTCCTCGATAGTCATGGAATTGATCGTGTCTTCCACCCACTGAACCTGCTCTTCAGATAAATAATACGGTTTCTTTCTCAAATCTACCATAGCTTCCTTCTCCTTTTCTTTGAAATTTCTCCTTACGATAAGTTCTCTTTAAACTCCTGGATCTGTTCTTCGGCATAAGCCCCCTCGTATGTCCCCTCTAAAAACTTCGGAAGCGCCTCCATAACAAACCGCTGCCAGGACTCTTTTTCATGCTTTACTAAAATCGGATAATAAAGAACCTCATTTTTCTGAGCCGCCTTTAAATCCCCCGGCGCATCACCGATCATCAGCACATGGTTCTTCTCATAGCCATAGCCTAACATCTTTCCAATACAGCTGGCCTTGCTTCCTACGTTCTGGGTCAGGCACACATCTACGCTGTCCATCAGCTTGTGACGGTTCCATTCTTCTAATACAGCGTCCAAATTGGCAGAGGATACAATCGCAACATCTGCCTCCTGATGGGCTGCTGTCAGTCCTTCTTTTACTCCTGCAAATGGCAGCTTCAGCTCTTCCGGAAGCTGTCCGATCGCCTGGTTCACTGCCACAGACCAGTCATAGGCTTTCAGGAAGATCTGCTCTCCGCTCTGCTCAAAAGCCGCTTTTACGGAGCTGTTGGACAACTCATCTGCTGTCTCCGACCACTGAACCAGCTTCTCGATCCCATCAATTTTTTTCAGATTTTTATCTACTTCGGTCAACGCCTGTGCCAATGCCAGGAACCGGTTGATTCCTCTGGTCATAGAATACAGGTTGATCTCATTCCAACGCTTAAGTACCTGATCCTGCCATTCCTCCAGTCCCCATTCTTTCACCATACAGGGGCCAAAACAGCGGATATGCTTCACATCCATGGTGTCCATGGCGCAGCCATCTGAGTCCACGCAGATCAGATATCTCTTCTTTTTGACAAATTCATCCAGACTCTTCATCTTCCGTCCTCCTTCATGCCATAAGTATACCTGTTTTTTCTATTTTCACCTATGACAATCTTCCTTGTTTTTAGCACAATTTTATTGTATCATAAGATTAATATGAAATTATATGCTTATAAAGGAGACTCTGAACTTGAACCTTGAATCTGTTTCACGCTCTCCCATTGAAGAGCGCTATGCTTTAGAAGAGCTGTTGATGAATGCGGTATCCGTCGGTGATACCAAAAATGCCCTGGAATACCAGCGTCGCTTCCGCAAACACCATCTGGTCCCCAGGACTGACGATCTGGTGCGTAACAGCCAGAACATGATGATCATTTTAAATACCTTACTGCGAAAAGCGGCACAGGCCGGAGGCGTCCATCCCCTTCATATCGACCGGCTCTCCACCCAGATCGCCATCCAGATTGAATCCATGAATACCTTACATGATCTGGATGCCTTTGGTCTGACCATTGTGCGCCGCTACTGCCTTCTGGTGCAGAACTATTCCCGCCAAAACGTGTCTCCCCTGGTTCGCACCTGCTTAAATCACATTGATTTCCACTATGCTGAGGATCTGTCTTTAAGCCAGATGGCCACCATGTGCAGTGTCAGCAGCACCCATCTGTCCGCACAGTTCCGCAAAGAAGTGCAGATGACCTTAACCGATTATATCAACCACACCCGGATCCACCAGGCCCTGATACTATTAAACACTACGGCTCTTCCCATCCAGGAGATTGCTTTCCAGTGCGGCTTTTCCGACGCCAACTATTTTGCCCGGACATTTAAAAAGCTGCAGGGGCAGGCCCCTACAGCTTATCGGTCCGGATTACAGCAATCCAGTCATAATTCCATTGAGTGATAAATGATTACTCCGCATCTTCACCCTCTGCGTTCTCATCGTCCACAACGGTGAATACCTGTCTCTTACGAGCCATCTCATCGCTCTCTAAGTATTCGTCGTAGGTCGTGATCTTATCGATCAGCTGACCGTTAACGATCTCCATGATACGGTTTGCAGTGGTCTGTACGATCTGATGGTCACGGGAAGAGAAGATCAGCACGCCCGGGAACTTGATAAGACCATTGTTCAGCGCAGTGATGGACTCCATATCCAGGTGGTCAGTCGGCTCATCTAACATCAGAACGTTAGCGCCGGAGATCATCAGCTTGGAAAGCATACAACGTACTTTCTCTCCACCGGAAAGGACCTTCACTTTCTTTACGCCGTCCTCACCGGCAAATAACATTCTTCCAAGGAAGCCGCGGACATAGGTCACATCCTTCTCCGGGGAATACTGGGTCAGCCAGTCTACGATCGTGTCATCATTGTTAAACTCAGCAGAATTGTCCTTCGGGAAATAGGACTGGGATGTGGTCAGGCCCCACTTATAGCTTCCCTCGTCCGGTTCCATCTCACCTGCCAGAATTTTAAACAATACAGTCTTTGCCTGCTCATTCGGGCCAACCAAAGCCACTTTATCTTCACGGTTTAAGATAAAGGAAATGTGATCCAGTACCTTTACGCCGTCGATGGTCTTAGTTAAATTCTCAACGGTCAGAACCTCATTACCGATCTCACGTGCCGGACGGAAATCGATGTATGGGTACTTGCGGCTGGATGGACGGATGTCGTCCAGCTCGATCTTCTCCAGTGCTCTCTTTCTGGAGGTTGCCTGCTTGGACTTGGATGCGTTGGCGGAGAATCTCTGGATGAACTCCTGTAACTCCTTGATCTTCTCCTCTTTCTTGCGGTTTGCTTCCTTCATCTGTTTTACCATCAGCTGGCTGGACTCGTACCAGAAATCGTAGTTTCCTGCGTATAACTGGATCTTGCCGTAGTCGATGTCTGCAGTATGGGTACAAACTTTGTTTAAGAAATAACGGTCATGGGATACTACAATGACAGTATTCTCAAAGTTGATCAGGAACTCCTCTAACCATGCGATGGCGTCTAAGTCTAAGTGGTTGGTAGGCTCATCCAGAAGCAGGATGTCAGGGTTTCCAAACAGCGCCTGTGCCAACAGAACCTTAACCTTCAAAGCGCCAGTTAAATCCTTCATCAGGCTGTAATGATACTCTGTATCAACGCCCAGACCATTTAATAAGTTGGCTGCGTCAGACTCTGCCTCCCAGCCGTTCATTTCTGCAAATTCTGCCTCTAAGTCAGCTGCGCGGATACCGTCCTCGTCAGAGAAATCCTCCTTCATGTAGATGGCGTCTTTCTCTTTCATCACCTCATACAGACGCTTGTTGCCCATGATGACGGTGTCTAATACCTGATATTCGTCATATTTAAAATGATCCTGCTGTAAAAAGGACAGACGCTGACCTGGTGTGATCACCACATCACCGTTGGTCGGTTCCAGCTGTCCGGATAAGATCTTTAAAAAAGTAGACTTTCCAGCGCCGTTGGCACCGATCAGTCCATAACAGTTTCCCTCGGTGAATTTGATATTCACATCCTCAAACAATGCCTTTTTTCCTACTCGCAGAGTCACATTATTTGCACTAATCATTCTTTCTATCCTTTCTCACAAAACCAGTTGTTCATTGCTATGATAACCATAGAAAATGGGGTCCTTTTTATGGGCCCCATCTTTTATGCCATATATATTGTACATGAAAATCCTTATTTTGCAAGCACTTTCCAAATAAAAACATGGAAAATACACGGCTCCCTGTTATCATTTATGCGCTGTGCAGACGGCAACAGGAGATTTACAATCTAACTCTATCTTACAGGGCCTGACGGATCTGCTCTGCCATAGCCTCGTATTCATCATCAGTTAAGTATACTTTGTCTGGGTTCATCTGGAAGGTACCGCCCCACTCATCACCGTCTTTGTATTTTGGAACGATGTGCATATGCAGATGGCAGCCGGTATCGCCGTATGCGCCGTAGTTTACTTTTGCCGGGTTAAATACTTTGTGAACCGCTCTGGCAACCTGTGCAACCTCTGCGAAGAATGCGTTGCGGTCCTCATCACTGATATCGATCATCTCACTGACATGATCTTTGTATGCCAGAATCACACGGCCTCTCTTGCTCTGCTCTTTGAACAGATACAGATAACCTGTCTTCATCTGGCAGACCGGGTAAGCAAATTTAGCAACTAAGTCTCCCTGCATACAATATGCGCAATTCTGATCTTTCATGTGTTCAATCTCCTTTTATCTGTTAAAAATTTTACTGCTGAGTACAGTATACCACTTTTCGGACAAACGTACATCTTTTTTTAGTCCTCGTATACCACCCGTCCATCGCAGATGGTCTTTTTCACCTTACCGGTCAGCTTCCAGCCCTTAAACGGGGAGTTGGATGCCTTGGAATAGAAATGTTCTACTACCCACTCCTCATCCGGATCAAAGATCACCAGGTCTGCCGGAGCGCCCTCAGTCATCCGTCCGCAGTCTAACCGGTACAGTCTGGCCGGATTCAGGCTCATCTTCTCCATCAGCTCCGGCAGTGTCAGATGACCCGGTTTTACCAGATTCGTAATGGCTAATGCCAGGGAGGTCTCGATTCCTGTGATGCCGCTTGGAGCTTCTGTCAGTGGTTTTGCCTTCTCCTCTGCTGCATGTGGCGCATGATCTGTGGCGATCATATCAATCGTGCCATCCTTCAAAGCTGCGATCAGGGCCTGACGGTCTTCTTCCGTTCTTAACGGCGGGTTCATCTTCGCCAGAGTTCCATACGTCAGGACTGCATCCTCTGTCAAAGTGAAATGATGAGGGGTCACCTCTGCCCACACATCGGCACCTAATTGTTTCGCCAGACGGACAGCCTCCACGGAATACCGGGAGCTGATATGCTGGATATTTACCGTTGCTCCGGTATGAAGAGCGATCATGCAGTCTCTGGCTGCCAGGGAATCCTCTGCCAGAGCCGGGGAACCATAGATTCCAAGCTGGTCAGATACCTTTCCATGGTTGATGCCATTGTTCTTGATAAAATGAGGGTCTTCCTCGTGGAAGCTTAATGGAACATTTAACTCTTTCGCCTTTTCCATGGCTGCCTTCACCAGTGCGCCGTCCATCAGCGGAATCCCGTCATCGGTAAAGCCTGCAGCTCCAGCGGCTCTCAGTGCGTCCATATCCACCAGCGTCTCGCCTTTCATTCCTACGGATACGGTTGCATCTGCCAGCACATGGATTCCAGTCTTTTTGCCTTCTGCGATCACGTGCTGAAGAGTCTCCACGTTATCCACCGGAGGTTTGGTGTTTGCCATGCAGACAACGGTGGTGAAGCCACCTGCCGCTGAAGCCTTCGCCCCCGTCTGGATGTCCTCTTTGTAGGTCAGTCCCGGATCACGGAAATGCACATGAACGTCCACCAGTCCCGGGGCCACCACCAGCCCCTCAGCGTCTATCACCTGCTCATAAGTACCATCATCCTCAATTTCACCGATCGCAGCGATGTTCTGCCCGTCCAGAGCCACATCTGCTTTCCATTCTTTTTTCTCCTCCGGATCGATCACCCGGCCGCCTTTAATTAAGATCATACTTCCAGCCTCCGTATTTTTACTATTTCCTATGAAACAAAAAAGCACTACAGGCTATTCTTCCTGTAATGCCTTGTTTCTTTTTCTGATCATTACAGCACATTCCTGCTGCTTTTATTCTGTGTTAGAAAAAGAATTTTGTCAATCATTGTTTTTAGTCTTCTGGATCAAGATTATCAAATATTTCTGAATCGTAAAACTCCCGGATCGTCACCCCTAACCCTTCAGCGATCTTTTCAATATTTACAATCCCCGGATTTTTACTTTTTCCACTGAGAATACTTTTCACAGTAGAAGCTGGCATTCCACTCTGGTAGATCAGGGAATAAACGGTCATTCTTTTTTCTTTGCGAAGTTCTTTGATCCGAAGCGTTGTTGCTTCACAAATTTTCATAATTTAACCATCTCCTTACTCGAAGACAGTGTATCCTAAATCAGGACAGCTTAAGGGCGATATGTTATCTTTTTATGAATTTTTTATATTTTCCACTAAATTTCTGGTATTCTGCACAATATAAATCGGTCTGTCTTTCAATTCTGTAAATAAAATCGAGATATATTCACCAATAATGCCAACAATCAGAAACAGGAACGCAAACATAAAACAATTCAGGATAACGATCGTTGCATAACCGCTGGGTGCACCACTTCTGGTAAACAGCGTATAGACCAGTACCACAAGTCCTAAAAATCCTGCAAAAATCCCTGCAAAGATTCCCAGCTTCAACGGCAGATTGGAAAAGCAGACGATGGTATTCACAGAAAATTGAAACAGTTTCCGGATGCTGTACTTGCTCTCTCCTGCCACCCTTGCTCTCGCTTCATATTCAATCGTTGTTTTCGGAAATCCTACATTCTGGACATATCCCCTTAAAAAGCGAACCTTTTCCCGGTAGTTTTCCTTTAATACGGCTGCCACATTCCGGCTGATGGCAAAGAAATCCGATGCATTGCTCTCGAACTTCACATCCGATAGGGCATTGATCAGCTTATAAAATGCTGACGATGCCATATTCTTAAACCATCCGGCGGATTCATTTTTCGTCCGCACCATATTGATCACTTCGTATCCGTCCTCAAAACGTCGGATGATCTCCGGAATACAGGCTGGTGGATGCTGCAGATCCGCGTCCATGCAGATGATGCCATCGCCCTGGCTATAATCGATTCCCGCGATCATGGCCGCCTCATGGCCGAAGTTCCGTGAGAAGCTGACCACCTTGACCTTCGGGTTACTATCCGCTAAATGGTTTAAAATGGGAAGGCTCTGGTCCCTGCTCCCATCATTAACAAACACCAGTTCGTAATCCCAGGAAATGGTGTTTAAGATCCCTTCCGTCACCTGGTAGAACTGCGCCAGCGCCTCCTCCTCGTTATATACCGATACTACTACTGATAATAAACGTCTCATGGTTTCCCTTTCCTACTAGTTGTCTGTCTGCGATTATAATCACGGTTCCTGTAACCGACGATTTTGTTTGAATTCTACAAGCTTCTCTTCCGATCCTTCTGTCTTTTCTCCGTGAACATCCACACGGGCCAGAACATTGCCATTTTCATAACACACCGGTGTTAAGATTCCATATTCCACCAGGTCACAGGTCAATGTGTCTGTCCGCTCCCCTTCTGCCATATATCCGGCTTCGATATAGATGTAATCGGTCTTTGCATAATCCAGAAACTCCACAAAATTGTCCATGGTCTTCACCAACATCACATTTCCCTGGCTTCCGGTTACGTCCTCGTATGTCTGGACACAACATGGCAGATATAAGGACTCGGTGTGTCTTCCTATGGCGATCACTCTGACTCGGCTGTCCGCCTCCAGAAGATTCCAGATTTCTTCTTTTCCTTCTGCCGCAAAACGATCCCTGGCCGCCAGCTCATGATCGTAGTAGCCTCTATGGATCATTTTTGCCGGAAACAAGCCCTGATAGCCACTCTGGCTCCAGTTGGTGAGACCTGTGATCAGACCGCCATAGCAGATAACCACGACTGCCATCCCATAAGCAGTTTTCTTTAAGCGGCCCGGCTTTAACTGGTCCAATGCTGCAAAACCCCAGATGCCCCATAGGACGTAGAGCAGTTCAAAATAGTTGCCGTCTACCTGGGTCAGCATCAATAGACTTAAAAGATTCCCTGCGGTAAATGGAAGCAAAATCCAGAAAAAGTACCTGTGGGATTGTCCTGATATTCCCTGGAGCTTCAGCACACACAACAGGGCGATCACAAACCACAGGCTCAGGGCTCCCCAGGCTACAAATACATGAAGCATCTCGCCCGATGTGGGGGCAAATAGCAGTTCCAGCAGTCTTTTCATGCCCTCGCTTAACCACGCCGTCAGCCCTAAGGATTCTCCCGCATTAGGAATGGTCTGGACGCTGAATGGGTATTTCAGGGTAAATCCCATCCGGGTAAAGATGGAAGAAAAGACAGAGGTAACCGGGATTCCTGTGATCAGAAGTGTTCTGGCCCAGATACCCATAAGAGCCGCCAGGGCAAGTGCCACACAGATCACGCCATCTCTGTTTTCGGTGAAATTCTCCGTTTTGAGCCGCCATCCACCCACCATTCTCCATCTCTGCTGCCATAATCCCAGATTTCCCAGAACTCCCATGCCAAACACCGCGCTGGAAAACAGCAGCGCCGTGGGCTTCATGGTCCAGGAAAGAAGGAATGCCCCTGTTGCATATCCCAAAGCCCCCGCTTCTCCCTTTCGGGAGCGGATCAGTTCTTCGATCATCACCACCTGGAATAACAGGGTAATGATATCTGTTTTCGCCGTAATGGACATATTGGTGATCGCCGGAACAGCGCTCAAAAATACTGTCAGATATCCAGCCATTTTCAGGCTCATCATGTGGCTGGCAGTTCTGTATACACCATACAGGGTCAGGATCAGCAGCCACCAGTTGAACGAGATCTGGAAACTGAAGGACGGAAGCACGGATAATGGTAGCGTTAAGGTCTCCAATCCCTTCGAGTAGGTATAAACGATGCCGATCATGCCGGGATTTTCGTAAATTCCCTTTCCCATATCCAGGATCTTGCTGCTGCGCACGCCGTACCACAGACTGTCAAAATCAATGGCCCCGTTCATCCGGCCCGCCTGAAGGGCAAGAATCAAGAGAACAAACGTAAGGCCAAGATTCCAAACTATCTGTTTTCGGCTGGTATCTCTTAAAAAAGAATCCTGCTCGCAGGATTCTCCGCCTGCGGCGGGTCGCTTTAGCGACACTCTGGCACTCCACACCCATTTTCCTCTCCAGCACCGGATCGCCGCCACGCCGCCTGCCGCCAGCACTGCTGCAGACAGCCACGGGATACTTCCAATTCCCACTGCAGACATGACACAGAACAACGTGATCACCACCGCGCTTCCCTTCAGAAAATTCCGGAGCAGCCCCAGTTTCTCTCTACCGATGTTCATTCCGATGAGACAGATCACCGCCAGATAACACCCGGATACCAGAATCGGGATCAGTATCCGGTGTATCCACAAAAATCCGCTAAAAAGCAAAAGTAATCCACCGTTTTTCCATTTCCCCAGTGTAAAAGTCAGAAGAAAAAAGATGATCATCCCAAGGATCATCAGTTCCAGCGCCATCTCATGGGTCTCTGACAGGCGGATACACGCGCCAAGAATCCCATGAAAAAACAGCCGGTCAATGGAAAAAAACAGGGCTCCCAACACTGCTATGGTCAGAAGAACTACGGAAAGCCATTCTTTTTCTTTTGTATTTCCCATAGTCCTCTCCTTCATGGTAAACGAATTTTTACAGTCAGCGTAAGCTGACATCTTCATAAACTTCAATCTCCATGCTGGAGTGGGTAGGAACCTGCTTATCTTCTGGAGGCGGGGTCATGTAATCGCCGTAGAGCCATGCCAGAATCTGATGCCAGCCGGCCGGCGCCATCAGCTTCATATTCTCAAATGGCAGATCCACCACCTGGTCTACCCAGTGGCGGCGCACCGTGACGTAAAAATAATCCGGCGCATAGTTGCTGTAATAATACTGGTCTGTGTCCCTGTTCCGGTCCTTCACCGCCACGGCATGCTGCATTTTCCGGATCAGGTTCATAGGGATACACTTGCCAATGAGCGCCAAAGCGCCCACACAGAGCTTATTGACTGGGCTGTACTTGGAGTAATCCAGATGATAACGGTGTCCCATGGCAAAACCGTAGATCACCGTCTGCACAAACTTCGTCCAGCCCGCTGCCAGCTTATTGTCCGGAAGACGGTCCTGGATAAACAGATCCACATAGATATGGTTCAGTTTGCCGTCGTAAAAGTCCATCTCCGGTCCATCCTCATGGGTTTTACTGTTTAAATAGAGGATTCTTGGGGTGAAATCGAAAAATGCTTTTCCCCCCTGCATCTGATCCGGCTCCAGAAATTCCATGCCCTCTGGAAGCTCGTCCCGGACCACCGTTTTGAATTTTTCATAGTTTTCTCTGGTAAATGCTACATCTGCGTCATCGTCCCATGGGATAAATCCCTTGTGGCGGACAGCCCCTAAAAGGGTCCCTGAGTCCATCAGATACTGGATCTTGTGCTTTCGGCAGATCCGGTCAATTTCCTTTAGAATCGCCAGATCTGCTCCGTGAACAGCCGACAGATCGTAAGTTTTACTGCTCATCAAGCGCCTCCCGGATGGTCTTTGCCATGTAATCGATCATTTCATCATTCATACCCGGGTAAACACCGACCCAGAAGGTATCGCGCATGATCCGGTCGGTATTGGTCAGGCCACCAACAACCCGGTATCCCTTGCCTTCTGCCCGCATCTCATCGAAGCATGGGTGTTTGATCAGGTTGCCGGCAAATAACATACGGGTCTGGACACCCCTGGATTCCACGTACTGGACCACTTTGTTGCGGTCGGTGCCTTCCTTACAGGTGATTAAGAAGCCAAACCAGCTTGGGCGGGAATTGGGCGCTGCCTCCGGTAAGATCAGGCGGTCCCCTAAGCCCTCCAGCGCCTTGTGCAGACGTTCGAAATTATGACGTCTCTTCTCTACGAAGGATGGGAATTTCTCGATCTGGGCGCAGCCGATAGCCGCCTGCAGGTCGGTCGCTTTTAAGTTATATCCGAAATGGGAATATACATATTTGTGATCATATCCCAGCGGAAGCTCTCCATACTGGCGGTCGAAGCGGTGTCCGCATAAGTTATCCTGTCCAGAAGCACAGACACAGTCACGGCCCCAGTCACGCATGGAGCGGATGATCTTATTTAATAACGGGTTGTCGGTGTAAACCGCACCGCCTTCTCCCATGGTCATGTGGTGAGGCGGATAGAAGCTGGAGGTTCCAATATCACCAATCGTTCCGGTGAATTTTTCTTCCCCATTCATCGTGTAGCGGGTTCCTAAGGCATCACAGTTGTCCTCCACCAGCCACAGGCCATGGCGGTCACAGAAAGCCTTTACCGCCGCCAGATCAAACGGATTGCCTAAAGTATGGGCAATCATAACAGCCTTGGTCTTCTCAGAGTAAGCCTCCTCTAACCTTGCCACATCGATGTTATACTGAGGGATGGTCACATCCACAAATACCGGAACTGCCCCGTACTGAATCACCGGAGTTACCGTGGTTGGGAAGCCGGCTGCCACGGTGATCACCTCGTCCCCTCTCTTGACTCTTCTCTCGCCCAGTAATGGGGAAGTCAGGGTCATGAAAGCGATTAGATTGGCAGAAGAACCGGAATTTACCAGCGCCGCATAGCGGACATGAAGGTATTCTGCCAGCTTCTTCTCAAATTCTACGGTGTAACGGCCGGAAGTCAGCCAGAATTCCAGGGAACTGTCTACCAGATTGACCATCTCCTGATGATCATAGACTCTGGAAGCGTATGGGATCCGGTCGCCCTCCTCGTATGGTTTCTTCTGGTGGAAGCGGTCGCAGTATTCCGCCACCAGGTTTAAGATTTCTTCTCTTGCCTGCGCTTCTGTTTTATGTTCAAACATGGTTTTTACTCCTTCTTATTTCTCACTCCAGAATGCCTGGATCTGCTGATCCATTACCTGAAGCATATCCTGGCCATCTAAATAGGCTTTTGTCCATTCCACGGTCCATTCCACGGCTTCTTTCACAGACATCCGCGGTTTCCAGCCAAAGACGCTTTTGATCCTGGAACAATCTAATTTCAGAAAATTAGCTTCATGGGGACCGCCGTCATAGTGGTTCTCCCAGGTAAGGTTATCTCCCCAGGCGCTGCAGAATAAATCTGCCAGTTCCCCGGTGGTGACGCAGTCCCGGTCGTCCGGACCTACATTATAATAGCCTGCATATTTCGCATCCTTCCACTGGCACATGGCAATGGTCAGATACACCGCCAGCGGCTCTAATACATGCTGATACGGTCTGGTGGAAAATGGATTCCGCACCACGATGGCCCGTCCGCCAGCCGCCGCACGGATGCAGTCCGGAATGATCCGGTCGTTGGCGAAATCACCACCACCGATAACATTACCGGCACGGGAAGTGGAAATGGCACATCTGCCGTCCTGGAAAAAGGATTTCTGGTAGCTGTGGGTCACCAGCTCTGAGCAGGATTTGCTGTTGGAATAAGGATCATAGCCGTCTAACGGATCATTTTCCCGGTAACCGTACTCCCACTCTTTGTTCTCGTAGACCTTATCCGTGGTCACGTTTAAGAAGGAGCGGACCGATGGGGTCAGGCGGACACATTCCAGCACATTGACCGTTCCCATCACATTCGTCTCATAGGTGTAGACCGGATCTTTATAGGAATCCCGCACAATCGGCTGTGCCGCCAAGTGAAGCACCACCTCCGGCCGGACCCGTTCAAATACTTCTTTTAAATGGGCCAGATCCCGCACATCGCCTTCCACGCTGTCCATATGGTCTTCCAGGCCCGCCACGTCAAACAGACACGGATCCGTAGGACCTTTTAAAGCATATCCGGTAACATCGGCACCCATATTCATCAGTATCCGCACCAGCCAGCTTCCTTTAAAACCAGTGTGCCCGGTGACAAGAACCCGCTTGCCACGATAGAAATCCTGAAGTTCACTCCAGCTGTCTTTTCTTGACACTTCCATAGATATCTCTCCTCATATTTTTACTCCCAGATCTTCCACGGAGCGTGGCCGCTCTGCCATAGCTCCTCCAGCTTCTTCATCTCTCTCTGGGTATCCATACACTGCCAGAAACCGTTGTGGTGGAAGCTCATCAGCTGTCCCTCTGCCGCCAGTCTCTGAAGTGGCTCTTTTTCAAATACAGTCGTATCGTCTTCCAGATAGTTGAAAATCTCCGGATTTAAGACCATAAATCCACCGTTGATCAGGCTTGCGTCAGCCTCATCCTTCTCACGGAAGGATTTCACCACATTATCCTGGGTGATGTCCAGCACACCCTTCATCTGGGCGATGTTGACTGTGGTCATGGTTGCAATCCTGCCATGCTCTTTGTGGAACTTTAACAGGGCGTTCAAATCCACATCGCAGACACCGTCTCCATAAGTCATCATAAACGGTTCATTTCCAATATAATCCTGGATTCTCTTGATTCTTCCGCCAGTCATGGTATAAAGTCCGGTATCCACCAGAGTCACCTTCCATGGCTCGGAATAGTTGTTGTGAACTTCCATCTTGTTGTTGGCAAGATCAAAGGTCACATCGGAAGTATGCAGGAAATAGTCTGCAAAAAACTCCTTCACCACATACTGTTTGTAGCCCAGACAGATCACAAACTCATGAAATCCGAACTGGGAATAATATTTCATAATGTGCCACAGGATCGGCTTTCCTCCGATCTCGATCATGGGCTTCGGCTTTAAATGGCTTTCTTCACTAATTCTTGTTCCAAGGCCTCCGGCCAGCAGTACAACCTTCATTCTTTTTCCTCCGTTATTGATGGAATACATTCCAATGGTTTTCTTTCAGAATGGTCAGGGCGCTGCGCACCATAGCGCCGCTCTGGTCCCAGCTGGTGCGGAATTCAAACTCCGCCCGCAGCTCATCATCCGTTTTATTTTCAAAATCAAGGGCGGTTTCTGCCCGTTTTACACATAATTCTTTTCGATAGGGAGCTGTCTGCAGCTCTTTGCGGGTGGTAGTGATGTTACCGAGAAGGAAGATGGCGGTTACAAGAACTGCAGCACCACGCCAGATCACCTGCCTTCCTGCTTTCTGGCATTCCTTCCAGCACAGCGCCAACGTCAGCAGGATTCCCACCACGCCAACCTGGAACTGCAGTGCATACCGGGAACTCATGCCGTAGTCCTCCACCAGAAAACTCCACCTGGAAAGCAGGATCAGTGCGTGGTTCAAGGCTCCGGACACCAGCATCACCAGTGGAAATACCGTGGTCTCATACAGCTTCCTGGAAAACTGCAGGTACAGCGCCAGAAGATAAGCCGCCGCCACAAAGATACCGACCGCCAGATATGGCAGATTCGTACTCCACAGGGATTTTGCCAGCTCCTGTCCGGTCACCACTGACGCCAGGGATTTTAACACAAACCGGATAAAATAACCCGGAATCCGGAACAGGTTCTGGAACAGCGACCCTTGGGCCGCCCCATAACCGCTCCAGTCCGGCACCACCTGGGCATTGCTCCACAGATAACAGAAAAATGGCAGGAGCACCGACACTCCATACAAAAGATACCGCTTCTCCAGCCGTTTTTCCCGTTTCCAGGTTACCACCATGCAGAATGCATATCCTGCGATCAGCACCGCCACATAAACGGCACAATAGGGACCTGCCACAGCCAGGATCAGAATCCAGGGAAGCAGGATCATTTGCAGATGGTCTCCCTTTCGTTCCTCTCCGCCCCATACGCGGTCCCATATCTGGTAATGATAGTAAAATCCGGCAAAGGCCAGGAAATGCACCCAGCCGCTGCCATTGTTTAACATTTCCCATTTATTCAGGCTAAACATCACCGCCATCACCGCCAGAAACCAGATCGTTCCAATCTGCTTCCGGTTGACATAATATGTCACACTGACTGCTGATAATGCCAGTGACACCACCCCCAGTACCTGGTCAAACCGGATGCTGTAATGGAAAAAAGTGGTGTTGATGATGCGGGCCAGGAAATTCACCGGAACTCTGGTCAAAAGATCCGGCACCCAGAATTTCGCCGGGTTCCACACGTCCGGCAGATAGCTGTTGACCAGACGGATATAGTCCGAATATACCACATCATAAAAAGAGGTATACAGATACCACAGGCAGAATACCGCCCCCGCCACGGGCACCAGATAAAGCCAGTTCCGGTTCTTTCTCTCCATGAAAATGTCCTCACTAAAATTACTAATCTTCCTGTTCTTTCGCCTGGAACTCCTTCAGAATATCCGTGATATCCTGATACCGGTACGCCTTGGGATCTTCTCTCAACACGATCATATCGTCCGTGATGGTTCCGATCTCCTCAATGCTGTCTGCGAAGATCACCTCTGTTCCTTCCGCTTTCCGCTCCGGATCAAAGGTCTTAAAGAACGTATCCGCATAGAAACGGGTCACACCATAAGTATTTTCCAGAATATAGATCTTCTTTCCGAAAATGGTGTCCCCATACTTCTCATAGGTCTCCTCCGTCAGGGAGTTATACTCCTGCTGGCTGTGCCAGAAATAAATATTGTCAAAATGATTCCTGTAATAGGTTTCCACCGGATACATAAGCACTCCGTAAGCGGCCACCAGCCCCAGGCACAGCTTCATGCGTTTTTTCTCGCCCTCTGCCAGTTCCCCGCACATATAAGCCAGGAACAGCCATGCCGCCGTCATAGACACGTAGATCCAGCGGACCTCCACACGGATGGTAACGCTGGAGCAGGCGATACAGGCTCCCACAAAGATCACAAACAGGGTGGACACCTTCAACCGCTCTGCCCGTCTCTCTTTTTTGCGGACCAGCAGACACACAAAAGCGCCGATCAGGACAAATAGTACTGCGTCAGCAGCCAGAACCAGCTTCTGCACCCATGCAGCACTCTCTTCCCAGCTTAATGCGGTCAGATAGGAAGGGCCTGCATTGATACCAAACAGGAAAAACACCTGACTGATAGCAAATTTGACCGCCTGTTTCAGATGAAACGTCTCTTCTACCGTAGTTCCTCCGGTTCCCGCCGGAGATAAGGTTCCGATAAAGATCAGGCGGATCACCTGCACCAGTACGCATAAAGTGATTGGCAGCAGCCACCGTTTCCAGTTTTTCTCACCCTTTAAAGCAAGTGCCACCAGCAGCAGCGCCACCAGAACCATATACCGCTCATGTACAAAGCAGACACCGAAATACAGTCCATTGGCCAGCCAGAAAAAACGCTCCGGCTTTTCTTTTTCCGTCAAATATCGGTATACACCATACAAAACGCCGATGGCAAACCACAGTGCCAGCGTTTCCATCAAACCACAGGCCTGGGCGATCTGATAATAGGCCATCCGGGAAAGCAGATAGAAAAATCCACATAAAAATCCCAGGATCCGATTCTTAGACAGGCGCATGCCAAAACGGTACACGGTATAGCTGATCAGACCGTTGATGATGATATTACAGGGAACGAACCAGTTTAATTTGATCCCGATCAGCGCCATCTGCAGGTAAGCCGCCAGATAGAACACGAACCGACACCGGGTCCCTCCCACCGGGAATACGAACTCACGGAAGGTCTGCTCGCCGTAGCAGGACCACATATACAGATCGTCCATGAACAGACCCTTGATCTTAATACCCCGGTTGATAAAGAAGGCAGATGCCATCAGAAGAAGGAATACGATCACTTCGCTTTTCCAGTCAAGCTCAGACAGCCGCCATTGTTTCCGTTCTTTTTCCATAAATCAGGCTCCCTCATAGTCTTTATAGGCTTTCCGGTAGAAATGCATCAGCAGATCCACCACCGGTTTTGACCAGAATTTCTCATAGATCATCCGTTCTTCCTTCTCCCGGCTGTGATCCCGGATACAGGCTCCTGTGGTAGCGTCCTCATGTACCCGGTAGTACAGAAGAGGCTTCTCCACACAGATAAATCTTCCCGGCCATTTGGCCAGATCGATCATGCAGTCCCAGTCCAGGGCAAAATGAAGCTCGGAATGGAAAATAGGATCCGGCAGATAATTCTTCCGGTAGGCGCAGGACGGGCACATCACCGGATTGCCCAGCTTTAACACGCCCTTCTTGATGCTCTCTTTATCCGAATAACGGTGAAGCTTCAAAGGCAGGCGAAGAAGCTTCTTCACCATCTCCTTGCTTCCCCAATGGTATAATCTTCCATTTTTCACGGTGACCGCATCGGTCATGAACACGGTCATATCCGGCCATTTATCGAACTGTTTCATCAGTTCTTCGGTGTAATGGCGGTTGTACATATCATCTTGGTGGGCAACGGTCACAAACTCGCCACTGGCCTTGGAAATGGCAAAATTCCAGTCCTCCTGGATATCGCTTCTGCCCTCCCGCACATACAGCGGGATCTGGTATTTTTCCATCAGCTTCGTCAGATATGGACTTGGTGTAGAGGTGGTGCAGATGATCTCAGACGGTACCGTCTGCGCCTTTAAGGACTTAATGCAGCTCTCCAGATATGGAGACTCCTGGTAGGCGCTGATCACAAAGGTATGAAACATCATGTTAATTTTCCTCCTGGAAAAAATGCGTTTCCAGCATCAGGCATAACGCATGGTAGATTGGCAGATGAAGTTCCTGGATCTTGAAGGTCTCGCTCTCCGGAACGATCAGGGTCTCATCAGAAATGTGTTTTAATTTTCCTCCATCACGGCCCGTTAAGCCGATCACCTTCATGCCTTTGGCCTTCGCTGTCACACAGGCATAGTAGATATTGGCAGAATTACCGGAGGTAGAGATAGCCAAAAGCACATCCCCCTCATTTCCATAGCCATAAACCTGCTGGGCGAAGATCAGCTGACCGTCCACATCATTTAAAAATGCCGTGGAAAGCCCTGGATGGCCACACAGGGCAATGGCCGGAAGAGCGCCCTGCAATTTCTCAGACAGCTCCTCTCCTGCCTCTAAATCCACCTTCCAGAAGGTCTCCGCCATCTCCTTTGACATGGTGCGTTTCTTCCGAAAGCCCTTCATCAGTTCCCCTGCGATATGCTCGGAATCCGCCGCGCTGCCGCCATTTCCGGCGATCAGAAGCTTATGGCCGGATTCATAGGCTTCTTTTAAAATCTCATATGCGTGTCCGATCTGCTCCTTCATAGATGCCAGACACGGATAACGCTCGATCAGTTCATCTAAGTATTCCTGTTCTGTCATATTATTTGTCTCCATATGGCCGTGAAATTCAAACAGCTGATGCTGTTTTTCCTTCTCTGGCTCTGATATATCGTGCTGCGTCCATAAGAGTTTCCGCGTAAAAATCATATAAGGGTTTCTCCCCCTTTTCTTTTATTTCCCGGTTTATGTCCGCTCCATACCCGGTTCCCACCAAAATCCCGGGAACCCCATAATTCACTCCCGCTTCCACATCCAAAAGCTTATCTCCGATCATGTAGGAATGGGCCTTATCAATTCGGAACCGTTCTTCTGCCTGCAAAAACATCCCGGTTCCCGGCTTTCTGCACTGGCAGACCTTTTTATAAATACCGATCCCGTGAACCGGATGATGGGGGCAGTAATAAAATGCATCGATCTCTGCTCCATACTTTTTCAATTCTTCATTCATATAGGCGTGTAAATGTTCCACGTCTGCACAAGTGTAATATCCTCTGGCTACCCCCGCCTGGTTGGTCACCACCACCAGCTTAAAACCAGCTTCTTTTAATAGCCTTAATGCCTCTGGAACGCCTGGAAGAAACTTTAGATCTTCCGTCCGGTGCAGATAATTGACTTCCTCATTAATGGTACCATCACGGTCTAAAAATACGATTTTTTCCATCTGTTACACCTGAAAATGATATTCGCCATTCGGCATATGGACCTTAATATCCTCATAATTCCAACGGTTTTCATCGGCGATCCAGGACTGGGCGCCGCGAAGCTCGAAATTCCAGTCCGCCAGCTGACCGCCCAGCTCTTCCATCCTGGCTGCAACCTTGTGTTTGACGTTATACGGGCAGTACATCAGCAGATATCCACCTCCGCCGGCGCCAAGCAGCTTGCCGCCTAAAGCGCCTGCACGGATAGCCTCGTCATAAAGTGCGTCGATCTGCGGATTGGTGATCTTGCTGCTCATCTTCTTTTTACTCTGCCAGCCGTAATCCAGCAATTTGCCAAAGCTGTGGAGATTGCCCTTTAACAGCTCGTCCTTCATGGCATAGGCCAGAGCCTTCACCTCGCACATCGCCTCAAATGGTTCTTTCTTGGTATAGTTACTGACCTGGTCCTTGATGATATTAGCCGAAACATGGATATTGCCGGTATAGCATAACAACAGGTTATACTGTAACTCATGAATGATATCCTTCTTGATCCGCAGCGGGTTTACCACCACGTTATTACGTCCATGGAATTCAATAAAATTAAATCCGCCGAAGGCAGCCGCATATTGATCCTGATAGCCGCCATCGATCTTTAAATCCAAACGTTCTACCTGATAAGCCAGATCCGCCAGGGCATAGGCATCCATCTCCACGCCTTTCCAACGGGCCATGGCGCAAAGTAGGGACACCATCACTGTAGAAGAGGTTCCCAGACCGGAGCCTGGAGGTGCATCGCATTGTAAATACACTTCACAGCCCTGCTTGATGTCCATGGCTTTCAACGCCGCCGTTACCAGGTCTAATTTGCCATCGTACACATAGTTTTCTTTGGTGTTGTATTTGACTGTCATATCAAAATCCAGAGAATGGACGATGATCTGGTCATCCTCTCTTGGTACGATGGAACAATATGCGTATTTATTGATGGTGCTTCCGATGATCGCACCACCCTGTTCCTCGCAGAATGGCGCCACATCCGTTCCGCCGCCGCCAAAGCTGACTCTTAAAGGGGCCCTTCCTCTGATTACCATGCGATCACTCCTTCCTCCACGTCTTTCTGGAACCGGAAATAGTCCTCCGGCACACCGATATCAATAAAATATCCGTCATTGACAAAACCGCCCAGGCGTCTGCCTTCTTTCATCCACTTAGGGATCATCTCATTTTCCAGAGAGACCTTACCGGCCGGGATGTCCTGGATCAGATCCTTAGACAGCAGGTAAATGCCACCGTTGATGGTTCCCGGGCGTTTCTCGGCACTTTTCTCATTAAATCCGGTAAGAATTCCGTCAATCAGTGTAGCCTCACCATAACGGGTGATGTCCGGCACTTCCCGCAGCACCAGCGCCATATCCAGCTGTTTCTCTTCACACAGCTTCGGGAAACGGCTGTAATCGATCCGGTAAAAGGTATCGGCATTTAACACAAACACCTGCCCTCCGGTCATAAAACGGGCCGCATTCTTGATCGCTCCCGCTGTGCCAAGCAGTTCTTCCTCATAAGCGTAAGAAGCAGTGATTTCAAACCGGCTTCCATCGCCAAAATACTCTTCCACCATAGAGCCTTTGTAGCCTACGGCGAAAATAATCTCATCGATCCCCTGTTTTTTCAGTTCCTGGATCACATATTCCATAAATGGCTTATCCTGGATCAGTGCCATAGGCTTCGGACGGTCGCTTACCACGCTCCGAAGTCTGGTTCCTAATCCACCAGCCAGTAAAATTGCCTGCATATAGTTACCTCAAATTTTCAAATTTCAGACTTTAACATCCATGATCTTGTTCTTGCGGTCAATGCAGCAGATACACAGACCTACTTCACAATGAACCTAGTTTATAATACCATCATTTCTTCGTTTTTACCAGATATATACCATCAAATCCCGCAAAGAAATAGACGTAATATGAAAAAACATTGAATCCGTACCCTTCAGATGGTATGATAGGAGCGATAGGATACACAATTTGATATGAAAGGACATTCCATTATTTATGAAACGTTACGTGAGCCTGGAAGATATTTCCGATGGCCATTTATATACCTCTGAGGATCTGGTGAAAGCCGGATGTGGAGACTGCAAAGGCTGTTCAGACTGCTGCAAAAGCATGGCTGATACGATTATTTTAGACCCATTGGACGCCTTCCGGCTGACCACGGGTCTTTCCTGCACTTTTGAGGCGCTGCTGACGGACCGTCTGGAACTGGGTGTGGTGGACGGGATCATTCTGCCCCACATGAAGATGTCCGGTGCCCCGGCCTGCTGCTCCTTTTTAAATGAAGAAGGCCGCTGTACCATCCATGATATCCGCCCTGGCTTCTGCCGTTTATTTCCATTAGGACGCTACTATGAAGACCGTTCTTTCCGGTACTTTTTACAGACCCACGAGTGCAAAAAGACCGACCGCACCAAGGTCCGCGTCCGCAAATGGATCGACACGCCGGATTTTGACCGCTACGAGAAGTTTGTCTGCGACTGGCATTATTATCTGAAAGATCTGGAGGAGGAGATTGCTGCAAAGGCAGACGATCCGTCCTTTGCGAAAATGGTCAGTCTGTCGGTGTTAAAGGTGTTTTACATGATGCCGTATGATGGAGCGGCTGATTTTTATGGACAGTTTTACAGCAGAATGCGTCAGTTCGGCTGGAACGGCTGATTCTTAAAAAAACAATACAAGGGGTTTGGATTTATGAAAAAGATTGCAGTTTTGATTCCCTGCTATAATGAAAGTAAGACCATCCAGAAGGTGGTAGCCGATTACCGGACTGCTCTTCCAGAGGCAGATATTTATGTGTATGATAATAATTCTTCTGATGGGACAGATGTTCTGGCCAGGGAAGCCGGAGCCATCGTCCGCTATGAACACCGTCAGGGCAAGGGCAATGTGATCCGGACCATGTTCCGGGAAATCCATGCGGATGCCTATCTGATGATCGATGGCGACGACACTTACCCGGCAGAATATGCCCGCCAGATGGTAGATCTGGTCTTAAATGACAAGGTGGACATGGTCATCGGCGACCGCCTTTCTTCCACCTATTTTGAGGAAAATAAACGGCCCTTCCACAATATGGGCAATGTACTGGTACGCAAATTAGTGAACCGCTTCTTCCACGGAGACATCACGGATATTATGACCGGATACCGGGCCTTCAGCCCGATTTTTGTCAAGTCATTCCCGGTACTGTCCAAGGGCTTTGAGATCGAGACGGAAATGACCATCCACGCCCTGGATAAAAATTTAAGCCTCCGTTCCATCCCTGTCACCTACCGGGACCGCCCGGAAGGCAGTGTGTCCAAGCTAAATACTTACTCTGATGGCTTTAAAGTGTTGAAAACCATCTTTAACCTGTATAAGAACTACCGGCCGATGCCATTTTTCTCTCTTTTTTCCGGAATTCTGGCATTACTTTCCGTGATCTTATTTGTGCCTGTGCTGATGGAATTCAGCCATACCGGACTGGTTCCCAGATTTCCAACTCTGATCGTGTCCGGTTTTATTATGATAACCGCCATTCTGCTGTTCTGCTGTGGTCTGATCTTAGACACCCAGACCAAGCAGAGCAGACAAAATTTTGAGATCCAGTTAAATATACTGACTTATCTGGCGGATCTTTCCTCTGATCAAAGTGACCAGTAACCGTGAAATCACGGAATCATCATGGAATGGTCAGACTTCCGACGGGGATACCCGCAAAAGCAGCAGATAAAAGCAATAATACAGTACCATACAAACCGGAAGGATCAGAAAGCTGATCTGGATTCCCATAGAATCTGACAGTGCGCCAAAGCCTGCGTTGAATACAATATCCGCAATGGTAGCAGCACTGATGATCGCTCCGGTCTTGGTAGCAACCACTGACACTGGATAGATCTGCTGGAAGAACAGCACCATCGTCGGGTAGAGGATGGAGATCAGCAGACCAGAGCTGCTAAGCAGGATCACACCTTTAGAACCAGACAGAACCCCTGTCACAAAAAGAACTGTTCCTGCGCCGCCAAAGTACTTCAGGCTTTTTCTGACACCTAATTTCTGAACGACCGGCGCAAAGACCAGACGACCTACGGTCATACCGCCCCAGAAAATGGACAGATAAGTAGATGCTGTGTGTGAAGGCATCTGTAAAGCATTCATGCAGTACGTCAGCATCCAGTTCATGATGCCGTGTTCACCAATGAAATAAAATCCCATCATCAGGACCAATAACCAGAAGATCGAAGCCCCAGGCATATCCTGTGGCTTTTTCTTTTGGATGGTCTTAGGTTTTATCTTTTCTGGTTTCAAATTCACCATGGCAAACAAAACCAGGCTCACCAGCCCGACCGCAAAAAGCACGCCATTGATCATTTTCCAGCCGTCATAGCTGAACGCGAATCTTCCCAGTAAAAACTGGCTTCCGCTGGTGCCGATTCCCTGAATAAAGAAAAAGATATTGACCATCATTCCCGCATATCCGGCACAGACCATGGGCGTTAACAGATTCACGGTAGTATTTAACATGGTGGACGCCCCAAGAGCCAGGAACATGGATAACAGGATCATCGGATAAGAATCCGTCAGAACATTTAATAAAACCGCCGCCATCCAGATTCCTAACATTCCCATGGCCACCTTTTTCCGGTCAAAGGTGTCCATCATTTTCCCGCCAACACTTAAAAACAGCAGGTTGCCCACGTAGCTGATCACCACCATCATGGACAGTCCTTTGCCTCCGACACTGTAATGTTCCTGAAAAACAGGGGAGAAAATCCCCCGTAAAGAATCGCTGGAACCAAGTCCCAGCATCAGCACCCCAAAACAAAGAACCGGTATCCACCGGATATTCTTCTCCTTATTCATAAAATTCTTCCCCTTTTCCCATAAATGTACTTTCAAAATACGGTTAGAAAATGGCGGTCTGTCCCCGCAGACCGCCATTTTGTTCCCTCAATCATCTCTCATGATCCCTATGGTCCTGAGCAGATCTCTATTTTCCAAGACGGATTACATTCCAGCTATGCTTTCCAAGAACAGTCTCCAGATGCCCCTGATCCAGCTTTGTTGCATTTGAAACCGATGGTGCCACCGTATCCGGTGCAGTTTCTGTGTTCACTGCCTCCAGGTCCTCATGAGTCAGCACCAGATGCTCTTTCACCTGATAACCCGCAAACTGACGCAGATCACACTGAACTTCCATGTCTTCTTCCAGGTTCTTATTCACTGCAAAGATCGTCAGTGTCTCATGCTCCTGATCCCATACACAGACGCTGTCCAGCTCGGATACTTCACCATACTGGCGGGTATCATAAACCGGTGCTTTCACCAGCGTATTTAATACGGTTCCCCGTCCATAAGCGCTGGCATGCATAAATGGATAGAAAATCGTCTGTTTCCATGCTCCTGTATCAGAAGTCATGATCGGTGCAATCACATTGACCAGCTGTGCTATGCAGGCGATCTTCACACGGTCCGCATGACGAAGCAGGGTGATCAGCATACTGCCAACCAGCAGGGCATCCTCAAAATTGTATACATCCTCCAGCTGATGCGGCGCCTGGGTCCACGGAACCAGTTTCTTGTCCTGCTCCTTGCTGTGATACCACACATTCCACTCATCAAAGGATAAGTTGATGGATTTCTTGTGATGTTTTCTTGCCTTTACCGCATCACAGATGGCTACTACGCCGGAAATAAAATCATCCATGCCCTTGGAGCTTCCCAGAAATTCTCTGGTATTGTGTTCCTCATTGCTGTAGTACTGATGAAGAGACAGATAATCCACCTCTTCATATGCCTCATTTAATACGGTATACTCCCACTCACCGAAGGTCGGCATGGTCAGACTGGAGCTGCCACATGCCACCGTCTCAATCGTTGGATCTAACCATTTCATCATACGGCCGGTTTCAGATGCGATGCGCCCATATTCCACAGCCGTCTTATGTCCCATCTGCCACGGACCATCCATCTCATTGCCTAAGCACCACAACTTGATGTTGTGCGGCTTATCATAGCCATGAGCCTTTCTTAAATCGCTGTAATAGGTACCACCCTCAAAATTGCAGTATTCCAATAGATTTTTGGCATCAGCCGGACCTCTGGTTCCTAAGTTTACAGCCATCATTACCTCACTGCCCGCCTGCTTTGCCCAATCAGCAAATTCATTTAACCCGAACTGGTTCGTTTCCACCACCTGCCATGCCAGTTCTGTTCTGGCTGGTCTCTGGCTCTTCGGTCCTACGCTGTCTTCCCACTGGAAACCAGACACAAAATTGCCTCCTGGATAACGTACGATCGGCACATTCAGCTCCCGAACCAGCTTCAAGGTATCTTTCCGGAATCCCTGCTCATCTGAAAGCAGGCTTCCCTCCTGATAGATTCCTCCATACACAGCTCTTCCCAGGTGTTCAATAAAAGAACCGAAAATCCGCTTGTCCACATCGCCGGTCAGAAAATGCTGATCGATCATAATCTCTGCTTTTTTCATGTGATGTTGTCCTTTCTAAAATGTTTTCGCCAAACGTAACCATTCAGTACCTTCATAGTTACGAGCAAAAATCCATTCCAAATCAGCTTCGCTGATGGGATTTTTGCTTTCTAGCCTATGTGTTCTTACGGTCAGCGCAGCATGTGCGCAGACCTACTGAATAGTTTTCGCCAAACTATGTTGTGATGCATTTACTTCCAGTTTTGTAGCTATTATAACGAATTTTCATTTGGAAATCTATGGGATTTTAGGCTTATTGATGAAATAAACGGTTTTTTGAACGTGGAAAGCGGTTTTTGCAAAAAGAGGCGGGAGTCTGCCGCCTCTCATCTCAAATTTTTTGAACCATCATTTTACACCGTTTTTTATAAAATGCTATCCCATACGCCAGGATCTTCTCCCGTCCATCTTCCCGCAGCCGTTCCTCATACCGTTTCTCCCGGATCTGCGCCAATGCTTTTTCACAGGCATTTTCCAAACCAGCAAATGTCTGGGCATATTTTAGTTCGATGATAATTCCAGCATCTGGATCCTCTGGCTCAATTAAAATATCCACAAATCCATCTCCAGATTCCACATTCGACCGGATCAGCCAGTTGGACTTGCACCGCAAAAGCCCCAGTAAGATTCCATGATAAAAGATCTCTTTTTCATTTTTATGGGATTTTGTATCAAAAATACTGATGGTATTTCCAAGGATTCTATTCAGGCACTGTTCTGCCTTCTCTTCCTCTCCATGTTCTAATGCAGCCAGCCATCCCTTCACTGGTTCTGGTTCCTGCTGCACAGTCTGCCGGAACCACTCCTGGATCTGAAGAACATATACCTCACGCACCTCTTTATTCGGAATCACTAGCTGGTATACACCTTTTTCCACTTTACCAGTCTTGGTCAGATATCCGGTTGTAAATAAGACACTCCATAGATGATCAATACTGTTATCGATCTCATCATAAGTCAATTCCAGACGGATCTGCTTTTCAATCGTTTCTCCTGCGATCAGCCGTTCGAGTTCATCCCTGGTTGTCTTATCTGCCTTATCCACAAACCGTTTCACCAGGTCATTTCCACTGGAATTGATCCAATAGGACTGTGGCTCCGCATCTGGTTCTGCGCATAAACGGTCCACATGGTTGATCACATCCCATGGGCAGTATACATCCACATCTCCAAAATGATAGCCATCATACCATTCCTTGATTTCTTCCAGATGGTTTTCCAGATGATAGTCTTTCAGCAGTTTTGCCACCTCTTCGTCCGTAAAACCGAACTGTTCATCAAAACGCGGGTCTGTAATCGACAAGACTTTGAAATTATTTAACCCGGTAAAAATGCTCTCTTTAGATACCCTAAGACACCCTGTTAATACTGCAAATTTCAGAAACTCGTTGGTTTTCAGTGCCTGACCAAATACTCCGCGGATCAAAGAAACCATTTCCCGGTAATAGCCATGCTGAAATGCCTTATCTAACGGCACATCATACTCATCAATCAGAATGATGGCCGGCTTCCCATAATGCTTATACAGAAGCTGGGATAAGACCTGCAATGCTGAAGTCAGAACCTCTGTATTCATGGTAAACTGTCCATTTGACAGCTGGATCAGAGAACGATACCGGTCTTTTTCATTTTCCGTCAGTTTTTCACTGGTTAGTAAAAAAAAGAACCGCTCTGCTTCCATTCCGATCAGTTCCATTAAACGGTATTTTGCCGAATCAAAAGTAAGTCCATCTACGCTTTTTAATGAAAGAAACACTACTGGATATTTTCCCAGATACTCTTCACAGAGTTTTCTATTTTTCTGAATGGCAAGTCCATTAAATAACGTTTCATCTGTACCTATTTCAAAAAAGCTTCGAAGCATCGTCATGTTCAGAGTTTTACCAAAACGTCTGGGTCTGGTAAACAGATTGACCTCCCCACATTCTTCCAGAAGCTGTTCAATCAATAATGTCTTATCCACATAGTAAAAACCTTCTCTGCGGATTTTCTCAAAACTATCCACACCAACAGGTAATTTGATATGCTCTGCCATAGACAAACCTCCTCCTTTCTCCAGCATATCTTCATTATAAACGAGTTATCCCACATTATCAAACACAAAAAATACCGCCAGACCCCATTTTCCAGGCCTGACGGCATTTTTTGATTTATAAAGAATGGTCAAATTGATTACTGTGCGTTCTCCATCTTACCCGCCATCTTCTGAGCGATCACGATCAGGACGATCGCAGCCACTGCCAGAATTGCGGAACCGATGAAGCCTAAGGTGTACTGACCTGTGGTATCATAGAAGTATGCGCTGATCTTAGGACCAACGAATGCGCCGATTCCGTAGCCGATGAAGATCAGTCCGTAGTTACGGTTGTAGAACCTGGAACCGAAGATCATACGGACCATTGGAGCGAATACAACTAACAGTCCACCGAAGGAGAAACCAACCAGAACAACACATACAATGAAGAAAGGAAGTGTAGTTGCCTGGGTTAACATCAGCATGGAGACGCCGTTGATCACCATTAAGAGGATCAGGCTCTTCCAGCCCTTTAAGATGTCATAAATGAAACCGAAACCGATACGGCCACACATATTAGCCAGAGTCATAATGGATACACATAAAGCAGCGGTCATCGCAGACTGGCCAACCTGACGCTGTGCGATCGGGCTGGTAAAGGATACCATCATGGTTCCTGCTGCGTTTGCGAAGATGAACATCAGAAGCAGTACCCAGAATACTGGAGTTTTTACCATTTCGCCCATGCTGTAGTCTCTGGTCTTTAATACCTTTGCCTGCTCAGCAGATGGTTTCCAGCCTTCTGGAGTCCATCCCTCCGGACAAGGAACGATCATGGCTGCTGCGATACCAACACCGATCAGGAATACAATTGCTAAAATGCGGCAAGTCATCTGCGCGCCTACTTTTTCGATTAAAGTCTGGGCGATCGGGCTCATGATGAATGGGCCGCAGGATGCGCCAGCCTGTACCAGACCGGAGATAGAACCGGAACGGTCAGGGAACCATTTTAATGCAGTTGGCAGACAGGCCGGGTAGATCAGGCCGCCGCCGGCACCAGCCATCAAACCATAGAAAATGTACAGCTGTGGAATACTGGATGCAAAACCGGTCAAGAACCAGCCGCCTGCAAACAGGCACAGACCTAAGTAAATGGTCTTTCTTGGGCTGATCTTCTCAGCTAAGGAACCGCCGATGAAGCCAACAGCACAATAGGTGAACATGTAAATGGTGTACGCCAAAGCAAAATCGGAATCGCTCCAGCCAAACTTGGTAGTTAACGGGATACAGAACAGGCTGAAATAAGCCGTTGCAGAGGTAAATAAGCTCTGCAGCCATACGCCTGCGAATACTCTCCAGCGTGTCGCTTTTGTGATTTTCATACTTTCATACTCTCCTTTTTCTTACATTTCCGGGAATTTTCCCACCTTCCATTTCTGGAAAGTACAGATCATCCCTTTGTATTTCGTGATGCTTGATTCTTTACGCTGCCGCTTCTTCCTGCTTCTTATGGCGCTCGTCTAAAACCTTCATGATACCGTCATACTCCCGATCCAGTTTATAGAAGAATAACAATGCAAGAATTGCAATAAATACAACCAGCGGTGCATAGTAGAACATGATGCGGATGCCTTTCATGGCAGACTCGCTCTGGACTGCCAGCTTACCGTCATAGCCGTAAGCGCCTAATACCCAGCCGATAACTGCAGACGCCAGTGCAGATCCGACACGGACGCCAAGAGATGCTGCGGAATATACAAAGCCTTCTGCTCTGGTTCCGGTCTTGTACTCGCCGTACTCGATACTGTCTGCGATCATACCAAACTTGGTTGCAGAGATACACGCCACACCCATACCCCGTAAGATCAGGCCCAGGTACATGATGCCCATGGATTTCTCCGCAAATAAGATCAGGACGAGCTGTCCGGCAATACCCATTCCGGCACCGCCGTACAAAGCCACATTTCGTTTTCCGATCCGCTGGACAATGGGGATTAATAAAAGCGGAACCAGAATGGAAGCAAATGTAGAGCACATCATCATGGTCTTGTTATAACCAGCGTCCTGCATCACATATTTGGCAAAATACATGTTCATGCCGTAAAGACTTGTCATGGCTGTATAGAAAATATTGACCATCAGCATGATGAACCAGTATTTATTCGCAAATAAGATCTTGATTCCTTCAGACAGTTTCAGGGAAGATTTCTTTCCGGTCTTCTGCTCCATAACACCGGAACCAACTCTCTCTTTACATCCAAAGAAGGTGATCAGGAATAAAGCGATGGAGACGATACCAACCAGAAGGAAGGTCTTCTGCCATCCGCCCGGGCCTCCGCCCATCTTTTCAACCACATCCGGCGCATAAGAGCTGATGACGAACACGCCCAGAGCGCCAAGGCTGGCACGGCTGATGGAGAGAAGGGCTCTCTCATTCTGCTTGTTGGTCATCACGCTGCTCAAGACACCGTAAGGCACGTTCATGGAAGTGAAGATACAGGTTGCCATCAGGTTATATGAAAGGAACGCATAAATGATTTTGCCTGTTTCACTGAAATTCGGAACTGTAAACAGAAGTACACAGCCGATGCAGTAAGGAATCACCATCCACAGAAGCCAGGGTCTTGCTTTTCCAAGTGGCGAATGGACATTTTCAATGATAAAGCCCATCAGCATATCGGAAATTCCATCGAAGATCTTGCTGAACAGAAGAATGGTTCCTACCACAGCCGCGCTGATGCAGGCCACATCGGTATAAAAATACACGATATAGGAACCGATGGCTCCGTAAATGAAGCAGAAGGAGAAATCTCCCAGTCCATAACAGAGGTACTCCATCAGATCGATCTTGTCTCTTTTTGAAACATTCTTGAATCCAAAGTTTCCCATACTTTACCTACCTATCTATTTCTTAGCACTGAAGAGTACCTAAGTCTAATGCCACGTCTCTGCCGTTAAACTTGCCTGCTGCGCGGCTGGTTCCTAACCAGTAAACCATATCGGAGATATCCTCCACATCCAGGAATGGAACGCCTGCATACATTTCCTTATAATCCTTGAAGTTCTTGCCTGTCAGCTCATTGATGAACTCTACATAGCTCTGGGTCTCGCACATTGGCGTTTTTACCTTGGTCGGGCAAAGTGCGTTTACGATGATTCCCTTGCTGCCAACCTCTTTTGCCAGAGTCTTGGTCAGTCCCAGGACACCCCATTTTGCCATACAATAGGTAGCTAACTTTGGTGTACCGTAAAGACCACTGGTGGAGGCAATGTTGATGATTCTTCCAAATCCCTGCTTTAACATATACTGGGTTGCGTATTTGTCGGTTCTCCAGGTACCGATCAGGTCAATGTTGATAACCTTCTCTACCTGCTCATCGGTCAGTTCCCATGTGTTGCCAAAGTTGATGACACCTGCATTGGCGATCACAACGTCCAGACGTCCGAATTTCTCCCATGCCTCTGCAAACAGGCTTTCCATATCTGGTGTGCTGCAGATGTTTGCTTTCTTAGCCAGAACCTCAGCGCCCAATACTTTTAACTCTCTGATGGTCTCCTGGAATCTCTCATCCTCTGGATCTAACATATCTGCCAGAACAACGTTGAAGCCGTTCTCTGCATATTTGACTGCATGGGCACGTCCCTGTCCCATGGCACCTCCGGTAATCAGTACAACCTTCTTCTCATCACTCATGATTTGTTACCCCTTTCTTTGCTTTTTAAGCTTATATTTGTGATTTTTTTAACGCACTGTTCTGCCATTACTATACAGATTCAAGGGGGTTTAAGGTCAAGTGGGCATTTTGCATAAAAAAAGCAGAGTGTTTTTCTACACTCTGCCGAAAAAAATATCTATTTTTTTGTAAATTTTATAACGGGCTTTCTCGATAAGGGGATGCGATCGGAAACCATACCAGGTGCCAGTTGAAATATTCCTCTTCCGGCTTGGTCATGCAGACCACCTGGGTCACCACATCACCACAGAGAGTCAGGCCATTCTGCCGCAAAAATTCCAGGCCATCCGCCAGATTATCCAAGCTCAGATATTTGCTGGAACGGGATGGGACACAGGTATGGACACAGAGACATGGCGGGTAATACTGCACCAGTTCTGACTCTTTCACATTTAAGAATGGTGCATACTCCTCACATAATCCCAGTCCAAAATCAAAGTCCGAGTTGCCGTCCCGAATATCTTTCTCATAAAAGACCGCACAGGAAAATACAAACGGTTCTTTTTCTGACCACTCAGAAATCAGATCCAGCTGCTCTTTTTCTTTGAATAATGTGTACTTTTTCTGCGTATTCATGCGGTATATGCCAGGTCTTTCCTCGATCCGGAACTTTCCAACGCTGTCCATGGCATCCTTTAACATGCTCTGGCTCTGACGGATCCGTTTTAACAGATTCGTCTGACGGATGATCTCTTTTTCGATCACCGCCTCCTGGTCTTCCATCTTCTCCCGCACCTTGGACAGTTCCCCGCTGCGGAACAGTTCACCGATCTCTTCCAGGGAAAAACCATAGTTCTGATAATGCCTTGCCCGAAGGAGCATATGAAAATCCCAGGTATTGAAATACCGGTAGCCGGTTTCCGGATCACGGATGGGGCTGACGATATTCTTACTCTCATAATATCGCAGCGCCTCCGCAGAGATCCCCATGAGATGTGCCATCGTTCCAATGCTGTATTTCTGGTACATCCGTTCTTCCTTTCAAACCTTGTAACTGCTTGAGACTTTCCCGTCTGCAGGCACATTACAAACCTTCAAATGATTTGAAGGTTTTTCTGGGATATCAGAAATTTATTCTGCCCAGACTTTGTCTACGATACCGCGGATCAGTTCAATATTCGTTTTTAACTTCTGATCAGAGGTCTCTGCACTGGAGAAATCCTCAAATGTCACATATCCATCGTAGCCAACATCCTTTAATGCCTTAAAGCATCTCTCAAAATCTGCGTATCCATCATTAAATGGAGCCCAGTCCGGAACATATTTCTCTTTGCCGTCTACTTCCTTCTTCACCCACTGGGCATTCTTGATATGTACCAGATCCAGATACGGTCCAAGGATCTCCAGAGCCATCTTATACTCTTCAAATCCCTCGTAAATGACATTACCGGTATCATAAATAACACCAATGTATTTTGGATCAAAGTAGGAAGCCAGTTTTCTTGCTGCACTTGCAGAAGCAGTGATGGTTCCCATATGCATCTCAAAGTCAGCCTTGATTCCGGTCTTCTTTGCCAGCTCTTCTACCTTCTTAAATCCGGCAACTGCCTCAGCAAAGATCTCGGTATAGTTGCGGGCAACATCGTATTTTAATGCGTTGACACGGATTCTGGAGCAGCCCATCTTCTTAGCAGCTCTCATGCAGCTCTCGATCTTCTCTGGGTCCATGCTGCAGTCTAAGTAGGTTGCTAACGCGTTGATCTCCAGACCATACTTGTCAGAAAGTGCCTTGATCTCTTCTGCCTGCTCCTCTACCTTGTTGATGTCAACGGTGCAATAGTTATTTTTCCAATAGGAAGGTGCCTCTTTTAAAATCTCTGGATCTGTCGGAATGTCAGTAACACGCCAGTCTACACCATCATAACCATACTCCTGCATCTTCTTTGCAGCTTCCTCCAGTGTCATCTCCGGTACACTTACCGTAAATAATGAATATTTCATGACAAAACTCCTCCTTATAAAAAATGGTATTCCATAAAAAACGAGAACCCGGCTGCGCCCAAAAGCTGCCGGGTCCTCAGCATACTTAAAGTATACCATAAAATTCTGATTTTCAAGAGTAAAATTGTGCAATTTTCATGTCTTTTTAGGCTGCCATGCAAAAATGCAGGAACCAACTGACCGTGGGAGCTTGCTCACTAAGGGCAGTTCGTTCCTGCATTTTTATAGGGCGGACGCCCGTGATGAAATAGACTGCCGGGTTCCGGCAGTCTATGAATCGGCATGGCACATTAAAACTTACTCAAAATCCTCTCGAATCACTTCCCACGCTGCATCCACGCTATAATGTCTGCGGACATACTCCTGGGTCTTATCGCTCATCTGTCTGCAGCGGGACGGATCTGCGTAGAGATCTGCCACTGCCCGGGCAAACTGCTCTGGGGAATCTTCGATCTCCATCACGGTTTCCGCCTCCGGAATCCCCTCGGAGCCTACGGAAGTGGTCACAATGGCTGCTCCGTTGTAAAGTGCCTCGACTACCTTTCCTTTGACGCCTGCGCCATACCGCAGCGGTACCACCACGATCCGGGTGGTATCGTAAAGCTCTGCCAGTTCTTCTTCGCTGACAAAGCCCTTGATGATCACACCGTTGCCCGGCTGCTCTAATGCCTTGATCTCATCCGTCACTTTGGAACCAACTACATAGAAATCCGGGGCTTTCTGGCCCTTCGCTTCCATATCGCTCCGAAGAAGCGGGTAAACCTCCCTCACGAACCACAGAACTGCGTCTGCGTTCGGTGGATGGGCAAAACCACCTACAAACAGGATTCCTTCCCTCTTTTCAAAATCAGCCGGGATCTTATCCTTAAATTCATCGTACACATAAGCCACAATATCCTTTACCGGAATCTCCTCGTCCTCTGCCTTGATGGCATCCCGCTCAATATAGGATGGATAATAGGACATCGCCGCCTTGTACATGAGGGATGTCTCCACCGCCTTCCAGTATTCAGAGGACTGCTTCAGGGCCGGATCTCCGGTTAAGGCAAATTCTCTGCCTTCCCGCAAAAAATGCAGGTCATGGCCGTAGTAGATCACCTTAATATTGGTGTTTTCTTTGATAAAGTCAATGTATTTGGACGCAATATGCGGCCGGTTCAGATACGCGATGGCGATATCATCCCCATGATCCTTTAACCAGTCCCAGATCCCCACCTGGTACTCCGGTCCATAGAGGATCTCGATACCCATCTGCTGTAAAGTGGTAGAATACGGTTCCTCATGGAGGAAATTATCTCCCAGGAATTTCACTACATAACCTTTTTTCAGGAACATCTTCAGATACTGGAACGTGGTCTTGGAACCAGCATCCCGGTCATAAGTCGGCACATAATGATCCACCACCAGGATGATCTTCTTGCCCATACTCCGTTCACGGGCCCGGAATGGGTCAGGATTGCCGTTGTTCTCACACTGGCATGCCAGCTCTGCCGCCCATTTTTCCCGGAGTTTTTTATTATTAACCACCTGATACCGTTTCAGGCCACTTCCCTGGACATCGGTTCCGTTAGACACACCCTCAAAATGAATCACCTTGGACAATGGCTGATATACCACCCGGTATCCGGCTTTTCTCACCTCAAAGGCCAGATCGGAATCTTCACAGTATGCCGGGGCAAATCGGGTATCAAATCCGCCGATCTGCTTCCACAGATCATTCGACAGCAGGATCGCCGCACCGGAAATGTAATCCACATCCTTCACATAGTTATATTCCGGCTTATCCGGGTTATCCAGACGGCCATAGTTCCAGCCGGAACCATCGCTCCAGATGATGCCGCCAGCCTCCTGTAATCTTCCATCTGGGTAAACCAGCTTGGAGCCTACCATGCCGATGGTCGGATCGGACTCGATCAGATCCACCAGGGAAGAAAGCCAGCCTTCCGTCACCTGGGTATCATTATTTAAGAACATCACATATTTCCCGCGGGCTGCTTTCGCCGCCTGGTTGCAGTTGCGTAGGAACCCCTGATTAGTAGAATTGCGGCAGATCACCAGACCTTCCGCATAGCGGCTTAAATGCTCGGTGGCATCTGTAGACACATCATCGGCGATGATCACCTCATAAGTGACGTCCTTGGTATGCTCTAAAATAGACACCAGACAGGCGTAAGTATAATGGATCTGGTTGTAAACCGGAATCACGATGGATACCTGCGGATTCTCCACCTTCGGGAAATGCAGTTTTCCATGTTCCCGGTACACCGAACCGATGGAGAAATCGCCGTCTTTTAAGTTTTTGCCTTCTTCTGACGTATACAGCTTCAGGGAACGGAACGGATGGAACACATATTCCTTCATATAGGACAGTTTTTTCCGTTTCAGGCTGCCCTTCGGGAATTTTTTATTAAATGCCTCGCCTAGCTTCCGTCGTACCTTGAAAATGACAGCCTCGTGCTTGTGATAATAAGTCAATGCCTTGCCAAGCTCTTCATTTTCATGGCGCAGATTGGAAATGATCACTTCCAGGTTGGTCACATGGTTGTTGGTCAGACGCTGGACCTCTGTGATCTTGCGGATCTCCGTGTCCTTCTGGTGGCTCTGCAGCTTTACCTGCTCCAGCCGCTCTTTGGTGCGCTCCAGCTCGCCATCTACTCTGGCTAACTCCCTGGCATTTTTCGTTTTCACCAGATAATTTTCCAGATAGATCTGCTGGTTTTCCCCATGGACATACCGCTGGAAATGCTCTTCCATCTGGTGAAAGATCTCCTGTTCTTCTTCTCCAATACCAAATTCCGCAAGCCACTGGTCCACGGTTGGATATGCTGTCAGCAGGCTGTGGAACTGGCGGTGGAAATAGAACAGGATCCGGTAACGGATGAAAGTCTCTGGAATCGGGAAGGAGAATACCCACTCGTAGTCCAGGCAGTACATGCCGTCATCGGTCAGTAAAATATTTTCAAATAAAGCGTCAATATTGGAAATGGAAAGAGAACTCCAGACCTCTTTTGACTCCACCTCTCCAAAGACTTCTGTAAATTCGGGTGTTACTATAAACTTCTGCACGCACTCCGTTTTCACTGCCAGCACCTGTTCTAAAGCGGTGCGGACCGTATCTGCCGGGACTTTGCCGCCCTGGATCTCTTCGCCTAACTGCTCAGACCAGGTTTTTCCCTTCAGATACGGGAAACGGACGCTGCAGCGGTCACTGCCCTGGATGGGCTGTACGAATTTCACACCAGTGTGCTGGGCGCTTAAATCCACGTAATCAGAGGAAAATGCCCAGATGTGGGGTGCGCCTTCCACTGCCAGCGAGGTTTTCTCTACGTGGCGTTCGCCGGTTGCAGGATCGCCGTAGATCGTAGTGCGGATCTGGAATTCTTCCCGGCGGGTGCGGTTGTATTTCACGTACTGGATGTGGGCCTGAGACGGGACTTCCTGGTTTTCTGCATCACCAGCCGACCAGATCACCAGATATCCATTGGCATACTGGTCAAACTGTCCGTCTGCGCAGACCCGGTCATAGGCTTCGCCCACGTCCATCAGCAGGTATTTCGGATAGTCATAGGCCGTGATGGTGTCCGTCAGATCACCTTTTCCCGGAAGATATTCATCCGAAAAAATGGTAACCGGAACTTTGATGTCCGGCATCGGATAATACCAGGAAGTTTCGCCATCCGTTCCCAGAAGTGTTTCCAGCGTTTTCTTAGAAAATCCATGATCATCTGCCCTGGCACCAGCCCAGTATTTCAGACCAAACGGATTGCATACGGCAATGATCAGTTCACCGCCTGAAACCAGACATCGTTTCGCTGCCCGGATCTGTTCTGCGGCTTTGGATGGCTCTAAGGAACCAACAAAAACCACATAGTCATAACCTGCGCTGTCTGTGTTAATTCCGTCCGGCACTGCCTCGGTCTCTGCTCCATCAGCCATCTGATCCTGCATATAAGCCCCAGACTCCACATAATGACACAGTTCATCCTGGATATACCGGATATTCTCCCGGCCCTCATACTGCTTCTGCCGCAGCTCATTGACCTCTAAATCCCCGGCATCTGGATCCAGTACATCTACCTGTGCTGCTTTCTCACTGTAAACTCCGGTCAGCGCACCATATCCGGAGCCCACCTGCAGCAGTCTGGTCCCTTCCCGGAAGGGATACCATTCCAGCAGATTTTCCCGCAGATCTGACAGATCATAAAGAGTTTCCAGATCCGGGTGTTCTTTTAATGCCCGCTTCCGGTCTCCTTTATAATTATTTAAAATACTTTTCAGCGTTTCATTTCTTTCGCTTTTCCCATTGTCACGTTTGTCCTTAATCATGGTTCCTCTCTATCTTCACTGCCTGTACAGCAGACTCCATATCGTAGACACCTACTGTATTCTTATTGGAAATGACCGTAATATTCGCCACATCATAAAGGCGGTGGTACACCGTATGCTCACCCTGCTCAAATCCGGTACAGCTCATAGAAAGCAGATACTCGCCTCCCTGCAGGGTCATTTTCTGGGTAAAGGACACCTCGTACTCGTCACCAGCCTTCACCGGTTTGATATCCGTCCCCTCGAACATGGTATTGGTTCCCGTCAGATCCGTTCCCTTTTTATCCTTGATCGTATAAGTAAAGATCGGGCTCTGGATCGGCGCCGCAAAACGGATCTTCTCTTTGATGGTGAACTCTTCACCCTTTAATAACAGATTGGTCAGATTGCCCCTCTGGTCAAATAATCCCAGATCGTAGATCTCCGCACGCCCATCTCCATACTCGGTGCGGTTGCTATTGATGGTCAGGCTGTCTTTCATCAGCTTTCCATGAGGAAGCTGATAAGTCTTTTCTTTCTGTTCTTTTTCCGCAGTCTCTCCGGAAAAATCGCTGTCCACATCTTTGGCAGCTTCCAGACCTTCCATCTGGCCCGCTAAAATCTTCTTATACAGATCCACCATATGGCCCGGTGCGCCCTCTGCCACAAAATTGCCCTTATTTAACAGAACAACCTTGTCACAATACTTGATGATACTTCCCATATCGTGGGTTACCATCAGGATCGTGGTACCTTTCTGGCGGATCTCCTCCATGCGGCAGTAGCACTTGGACTGGAAAAATACGTCGCCTACGGATAACGCCTCATCCACGATCAGGATCTCCGGCTCCACATTGATGGCCAGGGCAAATGCCAGACGGACGAACATACCGCTGGAATAGGTCTTCACCGGCTGGTAGACAAAATCCCCGATATCCGCGAAATCCAGGATCTCCTGAAGCTTTGCGTCCATTTCCTTCTTGGAAAAGCCCATCATGGTGCCATTCATGTAGATATTTTCAATTCCTGTGTAGTCCATATTGAAACCGGCGCCCAGCTCCAGAAGAGCAGAGATCACGCCATTGACCTCCACCTCTCCGGTGGTCGGCGTCAGCACTCCGGTAATGATCTTTAAGATCGTGGATTTACCAGAGCCGTTGGTTCCAATGATGCCTACGGTCTCGCCTTTCTTCACTTCAAAAGAAAGGTTATTCAAAGCATAAAATTTTTTATGGTACTCTTTATGAAAAGGATTCAGCGCCTCTTTTAAGCGGTCAATAGGCTTGTCATAAAGCTTATATATCTTGGTTACATCTTTTACTGTAATTGCGTTTTCCATTCTTCACTCCCTGGTATGCGCTCCCGGAATCGTTTTGTGAAAGCACCTGTTTATAATACGTCGGAAAAATGTGGCCGCAGCCGTTTAAATACCTTCAGCCCCCCAAGTAAAAGCAGCAGGGTCACTGCCCAGAAATACAGGGTCAGTCCCGGTCTCTGCCAGAACCCGTTTCCCATGATCATGCTGTCACGGTAGCCCACGACCACGTAATACATGGGATTGAATTTTACAAGTTTACATAAAATCGGATAAAAGGAGCTTCCGGAAAACTGCTCTACCTGCCACATGATCGGAGTCAGCCACATGCCAAACTGCAGGCAGATACCCACGATCTGTGCCATATCCTTAAAAAACACCTGAACAGCGCTGGTAAAATACACCAGGGCAATGGATAACATAAAAGCTGCAAAGGTATAGTACATGGTCTGAAGCCAGCTGATCTGCGGCATCCAGCCAAAGCATAAAAACAGCGCGCCCATGATCAGCACAAAGATCAGATGCACCATGAGACAGGACATCATCTTAATGATCGGCAGGATCTCTACGCGGAATACCACCTTTTTTACCAGATAGCTGTACTCCTGGAGACAGTTTGTTCCTGTGTTTAACGCCTCGCTGAAGAAGAACCACGGCACAATGCCTGGAACCAGCCACAACACGTAAGGAACCCCTTCGATGGGGTCTCCGCTTCGGAAACCTACGCCAAACACAAAATAATAGATGGCAACGGTCACGATAGGCTGGATAAACATCCACGCAATGCCAAAATAAGAGCCTACAAAACGCTTCTTAAAATCAGCCTTGGCCAGTTCGCCGATCAGACGCCTTTTTTTCACGATATCCTTTGCCAGCGATATGAGATAATTCATAAAATATCCTTCCTAAATCAGGTCTTACTCAAACTTAAAGGTATCCTTCAAACCGCCCCATTTCTGGTCTTTCTCGGAAATGATCAGCTTCATACCTTCCTCGATCGGCCAATCCACACCGATCTCAGGGTCGTTCCATGCAAGACCGCCCTCATCGCCCGGATGATAGAAATCCGTACATTTGTAAGCAAATTCTGCCTCATCGGATAGCACGATAAATCCATGGGCAAAGCCCTCCGGAATGTAGAACTGCTTCTTATTCTCTGCTGATAACTCCACGCCAAACCATTTTCCATAGGTCTTGGAATTGGTACGCAGATCCACTGCCACATCAAATACGGTACCGCGGATGGCACGCACTAATTTCCCCTGTGGGAAATGTTTCTGATAGTGAAGTCCTCTTAACACACCCTTCACAGACATGGACTGATTGTCCTGGACAAATACCATATTCAGCCCTGCTTCTTTGAAATCATTCTGATTATAGGTTTCTACAAAATAGCCTCTTTCATCCTTAAATACCGTTGGCTCGATCACATATAGCCCTTCAATCTCACATGGAGTTACTTTAATTTTTCCCATGATATTTTCTCCTTTTCTTTTTCATGTGCTGCCAGAATCTGACACCACAAACATATCCTTTTATCAGACCCGCAGCACCACTGCCGCGAAGGTCCGAAACAGTACATAGCTATTTAAAACCAGCATAAAATACAATATACTACGGTTTATATCCTTTGTCAAAATCAACCGGTCATTTTTGCATATCAGCAGCAGCGCCGGAAGAAATGGCAGGAAATACCTGCCCTGAACGCCACTGATGACGCTTGATGACATGGGCGTCCAGGCGATCAGCATGGAAAGCATGGTCAGTCCCGCACATCCGGCGCAGACGATCACGGTCCAGATCCGGTTTCCTGTGGTCATAAACTGCGTCTCTCCAGGCTTTTTCAGTGCCAGCAGGATCAGACAGCCGGTCAATATCATCACAACCAGGTATGGTGCGCCCAGTCCGGCGTCCAGATTTCCCAGGGCCGAACCGATCATGGTCTGGTGCAGATATGCACCCTGCCACAACAGGGTATTGTAAAACAACGTCACAAGCCGTCCTGGATTATAGATTAAGTACATCAGGCTGTAGCCCTGCTCCTCTGCCCAGGAAACCACCGCGTCTGTGGCGGTTGCATAGGCAGCGATGGTCTGGCTGTTGACCAGTAACATGGCAGCTGCCCAGATTCCGCTAACGCAGAGGGCTGACAGAAGCCATCTGCCCCAGCTGCCGAATTTTTTTACCGGAATCAGAAGACATAAACCCATCATCACACCGTAAACCATCTTACAAGGACCTGCCGCCGCCATCAGCGCCATCAGAACCGCAATATCGCGGATCTGTACCTTTTCTTTATGGTAGGCCAGATCCAGGCACACGGCGGTAAACAGGAACATGCATGCCAGGATCATCACATCATAGGACATGGACGCAGATAAATGAACGGTCATAGGCAGTACCGCCGCACCAAATAACACTTCTTTGCCAAATGGCATCCGTTTCATGGCCAGCCAGGTCATAAACACGAAAAAGAACAGATTACACAGCCGTCCCATATAGGCCAGGAGAATACTGCTGCCATGAAAAAAGCGCGCCAGGGTGATTCCAATGGCCTGGGGAACATAGGCGAGAGGCGTGGTGACCACAGGCGGAAAGGCTGTCACTGCCATGTCCTCTGATGAGAACTGCTGCTCTGCCCATGTTCTCTCGCCAGCGATCAGACGATTCCAGATGGAGTTGTAGGTACTCTGAGTTAAGTCCTGGCCAAGCACCTGCGGAGTCTCTGTCCACAGGGTACCGTTCGTTTCGTTGTCGTTATCCCCATCTGCAGAACTGTTTTTCCCCTGATCAGGCTCTTCAAAGGTATTCCAGATCCCATTCTCATCCCTGGTATAGGAATCCGTTCCCTCCACATCCTGCAGGAAGAAATCCTCTGGGCGGATCAGGACATGGCCCGTAGGGTAGTTGGCAGTTCTCCCCAGCATATGGCTGGATAGCTGGTAAGCGCCGACGTAATGGCTGATCTCATCCGGGGCAGAAAGTGGAGGCAGAACGAATAGGTAACCAAGTCCTAAAAGGAGTCCGGCAACTAGATAAAGCTGCTCTAACTTCCACCGTTTTAAGAACTTTTGAAGCACAAGCAGGCTCGCAAAAGCTGCTATCACCAGAATTCCATAAAGGATCAGAAGATAGTGATTTCCGGATGCTGCTGCTCCGGCTTTTACTTCCAGCCCATGCCAGAGTGCCAGAAATACGATCAGAAGGATTCCGGCCGTTTTCCACCAGTTACATCTCTGTTTCATCGGCTCCATCCCCCCACTCCGGCTGTACGGATTCACTGTACTGTACCCCTTCCCTGCATTCCTTTTTGTATTGATAAGCATCTTTTTCCGCTGCGCTCCGGCTCTCACGTTCCTGCATCTGACTCTGCTCTTCTCTCCATTTTTCTTCCAAAGCCATCTGCTGTACCAGTTCTTTCACTCTGGTTTCCAACTGAGAGATGTGGATGGTCATGTAAAATACTTTCACGATCAACAGGAAGATCGCAAACAGGAACAAAAAGTTGGTGGTAGCGTAGATTCCAAGGAGTCTTGACGCAAAATCTGCCACTGATGGAAAGATACTGAATACAACCAGCACGATGGAAAACACGATCCAGAAGATGGCGCTCTCAATCTGCAATTTTGACTGGCGGATTTTCCGCATCATCTGGGAAAATGTCCCCAGCGATACCAAAACTAACGCAATTCTCAATGTCATTGTCATCATGATGCGTCTTCTCCCTTCTTCTCCCAGTATGCCCGGTTCATCGTGCATTTCTTCACCATGCCCTCTGGCAGCTTCTGATACCTTTTACCCATACGGTAACCCAGGTATTTCATCCCGCTGTGCAGCACCAGCGATGGCACCAGCCACGGTTTTCCTGTCTTACACAGCCATCCAGCGGTTTTCTTCACCAGACGGATGCCCTCCCCCTCAGATGGGAGCCCTGCAAAAATCTCCGGGTGGTCTGCCTGAGATACGGCCAGGTCGAAATTCCGGTGAAACTGCTCCATAGGGCTTAAATTATGGGAATGGATCACCTTTGCGTCCGCCTCATAAACGATGGCATATCCCGCCTGGATCACACCTGCCGCATAGATCATATCTTCATTAAAAATCGTGTGCCGGATAAATCCGCCCTGTTTTTCAAAAATCTTCCGGTCATACGCACAGCAGACATTGGAGCAGAAATAGGTCTTGATTCCCATGGCAGCTAAGTCCGCTTTAGTCTTTACCCGGCTTTCCTCCGGATAATTAAAGGACCGGGTATAACGCTCCACGATCCGGCAGTCTGGAGCCGGAAGCTGTCTGGCGTAAACGGACGAAACCATTTCCCCGTTAGGCCCCTTCCTCTGAAAGCCTTTTACCAGGTTGGCGATCAGGTGGTCATCCTCCGGCACTGCATCATCCGTCATCAGCACGATCACATCAGCCTCTGAATAGGACACACCCTGATTTCTGGTGCCGCCATGGTCAAATTCCGCCTTGGAAATGTGGTGGACTTCCAGGTTCTCCATGTTCAGCCCTTCTCTGGTCTTCCAGAACTCATCCCAGAACTTCTTTTCCGTATTCATCAGAATGATCCTGTGAACCGGCCAGGTCTGTTGTTTTAATTGTTGTAATAATTTATAAAATTTATCGTCCGGCCGGTAAACCGGAACGATCACATCTACCACTGGATTTCCCATCCTCGTGTCCTTTCCATGATTCGTTTCCTTTCCATGATTCGTGTCCATCTCAGACTTCACAGCCTGCCGTTTCCACATTCCAATGCTCTCATTACCACGCACTGCACACGGTCAACGCTTTTCGGATTTCCGTCGCACATTCTGGATCAGTCAATGTTTTCCCTGTCGATATGCGAATCTTTCACAAAAGAAAAATCCGACGGTCATCAGAAGCATCAGAAGCAGATAACCGAACGCCGCCCCCGGAATGCCATAAGCTTTCACAAATCCCGGTGAGATCACTGCCGCAATCACGGTCATCACCGCGTAAATGCCGAAGATCATCCTCTGTTTCCGCATGATCACCAGCACATAGTAATACAGATTCAAAAACGCATAGAACCCGCCGCCTGCCACACAGATCACAAACGGCCAGAAATATACTGTCAGACACCCTTCATATCCACTTCCCAGGATCCGCTCCAGAATCCCCAGCACCGGTTTTCCAAGAACTGCCGCTCCCGCCACTGCCAGAACGCTAAGCCCGGCGATGATCAAAGAAATACGTCGCAGCGTGCCGTCAAACTTCTCCCAGTCCCGTCCGTTCCATGCGTCCGTTAATGCCGTCAGCACCGGACGGATCACAAAACCAGCCGCCAGATTGATCATGGACGTCGGCATGAAAATAATATTAAAATACCCGGACGCCGCATCGTTTAAATAGGCGTCAATGGCATATTTTTCTGCAGAAAATACATAAAAATCGAAAAATACCGACACAAACAGCAGAACCGTACTGCCTGTCAGTGTCCACAGCTTCTCCTTGTCCCAGGCAAAATCCACACCGGAAAGCCGGCGGATCACCACCTGGTCAAAGATCAGAACCCCCGCTGCCTGGGCTGCTGCTGCCGCTGTGCAGGCGGCAAGAAGATTTCTCGTGATCGTCAGAACAATCAAAAATGTTCCAACTGTTAAAATTGTTCGGAATGTGTTCGATTTTCCTGTCAGATGCAGGTTTCCATTTCTCTGGAATTCCGACTCATACACATCTGCGAAACCATCAATGACCTTATAACATACCAGTAAAAAGATCACCGCCGCTTTTTCTATCGTGTAGCCACTGACCAGTAACCACACTCCGCCTGCCGCTAACGCCAGAGCGCAAGTCACATAACGGTGATGGAGATAATCACCAAACCGGAACTGCCCATTGCCATCGGTCACCTGAAAAGGCCGGATGCCGAAATATGCCAGGATAAACATCTGCTGGCCAATGGTGCTGAACCCGAAAGAGAAGATACCACCCTGCTCTTTGCCTATGATCCGCATCACCAGAAAGGACAGGACCATACTGGCAAAAGCATAGAAAAAGCTTCCGGAAATGTTCCAGAGCATATTGTCACGTTCTTTGTTGTGACTGGTACGCAGAAGCAGCGCACACCAACGATCTGCCATTATCCCTTCCTCCGTTTCCGGAAATTCTGGATCAGCAGAATGGAGATCAGGATTCTTGCCATGTAACGGACTGCCACCACAGGCTTCAGATAGCTTTCGCCACCAGCCCGCTCAGCGATCCGCACCGGAACCTCGGCGATCTTCGCGCCCTGCTTTAACAGATAGGACACCGTATCCGGCTCCGGGCCGTAGTTGATATTTAAGGCAAATTCCCTGATCATTTCCCGGTTAAACATCCGCATGCCGGAGGTTGGGTCAGTCACCATCACACCGGTGGTCAGACGGATGGCCGCCGTGATCAGACGGCTTCCGATCATCCGCAGGGAATGGTCTTTTTTACTGTCCACGAAACGGCTTCCAATGACGATGTCATAGCCTTCTTCCATTTTTTCTGCCATGGATGCGATAAATTCCGGGCGGTGCTGGCCATCGCCGTCAAACTGGATGGCGTAAGGATACCCTTTGTAGTAGGCATATTTCATGCCCGCCTGAAAACAGCCTGCCAGCCCTAAATTCACCGGAAGATCTAAAAGATTGAATCCCCTTTCCCGGCAGATCTGGGCGGTCCGGTCGCTGGAACCATCATTGACGACCACATAGTCCAGTTCCGGATAATGGTCACGCAATTCTTCCACTACCATCTGGATATTGGCTTCTTCATTATATGCTGGAATGATCAGCAGCACCTTGTTCATATTATTTACTCTCTTCCTTATAAATCATGATCCGGATGTCCTTCTGTGCCCGGACACCTGCTCTCGCCGTCAGATATTTCTCCTCCGGCTCCTGCCCCAGCGCCCATTTCACCAGCGCATAAGGGAGATTCACCCCCGCTGCATGGCTGAATGGATAACCGCCTCCGAATCTGGCGTTCATCTCCAGCACATAGCAGACTCCATCCGATTCAAAAGCATCCACATCCAGATTGCCCTTATGTCTGGTCAGGCTGCCAAGTATCTGGCCCAGCCGCCGCAGCCGTTCATGATCCACGGTTTTTGCCCCGTCAGTCTCCCCCGAACGCATGGCTTCTTTCTGTTTCACCACCACAGTCCGCTGGTTTCCCTTCAGGTCATGGATCACATCCAGTCCATATTCCTGTCCCCTTAATTTTTCCTGGATCAGCACACACTGGTCCGGATTTTCCTGGGATTCGTATTTTAAATAGCTGGCCCTGATCTCCCGGCGAGCCTTCTTCACCAGAAGTCTCAGTTCCTCTTCATCATCCGCCTGGTAGATAGACAGAGACCCCATCCCCCATCTGGGCTTTACCATCAACGGGTAGTGTGTCTCTCCGCAGCGGATACTTTCTGCCGCTTTCTCTTCGTCGATCCAGGTTTTCGGAAGTTCAAAGCCCTCCTCTTCCAAAACCTTCTGTTCCCTTAAAAAGCAGTACATCCGCCATTTATCATTACAGATCCGGGCAATATCCTCATCCGCAGTCACAAGAATGGTTCCTATCGCCCCAAACTCGTTCCTGTGGGCCGCCAGCACCGGAACATCGATGTCAAACAACGGGATCACCATGCCGATCTGCTTATGTTTGCAGTAATCCAGCAGAAATGGAATGTATTCCGGCTCATAGATGAGTGGCGTCTCCACCCACTGATCTGCCGCATAAAAGGCCGGACATTCCTGGCTGTTGGCGGTATGGACTTGGCCTTCTACTCCCGCCATCTGCAACGCTTCTTTGAAATATTCTACCAGATATGTCCGTCTTCCTGCACTGGTCAGAAGAATATTCATAACTCGAGTTCTCCTTTAACTTTCATCACTTAATTTCCTTCAGCAGCCCGCAGATCCGGTCCACATCCTCCATAGCCAGGTCCGCATACATCGGCAGCGTCAGCACCCGGTCTGCCACATATTTGGCAACCGGCGTCTGTTCGCCGGAAAAACGGCCCTGATAGCACTGGAATTCATTAGTCAGCGGATAAAAATATTTCCGGGAATAGATCTTGTGGGAAGCCAGATAGTCCCACACCAGATCTCTTCCTGCCACAAAGCCGTCAAATACCACCGGGAAATACGCATAATTCGGCTTCCAGTCCGGATTATCATAGGACGGCAGCTTCAACCCCTTCACGCCCTCCAGATGCTCCAGATACCGCTCTGCCACATGACGGCGCTTCTCGATCTCCCCGTCCACATGGCGCAGGTTGCAGATACCCATGGCCGCCTGGAATTCATTCATCTTGGCATTGCCGCCCACCCAGACCACATGCTCCTGATCCACGATACCGAAGTTTTTCAGGCAGTTGAGACGGTGTCCCATCCATGGCTCTCCAAAAGCCACTGCACCACCCTCGATGGTGTTGAATACCTTGGTCGCATGGAAGCTGTAAATACTGGCGTCCCCGTAAGCTGCAGCACTCTTTCCTTTATATTCTGCCCCAAAGGTGTGAGCCGCATCATAGATCACCTTCAGGTTATGCTTTTTCGCGATCTGTTCGATCTTCTCCACATCGCAGAAATTACCGTACACATGCACCGGAATGATCGCAGAGGTCTTGTCTGTGATCAGCGCCTCGATCTTGTCCGGGTCCATGGTATAATTCACCGGGTCAATGTCACAAAACACCGGCGTTAAGCCATTTCTCACGATCGCGTGGGTGGTAGAGGCAAAGGTAAATGGGGTAGTGATCACCTCTCCGGTCAGTTCCATCGCCTGAATCACCATCTCCAACGCCATATGCCCGTTGACAAACAGCACCAGGTTGTCGGTTTTCATATATTCTTTTAACTGCCGTTCCAGCTCCTGGTGATACTCGCCCATGTTGGTCAGCCAGGCGGAATCCCAGATGGGACGGATCATTTCCGTAAATTCTTCAAAAGACGGCATGGATGACCGCGTTACCAGAATCGGTTTTTCCTGTTTTTCCATCTTTTTGCCCTCCTTTTGTACACTTTTCTTGTGTCATATCATGTTCTTCTCTATGAAATCAAAATATAATGGGGTACCCCCGGTATGAATGAAAAGTACCGGATCACCGTCATTTCCATGGGTTTCCAGCCATTTCATCATGCCGGTAAAGGCTTTTCCCGTATACGTCGGATCCAGTGGGATGCCGTACTGCTCCATCACATGTTCTATGGTTCGTTCAATCTCTTCCTCATACTTTCCGTAACCGCCGCAGAGATATTCATCCAGAAAACAAACCTGATCCACCGGAACGCCCGCAAATCTTGCCACTTCCACCGCCCCACGCGCTGCATTTCTCGCCACGGAGATCCCGATGATCTGCTCCTGTCCAGACGCCGCTTTCTGCCCGGCGACCAGCCCACCCTGGGTCATGCCGGTCCCACTGGCGTGAAAGATCTGCCGGAAATAGATCCTGTTCTGCTTCTCCCACTGCCGGATCTCTTCATAAGCAGCTGCATAAGCCTTCCGAACTGCCGATTCATTCCCCTTTCCGGTGGAATCTCCATAGATATAATAAGGATGATATCTCTTTTCTCTCAGATCTGCAAGTGTCTGTTCCACCGTCTCTCTTACATGGGACTTGTCGCAGAACACGCTCTGGATCTCCATCCTCTCTAAGATCCGGGAATTGAAGGTATCTTCCTTTTCTCCGTCCTCCAGGGCTGTAATCACCAGACACGGGATATTTTCTGCCTTACACAGAGTTCCCACTACCCGGTTTAAATTAGACTTGCGGCTTCCGTAGGACACGAAAAAGTCGCAGCCCTTTTCCTTCATATCCTGCAATAACACCTCTGCGATCCGGCATTTGTTGCCGCCGAAGGAAAATCCCAGAAGATCATCCCTCTTTATATAAATCCGCTGTCCCCCTGGCCCCGTTCCCAGATACTGGATCGGAGTCGGTGTGACCAGCCTGCACTGCATATCCACGTTTCTATTCCTCCTGCAGATACTCTAACCGCTTTCCCATTTCTGCACAACTGCCCGAAGCTGTCAGCTTTTTCTAACTCTGTCGTGCTCTTGCGATTTTCGCCAGAATTTCGTAAACCCTTGGGAAGTACACCTCAAACCGGATATAAAACCGGGTTCTCGACGTCAATTCCTTGAAAAAATCCCGGTACTGCTTATCCATCACCACATCATATTTCTTCGTGTTCACCTTCGTCAGATACCAGATCCGTCTGGCGGCACGTTCTGATTCTTTATGGAATCTTCCTCCGGTTACACGGTCAAATTCCGTAAATGTCTCTTCCATCTGGCGGCAGTACCGTTCCTGCTTTGCCTCATAATCTCCTAATTTTCCCTGACTGGTCCAGGACACTGCCGCGCCTAACCGGTAAACGCTCATATCCTGATCCATGTAATAGCCATATCCGGTGGCCGCCGCCATCAGCTGCAATGGCGTATCCCCCACCGGGCAGTTTACATAATATTTCGGCAATTTTCGGATGATCTCACTGCGGAACATCATAGAGGCCATGGCATATCCCTGCGGCTTATCCACGATCTCACTGGGACTTACGATTCGGCTTTCTGGATACGGACGCATCCTCTTATCCGATAACGAACCGTCCACCGTAATGATCCTGGCACTGTGAAAGCATAAGCTGCAGTCCGGATGAGTTTCCATGTAGTCCACCTGCTTCTGCAGCTTCTCCGGGTCTGTCCAATAATCATCGCCTTCGCACATGGCCACATAACGCCCACGTACTCTTGGGAAATTAAATGCCCCGCTGGGATTGGTGATCCCTTTGGAATACTGGTTCTCTGTCTGTAACAGCGCCCGGATCTTCTCCGGATACTTCTGTTCGTATTCCCGGATGATATCCGCCGTTCCATCTGTGGAGGCGTCATCATTGATCAGGATCTCATATGGGAAATCCGTCCGCTGGCTTAAAAATCCATCCAGGGCATCACGGATATATTCTTTATGATTGTATGTGATACAGCAAATGCTGACTAAAGGTTCCATCAGCCCTTCCTCCTGTTCTGCAGCTGCCCTTTGATCGTCTGGACCAGATAGGCAAAGCTTTCCATCTTAAAAATCCATGCCAACAGGCCATACACTACCATTCCAGCCATGATCTGAAGCAATAATTTCACCATTGGTCCGCCTGGAAGCACAAACTGCAGTCCATATACCACGGCGGACATCACCAGCGAAAGGATCAGGGACGGCATGATGTCCATCCACTGACTGAAAATACTGTATCCAAGCAGCTTTTTATTTGGCCATGCATTGACAAAGGTACTGAAAAAATCCAACACTGCCTTGATCGATATCATGACTAATGGCCCAAACTGGGCTCCGATGATCAGTCCGGTCAGTCCCATGCCTTTTTTGATCACTTCCAGTTTTAAAAACACATCGCTTCTTCCCACGGCGTTGATGGCCTGCAGGTTCGTGATGTGGATAGGCCAGAAGGAATAGGCCACGCACATGATCCGCAGATACGGCACACAGATCAGCCACTGCTCTCCCAAAAGTGCCAGTACGAGGGTATCTGCCACTGCCATCAGTCCAAACAGCATCGGAAGCACTAAAAATGAGCTTAACCGGATGGCTCTCCGCACCATATGACGCACATCATGGACGCTTCCCTGTCTGGCAGAAAAGGCTGGAAGCAGTACTGACTGGATCGCCCCGCCCAGGTTATTGACGATCAGCTTTGGGAACTGATCGCCGCGGTTGTAGGCTCCAAGCAGCTCTTCATTATAGATCTTGCCCATGATCAGACCGTATAAATTGTTAAATAAGGTATCAATAAGAGATGCCACCAGAAGCTTCCACCCGAAGGAAAACATTTCCTTGATCCGATCAAAGGCAAATAAAAGCCCTGGTTTCCAGGACACCTCGAAAAACAATGCGATCATCAGGACAAAATAGTAAGACACCTGTTGTCCCACCATAGCCCATACGCCAAAGCCGTTGGCCGCCATCCAGATACTGATCACACCGGACGCTGCGGAAGCCGCAAGCGTAGACAAAAACAGACCCTTAAATTCCAGATTCCGGGACACATATGCTGTCTGGACAGAGATCACCGCACCTGGAAATAAGACGATCGAGAGTACCCGCACAATCGCTTCCAGTTCTGCAATTCCATAAAAAGACGCAATCACCGGTGCCGCTGCATATAAGATTCCATACATCACGAGCGCCACAAACAGATCAAAATAACAGACCGATGAAAAATCCACCTTGTCTGCCTTCTGTTTCTGTACCAGAGCCGTGCTGAAACCACTCTGGACCACCACGTTGGCAATCGTGATAAAAATCGTGATGATTCCCACAACGCCGTACTGGGCCGGGGTCAGAAGACGAGCCAGAATAATGGCGATCACAAACTGAACACCCTGGGCTCCGCCATTTTCTAAAAGTTTCCAGAGAAGGCCCTTTACCACCTTCTGCTTCATCTCAGTCTCTGCCAAATCTATCTCCTTCTATCTCCTTCTATTTCTAACTTTCTCGTTTCTTTTTTCTTACCAATACCTTTCATTTTACATGATTCCCCAAAAAATGTAAATCAGATATGGTATTTTCTCCGTAAATGTGATAGATTAACATCTGGGAAAGTTAACATATTTTAGGAGGTCATTTCATGAATAAGCGTAAAAAATTATGGCTTGCCGGCATGATCACCGGTATCCTGACCCTTCAATCTGCCTTCTGCGCTTTCGCAGAAAATATAGGACCTGCTTTTGATCCAAAATTAAACGGTGGCGTTTCCACGGAGCAGTCTGGCAGTTCTTCCAGTCCCGCTCCATCAGCAGCTCCGAACGGCACTCTTGTTGATTCAGGAAATCCGATCTATACAAACCCATTGACAAATCTGCTCCCGATCCAGCGTGAGCCAAGACTTCAGACCACGGTTTTATTATGCGACAGCCACACCTGGTCCAACCCATTTGTCAACAGTGATACCTGCTCTGCAGATGGCAAAGCCTTTTATTCCATTTCCACATTCCTGGAGAATTATGTTGGAAATATCCACTATCGTGCATACACCTCTACACATGGATGGACCAACTGGGCGATGAACGGCCAGCAGACTGATATTCCGGATGATTTTGCTCCAATTGAGGCAGTCCAGTACCGTTTCAGTGGTCCTGTCCGTAATAAATACGATATTTATTACACCACAACCTTAAACGATGGTACACAGACCGGCTGGGCCGGAAACGGCCACTCTGCCGGAACCATGAACACCGGAAAAACTCTTTCCGGATTCCGTCTGGCTTTCTTTGAACGCGCAGGCGGTGTTCCATCTCTGAACATGAGCAATGCAACAGTTTCTGCTCATCTGGATGGCCCACAGTACATTGATGGGGCGATCCGCTATATCAGTGGCGATGGCTCCAATTACACCGGATGGGGCTGGGTAGACGGACAGCGTTATTATTTCAATGATTCCTACCCGGTAACCGGATGGCAGTACATTGACGGCTACAAATACTACTTCGCTGAAGACGGCAAGCTGGTGGAGGACCTGGAGCCGATCATTGGTGCCAACGGTCCGTTCCTGATCCGTATTAATAAGCAGATGAACTGCATGACCATTTTCGTGCAGGACGGTGCAAACGGCTATATTATCCCATTAAAATCCTTCCTTACCTCCACTGGTGAGGATACCCCGGTAGGCACCTTCCATACACCAGAGAAATACCGTTGGCGTCTGATGATCCACGGTCTGTATACACAGTATGCAACCCGTCTTGGCTCCGGACTTCCAATCCTGATGCACTCTGTTATTTATGACAGACAGGATCCATTCAGCCTGGAAGCTGGTACCTACAATGCCATGGGTGTTGCCCGTTCCTCCGGATGTATCCGTCTGATCGCTTCCGATTGTAAATGGATCTACGACCACTGCCCGATCGGAACTGCCGTAGAGGTTTACAACAGCTCCATCGTTGGCCCTTACGAGCGTCCAACCATCAAGTACGAGATTTCTGACAAGCAGGACTGGGATCCTACCGATGACACCATTTCCGCTGAGCAGGCAGCTGCAAGAGCAGCTCAGTTAGCAGCTCAGTAGGGTGATTGTAAGCAGTACATATGAGAAAAAAGAAGTTCACAATTCTTGCGGGAGTTGTGAACTTCTTTTTTATTCTTTGTAAAATGTATCCGCTATACCTATCAAATTTCAACAGTTTTGCGATTATGAACCGCAAAACTTCTTGTTTTGTACGATTGTTTACGGTTTTATTACTTTTATGGATATTCATTGAATCCATTTTTCTTTTTCAGTAAAATAAAAAACAAGATAACAATTCTCGCACCCAGAAGGAGGCTGATGTATTTGTTCAAAAAATATGTAGAAGTCTACACCACCATGGATCTAACAAAGTTTTTCACTGCAAAGAACCTGCTTGATGAGCATCACATCCCATTCAAAGACACCAGCACCAACAACCAGCTGCGGCTTTCTTTTAACAACTTCCGCGGCAGTAATGTACAGTTATCCCGTGATGGATCCGTAAAGAATATTTACAGCCTGTCTGCGGAGAAAAAGAATGAGCAGACCACCAGGGGACTGCTCACAGGATTATAACATTTCAGTCTTCTTCTCTCAGCTTTCCTTCTTTAAAATGTTTCCGGCAAAGCGCCACGTAGCTTTCATTGGAGCCCAGCATGATCTGTGCGCCCTCTCTGACGATCTTTCCATCCGCAAACCGGGCGTTGCACTTGGCTCTTCTTCCGCACCAGCAGACCGTCGGTACTTCCTCGATCACATCTGCCACCTCCATCAGGCGCCTGGAGCCCTCGAATACATGGTTCTGGAAATCAGTCTTTAATCCATAGCAAAGCACCGGAATTCCATAAAAATCCACCAGATCCGATAAAACATCTACTTCTTCAGCGCTTAAAAACTGCGCCTCATCCACCAGAACCGCATTCACCTTCTGTCCGTGATAGCAATACTCCTCGCTGTCCTTAGACCAGGTCTTTCCGATCTCTGCCAGAAACTCATCCACGTATTCCGCCGGAGCCGACAATCCCATCCGCGACTGGATCACATTCGCCCCATCCCGCTGGTCTGTCCGCGGCTTTAACAGCACTGCATACTGCCCACGCTCCTCATAATTATAGCGAACCATCAGCACGTTGGCGGATTTGGAACTCCCCATCGCGCCGTACCGGAAATATAATTTTGCCATTTTACTGCCCCTCAATCTACATTTTTCTGTCACGGACACATTTCCGCGACCATTCGCTGCTTTCCCTTGTGCCAAAGCACACAAAACTACGGAATCATTACATATCTTTTCTATCTTACCATAGTTTCATGAGTTTCGCAGTATATTTTTCTCAAAGTAAATCGGACATTCGCAATCCGCTTCGCTACTTGCTCATGAACGCAGTCGCTTCGCGATCTGTCAGTGGGAGCTTTCAGCTTCCACCGACAGAAGCATCCCCCCTCACCCGCCGCTTAGTGCTCCGCGCACTTGAAGCGGGGGAATGCTTATCTGCGTTCACAAAAACCCCGGTCTTCCAATTGGAAATACCGGGGCTTTTATCAGCTTATCTCTGTAAGCGTCCTATTTTGTTTTCTTATTACTGGGCTAAAATCTTCTGACCTTCCGTATACAGTTCTGCAGACGCATCTTTTGCAGTCTTTGCACCGTAAAGGATCTCTTCTACCAGGTTGTCTGCCTTCTTAAAGAACTCTGCTGCTGTCGTTGGCGCACAAGGGCTGATGGTGGAAGCATTCGGAGCTACTACCGTGTTGATGAACTCGATCTCTTTCTGGCTTGCCTCTGGAAGCTCTGCAGAAATGGCATCTGCTACCACAGTCGTAGCCGGGATTCCTCTTTCTGCCAGAAGGACTTTGTTGCAGTCGATATCATTGATCAGGTAATTTAACACCTTCACTGCCTCTTCTTTTTCTGCAGAATTAGCAGATACGCAGAAGAACATACTTGGATGCAGATAATCTGCCTTTACCGGATCCTTTGCAGGCCATGTGCTGTAAGCCAGTTCTACGCCCTCTGGAGCTGCACTCTGCATAGCATTTAACTGGTTAGACCAGTAACATGCGCACCAGGACTGGGTCTCAGGAGTAGAATAGTAAACCAATGGACACTGCTCAACGGAGTTCTTTGTTAATTCTGCGTAGATCTCTGCCTTTAACATCCAGCCTTCCTGGTAACCGGTCTCATATACCTGGAAGAACGGCTCAAACATCGATGAATCATCAGAAACGAATCCTTTGTCCTTAAACATATTTTCTACACCTTCACCACGAAGGATGTATGTCATCATACTTTCTGCGTTCGCAAATGCCAGGTCTGTTTTTACTCCGGATTTTTCATAGATTTCACGGCTGACATCCATAAATTCATCCAGGGTCATATTGTTTTTGATCTCGATTCCCAGTTCATCCGTCAATGTTTTATTATAGATCAGCGCCGGGGCATTCTGTCCGGAACAGATCGCATATAATTTTCCGTCAACGGAACCGGAATCCAGAATGGACTGATCAATGGCGGATACATCCAGAAGTCCGGATTCTACATACGGTCCCAGATCTTCAAGCAGCCCGTTATCCACATACTGCTCCAAAGCAGAGGTATAGCCCATCTGAATCAGATCCGGCAGTGCATTTCCTGCTGCCGCAGTTGCCAGTTTTGTCCAGTAATCGCTCCACTGGGCTGGCTGTGCGTCAAACGTAACGCCCGGATTCGCCGCGCTGTACATATCCAGCACTTCCTGTGTCCGGTCATTTCTCAGCTGATTGCCCCACCATGTAAAGGTCAGTTTCACATCCTTGGCTTCTGCGCCTACCGTGGTCTCTGCTGTCGTCTCTGCCGCTTCCGTCTTCGCTGCTTCCGTCGAAGCCGCTGTTGTTTCTGCCGGTTTGCTTCCTGAGCATCCTGCCAGGCTTCCACCTATCATCAGCGCCGCCAGCATCAGTGACATACTTTGTTTTCTCATAAACTGCTCCTCCTTTTATGGCTCTTCTAGTACTGCTTCCGTACTATTTTCATCTGATATGGTTATTATAGCTTGATTTTTTGTGCAATCCTATCAAAATATCTGATGTCTTATAATAAAAAACTGACTTTTTTTACTTTTGCTTTTCTTTCAAACCGTTTGTGAGATATAATGATGTCAGGGGTAAAAGCCTTTGCCCCCTCTGATACGATCAAATATCACTTGAGCAGGAGTTTTCTATGATTAGCCGAATCCGAAAGATCTTTGACCATGCGTCACTGGAACAGAAACTAATGGCCCTTGTCAGCAGTATCCTGTGTCTTACCCTGGGTACTGTTCTTCTTCTGGGCTTTCATTTTATCAACCGGCAATATACGGAGACTGTCTATCAGTCCATGGCGGCTTCCTCCCGCCTGATCTCGGTTTCCTTAGAGACTCATTTACATGATGCCCTTCAGCTGACCGATGTGATCCGGACGGATTCCAGCTTACAGCGCCATCTTGATCTGATCCATAAGAACGAGGATTATCTGACCGCAGGATCCCGGGAAACCATCTATAAAACCCTGCAGAGCCTTTATCAGCAGCACAAACAGCCATATCTGCTCTATTCCGCAATTATTAACCCACGTTTTCTCACCTATACGTATGGCTATGGCTATGATAAGCTGAGTGAAGCCCTGATTTCCCAGATTCTGGACACAGCAGCTGCCGCCCACGGCTCTCCTGTATGGATTCCTGACCAGTCCGGCCGCTATCTGTTTCTGGCCCGACAGATCCGGAAGATCGACCAGCTAGAGCTTTCTGACCTTGGAACACTAGTGATTGCTGTTGATATGAATGTTTTATTAGAGGAACTGACACAGGAAACCAAGAATTTCCAGAACATTTTCTGGTACATCTGTAAAAATGACCAGGATTTCTACTCTGCTCCACAGCTGGACGAGAAAGCTCTGGAACAGGTTCGCCATCAGACCGGAGCTTACCATACCATCGTCACCCATGGACATTCTTATCTGGTCTTAAAAGGTTCTTTAAAGTCCCTGAAATGGGACTATTTCCAGTTGCTGCCCTATGATGCCATCACCAGATCCCGGCACTATGTATTCCGAGTATATGTGATCGCCATTGTTGCAGGTGTTACCCTGACTATTTTCCTGATTCATCTGTCGATCCGCAGGATCACCCATCACATTAGTATCCTATGTCAGAAAATGGCCTCCTTTCATGGCGACAGTTCTCAGATCATCCAGACTCCTTATGATTATTCCAAACGGACGGACGAGATCGGCCAGTTGAACCATTACTTCGACAGCATGGCTTCTGAGATTGAGTCCCTGATCAACAATGACTATAAGTTGAAACTGGATCTGAAAAATATGCAGCTAAAAGCCCTGGAATCCCAGATCAACCCACATTTTCTTTACAATACCCTGGATTCCATCCATTGGCGGGCCATGGCAGGCGGCAATGAGGAAATTTCAATCATGGTCGAATCTCTTGGAACCTTGCTGCGGGCCTCCCTCAGCCAGAAGCATTCGCTGGTTCCCTTAAAAGAAGAGCTGGAGCTGGTACACCGCTATCTGCTGATCCAGAAGATCCGCTATGAAGATCGGCTGCTCTGTACATTTCTTATCAATGGTCAGCCGTTTTCTCTTCCCGCTCTGGAAAATGAGATCCCTCTGGAAGAGAATATAGGAAAAATCCTGATCCCTCCATTTACCATCCAGCCTCTGGTGGAGAATTCCATCAAATATGGTCTGGAGCAGTTCCCAGAGGAATGCTCTATTATCATCGAACTATCCGCTGATCAGGATCATTTATTGATTCAGGTGAAAAATAATGGATCTATTTTTGAAGAAGATCTGTTGGAGCATCTGGAACATTCCGAGTCCAGGGCCCACGGTTTAGGAATCGGTCTGTTAAATATCAACCAGAGGATCCGGCTTCTGTTCGGTCCTGAGCACGGGCTTTCGTTATACAATGAAAACGGCTTTGCTATTGCAGGAATCTGCATTCCAATTACCTATCATGAGGAGGCACCAATATGTTGAAACTAATGATTGCAGACGATGAACGGGTGATCCGGGAAACCATTTCCACCATCATTGACTGGAAACAATACGATATTGAACTGGTGGGACTCTGTAAAAATGGCCTGGAAGCTTATGATGCAATTCTGGACGAATCTCCTGACATTGTTCTGACAGATATCCGTATGCCCGGTATGGATGCCATGGAACTGCTAGAAAAATGTGCGGAGCTGGATTTTCCTCCCCATTTTATCCTTTTATCCGGCTATGGTGAATTTGAATATGCAAAAAAAGCCATGAAATATGGCGTCCGTCATTATCTGCTGAAGCCATGCAACAAAAATCAGATTCTGGAAAGTATCCAGGATGTAGCCAGAACCTGTCTTCAGGAAACTGTAAAGCAGCATCTGGAACAGGATTCCTTCCGCATTGCCAATAATATGGTACACAACGCCATGTTCGGTATCTTAAATGACGCCCTGTACCAGAACCATTCCTATGAAGACATCTTCCGGGCTTATGAACCGTTCCTGGATTTTCATTTTTCCCATTATCAGCTGGTCTATGTTTACTACCTAGAAGAGACCTGTCTGCGGTCTTTCCTTTCGGATTTGAAGATCTGGTGGGAACAGCATATGCCGTTTACCACCCTTCACGGAGTCTATACCCGCAATACCCTGATCCTCTTTGCCAAGGACTGCGGGGAACAGAATCCTGTTTTTCAGGAATTTCTGGAGTTTTTATCCAGCCTTTCTGTTTCGGGACAGACGGCGTGCCAGGAGATCCAGACGGCTTCATTTCCGGATCTGGCCCAGCTGCTTCCGGTCATTCTGAACAAGGTCCGCCGTTACAACATGATCTGCTACATCCACAACTTCCATGTGATCGCCACCTGTAATTACGGTCTTCTGTCCGCGGAGCTGGAGTGCCTGGCTTCCCAGCTCTTTGGTAACAACAACCAGGAGCTGGCCCCGCTTTTAGAGACCATCAACAATGTCCAGGATCTGCAGTTTCTAAAACAGTCTGTCAGCAGTCTTCTCTTAAAGCTCGGTTCATCGAATCTGGGCTATACGGCTGCGGACCTGACGGATTTTCTCATGGAGATCAACCAGGAGAAGTCTTTGGATAACTTAAAAAAGAAGGTCTGCCAGTATTTCGTGAACATGAAAAAAAACCATGAACATCAGGGCAGTCAGCCCGTCAGTGCCATGGTTCTTCGAATATTCCAATATGTGGAGGAGCACATTTCCAGCCCCAATCTGACCTTAAAATCCATTGCGGAACAGTACCTGTTCATGAACACCGACTATGTCAGCCGCAAGTTCCAGAAAGAAACCGGGGAAAAATTCTCCAGTTATTTAACCTCTGTCCGCATCCGAAAAGCCAAAGAATATCTGGCTTCTTCCGACGCCGGTAAGATCCAGAATGTGGCCTGCATGGTTGGCTGTGGCAACAATCCCCAATATTTCTCCCAGCTGTTCCGGAAGCAGACCGGGATGACCCCCAGCGCTTATGTAGCAAAGCTGCACAATACCGGAACATGACTGCCCATACGCCTTACTGTCCCGTTACTTTTGCTGCCAGCCAGTCCTCCAGTAAAATCATCCAGAACCAGCCTTTGGCGATCAGCTTCTGGATACTATTAATATGGAGATAATGGACCATGTAGTAGTAAGCGCTCTCATTTCTCAGCTTCTGACGCTTTAACAGCTGGGTGTAGGTCTTGCTGATGGACACAGAATGCTGGTGCTGATAGGTGCGGTTCAGTAACAGCACAGTGCGGTAACCAGATGCACGCATCCGCTGCCCTAAAACTGCCTCTTCCTGATAGAGGAAGATTCCCTCATCATAACCTCCGGTTTCTTCAAAAGCCTGTGCACTGATCATCAGCATGGAACCATGAACCGCATCTACATACACAGCCTTTTTATCCTTGAAGTAGGATGTGGGATAATTAAGGAAATGATTGAAGACCCGTCTGCACACCGGTTCCATGGAGAGAAGCTCTCCCACAAAGCCATGAAGCTTCCAGCCATTGCGTCCCCGGCCTTTTCCTAAGTTTTCATCCTGAATCGAGGCTGTCACCACACCTGCGTCCGGATGATTGCCATAGACTCTGGCCATGTGGATCACACAGCTTTCGGAAAATACTACGTCCGGGTTTGCCACCAGCACATGGGTAGCTCCGTTGTGCTCGATGGCATAGCGGATCCCTGTATTGTTGCCGTAGCCATAACCGCCATTTTTCTCCGTGCGGATCAATTCTACCTTTTCATCCTTTAAGACCTGCAGCTGTTCCCAGGAATCATCGGTAGAATGATTGTCTACCAGGACAATTTTCTCCAGATAATCATAGTCGTGGATCATGTGCACCAGCCTGGCCACCGTTTCCCCATCGTTAAAATTTAAAATCACACAGTTAATCCGTATCGGGTTACTGCCGTCCTGCTCCATGGTTCTATCATCCTCCTATTATTCTCTAATTTTTTCATTTTTTCCAGGCATCGTCACACATTGTGCCCAGGTTCCAATCACTGAGGTCTTCCGAAACCCATATTTTCTTATGGTCAGCGCCCGTTTTAGAGGGTTCTGTCTCTGCAATTTCAGGAATGCCGTCAAGGTTTCTTTTTGCACCCCTGTCATTCTATCACAAAACTGCCACAAAAAGGCGTCTGCCTGGTCAAACATCAGCTGATAATTTTTCTCAACTTCCTTCTGTCTGTTCAATCGCTCTGCCGCCTGTTCCACTCCGGCCTTCGTTCCCGCGCCCAGGGAATTATCTCCATGCTGACGGTACTGGTACAATGCCTGTGGTACAAATCCTATGGTTCCGAAACAGGCTGCCGTCAAAGCCATCCACCAGTCATGCATGAAACAGCATTTCGGCGGCGTCTGGAAATAATCCGTCAGCGGACCATTGAGCATCACCGCTCCTCCGGTCACCGGATTCTCCACCAGAAGTTGGGCCAATGTGTTTCGATAGGGATTGGTTCCATTATGGGCAAAAAGGCTTGGATTAATGATGTTTAAGTTCTGGTCTGTCACTTCCAGATCCGAGTGGACCAGGATCGGATGGTCATCCCCACACTCCGCCTCAAGTTCCTTTATTTTCCCCAAAAGCACCTGGATCTTATCCCCATGCCAGACATCATCCTGATCGCTTAAAAGAATGTATTCTCCCGGTCTGGTAGAAACCTGCGATAACAGCCAGAAAAAGTTCATGGCAGGAGCCGGAACCTGATCCCACCGATCCTGATAATCGCCTTCCCGTTTATGAGCAACCAGGCGAAGCACAGACGGGTACTCCGCCTGTAACCGTTCCAGAAGCTCCACCGTTCCATCGGTAGAGCCATCATCAGAGATCAGAAGCTGGTCTGGCGGAAGTGTCTGACCTAAAATGGACCGGATCTGCTCTTCGATGTAGGATGCGCCGTTATAAGCGGCAAGTAACACGGTGATATGCTGGCTCATGACTGCTTCTCCCCGACCTGTGCTGTTATTCCTGCTGTTGTTCCTGCTGCTGTTCCTGTCACTGTTCCTGCCATTGTTCCTGCCACTGTTCCTGCCGCTGTTCCTGCCGCTTTTGCAGCTTTCCCACCTTGTTTTCGTGCATCTACCACCTTCATCCCCAGTCTCCGGCTGATCTCCCACCGCAGTGCCGGGCACACCACTGTCAGATAGTCCATGCCATGATAAAGCAGCATATACACCCTCTTTCCAGCCTGCTTTTTTGCCCCTTTCCATGGGGTCATTGCCAGATATTTCTCGTAAGCCCTGCGATAATGATTCAGATTTCCCGCAATCCAGGGCCGCTCATCTCCCATATAATGGATGATCACCGGATGCTTCTTCGCCAGATAGAACTGGCGTTTTTCTACCTGTCGGTAAGATGGCCCCTGCTTGCACAATTCTTCATAAGAAAAATACCGGTAATTGGTGAAAAAGTTATATCTCGGGGTCATAGGCAGAATCTCTCCCTTTAACGCCCCGTTGATGGTGTCCTGATCGCAGGCGAACAGACTTCCATTTTTCGAACCATAGAAGTCCAGCAGCCGCTTCTCTGCCCCATCTGCTCTCCATCTTTCCAGATCAATCAGCAGTACACCTGAGTTAAAATAAGGATCCTGTTCTTCCAGTCCGATTCCCTGTTTCACCACCTGGTAAATGGTCGGCTCCATGACCGCGCCAGCCACATGTCCTTTCAGATCCAGATTCCACAGCTTTCCGATGGACTGCACCACCACCGTATCGCAATCCAGATACAGCACCCGCTTCACTGTCATGGGCAGTAATGTTCCAATAAACAGACGGCTCATGGCGCTGATATCAAATCCACGGGTGTCGATCTCATAATCAAACCGGTCCCGAATATCCGTCAGATCCAGAAGTTCCAGATTCCGGTGATACTGGTCCGCAATCTTCTGCAATTTTTGTCTGCTTTCCTCCGTGATTCCCACTGAAAGCACATAAACGGTGATTTCTTCTGCCTGCTGATTGCGGTCAAACAGGGAAATCATGGAAACCGCCAGGTGTCTGGCGTAAAGATCATTGGACGCGTATACAATATCCACAGTTCTACCTCCCGGTCACATCTCTGACCAGTTTTCCACCGGCCAGTTCATAATTAATGATTATTATACTGAATTTCCTATAAAAAGAAAATGCAATTTTTCCAAATTTTTTATTCCATTTTCCATAATGTGTGCTATAATTCTTTTGTAAATTTGTTACCCATGGGGCATTAGCGCAGTTGGGAGCGCGCAACATTCGCATTGTTGAGGCCACGGGTTCGAATCCCGTATGCTCCACTTTCTTGTTATATAGAACAGTTTCTTGTTTATACGCTGTTTTATTGGTCACACAAAAAGGACTTGATGCAACTGATCACATCAAGTCCTTTTTCTTTATGTCTAATTAAACTTCAAAAATCAGATCGCCATAGCTTGGGAATGGCCACAGTTCTTTATCAACCAGCATCTCCAGTTCGTCAGCCGGCTTTCTCAGTGCTGCCATAGCCGGAACGACTTTCTCATGATATGCATGTGCACACAGGCAGGCATCAGGGATTGCCAGGCTCTCTTCTGTAATATCCTCCAGAGCTGCTAAAGCAACCTTCATGTCAGATAACAGTGCAGATGTCTCGATCAGTAACTCAGACTGAACACTGGTATCTGCTTCCGGACAAGCTGCTTTTACTTTGCCCAGGGAATCTGCCAGGCCAGTGGTGTACTTGATCACTGCAGGAATGATCTGCTTGCCAGCCATATCGATCATGGTCTTTGCCTCGATGTTAATGGCTTTTGCATATGCCTCGTACTCGACCTCTGCACGGGACTCCAGCTCTGCCTTGGTGAATACGCCAAACTCCTCGTACAGTTTTACTGCTTTTGCAGTAGTCAGTGCCGGGATTGCGTCTACCATGGATGTGATATTTGGAAGGCCACGTCTTCCAGCTTCCTCTACCCATGCGTCAGAGTAACCGTTGCCATTGAAGATGATTCTTCTGTGATCAGCTAACAGCTTCTTGATCATATCATGAACTGCCATATCGAAGTCATCTGCTTTCTCCAGCTCATCTGCTGCTTCCTTAAATGACTCAGCAACGATCGTATTCAATACCACGTTTGCAGGAGCGACGGAATCAGAAGAACCAACCATACGGAACTCAAACTTGTTGCCGGTAAATGCAAATGGTGATGTACGGTTACGATCGGTAGCGTCTTTATCCAGATCTGGAAGTGTAGCAACACCAGTCATCAGTTTGCCGCCTTTCTTGGAATGAGTTGCCTCACCAGTGTTGCATAACTGATCGATCACATCCTCCAGCTGATCGCCTACGAAGATGGAAATAATAGCTGGCGGCGCTTCATTCGCTCCCAGTCTGTGATCATTTCCCACGTCAGATGCGGCTTCACGAAGCAGATCTGCGTGAATATCAACTGCCTTCATGATACAAGCCAGAACTAACAGGAACTGGATGTTCTCATGAGGTGTATCGCCTGGGTTCAGTAAGTTGATGCCATCATCAGAGGTTAAGGACCAGTTGTTGTGTTTACCGGAACCATTCACACCTGCAAATGGTTTCTCATGGAGCAGGCAGGTCATATGATGACGCTCAGCCACCTTTTTCATGGTCTCCATGACGATCTGGTTGTTGTCAACTGCCAGGTTTGCCTGGTCATAAATCGGAGCCAGTTCATGCTGTGCAGGAGCAACCTCGTTATGCTGTGTCTTCGCGGTTACGCCTAATTTCCACAGTTCCTCGTTTAATTCCTTCATGAAGGAACCGATTCTCTCCGGAATGGCACCGAAATAATGGTCATCCATTTCCTGTCCTTTTGGTGGCATAGCACCAAATAAGGTACGTCCTGTATAGATCAAATCTTTTCTCTGTAAATATTTTGCACGGTCAACCAGGAAATACTCCTGCTCCGGTCCTACGGACGGAACCACACGTTTTGCTGTGGTGTTGCCGAATAATCTCAGAATTCTTAATGACTGCTCATCAATCGCCTGCATGGAACGAAGCAGTGGTGTCTTCTGATCCAGCGCCTCACCGGTGTAGGAACAGAATGCAGTAGGAATACATAAGGTCACGCCCAGGGCATCTTCACGGATAAATGCCGGGGAAGTGCAATCCCATGCTGTATAACCTCTTGCTTCGAAGGTAGCACGAAGTCCGCCGGATGGGAAGGAAGAAGCATCTGGCTCACCTTTTACAAGTTCCTTGCCAGAGAACTCCATGATCACTTTACCCTCAGAATCTGGAGCAGAAATGAAAGAATCATGTTTCTCAGCAGTCACACCAGTTAATGGCTGGAACCAATGAGTATAATGAGTCGCTCCTCTCTCAATTGCCCAGTCTTTCATGGCATGAGCAACTACATCAGCAATAGAGGGATCCAGTTCTGTACCATCCTCAATGGTCTTTTTCAGTTTTTTGAAAACGCTTTTAGGAAGTCGTTCTCTCATGACGGTTTCATTGAATACGTTTTTACCGAAGATCTCGGCGACATTTACTAATTCACTCATATCCTTCCATCCTCTCATCTTAGATTTCATAACTGACCAGCATTGCACAGCTACGGTTTTCGTAACCATTTCTTGCTTTTACCGTTACGATTTTTCATAATATTAACCTCAGGTCTGCGACCGCACTCTCTATTATAAGGGATTTGCTTAAGAAAATAAAGTTAGTATTCCTTATAACAGAAAAGGCATTCTCCTTATGATAGGAGAACGCCTTTGTTCTTTAATAAGATAAACCTTTTGTCTGGAAAAATCAAGTACTTTTTTATTTTATTCTGCTTTTCCTACAGAACCGAACAGTTCCATCTTCTCTTTTACGGTTGCTTTGATCGCCTCAGTACCTGGTGCAAGAAGCTTTCTTGGGTCAAATCCCTTGCCCTGCAGATCCTTGCCTTCTTCGATATACTTACGTGTAGCTTCCGCAAATGCGATCTGGCACTCAGTATTTACATTGATCTTGGAAACGCCTAAAGAGATGGCTTTCTTGATCTGATCAGCCGGAATGCCTGTACCACCATGAAGAACTAAAGGAAGCTCTCCAACCTTCTCTTTAACAGCTGCCAGAGTCTCAAAGCTTAAACCTGGCCAGTTAGCCGGATATTTGCCATGGATGTTACCGATACCTGCTGCCAGGAAATCAACACCCAGATCAGCGATCGCCTTACACTCGTTCGGATCTGCACACTCGCCCATACCAACAACGCCGTCTTCCTCTCCGCCGATAGCGCCAACCTCTGCCTCGATGGACATGCCTTTCTCGTGGCAGATCTTTACTAATTCAGAAGTTTTCTCTACGTTCTCAGCGATTGGATAATGGGAACCATCAAACATAACAGAAGAGAATCCTGCCTCGATGCACTTTAAGCATCCCTCATAGCTGCCGTGATCCAGATGCAGAGCAACTGGTACTGTGATGTTTAACTCTTCCATCATACCGTTTACCATGCCTACAATCGTCTTGTAACCGGTCATATATTTGCCTGCGCCCTCGGATACACCCAGGATCACTGGGGATTTTAACTCCTGCGCGGTCTGCAGGATCGCTTTGGTCCACTCTAAGTTATTAATGTTGAAATGACCTACGGCATACTTGCCTGCTCTTGCTTTATCAAGCATTTCTTTTGCTGGTACTAACATATTATAATCCCTCCGATTTCTATATGTTTATGCAACACTTCAGCATCTTCCGGCCATTAGCTTCTCACAACGATGTCACGGCCTGCCAAACAGCTGCATATGGATCATGCCATCTCGAAGATGACCGTCTCGCTCACGCCTTTAAGTATACACGAATTTTCCGGTTTTGCAAACGAAAAAACCTTAGATTCCAAGAATTTTTGCGACGGTTTTCTTCATATCCTGTACATCGCACTCCAGCTTATGACGGATCTGGGCATTACGGATCTCTTCAACCGCCTTCGGGATCTCCACACCGGATACACGGCACAATTCATCGATCACTGCAAATTCATCCTCTGGCAATTTTTCATCACTGATGGCTTCCATCACACTTCGGGAGAACTTGTACGGACTGGCGGTAGATGCGATCACCGTTTTCGTCTCATCACCGGTATTTTTCTTATACTGCTGGTAAACCGCGGACGCAACACCAGTATGTGTATCGATCACATAGCCTGTCTCATCATACAGTTCCCTGATCGCAGCTGCATCCTCAGCCTCTGTAGCAAAGCCGCCACAGAAATCAGCCATCTTCGCCTTCATCTCCGGTGTTACCGTATAATGTCCCTCTGTGCCCAGCTGATTCATCAGTTTTGCTGTCTGCTCTGCATCACATCCGGTACTTAAATAGAGCAGACGCTCTAAATTACTGGAAATCAAAATATCCATGGACGGAGAGGTCGTCAGAATAAAATCTCTCTGGCGGTCATAGGTTCCCGTCTGGAAGAAATCGTATAAAACCTTATTGTCATTGGATGCACAGATCAGCTTCTTGATCGGCACACCTAACTGTTTTGCAAAATAAGCCGCTAAAATATTGCCAAAGTTACCGGTCGGAACCGTCACATTGATCTCTTCACCGTCTTTGATCTCCTCATTCGCTAACAGACTTGCATACGCGTATACATAATACACTACCTGTGGAACCAGACGTCCAATGTTAATGGAATTGGCAGATGAGAACTGAAATCCATGATCTGCTAATTCAGCGCCAAATTCCTTATCGGCAAAGATCTTCTTTACGCCTGTCTGAGCATCATCAAAGTTGCCATGGATAGCCACAACAGAGGTATTATCTCCCTTCTGGGTCACCATCTGCAGCTCCTGAACACGGCTTACTCCGTCTTTCGGATAGAACACGATGATCCTGGTACCCGGAACATCTGCAAATCCTGCCATAGCTGCCTTACCAGTATCTCCGGATGTTGCTGTCAGGATCACGATCTCCTTATCTGCATGATTCTTCTTCGCTGCAGTTGTCATAAAGTAAGGAAGAATGGACAATGCCATATCCTTAAAAGCAATGGTACTTCCGTGGAACAGTTCCAGATAATATGCGCCATCAGCCTTTACCAGCGGCGCAATGGTCTCTGTATCGAATTTGCTATCATATGCCTTCTCGATACAGTATTTTAACTCCTCTTCGGTAAAATCTGTGAGAAACAGCTTCATAACCTCATAAGCCGTCTCCTGATAGGTCTTGCCAGCCAGTTCTTTCATCGTCAGATCTAGCTTCGGAAGCTCTGTCGGCATGAACAGACCACCGTCACAGGCCAGTCCTTTTAAAATTGCCTGGGAAGCAGTTACTCCCTGCTCACCTCCACGGGTACTCTGATAAGATATTCTCATAGCAAAAGTCCTTTCTCTGTAACTGTTCGGTTTCTTCACAGTTACATCCTTTCTATGTTGTCTTTAACAATGTAATCTGCAAAACTATGTTGTGAGCATTGTAGCATATTTTGTCAGGCAACGCAACAAAAGGTTTCATTGACATTTTTCCGTTTTATTGACATTTTTTGACAAAATGTCTATGATAAAGCTATTAAAATATGTAATGAAACCCTTATTTTCAGGATTTCAGAAAGAGGTATGTTATGATGCGTCATTCAAAAAAGGTACTGACTCTGGCTCTGGCTGCTGCCATGGCTGTTTCTTCTGCTTCTCTGGCTTTTGCAATGCCCGGTGATGTTGGGAGATGTCTGGATTCCAGCGTTTCTTCTGAACCGGCAGTGATCTCTGATGCATGGTGGAATGATTCCGTTGCTTCCTGGAATTATACCGGTAAATGTGATCATTTCGAGGTTCAGCTTTTCCGCAACGGTGATCTGGTTCAGACAGAAACTACCATCGCTTCTGAGTTTGACTTTATCGAAGCCCTGACAGATGAGGGAGATTATACCTTCCAGGTCCGCCCTGTGATCCAGGATCAGACTTCTGAGTGGACCACAACCTCCAACACCTACTTATCCCGTCCAGGTCAGCCAACCCATATCCATGCCGATGGCCATCGTGCTTCCATCGCACCATTAGATGACAAAACCCCTGGTGTTTCCACTGGCATGTGGGTATCTTCCCTTGATGACAATGGCAGCACTCAGTGGCAGTACATTCACGCAGATGGCTGCTACGCTACCGATACCTGGGATTACATCGATTGCAGCTGGTACTTCTTCAATGAAGAAGGTTACCGTCAGACTGGCTGGGTTACCTGGAATGATCACGCTTATTACTGTGATAAAGATGGTAAGATGGTTACTGGTTACTATGACTTAGACGGCGGACGCTGCAGATTTGCTACTGACGGCAGACTTCTTTACAAAGTGACCAAATAGATATACGTCTGAAACTCTTAATTCAACACAACTGAAATTCTCTGGTCCATCTGAACATGGTCTTCCCAGACCATGTAGTCATAAGCCAGAACATAAATTCCGGCCTTTGCAGCCTCTCTCAGAGCCTCTGCAAAGGCCGGATGTGTTTTCTCACTATTTTTCTTCTTTTTGCATACAATAACCATAATGGCAAACATGGATCACTATCATGGTTCTTCCCATTCACAGTCTTAAAAATGATCAAACCGGCACCATCGTCTGGATCGCCAGTCCCCCAGCTACGCTCTCTCGGCTCCGCTCCTACGGTCTGATCCCAGGCCGTCCCGTCACCTGTATCCTAAGTAAGGTTCCCGGCGGTGTACGTGCCTTCCGGGTCAACGGTTCTCTCATCGGTCTCCCGGCACAGACCTGCCGTGAGATTTTTGTCTCGATGGGAATGCGGTAGCCTTATTTCAACAAGTCCTGTCTGCAGATATGCTGAATCCGCTCGATATCCAGTCCCCGGATCACTTCTGCCGCCAGATCTGCTGCTGCCTCCAGATCCGCGCCTGCACAGAAATTATAATGGGTGTGGACATATCGGCTCGGCACACCGAGAACCAGTACCGGAACGGCCTTGCCTGTCAGACTGATCTTACCTGCGTTGGTACTGCCGCCCCGGCGAACCGTCTCCTGATAGCGGATGCCATATTTTTTCGCTACCTCTTCCGCATACTGGATAAACAGCGGATTAGAAATATAGCTCTTGTCCATGAGACGGATCTGGACGCCTCCTCTCATCCGTCCCTGGGTCTCTGCAGTGCTGAAATAAAAATCATCAGACGGAGATCCCTCAAATACAATAGCCAGATCCGGTTTTACTACCTGGGACGTTACGGTAGCTCCGCGCATGCCAACCTCTTCCTGGGCTGCGAACGCGCCAACCACGTTGACAGCCAGACGTTCCCGATCCTCATACAACTGGTTCATGGTATCAATGATACATGCACAGCCGGCCCGGTTATCAAATGCTTTTCCAAAACAGAGATCGTGCTCCTCATCATAGGAAAACGTCACATCCGGAACCATAGGATCGCCAATGGATACGCCAAACACATCCGTTACTTCTTCCCGGCTGACTGCCCCGATGTCCACACTGAGGGACTCAATGCTTAAGGACTGGTTTGCCCGCTCACTTTCATTCATGAAATGGATGGGCTTGGAAGTGATGATACCTTTTACCAGTTTTCCGCTTCTGGTACGGATCCAGACGGTGTGGGCTGGCAGACTAGTGATCACCATACCTCCCAGCATCAAAATCCCAAGGCTTCCATTTTCCCGGATGCTCTGCACCATAAATCCACACTCATCCAGATGAGCATCTAACTGCACCACCGGTTTTCCTTCCTTTGCACCTGGCATTCTGGCGTAAAGATTGTTCATGGAATCATTTTCCAGTTCAAATTTCTGGCAATAACCCGCTACGGTGCGGACTGCTTCCTCCTCAAAACCACTTGGGCCAAACGCATTGGTGATCTGGCCAAACATTTTGATATCCATTGTGTTTTCTCTCCAATATTTTCTTATTCTCCATCCACATCCATATTAGCTGCAACTGCAATGGAAGAAGACACGGTTGACATAGCCGCTACTACTGCAAAAATAATGATCAGCAGTCCGCCGCCCATCATCAGAAAGAAGAAAGTCTCCTCGTCCTCTTTGGCCGCACCTGTAGTTTCTGCCGTCTGTGCGCCATTCTGCGCATCTGTCTGTACTGTTTCTGTCTGTACTGTCTCTGCATATGCATTCATAGCTGGAACAGTACCTGCAGATAATACCAGGCACATGATGACCATCAGCAGCATTTTCTTGCATTTCTGGATTATTTTCATGTTTTTTGCTCCTCTCATCTCTGTTTTGTTACAATCCAATAACCTTTTTCATACTCACTATTGACTCTAAGTATATCATAAGTATTTAAAAAAAGAAAGCCAGCATCTTAACCAGAATACTGACTTTCTTTTACAAAGTTACTGTTCACGCATTGCGCAAACAGCAACGGATTTTGCCGATGCTTCGCATTATAAATCGGCAAAATCTGTTGGCACCACTGTATCATACGGTCAGCGCAGCATGTGCGCAGACCTACTGAATATTTACTTTAAATCAATATATCCCACACCGTTTTCAATACGGATCTTGGTGCCATATGGATTGCTTAACTCCTGTAAATACTCCAGAGTTTTCTCATCATGACTCATTCTTGGAAGACCTTTATGTGGTCTCTTGTCATGAAGACCAAGCGTGATCGGATATAACTGAACCTGGGTGATCTTTCCATCTTCCATGGTCAAAGCGCCCATCACAGCTCTCCAGATGTTCTCCAGAACGCCATAACCTACCGTTCCGTTTTTACTGCGGTTATCCATGTAACTGCCTACCTTAGTATCTAATGGCATTTTACGGTTGATATAAGCGTCATATGGCTGAAGGCTGACAGTCTCGGTCTCAAACAGGAAATTTCCTAAGCTGTAGAAGATCACGCCACCGTTGTATATCTCGATACCTCTTAACTCGTGAGGGCCATGTCCTAATACTGCATGAGCGCCTGCATCAATACATGCTCTGGAAAAAGTCTCTAAAAATCTTGCTGGAACGGTGGTATCTTCTTCATCACATTCATGTCCGTGGAAGCTGACAAATACCACATCTGCCTGTTTTCTGGCCTCTTTGATTTCATCAGTGATACGCTTCATGTCTTCTGCATTCGGAACACTCTCGATCCAGTTCTTATCATCTAAACAGAATGTTCCAGCGCTGCCGAAAGGAAGGGTTCCCTCCTCAAATGGGTTACTATAACCATTTTTTATGGAGAACTCTTTCATTGCATTCACTTTCGTAACCTTTACCAGTTCCTGAGCCATCTCATAATGTGCCTGGTCTACATGGTAACGAGTCTGGAAACGCAGTGGATTTAAGCCCGGACGACCTACTAACTCGTGGGACTGTCCTCCTGCTCTTGCTGCCTCATGGAAGGAAGAGGAAACACTGATCAGTGCGACCCTTGCCTTTCTGGTCTCCAGATAGCAGGCTTTAGAAGCCTCTGCCAGATTACGTCCGGTTCCGGAGAATACCATATCACGTTCTTTTAAATGACGGATGGTTGCCAGAACGCCCTCCTGGCCATAGTCACCAGAATGGTTGTTGGCTGTATTATACAGGTTGAATCCAAAACGTTTTACATCGTCTAATGCCTCTGGCTCCATCATTGCCCAGGTACCGCCACTGACTGCTGCAGGATATCCTTCCTGGTTGTGGAATGTCATCTCCAGGTTGCTGAACTTAACATCATGCTCTTTGATGCAGTCGCTCAGTTCTTCAAATCCCTCATATCCATCTTCTGCAATTCTTCTGGTAATAAACATATCGCCAGTTGCAACAACTCTTAATGCTTTCTCACTCATCTTACTTCTCCCTGCTTGATTTCATAATAATTACTGCACAATGTCTCTGCATTTTTATGCCCATCGTGTACTTATCGCTCTGTTCCCATAATATCGTATACCGTACCGCAGAAGATCTTCACACCTGTCGGTAATGCCTCTTCTCCGATATCAAAGGTACGGCTATGTCCAGGACCGGCTTCCGGTGTTAGAAGTCTCATAAAGGATGCCTCACCACCATGTTCCTGCACACGGTTTACCATATAGGATACATCTTCGCTTCCGCCGGAATGAAGGCTGTCTTCCCTGGAAACCTCCATATGCAGATCTTCTTCTGTCACTCTACGGATCCGAGCCATCATCTCCGGACTGCTGGTCATGGAATTCGCTGCTCCCATAACTTTGATGTCACAGGATACCCCATGCATCGCCGCTGCCCCATTTAATACGTTACGGGCGTACTCGCTCATGTATTCGTTGATCTCTGTGGTCTCACCACGAACTTCGATCTCCATGAGAGCTTCATCCGCGATCACGTTACGTCCGCTTCCGCCGTGGATGGTTCCCACATTAATCCGGGACGCACCGCCGCTGTGACGTGGAATTGCGTACAAATTCAAAATTGCAGTAGATGCTGCTAACAGAACATTCTTGCCCTTTTCCGGGGAGCCGCCTGCATGAGCAGCCTGTCCTTTAAACAACACATCATATTTGGTGGTTGCCAGACAGCCATGACACCCCGGCACTACCACTTCGCCATTCGTAAATTCTTTATTGTCCGTTACATGGGAACCGATCAGGTACTGGACATCGTCTAAATGACCAGCATCTACGATAGCTTTTGCGCCACGCACCCCTTCTTCTGCAGGCTGGAAAATCAACTTTACAGTACCATGAAGCTGGTCTTTGATCTGCATCAGAACCTCCGCTACACCAAGGCCAATGGTGGCATGTCCATCATGACCACAGGCATGCATAAATCCACGGTTTACAGAAGCAAATCCTTCTCTTGCCGGACGATGTTCCATGGATTCGCTTTCAAACACACCCAGAGCATCAATATCAAACCGCATGCCCACGATCGGACCTTCTCCACAGTGGAGGATACCAATAACGCCAGTCATACCGCCACGGGTTCGCTCCACAAACTCCGGATCAGCGCCCTGGCTCACCGCACGTTCATACTGTTTCTCCAGCTCTGCATCAGAAGGAACTCCCATGCGGGAATCTTTCTTGCACACCTGGTCTCCAGTCAGCACCTCATAACCAAGCTCGGTCAGTCTTCTTGCAATCAGAGAGGAGGTCCGCATCTCGAACCATCCGGTCTCTGCATATTTATGAAAATCACGGCGTCTTGCCGTCAGACGGTCAGCCATGGCATCTGCCAGACTGATGATCTCCTGAAATACTGCTTCTCTACTGTTTCCGTTCATCTCCATGTCCTCTGTCCTTTTTTCTATATGGAAAGCGATCAACCCTGCTCTTCCAGTTCTTTGCGGTATTTCTCCATCTCAGAATCCGATGCGTAAACAAAATGTCCTGGACGGATCTCCTGGAATCTTGGCTGTTCTACAGAATAATCATGGATCGATGGATCGTAGTACAGTCTCTCTTTACTCTTTTCGCTTAATGGATCTGGCTGTGGAATTGCAGAAAGCAGTGCCTTCGTATATGGATGAACCGGATGATCATACAATTCATCTGCATCTGCTAACTCTACCATATTTCCGAAATACATAACTCCGATACGGTCAGAAAAATACTTTACAACCGCCAGGTTATGGGCAATGAATAAGATGGTCAGATCCATCTCTTTCTTAATATCCATTAACAGGTTGATAACCTGGGCCTGAATGGATACGTCCAGAGCGGATACCGGCTCATCAGCAATAATAAAGGATGGTTTTACTACCAGAGATCTGGCGATTCCGATACGCTGTCTCTGACCGCCGGAGAACTCGTGTGGATAACGGGTGCCGTGCTCTGGAAGAAGTCCCACTTTCTTTAAGATATCGGACACTGCCTTGCGGAGTACCTCTTTATCCTTTTCTCCTCTTGTCTTCAATCCCTCTTCGATGATCTCCTGAACGGTCATTCTAGGATTTAACGAAGAAATCGGATCCTGGAAAATCATCGCTAAGTTTCTTGTTACATAATCCCTGTCTGCACGGTTTAATTTTCCGGAGATGTTCTTACCATTAAATAAAATCTCACCAGAAGTTGGATCATAAAGACGGATCAGGGTTCTTCCTAAGGTTGTCTTACCACAACCGCTCTCACCTACCAGGCCGAAGTTTTCACCTTTGTAGACATCAAAAGATACATGGTTCACTGCCTTTACGGTCTGTTTGCCATCCTGGAATTCCATGCACAGATCCTTGATCTCTAAAATTTTTTCTCTCTTCTCATCATTCTGTGCCATCTTAGACTTCCTCCCTCTTCTGCTTCATTCTAGCAATTCGATTCTTCAATGTCTCTGGCATCTCAACCTTCGGTGCATTTGGATGCAGAAGCCAGGTCGCTGCATAATGAGTATCACTGAGTTTGAAGAATGGAGGCTGCTCCTCATAATCCACTGCCATAGCATACTGGTTTCTCTCTGCAAACGCATCTCCCTTTGGTGGGAAGATCATGTTTGGAGGCGTTCCAGGAATGGAGAACAGTCTTTCCTTGGTCTCCAGGTCTGGCATGGAGGAGAGAAGTGCCCAGGTATACGGATGAGCTGGGGAATAGAAAATCTCTTCCGCAGTTCCTACCTCAACAATCTTTCCTGCATACATAACACAGATACGGTCTGCCATATTTGCCACAACACCCAGATCATGAGTGATGAAGATAACAGATAGGCCCTGGCTCTTTTTGATGGATTTGATCTCATCCAGAATCTTTGCCTGAATGGTAACATCCAGAGCGGTGGTTGGCTCATCACAGATCATGATCTTGGCATTACTTGCCAACGCAATGGCAATAACGATACGCTGTCTCATACCACCGGAGAACTGGAATGGATACTGCTCATAACGGACTTCCGGATTGGTAATACCTACCATCTCCATCAACTCCAGCGCACGTTTCTTAGCATCTTCCTTGCTCATATGCTCACGAAGGACCAGCGCCTCAGTGATCTGCTTACCAATCTTCATGATCGGATTCAATGCAGATAACGGATCCTGGAAGATCAGTGAGATTTCCTTACCACGTAAATTATAAAAATCCTTTTCTTTGTATTTGGTTAAGTCAGCGCCCTTATACAGGATCTCGCCTTCTTCAATGATAGAGTTCTTGGGCAGAATTCCCAAAATCGCCTTAGTGGTTACGGATTTACCGGAACCGGACTCACCTACGATTGCCAGAGTTTCGCCCTCATATAACTTAAAATCGATGCCTCTTACTGCCTGTACTTTGCCATTATAGGTACGGAAGGAGACTCTTAAATTATTCACCTCAAGAATTGGTTCTTTCATCTTCGTTCCTCCTATTCTGCGCCTCTAAGGGTTGGATCAAATGCATCTCTTAAACCGTTGCCAAACAGGTTGAAGGAGATCATCAGTAAAGAAATAACAATAGCTGGGAACACTACCTGTGATGGGTAATGCAGCAGCACTTTCTGTCCCTGGGACAGCATAACACCGATGGACGGCTCTGGAGCCTGAAGTCCCAGACCAATGTATGCCAGGAAAGACTCGGAGAAAATTGCTGTAGGGATCGCGATCATAGAACTTGTAATGATCGGTCCAATAGAGTTTGGCAGAATATGACGGAAGATTAATGCCATATCTCTTACACCCAGCGTTCTCGCAGCCAGTACATACTCTCTGCCCTTAAACCGGTAAAACTGGGAACGCACCATCCGGGCCGTATTTACCCAGTCCTTGATGACAAGGGACATAATGATCGAGAACATACCAGTACCTGCCACCATAATAAACAACGTAACAATAACGATTCGAGGGAACGCATTAATAATCTCAGTAATACGCATCATGATCATATCTACCGTTCCACCGTAATAACCGGAAATAGAACCATAGATCACACCGATCACAACATTACAGCATACAGATACGATAGCAATGATCAGGGAAATTCTAGCGCCACGCCACATTCTGGTCCAGATATCACGTCCCAGATAGTCACTGCCGAACCAGAAACATTCGTCATCTGGCATACCTGTATATTTATAATAATCAACTACCACGTCCACGATTCTCTCGCCGCCTACCAGTCTCGGGTTACGGATCTCCAGAATAGAACCTTCTGGATATTTCTGCGTGTCGTTTAAGTTATCATATTTTCTGTTTTCAAGGGTAAAACCACCATCAAAAATACCAATATCCATCTGTGCGATAAATGGGATTTTCGGAGGCATGTTGATGTGGTCTGTGTGCTGTTCATCATACTTGTACTGATTCATACCAGGTCCAAAGATGGCCATAAAGGAAATGAATAAAATGATCACTGCAGCAACAACAGAAGCTTTGTTCTTTACGAAACGAAGCCATACATCCATAAAGAAACCAATCGGTTTAGTCTTAAATTCTACATCATGGATCTCTTCATCATTCTGAACCAGTCGAAATAAATCCTTTGGAAGGCTGTCATATTTTTCTTTGTTATCATCATATAATGTCATTACTTCTTACCTCCCATTCTTACTCGTGGATCTACAATTCCATAGGAAATATCCACGATCAATACTGTGATCAAAGAGATCATGGCATAGAACACCAGAATTGCCACAGTCAGCATATGATCACTGGCATTGATGGAGTCAACCATCAGTCCGCCCATACCAGGTACGGAGAAAATACTCTCAACAACCAGAGAGCCACCTAATACATTGGCAAACATCGGGATAATGATGTTCATCATCGGCACCATGGAGTTACGAAGTCCATGGCGAACGGTACTCTGCGCGTAAGTCAGACCTTTTGTCTTTGCTAATAACATAAATTCAGAGTTCATGGTCTCTGCCAACTCTGCTCTTAAATATCTTGCCACACGGGCAATCGGATCAAAGGCCAGTGCTAAGATCGGCATAAACATAGACTGCCACCGAAGCAGACCTTTTGCGGAAACATTGTAAATAATCGGGAACACACCCGTCTTAAATCCCAGGAAGTACTGCAGACCTGCTGCGAATACGAAAGATGGGATAGAAATAAATAAAACTACCATCAGAGAAACCAGATGATCGATAATGGTATTTTTCTTGATTGCTGCAATGATACCTGCTGCCATTCCAACAGGAAGCGCTGCAAACAGGGAGATCAGGTTGATCTGCAGGGTAATCGGAATCCTGTCGCGCAGAATCTCAAATACTGGTACGTTTGGACGCATCTTTGCTGATGTTCCCCAGTCCCAGTGAAGGAAAATATTCTGCAGAAAATATCCGTACTGTTTGATGATCGGCTCATCAAAGTGATATTTTGCATTCAGTGCATCAATAACTGTCTGTGATAAATCTCCACCCATCTCATACACACTGCCTGGCATCAGTCGCACTACCATGAAGGCAATAGAAACGATGATAAACAGTGTAAGAAACATTGCTACAATTCTGTCTAGTATATATCGAAACATCCACATTCCTCTTTCCATTTTCGAAATAATTACTAAAATATGAGGGGATGCCGCAAGAAAAACTTCCTACAGCATCTCCTCACTATGAGTTCAGTAATTACTCTACGATTTTAGCGTAATCCCAGCCCCATTCAACACGGTTAGCCCAGTTCTTCATAGTAAGATCTAATCTGTCAGCTTTCAGATACTTATCCAAAGACTCAGTAACTGGAATGATAATCGCTGGCTCGATTAACATCTTCTCCATCTCAGCAACTTCTTTCAGACGAACACCATCCTCAAAACGATCTTCACCAAAGTTTGCATCATCGAACACTTTATCAAAGTCTTCACTTAAGTATGGCTCATTCTTAGCAGAATAGTAAGTTGTCCAATACTTGAATGCGTTCCATGGCATTAAGTCTGTACTGACCCAGCCACCCCAGCTGATCTCATAGCTGTTTGGTTTGGTCTTCCAGCTTCTCATCAGATCACCACGCTGGGAAGATGGCATAGCCTGCAGTTTCAGTTCGAACTTATCTGCACCAAATAATTTCTGCCAGCTCTGCTGTAAGTACTCACTCATAACCGTCTGCGGTGCAGCATCATTATAGACCATGGTCAGGGATACTTTATCAATACCCACCTCTGCTAAAGCCTCGTCAAATAACTGTTTTGCCTTTTCCTCATCATAACCATAGTTCTCATGAGTATTAGCCTTGCCCTCTTCGGTATCACGGAACTTAGTTCCCTTAGCAAGGTCAATGATATGAGTAGTTGGTACAATGTAATCAGCTGGATCTTCTTTTACCATCTTAGCGATAGTCTGACGATCTGTTCCATAGAACAGAGCCTGTCTGAATTTCTCGTTACCAAGGATTGGCTGATCCGGGTTAGCAGAGTTGATGGTGATATGTCTTACAGAGTTTCCTGGTGCATACAGAACTCGCGGATCCTCTTCGTACTGTAAGAATGTCTCTGCATTCAGTTTTACATAATCGATCTCGCCGTTGTCAAACAGCTGCATCTGTGTGCTGGTGTCCGCAACAACCTTGATATCAATACCTGCCAGCCAGATCTTATCTTTGAAGATGTAGTTCGGGTTCTTCTTGAATACGATCTCAGCATCGTTGGTCCAGGAATCTACTAAGAAAGGACCAGCGGAAATCCAGTAATCTTTGCTGGTACCATACAGAGTCTCAGTACGATCTGCGTTCATACCTTTCTCATAGTACTCTTTGTTGATGATGCAGTTTGCCGGATGAGCCAGATGAGTCATAACCTCTCTTGCATCATGTCCTGCTACGGTATGGATCTCCAGTGTATAGTCGTCGATCAGCTTTAAACCAACCTCATCCCAAGTACATTTGCCCTGGAAATAATCCATAGCATGGTCGATCTCAATCACGTCTTTAGCAAAGTTACTTGCACGTAAGTTTGCTAACTTTGGATCCAGGATCATCTGCCATGTATAATATACGTCATTTGCGTTCAGCGGATCGCCATTCTCCCAGGTTACACCTTCGCGAATCTTGATCTGCCATACTTTACCCTCATCATCCATCTTGATCGGGTCTTCTGCTGCCAGCTCACCGCTTAAGGTACAGAACGTATTGTCCTCATTTGGGAAGTAGGTATACAGAATCACGGAACATCTCTTGATCTGTGTGGAAGAGTAGGAGTTGATGTAGGTTAATGGGTTTAAGGAACCAATCTTATTTGTAGATGCCTCTCTTAAGATACCATAACCCTCATCGGTAGGGGTCTCTCCATTTGGATCTGCTTTTGTTTCTTCAACGCTTGCATCAGTGGATGCTTCTGTGGATGCTGCTTCCGTAAATTCGATGCTGCCTTCCGTTTTGGAAGACTTGGAGCATCCGCTGACAGCGCCTGCCAGCATCGCTGCTGATAATAAAACCAGCATTGCCTTCTTGTTTTTTCTCATCGCACTTTTCCTCCTCTTTTTTATATCACTAATACCACAGCCGAGCATACAAACATACAGACAGCCGCAGCAAAAGTTTCTCCATAATTTTTTTCGTACCGTCTGTTTTCCAAGAATTCCCCATAGCTTCCTGTGTGCTTATCCATGAACTTTTCATTTTTCCAGAGCTGCTTGAATTTCAAAAATCCGAAAATGATCAGATCATAGCATCTTAAATATCTGGCAGTCTGAAACAGGGCCATGATCAGGAAACAGATACCAGAAATCGCCATGGCATTGGAAAACCCGGTCAGATGCCATTCCCTGCGGATCACAAAGATCACAATGGCGAGGGCGAGGGCAGATAATACTCTGCGTATGTAACATCTTGCTTGATAAGACAAATTTTACCTCTCTATTTACTCTTTGGAATTAAACGGCTGCCATATGCCATGGCGTAAATGCCTCTCTCTTCATTAAAAATCAGTCTGATAAACAGATCTGAATATTTATTGCGGATAATAGCAGTATATGGGCTGACTGGAATGATATTCTTCTCCACTCCCTCTTCCCTTGCTCCAATGGTTCCATCTGCTTTCCGATATAACTCAGCAGTTGTTCCCTCTCCTGAACTGTAGACGCCGGAAGCTGCAGCGATCGTCTCTTCAGACCATGGGGTAATCTGCCATACATCTCTTTTCTCTATCGGGTTCTGTCCATTATATGCTTTCATCATCGCATTGGAGATCAGGCTCACCGGAACATTGGAAGTGTTGCACAGTACGATGACTGCTGCTTCTGCTTCGTAAGACCATGCAATGTTGGAAGAAACACCCGGTAACGCGCCGCCGTGCTCAATCACCTTTAAGTCATCTAACTGCTTCATGGAAACGCCATAACCATAGTTGCCAAATGCTCCATATGCCTGACGTGGCTTGCACATCTCGCGAACCCCATACTCGCTGAGGATTCTTGTACCATCTGCGGCTTTACCAAGATTTAAGTACATGCCCAGATATTTTTTCAGGTCATTTAAGGTAGATTTCATCGCGCCGCCGCCATTTAATACGAATGCGTTATCATGATAATCTCTGGAGCCTCTCATGACTCCGTCTACTTTCTTATACAAAGTCGCTGCGTTCTCGTCTTTGCTTGGACGAACGAAATCACAGAAGCTTCTTTCCATACCTAATGGTTTTAATACATGTTTTACCAGGTAATCTGCATAAGATGGCTCACCGCCGTATCTGCGGATAATGTCGGATAACAGACCAAATCCATCATTACAGTAGCTTAAATACTCACCAGGCTGACCGTTTAAGCCATTCTCCTTCGTCTGTGCATCCAGACGCTCTGCAACCAGCTTCACACCTTCCTGTGCCACTGCGTCATTGTAAGCGAAATCTCCATCTTTCTCTTCATCCAATCCCAGGCTCTCAGCTACATTGCCAACCAGGATACGTGGAAGTGGGAAGAAACCGCCTGCATGACTTAACAGATGTCTCACAGTCACCTTCTTGGACTGATTCTTATTCGTAAACTCTGGAATATACTGACTGATCGGTGCATCCAGATCAATAATTCCTTTTTCTTCCAGCTGCATGATAGACAGTGCTGTAAAGGACTTGGTCACGGATGCCAGACCAAAAATGGTGTCTCCATTCACTTCTTTGCCAGACTCCAGATCACGGACACCCCAGAACTTCTCATACTGGGTTTTTCCGCTCTTATCAATAATAGCAACGGCAATTCCACTTGCTTCATGATCTTTTTTAATGTCCTCTACAAGTTTTTCCGCCAGTAAACAGTTCAAATCATTCATGCGATTCATAATAAATCCCCCTTCATCTGATTTCGACAGAATTCTTATTGTACAAAAAAAACTCCTATTTGGCCATGGAACATAGCTTTCCCCTTTCGGATACATCTTCGTATCCTATCATCTATTTCCAGCATCAAACAGAAGTTTCTTATACTTCATCTCTGTGATTTATTGATAACAATCATACCAATTGTATTTTCTTATGTCCAATATAACATTCGTATTTCTTATATTCTTTCAAAGAATAAAGGAACCTATTTGTCTCGTATTGGATGTACACTTGTCTTTATTAAACGGACATTTATTGTTATCCATATAATTTTTGTTTATATAAGAAAGACAATTCTGACTTTTTTCCTTTAACCACCTGATTTCAGCTGCTTCATATAATCCTCTACATATTCTGCAAATTTCCGGACAATCGGTGCTGTCTCCGATGATCTTTGCTGTAACAGGAAAATCGAGCGGTAAAATCCAGTCTCCCGGATCCCCATTAAGTGAACATCTGCCCGTTTGCCCCAGGAATATTCTGGCCATAAGGTGATGCCCATTCCCCCGCTGACTAACTGGCTCACCAGATGGGTGGAATCACATTCCATGCTGATTTTGGGAAGAAAATGATTCTCCCGGAAGCGGACATCTGCCAGTTTTCGTAAGACCGTTCCTCTCGGAAGCAGGATAAAGTTCTCATTTCGGACATCCTCCAAAGACACCATCCTCTTCTCACTGAGCTTTGATTCCTTGGAAACGCCTAAAAATACCCGTTCCTTTAACAGTTCCACTCCATAAGTATAAGTGGTATCTGGTTCCGCGCTGCAGATGCAGACATCCCAGTCCGTCTTTTCTCTCTGATCGGTGATGATAAACTTCACATCAGGTTCTTCCTTTTTGAATTTTTCAATAATCGGAGGAAGCAGGGTGACCGCAGAAACAGCATTTAATTTGATAATATGGGCCTCTCGTCCCAGATTGCCAAGCTCATCTGGAAGTTCATCTAATTTCCAGATGACCTGGGACACTTTTTCCCTGAGGACTCTTCCCGTATAAGTCAGCTTCAGCCGTTTGCCGTTACGCTCAAACAACTCCACCTGCAATTCTTTTTCCAGTGCCTGGATTGCCTTGCTGACAGACGGCTGTGCTACACGGAGTTCCTGGGCAGCTTTTGAGATATTTTCATATTTTGACGCATATAAGAAATATTTTAACTGATATAATTCCATGCGGCACCTCCATTCAATACAGTCTCCCTGTTTCTACTTTTATAATTAGATGTTGGGGTCAAAAGCTTTTGACCCCTCTGATACCGAATTGCTCTGCACTGCGTGCTCCCGCAATTCTCATAATTATGTATTATAACAACTGCAGCACAAACACCAGAATACAACTCCCCAATGACACCACAAATAAACTGGACCGGCAATACGCCAGCACCATAGCCACCAGAAATCCCACCCAGGAGATCCAGGGTGAGTCCGTGATGCTTAAAATCGCCGGAAATGTCATCACAGCCAGTGTCACATATGGCACATAAGTCAAAAAGGAACGGAAAGTCCGGTTTTTGATCTCTTTTCTCATCAGGGTGATCGGCACAACACGGATCAGATAGGTGGTCACTGCCATCACTAAAATATACATATAATTTCTCATGACTCTTCCTCCTGGATCGGGAATAATAATGCCGCCGCCATGGAGATCACCAACGTCAAAATGATGATCTTCATACCGGAAGAAATGAAATCAAACATCGGAAGCAGCTGGAATGCCGCGCTGGCAGCCATAGCGATGCCTATGATCGGCACCAGTATCCGGTTATCTCTTGCTGCTGGAACGAACACGGCGATAAACATACCATACAACGCCATACTCATGGCATTTAACAGTGGCTGCGGCAGCACTCCCGTAGACAGGATACCCAGAACCGTACCGGCTACCCATCCTGGAATAGCCACACTCATGACACCGTACATATACCAGGGCTCCAGCTTTCCCTTCTGGGAAATACAGAGACCGAAAATTTCGTCAGTAATACCAAAAGCCATGCACAACCGGTGCCCCATAGGAAGCTCATGATCGATCTTCTGGGACAGGGCACAGGACATGAGACAGTACCGCAGGTTGATCACCGCCTGAGAGATTGCCATCTCCACGAAAGACGCCCCTGACGCGATCAGGGTAAAGGAAGCAAACTGCCCCGCTGATGTTAAATTCGTCAGTGACATGACTGCTGCCTGCATCGGCGTCAGATCTGCCAGCCTGGCCGCGATTCCTATGGTGATCGAAACAAAGAAATATCCCAGGGCAACTGGAATTCCTTCTTTCATTCCTTTTAAATACATCTGTCCGTGCATGACACAAATCCTCTTTTCTTACATTTCTCGCTTGCTTTTTCTGTTTTCCCGCTTTTCCGCTTTTTCTGCTTCTGTTCTCTGCGAATCCGCCAGTTCATTGCTCTATCTTTGGGGACAGTTCCTAATTCTCTATAGAGCACACAAAGCTTCTTTCCGTATTTTACCATCTCTGACCAGAAATGGTCAACAGAACATCAAAGGCGGTCTTTCCTATAAAGTGAAAAAGAATCCTGCTCGCAGGATTCTCCGCCTGCGGCGGGTCGCTTTAGCGACACTCTTCCACTCCGCCGCAGTGCGATCCTTAGCGGAGCGTTTTTTGTGTCATAGGACGAAGTTTCCTATGACATAAAAAAGTGTCTTCGACACTTCAACTCCCCTGCCCCTCAATCTTGAGGGGTTAGGGGTTTCCTTTTGCTTCATTTTCCTGCATAATAGACATATGAATATCTTACAAAGAATTTTTACAGACTATTATGAGAAAATCAAATATACTCTTCATCCCAGATCTTCTGAGATGGAAAATATCGAAAAAATGATCAACTGTGGTGATCCTTCTTTTGGTGGCGCTATGTATGGCTGTCCACACTGCGGAAAACTTAAGTTCGTTCCTTTTCGCTGCCACAGCCGTTTCTGTCCTACTTGCGGTAACAAGTATTCTATGGATCGCTCTACCTCCATGTCTTTTAAACTGGTTAACGTCAAGCACAGACACTGTGTCTTCACCATTGATGAAAATCTCCGTGATTTTTTCCTTCAGGACAGATCTCTGCTTCCTTGCCTTTTTCATTCTGTTGCCAGCGTTATTTCCCGCATGTTCTTTAAAATGAACAAATCCAAGAATTTTACTCCTGGTTACATTATGGTTCTTCATACTTTTGGCAGGGATCTTAAATGGAATCCTCACATTCACTGTCTGATTTCTGAAGGTGGCTACAGCGATGACGGGGAGTGGCGCCATATCACCCATTTTAATTATACTTTCCTCCGAAACGCCTTTCGTACTGCGTTACTTAACGAAATGGAAAGCCTGCTTGGTTCCTCTTTCAAAAAGGTCAAAGCCTTATGTTATTCCGAACACAAACAAGGTTTCTATGTTTATGCCAAACCGAATCAATGCGATCCAAAAAACGTAGTCAAATATATCGGTCGTTATCTCGGTCGCCCGGTTATCGCTACATCCAGAATTGATCACTATGACGGCGAATCCGTTACCTTCCATTACAATCGCCACGAAGACGAAAAATATGTCGAAGAAACACTCCCGGCTATTGATTTCATAAAGCGGTTAATCAGACATATCCCTGAAAAGCACTTTAAAATGATCCGATATGGCGGAATCTATGCGCGCCACCGTGAAATTGACAAACATTTGCATCGGGCTGTAGCGAAAGAAAAACATCATGTTTTTCGTTGTTTCAATCAGTGGCGTACTGCTATTCTTTCTTCTTTTGGGTATGACCCCTTGCAATGCCCTGACTGTAGGCACGAAATGGAGTTTCTTGAACTCTACTATAACCACCAGCGCGTTTCTCTCGAAGAACTTTACGAGAAAGCAATGTCCAAATCTCGTGGAAAACGTTCCTCCGCATGAATTTTGATGTTATAATCTCCCTGAAAGGAGATTTCCATCTATGAAGCCTGATATCGAGGAACTGCGCAGAAAATACATTGAAACTCCCCCAGAAGGTATGACATCCGCGGACATTCGCCATATGAGCGAGGAGGATCTTCTGGATATGGATTATTTCTTAAATGATGACGAACTTGATGACGATTTCGGTGAAGAAGGCTTCTATATCTTCTAAACCGACAACCGTTTATTTGTCATGCCCGCCTTTGTGCGGGCTATTTTCAATTCAACAGAACGCCAACGGCGGTCTTTCCTATAAAGTGAAAAAGCCGGACGCACCTGTTCGGATACGCCCGGCTTCTATTTTTAAGTAATGCTGTTTCTAAAAATTATTTAGATGCAACAACGCTGTCAACGTATGCTTTCAGTTCGTCATCTTTGCAGCCTGCATAGAAGCAATCTAAGAATCTAGGAATCAGAGCTTCTTTTACCATGTTCTGATCCAGGGATTTTAATGCCTCTACCAATGGTTTTGCAATCTGGGTCTTCATCGTAGACAAGATCGCAGCGTTGCGGTTCTGGCTCTCTTTACCAGATGCCGGATAGCCCTGACCCTTTGGTGAACCAAATGCCTTTGTGAAAATGTTGTTTAAGTTCAGATCTGCGCCCCAGCCAAATCCCTTTGCGTAAGGAATGGATAAAGCGTTACCATTGTTGATCTGTAAGAACAGATATGCGTCAGTTGGCTCGATGCAGTATCCGCAGACAACGCCTGGATACATATTTAAAGACATTAATGCGCCCTGGCCAGTACCGCAGCCTGTGATCACGAAATCAACAGCGCCTGAATTTAACAGCAGAGCTGCCTGGATACCCAGATGCAGATAAGTCAGTCTTGGGTTGTCCTCGGTATAAGCTTCCGGTACATCCTGAGGAACTAATGGAGCCTCCATAGCTGTGTTGTATACCGTATGTCCCATTGGCTCAACAACCTTCTTTAACTCGCCTAAGATCGTTGGGTTCTTGGAAGACTGGCTAAATTCGTTAATTAATGCAATTTTCATGATTTTATTCTCCCTTTCTTTTGATCCGGTCTGAAAAACCTGTCTTTTATAAATAATCTAATCACTGCCCTCTTATTATACTTGATTTAAACATGTTTTGCAATGATTCTGTCTGCATCTGCCTTCATCCGTAAAAAATCTTCCCTGGTCATCGGAATATCCAGCGATTTTGCAGTATCCTCAATCTGGGAGATTTTTCTTGCTCCGCATAGTACGTTGATATTTGGAGATAACATAGAATTCCACTTGATACAAAGATTTGCCAGTGTACACTGATACTTTTCTGTCAGATCTTTCCATCCAGCCAGCATCTCATTTGCCATGCGGATATTCTCTGATCTCCACCATACTCTGCCTTCCCGTACCTCTCCCGGCTTCGGAACATAATCATCCGGCGCTTTTCCTGCCAAAAGTCCCTGTTCAATCGGAGAATAGGTCTGAAGGCTGATTCCATGCGCTTCACAGAATGGAAGCAGCTCTTTCTCCGGCTTCCGGTCCAGAATACTTAATTTCTCCTGGATCACATCCAGCTGTCCTGCAGCCACATAATCCTTCATCACCTGAAGATTTACATTGGAAGCGCCGATTGCACGGATCTTACCTTCCTTCTTCATCTTCAGAAGTTCTTCCATGGTTTCTGCCACCGGCACTACCCCGTAGGTCTTACACTGCCAATGGGTGTAATACACATCAATATAATCGGTTCCAAGAGCCTGTAAGCTCTTTTCCAGATCTCTCCGGATGGCCTTCGGTGACAGATCCCGGTAAACCTCATGACCATCTCTGGAAAAATGATATTCCCCCTTCTGTTCGTACCACTGAAGGGCACACTTCGTAGAAATGATCACCTGATCTCTTGGTAATTCCTTCAATGCCCTGCCAACCACTTCTTCGCTGTGTCCAAAGCCATATACTCTTGCCGTATCGATCCAGCGGATACCCAGATCAAAGGCTCTGTGAATGGTATCGACTGACATCTGGTCATCATTATCTCCCCACCAGCTGCCACCACCGATGGCCCAGCAGCCAAGGGCCAAGGCGCTGGTCTCAATTCCCGACTTTCCAATCTGACGTGTCTCCATCTGACAAACCTCCTTACGATATCAGGTACTCCCCGGATTCCGGGAGTACCTCGTGTACCGGTTATTATCCGTTATTTATGAAAATGCCTCTAACAGTTCTTCGTAAGTCTTTGCAGTCTGTAACTTTTTCATGGTCTCATCGTTACCCAGCTTACCTGCCAGCTCAGCGATCAGACGCAGATGATCTTTTGCGCCTTCGCTGTCAGATGGTACTGCAAACAAGAAGAATAACTGGGATGGCTCTCCGTCATAGGACTCCCACTCTACCATATCATGGGTTCTGCCTACTGCGATGCCAACCTTATCTACATAATCAGATTTCCCGTGTGGGATTGCTACATGACCACCGATACCGGTGATGCCTTCGCTCTCTCTTAAATATACATCTTTGATGTATCCTTCAAGATCGTCTACATATCCAGCCTCATGAAGAAGACCTGCCAAATGACGGATGACCTCATCCTTTGTTTTTGCATTCATGTCTAAATCGATAACTCTCTTATCCAGAATTTCTTTTACTGCCATAGTATTTTTCTCCCCTCATTTTATTTAATAAAATACTGATAAATATCCAATGGTGTCTTTAATTTCTTCATGGCCTCCAGGTTTTCATCATTATCGGTCAGCTGAAGAAAATCCTTATAAAACTGCTTGGTGCGTTTTATCTCAACCTGTGATGTCATCTTCACTGCCAGCAGAAATACAACATCTACCATATCATCATGCCAGCTGATTGGCTTATCCAGGATCGCCACAACGATCTTCGGCTCATTGACCTCCGTCATGTTTCCATGAGGAATCGCCACTCCCCTGCCGATGCTTGTCGTTGTTGCCCTCTCCCGGTCAAATACACTCTGTAAGTAATTGGGAGTTACATCTCCCTTTTCTTCCAGTTTCTTTACCATCATGGTAATCAGCTGGTCCTTATTTTCCACTTCAGGCTTCAGTAAAAACAGATCCACATCAAATAGCTGATGACAGAGGCTGTTAAAATGAAACTCTTCCCGTTTCCGGAAATAATAGATCTGATTTACCTTTTGACGTACTGACTCGATTCCCCGTTCGGACAGTCTCGCATCTACTGCCACAACCCGGTCATCGTGAATCTCTTCCCCAGTTGTATTAATGATCACATCCATATCCTTATACTGGGATAAACGGAAATCATGGTAACTGGTAGCTCTTATATCGGTAATCTCCGGAATGCTGTATTTTAATTTTTCAATATTCAGCTGGCTGGTGGCCATACCGCCTTCGCTGATCAGCAATGCCTCGATCGGGCGTCCCTTTTTCTGCCTTATGATAGCCGCCTGAATATACAGGGTAATTCCCGCCAGCTCATCCTCCGTCACCTGTACATCATAATATTCTTCAAACAGGTTGCTGGTGGACCAGGTCGCAAGAAACGTCTGCTTATATTCACTCTTGACATATTTACTGATGTTATCGCCTGTCGCCGTCGAATATTTCATCCGGAAAATAGCCGATCTCATATGGAGCATTAAGCTCTCAACTAATAACTGATCTTCGGAAAGATCGATATCCAGAACAGAATCAATGGTGTCGATCACCAGCTTTACGAACTTTTCCAAATCCTTATCATACTGTTTGGCATAATCTTCTTCCTGAAGATCCCGAAAATTTTTTAATTTCTTTGCGCTGAGCAGCAAAACCGCCAAAAAGCGGATATCCGTCTCAGCAATTTTGATCTGATACTCTTTCTCAATCCGCTGATAGATGGACTCGGCAAAGGAATATTCATTATAATGCTGGATATTCTCCTCTGCGGAAATAAAAGTCCTCTCGTCAGCCGGGCATTTTCTGGAAATGGATAAACAGGTCATGATCCATACCATCTTAAAGGACCGGTCTGCCAGTTCGATCCTCCAGGCATTCTCCGCCTCCACAACGATCTGGCGGATCCGGGCAACGTCCACCCCCGGAGCAAAGGTACCCAGCAAAGCCTCTAACACTTCTGGCATCATCTCCATCATGTAGTCCCTGATGGCGATTCTCAAATTATATTCGTCTCCCTCAAGACAAATTCCTTTACTCCGTATGGATGTCACTTTTAAATGTCTTTCTTCAAACCAATCGGCAACTACCTTCAGCAGGCCACCCACGGTTGGCGGGCTTAAATATAAGCTATCCGCCAATTGCTGCAGCGTCGTGGTCTCCCCTGGCTTCAGCTTCAGTAATTTTCCGATCAGCTGTTTATTTCTATTATCGAATCCGGTTGAAGCAGGGAGATCGTCGCTGGTCTGCAGCCATCCTGACAGCTGCATTTTCTGGCCCTCTTCCAGTTCCAGCCATATTCCCGTTCCCTGCTTTCGCTCGATCCGTCCCAGTCCCTGTTCAACCAGCCAGTCGTTCAGCTGATTGATCCTGGTTCGAACTGTCTTTTCAGATAAACCTACATTATCTGCAATCTGCTGAGTTGTAAATGTATCGCCAGTCATAAGACATTTCAGTATTTGATTGTTATATAATGTATTTTTATTCTGTTTCAACCGGACACCTCTTACCTTTTAGTGAAAAAACGTCGTGTATCGATTATTCGTGGCTCTTGGAAACAGCCTCACCATAGATGAAACGTCCGCTGGAACCAATTACCTTCATGTAATCCTTTACGAACTGCTTGATGCCAGCTTCAGCAGCCATGCACATATGCATATAATCAAGGTTCGGATTCTCTTCCAGTGCCTTTAAGGTAGCAACCTTACCAGCCTCAAATGCATCTGTACATACGTTGATCTTATTGATACCGCATGCAACTGCTTTACGCAGGTTCTCTTCACCGGAACCAGAACCGCCGTGAAGTACTAATGGCATCTTTAAGGTCTCTTTTAACAGTTTCAGTCTTTCAAAGTCTAACTTCGGAACTTTTCCCTTTGGATAAGCGCCATGAGCAGTACCGATCGCAACTGCCAGAGCGTCTACATGGGTTCTGTTTACAAAATCCAGAGCCTGATCTGGGTTGGTGTATAAATCCACGTTGGCATCATCAGCATCAGCAGCCTGTCCAACATGACCTAACTCGCCCTCAACGGAGCATCCCATGCCGTGTGCCAGTGCGGAGATGATCGCAGTTCTCTTTACGTTCTCCTCATATGGAAGGGAAGAACCATCAAACATAACATTTGTGAAGCCTGCATTGATGCAGTTTGTGATTGCATAGAAATCAGCACCGTGATCGAAGTTTAAAGCTACCGGAACATGTACTCTTGCAGCTAATTCCTTGATAATCGGAACCATCTCTTCCAGGTGTGCATGATTGTTCATCTGGCCGTTGCCAAACTGGATGATGATTGCGGAATGCTCTTCCTCTGCTGCCATAATACCAGCTCTTGCCATCTCCATGTTGATGGAGTTCATAGCCATAACGCCATAGTTATTCTCATTTGCGTCATCAAGAATTGCTTTCATAGATACTAACATGATTTTTCTCTCCTTTTCTCGTGTGGTCTGCGCTACAATCCTATTGTATAACAGGCCTTTAAATTTGCAAGTCCAAACAGGCATTTTGTACCCGTTTGGACTTTTTTACAACACTATTAACCAATATTGATATCAATATCTACATCCATGTTGTCATCTTCTGCCTCTGTCTGCTCTGCCAGCGGCTTTCTGATGATTGCATAGACTACGCCAGTTACGATAGAACCAATTACCAGGGCAACCAGGAACATAACCGGATTCTTCATCATAGGAACAACGAAGATACCGCCATGTGCTGCTACGGATTCACATCCGGAACCAACTGCGATCGCACCCGCTACTGCAGAACCGATCATGGAAGCTGGAATGAAATGTAACGGATCAGCTGCCGCGAAAGGAAGAACACCCTCAGTGATGAAGCAAAGTCCCATTGGAAGTGCTGTCTTAGCAGTTTCGATCTCTGTCTTAGTAAATTTGTCTTTCTTCAGTAAGGTAGCAATAAACAGACCGATTGGAGGTGTCATACCACCGATGATCTTCGCACACATAGGTCCGTTGATACCATCAGCACCTAATGCATTAGCTGCCATGGATGCCGTCTTGTTAACTGGACCGCCCATATCAAATCCCATGCAGGCACCGATCACTGCACCAATTACTGCCTTCGCGCCGCCGTTTAAGGAAATGATCCACTGCTGGAATACGTTCATAATAAAAGACAGCGGGATTGAGAATACACACAGGAAAATCATACCACAGATAAATGTAGAACATACTGGGATGATCATAACAGGTTTCAAACCTTCGCACCATTTTGGAAGCTTCCAGCCCTTCATCCAGTTAACAACGTAACCGATGATGAATGCCATCAACATACCGCCAAGGAAACCTGCCTTTGACTGTGAAGAACAATATCCGATTACCATACCAGGAACGATACCAGGTCTGCCTGCGATGGAATAAGCAGCACCTGCTGTCATAACTGCTACTGCGAAGTCCATTGCGTAGGAGCTTAACTTATTAACGCCCCACCAGAAGCCGATCCATGTAAATGGATTTAAGTTAGAGAATGGTGTTGCACCAGCCTCTACTGCGCTGCCGATGTTCCATCCGCCAAATGCTTTTGCCAGAGCACCCAGGATACCGCCAGCTACAACGACTGGGATCATGTAAGAAATACCAGTCAGAATGTGCGACATGAATTTTTTCTGTTTTGCCATACCTTTTTCCCCTTTTCTTTGCGTTGTGTGATTCCGTTCTGATTACTTGCCCAATTTCTCGTGAATCTTGGTCAGAACACCTTTTGGAGATTTCATAACTGTACTGATCGGAATATCCACAATCGGTTTACCTTTGAAACGATCCTTATTCACACGGATATCGGCAGAAATCAGGATAACATCTGCTGCTGCGATCTCCTCTGGAGTAAGCTCGTTCTCAACGCCGATAGAGCCCTGAGTCTCGACCTTGATTTCATCTCCCAGCTCTTTGGCAGCGTTTTCAATTTTTTCCTTTGCAATGTAGGTGTGGGCAATACCCGCTGTACATGCTGTAATGGCTAATATTTTCATATAAGCCCCTCCTCTCTCTTGATTTATATAGAATTTACCATTTTTTCCCCCATTATGGTAAATTTTTTATGGCAAATTGATACGGTAATTTTTTTTTAATTACCGTATCTCTGTTTTTTATTCCAGAACCGTACTTATCATCAGGAACAGAGGAGCTGGCCTTCACCCATTCTTTCACCGCTTTCCGCATCGAATAACAGGTAGTGATTGCCTGCAAATCCCATATGGATCTTCGTTCCGACCTTGAAATCCACGCTTCCGAAGATCACGGAGGTCATACGCTGGTGGCCTGCCTTGGTTACCAGAATCGTCTCCATACCTGATGGCAGGGAAGACTCAACAGAAGTCTCTAAGCAGTTTTCCTCCGTCTGCTTTAAGAATTCCGGACGGATGCCCAATACTACTTTCTTATGTCCCGGAATTTTTAAGTCCTCAACCGGTACAAACTGGACCTTCATATCGGCATTGGACAAAGCAATATGGCCGTCTTTTTCCTCTGCATCCAGGTTGGACAGCGGCTCATCCATTAAAAGGATCTTCGGATTGGTTGCCAGAGTTCTTGCGATCGCCACACACTGCTGCTGACCGCCGGAAAGCTCTGCCGGATAACGGTCCACGTATTCCCTGATCTTTAACGTATCAAGAAGCTCCTCTACTCTCTTACGGATCTTCTCTTTGTCCCATTTCATATTTTCCAGGCCAAACGCAATATTCTTATACACGGTCATATGCGGCCACAGGGCATAGTTCTGGAACAGGATCGTTGTCAGCACCTTGTTGGCCGAAGTTACCAGAAGCACAAACAGGGACAGCTCTCTCATACAGGAAATGAATGGGAGCAGATATGGAATGAATGTCAGATTCTCTACTACCGCGGAGAGCTTGGAGCCTCTTCTGCGGACGATCGCGTAACCAGCCAGAAAACCTGCTTTATCGCTGACTTCATTCGCTCCGCCTCCTGCTCCGATCCAGAAATCCAGAGCCATATCCGCGCCATCAACATCGCCACCTCTCAGCCAGAGCTGGCTTCTGCTTATCAGCTTGATGAAAAATTCCACGGTCTTTACATTTCTGCCAGTCAGAATAAAAAGGTCATGGAAATGTACCGTACCTTAAACTCCCATGCCTACGCTGCCTATATCGTAGGACATGAGACCCGTACGCAGATCATGGATGGGGCGCTGGAGCACCAAAAGCTCTACGATGCGATTCTGTCTAATGAAAAAATGGAGGTTCACCGTCTGGTAACCCTCCATCTGGAAAATGCCCGTCATAATATCTGTACGATTTTAAAAGAGCTGGAGCTTACCACATAGTACCCACTATCTGATAAGTCCCAGCTCTTTCATTGCATATTCGATCCCGTCTTCTTCCACCGTTTTTGTCACGAAGGTTGCATATGGTTCCAGAACCGTATCATGTCTGCCCATGAGAACCGCATGCTTTGCATATTCAAACATCGACAGATCATTGCTGCTGTCGCCAAAGACATAAGCATCTTCGAAATCAATGCCATAATGCCTTAATGTCCATTCGATCGCAGTTGCCTTGGAATATCCCTTTGGTACGCATTCATAGAAATCATCTCCACGGTCAATGACCACCATATCCGGTTCCAGAAAATGAAAAAGTCCGTCCCGGTCGCTGTGTTCATCTGCCATGACGCACAGCTTGTCATAATCATAGCTGTTATCATTCCAGCCCTTGTCCACCACGAATCCGGTAGCTACCTGGGCTTTTCGAAATTCGTTGACCTTCGGTATCCAGGATAATTCTTCCCGGAAATAGTTTCCTTCTGTAGCTTCCAATATACCGTCAAAGCCATATCGCAAAACTGCCTTCTTGATCTCAATCCCTCTCTCATGTGGGATCCGGTATTGAAGATGAATATGCCCTTCTGCATCTGCCACACAGGTGCCACAGCCACATAAACAGCCATCATGCTCGATCATTTGCTCAATGTCACGCAAAAAGCCATATCCCCGCCCGGAATTGATAAAGACCAGATTGCCTCTTTTTCTGGCCTCAGAGAGCGCTCTTTTGGCGCTCTCCGGAACCTGATGGGTGATCTCGCTTAACAGCGTTCCGTCCACATCAAAAAATAATGCTTTTCTTTTCACTACTTGTCATCCCGGAACACAATGGTTCCTTTCTCCTCATCCATGCTGTCCACGATTGCCAGAGACTCCAGGCGGATTCCCTGCTTTCTTAAATTATCGCCACCTGGCTGGAAACCTTTCTCAATGACAATACCTGCGCCCACTAACTCAGCGCCGGAATCCTTAACCAGCTTTGCCAGTCCCTCTAATGCTTTTCCATTAGCCAGAAAATCATCGATCAGAAGGACCTTATCGCCCTTACCCAGAAATTCTTTGGAAACAATGATATCGTACACACGACCATGGGTGAAAGACTCTACCTGGCTGGTATATACATCGCCTGCGATATTCTTTGTTTTATTTTTCTTGGCAAATAATACCGGAACATCAAAATACTGGGCTACCACACAGGCAATTCCAATACCAGATGCCTCAATGGTCAGAATCTTGTTTACCTCTACATCTGCAAATCTTCTCTTAAACTCTTTTCCGATCTCTTCAAACAATTTGATATCCATCTGATGATTTAAAAAGCTGTCTACCTTTAATACATTACCGCCTTTGATCTTGCCATCCTTGCGAATCCGGTCTTTTAAGAGCTGCATAGCGACTCCTCCTGCATATGAATTTTCTGTAGCTGTCCATATAGTTGCCAATTTTCTTCTGATTTTATTGGGCAACTGGCCTTCTGTCAATATCTAACCGCGATTTCCTTTTGTTTGTCCAACCGCGCTCTTCTTTTGTTGTCGAACCGCGATCTCCGTTTGCTTCTATTCAGCTACTGCATTGTCAGAAACAAATTTCAGGACCAGATTGGTCAGAAGACTTTCATTTACCACATTTTCCCCAGCGGACTCTTTCATCTTGTCTACGCTCTCGAAGCCGTACTCTTCTGCCATACTCTCCAGTTCTTCATCCGTTACTTTGATGCCTTCCTTATCTGCAATGGCATTGATCACCAGCTGCTGTTTTGCGTTTTCTTCTGCCTGTGTTCTTACCTGGGCTTTGAAGGTATCCAGGTCCATGCCATAATAGCCAACCAAAGTCTCCAGTTCCATTCCGGAATTGGTTGCCATGGTTTCATAATAGGTCATTGCCTCATCATAGGCAGCCTGGATCGATTCCTCGGAGGCAACCACCTGGCTGTTATTCATGATCGTCTGGAACACAGAGCTCTGCTTCTGATACTCCGCGTTGTCTGCAGCCTGTTTCTCCAGATCATTTCTGGTAGCTTCCCGGTACTCTTCCAGGGTTTTATAGTCCGTGTTAGCCATAACGAGATCATCATTTAACTCGCTTGGAGTTTTAACTGCGTTAACAGTCACTTCAAATACCACTGCCTGACCAGCCAGATCCTCGCTTGGATAGCCTTCCGGGAATGTCAGGTCCAGATCCAGCTTCTGTCCCTTTACCGCACCGATCAGACCGTCTTCGAAGCCATCGATAAATGTGTTGGAACCCAGTTTTAAGTCGTATCCGGAAGCGGTACCGCCATCAAAGGCTACGCCGTCCTTCTTTCCTACATAATCAATGTTCACAGTATCGCCCTCTGCTGCCGGACGGTCAACCTCTACAAGGTTGGAATCTGCCAGTTTCTGGACCTCATTGTCTACCTGCTCATCGGTTATCTCTACAGAAGCCGGTGTATAGGCAACTCCTTTATACTCACCTAACGTCACACTGTCTTCTGCTGCTCCCTCAGAAGTCCCTGCCTCCTGAGTTTCTGCCTCCTGAGTTGTTGCAGCTGCCGGATCAGTGGTTCCCGTTGTATCTTTCTTGGAGCAGCCTGTTGCTACCATTGCAGCCATCAGGCCGCAAATACCTAATTTCACAAATTTTCTCATGTTTTTATCCTTATCTTTCTAATTTTTATAAAATGATTTGAATGCCCGATAGGTATTCAGCACATCCAGCTTGGAAGCCAGCTCAAATGGCGCATGCATGGACAGGATCGGCACTCCTAAATCTACCACATCAATATTCATGGAAGCCACAAATTTTGCGATTGTTCCGCCGCCGCCTACATCAACAGCGCCCAGCTCGCTAATCTGCCAGTAAACCCCCTCTTTTTCCATGATACCGATGACCTTTGCCATCAGTTCCGCGCTGGCATCGTTGGAGCAGGATTTGCCTCTTGCTCCGGTATATTTGGTCAGCACGCAGCCTTTATTTACATAACTTGAGTTTAATGGATCATATACAGAAGCAAATGTCGGATCGTAAGCTGCATTAACATCAGAGGATAAGCAGATCGTGTTGCGGAACACCTCTTTGGGATTCACGCCCTCTAATTCAGCCAGATAAGTGATATAATCACCCACATAATTGGAATTCAGTCCGGTGTTGCCCTCAGAGCCGATCTCCTCTTTATCCGTTAAAATAGTCATGGTGGTGTATGTTGGATTCTTCGTATCAATCTCTGCCATCAGTGCCGTATAAGCACAGATTCTGTCATCCTGTCCATAAGCGCCGACCATGCTGCGGTCAAAGCCTACATCGCTTGCTTTGTGTGCCGGAACAAATTCCACCTCAGCGCGGAGGAAATCCTTCTCTGTGATCCCAAACTGCTCATTCATCAGCTTCAGAGCCATCAGCTTCACCGGTTCTTTCACTTCATCGTCGGTATATGGAATGGAACCGATCACGATGTTCAGCTCCTCACCCTTGATTCCATCCTTTAATTTCCGTTCATTCTGCTCCGCAGACAGATGAGGAAGTAAATCTGTGATGCAGAATACCGGATCGCCAGGCTTCTCACCCAGATTCAATTCTACCGTTTCACCATTTTTCTTAATGATCACACCGTGCATAGCTAACGGAATGGTCGCCCACTGGTATTTGCGGATACCGCCATAATAATGGGTCTTAAACAGCGCCATATCATCCTTTTCGTAAACCGGGCTTGGTTTTAAATCCAGTCTTGGGGAATCAATGTGAGCGCCGTTCATACGGATGCCTTCTTTTACGGATTTCTCACCAAAGGTAGTCGCGATGATCGCTTTGTTACGGTTTACATAATATACCTTATCTCCCGGCTGATAGCTGCCCTGGGTGTCAAACTCTGCGTAGCCTGCTGCTTTTAACAGCTCTACTGCCTTTTTGACACATTCTCTCTCTGTTTTTCCTTCATCCAGAAATGCCTTATAGCCTTCGCAAAAAGCTGCAGCCTCTTCTACCTGCTCTGGAGCTTCTTTCGCGATATGTGGAAATTTCCATGTTAATTCTTCCTGAAGTTCTTTGCCTGTCATATCGATTTTTCCTCTCTTTCTAATGCGTAAACTAGAAACCTAATTCTTCATTCGTTAATACCAATGTAAATGGCCCTTCATTCCCCAGTTCCACCTGCATATCCGCACCGAAGCTGCCATGTTCGACCTTCGGCACATATTTACGGCTTTCTTCCACAAAATGCTCGTAAAGTGCATTGGCATGCTCCGGTTTCCCGGCCTTTACAAAGCTTGGGCGGTTGCCCTTTTTACAGTCTGCATACAGGGTAAACTGGCTGACTACCAGAAGTTCTCCTCCCACATCTGCCAGTGAAAGGTTGGTCTTGCCATGTTCATCCTGGAAAATCCGCAATTTGCAGATCTTTTCCACCATGCGGTCCGCTGTTTCCACCGTATCCGCGTCTTCTACGCCCAGAAGCAGTAAAAAGCCGTGTCCGATCTTACCGACCACCTGCTCTTCTACCGTCACCTGTGCGTGGGTTACTCTCTGAAGTACTACTTTCATGTTCTTTTTCCTCATTCTTACAGCTGTTGATTCCGTTTTCTGCATGACACCGTCCGGAAGCCATAGCCGCCTTCTTTCCCAGGCCCGTTCAGGATCTCAGGATCAATCGTAACCGTGCAGATCTACTGGACAGTCAATACTAATCTCAGATATTCCAGAAGATTGGCTTTCGCTTCTTCTCCATACAGAATTTCTCTTGCCAGAACCGGCCTGTCTGTTATCATATCATCAACTCCCAGTTGTTTCAACCGTTCCATCTCTACTTTTCCATTTACCGTCCATGCATGGACCGCTTTTCCGGCTTCATGGGCTGACTCGATCATTCTTTCTGTTACAAAACTGGATCGGATGCTGATCAGGTCGATAAACTCATCAGAATAAAAATTGCCATAAGCAGCGGAAATGATATAGCCGGTACGGATTTCCGGATTTACAGCCTTCACTCTTTTTAAATAGAAACGGTTCGTGGAAGTAATGACACACTGCTCCTGCATCTCATATTTTTCAACCAGTTCGATGACCTTCTCTGGAAGTCCGCTGGAATTTCCCAGATTCTTGATCTCAATATTTAAATCGATCTTTCCTTTTGCATATTCCATAACCTCTTCCAGTGTAGGAATCTGCTCTCCCTGATATTCACTGGAAAACCAGCTTCCCACATCCAGTTTTTTGATCTGTTCCAGCGTCAGGTCTGACACCTTTTTATTGACCCCGGCTACCCGTTTTAAGCTGATATCATGACAAAGGACGATGACCCCATCCGCCGTCTCCTGCACATCGATCTCCGCCCGGTCTGCCATCTCCTCTACCGCTTTTTCCAACGCCGCCATGGTATTTTCCGGCGCGCCTGAGGAGCTGCCCCGGTGAGCGGTGATCCTCGTCTGGACCGCTACAGATTTACTGATAAAATTGCCATTATAAGCGGCATCAAACAAAAAGAAGCCGGACATCGCCAGAAAGAATCCTAACAGTGCCAATCCGGTTCTCTTGGAAAATCGTACATTTCTTCCTGCTGTGGCAAATTCCCAGCCCTCCATATGGCCCTTTCTCCGGCTCATCACCTGATAATATTCCCTGGTCACAAAGGCCCAGCACACCATCGAAGCAAAAATAGAAGCCAGGATCACCAGAAACCATTCTGCACGGTCTGTAGTCTCCATCAGAAAGGCCAGTCCCAGATCCTCCTTCACAAAAAGAACGGTCACCACTGCCATCAAAAAAACACTTAAGTAATAAACCGTCAGAAAAAGGATGATCAGCCACATCTCAAGCAGGGTTACCATACCAATGATCTGTGCCCAGCGCCCCTTTAACAGTTCCATGCTCTCAAACCGGCTGTCCCAATAAGATTTCTGACCGATCATGCAGCCATGGAATACAAAAAAGGCCGGAAACAACAGTGCCAGGAACAAAAGAAAGACCAGCAGCGACACAGAAACTGCAAGCGGCTGATCCAACAGTTCTTTGATAACAAAATTGACCGGTTTGATACGGCTGAAGATCCGGTACAAATAGAACAAATTCACAGTAAAGGTGCTGATCATTCCCATGCCAAACAGACGGTAATTCTTATGACGCAGCTCATCACGGACCTTCTCAAAGGCCCCACTAAAAATCTCCCACAGCGTCGGATCACAGAAGTAAGCGGCCCCGGAAAACGCCGTGACCAGGCCGCCTATCTCGATCATATTCAGAAACAGCGCAAGAACGGTCATGACCAGTACAAAAAGCATCGTCCACGGATGGAGAAATAACTTCCATGCGTTAGTCAGTGTCAGATAACTGTATCCGGCTCTGTCCAGACAGAACTTTAAGCCTCTGGTTCCCACCTGTACCAATAACGTTCCTGCAATAAACCGGAAAAAGAATTCAAATAGAAGCAGACTTCTTAAATTGCCGCGGATCATCTGATAGATCTCTTTGATCTGCTTTTTCATAAGTGCTCCATCTCTTTTCTTCATTAAGCTACGTAATTTCTAAATTACGTAATTTCTGACTTTTCCGGTTCTTTTTCTTCCGGCTTTCCATCATCTCTGCGGTTCCACTCCAGGATCGCCTGATTTAAGGAAAACATCTTGGCGTCTAACATATCCACCACATCAGCGCAGGCTTTTAATTCCCGCTGCAGATAGTCCGGCGCCTCAAAATCTGATTTGTAATAGATCTTATGCTCCAGACTGGCCCAGAAATCCATGGCCACCGTCCGGATCTGGATCTCCACCTTGGTCTCCACCGGCCCATCCGTCAGATAAACCGGGATCGTCACTACCATATGATAGCTTTTGTAACCATTCGGTTTTGGATTCTTGATGTAATCTTTGATGTAAAGGACCGTCACATCCCTCTGTCTGGAGATCATGTCGGCAATCTGGTAAATATCCGACGTAAAAGAACAGATGATACGGATACCTGCGATATCACTGATCTTTTCCGTCATATTGACCACATTGACCTCTGCACCCATGCGTTTCAGCTTCTTAACGATGCTTTCCGGCGTTTTTAAACGGGATTTGACATGTTCGATGGGATTATAGTTGTAGATCTGGATAAATTCATTATTCAGGATCTCGATCTTTACATTGATTTCTTTTAACGCTGAACTATATAAAAACATCAGCGACTTCCACTGATCGATCTGATCATAGTTTTTGGGGATATTTTCCATTCACTATCCCTCCTCGTATCACATTAGAATTTCAAATTTTTTAACAGATCTCCAAGACCTGTAGCAGCCTCTCCGGTGCTCTCATAATGGAAATCAACCGGCTCTTCCTGCTCATCTGCCTCTAAGGCTTTCATACTTAAGCTGATCTTACCATCTGCTACGGATAAGATCTTTACTTTTACCTTCTGTCCTTCCTTCAGGACAACGCCAGGATGTTTGATCCTCTGGTTGCTGATCTGGGAAATGTGGAGCAGTCCGGTCACACCATCCGTCAGTTCTACGAATGCACCGTAGTCTTTCAGGCTCTCAACGGTACCCTCTACTACCTGGCCAGCTTTGAACGCGCCCATCTTCTCTTTCACTTCTGCATCTCTGCGCTCTTTTAATAACTCTTTCGCAGACAGAACCAGCTTCTTATTCTCCGGATCTGCAGTGATGATATACGCCTCGATGTGTCTGCCAACCCAGTCCTCTAATTTCTCCACATACTCTAAGGACAGCTGGGACGCCGGGATAAATGCACGTAACTCATCTAAATAAGCCACTGCCCCGCCCTTCACGATCTCTTTGATCTTTACGTTCACAACCGCATGATCTGCCTGAAGCTGCTTTACTTCCTGCCATTTTTCAGCATCCGGAGTCTCGTCTGCCACATATGCCTGGCTGCGTTTCTCATCATACTCTTTATAGGATGCCTCTAACTCTGCGGCAAAATCTTCCATGGTCTCCTGGACTTTTTCATTCTTCATCTCTTCGCTCATAATACAGCCTCCTGATACATTTTTTTAATAGGAAATGAGATTCCCATCACCGCAATCTAGTTTACCACATTTTCACCAATTCACCTACTGTTTTTCCGAAAAAAAATGTGATATAGTTTAAGCAAATGATGTTGGGGTCAAAAGCTTTTGACCCCTCTGATACCGGATTGCTCTGCACTACGTGCTCTCGCAATCCTCAAAAACATTCGTAATTCGCTCATTTTCTTTGAAAAATGGCTACTTACTCATGTTTTAGCGGGTCCCAAGGTCAAAATTTCTCCTGCAAGCAAGCTTGCGTCGAACTTCTGACCTTTTGACCCTGGTATCGTCAAATACGAATTTTATGAGGTTGATTATCATGATAAACGATATTATGGATCTGCACACACATACCATTGTCAGCGGACATGCTTACAATACCTTATATGAAATGGCGCGGGCTGCCGCTGATCACGGCATGAAGGTCTTCGGTTCCACGGATCATGCACCGGGAGGTATCCAGGGTACCTGCAATGAAATCTACTTTAAGAATTTTAAAGTCATCCCAAAGCATTTATTCGGGCTGCGGCTGTTGATGGGCTGCGAGGTGGATATCATTGACTACCAGGGCTCTGTGGATTTAAAGGAAAGCACCTTAAGCCTGCTTGATTATGCCATTGCCAGCATTCACCCGCAGTGCTACACCTGCGGCACCATAGCACAGAACACTGCCGCTTACCTGGGTGTGCTGAAAAATCCACACGTAAAGATCATCGGACACCCGGATGACGGACGTTTTCCATATGATCATGACACTCTGGCTGCTGCCGCGAAAGAACATCACGTTTTACTGGAGTTAAATAACTCTTCCTTACATCCCACAGATGGACGGCCTCATGCGATTGAAAACTGCCGTGATCTGTTAGAGCGCTGCATGCACTACAAAACACCGATCATCCTGGACAGTGATGCCCATATTGCTGAGGACGCAGGCAATCACCGCCGGGCACACAAGCTGTTACAGGAACTGAATTTTCCGGAGGAACTGGTGGTAAACACTTCCATTGAAAAACTGGCTGCTTATATTCCTGCTGTTCTGAAGCAGGATGAAGAAGAATAGACGGAGGCCCCTATGATCAATTTTCTGAATCTGGAATATTTTCTTGTGGCTGCAGAGGAACTAAACTTTACAAAAGCTGCCAAACGGCTCTACATTTCCCAGCAGTCCCTGAGCAACCATATTTCCAACCTGGAAAAAGAGTTTGATATTGCTTTATTTCACCGCACCACCCCGCTGACCTTAACTTATGCAGGGCAGGTTCTGGAAAAGCGGGCCAGAGAGATCCTGGAACTGCGGGAAGAGACCTATCATGAGATCGCTGATATCAAGGATTTCTCCAAAGGCAAGCTGATCATCGGTATGTCACACACCCGTGGGCGCAAGATCCTTCCAGAAATCCTTCCATTATATAAGGAACAGTTCCCCAACATTGATCTGCAGCTGATTGAGGGCAATTCCAGTGAGCTGGATGCCGGACTGCTCCACGGTGAGATCGACCTGATCATCGGTATGCTTCCATTTAAGGTAGAAAACATTGAGACAGTCCCCCTGTGTGATGAGGAAATTCTTCTGGCAGTCCCTAATAAAGTGCTGGAGCACGCTTATCCGGGACAAGTGGAAAAGATAAAAGAACAATTGTCCACCAATGCCGATCTTCGTCTTTTGCAGAACTGTCCATTTCTCCTAATCAATCCCGGCAACCGGGTGCGCACTCTGGCAGATGAGATGTTCGAGGAGGCACAGATCACGCCCAACATCATCCTGGAAACTGAAAACATCGAAACAGTACTGGCGCTGGCTGCCAAAGGCATGGGGATTACATTTTACCCAAAGATGTTCATCTCCAGCCATGAGGTATTCCAGAACAACCTGGAAAACAAAACCGGATTAAACTTCTATTCCCTGAATTACCCGAAAGCACATGGCATTCTGGGAATCGGCTACCACAAGGGACATTATATGTCCCATGCAACCAAAGAATTCATTCGGATTGCTAAAGAAACCTTGTAATTTGTATCATTTTTCGACCTATCTATTGACTTCATTCGAGCTTCTGCTATAATAAAGATAGTAACTGTTATCATTTTTATTAAGAGGAGTTCGAATGAAAGCGATCAAACATAGCAAACAACGGGATTCGATCAAGACCTGTCTGATGGGACGCCGTGATCATCCGACCGCAGATGCTGTCTATATGAGTATCCGGGAGGAATTTCCCAACATCAGTCTTGGAACCGTCTACCGCAACTTAAATCTTTTAGTAGATCTGGGCGAGATCCAGAAGCTGACCTGCGGCAATGGGCCGGACCGGTTCGACGCAGATACCAGCCCACACTACCATTTTGTATGCAGACATTGCGGCGCCGTGTCTGATCTGGAAATGGATACCTTCCCCGGACTCAATGAATCCGCCCAGGAGCACTGCGACGGCCGGATCGATACCCACACCACTTATTTCTACGGTTTATGCAAGAAGTGCTTGACAAATACATTTTGTTAGTGTATATTGATATCAGTAACAATTACTATTATTAATTTAAGGGTCAATGAAACAACACATCATATTAAAAAAGAAAAGGAGATCATCATTATGAAGAAATGGGTTTGTACAGTATGCGGATATGTTTATGAGGGAGAGAATGCACCAGAGTTTTGTCCAATTTGTAAAGCTCCAGCTTCCAAGTTCATCGAGCAGACAGAAGAGAGAACATGGGCTGCTGAGCATGTAGTTGGCGTTGCACAGGGCTCCCGTGAAGATATCATGGCTGATTTAAGAGCAAACTTCGAGGGCGAGTGCTCTGAGGTTGGTATGTATCTGGCTATGGCAAGAGTTGCTCACAGAGAGGGCTATCCAGAGGTTGGTCTGTATTATGAGAAAGCAGCTTACGAAGAGGCTGAGCACGCAGCAAAATTTGCTGAGTTATTAGGCGAAGTCGTTACCAACTCCACCAAGAAGAACCTGGAGTTAAGAGTTGAGGCTGAGAATGGCGCTACTGCTGGTAAGTTTGATCTGGCTAAGAGAGCAAAAGAGCTGAACTTAGACGCAATCCATGATACCGTTCATGAGATGGCAAAAGACGAGGCTCGTCATGGCAGAGCATTCGAGGGTCTGTTAAAGAGATACTTTGGTTAATCTTCTGAATACAGCTGATGCGGTTCACGATAACAAGTGAACCGCATTTTTTGTTTCCTGTTGATTTTTCTTGCACAGAAAAGTCTGATGTGCTATGTTAAAGCTATCAAATATACCAACGCAAAACTGCGCCGGACAAGAAAGGAATTTTATCATGGAATTTTTCAAGAATCGCACATTTGCATTAAAGGGTATTATCGTTCATACACCAGATTTTGATCATATGGAATATCACGAGAATGAATATGTCATCTGTAAGGATGGAAGATCTGTAGGTATTTTCCATGAATTACCAGAGGAATACCAGGAAATTCCTGTATTGGATTTTTCTGACAAATTTATCATTCCCGGCATGTGTGATATGCATGTCCATGCACCTCAGTATGGTTTCCGTGGTCTCGGAATGCTTTTGGACTGCAACTCCGAATGGGAAACTTGGTTTGACCGCTATTCATTTCCAGAGGAAAGCCGGTATGCAGATCTGGAATATGCAGACAAAGCTTATGGCCGCTTTGTTGACGATCTGTTAAAAACAACTACCACTACCAGAGCCTCTATTTTTGCCACTATTCACCGCCCTGCAACTGAGCTTCTGATGCGTAAGCTGGCAGATGCAGGCTTCAGTGCTTACGTGGGCAAATTAAATATGGACCGTAACTCCCGCTTTGGTCTCCAGGAAACGACGGAAGAGACCCTGAAAGAGACCGAACGCTGGCTGAAAGAAACTGAAACCGGATATGGACAGGTAAAGCCGATCCTGACTCCACGTTATACCCCAACCTGTACCGATGCATGTATGGAAGGTTTACAGGTGCTTTCCGAAAAATATCAGGTACCGGTCCAGTCACACCTTTCAGAGGGTCTGGATGAGATCGAATGGGTCAAGCAGTTAAAACCCGGTCTCTCCTGCTACGGTGAAGCTTATGACATGTACGACTTATTAGGAAGCAGACAGCCAGCTGTCATGGCCCATGTGGTGCATCCCAATGAAGCGGAATATGAACTGATCAAGCACCGCAATGTCCTGGTCGCACATTGTCCCCAGTCCAACACCAATGCTGCCAATGGCGTTGCTCCGATCCTTCAGATGGTGCATGACGGTATCCGTGTCGGTCTGGGCACTGACATGGCAGGCGGCTATAACTTAAATCTGTTACGGACCATAACTGATGCCATCCAGGCCAGCAAGCTGCGCTGGTGCTTTACAGAGCGGAATGGCGATCCTTTTGCCAAAAAGAACTTCCTGACCGTTGCCAATGCCTTTTATCTCGCTACCAAAGGCGGTGGATCATTCTTCGGAAAGGTCGGCAGCTTTGAGCCGGATTATGAATTTGATGCTGTGGTCCTGGACGATGCAGCTCTGGCTGATTTTGTGGAACGCCCGGTACAGGATCGTTTCCAGCGTATTTTATGGCTGCATACTGCAGATACTGTAACCGCTAAATTTATCCAGGGAACCTGTGTTTATCAGGCTTAATTTTCTTCGTTTAGGAGGCGTGAAACCGCATGTCCTTTATCAGTGTTTTTGATGTACTTGGCCCTAACATGATCGGGCCTTCCAGTTCCCACACAGCAGGAGCTGCGCGGATCGGATTTCTGGCCCAGAAAATGATCGGGGGCTCTGTAGTGAAAGTGGATTTTACTCTCTACGGTTCTTTTGCCAGGACGTATCACGGTCATGGTACGGACCGGGCGCTGCTTGGCGGAATCATGGGATTTGATACCGATGATATGCGGATCCGGGATTCCTTTGATCTGGCTTCAGAACAGGGAATCGCTTACTCTTTTACACCTAATGAGCTTGAAACCGATGTCCATCCGAACACCGTGGATATTTCCATGGTCAATGCCTCCGGTCAGACGATGACTGTCCGGGGCGAGTCTTTAGGCGGCGGCAAGGTACGGATCGTGCGGATCAATCAGGTAAAGGTGGATTTCACCGGTGAATACAGCGCAGTGATCGTGATCCATCTGGACCGCCCGGGCGTGGTGGCCCATATTACCAAGTGTCTAAGTGACCGGGGTGTGAATATCGCCTTTATGCGGTTGTTCCGGGAATCAAAAGGGCATACAGCTTACACCATCGTGGAATCGGATGGACGGCTTCCAGAGGGAATCGCCGAAAGTCTGCGGGCCAATGATCACGTGCAGCATGTGATGGTGGTGCAGATATAGGAGGCAAACTATGGATTTCAAAAATGCAAAGGAACTTTTGGAGCTTAGCCAGAATGAAAAACTGACGATTTCAGAAGTCATGAGACAGCGGGAGCTTTCTGAAACAGAAAATTCTCCGGAAGAATTGTATACAAAAATGGAACGGGTGCTGGAGATCATGAAGGATTCCTCTTCTACTCCCATCCACCATCCGGTCTCATCCATGGGCGGTCTGATCGGAGGCGAAGCCAAACGCCTTTCTCTTCATGAAGCCGCAGGAATGCAGCTGTGCGGTAAGGTACTCCACAAAGCAATGACCAGAGCCATGGCGGTGCTGGAGACCAATGCCTCCATGGGACTGATCGTAGCAGCCCCGACTGCAGGCTCTGCCGGGATCGTACCTGGACTGCTCCTTGCCCTTCAGGATGTATATGGATATTCCGATGAAGCGATGATCCAGGTGCTCTATAATGCCGGTGCGATCGGCTATCTGGCCATGCGCAATGCCACCGTTGCCGGAGCTGTGGGCGGCTGTCAGGCCGAGGTTGGGATCGCTTCCGCTATGGCCTCCTCTGCCGCTGTAGAGCTTCTTGGCGGAACTCCAGAGCAATGCTTAAACGCTGCCTCCACCGTTCTGATGAACATGCTTGGGCTGGTCTGTGATCCGGTAGGCGGTCTGGTAGAATATCCCTGTCAGAACCGCAACGCAGCCGGAGTTGCCAGCGCCCTGATCGCAGCTGAGATGTCTCTGTCCGGCATCCCACAGCTGATCCCATTTGATGAAATGCTGGATACCATGTATGCCGTGGGAAGAAGACTCCCGGCAGAGTTACGCGAGACCGCACTGGGCGGATGTGCCACAGCCCCATCCGCCTGTGCAAGATGCAGACACCATTAATCTCTGATCGCATCCAATGCGTTTGAGATATCTGCGATCAGATCTTCTTTATCCTCCAGTCCAAGGCTGATGCGGATCAGTTCTGCCGGTACGCCTGCCTCCTTTAACTGCTCATCGGTCATCTGACGGTGAGTGGAGGTTGCCGGGTTTAAGCAGCAGGTCCTTGCATCTGCTACATGAGTCTCAATGGCGCCAAGCTTCAGGTTCTGCATGAAGACCGAAGCTGCTTCACGGCCACCCTTTAAGCCAAAGGAAACCACGCCGCAGCCGCCGTTTGGCATATATTTTTTCGCTCTCTCATAATATGGGCTGGATGGAAGTCCCGGATAGTTCACGTAAGCAACCTTTGGATGGCTCTCTAAGAATTCAGCGACCGCCTGTCCATTTTCTACATGCTTCGGCATTCTCACATGCAGGGATTCCAGTCCCAGATTCAGGATAAACGCATGCTGCGGTGACTGGATACAGCCCAGATCTCTCATCAGCTGAGAGGTACATTTCGTGATAAATGCGCCCTCTTTTCCAAATTTCTCCGCATAAGTGATTCCATGATAGCTCTCATCTGGTGTACACAGACCCGGATACTTGTCTGCGTGTGCCATCCAGTCAAATCTTCCACTATCCACGATGGCTCCGCCTACTGCCGCACCGTGTCCATCCATATATTTGGTGGTAGAATGAGTCACAATATCAGCGCCCCATTCAAATGGTCTGCAGTTAACCGGCGTCGGGAACGTATTATCCACGATCAGCGGAACTCCGTGAGCGTGGGCTACCTTGGCAAACAGTTCAATATCCAGAACCGTTAACGCCGGATTGGCAATAGTCTCGCCAAACATCAGTTTGGTATTCGGCTGAAATGCCGCATTTAACTCTTCCTCAGAAGCATCTGGAGATACAAAGGTCGCGGTAATTCCCATCTTCGCCAAAGTCACTGCGATCAGGTTGAAGGTGCCTCCATAAATAGAAGAAGATGCTACAATGTGATCTCCGCACTCGCAGATATTAAACATGGCAAAGAAGTTTGCCGCCTGGCCGCTGGAGGTCAGCATCGCTGCCGTACCGCCTTCCATCGCTGCGATCTTCGCTGCCACATGGTCGTTGGTCGGGTTCTGCAGTCTGGTGTAGAAATAGCCTTCTGCCTCTAAGTCAAATAATTTGCCCATGTCCTCGCTGGTGCTGTACTTGAAGGTCGTGGACTGGATGATCGGGACCTGTCTTGGTTCTCCGTTGCCCGGTGTATAGCCAGCCTGCACACATTTTGTTCCCATTCTGTAATTGTTCATGTCATTTCCTCCGTTATCTTATAATTTTTCATCCGATTTTCCAACGGACATTTCTCATTACCCGCGTAAATCAAAAGAGACGCACCGATACCATTTATGGTAGCACGATACGCCTTTTTTTTCAATCAAACCTCTTTTTCAATCTTTTGAAATTTTCAAAAAATTCTACTTTTCTTCTTTAACGGAATCAAATTCCTTCAAAATCTCCTCAGACGGAGCCACAGTTGCCAAAGACACAACAACAATCGCGATACAGCCCAGGATAAATGCCGGAAGCAGCTCGTAGATGCCCCAGACGCCGCCCATTGGCTTCACCAGGTATTTCCATACAAACACCATCACGCCGCCGGTCAGCATACCTGCCAGAGCACCCTGGAAATTAGTGCGTCTCCAGAATAAAGAAAATAATACCACCGGTCCGAAGGCAGCTCCAAAGCCTGCCCAGGCGAAGGACACGATGTAAAATACGGAGCTGTCCGGATTCCATGCCAGAACCACAGCTACCAGGGAGATCCCCACAACGGTCAGACGGGCTGCCAGCATCGACTGTTTCGGGCTCATCTTAATCTTTAAGAAATCCTGCAATAAATTCTGGGAAACACTGGACGCCGCCGTTAATAACTGGGAATCTGCCGTTGACATGGTACATGCCAGAATACCTGCCAGTACTACGCCTGCCACCAGCGCCAGAAGGAAATTCTTCTCTGCTAACAGCCCGGCCAGACGGATGATGATAGTCTCAGACTCAGAGCTGGTCTCAAACATCGGAAGAACTCCGGCTACCGATGCGCCATAACCGATGATACCGATCAGGATTGCCACGAACATGGAGATCACAACCCAGACAGTCGCGATCCTTCTGGAAAGCACCAGCTTTTTCTCCTCTCCGATAGCCATAAAACGCAGAAGAATATGAGGCATTCCAAAGTATCCAAGTCCCCATGCCACAGTGGAAAAGATCGTCAGCAGACTGTATGGAGAAGAAGTGTTGTCTGCCATATTATGGGCCTGTGTCATGCTTAAATAACCTGCCAGGGACTTTGCGTTATCCATAACTGCATCCCAGCCGCCAGCTTTGCTGATTCCAAAAAATACAATGATCACCAGCGCAATGCTCATGACAACACTCTGGATCAGATCCGTGGTAGATACAGCCATGAATCCGCCCATAACTGTGTAAATAATAATGATCGCCGCGCCAAACAGCATGGCCATATGATAATTTACACCAAATAAACTGTTAAATAAGGTTCCTACTGCTTTGAATCCAGAAGCCGTATACGGAATAAAGAAAATCAGGATCGTGATCGCCGCAATGCACATCAGGATATTCTTCTTATCATGATACCGTTTGGAAAAGAAATCCGGGATCGTGATCGCATCACAGGCGATGGAATAGCGGCGGATCCGTTTCGCCACGATCAGCCAGTTTAAATAGGTTCCCACTGCTAGGCCGATGGCTGTCCAGCCAGCGTCAGAAATACCGGTCAGATAAGCCACTCCAGGAAGTCCCATCAGCAGCCAGCTGCTCATGTCCGATGCCTCTGCACTCATAGCCGTCACAAACGGTCCCAGCTGTCTTCCACCCAGATAAAAATGGTCCGTTGAATCTTCCTTGCCTTCCCCTTTGCTAAAATAAAATCCCACATACACCATCATCACCAGATAGACGATGATCGCGATCAGAATTCCTATAGATGCCATACTCATGCCCTCCTGTTTCGTTCGAATGGGGCGATTATAGCACTGTTTTTTATAGAACGCAATACAGAACGGTGTGCAGACTGAATCCTGTACGATTTTAAAGAAAAATCCTTGTATTATTATGAAATACAAGGATTGTAGACTAGACGATTCTTAAAAATATTATTCAAACGCAAAACATTCTTTTTGTTTTTTTGACGAAACCTGGCCTTTCTCCGGCTTCTCACAGCATTTTCTGTGTTCCCGACGCGGTCATTCAGCTGCAGATTATGTGCACTCTATTTCGGAAGAAAACTGCTCAGGAAACCAGGCATAATATCTGCGCTGTATTTCCGCAGGGAATATTCGCCACCGCACAGACACCAGTCATACATCAGCGCACGCTCTGCCAGGGCATATAGCTTCACCATCTCACTGACGCTGCTTTTGCTGTCCAGTTCCCCCTTCTCCTGCCCTCTGGCGATGATCCGGCGGAGGAGCTTATAATAGATGCGGTTATGATCCAGCAGATGTTTCTCACCGCTGGTGGTCAGCTGGGTAGACAGCAGTCTTGCCAGCAGATCCAGGGAAATGCTGTTCTCGATCATGCCAAACAGCTCACTGTTTAAATACAGCAGCTGATCCATGGCGTTCATTTCCGGATCCAGGGTCTCCATCAGTTCTTCATATTTCTCATCAAAAAGACTGCTTAAAGTACTTAACAGGGCATCCTTTCCATCAAAATAGTGGTAAAAAGAGCCCTTGGAGGTCTGGGATACCTCAATGATCTCCTCCACCGTGGTATCCTCATATCCCTGCTCGTAAAACAGCTTCCAGGCGGCGCTTACGATCTTGGCCCTGGTCGCTCTGGAATTCTTCTTTGCCATAGCAATCACTCCACGATCGGATTGGTGATCCGTCCGATTCCTTCGATCTCACAGGTCACCACATCGCCAGTTTTTAAGAATTTTGGAGGCTCAAATCCCATACCTACTCCTGCAGGAGTTCCCATTGCAATGATCGTTCCTGCCTGAAGTGTCATACCCTGGGATAACTCGCTGATCACATGGTCAATGTCAAAGATCAGAAGCTCGGTGTTGCTGTTCTGGCGCAGCTCACCATTCACATAAGAGCGGATCGGCAGCTTCGGCGGGTACGCGATCTCATCCGCAGACACGATACATGGTCCCATTGGCAGAAATCCATCCAGACTTTTGCCGAAATACCACTGCTGATGACGGGTCTGTACATCTCTGGCACTGACATCATTGATCACGGTGTAACCGAAAATATAGTCCTTTGCGTCTTTCTCTGATACACAGTAAGCGTCCTTGCGGATGATCACAGCCAGCTCAGACTCATAATCCAGACGCTCCACCAGGTTTGCATGTCTCGGGATACCCTCTTTGTCACCAACCGCCTGATTGACACGTTTGGAGAAATAAATGGCATACGGACGTTCACCGCCAAATGCCTCTTTCTTATAACGGGCAGATTCCTCTGCATGGGCCATATAGTTGATACCCAGGCAGATCACATCCTGCTTCGGTCTTAAGATCGGAGCAAGGATCTTCACTTCCTCGATCCGGGCTGCGCCCGGGGTCTCATAAGGGTCTTTTTTACTCATGTGGTTTAAAAGCTGGATCTCGGAATCGCTCATCTCCGCGATGGCTTCCTGCATCTCCTGATACTCTATGCCAAAGCATTCCAACGGATAAACCCATTGTCCATCTGCGCTGAAAATGCCAAGCTTTGTCTTATTTTCCACTTCATATGTAACGATTTTCATGTCATACTCCTCCTTTGCGTTTTTTGTACTCCTGTGAACATTCCGAGCCTGATCCTGCGGATACCTCTGCTTACAATTAACTCCTGTTATGTAACTGTTCAGTACCTTCATTTACTTTATTATACTGTTTACCCTACCGAATAGCAATCGCAAATCAAAACTGTCTCGGAGAGTTTCTTACGTTACTGTTCACACGTTGCGCAAACTTTCTTACAAATGCTTCAGCATTTTTCCCATCTGGATCAGAGCCGTCGGAGCAAAGGAAAGGCCCACTACCAGGCAAAACTGCTCCACTGACATATCTGCCGCCATGAATACCCGCTGGAGTCCCGGCACAAACAGTACTGCTGCCAGAAGGACAATGCCCGCTTCAAATGCCATGACCGTGTACAAATTACTGAAAATGCCGATTTTGAAAAGACTCCGGTGACTGCGGCAGGTAAATCCATGGAATAAGCGGGCCAATGTTAAGGTAGAAAATGCCATAGTCGCCGCTACAGCACTGGAACCAGTCACATTTCCCGCCATACATTCCGGCCATCCATATAATCCAGCTAAATATGCCGTCATGGTACAGGCCGCAATGAGAAATCCCTGGATCGTGATCTCTTTTAGGAAGGCTCCTGTCAAAATCCCCCGTTTCGTATCTCTCGGCGGTCTCTTCAAAAGCCCTTCCTCCGGCGGTTCCATGCCAATCGCCAGGGCCGGAAGAGAATCGGTCACCAGATTCATAAAAAGCAGATGAACCGGTGCAAATGGCGTTGGCAGATTTCTTAGAGTTGTATACAGTACACACAAGATACCCGCCATATTGCCGGACATCAAAAACTGAATGGCATTTAAGATATTCCGGTAAACATTTCTGCCATTGGCAACCGCCTTTATGATGGTGGCGAAATTATCATCCGCCAGGATCATGGCAGAGGCTTCCTTGGAAACCTCCGTTCCGCCTTTGCCCATGGCAATACCGATATCCGCCTGTTTCAAAGCCGGGGCATCATTGACGCCATCTCCGGTCATCGCAGTGATCCTTCCTTTTCTCTGCCATGCTTTGACGATCCGCAGCTTATGCTCTGGGGATACTCTGGCATAGACACTGACCCGCTCTAATTTCCGGTCCAGCTCTTCTTCTCCCATCTGGTCCAGCTGAGCCCCGGAAAGAGCCAGATCCCCAGGTGTACGGATCCCCGCCTGTTCTCCAATGGCCATGGCTGTCTCGATGTGGTCTCCCGTGATCATGACCGGGAAAATCCCCGCCTCCCTGGTCTCTTTTACGGCTTCCTTCGTTTCTGGGCGGAGAGGATCTGTCATGGCTGCCATACCAAGGAAAATCAGATCCTTTTCCACCTTTTTCCGTTCCAGCTGCTCCCAGCCGGTGGGAAGCCGCCGGTAAGCTGCCATGATCACCCGCCGCCCCCTTAAACCAGCTTCAGAAACCAGTTCCCGGATCTGTTTTCGTTCTGTTTCTGTTAAAACTGCTGTGAGTTCTGTCTGAGCCGTTTCTGAGCCGGTGCGCCGCTCCACTCCGCACCACCACTTTGTACATCTGCCCAGCACCACTTCCGGCGCCCCCTTCATATATAAGAAGATTTCCTGGTTTTTCCGATATATCACACTCATGGACTTTCCGACAGAATCAAACGGAAATTCTTTTAACCGGCTGGTTTCCTGCTTCTGTTTTTCCTCTGTAAAGCCAAGGGAAACATACGCCTCTGCCAACGCCACCTCCATCGCATCACCGCAGACCGCAGGCTTCTGATCCAGTGGTTTCCTGCTGTCCAGAACCGCCACATTTCCAGCCAGCATACACCCGCGCAGCAGCTGTTTCGCTGTTTCCCGCTGCCGCCGTCCCCGGTGGGCAGTCAGATGTGCCTCTTTCACCCATTGGAACTTGCCATTTTCCACCAGTCCCAGTTCTTCCACATGCATCCGGTTCTGGGTCAATGTCCCGGTTTTGTCCGTACAGATCACAGACACACAGCCCAGACTTTCCACCGCCTTTAAATCCTTGATAATGGCATGTTCCCGGGCCATTTTCTGGGTGCCCATGGCCTGGACGATGGTAACGATGGAGCCAAGAGCCTCGGGGATCGCCGCCACCGCCAGCGCTACGGCAAACATCAGGGCATCTAATACAGCCATGCCACGGTAAATGCTTAAAAAAAAGACCGCCAGACAGACAACCAGAATTGCTGCTGCCAGGCGGCTTCCAAATTGATCCAGGCTGATCTGGAGAGGTGTTTTTTTCTCTCCTGCGTCATTCATCATGTCCGCAATATGGCCGATCTCTGTCTCCATGCCTGTTGCGGTCACCACCGCCATCCCACGGCCTCCCGTTACCAGAGAACCACTGTAGATCATGCAACTGCGCTCCGCCAACGGCATTTCCCGGACGCAAGGCTCCTGACGTTTAAAAACAGCCCCTGATTCTCCTGTCAACGAACTTTCATTGACCTGCAGGGAAGCACATTCCACGATTCTTGCATCTGCCGCAGCCAGATCTCCCGCCTCCAGCAAAAGGATATCCCCCGGCACTGCCTCCCAGGCTTCGATCTGCTGTCGGCGTCCTTCCCGGATCACTGCCGCATGGGGCGCTGACAGCCGTTTCAGGCTCTCCAGGGACTTTCTGGCCTTGACCTGCTGCGCCGTTCCCAGGGCAGCGTTCATGGTCACCACCAGAAAGATCACCAGGGTACTTTCTCCATTGTCTGTAAGAAAAGAGATCACTGCAGCAGCCAGAAGGATCATCACCAGAAGATCCTGATATTGTTTAAAAAAGATTTTCCAGGGCGGATCTTTCCGGCTTTCTGTCACCCGGTTCTCTCCAAACTGCCTCCTGCGCCGGATCACCTCTTTCCGGTTCAGACCGGCAGATGAGGTGCCAAGCTCTCTTAACACCTCATCCGCAGAACACCGATACCATTCCTTCATGCCAGACGCTCCATGCTTTTTCCCTTTATATCTATGCCTGCTAAAAGAAAATCATGCATTTTTCGTCCAGACTAAAATCCAATTTACAGATTCATCTTATTACTCGGCTTTCTCCATTCCAATATAACCTTCAACCAGAAGCAGCGTCTGCTTTAATCCCTCCACATGGGTTCTCTCTGTTCCATGGGATGCATGCACACCCTGTCCGATCAGTGCGCCGCGGATGTTATTGCCTCCCTTTAACGCTGCCCCGACATCCGATCCATAATGTGGGAATACATCTACTACATACCCAAGCTTCCGCTCTTTCGCAATCTGGATCAGCTTATTCGTCATGTCATAATCATACGGTACACCGCCGTCCTTCGCGCAGATGCTGACTTCAAATTCATTTCCTGCCAGGTCGTCACCAACACAGCCCATGTCCACTGCCAGCAGTTCTTCCACATCCTCCGGAACCCAGCTTGCGCCAAAGCCCACTTCCTCGAAATTGCTGATCAGCAGCTTCACTGTCATTTCCGGTACAAATTTCTGCTCTGTCATGTCCTTTAACACGCCCATCAGTACCGCTACAGATGCCTTGTCATCCAGATGACGGGATTTGATAAAGCCACTTTCTGTATACACAAACATTGGATCAAAGCTGATAAAATCACCAGTCCCAATCTCCAGTTCTGCCACGTCCTCAGCGTTATGGACCACCTCATCCAGACGCACCTCCATATGCTTCTCCTTGCGCTCCAGGGTTCTGGCATCATCCTGCACATGAACAGACGGGGATGTGGTCAGAATCGTTCCCGTATAAGTTTTTCCGGTCCTGGTGTGCACCTTACAGTACATACCCTCGATACTTTCCATGGTAAATCCGCCAACAGAAATTAATTTTAACTTTCCTTCGGAAGTAACCGAACGCACCATTGCTCCTAAGGTATCCACATGGGCCGAAATTCCCAGACAATGCCCTGTTTTACCGGGAACCGTGATGATCAGTCCGCCTTTCCTGCTGTACTCTGCCCCATAGCCGAAGCCCTTTGCCTCTTCCTCTACCACTTTCATGACTTCCTTCGTATATCCACTCGGACTTGGGATATTGACGATCTTCTCCAAAAATGAAACTACATAATTCATATCCATTGCATCTTCCTCCTGTTAATTTAATTGATACCTGGAGCAAACGGTTTTTTGCCCCCAACATCGTTGAATTGAAAGTAAAGAAAATCGGAAGCCTGTACTCGTCTGCCATCTGCCGCATCTCCTCCGGCAGTGACTGGATATACCGGAACATCTTGATCCTGATCCCCGCAGCGTATATGCCATGCATACCACATCCTTATATCCTGACACTATTGTACATCCAATCATATAGCTGATATGTATGTCTGGTCAATGTCTTTTCTTTCTTTTCTTTTTAAAATGATACCATCAACAAACCATAACATCATCGGTGGACTGGGAAGCGCCGTGGCCGAGGTCCTGAGCGAGAACTGTCCGGTCCCGCTGGAACGGATCGGCGTTCACGATACCTTTGGCGAGGTTGGTGATGTTGGTTACTTAAAGAAACGATTCCAGATGACGCCAGATGATATAGTACGAGCCGCTTTAAGAGCCATTAACCGAAAAAATCAATAAATTTTTCTTGACCGGCTCCACTGCCGGGAATAAAATGAATTCAAATTTTTGAATGAGGAGGATTTTCATTATGCAGGAACTTATGCTCCGTCCTACGATTTACCGTTTTCAGACCTGTCAGGGATTCGTTGATCAGTATCATATCGGCGGCGGTACCATCATCGATATCGCTAAAATCCTGGCTTTAGACTCCATTCTCCCAATCGAAGATTTATACGATGGAAAACTTCCGATCAAACGGACCAAAGAGCTGGTATTAGTTCCTACAACCTGCGGTACCGGAAGTGAAGTGACCAACATCGCCATCCTGGCACTGACCAGACGTCATACTAAGAAGGGACTTGCCAATGACTGTATGTATGCAGACAGCGCTGTTCTGGTTCCAGAGCTGTTAAAGGGACTGCCTTTCAAATTCTTTGCCACCAGTTCCATTGACGCCCTGATCCACGCCATGGAGTCCAGCCTTTCTCCGAAGGGCAACGCTACGCTACGCCTCTTTGGCTACAAAGCCATTTCCATGATCTTAAATGGCTACAAAGAGATCGCTGCCAGAGGCCCGGAAGCCCGCATGGACTATTTAGAGGACTTCCTTCTTGCCAGCAACTACGCAGGTATTTCTTTTGGAAATGCAGGCTGCGCGGCCGTTCACGCTTTAAGCTATCCGTTAGGCGCTACTTACCATGTTCCACACGGTGAGGCAAACTACGTGATGCTGACGGGTGTTATGAACAAATACATGGAGTTAAAATCTGACGGCAAGATCGCGGATTTAAACCAGCATATCGCAGGAATCTTAGGCTGCGATACCAGAGAAGTGTATGAAAAGCTGGAAGAACTGTTAAATGTCCTGCTTCCAAAGAAAGCGCTCCATGAGTATGGCGTCAGGGAAGTGGAATTAGAAACCTTTACCGACTCTGTTATGACCGAGCAGGGCCGTCTGATGGCCAATAACTTTGTTCCGTTATCCAGGGAACAGGTGCTTGAGATTTACCGGAAATTATATTAGAATAGGGCTAACGACAAATTCATTTTCTTAAGGAGGTTTTTTTGTCATGAGATTTTTTATTGATACAGCAAATGTAGATGAGATCAGACAGGCGAATGATATGGGCATTATCTGTGGTGTCACTACCAACCCATCTCTGATCGCAAAGGAAGGCCGTGATTTCAAAGAAGTCATCAAAGAGATCACTTCTATCGTTGACGGACCGATCAGCGGTGAAGTAAAGGCTACTACCACCCAGGCTGAAGACATGGTAAAGGAAGGTCGGGAGATCGCAGCCATCCATCCAAATATGGTTGTAAAGATCCCAATGACTCCTGAAGGCTTAAAGGCAGTAAAGATCTTAACTGCTGAGGGCATCAAAACCAACGTAACACTGGTATTTTCTGCCGGACAGGCATTACTTGCAGCACGGGCCGGCGCGACTTATGTATCCCCATTCCTTGGTCGTCTGGATGATATCTCCATGCCAGGTATCGACCTGATCAACGACATCATGGAGATCTATCAGATGCATGACATCCAGACCCAGATCATCGCAGCCAGCGTCCGTAACCCGATCCATGTCGTAGACTGTGCAAAGGCAGGCGCTGACATCGCAACCGTTCCATTTAAGGTTCTGATGCAGATGACCAAACATCCATTAACCGACGCCGGCATTGAGAAATTTAAAGAAGATTATAGAAAAGTATTTGGAGATTAATCATACATGGAAAAAATTACCAGCTTTACCATTGATCACTTAAAGCTTCTTCCCGGTCTTTATGTATCCAGAAAGGATCATGCGGGAGATTCGGTGATCACCACCTTCGACATCCGCATGACACGGCCTAATTATGAGCCGGTGATGAATACAGCTGAAATACATACCATTGAGCACTTAGGCGCTACCTATCTGCGTAACCATCCGACTATGAAGGATCATGTCCTTTACTTTGGCCCGATGGGATGCCGGACAGGATTCTATCTGCTTCTGGCTGGAGATTACGAGTCCAAGGACATCATCCCGCTGGTGAAAGGCATGTTTACCTTTATCCGGGATTTTGAAGGAGAAGTTCCTGGCGCTGCAGCGAAGGACTGCGGCAACTACCTGGATATGAACCTGAACATGGCAAAATATCTGGCGAAGAAGTATGTTGAGGAAGTGCTGGATCATATTACGGAAGAGAGACTGGTGTATCCAGAATAAAATAATTCAACCATAAGACAGATCGGCTACAGAAATGTGGGCGATCTGTTTTTTTTGCGTTTATTGATGAAAAAATGAACCTTTCAGGTTTTGAATGTCTCTATATAGTAGATCGATCAAAAAAGAAGGGAGGACGATCATGGATGACGAAAATATAGTAAGGCGGATGATCGACGGGGACATGGACGCGTTTGGGGAGCTGATGAGGCGGTATGAGAAACCAGCACTGCGGGCGGCCTGGCTGATCTGTGGAAATGTAGCGGACAGCGAAGACATTGTCCAGGAGGCGTTCACCGCCTGCTATTTAAATAGAAGGAAGCTGCGGGATCCGGCGGTGTTCCGGACATGGTTTTACTGGATTCTTACCAGGTCTGCGTGGAAAATCTGCAAAAGAAGTGGACGGGAACGACCGGAAGAGGAACCTGCTTCGGGGCAGGCGGATCCTGGAAGGTCAGTTCTGGAAAACTGCATTATGAAAGAGGATGAACGGATCCTCTATGAAGCGGTGGAGAAGCTGCCACCGAAACAGAAAACCGTTCTGATCCTATATTATTACAACAACATGCCGATCCGCGAGATCGCCAAGGTCTGCGGCGTATTTGAGGGAACGGTGAAATCCAGACTGTTCCACGCAAAGGAACGTTTAAAGGAGCTCCTGATGCAGGAGGAAGGAGGCAAAGCATGGACGATCCTATCTTAGAAGAGAAACTGAAAAACATGTTTGAGAACCGCGCCGACAAACTTCCGGAAGATCCTGGACGGGAAGCGCGGATCCGCAGAAACGTATATCGCCAAATAGAAAGAGAGGGCTATTCTATGAAAAAAGGTATCATGAGAAAAACAGTGGTTGCATTAGCAGCAATTTGTGTACTTGGAAGCATGACCGCATTTGCAGTGGGAAAAATTACGGGAGTCACCTCACGCAGCGGCCGATATGATGAAGTTCATACCTATGAGCAGGCGCTGGAACTGCAGAAAAAGCACGGCCCTGCAATCAATTTCCCGAAGAAATTCTCCAACGGCTACACATTTTCCACTGCTGTCCCGGAATATTATGAGACCACCGATGACAGCGGCAACAAAGTAGGCACCGGAAGCACTCTCTCCATCACCTACGCCAAAGATGGCAAGGAAAACGTGACCTTCTCCGCCGGAACAGATCTGGGCGAGTCCGATACTCCAAATGAAGAGAAAACCCTGGATGACGGCACCACTCTCCGCTTCTACAAGACCATCAATAAATTTGTCCCGATAAACTATGAACTCACCGAAGAAGACAAACAAGCCCAGGAAGCAGGACATTTTAACCTGGCTTACGGTTCTGACAAAATCGAGATCCAGATCTCTTATATGGTCGAATGGGATATGGATGGCCAGGGGTATTATCTGTTTAAGTTTGGCGAAGAGTTGAGTGCAGATGAGATGTTTGGTATGGCTGAGGAGATTATTGATAAGAGCCTGTGAAACTTTTTCTGTAAAATAACCATCATAAGGTCCTTCTATGATAAAATAAATATCATTAGGAGGGCCTTTTATTATGGCAAGACAAAAGAAACCTGTACACAGAGTACAAATGACCGATGGTAAAAGAAACATCATTCGGCAGCTTCTCGAAGAATACGATATCGAGACTGCAGAAGACATCCAGGATGCTCTCAAAGATCTCTTAGGTGGCACCATTAAAGAAATGATGGAGGCCGAAATGGATGATCACCTTGGATACGAAAAGTCCGAGCGTTCTGACAACGATGATTATCGCAACGGCTATAAACATAAGCAGGTAAACAGTCGGTATGGTTCTATGGAAATCGAGGTCCCACAGGATCGAAAATCGACCTTTGAACCACAGATTGTGAAAAAGCGTCAGAAAGATATTTCTGATATTGATCAGAAGATCATTTCTATGTATGCAAAGGGAATGACCACTCGCCAGATCTCGGAAACAATCGAAGATATCTATGGTTTTGAAGCATCAGAAAGTTTCATATCTGACGTGACAGATAAAATACTTCCTCAGATTGAAGACTGGCAGAACCGTCCACTGGATGAGGTATATCCGATCCTTTACATCGATGCAATCCATTATTCTGTGCGGGATAATGGAGTCATTCGTAAACTTGCAGCTTATGTCATTCTGGGTATTAATACAGAGGGCAAAAAGGAAGTCCTGACCATTACAATCGGTGACAATGAAAGTGCGAAATACTGGCTTTCAGTCTTAAATGAACTGAAAAATCGAGGAGTTAAGGATATCCTGATCATCTGCGCCGACGGCCTTACAGGCATTCAGGAAGCGATTGCAACAGCGTTTCCAAAAACAGAATACCAGAGATGTATTGTTCATCAGGTAAGAAATACTCTGAAATACGTTCCGGATAAGGATAGAAAAGCCTTTGCTACAGACTTAAAAACCATCTATCAGGCTGCTGACGAACAGAAAGCTCTGGCTGCCTTAGACCGTGTAACTGAAAAATGGACTCCCAAATACCCGAATTCCATGAAGCGTTGGAAGGACAACTGGGATGCTGTTTCACCTATTTTTAAGTTCTCAACCACTGTCAGAAAGGTCATTTACACGACAAATGCGATAGAATCACTGAATTCCACCTACCGGAAGCTGAATCGCCAAAGGAGCGTATTTCCAAGCGATACCGCCCTGTTAAAAGCCCTGTATTTGGCCACTTTTGAGGCTACGAAAAAGTGGACTACCACAATCCGGGATTGGGGCCAGGTCTATGGAGAACTGAGTATTATGTACGAAGGACGCTTACCTGAATAATCAAAAGACAGCTTAAAAAGACAGGCGGGAAACCGCCTGCCCTTGACATGCCTGTAAGTAACTGTTATATATAAAACAAGGGCGATAAGCCTAATCCGTAAGCTTATTGCCCTTAATTATCATAGAAGAATCTTATTTACAGAGATTTTCTCATACACTCATTGATAACCAGTAATTTGGAGCCCGTCTCCCTGTTTGTATGGGGAGGCGGGCTTTTGCTGCCCACAGTGCAACGTTATAGTTTCTTCTGGTGGCAGTTTTCATTCTACTTACCAAGACGAATCACATTCCAACTATGTTTTCCAAGAACCGTCTCCATATGTCCCTGATCCAACTTAGTCATGTTTGATGTACTCGGAATCACAGTGTCGGGTGCATTCTCTGTATTAACCGCTTCCAAGTTATCATTAGTCAATACCAGATGTTCTTTTACCTGATATCCCTCAAATTGTCTTAAATCACATCGCACTGCCATATCTTCTTCCAGATTTTTATTCACTGCGAAAATTGTCAATGTCTCATGTTCCTGATCCCAAACACACACACTATCCAACTCGGAAACATCACCAAACTGACGGCTGTCATACACAGGTGCTTTCACCAAAGTATTTAGTACTGTTCCCCTTCCATAAATACTTGCATGCATAAATGGATAGAAAATCGTCTGTTTCCAGGCTCCTATATCTGAAGTCATAATGGGAGCAATCACATAAACCAACTGCGCCATACAAGCCACCTTCACCCGATCCGCATGACGAAGCAGTGTAATTAGCATACTTCCTACCAAAAGAGCATCCTCAAGATTATACACATCTTCTACCTGATGTGGTGCCTGTGTCCATGGAGTCAGCTTCTCATCCTGTGCTTTCCCATGATACCATACGTTCCATTCATCAAACGATAAATTGATCGTTTTCTTATGATGTTTTCTCGCTTTCACAGCATCACAGATTGCAACTACACCCGAAATAAAGTCGTCCATTCCTTTAGAATTTGCTAAAAATTCCTTTGTATCATGCTCTTCATTTCCATAATATTGATGAAGCGACAGATAATCAACCTCTTCATATGCCTCATTTAAAACAGTATACTCCCACTCCCCAAATGTCGGCATTGTCAAATTAGAACTACCACATGCCACAGTCTCAATGGTTGGATCCAGCCATTTCATCATGCGGCCAGTCTCTGACGCAATCCGTCCATACTCCATGGCGGTTTTATGCCCCATCTGCCATGGGCCATCCATCTCATTTCCCAGACACCACAATTTAATATTATGTGGTTTCTCGTATCCATGAGCTTTTCTTAAATCACTGTAATAAGTCCCGCCCTCAAAATTGCAATACTCCAGAAGATTTTTTGCATCTGCCGGACCTCTGGTTCCCAAGTTCACTGCCATCATCACCTGACTTCCAGCTAATTTGGCCCAATCTACGAATTCATTTAGTCCGAACTGATTTGTTTCTACTACACGCCATGCCAATTCCGCTCTCACCGGTCTCTGATTCTTAGGTCCAACACTGTCCTCCCACTGAAATCCTGAAACAAAATTTCCACCTGGATAACGCACGATTGGTACATTCAATTCCCGCACTAATTTCAAGGTATCCTTGCGGAATCCATTTTCATCAGAAAACTTACTTCCATCCTGATAAATTCCACCATATACAGCCCTTCCCAAATGCTCAATAAAGGAACCAAAAATCCGCTTATCTACCTCTCCAGTCAAGAAATACTGATCAATCATGATCTCCGCTTGTTTCATGCACCCTTCTCCTTTCATATTCCGACAAACAAAAAAACTGCTGCTTATTTACCATCCCGCCCCAACTTCTGATGGCATCTGGTTATTTTGATAACACTTGCTATATACTTCTTCCAAATTTCGAATCTGGCAGAAACGGTCTTCCTCTTCTACGAAATATTCTAATTTTTCCTCTCGAATTGAATGAATCGACAATTTCGCCAATTCCAAAACTGCTCTTAAATGCGGAATTGCGCATTGTACCGTACAAACCGGTATTTTTCCATTTACGGTACAAGCAATTGCATCATACAATTTCTGAAGCTGCTCCCCTTTTGGAACATCTCCATAGGATATCATGGTTCCATCATTACATAACTGCCGTATATTCATCCACCACCCCATTTCCAAAATCTTTACCATAATAAATCACTCCCTTTTCAAATTGATATTCAGCAAATGGGCCTATACTTTTTTCTTTCATATTATGTGTTGTATCGTAGTAAATCGGGATTCCGTCTTCCGTCTCTGCTTTAACTGCCGCCGTATCAAAATTTTCCACATGGCAATTGGCGCGATATAATTCTCCAGATACTTTTCTTAAATCTGCTGCCGTTTCTAATGTCTTCCCAAGCAAAAATGTCATAACCTGAAACTGATGAGCGCTGGCATTATTAAATGGACTATCATTTACCACTTTTCCTGCTGAAACAATTCGTTCAGCCCAATCATTTCTATGATAGTAATGTTCGCCCCGTCGAAATGCCTGCATTCCTTTCATCAAAACTGGCTTACCATATTTTCCATTTAAAATATCCTGTTTTAACGCCAGAACATCTCTTTCATAATTAAGCTGATATCCAATCGCTGTAAATTTCCCTGTTCGCTTTTGAATCTGTATCAAATCTTCTGCGTCTTCTAGCGTTGTACATACTGGTTTTTCCAACAAAACATTCGATCCATGCTCCATACAGTATTTTGCCTGTGAATAGTGCAAATGCATTGGTGTTGAAATCACTGCCAGGTCTGCTTCATGCTCTTTATAAAAATCTTCTATTTTCTGATATAACGGAATTTTTTTCTCCTTTATAATCGGAAATCTCTCTTCAATCCCTGGCATAACCTCACAAACACCCACTACTTCAACATTTGTGATGTTTTTTCCGTTAATTCTTTCATATAATTGGCACCATAACCGCCAATTGCAACTAATAATACTTTTATCTTTTTCATTTTTCCCTTACACTTCGTAATCCTTGTCCGTTGGATGCAGCGTCGTCTTCTTATTCACTCTGGCTCCAGCCGGTTTTTCTACTTTTCCAGCAAGCAGCGGATCTTCCGTATCCTTCATCCACTGATACAGCCTGTCCTTCAGCTCTTTTAAAATCTCCTGATGTGCCAGGTCCTCGGCCAGATTTCTCCGCTCGGTTGGATCCTGTACCAGATCGTATAACTGATATTTTTCTGGTGCCAGTTCTTTCCACTCATGTTCCATCAGATAGCTTTTGCTCTCGCCGTCATCGGTGTTGCAGAAAGTCGGATATGGATACGCATCAAAACGCTCGATAAATTTGTACCGCTCGGTACGAATATAGCGCTTTGGTTCGTACGCCGCATGATAAGTAACTTCCGCAAATACCTGATCCCGGATCTTTTCCTCAGTGCCTTCCAGCAATGGTTTCATGGAAATGCCTTCCAGCCACTGTGGCTTTGGAAGCCCCAGATAATCACAGATGGTCGGATACACATCCAGCTGGGATATCATGGCGTCAATAACTTTCTTCTGCTTGTTCTCTCCTGGAAGACGGATCATGAAAGCAACGCCCATTCCTGTATCATAAAGACTGCATTTCATCTTTGGGAATGCAATACCATGGTCTGTTGTGAAGATCACCAGTGTATCATCCCAAAGCTTTGATTCTGTCAAAGTGTCAAAAATCTTTCCGCAGCAGTCATCCACCACTTTTACAGAATCAATATAATGGGCAAAATCCCTTCTGGTCTCCTCACAATCCGGTAAAATCGCTGGTGGAAGCACATAATCTGGATTAGTTGGATGTTCAACCTCCGGATAATCTCTATGAGTATCGATAAATCCTACAGTTAACATAAATGGCTTTTTATGTTCTTCTTTTAAGAAAGCCACTGCATCTGCCGTACTCTTCTTATCAATATTGACAAAATCAAATTTATCATAGGGATGATCCACATAGATTCTCTCATACCCGATTTCCCGCGGATCCCCTGCTGTCTCGTGCTGAACACCGCAAAGCACCGTCTCAAAATCAAAGCTCTTCAAATAATTGGCCAGATGCTGTTTCGGGTCTTTCAGCGCAAATCCTCTATGTACCAGTCCCGTTACACCGCTGGAATGGGCATTCATTCCTGTCAGCATCGCTGCACGGCTTGGACAACAGGTCGGTGCCGCACAATACATCTGGCGAAACACCGTTCCCTTCTCCGCGAATTTCTGAAGATTTGGTGTTGGAAGTCCATAGCCGTAAGGCTGCAGAAAACGGCCACTATCATGGGTGTTCAGGTAGATAATGTTCATAATCATTCCTCCTTCTGGATACTTTTTGCATACTGTGTTGGCGTCATGCCTGTACATTTTTTGAATAACTGACTAAAATACTGCGGATTATTTTCACATCCCACTGCTTCTGCGATGATATAGATCTTTTCAGCTCCATTTTCCTTTAAAAGTTCCTTCGCCCGCTCCATCCTCAAATTCGATAAATAAGTTGAATATTTCATACCAGTACGTTTCTGAAACTGCCTTCCCACATAATCAGGATTCATATACAGATAATCTTTTGCTAATTTCCGTACGGAAAGGGACGGATCATCCAGATGCTGCTTCGTGTATTGAATCATTCTTTCGATACTGTCCCGATCTTGAACCGGGCTTGGATTGGTTACAGAAAATAATTCCTGGATTTTTCCCTGAATCACCCGATATATATCCCGTGGCATCATACAAACATTTAATTGTTCTACCACTGGCATAACCTGCGTAAAATCTGTATCTGACCTCATTCTGGAATATAACTGGACCAGCATATTGGAGAATAATACCCTTAAAAGTTCTACATCAGAAACCGCCAGAATTCGTCTTTCCAACTCTTTCAAAATAGTTTCTCGCTTTAATGCATCTGAAACAACCAACTGATCCACATATTTTTTTGTATTAATCACCAATGCCTGATGATTATATATTTTATGTTCATGACCATCACACAAAAATCGAATGGCCTCGTAGCGGTTCAACTTGGCGATTAATGTTGTCAAAAGTTCTGACAAATTACCGTAGGATTCTCTGCGATATACCATACCATGGGATTCCGCCAGGCAGGTACACTGTTCATCCAATGCTTCATATTCCGCATGGAATCCTGGAAAAAACACCACTAATGTATATGCTACATAAAGAAAATAACCATTTGCCCCAGAAACGCATTGTTTGATCGATTCCAGGTAATTACTAAGCTTAGTTTCCTCTAAATAGTGAAAATAACAGACCTCATAATCCATGGTATAAAAATCCACAATCGGCTCATATACCCGCTTCACCTGTTCCAATTCTTCATGCTGGGATATACACTCAAAAAGCAGATTTTCCACCACATAACTTTCCAATACATTGGCCAGTTCATTCCGGCGTTTAAATAAGGCCCGCTTCTCATAGCAAGTTTTCTTCAAGTCCTCTACTGCTTCCATAATCTGCTTTTCATTACATGGCTTCAACAGATAATGGCGAACCCCGTACTGCATTGCCTTCTGAGCATATTCAAACTCCCCAAAACCAGAAAGAATAATAAACTCCGCATCTGACTGTGCTTCCTTCAGCCTTCCAATCAGCTCTACTCCTGTTAATCCAGGCATCCGCACATCCGTCAGAACAATATCTGGTTCATTATCCACAATCATCTGGTAGGCATCAATTCCATTGTTACAGGTTCCGATTAACCGGATCCCCATCTGTTCCCAATCAATGAGTACGGACAGCATGTCCGATACCGGTTCTTCATCATCTACAATTATCATTTTAAGCATGAAACAACGTCACCCCATTTTCTTTCGTTTCCGCCATCAAAGGAACTATCATTTTCACCACAGCCATCTCTCCTTCGTTATAACAAGACAATCCATAATTTTCCCCAAACATTAGCTTGATCCGTTTATCAATATTCGCCAATCCGATTCCAAAACCTGAAGATTCCTGTCTCATGGATTCTTCCAGAAACTGAGATCCATCATTTTTTACATAAATACAGATCTGATCCTCTTCTGCAAATATATTGACATAAATGTTGGTCTCATACATGTTCGTCTCAACTCCATATTTGATCGCATTCTCAATCAACGGCTGAATGATCAGCTTGGGCACCAAAACTTCTTCCAATTCTGGTTCTACCTCCTGATGATAGCAGAGACGGTTTCGGAACCGATATCGCTGAATTGTCAAATAATCCGCTACCAATTCCAATTCCTTTTTTATGGTATGACAATCCATATGATCCTGTAACATAGACCGCAAAAGATTACTCAACGCCTCTGTTATCTCCGAAATCTGCTGGTCACCCACTAATTTTGCACGCCAGTTAATAATATTCAAAGTATTATAAAGAAAATGTGGATGAAGCTGTGTTTTCAGCGCCTTCAGCTGGGCCTCTTTTATGTAAATCTGCTTCAGATAATTTTCTTTAATCAGGGATTCAATCTCTTCTACCATCTGATCAAAATGCTGGTGAATCAGTCCCAATTCATCTTCTCTCTGACTATAATCTGGAATTTCAAGCTCCTGATTTTGTTCCTGTTCTTTTCCCATAAACTGGTCCATCTTAAAAATCAGAATCTGAAAATCCCGCATAATCGCTCGCAACATCTGATTCGATAACCAGCCAACAACAACCAGTGCCAGAAGAATACTCATAAAAGTAGCTATATACGTCTGCATAATCGGTTGATAAATCCGGTCATACGGCAACAGACAAGTAACAGTCAAAGACGCTTCCTTTATGTTCCGATTCACACAAAAATATCGTCGTCCATTCACGGTATAAATCCCATAATTCTGTTGCCAATCCATAGAAGCGAATTCATTTTGCGGAACTGCCTCTCCAACTTCGCATAACAGTTTGTCACCGGAAGATAAAACAATTCCTGACTGTTCCAGCATATCACTGTATTCCAAAGTGGATCTCAGCATTTTATCCAGATTAATCTGAATTAACAGAGTACCAATATCCTCCAATGGAAATTCGCCGATTTTCCGAATGGTTCTAGCTAAAAAAAGTCCCTTTCCTTCTACAGGAATCCAGACAGACCGTCCTTTTTCGACTGCCGCTTTGGCAATGATCTCTTCCCGAAGTTCTGGTGTTAAAGAAAACTCTGTACTAAAATCCGCCACCTGCACCGTATATCCTTCTGTCAATATGGTACAGGCACTGATGGAATGCTGGGTATTCCGATAATTGCTCAAAATTTCATAAATACTTTTTCTACTGATATTGTTCTGAAATTCTCTTTCTTTTTCAGATAACACTGTATTTTTCTGAATACTGATCAGATTGCTCTGGATCTGGGAATCACAGAATATCTGAAAAGAAACTTCGTCTGCCGATTTTAATGTGGCTTCTATTCCAAGTGATGACGCTGATAGGGAATTGCTGACCGCCCCATACAACATCTTGTTATGGATCCCTACAATCGACTGAATTCCTATTAAAAAAACAAGGCTCACAATCACAATAGCCACTGTAAAAACAGAAATAATTTTATGCTGCAAAGACAAATTATTGATTTTTTTGAAAAATTGATTTTTTCTTTTCATGCATCGTTCCATTCTTCTATTGAGTCATGTTCTATTAAAAATTATAGAAAGACACCTTCGAATTATCAAGCATAAAAAACGGCTATTTTTCGTACAGAGGTCTGATTTTTAAACAAATTCCTCTATTTCCATTCTTTTTACGTTACAATTTTTCCACTATAATAAAACCATCAAAACACAGTACAAAAAATAACTCACAGGAGGAATTCATTATGAAAAAACGTTTCGCAACCAAATGGCTTGCAGTTGGTTCTGCAGCAGCACTTGCTTTATCTGGATGTAGTTCTGGTACACCGCAGACTGAAACAACGACAACCGCTCCGGCACAAACAGAGGCTTCCTCAGAAGCTTCCTCTACCGCCGCTTCTGGATCATCCGGCGAGAATATCACCTTAAACATCGCCTGGTGGGGGAATCAAGTAAGAAATGATCTGACTGATCAGGTACTAAACCTTTACACAGAAGAAAATCCAAATGTAACTTTCGAGAGAGAATTCTCTGATTTCAGTGGTTACTGGAACAAAGAGGCAACCTTAGCAGCCAGCAATTCCCTTCAGGACGTCTTCCAGATGAACTTCATCAACCTTCCTGATTACGCGGAAAATGGGCTTCTTTTGGATCTGACTCCTTATGTAGAAAATGGAACACTGGATCTTTCTAATGTCGCTGACAGCACCATTCAGACAGGCGTTGTAAACGATAAAATCTATGCAATCTGCTTAGGTATTAATGCTCCGTCCCTCATATACGATCCAGCAGTTGTCGAGCAGGCTGGTATCACCATCAAAGACGGCATGACCATTGACGAATTCCTGGACGTATGCCGAACTGTATATGAAAAAACCGGTATTCAGACGAATTTGAATGGCTGCGTAGAACATTTTGCTGAATATTACTGCCGTGATAGAGGTTATACATTATTTGATGGTGATAAACTTGGCATCCCAGATGCATCTGTTTTAACTGATTTCTTCAAATTATATGAAACCGGTATCAAAGAAGGATGGCAAATGCCAGGTAGTTATTATGTAGAATTATCCAGTGCCGTAGAAACTGATCCTATGGTAACGGGAAAAGCATGGAACACCTTCAACTTCTCTAACCTGCTTATCGCTTATGAAAATGCAGCAAATAAAGAACTTGGCATCACTACCTGGCCAGCAGATAACTTAAAACAGGCCAATTACATCAAACCAGCTCTTTATTTCTCCGTAGCAGCCAATACCTCTTATCCAGAAGAATCTGTAAAGGTCTTAGATTACTTTACAAACTCCCTGAAAGCCAATGAGATCCTATTAGGCGAGCGCGGTGTACCGATTTCCAGTGTTGTAAAAGAAGATATCCTTCCACTGATCAGTGAACGAACCCAGCAGGAAATCGCTTATATCAATACTGTAGAAGCAAACTCTTCTCCAATGCAGCTGACCGGACGCGGAAATGCCGCTGAAGTATCCACCTATATCAATCAGCTGGTAGAGCAACTTTTATATGGAAAATTGACTGCAGAAGAAGCTGGAGAACAGTTATTTACCGAAGGAAACAATATTATGGGAAAATAGGAGGCAGTCTATGAAAGGCAATCGGATACTGAAAAAAATCGGCAAAGAAGAAATCGCAGGCCAGATTCTGACGCTTCCATTTGCATTGGGCTTCGCACTCTTTACCCTGGTTCCCATGCTGATGTCCCTCTACTACTCTTTTACGGACTATAATATCCTGTCTAAGCCAACTTTCATTGGTCTGGAAAATTATATCAGACTCTTTACAAAAGATGGACGATTTTGGAAAGCGCTCACCGTTACTTTTCAGTATGCCGGATTTTCTGTTCCACTGCGTCTGATCTTTGCTTTAATTGTAGCCATGTTGTTAGTAAAGGGCACCCGAATGACCTTTATTTACCGGGCCGTATACTACTTACCATCCATTATCGGCGGTACGGTAGCTGTCGCAATCCTTTGGAAGCGAATGTTTGCAACTGATGGTACTATTAATCAGCTGATCACCAGTCTGATCCAATCCTTTGGCGGGAAGGGGATTTTCTCCTTCCCGTGGCTGGGCGATACTAATACCGCCATCTGGGTTCTGATCTTGATGGCAGTCTGGCAATTTGGTTCTTCCATGTTGATTTTCCTGGCTGCAATCAAACAGATTCCTATCTCTTATTATGAAGCAGCAGAAGTGGATGGGGCCAATAAATGGACAAAATTCCGTTCCATTACTCTTCCACTTTTAACCCCAACCATCTTTTTCAACCTGATCATGCAGCTGATCAGCGGATTCCTGGCATTTACCCAAAGTTTCATCATTACCCAGGGAAAACCTTTGGATTCCACCTTATTTTACGCAGTTTATATGTATGAACAATCATTTACCAATCGTGCTATGGGATACAGTTCCGCGATGGCCTGGATTATGTTGGTTCTTATCGGTATTTTGACACTTATTATCTTTAAAACCAAACATTTCTGGGTTGTAGACGAAGACTAAGAGGAGGAAAATGCGATGAAGAAAAAAAGGAAAATATGGTCCATTATTTACCATATCATCGTGTGTGGAATCGGATTTATCATGATTTATCCTCTTTTATGGATGTTCATCAGCTCCTTTAAACACACCAATCAGATCTTTTTGACGGCCGATCAGTTAATTCCAGTTGAACCGACACTTGAGAATTATATCAATGGCTGGAAAGGCTTTGCAGGCATTTCTTTCTCCGTGTTCTTCCGAAATTCAGGATTTATCACAATCATTGCAACATTAGGAGCCGTATTATCTTCCGCTGTTGTTGCTTACGGTTTTGCCCGCTGCCGGTTTAAAACCAGAAAAATCTTATTTACCTGTATGTTATTATCCATGATGCTTCCTTTCCAGATCATCATGATCCCGCAGTATATCTGGTTTAAACGCCTGAATTGGATCGATACTTACCTTCCTCTGATCGTTCCTTTTTATTTTGGACAGGCATTCTTCATTTTTATGATCATGCAGTTTGTTCAGGGCATTCCAAGGGAACTTGATGAAGCCGCCAAAATCGATGGTTGCTCGATTTATGGGATTTTTATCCAGATTATCATGCCGCTGATCACCCCGACACTGATCACTTCCATGATTTTCTCCTTTATCTGGAGATGGGATGATTTCTTAGCACCACTGTTATATTTAAGCAAACCATCCGCATACCCTGTCAGCATTGCATTAAAGTTGTTCAGCGATCCGTCCTCTTCTTCTGACTACGGAGCCATGTTCGCTATGTCAAGCCTTTCCGTACTTCCGGCCATTCTGATTTTTATCTTCTTCCAGAAGTATTTGATGGAGGGTGTGTCTCATAGTGGATTGAAAGGATAAAAAGTATACAGATTTGAGCCCCGTCTCCCGATGATATGGTAGACGGGGTTTTCTAATTTTATGAATCATTTTGTATTCTAAATAGCATCATATTCTTATATACTTTCTACAAATTGTGTTTTACACTGCACAATCCTTACTTTTTTCAAAGTTTATGCTCTATACAGCATAAACTTATGATTTTTGTTTTTTTGTGCTATAATATTCCCAATAGGAAGGAGGAACCATCGGATGATAAAATCTCATGATAAAATCTCATGAATTAAAAAAGCGTGAAATCTACTTAGAAAAATTAATTGGCTTTCAAGATACCGAACCCGTGAAGGTAATTACTGGTATCCGTCGTTGCGGAAAATCCAGTCTTTTAAAATTAATGATCAGACATTTGAAAGAAATCGGTATCTCCCCAAATCAGATCATCGACATGAATTTCGAATCTTATGATTTCAAAGATATGACTTCTGATGATGTCTACCACTATGTGAAAAAACAGGTTCTTCCTGACAAACGGATGTATCTCTTTTTCGATGAACTCCAGAGAATCGATGGCTGGGAAAATGCGATTAACGCTTTTCGTGTTGATTTTGACTGTGATATCTACGTCACTGGTTCCAATGCATATCTTCTCTCTTCCGAATATTCCACCTATCTTTCTGGAAGATGCGTAGAAATCAAGATGCTGTCGCTTTCCTTTGAGGAATTTTTATATTTTCATGATTTTGATGTTCGGAAAATCCCAAGTGCTTTAGGCGGAATCCGCACACAAGTTTTTGATCAGAACGGCGTCTCCTATGAACTCCGTGAAGTATTCGACGCCTATCTGCGTTTCGGCGGAATGCCAGGAATTGCCGACGTTGGGCTTGATCAGGAAAAAGCCCTGCTGCTTTTAGACGGCATTTACTCAACCGTTATGATCCGTGATATTCTGGAACGTGAAAAACGCCGCGGTCAGGTTCAGATCACAGACTCTGCTTTGCTGCGTAAAATCATATTATTTCTCGCTGATAATATCGGAAATTCTGTCTCGATCCGCTCCATCGGAAATACCTTGGTCAACGAAGGCCTCCTTGAAAATAGCGAGCGCAAAGGTACTCCCAGCGCCCATACCATTCAAGCATATGTCAATGCATTGCTTGAAAGCTATTTCTTCTACGAAATCAAATGATTCGATATCAAAGGCAAAGAATACCTTCGCACCTTAGACAAATATTATATTATCGATATCGGCCTGCATAACTATCTCTTAAGCTTCCGTGACCGGGATAGTGGACATATCATTGAAAACATTGTCTATTTTGAACTGCTCCGCAGAGGCTATGATGTAGCAGTCGGAAAATTAGGTACCGCTGAAATTGACTTTATTGCAACCACTGCCGAAGAAAAAATTTATATTCAGGTAACCGAATCCATGCTGAATGAAGATGTACGCCAGCGTGAACTGGCTCCACTTCAAAAAATCAGGGATAATTATGAAAAAATCGTGCTTTCACTTGATCCTGGGCTTGTCGCTTCTTATGAGGGGATTAAGTCGCTGAATTTGATTCATTGGCTGCTTGATGAATAACATGGTAGCCCCAGAAATCTCTATTATTTCCATAGAAATTTCTGGGGCTACAAGCATTCGTTTCACTAGTATTCGTATTCTTCATCCATTTGCTAAATAATAACTTTGTTGCACTGAAATATTTATCTAGCGACTTTCTCATAAATCGCATCAATATCATACTCCGGTGCAAATTCTTTGGCTGCATCCATGATCTTCTGGATGAGCGCAATATCATCCTCAGCAAGATCGTCTGCAATCTCCTCAGCTGAAAGAAGTGTCTGCATTTTTTTACAAGTTTGCTTTATCAGTCGTCTCAGATCGCCCTCTGCCAGACCTTTCTGTAAACCAATATTCTCTAATCTCGCTGCAACGTCACACATGCTCACAATCTCCTTTCCTTCAAACCTCAAAATATCAACATACCGATTATCACCTGTCAAAACTGCCATCAGCTTCAAAAATTCATCCACATGCTCAATTTCCATTGGATCTTCCGGAATATAATTAGAATTCTTCCTCTTTTCCACAAAGAATCTGGCAATAATCCGAAAATCGCTTTGAAACTGATCGAGTTCTTTTTCCGATAACCATGCAATCTCAAATACATTGATCTTATAGTCTGTCACATACGGATCCAGCCATCTGGGAATATCCATCAGAGCCTTTATATTGGTAGGCTTGTTCCATCTTGTTTCTGTTCCAAAATACAGAACCATCGTCACTACAGGGACAACCGTTTCCTGCTTTTCTAATAGCTGTGCCCGATAAGCACTGCCATCATAACCAATTATCCGAAATGGCATAAAGTTTTCCACTCTGGTCTGATTTTCTAATCCATAAAGCGCAATGCGTACATTGCCTGGTTTCCAGTATTTACATACATCACGTTCCATTTCATGAATCTTACCGTCTGCTTTATACTGGGAAATTGGCTGAGACATAACCAAATCACACGGTTGAACCACTTGCTCGCCTTTGCACAACAATCCATTTACAATATCTGCAAAGACATCATTGTAATCCATAAGAAGCTTTTCAGTAGTATCTTTTTGTCCCATATTCTTTACTCCCTTATTACATATTTACATACCTGAGTTTTTGATGATTCCTGAAATACTTCACGGTACATCATTTTTTCTTTCGTAATAAGTTCGCTACGAACTTTTGGGGGATCTATCTTTATATATAATCTTAACACATGATAAAATGCATGACAAGAGTCCATTCTGACCAGAAATCAAATTGTGAATTCATCATAGTCTAAAAATCCCCGGTAAGAACCAGTCACATTTCTGGCTCCCACCGGGGATTCTTATCTTACTTTATTCCATTTTCATGAAACACGCTTGATCAAGCAATTTCTGCAAATCAATTACTTCGCTAACAGTTCTTCGATCTCAGCCTTGATCTCGCTCTGCTCTTTACCGATTGCACCTTCAACAGTGATGGAGCCATCAGCAATACCCTTCTTAGCCTCTTCGATCATTGCTTTACCAGCATCGGATACGTACTGATCATACAGATCGTTCTCTACGATACCTACGGAATCCTCAGCAAGACCAAAGATCTCGTATTTACCATAAGGAAGAGTACCATCGTTTAAGAAGTCGCCGATTACTTTATAGATACCGTTACCCATCTTCTTTAATACAGAAGTTACGAAGGTCTTCTGGATCTCTGGCTGCTCTGTGTAGGTTGCGGACTGGTCAGCGTCAACACCGATGACATATTTGCCAACCTCGGAAGCTGCCTGATGAACACCGTTACCGGAACCACCTGCACATGCAAAGATTACATCTGCATTCATATCGTTGAACTGAGCTAAAGCCTGGGTTCTACCCTTGTCTGGGTTGCCCCAGTCACCAACATAGTTGTATACAACTGTAGTCTCTGGATCATAGTATTTTACACCCTGGATATAGCCGATGAAGAACTCCTCGATAACAGTAACCTCATCCATACCACCGATGAAACCAACTGTCTTATTACCGGATGTTCCCTCAAGTCCCTGGGAAGCAACGTCTGCTGCTGCGATACCTGCTAAGAAGCCAGCCTGGCTTGTGGAAAAGTCGATCGCATATACGTTATCATAGCCTTCCATCTTCTCATTTACCATCAGGAAAGAGATTTCTGGATACTCTTCTGCTACAGTTACCATGTTGTCGATGAAGTCGCCAGCGGTGATGATCATATCAGCGCCCTTGTCAGCAGCCTCATACATAGCAGTTAAGTTTGCCTGGTTATCAGCAGTTGTCTCAATCACATGTACATTTGCCTGATCTGCAAAATCAACAGCTGCTCTATCTGCGCCGTCTGCCATGCTGTCCCAGTAAGATAAATCGCCTCTTGCCCTGATCAGCAGATAGATCTCTTTTTTCTCGCCGTCTGCTGCTGCATCAGCTGCAGTTGTCTCTTCTGCCTTTGCTCCGGACTCTGCTGCTGCAGTAGTCTCTGCTGCTTTTGTCTCAGTAGATCCGCTGTTGCTGCTGCCACATCCGCTTAACATGGTTGCTGCTGTTGCTGCTGCCAGCATGGTTGCCATAACTTTTTTCATAATGTCCTCCTGATTTTATATCTTGGTTTTCTTGTATTTTGTAACCGCTGCATCCGCAGCGAAAGTTACCACATGCTTATTTCGTAATGTCATATCAGCCATTACTTATTTTTCGTTTTTCTCAGCCTCTGCTTCTTCCTTGCACATCTGATACAGCTGCTGACGATAGGAATCATCGTAGCCTTCCCACTGTGGCATTACCTTGCTTGCCTCGTCTAAGAAGAAGAATACATCTCTTCCCATGGCTCTTCCCTTGATGGTATGCATATCAATCGCATAATCCGGGATTTCCGGAACCTGACCTTTCTCAGATTCTCTCATGATGATGTTCTTAATATGGTCTGTGGAACGCTCTTTTTTGCACTTGCATAAGTAGCGGATCGCATACAGGAAGAAAATAGAACGGTCGCCATCGCCATAAGCGAACTCTTTACGCAGATCGTTTAAATTCTTCACAATAACCGCTGCCATCGGATCGCCAAAGCCAATATCCTCGATCGGAATTACTAAAAGACGGTTCCACATCTTCTCCTCGTGGAATGTAGAGGTTACATACAGCTCATATGCCATACGCATTGCTGTAGCCTCGTCTCCTCTTCTAATGCATTTCTGCAGTGCAGAAATCACCAGATCTGCGTCCAGACCATGTTTGGTCTTTGTGTTTGACCATGGATCATAATACTCCTGTGCCATGTTTCCCCTTTCCGGCATTTGATGCCTTTAAAAATGAATTGTTATCGCCAAAGCGCCTTAAGTCTTAACCCAGGTTTCTCTGCTTTCTGCTCTCGATCATCTTGCGGCAAGCCTGGATGATCATCAAAACAACTAAAATAAACACATATGGAAATGCACTGATCAGCTTCAGATCCAGTTTACTGTAAAGCTGTAAGTACACAGTGATCGTATCGGAAAATCCATACAGGAAGGAACTTGCGCATCCGATCAATGGATTACCCTGGGCGATGGCATCCATAGCCAGGGACATAAAGCCGCGTCCAGAAACCATTCCTGCAGTAAAGGAGTGCATCGCTCCCATAGAAAGATACATACCGCCAAACGCGCAGAACACGCCACACAGCGCCAGCGCGATGAATTTGGTTAACAGAACGTTGATTCCTGCGGAACGTGCTGCTTCCTCATTCTCACCGACTGCACGGATATTCACGCCAAGTCTGGTGCCATACAGCATCAGGGCTGTCAGTGCCACGAAGATCCAGCTTAAATACGTTACAAAGTTCTGACCGGATAAGATCTGTCCCAGAACCGGAATATCCTTTAAAATCGGGATATTGATGTTCGGAAAGCTTGCGCTGACGATTGAAGTGGAGTTGTTCTTACTTCCACACACCATAGCCAGAATAAATACGGTGCCGCCAGTTGCCGCTAAGTTGATCGCAACACCACAGGCATTCATCGGCGCATTCATCTTCAAAATGAAATAACCTAAAACAAAGGAAACTAAGATTCCCAGGAGTACGCCAAGAAGCGCGCCTAGGAACAGGCTTCCTGTAAACGCACTGGCAAGAACACCTGCCAGGGCACACATCAGCATCGTACCCTCAATACCCAGGTTGAACATGCCTGCCTTTGTCATAATATTGGCTGCCAGCGTTGCTAACAGAACCGGTGTAGTACTGGCAAGCACGGAAGACCAAAAATTTGGAGAAATCAGAAATTCCATACTGCTTATACCTCCTTCTCAGATGCTTCCTGCGCCTGAAGCAGTGCATTCTTCTGTTCTTTTCTCTTCTTGATCACAGCCAGGAACCGCTCTGCACCTACCAGCAGAATCACGATACACTGGAGGAACGCAACGATCTCATTATCCAGATCTGTCGCACGGGACATAATCTCTGCACCGATACGCAGATATGCGATAAAGAACGCTGTCACCGGAATGAAATACGGATTCTCATTGGCTAACATATGTACCATCAGACCATCCCAGACGTAGTTGACACTGGTCTGCCACTGGAAACGTTTATACATACCGACCATCTCCACTGCACCACCCATACCAGCGATCAGACCACTGATAAAGGAAGCTGTCAAAATTACTTTTCCTGTCTTAATACCGGCATTTTTCGCAAATGCACTGTTAATACCGGTGACTCTTACCTTATAACCGAAGGAAGTCTTCTCCATCAGGAACACCACGAAGAATACCGTAGCGATCATGATCACAAATCCCCAGTTCATGCTGGTTCCCTTGATCAGATTGCCCAGTCTTGCGGTATCCAGAAAATAGGAGCTGCCCCACTGGCCGGTCTTTTCAAGCAGGTAAGCGCTGACGATGGAATAACCCACATAGTAAAAAATGGAGTTAAACATAATAGAAAGCACCGTCGCATTCACACGGGTATATTTTTCAAAAATGATCGGCAGCATGGAGATCAGTCCGCCAACGATCGCTGCTGCCAGAATCAGTGCACACTGATGTACAATGTTCGGTAACTGGACCTTCACCGCCATGGCTGTCGCCACAACAGCGCCCATATAGAAGGAGCCATCTGCTGCGATACTGAACACGCCGCTTCGTAAAATGATATTCAATGCCAGTCCGGAGAAAATCAGTGGAACCGCTCTCTCCAGCACATTAAAGAAGCTTCTCTTTGTCTCCAGCGGCCCAAGTACCAGCTTGCGGATCGCAAATACCGGCTGATCACTTACCATAAAAATGATGGCAAATACGATCAGCAACGCAATGGCAATGGCACTGATGATACGGATCACGCTGAAATATTTCATCACATAATCTGTTTTCTGTCCTGTCTTTTTCATTTGCCCATGCCCTCCTGTGTCTTAATTCCCAGCATATAGAGACCCAGCTCTTTCTCAGTGACCTCTTTCTTCCGGTTGTCCAGCTCTGCCACAATATTGCCCTTGTGCATAACCAGGATCCGGTCGCTTAAGGAGAGCAGCTCATTCAAGTCCGCAGAAATCAGCAGGATTCCCTTTCCCGCCTCACGCATGCTTAAAATCTTGGAATGGATAAAGGAAATCGCTCCGATATCGACGCCTCGTGTTGGCTGATCCAGGATCAGCACATCGCTTCCGCTGCTGAACTCTCTGGCTACAATAGCCTTCTGGATATTACCACCGGAAAGGCTCTTGATCTTCTGTTTTTCAGAAGGGGTTTTTACCTTATACTCTTTGATCAGCTGAATGCAGTGTTCCCGCATCTTCTTGGTATTGATCACTTTCAACTGATTGGCAAAGCTGTCAATATTGGAAACCACCAGATTCTCTGCCACGGACATGGTCTCCGCACAGCCATCATACATACGATCCTCCGGAATATAAGCCAGTCCGGTCTTACGGATCTCACCGATAGAATCATGGGTCACATCTTTTCCCTTCAGATAAACCTTTCCCTGACTGCACCGGATTCCGGCTGTGATAATGGAGATCAGTTCACTCTGACCGTTGCCATCGACTCCGGCAATTCCCAGGATCTCTTTATCCTTCAAGGTAAAAGACACACCATTTAGCTTGCTGACCTCGAATTTATCCCGGTAATGAAGATTCTCTACCCGGAGCAGCTCCTTGTCCGGATGCAGCTCTTTCTTATCATAATCAAAGGAGATCACACGACCTACCATCAGTCGGGAAATATCTTCCTCCGTCACCTCATCGATCCGGTAAGTCCCTTCTGTATGGCCGCTCTTTAAGACGGTAATCCGGTCACTGATCTGTCTTACCTCTTTTAATTGATGGGAAATAAAGATAATGGTCATTCCCTTTTTCTTTAACCCGATCAGACGGTCAAACAGTTCCTCGGTCTCCTGTGGTGTTAAAACTGCAGTCGGCTCGTCCAGAATAATGATCTTCGCACCACGGTACAGGATCTTTAAGATCTCCAGCTTCTGTTTCATACCAACGCTCATGTCGCGGACACGGCGGGTCGCATCAATCTCAAAATTGTACTGTCTGGCAATCTCCTCTGTGATCTGAATATCAGATTTTTTATTTACCACAAATGGCAGGTGCTCCACGCCCAGCATCATATTCTCTGCACCGGTCAGGGAATCAACCAGCATAAAATGCTGATGCACCATACCAATGCCATGATCGATCGCATCCTTACTGGAGTTAAAATGCACTTCTTCTCCGCGCAGAAAAATCTGGCCGGAGGTGACACTCTCCATTCCATAAAGCATCTTCATCAGTGTACTTTTACCGGCTCCATTCTCGCCTACCAACGCATGAATCTCTCCTTCTTCCACGCTGAAATTCACTTCATGGTTGGCCAGCACACCGCCCTCATAAATCTTTGTCAGATTCCGTACTTCCAAAATTGGTTTCATAAGCACTGTTCCCTCTCTAGTATCCGGTCATGATATTCTTTATCATGAAAACTCATGAATTAATATTATAAAACAAATTTATGCAAAATTCTACTATTATTCTATCGTGTTTTCTAATACATAAATCTATTTTTTCTTATTAATCCGTTTTTTTTCTATTCAGTTCCTTATAATCCGGCCTTTTTCGCCCGTTCCAGGGCAGATAAGATCACCTTATCCATGTCATAATATTTGTACTCTGCCAGGCGTCCACCAAAGATCACCCGCTCCTCTTTCTCAGCCAGTTTGGCATACCGGCTGTAAAGATCCTGATTCTTCTCATCATTAACCGGATAGTACGGCTCCATGCCTTCTTCCCAGTCTGCCGGATACTCTCTGGTGATCACAGTCTTTGACTGTGTTCCGAATTCAAAATGCTTATGCTCGATCACCCTGGTGTATGGAGTTTCCCGGTCGGTGTAGTTGACCACCGCAACACCCTGATAGTTATCGGTGTCCAGCACCTGGGACTCAAAACGCAGACTGCGGTATTCCAGTTTTCCATACTGATAGCCATAATAGGAATCAATGGTTCCTGTATACACGATACAATCTCCTAATGCATCATATTTCTCCCTATTTTCCAGATAATCCACGCCGGTTTCCACATCGCAGCCTTCAAATAGCTTATCGATGATCACATTATAACCGCCGATGGGGATTCCCTGGTATAGATCGTTAAAATAGTTATTGTCATAAGTATAACGGACCGGAAGCCGTTTGATGATAAAGGCCGGAAGCTCCTTACAGTCTCTTCCCCACTGCTTCTCGGTGTAGCCCTTCACCAGCTTTTGGTAAATGTCCACGCCCACCAGACTGATGGCCTGCTCCTCTAAGTTCTTAGGCTCACCTGTGATACTGGAGCGCTGGCTGGCAATGATGTCTTTCGCTTCCTGCGGAGTCGAAATGCCCCACATCTTGCTGAAAGTATTCATATTAAATGGCATATTATACATCTCGCCCTTGTAGTTAGCCACCGGGCTGTTGGTGTAGCGGTTAAATTCTGCCAGACTGTTGACAAAATCCCATACCTCCCGGTTGCTGGTATGGAAAATGTGGGCGCCGTATTTGTGGACATGGATACCTTCCACATCTTCACAGTAGATGTTGCCGCCTAAATGGTCTCTTTTTTCGATCACCAGGCATTTCTTACCCTGTTTATTCGCTAAATATGCCCAGACTCCGGCAAAAAGCCCACTTCCTACGATCACGTAATCATATTGTTTCATGGTGTCTGTCCTTTCGTTGTTCATGATCTATTTTTCTGATTCTGAGGTTTTCTATGTTTTTCCCGCTGTGTTTTTCTCCCTTTTGACTCTTCTTCCAGCTCCGGGTGCATTTTTCCCATAAGAACTACGATGGAACGCGGTTCCGCCTCATAGGTCATCTGCTCTTCCAGCATGGGCTCGTTTCCGGTCTCCTGGAAATTCTCCAGTTCCTTCCGCCCGGTGTCCACCACCAGATGCCAGCGGCGTCCCTTCGACAGCTTAGGCAGGGCAAACAGATGCGGCTCCCAGTGCATATTGTAGATCAGCAGGAAATCCTCGTCCCTGGTTCCGTCTTTCTTGTGTCCGTACTCTCCGCAATACATGATGGAAAGCTGATGACAGGAATCAGAAAAATCCGGCTGCCATGCTTTCATCCCATGACAGGATATGTCCGGCTGGCCGCAGCCTAAACTGTCCATACCAAGAAGCGGTTTGACCTGATGAAAAACCGGATGCGCCTTGCGGAAGGCAATGGTTGCTTTTACAAACTGGTAAAATTCCGCATTGCTCTTCTGCTGGTTCCAGTTCAGCCAGGTGATCTCATTGTCCTGACAATACGGATTGTTGTTGCCGGACTGGGAATTGCCAAATTCATCACCAGCCAGAAGCATGGGCGTTCCCTGACTGAAAAACAGCATCAGCACTGCATTTTTCATCTGTTTTTTGCGAAGCTCCAGCACTTTCCTTTTCCTGGTCGGCCCTTCTGCGCCACAGTTCCAGCTGTCATTTTCCTCCGGACCGTCTTTTCCACGCTCGCCATTGGCTTCATTGTGCTTTTCATTATAAGAAACCATATCTGCCAGCGTAAAACCATTGGTCCCAGCCATATAATTGATTACAGCGCTATTTTCCAGATTTAACTTTGCCCGGTAAGCCAGACGGTTTAAGCCTCCGTCATCGCCCTTTAATACCTGACGCATATCTCTTAAAAAGCCCTCATTGTACCAGCCCAGACGGCGGTGGCTTCCCTCGTCCACCCCATTCCAGTATTCTGCCCACAGCTTCAGGCGGCTTAAATACGGGTCCTGCCCGATCAGCTTTAAGGGCGCATCACCTACCAGGTGAATGCCGTCAATGTGATATTCTCTCGCCCAGTAACGGACAGCATCCAGCACCATGGACGGATCTTCTTTTCCGCTGACGTACAGCTCCAGAATTAACTCCATGTTATTCTTATGAAGCTCTCTGACCAAAGTTTTCAGTTCTGTATCCGGGTGCTTGCGTCTGCCGGAGCTGTAAGAAGCCTTGGGGGCAAATAAAAAGCTGTCGCCGTATCCCCAGTAATTTAATTTAGGCGGCTGGTTATCCACAGGTAACTTCACCGTACTCACTTCCGTCTCTTCCCGCACTTCATTAAACTCTGTCACCGGCATTAGTTCCAGCGTAGTCACGCCCAGTTCCTTCATGTACGGGATCTTCTCCATCACCGCCCTGAATGTCCCTCTGTCACGGACATGAGAACTTGGATGCTTCGTGAAACCACGGACATGGGCCTTATAGATCACACAGTCCTCATATGGGATCTGGGGGCGCTTGTCCTCTCCCCAGTCAAACACTGACTGTTCGGCAACTGCCTCCAATTTTCTCTTAAAACCTGTCTCCGGAAGTGTCCTCGAATCAGTCTCTAAGTCCACCCCTGAGCCGGTCTCCGCTCCCCAGATCTCCCGTCCACGGAACACTTTTCCATAAGGATCCGGAAGCCATCCCTGTTCTGTCTGAAAGCCATACACAAAACAGCCTTTGATCTGCCGGTCTGTCTCTAATGTCAGGTTCCACACATCCCCTTGCCGAAGCTCCGGAGCCATCTCAAATACAGCCGTCTCCCCCTGCTCCTCCGTCAACACCAGACTGCAGGCACTACCCGGCCATTTCACCGACACATGAATCCTCTTTCCATCAATCGTAAGCCCCATCGGGTAATTTCTGTCTGTTTCTGCCACCACTCTAAACTGCTTCAACCCTGCTCTCCCATATTTGCTTTATTTTTGATACCTATTTTCACACTTTTCTCCATCTACTGCTTTTCAATCTTCTCCGCCAGATCATTCAGATACATCCACCGCTCCATCTTGGCATCCAGCTCGCTTTCAGCCTGTGCCTTGCGATCCATCAGTTCTTTCAGTTTCACAAAATCGCTGGCAGCTTTCTCCATCTGGACTTCCAGACCTGCGATCTCTTCTTCCAGCTTCTCGATCTGGCTCTCGATCACATCCCAGTCCTTCTGCTCCTGGTAGGTGAAACGCAGCTTTTTGGGGCCGCCGTTCCAGGTCTTTTTAGATGATTTGGAGTCCTCCTCGGATTTTTCATCCTTTGATTTATCTGATTTGACGCCTGCCTTCGGATTGCCAGCTGCCATCGCCTCAGCCTCCACCTCTTTCCGCAGCACCGCCGCCTGATAATCGGTGAAACCGCCCTCATACTGGGTGATCTTGCCGTTGCCCTCGAAAGCAAAGATCCTCCGCACGATACGATCCAGGAAATACCGGTCATGGGATACAGTGATCACAATGCCCTGGAAGGAATCCAGGTAGTCCTCCAGAATCGTTAATGTGCGGATATCCAGGTCATTGGTAGGCTCGTCCAAAAGCAGTACATTTGGCGCATCCATCAGGATCCGCAGCAGGTACAGTCTCCGCTTCTCACCGCCAGATAAACGGTCAATGGTGGTGTACTGGACGCTGGATGGGAATAAGAAACGCTCCAGCATCATAGAGGCACTGACGCTTCCATCCTTGGTCTGCACATACTCTGCCACATTTTTGATGTAATCAATCACCTTCAGGCTCTCATCCATGGCTTCATTTTCCTGGGAGAAATAGCCCATTTTCACGGTCTGGCCGATCTCGATGGTTCCGCTGTCCGGCTGTACCCATCCAGCGATCATCTTCATCAGCGTGGACTTGCCGCTGCCATTGGGACCGATGATTCCAACCCGGTCATTTTTTAGGAAAATATAGGTGAAATCTTTTATTAACGTCTTATCTCCATATGCCTTACACAGATGATCCAGCTCCACAGTCGTCCGCCCCAGTCTGCTGGAAATAGACTCCAGCTCCATACTCTGGTCAAGCTCCGGACCTTTCTGGTCACGCAGAGCCTCGTATCGCTGAATATGGGCTTTCTGCTTGGTAGAACGGGCTCTGGCGCCACGCTTCATCCACTCTAACTCCACCCGTAAAATAGACTGTCGTTTCCGCTCCGATGCCTGAGCCATGTCCAGGCGCTCAGCACGCATCTCCAGATAACCCTCATAATTGGTCTGATAGCTGTAAAACTTGCCCTTATCAAGTTCTACGATCCGGTTTGCCACACTGTCCAGGAAATAACGGTCATGGGTGATCATCAGGATCGCGCCGCGGAATTTCTTCAGATGATCTTCCAGCCAATCCGCCATATCACTGTCTAAATGGTTGGTTGGCTCGTCCAGGATCAACAGATCCGTGTCCGCCATCAGCGTACTGACAAGCGCCACTCGTTTCCGCTGTCCGCCTGACAAGGTCTCTACCTTGGCGTCAAAATCATAGATGCCGACCTTGGTCAGCATGGTCTTCGCCTGACTCTCCATATCCCAGATATGTGGGTGGCCTTCATTGTCCCGGAGAATGCTCTCGATGATGGTGTCACCCTCCGTAAATTTCGGGTTCTGCGGCAGATAACGCATATCCAGGTTTCTTCCTCGCACCACGGTTCCCTTGTCCGGCTCCTCTAAACCAGCCACGATTTTTAATAAAGTAGATTTGCCGGTTCCATTGATGCCGATCAGACCGATCTTCTCCCCTTCATTAATGGAGAAATCTGTATCGTCAAAGATCAGCCGTTCCGTATAAGATTTGGTCAGATGTTCAATGGTCACTAAATTCATGAGATCACCAGCTCCACAGGACAGTGATCAGAGCCCGTCACTTCGGTATGAATGGATGCGCTGACCAGTCGCTCCTTCAGACACTCTGATACACAAAAATAGTCGATACGCCAGCCGGCGTTCTTCTCCCTGGCCTTAAACCGGTAAGACCACCAGGAATATACCCCTTCCGTATCCGGGTAAAAATAACGGTATGTGTCAATAAATCCAGCCGCTAAAAGATCCGTAAATTTCTGCCGCTCCTGATCTGTAAAACCGGCATTGTTGCGGTTGGTTTTCGGATTTTTCAGGTCGATCTCCTCATGGGCCACATTGAAGTCTCCACAGAAGATCACAGGCTTTTTCTGCTCCAATCCCTTTAAATAGGCTAAAAACGCGTCCTCCCACGTCATCCGGTAGGAAAGTCTCGCCAGCTCACTCTGGGAATTAGGCGTATAGCAGGTCACCACGTAATAATCCGCAAATTCCGCCGTGATCACACGTCCCTCCTGATCATGCTCCTCGATCCCGATGCCATAAGCAACGGAAACCGGCTCTTCCTTGGTAAATAATGCCGTACCGGAATAGCCCTGTTTCTTGGCATAATTCCAATACTGGTGATAACCCTCTAAGTCCAGCTCGATCTGGCCCTCCTGAAGCTTGCTCTCCTGGATACAGAAAATATCCGCATCCATCTCCTTAAAATAATCTAAAAACCCCTTGCCTACACAGGCCCGAAGCCCATTAACATTCCAGGAAATCATCTTTTTCATAAATCAAATGGTCTTCCTTTCTTTCTGAAAATTCAACTTACATGAACCACATCCAGTATAACACAAATCCTCCTGTGGTAAAAGAACGAAACCATGAACTTTTCTGCTCCATATGCCAAAAGCAGCGGATGTTTCCACCCACTGCCTTATCTTTTGCTTTTCCGTTATTTTGTTTCTCGCACTGTTGCACTAACCGTTTTCCTACACCAGCAGCCGCATCAGATTCGCCACCAGAAGTCCCCCTCCGGTTCCGATCACGTATCCCAGCAGCGCCATAACGATTCCCACCGGAACCAGCGCACTGCTGTAAGCGCCCGCCAGCACCGGAGCGGTTGCAGTTCCACCAATGTTCGCCAAAGACGCCACCGCACAAGTGAAAATATCCATTTTCAGCACTTTTGCCAGAATCACCATCACAGCCACATGGATCACGATGATCAGGATTCCCGCTGCCAGCCAGATATGGGCATTGCCCATGGTGGACAGATCGGCTCTGGAGGCGATCAGGGCGATAACGATGTAGAGCATGGCATTAGAGATTTCTTCGGTTCCCTTTAATTTGCCAAATGGCGTCATAGCCAGGACCACACCGAGAACGGTTACAACCAGCACCGTCCAGGTGGCTTTGTCAAACACCGGAAGTACCTGGTTGATCCGCACGCCGAGTTCCTGGGATACTGCGGAAACTAAAAAGCCTGCACCCACTAAGATCAGGATATTCTGCCATACCAGCGGCTTCGTACTGGTTCTGGCCTCTTCCTCTAAAGCTGCTCCAACCTCATCAATGGCCCTGGTGTCCGCTTTGGTCCAGGCATTGAATTTATGAGAAAATCCAATGGCCCACAGAAGAAACATCACATAAAAGGTTCCGCAGATAGAATCCATCACCAAAGCATACGCCATGGCATCTTCGCTGACATTTAACGCCGCCTGGATGGCCAGCATATTGCCGCCGCCTCCCATCCAGCTTCCACACAAGGCGCCCATGGCTTTCCATGCCTCCTGTCCCAGAGATCCCTTAAAAACTGCAAAGCTCACTACAAATCCAAGTCCGATGGAGATACTTGCCGCAAAAAATCCGATCAGCATCTTTGGTCCCAGCTTCAGGATCTTTTTCATATCACACCGCAGCAGCATTAAAAACAACATTGCATAGAGAACCGGGTTTTTGAGTGTACTGTACGCCTCTGCTGTTTCCCCCAGATCCCACATTTTCATCGTGCATAAAAGCATCATTCCCATGTAGATCAAAACCACAGGCGGGGCGAAGCTGAAAATATTCTGGGCGATTCTGCCTTTGAATATCCTCGGCAGGTTTACAAGTATCGCAGCTAGAAAGATCAGCACTGCAATATACATAAATCCGTCTTTAATCATACATTCGTCTCCTTTTTATAAATATCGTAAAAAATAACTCCTGCTTATTTTTTCATAAACAGGAGTTATCAGTTTACCATAAATATTCTTTTTACACAATGAGGAATTTTTCCAGAAATGGTTCACCCTGCGGTAAAAATGTCTTAGAAACTTCGTCCTGCACCGCCTCCGCCAAAGCTGCCTCCCCCTCCGGAGCTTCCGCTGTCGGAACTGCCTCCATCATCATCGCTCTCAAAGAAGAAGGTGATGATCAGGAATGCCCAGTAGCAGCATTTACCAGCCAGATTTTTCAGACTTTCACGTCCAAAATTCCTGTTCCAGTATCCGGGTATCCGTTTTTTCTTCGTAAACAGATCCAAAAACCAATACAAAATTCCACGAAGAAGCCGAAACAGCAAAATCAGAAGAAATGGCACGCCAAATGCCACCAGGCAGATCGGGATAAAGATCACTGCCAGGATCAGGATAAAACCGATGATATATCCCAGAATTTGCATGCAGTCTTTCCTCCCCTTTTTATACCAATGTACTCCCGGAATCCTTCTGTGCTTGATTTTGCAGGAAAGACTTCGTTAACTAGTATGTCATAGTTTTACTTGCCCAGTAACGCGCCTACGTCTGGTGTGGTCGCTGCACCTGCCGCTGCCTCAAAATAATCAGCCTTTGTAAAGCCAAACATATTCGCCAGAATGCTGGTTGGGAATGTGACGATTCTCTGGTTGTAAGAACGCACCACTTCATTATAATCTTTTCGTGCGGTAGAGATCCGGTTCTCACTTCCGGCTAACTCATCCATCAATCCTATATAAGTAGTATCACTCTTTAATTCCGGATAAGCCTCCACTACAACATTTAACTGGGTCAGTGCCGCATCCAGCGCCGCATCCGCATCAGCCTTATCCTGCATGGTGCTGGCATTCATCAGCTGGGTACGCGCCTCTAATACTGCGTCGTAAACCTCGGTCTCATGAGCTGCAAAGCTCTTCACCGTACTGACCAGGTTCGGGATTAGATCTGCCCGACGCTGCAGCATCGTATCAATATCTGCCTGAGCACTTGCGATATTCTCTCTGCTGGACGCCAAGCCATTATAAGAACCGATCAAAAAGCCGCCAATCAGCACCACAATCATACCGACAATTAACAAACCTTTTTTCATACGCGCCTCCTCTTACAGTTTTTACTGTATGTATTTAAAGTTGATTCTATTTTACCAGATTTTTCTTGATATTTCCAGCAATTCTGCGGGGTGGAAATGAAAAACTCTGTAGGGGAACAAAAAACTGCCACTTCCTTTTTTCAAAGAAATGACAGTTTTCTGTTACTGAACATGAATCATTCTTTTCTTTTACAGCACCATTGCGATCACAAAATTATAAACTGCTCCGAAGATCACACTGATCGGCACCGCTACCATCAGAAGACGGTTAAACAGCGTATTCCGATCCTCTTCATGTGGGGTGGAACCTAAGATTAAGGAACCGCCGGAAGAGAATGGGCTGATGGCACTGGACTGGGCACCGATAATGGTGCATGCAAACAGGGCAGAAGCGCTTAAGCCTGCGGAAGCAGCCAGGTTCGGGATCAGCGGGAACAAAGCTGGCGCTACAACGCCGGTAGTGGAGCTGAAGAAGCTCATGATCGCGCCAACGATACTGAATGCGATCGGTACCAGTGGTTTCGGTACATTAGAACCGATCCAAGTAGATAATGCCTCGATGGTACCTGCCTCGACAGCTACAGCGATCAGCATACCTGCTCCGGCGATCATCACAATGGTGTTCCACGGGATTCTTGCGATTGCTTCTTTCTGTGGAGCCAGCTTCAGAAGCAGTGCGATCACTGCGAAAATAATGGCTACCAGACCTACGTCCACTTTGCTGCTGATGTATTTGATGGCTGCATTACCTGGTATCAGAACCTGTAATAATGGGAAGATCAGGACAACTACCATCATGATCATCATCAGGGACAGAGTTAATTTCTGGTCTTTGGTGAAGGCTTCTGGCTTTTTGAAGGTAACGCCTTTGCCGATATTACGGTTTTCCTTGAATCCAAAACGGAAAATCGTCACTAAGATCAGAGAAAATACAACGGAGAAGATAAAAATCTTCATTTCCATTCCAAAGGTATTGACTGCTGCTACATCCGGAGATGCCTCAAATGCAGTGTCTGCAAGACCACGGAAAATTACACCTAAGTTGGAGGTCGGGAAATTTCCGCCTGCCAGTGCGCCGCAGTTGATGGCAACCGCACCGGTCAGCTTGTCCATTCTGGACTCATCACAGATTACCAGGGTAATCGGTGCTAAGAATGCCAGAACTGTGAAATAAGTAGCTCCCATGACTGACAGGATGACTGCCACTGCCAGTAATGCATATGGAAGCAGTCCCGGGAATTTCCGGCACATGTATAACAGGGAACCTGACATCTTCTCCAGAGTTCCGTTGATCGCTGCAAAATTATAAAACAGGGACACCGACAAAATCACGAACATGGTGTTGGTCGGCCAGTAAGCGATGACCTGCTTTGGCTTTAATCCCATTACAAAGCATCCGATAATATACGCAAATACAATACAGAACAGACCGGTGTTGATCTTGGTCTTATATCCTAAAAAGATTGCCAGTGCAATGGCAAAAATAATGGCAGCACTTAACATTTTCTGATCCTCCTATTCTTCGATTCCAAGAAGCCGATATGGAATAGTTTTTGTCATATAGTAAACCTGCTCTTCCGGAATTCCGTGATCTACCAGATACTGCATATACTCTTCCAATGCCAGTTCCCAATGCGGATTTTCTGTCTGTCCACCATCGGTATCTACCATCACATGCTCATATCCCACCGCTTTGATGATCTCTAAGTTATCCGGCAGATTGCTCTTATAGGCGCCGCCACCCATGTTCTGGGCATAGCAGCGTTCCAGAATGACATCATAATCTTTCACCAGACGCACCTGGTCATCCATACTCATATCTACCACCCACCACTCCGGATGAGTGATCACGATCTTCTTCACCCCGGCATTTCTTGCAGCCTCTACCACCACAAATGCCTCTTCCGGTGAAACATGGGCAGTTCCTAACACTGCGTCATGATCCTTGATCAGCTTGAATACATCTAACAATTCAGGAACCACTTTGCCATCTCTTACCAGTTCGATCCCATCGGCCGGGTTCTTGCCCATTTTCTCCAAATGGCGTTTCGCAGACTGGGTCGGAAGCCAGATCTCTTTTGCCCCCAGCTTCAGTCCTTTTTCTACTGCCTCCGGATTGATGCCACCGATCACCTTGTTCATCACAACGCCGCCATACATGGTGAATCCAGTATTCTCCCCGTACACCCGCTTCACGTACTGGTTCGTCAGATACGCCCGGTTTACGGTAAATCCCAGATGAGTTTTGATGACAATGGCTCTCGCTCCTACACGGATCGCTGCATCTGCCAGTTCAAAATCATCATAAGCTCTCAGTCGCAGATCTGGATTGGTGTGTACATGCATATCGCAGACACCTTTCATGGATACTTTTCCCATCGTTTCCCCTCTTTTCTGAATTTATCGTAACTATTCAGTACCTTCATCGTTACGATATATCTTCTTGTTATTTTTTTCTCATTTGCTTAAGCTCCTTTATTGTATCTATTTTCTGATAGCAGGAAAAGGCAAAATATGATATACTTGTCATCGGTAAAACCGATGGCTATTTACACGCCTGATCAACGATATTGGTATCGTTGTTTGTATGGCTATTTCTATGGCTATTTGTATGGAGGAATCTTATCTTGGAAATCAAAGAACTGAATTATCTGATTGCGATCGCAGAGGAAAAAAGTATCTCAAAGGCCGCTGAACGGCTCTATATGGCCCAGTCCAGCTTAAGCCAGTTTCTCCAGACTTTGGAGAGCAATATGGCAAGTCCATTATTTGTCCGCACTTCCCGGGGTGTCCGTCCTACAGAAGCCGGAAATATCATGGTCAAATATGCTTATGCCACTCTGGCAGAATATCACCGGACCCAGGATGAGATCCAGGATCTCCAGGAATTAAAAAGTGGAAGCGTGATCCTTGGAATCAGCGGCTTCCGCGGCTCCTATCTGCTGCCACCGGTATTAAATGCATTCAAGCTGGATTACCCGGGAATCCGGGTGCAGATCGTTGAAAAGAATTCCATGGCATTGGAACAAATGTTATTAAGTGGAGAAATTGATATCGCGCTGCTGGTCCTTCCGGTTTCTGATTCCAGGATCCAGCCAACCTTTGTGATGCGGGACGAGATCTGTCTGATCTCCCACGAAAATCATCCCATAACAAAAGCAGCCCGGAAGTTCTCTTTGGACTCCCAGACCACTTCCCGGATTCCATGTTATGTAAACTTAACTGATGCCATTCAATACGAATTTTTCTTAAGTGATTACGATACGATTCTCGGCAGGGAAGCCCGCCGTATTTTTAATAAAAACGGACTCCAGCCCATCACCTGCAACGAATCCCTGACAGCTCTTATGGCCGCCGCACTGGCTGCTGCAGGCCATGGGCTGGCCTTTACCTACTACAGTTCCCGGCATTATTTCCGGGATGCACATTTTCTGTCGCTGGGATCTGACGGCACTTCTGCGGAACTGGCTGCCGCACTGGCCCCTGGACGTTACCACTCCAAAGCTGCTCTGGCTCTGCAGGAAGTACTTTTAAAGGTGTTGTCTGAGGACTAGTCAAACTGCCAAATAATCAGATTCTGTGCTGAGACCCAGCTCACTTAAAAGCTTCGTCCGGCTCCGCCGCCGCCGAAGCTTCCTCCGCCACCACTGCTTCCGCTGTAGCTGCTTCCACTGTCATAGCTGCTGTAATTATCAAAACCGCCGCTATAACCGCTTCCTGATGATCGTTTGCCGCCCTTTTTATCCGGACGGTTAGAAATGATGATCACGATAATGACCAGAACAATCACAATACCAATGGCAAAAAGCGCTCCCACCCAATCAATATCATCCGATGCAGATGCAGCTTCCGGCGCATCTACAGTGTCCATACCATATTCCTGACGCACTTCATTGAGAAGAGCAAAATACAGCTGCTCGGTTCCATCGGCAAATTCATCATTTTTGTAATAAGGAATGGCATTTTCATCGATCAGACGTCCGGTCTTGGAATCTGGAAGCTGTCCCTCCAGTCCATAACCGACTGCCACCCATACCTGGCGATCCTTCACCGCCAGAACAATGAGGACGCCGTTATTTTCCCCTTTGGTACCGACACCCCATGATCTTCCAACTTCCAGGGCATAATCACTGATGGCCTCTCCATTGGTGCTGTCAATAGTCAGAACCACCACCTGAGCCGTGGTCCCGTCATACAGCTCCTTTCCAGCCTCCACGATCCTGTCTCTCTGCTCATCGCTGAAAATTCCTGCGTAATCATTGACATAAAAGTCTTCCGTGTGATTCGGAATATCCGCCGCAAATACGGTAATTCCATTCAGGCACATTATCACCAGAAGAAATCCCGCCAGCCACATCCTGGCATAAGTTTTCACTGATTTCCGCATCCGTCTGCATGTATCTTTCATCCATCGCCCTCCCTTTTCCTGCCTGTATTTTCCTGCAGCCTGCATGACAGCTACACTGACCTGCCGTACAGTTACTATAACTCTATTTTAACAGATTTATGAAAAAATCGGTAGAGGGTTCTGCTGGTTTTTCATGGTGGAAGACGGGGATTTTTTTCTATTCCTCATCTTCCTTGCTGCAGATTGCCAGCCGGTGCTGATATTTCTCCTTCGTTGCCATTCCCCCTCGGATATGACGCTCAGATTTGTTGATATCTAACACCACACGCACCTGCGACGCAAGTGACGGGTTGATATGTTGAAGTCTATCCACCATATCTTTGTGTACTGTGGACTTCGAAATCCCGAATTTCTTTGCCGTCTGCCTCACCGTCGCGTTGTGGTCTATGATGTAATTGGCGATGGCGACCGCCCGTTCTTCGATATAATCCTTCATGGGGATTCTCCTTAAGAACATTTTTTACATCATATTACAAGCTGGGGGATTTTATACCTTTGTCTCTTGTCCCATGTAAATGCAGCACTCTTTTACGATTTCTCCAAACCGCTTTTCGATATAATTCAATCGATAATTTTTTCTGGTCACAATACAGCACTCCCAGAACGCTTTAAAATGGTCTGGAATATCAAATATTTCAATAGGAATCGTTTTGGTCACATAGCTTCTCGGAATAATCCCAATTCCTAAATTTGCCGATACCAACGCCTGAATCGTCTGAAACTGGTTATTAGTCAGATATTCATTAGGATACAAAATATCATTCTGTGCCAGCAATGCATCGATGATCTGCCGACACTGATTATCCTTTTTCGGATAAATAAATTTCTCATACTTCAGCATTCTGACATCAATCACTGACTTTCCATTTTCTACAACCACCATACCTGGCTCTTTCGAGAGTTCTCTCTGTGGAGAGGCAATCACCACCATAGGATCTTTTAAAAAACAATCATAAAACAATGCCGGCTTTTTCTGTTGCTTCTGGATATGGGTAATGGCCAGATCCAGTTCCCCGTTTAATAGACTTTTCTCCAATTCCACATGATTCTTATCATATACATAACAATTCATCTTAGGGAACTGACGATTAAACTTGATCAATATATCTGGAAGCACTCGCATTCCAAGCTGGAACGTAATTCCAAAAGAAATATTACCCTCTTTCTGACTGTCCGGCGCCTTCAGATTCGATGTAAAGTTTTTCCATAAGCTTTCAGTCTTCATGGCAGTAATATAAAACTGTTGACCAACATCCGTCAACTCCAGACCATTGGGTGTCCGTTTAAATAATGGTGCACCTACAGACTCTTCGATCCGTCTGATATACTGGGACAAAGACGGCTGAGCGATATAAAGTTTTCTGGCTGCAGCAGATATGCTGTGCTCATCCGCAACTGTAAGAAAATACTGTAAATTTTTACTGTTCATCTGTTTTACCCATAGGATTTTTGTGATTATTCTATATTATAAATAGTATTTGTAAAATATGCAATAATCTACTAAGCTATTAATAGAATAAGAGCGCTCAAAATCACAAGGAGGTATCAAACTATGGCTACAAACATTGTGCCTTTTGCCGAGAAAGTATGTCAAAATCACTTAGGTGTTCAGCATATTCTCGTTATGCGACATGGCGCTCTGGAAGCATCATTTCATTTTCAGCCTACCGACCGCAGATCTGACATTCATTCTGCTACTAAAAGCGTTGTCAGCCTTGCTACTGGAATGGCCGTTCATGAGGGATTATTTTCCCTGGATTCAAAACCTATTGATTTCTTAAAAAAACATCTGCCTGCCGATTATGATCCGACCTGGAACCAGGTAAAAGTCCGTGATCTGTTGATGATGGCCAGCGGACATGATCACAAGCTGATGGACGGCTACTCCTTAATTCCAGGAGTAGTCAACCGGGATGACCTGGAGAACCTAGACTGGGTCAACTATATTTTTTCTCAGCCACTCCAATTAACTCCTGGAACACATTTTGTATACAACAATAGTTGTCCGCACTTAATTGCCCGCATGATCAGCGAGACAAGCGGCCAGAACCTGATCGACTGGCTTCGTCCAAGATTATTTGAACCGTTGGAAATTCGCAATCCTCAGTGGTACACAGATCCGCTTGGATATACCTGTGGTCCTGGCGGTGTTCAGGTAACTACCGAAGAATTCCTGCGTCTTGGCCAGTTATGTCTGCAAAAAGGTAACTGGAAAGGCAGACAGTTAGTTCCCGAATCCTATATTCAGGAGGCCTCTTCCCTGCAGATCGCCACCTGGCCAGATGAAAGCATGAAAAACATCAACGACAATACATCCGGCTATGGATATTTTTTCTGGAAAACCAAACGGGACAATGGATTTTATTTTTCCGGCTGGGGCGGACAGCTATGTATCATTCTTCCATCCTATGATGCTGTTGTCTGCATGAAATCTTATGAATTCAATGGACAGGCTCTTATGGATGCTGTTTGGGAAACAATTGTCGCACAATGGTAAATTATGTTTTGGGAAAAGGGGGGGTTCTATGTTTACACCATCTATTATTATCTGCATCACCATCAGTTTACTTACTATCATTGGCTACTTGTCCAATAAATTACCCATGGGCGTTGTTGCCATGCTATCACTGATCGCATTTTATCTGACAAAATGTATCAATACCACAGATGCTATGAGTTATTTCGGAAATCAAAATCTATGGCTCTGTGTCTGTATGTTTATCTGTTCAGCCGGATTTACCAGAACACAGTTTGTAAAAAATCTGGCAAAGAAAGTAAACCAGCTTGCAAAGGGCTCTGCCAGAAAGATTTTCTTCGGATATATGATCCTTGGCGTTATTTTATGCCAGTTTATCGGACAGGCCGTTGCGGAATTCTCCATCGTTGCTCCATTACTAGGGGCTTCCATGGATGAAATCGGTGTTAAGCGTTCTAAAGTTATGTATCCACTAGTTGTAGCCCTTCTTGCCACTATGGCCTGGCTTCCAATGGGTGCAGCATATTCTTTCCCAATGCAGGTTAATTCCATGTTTGAAACCTTTGGCATCACTGGATTTTCCATGACCGTCCTCAACGACATGATCCTACGTACACCAGGTATTATCCTTGTTCTAATCTATGTTGTAACTGTAGGATTCAACCTGGCTCCAGACACCCCACCAGTAGCCATCAATGCATCTGAAATAGTTTCCAAAAATGATTCTGAGGAAAAACTTCCTGCATTCCAGGAAAAATGCGGCTATGTTATTTTCTTCGGTACTTGTTTTGCACTTTTGATTTCTGGTAAAATTGGTGTTGATCCATGGTTGATTTCTCTTGCTGGTGCTGTTTTAATGGTATTATGTGGTGTAATAAAGGGAAAACAGATCAATGATGCTCTTCCGGTTTCCTATTTTGCAGTCTTTGCAGGCGCATTAGCTATGGGCGGTGCATTAACCAATACCGGTGCCGCTGATCTGATTGGAAATATGATTGCAACAATGGCAAACTCTGTAAATAGTACCGTAGGCGTATATTTTATTATCTTTATTGTAACGTTCCTAGTAACCCAGTTTATGTTAAATGGTGCCGTTATGTGGTCCTTAATGCCAGTCATCCTGGCAACTGTAAAAGTTATGGGCGTAAATCCAATTGGCGCAGCCGTAATCATCCATATCGCCGCAACTGCTGCATACAGCACACCTATGTCCTGCCCAGCCATTCCTCTGGCCATGGCAGCTGGCGGTTATGATTTTAAGAGTGTCTTCAAGCAGTCCATCATTCCTAGTATTTTAATGTGTGTTGCTGGAGTTCTCTGGATCAGTTTTATGTACCCAATTTTTTAACCTGTTTTGAAAGGAGGTTCTTATGTACACACCAAAACATAAAAATGAAGTGCTGGAACTCATGAAAGGCGCTTATGATCTGCATACCCATACTTCCCCGGATTTTGGAGCACGAGCTTTAAATGACAGAGAACTTTTAGAACAGGCTGACGCCTATGGAATGGCTGGTGTCATGTTAAAAAATCATTTGGATCCAACGCCTGCCAGGGCGATTCTTGCCAACACATCTGGACAATATACGGCGAAAGCTTATGGATCAGCTGTTCTCAACCTGTCCATAGGTGGCTTAAACCCGCTTGCTGTTAAATATTATCTGAAATTAGGCGCAAAGATTATCTGGATGCCAACACTTCATGCCCGAAACCAGATAGAATATTTCGGTCGTGATCCATTTGCCAACCATCCAGGGATCCGCTTATTAGATGAAAATGGAGATTTAAAACCAGAGGTATTGGAAATTCTAGATCTGATCAAGGAATATGACGCTACGGTTGCCACCGGTCATATCAGCATCGGCGAATCCATTGCTGTATGTAATGCCGCCAGAGAACGTGGTGTCCGCACTGTATTAACTCATCCAGACTGGACCTGCACCACAGTTCCTGCCGATGTTCAGACACAGCTTGTAAAAAAAGGAGTTATCTTAGAAAAACTCTGGTTTGATATCGGAATCAACCATGTAACCGCCGAATATATGGCCCAGACCATTCGAGATGCCGGAGTAGAAAACTGCTTCATGGCCACCGACCGCGGGCAGTCTGGAAAAGAGTATCCAGTGGAAGGGCTTATGATGTTTATGGATGCCATGCTCGACTGCGGATTCTCTGTTGAAGAAATTCACATCATGACACATGAGAATCCAGAAAGAGTGCTTGGACTTCGTCCTTGACTTTCATCAAATAGCATAACAAAATAAAAAAGAAACGGGGTTCTATCCATCTGACATTTCTGTCCAAGATGGGTAGCTCGTTTCTTTTTTTATTCTACCGTATCCGGAATCCCCTCTCCTCCACGCACGGAATCTCCATGATTTCCATATGGTTCACCTCGATCCACCGTTGTTTCTGGATTTGCACCAGCATCTGCTGGATCGAGTTTTCGTCTCCCTGGACTTCCATCTCTACCCTGCCGTCCCAGAGATTTTCCACCCAGCCGGTTAAGCCTAAAGACTGGGCGATATAGCAGGAACGGTAGCGGAAGCCGACGCCCTGGACATCACCGGAGAAATAGATGTGTTTCCTGACCATGGTTTTTCTCACCTCACTCCTCAAATCTGCCCTTCATCCGAAGCTCCTTCTCCCACAGAGCCACTTTTCCTTTCGCCAGGAGACTGGTGATCTCCAGATTCTCATCCAAAATCAGAAGATCTGCGTCTGCGCCTGCTGCCACGCAGCCTTTTTTGCCTTCTTTTCCTAACAGGACTGCCGGTGTGGTAGTTAACAATTTCAATGCCTGCTCGAAAGGCATGCCCATCCGCACCAGGATTTGAATGGTCTTATGAAGATATTTCGGAGAAGCGTAGGTAAGGCCCACACACTCACCTTCGGCATTAAACCGCGGCTGACTGCCGAAAGCATCACTGGACATTGTTACATGATCCATGTTCATGCCATCCCGGTGAAGCAGATCAAATAGTTTCACCGCCTGGTTCTCGACCTCCTGATCATCGGAGCCTGCGGTACAATCGATATAACCGCCCCGTTTTACCAGTTCCACGCCTGCGTCCATCAGCTCCGGGGTACGGAGCATATGGGTCGGAAGAAGATTCTTCGCCGGAACGTCAGAATGATCCAGCACATAAAAAACCGGATCTAATCTGCCTTTTCCGCTTCCCATATGCATAGTCACTAAGCCCGGTGTCCCGCTTAACAAGCCCGCTCTTCTGGCTGCCGTTGCCAGGGCGATCAGATCATCACCACTTGGATTAGAGCTTCGGTGATCAGAAACTGCCACTTTCACGCCGATCATCGGTGGGATCATCACGATATCCTTTTCTACGCTGCCAGTAATGGTAGTCGGCGGATAACCATATGCACTAGTCAGTGCATACACGGTCATGCCCTCCTCCGTCAGCGCGCGTGCCTTTGCCACCAGATTTTCCACACTCCTGGTGATACCATCTGTGCCTAAAAGTCCCACTGCTGTGGTAATTCCATTCTTAAAAAACACACTCAGCGAAGATTCCGGCACCCGTGATGCCGGTCCCTGCTCTCCACCACCGCCGGTGATATGCACATGCATGTCGATGTAGCCGGGAACTACGGTTTTGCCATTCAGATCATAGATTTCCACATCAGGAAGATTCTCGTAGCCATCGATGTGGTCTGCGATCCGGAGGATCTTTTCTCCCTCGATCAAAATATCCTTTTTTCCGATTGGGGATGGTGTGTAAATGTTGGCGTTTTTTAATAATTTCATCATAGATTTTCTCCTTAACTCTGTTAGTATTTATATGTATTCCATTCTTATTTTTCCACCTTTATTTTACCACCAATCATCCTCCTATCCTAGATAAAGTTTCACTGATTTTCTCAAATGTACAAACACACCATATTTCCTCAAAAACAAGAAAATTCAATCCCATGAACACAAAAGGACCAGTTCCTCCCACGGGGAACTGATCCTTCCTCTATGCTTCTATTCGTCTCACAGAACCGCCTTCCTGCAGTTCTGCCTCAAAGACCTTATGTTTATTTCCCTTCTCATCTTCGATTCTGGAAAATAAGATCTTCATCGTTTCTCTGGCCATCTCCTCGCATGGCTGGCGCATGGTGGTCAATGTCGGGTAATAATATTTACCCATCTCAATCCCATCAAAACCAGCCACAGAATAATCTTCCGGAATCCGTTTTCCTGCATCATAGATGGCTTTGCACACGCCAAATGACACATTGTCGGAAATTGCGAAAAAGGCAGTTGCAGGGATGTTCGAATCCAGAAAGCGCTTCGTGACCTGATATCCATTGGCCATGGAATAAGCATCCATCCCTTTCTCCGGATACAACACCAGCTCTGGACGGAATGGAATGTGGTTCTCCTTCAGTGCCTGGCGATAACCTTCTAAACGCATCCGTCCAATGGCGATGTCATCTTCTCTGGCCGCCACAAAAGCAATCCTCTCATGGCCCAGGCTGCAAAGATAAGAAACCATTCTTCTGGCCTCCTTCACATCATCAATGGACACAGAAGAACAGATCGCTGGGTCCACATCACGGCAAAGCCCGATGGTACAAAGCACAAATGGTGTTGTCAGCTGGCGCAATTTTTCCTCTGTGTGGCCAACGGTTCCTCCTAAGAACACGATCCCACACAGCTTCTTCTCCTTTTCCAGCTCCATAGCCACATCGATCTCATCTTCGTCCTCCTCCACATGGTGCAGAAGAAAGCTGTACTTCTTTTTTTCTACTTCATATTCCAGAATCTTGATCATCTCATGGAAGAACGGGTTCGCGATTCCTTTCATCAGGATCGCCACCGTTTTGGAGTCCTGCCGCTTTAAATTACGGGCACTGTTATTAGGAATATAATGATGCTCTGAGATCACCTGCATGATCTTTTCTTTTGTCTCCGGGTTAATGTCCGGATGATTATTGATCGCACGTGATACAGTACTCACACCAACTCCACATAATCTTGCCACATCTTTAATCGTAATTGACTCCATCCCGCCACCTCATTTTATTCACCATTCTGCAGTCTTCCGCTGATCCTGGTCATTTCCCGGATCTCCTTCAGCAATGAAGCGCTTAACTGACCCTTTGCCAGTCTCCATCTCCAGTTGGTTCCAAGGGTCGATGGATGATTGATCCTGGCACGGTTATCCAATCCCAGGTAATCCTGGATCGGAATCACACACAGATCCGATACAGACAGCATCGCCAGACGGATAAAATCCCAATGGTATTCCTTTCCTGGAATCCGGTCAATGTTCATATAATCGGTGCACATCTTTAAATCGCTCTTATCCAGTCCCGCATACCATCCGGCAATCGTTTCATTGTCATGGGTTCCTGTGTAAACAACAGAATTTTTCTCATAAGTATATGGAAGATAGTCCGATTTCTCTCTGGAATCAAATGCAAATTCCAGAACCTTCATTCCCGGAAATCCGCTGTCCGCCACCAGCTTTTTCACACTGTCGGTGATATATCCCAAGTCCTCCGCAATGATATTTAACTCGCCGAGACGTTTTTTCGCAGCCTCAAATAACGCAATGCCAGGACCTTTCTCCCAATGACCGTTTCTTGCCGTTGTATCTCCATATGGGATCGAATAATATTCATCAAATCCACGGAAATGATCGATCCGTACTACATCATATAACTCACTACAGTATGCGATCCGGCGGATCCACCAGTCAAAACCGGTCTCTCTGTGGTAATCCCAACGGTATAATGGGTTTCCCCACAACTGTCCATCTGCCGAAAATCCATCTGGCGGACAACCTGCCACTGCGGTTGGAAGATTCTCAGCGTCAAACTGGAACAGCTCCGGATTCGCCCATGCGTCTGCACTGTCAAATGCCACATAAATCGGAATATCTCCAATAATTTCAATGCCATTTATATTAGCATAATTTTTCAGTTTTTTCCACTGTTTCATAAAGACAAACTGTAAGTAAGAATAAAACTCGATCTCATAATACAGTTTTCTCCGGTAATAATCCATGGCATTGCTCCAGCGGAGACGGATATCCTCTGCCCACTCATTCCATGCCACGCCGTCAAACTGGTCCTTCACCGCCATAAACAGCGCATAATCATCCAGCCACCAGGCATTTTCTCTTCTATATGCCTCAAATTCCTGGTCTTCTCCTACATTGGCCCTCTCATATGCCTTACGGAGCAGTTTAAAACGGTTCTCATACAGTTTTCCATAATCAATGTCCTGCGGATCATCACCAAAATCGCATGTCTGACACTCTTTCCTGGTTAACAGCTTCTCCTCGATCAATTGATCCAGATCAATGAAATACGGATTGCCTGCATAGGTTGAGAAGGACTGATATGGGAAATCTCCATAGCTGGTTGGACACAGAGGAAGGATCTGCCAGTATTTCTGCCCGGCCTTCTTCAGCATATCCACAAACTGATAAGCACTTTTTGAAAATGATCCAATTCCGTACCGGGAAGGCAGGGAAAAAATTGGCATTAAAATTCCACTTGCACGCATAACACGGTGCCTCCTTTTCTTTTGTTTAACCTTTTACTGCACCTGCCACAACACCTTCGATGATATATTTCTGGCAGAATAAATAGAATGCGATGATCGGGATGATCGCAAGCACCAGAAGTGCCATCATGGAACCATAGTCTTTTGCACCATAAGATCCCATCAGATACTGAACTGCAACCGGAATGGTCTTGTATGGTGTAGAAACTCCGATCACCAGATACGGAAGCAGGTAATCGTTCCATACCCACATAGCATTTAAGATTGCCACAGTAATGGCTGTTGGCTTCAGGATCGGCATCACGATCTGGAAAAATGTCTGGATCGGCGTACACCCGTCGATCATGGCCGCTTCCTCGATCTCTAACGGAATACTCTTTACAAAACCGCAGAACATAAATACGGAAAGTCCTGCGCCAAATCCCAGATATAAGAAAATCATACCCACCGGGTTATTCAGCTTCAGCATATCAGCCAGCTTAGACATGGTAAACATGACCATCTGGAACGGAACTACCATAGAGAATACAAACAGATAGTATAACGTATTGCTCAGTCTGGTCTTGACTCTTGTGATATACCATGCGGTCATGGAGGTAAAGAGTACGATCACCAGGACAGAACCGACGGTAATGAATGCGGACCAGCCAAATGCAGCAAAGAATCCTGTTTTGCGGATACCTTCTGTATAGTTTTCCAGTCCTGCAAACATATCACCGGATGGCCAGTTAAACGGGTTGTCACTGATGTATAATTTTCCTTTAAAGGAGTTCATGATGATAAACAGGATCTCCTCCTTGATATACATTCTATTGTCTGCCTTTCCCCTTGATGTCCCTGTTTGACGTTCCGGAATCGGTTCCGGTAACGTTTCCAGTTCTTTATGTCATCATAATATCACGTTTTACCTGTCATGTCAAATGTTTTGTTGATTTTTTCTTTATTTTATTTTTATCGATGAACTCTTTTATGATATTTGTATAAAAAAAGAACTGCTGATTTACACAACAGTCCTTTTCTTTGTCTATTTTATCTCAAAAACGACACCCTGAAGGGCTTCTAATTTCACTCTTCCATCCACTGCCATACAGGTTCCTCCATTGTTCAACAGAACCTGGCAGGTTTTTCCCTTCAGTTCCGGAATCTCTACCTCTGCTGCTTCATCGCGGAAGTTTCCGATCACCAGGATATCCTGCTTCTCTCCTCTGCGGAAATATGCCATGATATCCTTCTGATCCTCCAGAACCGGCTCGGTCACGCCATAAACAATCGTATCCTCATAGCGGTCATCTCTTCTCAGCGCGATCATGCTCTTATAGAACTCATAGATGCTGCCTTCCCTGCCGATCTGGGAAGCTGCATTGATCTCCTTGTACTGTGGATTTACCATCAGCCATGGCGTTCCAGTGGTGAAACCACCGTTTTTCTCATCATTCCACTGGAATGGAGTACGTCCGTTATCACGGCTGTAATGGGAGACTACCTTCAACGCCTCCTCTTCATTTAACCCGACCTTCAGACAACGCTGATACTCGTCCCTGCTGCTGACATCATCGATTGCCTCAATGGATGGGAATGCACAGTTTTCCATGCCCAGCTCCTGTCCCTGATAGATAAACGGAAGGCCCTTCAGCATAAAATACATCATGCCCAGCAGTTTCTTACCCTTCTCATTCTGTGCATATTCCGGCAGATAATGGCTGACACCTCTTGGCTCGTCATGGTTCTCGATGATGTTGGAGAAGAAGCCGACACCCTCGCTGACCTTCTGGCTGGTAAAGCAGCACTCCTTATATTCATCCGGTGTCGGAACCTTCCAGTCATACCAGCCAAGCATCGTCTGTCCAGCTACGTTCTGACGGAAATCAAAAATAGATGTGAAATACGCATCATCACCAATAAACCGACTGATATCACTGTCATCCAGGCCAAAGACCTCTCCGACAGAAAATGCATGATGCGGTTTTGTCGTTTTCTCATGCATCTCATTTAAGAAATCCCGAAGTCCCTCCTGGCTTCCCAGGATTCCTCCTACATTGCACAATCCGTCTTCCCGGTCAGCCGGATAATCCTGGAATGGAAGAGGCTTTTTGATATTCATGATCGCATCCACACGGAATCCGGCAATCCCCTTATCCAGCCACCAGTTCATCATCTTATAGATCTCTTCCCGCAGCTTCGGATTCTCCCAGTTGAGATCCGGCTGTTTTTTGTGGAACATATGCAGATAATACCAGTCGGTGCCTTCTACATTCTCCCACACGGAACCGCCAAAATAAGAGCGCCAGTTGCATGGCAGCTTACCATCCTTTTTCTTTGCAAAATAGAAATATTGGCCATACTCACCTTCCGGGTCCTTTAATGCCTTTTGAAACCACTCGTGCTCATCGGAGCAATGGTTCACCACCAGATCCATCAGAACTGCGATATCGCGCTTCTTGGCCTCAGCTAATAACCGGTCCATATCTTCCATGGTACCAAACTTCGGATCAATACCATAATAATCTGCAATATCATATCCCTGATCCGCACACGGAGACACATAAACCGGCGAGATCCATAAAATTCCGATTCCTAAATCCTTTAAATAATCCAGTTTCTCGATAATTCCAGGGATATCTCCGATTCCATCTCCGTTAGTATCTAAAAAACTCTTCGGATAAATCTGATATGCAGTCCGATTCTGCCACCACTGTTTTTCCATTAATTGCTGCCTCCTCGTTTATAAGTTATTCTATCTGTGTTATGAATTTGTGCGAAACTATCGCACTTTTTCTAACGATTTCCGTATTTTTTCACACACACTGTATTCACTATATCAAAATTTCCGTGAAAAAAAAAGACCCAAACGCAAGTCCTAAAAATACAAAAAAGGAGGCGCACTAACATACGTCTCCCCGTTCAAAGATAAACTCAGCGATTACCATACAGCCGGTCTCGATACATTTCTCATCAAAAATATTCTCACCGTTATGGATACCCTTTCTGCTCTTCGGATTCTCACTGGTCAATGTGTGTAGGGCAATAGATCCGTCAATGGAAATATCATCCATGATTCCTTCTTTTATCATCTTTCTTCCACCACCACTTATCCACAAGATTTCCTCCTGTATCACAATCTCATATTGTACTTGTATGGTATATGATATAAGCACAAAAGCCAATGCACACAAAGGTATCCTTTATTTGCTACACCTTTGTATGCACTGGCTTTTCTTTATTTTTAATTTCGTTCAGTATAATATTTTTAATTTTTCCTGTCAAGTTCCGATATTCACTGTGATCAATTTATGCTTTAAAGGTGTAAATTGATAACATAGTAACACTGTAGGAATTCATTGTCAACAAAATTTTCCTTTCTGCTCCCATTTCACTTTCACTCCCCTCACTTCCACCAGATTCGTATGCTGTGCATTCCCCCGTGCATAGGGCGTTGGGTGCAGTGACGTCAGCACGTTCACAGACCCAGCCTGGTCGATCCCATTTTGGTCCGGACGGTACCAGGCACCCTGGGACATGGCTACGACACCGGCAGCGATGCGGTCTGTTATGTAGACCGAGATCTCCACTTTTCCACGGTCATTCCACACCAGAACTGTCTCACCCTCTTTTAAATTCCGGGCGGCAGCATCCTCCGGATTCATCCACAGGCGCTGGGGATCGATCTTGTGCATGGCTTCGTTGCTGTCGTGAATGCTGTGGCAGCGACGCTTGGTATGCCAGCCAATCAGCTGGAGCGGATATTTTTCTGCCAGCACATCATCCGGGCCTTCCGGCGGCTTCACATAGCGTGGGATGGCAGGGAAAAATTCCTTATAGTTTGTCCGGTATACCGTCTCAGAAAAGATCTCGATTTTTCCGCTCCTGGTCGGAAATGGATTTGCCTCCGGATCTTGACACTGTTTTTCAAAGGCCGGAATGATGGGCCGTTCCTGATATCGGAACAGTGCATCCTTTTTAAATATCTCATAATCCGGCAGTTCCGTTTCTGTCTCCCTCAGTTTCTCGTAGCAGTCCTGCAGCCACTGTCCTGCGGTGCGCCCTAAGGAAAATTGCGCTTTCAGCCCCAGACGGTCTGCTACCTCCACCAGCCAGTCGTATTCAAACCGTCCCTCAAAGAGCGGTTCCATCACCTGGTTGTTAAATCCCAGAAAATCACCATACTGCCACGGCATCGTAATATTTTCACACTCAAACATCGACACGCCCGGCAATAAAATATCTGCAAATTTCGCGCTGGCAGTCATAAACAGATCGCTGCATACGATAAATTCGCACTTTGATGGATCTTTCAGGATTTTTATGGTCCGGTTGATGTCCCCATGCTGGTTCACCAGGCTGTTGCCTGCCAGATTGAAGATCATCTTGATATTGGCATCCAGATGCATCTTCTCATTTAGCTTCATTTCCCGGCCAATGGGCTTGACGCCGTCCAGTTCCGTCATTTCCGTCCCGTGATCCACTGCATCAGTCCAGCAGTAGACCGGAATCATTTTCCCATAGGGATTGGGAATATTGGGAATCGATGGATTTTTGTGCTGCTTAAAATCTGCCACGCCGCTGGCCCATCCTCCGGAAATCCCCACATTGCCCGTCATACAGGCAAGCAGGATGCCTCCTCTGGCGCTCTGTTCACCATAAGCATGCCGCTGGGCTCCGTATCCCTGGATCAAAGCCGCCGGTTTCGCCGTGGCATAACGGATCGCCAGGCTCCGGATCGTTTCTTCCGGGACCCCGGTAATCTTCGATGCCCATGCCGGAGTCTTTGGAATCCCGTCTTTTTCCCCTGTCAAATACGAAAGATAACATTCTGACGGATCAATTTCCTCTGGCATATGCTCCTTATCAAATCCCACACAACAGCGGTCTAAAAATTCCCGGTCCTCCAGACCTGCTTCCACAATGGCATAGGCCATACCGTCCATCAGGGCGCTGTCAGTAGCTGGTTTTAGCGGAATCCACTCCGCTCCCAGTTTCAGGACCGTATCACTCTTTCTCGGATCGATCACAACGATGGGAATTCCCTTCTTTTTCGCCTCCAGAAGTGTATACATGGTCACACTGTCAAATTTCGTTTCATCTGGATTATGGCCCCAGAGGATGATCAGGTGGGCATTCACCCAGTCCCTTGGATCGTGGCCGCTGCAGGAAGTCCCATACATCAGGCTGGTGGCCTGGCGGATGCAGGCGGTACTGTAAGAATTGTAATAATCCAGGAATCCGCCATCCAGGTTCAATAGGCGCTTCGCCATGGTATTGCCCCGCAAAAGCCCACTGATTCCGGTAGCATAGTTGACATAACGGGAACCCGGACCGTAAGTATCCCGGATCCGGATCCATTCCTTCGCAATGATATCCACCGCTTCTTCCCAGGTGATCCGTTCAAATTTTCCTTCGCCACGCTCTCCCACTCGCTTCATGGGGTATTTCAACCGCTTTCCCTCATCCAGAAATGTCTTATGGTAGTTCATCCCCCGTACACAGGCACATAAAGGTACTGCATTTCCGGCCTCGGCCTGGGTTTCCGTCGTCAATCGTTCGATCTTGCCGTCTTTCATGTGAACATGGATCAGGCAGCGGCCACCACAGTTATTTCTTCCGGTGGTGTTAATGATGATTTCATGGGAATCCCGGTTCTGGCTGTCTGGCCTGTCTGACGTTTCCCGGTGACTCTGACCGTTTTGTAGATAATTCTGATTCCGTTTCTGTTCCATTGCGCTTTCCTTTCTATATATTCCATAGAAAATGGTTTGATCAGTCCGTAAACATGGATTTCGAGTTTTTCTTCGAGTGGATTTATTTAAATAACTCGAATAACTACATTATACCCCTCTTTGTTTATAAGGATTTTTGCTTCACAAAGTTTCATTCGAGTTTTTATTCGAGTTTTTCCAAAAATAACTCGAATAAAAACTCGAAACATTATAATTTCTCATAATAAGATTTTTTACCATGATTGTGAATCTTTAATAATCCTTCACCTCTCATTTTATCTATTACTCCTCTTGCCTGCTGCTTTGTGAATCCACACATTTCCTGAATTTTGGCAGACGTTATTCTGCTATTACTTTTATTACTTTGCAAATACTCTAAAATCATGTTTTTAGCTTTAATATATTGAATCGTCTTATCTCTGGTATATTCGACATCCGATTTCAGTGCTTCATACACTTTTGCCGTCAGCATATACTCTTTGCCAACAATCTCTATTAATCCATCATTAATTAATTCATTACATGATCTTTTTGTCTCATCTAACGATTTCTGAATCGTACCCGCCAACATGGATAATGGCTCTTTCCGGTTATCCATCAAATCTCTCAATATCATCATTTCTGCCAGTGGCATAATCCTGCTATTTTTTTCCTGAACCTCCGTAATAAATTTAATAAACTCTGTATGATCAATTGCAGTGAACTACATCGGCAATTGAATTAC
>PVML01016978.1_pt1 | contig 221137 bp, 215 predicted proteins | sample 1853371 | NCBI WGS metagenome assembly PVML01 (sample SAMN08533508, study PRJNA380276) | Human gut metagenome, whole genome shotgun sequencing project. | isolation source: participant 1, chromium library | host: Homo sapiens | collected 2017
TTGTAAAGCTTTTTTTCTGTCTTTTTTTGTTTTTTTTAAATTATTATTTATATAAGCCATTTTTTCATTCTATAATCATTACTTTTTTTATAATTGCTTAAATGAAAGCTACATTTTTCACATAATTCACATACATAATGGAAGCGGAGGTAAAGATTATGCATAAATTAAAAAAATTAATTTTACTAATATTATCTATTTCTATAGCTTCACTCTATCTCATGTTTTCTAACTCTACAGAAATAGAAGCTTCAAGTAATGATAATAATTCAATAAATTACTTAAAATTAAAAAATAAAAGTACATCCCTTTCTACTATTTATAGTGAAAAATATCAAACTCGTATACATAATCAAATTAATAAACAAAAGAAATTAAATAATTATACTTTTCAACATCCTTTATTAATAAGGAATCCATATGGAACAAATACAACAGCTGTTTATATGTATTTTAAAACCACAGAAGAATTACAAGCAAGTTACACAATTCATTGTAATAATTACGCTGATTTTTCACAAACTTTGAATTCTAATACATTAAGCGGTTATACAACAGAATATGAATATCTCTTAATTGGAGCAATTCCTAATCAAACAAATACGATTACAGTTACTCTAACAAATAAACAAGGTAAAGTTGTTGATACCTTATCATGGTCATATAATGCCCCTTCATTACAAGGCGGTGATCAATATCTTACAGTAGAATGTGATGATTCAAATACATCATCCTTATCTAACGGTCTTTATACTGTTCTTGGAAACGATGTTACTGAAGATAGTGAAGAACAAGCTTATATGAGACTTTATGATAATTACGGCATCATTCGTAGTGAAATTCCTATCGTTTCTTATAGAAGTCACCGTATTCTTTTTGAAAACAACACCATGTACTTTAGTATTTCTAGTACAAAAATAGTCGGTATGGAACAAACTGGTTATGTTTCTAAAATTTATGATACAGGTAATTATAAATTACATCATGATTACATCTTTGATAGCAACAATAATATTCTTGTTCTTGCAAGTGAAAAAGAGGCAAAAACAAGTGAAGATAAAATTATTATGATTGAAAAAGATTCTGGTAACATAACAGAACTTGTAGATCTTATTGATTTATTACCTGATTATTATTCAACAACTTCATTACCTGATGGTGCAGAAGATCTTGATTGGATGCATATCAATTCACTGTCTCTTGTTGATAAAACAAGTTTAATTATTAATTCAAGAGAAACATCCACAATTATTAAATTAGATAATATCTATTCAAATCCAACAATTGATTACATGATTGGTTCTGATAACTTTTGGCAAGAAAGTGGATATGATTCCTTACTCTTAAATAAAACAAGTGATTTTTCAATGCAAGCCGGTCAACATTGTGTCACCTATGTAGAAGATAACTCCCTACCTCAAGGTCAATATTATCTCTATCTTTATAATAATAACCTTGCGGTAAGTACAACACACCCTGATTATGATTGGAAAAGTGATTCAAATTATTCAAATGCTTACTACAACTTAAAGAAAGGAACATCTTATTACTATAAATATTTAGTAGATGAAAATAATCGTACTGTTGAACTTGTAAGTAGTATTCCTGTTGCTTATTCAGGATATGTAAGTAGTGTTCAAGAATTAGATGGAAATGTAATTATCGATAGTGGTATCGCAATGTCTTGGAGTGAATACAGTCAGGATGGAACTTTATTAAAAACATTTAAAACGACAGGTGGTAAATTCGTTTACCGCGTCTTTAAATACGATTATCTAGATTATTGGTTTCAATAATTAAAAAGGTGTAGTTTATGCTACGCCTTTTATATTCCACTTTTATAAAGAACATATTGTACAAGATTTAAAAAGAATACTTGTAACTCTTTCATACTTTTATCAAAGCTTTCTTGATTTATATTGTAGTTAAAATAAAGATGATTATCTTTAGGAGCAACTCCTATAAACCCAATTTTAGGCTTTATTTTCACATCTAAATAGTTAGCATTTTGATAAAAAACAGATCTATTTGTACAAAAATCATCATATGTTTCATGTAAACTTACAATAATAACCAAATCATCTTCTTTCAAGTGAAACTGATCAATAATTTCTTCTTCACTTCCAAGATAAACCGGTATCTCACAAGGATATCCTAAATATGTCAACGCTTTTTGACATAGTAACAATGCAAACCTATTTCCATCGCCTAATATAACAATTCTTTTACATACCATGATTTTTTTAAAAATTTGTGTTTGTATGTGAGGAAAATTATTTTTAATAACCTTTTTCATCTTTTTCATATCTACTTCCGCATGCATATATTCTTCGTACATAACATTTTTAAAATAAGAAAACTTATTAATATTAATATTTTTTAAATATCTGACCATCGAAGTCTTAGACACACCCACTTCTTCTATAAATCTATTTAATGTATAATCCTTAATATTACCTTTTAATTCCATTATTTTTTTACTAATTAAATATTCCACACTCTCTTTTGAACTACTATTTTGTATCATCATTATTTTTCCTATAATCATATTTTCATTCCTTTATATATAATTCATAGTATCTCGTTTTAATTAAATCAAATAGAAATAAAAAAACATAATGCATTTCATAATAATCATTATCCGTATCCATAGAAAAGCTGAAATCAATATATTCACTATTTATTTGAGATTTACTAAAAAGTATCTTTGTATTCTTTGTATCTAAAACAACTTCTTGAAATTTTGCATCACAACAGCCTAATAATCTTCCTGTTGCTGTAAAGAGACCAATAAGATCATTATTTTTTGGTACTAAAATTTTCCCATTATTTACTGAACTTAACAAAACCGTTTTATCAAATATTTTCATATCTACTTGAAAATCAAACAATAAATTTAAAAGTGTTGGTGACCCATAAGCTATAAATCTTTCATGTTCATTTATTTGTTTACAAATTTTATCTATTTTATCCATATTAATTAGATGATGTCTTAATTGACTCATAATTTGAATAATTTTATTTTTTTCAAAACTTTCATATCTATCTCTGATTTGTTTTAGTCTTACTATTCTTTCAAAAATAACCTCATCTTTAAACGCTGTATAATTTTTATATCCCAGTTGATTAAGATATGTTTTAAATTTAAGTTTTGATATATTTAAAATTGTTAAAATGTCTTCTAATGTATAGGTTGGTATTTTATTATAGTGTTCAAATATTTTTCTAGATATATATGTATCAATATTATCAAATTCTATATTATTAGATGCTTTTAAAATATATTCTATTTTTAAATTTGTTTTGCTCACAATAAACACCCTCCTACAACAAAAATATTATAATATAAAAAGCGGAAAAATTGAAACCATTTTCCGCCTTACTTAATTATTATCTAATTACCTTTTTAGTAGCTGTATAGGCACCTACTGCTAACAACATGATAATAGCATATGAACCAATCATTGTATTATCTCCAGTTTTAACACTTTGTTCAACTTTATTATTAACTGTTGATTCCTTTTTATCATCTACTTTATCTTCTGATTTTGACACTGTTTCCACTTTAGATTGTTTGAACAACCAATTCATTGGACTACCATCAGTATTATCATTAAGAACTTTTACCCATGACCAATGCAATAATGTACCTCCCATACCATTGCTGATTCCTACAGCTTTCATTTCATCATCTGACCATATAGATAATTTATTATTTTTATCTCCCATATTTTCCATAGCTTTGTACATAGCTTTTGAACTATCTACATTGCATGTTGGATCATTTTCAGCATGCGTATAATAAATTGGAACATCTAATAATTTTTGAGTATCAATTTTTTTAGAAACCATCGATTGTGTACTTTCATCCCAAGTATATACATTTCCTTGGAATGCTTCTTCAAAATTCGAAACAATTGTATCAAAAGGATCTTTTTCTCTACCTAATGCTGCAAATGTTTGATTATGTACAGGAACAATTGGATCCATTGAGCAACAAGCTATAGCTCCAGCAAATATTTCAGGATATTGCATTAAAAATCTCATTGTTGCTCCTCCTCCACTAGAAGCACCTGCAACATATACTTGATTTTTATTCACATTTCCATCATTAATTAGATTTTTAATCAATTGTGCTTGTAACGCATTGTTTTGGTCAATTAATTTTTTCTTATCTTCATTTTCTGCAGCACCATAGCTATAATTTTCATTTCCAACTTGCATTTGTAATACTGCAACATCATAACCAGCATCTACCCAACCAGTTAATCCTTTATTCGCTACAAGAGTATCTTCTAAATTACCATTGTATTCTCCACCACCATGATTCCATACAACAAGTGGTACATTTTTCTTAACTGATCCATCCGCATTTTTTGGTAAATACAACGCATATTCACGTGTTAATCCAGCATAAGTAAATGTCTTTCTTTCTGTATCATCTAAGACTTTAGTTTTAACTGTTGTTACATCACTTGCCTTAAAAGATAATGCATCATTAGTTAAACATTTAACTTCCCAATCCAATCTTTGAAATGACCAATCTGTTTTATAGATTCCAGCATAACAAAATGGATTCACTGTCATTTCTAACTTATTTCCTGATACACTTAATTCAATCCCATCATCTTGATAAGCTTCTGCCCAAGATCCTGTATTTACATCAAATGGAACAGTGCTTGAATTATTAATAATATCAAAATCTGCTGCTGTTAAATTTTGTATAATACTTTCATCACTTACCTCAATTTCAAATGAAGATACTTCTCTTTGTCCATCTCCAACTTGTGTGTTTGCAACAATAGAACTAACTGTTGGACTAGTAGCATAAACAGGCATACAAAGCATCGATAACGATAACGCTGCACCTAAGGATGCTGCTATTATTTTTTTACTTTTCATATTCTTTTCCTCCCTTTCGCACTTTCATACTATCACCTCCGCTTACTGTAAGCGATTACAATATTATATCTATTGTTTCTTGTTTTTTTACTACATATTAATATTTTGTGTTTGGTATTTTTTTATGGTACTTTTTAAATCCTATTTTTACTATTATTTTTAGTTATAGCAGATTGCTATTTAGGTATTGTACTTTTATAATATTATCGATTAAAGTAAACTTGGGGGGAGATTTATCATGAAAAAAATACTCTATTTAATGAGACATGGACAGACTTTGTTCAATCTACAACATAAAATACAAGGTTGGTGTGATGCACCTCTTACACCTTTAGGAATTAAACAAGCACAAATGGCAAAAGAATACTTTACAAATATTACTCTTGATCACGCTTATGCTTCTACTTCTGAAAGAGCATCGGATACTTTAGAAATCATTACAGATATGCCTTATACAAGATTAAAAGGTTTAAAAGAATGGAATTTTGGTGCTTTTGAAGGAAAGGATGAATGTTTAAATCCTAAACTACCTTATGGGGATTTCTTTAAACAATTCGGTGGTGAAGGTGAACTTGAACTTAGAGAACGTATGAATAAAACATTAACTGAAATCATGGGTAAGAATGATCATCAAGTTGTTTTAGCAGTTTCTCACGGTGCAGCTTGCGCCCAATTCTATCGTGCATGGGAAGAACATGCAAAAGTAAAGAAAACGGAAAGATTTTATAATTGTTGTATTCAAAAATATGAATATGAAAATGGCATCTTTACTCTTGTTGAAATTTTTAATCGTAACATTACAGAATAGGAGAGAAATATGGATTCGACAAAACGTAAATCATTTAATGCAAATGTTGATTTGATTCATGGACCAATCTTTAAATCACTCATCATCTTTGCATTACCACTATTTATATCAAATATCTTCCAACAACTTTATAATACTGTTGATACAATGATTGTTGGAAACTTTTTAGGAGACGCTTCTTTAGCAGCCATTGGATCATGTACCTCTATTTATGACTTGCTTGTAGGTTTTGCCTTAGGTATTGGAAATGGTCTTGCTATTGTTACTGCAAGAAGTTTTGGCTCTAAAGATGAAAAATTATTGAAGAAATCAGTTGCTAGTTCTTTAGTCATTGGAATCGTTGTTTCAATTGGACTAACACTTATTAGTTTAATTTTCTTACAACCACTTCTTCATTTATTAAATACACCTACAAACATTATTGATGAAGCTTATAGTTATATTTTCTTTATTGTTTTATTTATTATTGTTATGTTTGCTTATAACTTATGTGCTGGATTAATGAGAGCCATTGGTAATAGTGTTATGCCCCTCGTTTTCTTAGTTGTTTCATCTGTTTTAAATATTATTTTAGATTTAGTTTTTATTACTCAATTAAATATGGGAGTTCAAGGAGCTGCAGTCGCAACTGTTATTTCTCAAGGAACTTCCGTTATTTTGTGTATCATTTATATGTTTAAAAAGACACCTTTATTACTTCCTAAAAAAGAACATTTTGAAGTTGATAAAGATCTTTATAAAGAATTATTAGGACAAGGATTCTCAATGGGATTTATGAGTTGTATTGTTTCTGCTGGTTCTGTCATCTTACAATATGGTATTAATAACTTAGGTTATTTAATTATTGCTGGACATACTGCTGCAAGAAAACTTTATATGTTCTTTAATATGCCTTTTACAGCGATGGCTCTTGCTATTTCAACTTTTGTTTCTCAAAATAAAGGGGCTAATCAAAAAAATAGAATTAAAAAAGCACTTCGTTATGCTTATATCTATGACATTATTGGTGCAGCTATTGTAACTTGTATTATCTTATTATTTGGTTCTTCTTTAGTGAAATTAATATCTGGTTCAAGTAAAGAAGTTGTTTTACATAATGGGACACTTTATCTTACAATTGTTGGACCTTTCTATGCCGTGCTTGGAATATTGATGCAAACACGTTATGCACTTCAAGGAATTGGTCAAAAACTTCTTCCTTTAATTTCAAGTGTGATTGAATTCTTTGGAAAGATTATCTTTGTTATCTTCTTAATTCCACGTTTTCAATATATGGCTGTTATCTTCTGTGAACCGGTTATCTGGTGTGTAATGACAGTTCAACTTGTTTATTCTTTCTATCATAATCCTTATATTAAAAATAATTAAAAAAATTGGACGGTGCCAAAGCATCGTCCTTTTATTATATTAAATTTCTTCACCGTTAGATTCACAAACTTTTTTATACCAATAGAATGAATCTTTTTTGCTTCTAGAGAAATCTCCAGTTCCATCATCATGTCTATCTACATAAATGAATCCATAACGTTTTGCATATTGTCCTGTTCCAGCTGATACTAAATCAATTGGTCCCCAAGTAGTATATCCAATTAATGGTACACCATCTTCAATAGATTCTTTCATTGCATGGATATGTCCTTTGAAGTAATCTATACGATAATCATCATGAATTGATCCATCTTCTTCTACTGTATCAAATGCTCCAAAACCATTTTCTACAATCATTAATGGAGTATGTGGATAACGATCATGTAATAAGTTTAATGTATATCTTAAACCATCTGGATCGATTTGCCATCCCCAGTCAGATGCTTTTAAGTATGGGTTTTTAGCACCTTTTGACATATTACCTGCAGTAGTTTCAGCATTTTCATCAACAGTTACACAATTTGACATGTAATATGAGAATGTATAGAAATCAACTGTACCTTCTTTAATAATCTTCTTATCTTCTTCTGTAATATAAGAAGTATCAATATTATGTTCTTTAAAATATCTAAAGATAAATGATGGATATTCACCACGTACTTGAACATCTCCACAGAAGTTATTTTTAAAGTTATCTTCATCAAAAGCAGCTAAGATATCTTTAGGATTTGGTGTAAGTGGATATAAAGTTGTATGAGCAATCATATTACCAATCATGAAATCAGGATTGATTTTATGACCTTCAATAACAGTTTTAGCACTTGCTACAAATTCATTGTGTAATGCTTCAAACATAATTTGTTCATTTGATTTTAATTCATTTAATGGAATTCTATGATCTGCATTAACATCTTCTGGATCCATTAATCCAAGTCCATAAAGGTTACCAATTCCACCTTCACCCATACATGCAATATTAATTTCGTTGAATGTTAACCAATATTTAACTTTATCTTTGTAACGTTTCATACATGTTGTAGCGTATTTCACAAACATATCGATTACTCTACGATCAGAGAAACCATTGTATTTTGTAACAATATTCCATGGAATTTCATAATGACATAAAGTAACTAATGGTTCCATACCATGTTTATGACATTCATCAAATACTTTGTCATAGAAAGCTAACCCCGCTTCATTAGGTTCTTCATCATCACCATTTGGGAAAATACGTCCCCAGTTGATAGATAATCTAAATACTTTCCATCCCATTTCAGCAAATAAAGCAATGTCTTCTTTATAATGATGATAGAAATCTACCGCTTCATGACTAGGATAAAAAGCTTCTGGATCTGTTTTTGGTAAGAATGTTCTTGGTGTATTAACATCTCCACCTAATAACATATCTGGTACCGATAAACCTTTACCGTCTTCTAAATATGCACCTTCACATTGGTTGGCAGCTACTGCTCCACCCCATAAAAACCCTTTAGGAAATCCCATTTTCATTACCTCCTTGTTTCCATTTGATTTTTCTATAAACATTATAAAGGAAAATCATTTAAATTTCTTTCATAATATGAAAAAACTATTCAACATTTTCCCACCAATGTTCTTGATAAGTTTCTATATGACTATAATCGACAATTTCCCCAATCTTTGGTGTCGCCACATTTAAGTTTTCTTTTTGTGATCTTGTGGTAATTTGTTTAATTGGATCATCCCAAGCATGATTACAAATACAAAAAGCACCCCAATGAACAGGAACTGTCCATTTAGCATGTAGGTCTTTCATTGCTTGAATACCATCTTTTGGTAACATATGAATGTTAGACCAGGACTTATCATATTGTCCATCTTCAATCATTAATAAATCAATGTCACCAAACTTTTCATAAACTTCCTTGAAATGATTTCCATAACCGGTATCCCCCGTAAAATAAGTTGTATATTTATTATTTTTAAAAACATAGCCACTCCATAATGTTGTATTATTTTTCCAAGGAACACGCCCAGTAAAATGTCTTCCTGGTGTTGAGATAATTGTTAGTCCGTCTATTTTTACTTCATCCCACCAATTCATGACATGAATCTTATTTTCATCAATTCCCCAACGAAGTAAATGTTTTTCTACTCCTAAAGGAACACAATACTCTTTGACTTTTTTATCTATTTGTTTAATTGTTTGATAATCTAAATGATCATAGTGATCATGAGAAATGGCAAGAACATCAATACTTGGCACATTTTCTATATCTATTGATAATTTAGTAAAACGTTTTGGTCCAATAAAAGGAACCGGTGATGTATAATTTGAAAAAACAGGATCCATTAATACGTTCTTTCCTTCTATTTGAAGTAATGAACTTGAATGTCCAAACCAAATCCATTTAAGTTCATCGTTCTTCGCTTTTTCTATTTTCTTTAACTGATGAACAGGTATTTCACCTTTAGGAACCTTTTCTTCATTTTTATATTCACTCTTTTGTCCTGTCATCAGTTGAATTTCAGGATTTCCATGAAATATTCCTTTTTTATATAAAGAGTTTCTTGTTTTATAATTCTTCTCACCTTCCTTATTAACATTTCCTCCTAAACTAGGCCAAAACTTAATAAACAACAAAGCAATAACTCCAATACATAAAATTACAATTCCAATTATTTTTAATACTTTCTTTATCATTTTTTACTCCATATAAAGTGTAACAATTACACTTCCTTTCCCTAATGCTTCTTTTAGATGTGTTGTATCTTTAATATGACCTAACTTTGTAAAATCCCATGTATTTTGGTTATAATAAAGACACAACTTATTACCTAAATATAAAATAATATCTCCCTCTTTTGCTGTTAAAGTTTTATCATTACGAGGTAAAGTAGTTCCTAAATCTCCTACTTTTTCAAAGTTTCCATAATCATCTAAAGATAGTATTCTTTTTTCTTTAGAAACATATTCCTTAAATGCTTTTGCACTTGTATTATTTTCTAACTCAATTTCAAATGTATATTCGTTAACTTCTAATCTCATTTTTTTCTCCTTATCTTCATTAAAATTTATAAAAAGAAAGAATCCCATTATTCCTAATAAAATAAATAGTATTATTTTCTTCATTATAAATTTCCTCCAGTTGAATATTATTATATTCTATGATAAATTAATAGTAATACCTAAACTTAACTTTAGGTCAAGAGGAGGAACTAAAAATGTATTCTATTGGTGAAATATCAAAAATGTTTGACTTACCTATTTCTACATTACGTTACTATGATAAAGAAGGTTTATTTCCTCATTTAAAAAGAGTAAATGGGGTAAGAAAATTTAGTGAAAATGAAATAGAAACCTTACGTGTAATTGATTGTTTAAAAAGATCTGGTTTAGAAATCAAAGATATTAAAGAATATATGAACCTATGTTCTTTAGGAAATTCTACTTTAAAACAAAGAAAAGAAATCTTTGTTAAACAAAAAGAAGAAGTATTACAAGAGATGGAAAAACTTCAAAAAGTACTTTCAATGCTTAATTATAAATGCTGGTATTATGATCAAGCTATTGAAAAAGAAGATGAAGGTTATGTTCAAGCTCTTTCTTTTGAACAACTTCCACCACAAATTCAACAATACTATCAACATAGTCATGAGGATTGTTAGAGATGAAAAAGAAAATATTAATGACACTATCCATCATTTTAATTCTTTGTGTGGGTTGTTTTGGCATCTATGTCAATGATTATTATCATGCACAAGATGATGCCCTAGAGATCTTAAATCATAAAAATGTTAAAAAAGTAAATTCAAATCTTATTGCATTAACTTCTGAAAAGAAAAGTGATGTAGGTATTATCTTTTATCCAGGAGCTAAAGTAGAAAATACAGCTTATTTACCTTTATTAAAACATTTAACAAGCAACAGCTATAACTGTTACTTATTAAAGATGCCTTTTAATATGGCCATCTTTAATAAAAATGCGGCTAATAAAATTATTGAGCAATATCCAAATATAAAACATTGGTACATATGTGGTCATTCAATGGGTGGAGCCATGGCTTCTTCCTATGTTTCTAAAAATAAAGATAAAGTAGATGGTTTAATTCTATTAGGTTCTTATATTTATGGAGATGTATCAGATAAAGATACACTTACTATTTATGGTTCTTTAAATACAAGTGTTAAAAAGAAAATTGATTATAAAAGAAATATCGTTGTCATCAAAGGTGGAAATCATGCAAACTTTGGTAACTATGGTCATCAAAAAGGTGATGCTAAAGCAACTATTTCACGTAAAGAGCAACAAAATCAAACTGTAAAAGCTATCAATAATTTCATTGAAAAACGGCTGAATTAATTTTCAGTCGTTTTTACATAATCATTTAAATGAATACCATTTTTTAAAGCTTCAATGACATGAGCCTTATCGATAACATTTTCTACCTTTTCATCAAGTATTGTTCCAATAAAACGTGCATTATCATCAAGAGTAATAGGCCAATAAAAATAGAAATGATTGCCATCTTTAAATTCAAAACGATAATCAAGTACATACCAATCTTTAGCTATTGGTGTTCCATAACTTTCATAACGATGATTTAAAATCAATTCAACACTTTTTATATCTTCATACTTATACTCTTTCATAAACTTATCTTCTCTGCTTAATAGAACCGCATAGAAATATTTCACATTATCAATAAAATTATTAAACTTATAATAACGAATACCATCACTTAAAAATTCAACAGATTGATTCATTGTTTGATCTAATGGCATATGTAAATAAAGTTGTGAAAATTGAAAATCAGATGCTAAAAATATATTTATAAATACAAATGAAATAATAGTTACAGAAAGTATCCTTGTTAGAAAACTTTCTTCAATAACTGCACTAAAAAATAGAACAATTAAAAATGTTGGTATAAATTTATATAAGAATTTTCTTATGGCAAGTTTCTTTGTAAGTCTTCTTCCAAGAGATACAGTATCTGTTGTTTTTTGATAACCTAATTTATAATTCTTAGCTTCTCTTTGGATTTGTTGTAAAGCCGGTAACATTGGTAAATCTTTACTTACGTACATTTCTATATTTTCTTTTACTTCTTCTAAGCTTTTAATTTGTTTTTCTAAATGAATCTGATTGATTTCTAAACATTCTTTAAAATCTAATTCATTATTTAAGATTGCTTTAACATCATCAATTGAAATATTTAAGTTTCTTAAAAACTTAACCATTATTAATTTTTGTAAATCTTCTTGGCTATAACTACGATACCCATTATCATCTCTTTGTGGTGTAATAATTCCTTCTTTTTCATAATAGAAGATTGTATGTTTTGAAATTCCTAATTCCTTTTCTAATTCGTGTGTTTTCATATATAACACCCCTTCCTTAACTTCATCTAACACTATAGAGTGGCTTTATAGTCAAGGCTTTTTATCAAATTTAGAGTGAATTGTTAGAAATCCTGGTTGATATTTATTTTCTTGAACATAAATCCAATGATTTTTTAAATAACCATTAATAACTTCTAAAATCTTATCTGTAGGATAGCTTTTACCTTCTTGTCTAAGTTCTAAACCACAACATGTACATCCACCTACACCATGAATTGAATATTCTATATTATTTTCTTTAAGTAACTGATTGATTTCTAGAATCATTTTAAAATTAACAACATTATTCATAGTCATCTCTCCTTTACTTTATTATAAACAAAAAGGAAGAACGAATCTTCCTTTATAAACACATTTTATAAATATTCAAACAATCTTTTTGACTTAATGATCGATAAGCTCTTGGTAAAGAATCTTGACCATAACATGCCTTAACTTTTAATTCATCAAATTTTTCATCTGTAATATTCATTTCACTAAGTGTTGTAGGTAAATGAAGTTCATCTTTGATGAAGTTTTGTAAAGCTTCAATTCCTGCTTTTGCATTAGCCATGTCATCACCTTGATCTTGAATACCCATCACATTTAAACCAAAACGAGCAAAATCTGCAACAACAGTTTCATCTTTGTTTAATAAATAAGTCATCCATTTAGGAGTAATGATAGCAAGTGCTAAACCATGCGTCATATCATATGTTGATGAGAATTGTTCAAGAGCATGAAGTTGAGCTTGTGTTTTATAACCTGATGTACAAAAACTATTTAATGCCCATGAAGCAGCCCATAACATAGTTGCTCTCGCTGCATAGTTTTCTGGTTCTTTGATAGCTATTGGTAATTGTTCTCTTACTGTTCTTAATAATGTTTGAACAACATTGAATTGTAATGGGTATTTATCGCTATTAACAAAATAGTTCATATCGAATAAGTGAGCCATGATATCAAATCCCCCACATGCTGTTTGTTTAGCTGAAACACTAAATGTATTTGTTGGATCAAGGAAAGCTGCTTTAGGTCTTAAGATATCCCCATTAATACCACTTTTAACTCCTTTTTCAACATTGGCAATTACACATGATTTATCCATTTCACTTCCTGTTGAAGCAATTGTAGGCATTGCTAGTACGGGTAAGGCATTATTCCATGCTACTTTCTTTTCTACTAAATCCCAAATATTATCTGTATCAGCAAGTGTTAAAGCCGCAATGGCTTTAGAAGCATCGATTGTTGAACCACCACCAATACCAAGAATGGATGTAATATGATTATCTTTACAAATTTTTGCTCCTTTATTAACTGTTGTATGTCTTGGATTTGGTTCAACGCCTGCAAGTTCATAAACTTCAATATTATTTTCTTTAAGTTCTTTTATAACTTTGTCATAAAGCCCTATTTTTTTAATTGAACCTCCTCCATAAACAACAAGTACACTTTTACCATATTTTAATACTTCTTCATGTAAATGACCTAATTGGTCTTTACCAAAATAAACTTTTGTTGTGTTTTGAAATTGAAAATCATTCATCTTATTTTCCTCCTTCTGGTTTTAAAGGCCCATAGTAATAAGAAGATGTTGCTCCACCATCCATTAAAAATGTTGACCCTGTAATAAATGCTCCTTTATCACTCATTAATAATTCAGCTACATTTGCAACTTCATCCGCAGTTCCTGGTCTACCTGCTGGACATTTAGCAAACATATTTTTATAGAAATCTCCCCTTGGTCCATTAAATTCATCAATTGCAAGCGGTGTTACAATAATACCTGGGGCAATGGCATTGATTCTTGCTTTTCTTTGTCCCCATTTAACAGATTCAGCCATTACACGTTTTTCATTACATCTTTTTGCTAATTGATAAGCATGCAATGTATCTTGAATATTTTCTGATTGTAAGATTTCCAAGTCTAATAATTCTTCAGTTGGTGTACATGCAAGTTGTTCATCTTCTAAAGCTGTAAGTTGTTCCATACGCCAACCTGATTGACTTGAAATTGTTACACCAACGCCACCTTCTGAAATTACTTTTCCTACTTCTTCTAATAAAACAGCTGTTCCATAAAGATCCACTTTTAAAATAGCCTCAATTGGTGCTTGGGAAGGTGAAACCCCTGCGCCATTGACAAGCATTTTAATAGGTCCATAACTTTTAGCCATATCAATCATTTTTAAAATATCTTGTCTACTTGATAAATCCATTTCTATAACTTCAACATCAAATCCTGCATCCACCATTGTCTTTTGAATATTTTTTGCGTTTTCAATATTTTTATCACCTAAAATAATTTTCTTACCGGCACCCATTCTTCTAGCAATCGCCATACTGATTTGACCAGCACCAACAACAATCATGACATCTTTCATTATTCTTTACCTGCCTTTTCTATACAATCAATGGCATTTATACTTCTTGGATATCCTACAAAAGGAACATTTTGAGAAACAATTTTAATTAAGAAATCTTGATCATTCCCTAAACGTATATTTGCTTTTGTATGAGCAATCGCTTGTGGCTTGCATCCACCTTGTGCATATAGGAAACAGAAAGTAATCATTTCTCTTTGTTTATAATCAAGTCCACCTCTTGTATAGTAATCTCCAAAACAGTTATCTGTTAGCCATTTACGAATATGCACTGTTTTAGAATCACCACTTGTGGCATATCCTTTCATTTCTTCACCAAAGATTGCTACTTGTGCTTGCTCTCCTTTTTCTAAACGATTGGTATTAGGATCATTTTGATTTTCTAAAGGAAGTTTTAATCCTAAAGTATCTTCAATAAAACAATTAACTGCTTTTAAGAAAGGGAAAACTCTACCAATTCCCAAATAAGCTACAGCTTGATAAACAATTTCTTTCATTTCTACAGGAGTAACTCCAAAATTATAAGCAGCTTTTAACATACCTTTAAATTCATCAATTCCTTGACATCCTAGTAAAACAGCAAGAATTGAAATAAATCTTGTTTTATCATCTATATCATCTTGATTAACGACTTCATCAAAAGCGAAGTTATCAAAAGCTTCAATAAATTCAGGATCTGTTCTTAAAAAATCTGAAACATATCCTGGAAACATTTTTTCATGATAATTTTTTGCGTTATCTGTCATTTTATTTTTCTCCTAATCCTCTTTCTAATTGTTGTCTACATCCATCAACATGACTTCCATGAATACTTAAGCCTTTATGAAGGATACTATTTGGACAAAGTTTCTTTAAATCACTTTCACTTCTTCCCATACCACTTCCTTCATGGCTACAAATCGGATAAATATGTTTATTCGTAAAGTCATAGCTTTCTAAGAAATTCATGACAATTGTAGGCATTGTTGACCACCAATTTGGATATCCTAAATAAATCGTATCGTATTCTTCAATACTTTCTAATGGATCTAATATTTGTGGACGAGCATTGTTTTTAAGTTCTTCACTTGCACGCTTTGTACATTCATGATAATCAAATGGATAAGTATCTACCTCTTTGATTTCATAAATATCTGCATCGATCATCTCTTTTAATGTTTCCGCAATAACTTGAACATTTCCTTTTTCTAAATTAACAATATTTCCCGAGAAATAATTTTCTTTATTATGTGAAAAATAAACAATTAAACTTTTACTCATTGATTTTTATCTCCTTTGCCATGTTATATGCTTTTTCTATTGAATCTGTTTTTTCAATATCATCTTTATCTCCTGTTTGAAAACCTAAAATAGAATCAACAAAACGATTGCCACCTACTCTTAAACAATCAATATATTTTTGAAACGTTTCTTTAATAATTCTAAAATAACTTTCATCAGGAGCTAATCCTGTAGAAAGTAAATAAAAATCTTTATCATGAATTGTTTTTTCTATCGCAAATGTACGATCAAGCAACAATTTCATAGAAGCATTGAATGTATAAAAATAAACCGGTGAAGCAAAGACAATAACTTTTGCTTCTAACATCTTTTCATAAATTTCTTGCATGTCATCTTTTTGTACACATTGATTTGTCTTTTGACAAATATTACATCCTAAACAAGATTTAATATTTTGATAATTGACATAAATCTTTTCTGTGCTATATCCATTTTCTTCTACACCTTTAATAAAAGCATTCGCTAATCGATCTGTATTCCCATTCTTTCTTGGACTACTCATTAAAACAAGAACTTGTGCTATAATTACTCACTCCTTTTTCCACTTATATGATAAAAAAAAGAAGGAATTGAAACAATTTCAATTCCTAATCATCTTTATAAGTTTTACTTATTTAATATTTCTTTATACATCTTTACAAATTCTTCTATATAATAATTGGTTTTATCTTTAGGCCAACAAGCAAAATAATTTCTTTGAATTGGATTACCTTTATAAGATAATTCAATTCTTTCAATTCCTGACATAGGCTTATCTAAATAACCGATTTGATCAATGGGTAAATAACCCCTTTGACTGGCAACCATTAGACGGGCTTGTTCTAAAGAATCTGCATAAAGAAAACGATGCGAAAGATTTAATGACTTTTCATAAAATTCTCTTTCTGAATCTTCTCTCTCTTTAGAAACAACGATAATACAAGACATATTCTTTAAATCATCTGTACTAATAACTTCTTTTTTAGATAATGGAGAAAGTGTTGAGATTTCAATAAAAGAAACACTTTCTTTTAAGTTTTCATTATAATAATCTTTATTAAACGTTCTTCTTTGTTCACTTATTTTCATATCAATACGATGATCAACTAATAGTTCAAACAATTCCTCATGTGTACCACTGACTACTGAAATATTAACTTCTGGATAAATTCTTTTAAATTCAACAATTGTTTCTAATAATTCATTGGTACTAAAATTTTTAGGATAACCTATTGTTAGGTTTAATTCTTGATCTTCTCCTCGACGAATTGTTTCTTCTTTAAAATCTTCAATTTCATCAAGAAGTACTTTTCCATGACGATAAAAATATTCTCCTGCCGCTGTTAAAGAAAATTGTCTTTTACTTCTTTCAAATAAACGTACCCCTAATTCCTTTTCTAGAGCTTTGATTTGTTGGGAAATAGCTGATTGTGAAATAAAACATTGTTCAGCTGCTTCTGTAAAACTATGTAAATCAACAACTGTGATAAAATATTTCATTTGTTTAAGTAACATGGATTTCACCTCTTTTTATATTTTACTGTATTTTTAAGTTCTCTGCACAAAAATTTGTTATAATTTAGAAAAGGAGTGGGAATATGAAAAAAATAATCACAGTATTACTATCTTGTATAATGCTTATAAGCTTAACAGGATGTGCCATGTTTGAATCAAAGATCAACGATATTAAAGGAAACCTCGTTGGTAATGGTTATACCATTGATACCTTTGATAACTATGGAAAAAGAGTTATGACAACAACAGGAGATAAAATAAATATTCAAGGCAATCCTGTAGAAACAACTTCTTATGATAGTGATGGAAGTATTATTACAGGATATGAATTATCTTCAGTTATTACCATTACCATTGATGGTCAAGAAATTGAATCTTGTGGAGATACATGTATCTTTACTCAAAAAGGATTAGAACCAAATGTTGATTTTACTCAAGAAGACATAGAAAGTAATGATAATGGAAAACTTTCAAATAATACATATATTGCTAATATTATTAATAAATATAAAAACTACTTTGGTAAATCAAGAGTGGTTGTGATTAAATCTCAATTAGGGCAACCAATTACGGCTTATTCAGGGGATAAGGTTTATTGGACTGTTCCTAAAAAATTACCGAAGATGACAAAATTAATGATTGATGGTAAAGCTCTTTATATTCATCGTGCAAATTATCAAATCATTGATACAGCTTTGTTAAACTAAAAGACGGCATTGCCGTCTTTTACATTGTAAATAAACTTAAGATATCTTCTTTAGACATTTGTGATAATCCACCACTATTATTTTCTACAAACATATCCGCTAATTCTTTTTTACGTTTTTGCATTTCAATAATCTTTTCTTCTACACTATCTTTCATCACAAGATTAAATACTTGAACATTACTCTTTTGACCAATACGATAAGCACGATCCGTTGCTTGATTTTGCGCTGATACATTCCACCATGGGTCATAATGAATAACATTTTCAGCCGATGTTAAGTTAAGACCTGTACCTCCTGCTTTTAAAGAAATTAAGAATAATGTTGTATCATCTTTTTGGAATCTTGAAACAAGTTCTCTTCTTTCTTCCTTATTTGTACTTCCTGTAAGCATATAATATGTAATACCAGCTTTTTGACATTCCTCAGCAATTAAACCCAAAGCGGAAGTAAATGAAGAAAAGAGAAGTACTTTTTGTTTATTTTCTTGCATTGTTTTAATAAGTTCCATACAGGCTTTAAGCTTCGATGATGGTTGATCGATATTATCATAAACAAGACGTGGTTCTAGACATAATTGTCTTAGTCTTGTAAGCATTTTTAAAATTTGCATCTTATCTGAACCTTCTATGTCATAAAGTTGTTGAAGTTCTTCATTGACTTTAGCAAGATTTGCAACATAGATTTTTTCTTCTTCATCACTAAATGGAAGAATCATATTTTGTTCTATTTTATCTGGTAATTCTTTTAATACTTCTTTTTTATTTCTTCTTAAGATAAATGGTGTTACTAGTTTTTTAAGCTGTTTTGTTTTTTCTTCGTCATTATTTTTAACAATACTTGATTCATACTGTTTTTGGAAATAATGGTAATTGAATAAGTATTGTGGCATTAAGAAATCAAAAATAGACCATAATTCTGCTAAACTATTTTCAATTGGTGTTCCCGTTAAAGCAAGTTTATGTCTTGTTTTTAAAGTTTTAACCGATTGTGCATTCTTTGTCTTTTGATTTTTAATATATTGAGCTTCATCTAAAATCACATATTCAAATTCAATATCTTGATACAATTCAAAATCTCTTCTTATATAATCATAAGATGTTACATATAAACCTTGTTTAATCTCTTTTATTAATTCTTTTCTTAAAGCCCCATTACCTGTAATACATGTGACTGGTAACTGTTTAGAAAACTTATGCACTTCATCTTCCCAGTTATAAATAAGTGAAGATGGACATACAACAAGACTCGGTCTATTAGTTTCTAATGAATCTAATAAAGTGATAATTTGTAATGTTTTACCTAACCCCATATCATCAGCAAGAATACCATTAAAACCATAATCTTTTAACGTATGAAGCCATACATATCCTTCTTTTTGATAATCTCTTAAGATTTTTTCATAATTTTGAGGTACTGGATACTCTTTTTGCGTTGCTGATTTAAATCTATCTAGTGTTTCTACAAAGGATTCTTCACGATCAAGTTCTACATATTCAAAATCATTTTCTTCATCAATTGCGAGCATTCTCTGTTTATTCATTGAAAACTCACCATTATCAATATCTTTAACATCAACATGATAAGCATCCATAAATTCACTTAATTCTTCTAAATCAGGTGAATCTAAATAAAGCAGTTCGCCATTTTTTAAACGATAGAATTTCTTTTTACGACGATATTGATTTAAGACATCTTGTAATTCTTTCTTTGGTATTTCATGTGATGAAATATCAAATTTTAAAAGATTGTTTTCAACACTAACTCCAACATGTAAGTTATAAGAAATCTTCTTACCTACTCTTTTTAATGCTTCTGATACATAAACATCTCCATATTGTTTTAAATAATCTAATCCTTCAAAGATGAATTCATAAGTTGTTTGGCTATTCATATCAAAATAAGCACGATGCTTATTTTCATCTATAGAAGAAGCATATTGTTCAATATATTTTTCAACAATATCTTGTTGATAAGTTGTAATAATATTATCATTAAAGCCATAAACACGATTTTGATTTTCATCAACATAAACTGGTTGAAAATAAATCATTTGATTATCATCAATATCTCCATAGATTTTTATTTCATCATATGTAGGCATATCATTTTGGGTTTCATCAAACACTTCAAAATAAGAAAGAATTGGTAATAAAACATATTTATAGAAGTCTTGATATTGTTCCTCTAAAATAATCAACTGTCCCTCATTATCTAAAATACTGCTTAAAAAGCGACAAACATTTCCTTCCTCATCAAAAGTCATACGATTCATATAAAACTCACCATTATTCATTCCATAACAATAACCATGTTTATCCCCAATATAAATTGGGTCTACTCCAGTTACTCTTACAATATAATACTCATCTTCTTTTTGGATATATAAACGTAAATTACATTCCATTTCACCTAAAGAAAAGATTTCTTTATTCGCATCATAAAATTCATCAAATAAACGAGAATCTATTGTTATACTTCTTTTAATAGGTTCATAATAGTAAGGATATTCTTCCATATCATGATGACGAATGATCAGTGCTTTTTTCATTAAATCAATTTGTTTTAAAGCATCATCTGTAAAGCTTTTTTCACTGTGGACAAATTTTAAAGCTTTTCCATATTTATAATTTTCTTGATTTTGAATTCTATCTATAAAATCAGCAATATTTTTTAATACATATTTCTTTTCATTTCCAATTTTATACTCGAGTACTATTTTATCTCCATTTAGATAAACATTCGGTGTTAAATCATATTTTTCTTGATTGATTGAAAGGCGTAAGTCTGTTTGATATTGGCTTTTATTAAAATCAATAAGCTTTGTAGACATAGAAGCCATTTGTCTTAATTGTGCTTTTCTTCTTTGTCTTTGATTTTCCTTTTCTATTTCTTTGATTTTTTGTAATTTATCACTTTGATAATCAAAAGGGAGTTCATTGATTTCTAATTCATTAAGTTTTAAAATTACTGCACCTAAATGACCACACATTGAATCTTGATCATTAAATGGACATGAACATTCATAAGAAATCACTTGATTATCTTTAATATCTAATGAACATTTTTGGGGATGATTAAATACCGAAACGACAGCATCTATATGATAAACATCTTCATTAGCTGTAACATGTATGCTTTCTACATTATCATAGTGATGATATTTTCTAGCAATTTCTAAGTTATTTTTACTTTTTACAACATTTGAATTAATATTGAATTTCAATTTCATCACCTTCCTTTAAACATGCATCTAACATTTCATGTAGTTTCTTTTTTCTTGGATATTCTTTTTTCAACATATCTACTAACTCTAGTTTAGACATTTCATCTAACTCATGAAATAAGTCATAAATATAATCTCTTAAATAATAATTTCTTATTCCTTGATTTATATAATCTTTTAAGCATTCAACATATACCATTAAATACATTTCTAAACTGTATTCTTTTATCATTCCTTTTAGTGGATCAAAAAAATTCATATTTGGTTTTTGTAGTAAGATATAAATAGCATATTTTGCTTCTTGTTTTCGTTTAAACATTATCGCTAATTCATAATCACTATAATAATCATCTACTTTATTTATAAAATCAATCAAGTAATTTTCAAATTTATTTCCATAAAACTCTTTTAAATCATCATAATAAATAGGAACTTCTGAACAATTATAATAGCTTAATTTTGAACATAAATAATTTAAATACGCATCTTCATTTTCTGGATTGAGTAATGATTCTAATTTTGCTTTTGTTTCTTTTGTTCTAATATTTTGTATATGTTCTTTATAGTATTGCTTAGCATGTCCTATTTGTTGATTATTCATATAATAGCGTATCATTTCCATAATATAATCTTCATTGTTATTATAAATTTGGATCTCATCTAAGTATTTTTTTATATCCAAATGATGATCATTAATTATTTTAAAATATGTATTTAATAAAGCTGGATTTCTTTTATTTAAAAGCATTTCTTTAATAATAGCTATTTGATCTTCAATATCTAATAAATAAACTACAGACATAATATGACTAAATGCATTTTCATATCTTTGATATTTCATATTTTCTTTAAGCCATTGCACTGTTAATTCTTTATTATGTTCATTAGTAAGCAACTTACAGTATCCTTGAAACATAATATTAAGTATTTCATGGCGATAATATTTTGGATAATTAGAACTTAAAAATTCTTCAATAACTTGTTGATAATTAGAAATATGAAAATTTCCTTGCTTATTTAATTGAATAATATTCTTTAAATATTTCTTAAATTCTTCATTAAATTCACGTTTTAACATATAACTACTACGTGATCTTGCACGAACTCTTTTTAATAAAGCATTAATATCGATATATTGTTGTTCATCCTTAGGAAGTCTTTCTTCAATCGCAAAATAAAGTGCTGCCTCATGTTTACAATGATGACCATCTTTAGCATAGGGGCAATCACATATTGCATCAATAACTTGATTTGTATCATCTACTATAATTTTTGTATGATAAGCTTCACTTCCTAAAACAATCCCTGTATAAGTTTGATCACCTTTTTGATTAACGGAAAAAACTCTGTTTTGTTCAAAATATTTTTTTCCTCTTTCTAATATTGTATCTGTAAAAAATGAACTCATACTCTTCCTCTTTTCGTATTTATTCAATTATACAAAATAGATCACTATTAAAAAAGCACAAACTTTAATTTGTGCCTAAAATATATTTACTAATTACTTCCGCCACAGCATTTTCATTATTTGTCGCCTTGGTAATCACATCACATTCTTTCTTCATATCTTCAACGGTGTTTTGTACCCCAACACCAAGTCCTGCAACTTTAATCATTGATAAATCATTAAAGTTATCACCAATAGCAATCGTCTCTTTAATATCTACACCTAAGATATCCGCAAGTTTCTTTAAACCTTGTCCTTTATTAACACCTTGATGATTAAATTCAATATAACGATTAGATGAATAACTGACATCCAAATCCCCTGTAATATCCTTTAAATCATCTTCAATCTTTTTCAAATAACCATAATCTGTATTCATATACAACACTTTAACAATTTCTTGTCCCTTTAAAAAATCAATATGATCATCAAAGATTTCTTTAACTTCCATTCTTCCCGCTAAATAGTCAATTTCTTCTTGAACAAACTTATAAGCATAAACCATATCTTTTGTGTAAACATGAATACATACATCATAGTTTAAACCTCGTTTATAAAGCTCACTTGCTTTTTCAAAAGTAATTCCTTCAAAATAAAGAAGTTTACTTCCTTTATTTTCACTAATGGCTCCGCCATTATAAGAAATTACATATTCATTTTCTAAGTCATAAAGACCTAATTCTTTTAAAGTTCCATCAACCGTATTGTATCCTCTTCCTGTAGCAGGAACAAACTTAACACCTAATTCTTTTGCTTTTTGAATTGCTTCGATATTTTCTTTAGAAATTGAACGATCATCACTTAATAAAGTTTCATCTAAATCACACGCTATAATTTTATACATAAAGAGCCTCCTTTATTTATTATTGTATCTAATCAAATATCTCTTCCACATTAATTTCATAATATGAAATTAATTCTACCTATGTATCTTTAATGAGGGTGATAACATGAAAAAACGTATTTACGAAATAATAGAAGTTTCTAAAGAAGACGATAAAGCAAGTCATGTATATGATTTAGTGATGATGTTTATCATATTTATAAGCATTATTCCACTTGCTTTTAAAAATGAATCTCATTTATTTAATATGATTGATTCTATCTCTGTCTTTATTTTTATTATAGATTATTTTCTAAGATGGTTGACTGCAAACTTAAAGTACCATAATAATGATATAATCTCATATCTAAAATATCCATTTTCATTTATAGCTATTATTGATTTACTTTCAATCCTACCATCTATCAGCCTTTTAAATAAAGGATTCAAAGCATTAAAAACAATTCGTCTTATTCAAACATTTAGAGTACTACGTATATTTAAAAGTTTTCGTTATTCTAAAAATATTCAAATTATTATACAGGTTGGAAAGAATTCAAAAGATGCCTTAATTACTGTTCTTTATCTAGCAATAGGTTATATTATTGTCTGTGCTTTAGTTATTTTCAACGTTGAACCTGATAGCTTCCATACTTTCTTTGATGCTATCTATTGGGCAACGATTTCTCTTACTACTGTAGGGTATGGAGACATCTATCCAGTAACAACATTAGGTAGAATGATTACCATGGTTTCTTCTTTCATGGGAATTCCTATCGTAGCATTACCTGCTGGTATTATTACTGCAGGCTATATGAAAGAAATAGGATCAGTATAATCCTGATCCTCTCGATACACCATAGTCAGCTTCGATATTTTGCATAACAAAACACGAATACATTGGATAAGGACATTCCTTTAATCCAAATAACAATGCATACTTCATTTCTTCTTCTGTTTCAATTTCTTTATAACCATCTAAATACTTTTCATAACCTAATAATCTCTTTAAATCTTCATAAATATCTAAACTATAACAATCATCTACAAAATGATGTTCTTGTCTTAATTTATTTTTCATGTCTTTTAAGTAATCATTTTCCCATTTTATTATTTTTTCAAAATCATTTTCTACCCAAATACGTAGTGTTTTATCATCAACAATTTGATCAATAGAAATAGCATATAACATTTGGAATAATTGATCTTCTGCTCTATTATTTGTATATGTTTTAAGAAAATGAATACTTAGTTCATAGTCTTTTTCTTCTAAAGAAATATCTTTTTGTTCATTCCATTTTTTTAATAATAAATAGATAAGGATTGATTTATCTTGTGGTAATTCATCAATTAATGATAATAAATAATAAACATATTGTAAATCTTTAATAGGTGTATTCATTGTTTGTATTTTTTTATAATTTAATACATGTTTTTTATGATCTTGATATTGAATGACAGGATAATGATTTTTAGGTTTTTTCTTATAAAAGTAATAAAGAATAATGAGCAGCAATGCAAATACAAATAGTAATTCCATAATGATCACTCCTTTAAATCATTATACCACAACATCAAAATAATAAAATTAATATTTTTAATTTATTTATAATACTAATATCTATCTTATTAAATTATCCAGTTTACCTATTTCAATAGTTATAAAAAATGGAGGAAAATCCTCCATCTTATTTAATTCTTACAAATTTATCTTTAATATCTTTTACTTTTACGCCATGATAAACTTCTCTATTTTCATCATCTAATAAAGAAATTGCATTATCTTCATCTATTTTAGTTTTATAACTCATTACAAAATAGATATCCTTTTGACCATTATTGATTACTAAATAACAGTTCTTTTCTTTATCAAACATATGCGTTACATCTACAATATTATCTTGATAATAGAATAAATATTTATCTTCTTTTTCATCATAAAAGATACCAAATTCATCATTTAAACTTTCAACAAGTTCATCTCCCGTCATAGGTTTCATCCCTGTAGGTGTCCATTTTGTCCCTGAATCTATTCCTATATCAATTACATTGCCATTTTCATCTGTTGTATAAAGATGATAAGTATCATCACCGACTTTTTCATATTGAACATTTCTTTTTTCACCATGGAACCAGACATCCAATTTACTTTGTATACCCCCTACATCAAAGGCATAGGCAACAGTAAATGTAGATAATAAAACAATTAATGATGTTGCTAGTGTGATGAGTGGTTTAGGAATTCTTCTTTGATTTAAATTGATTTCTTTTTGATAATGTACATGTTTAAATGCTTGTTTATAGACTTCTTTATTCTTCATTGTTCCAGTTCTCCTTAAGTTGTTCTTTTAATATTTGTCTTGCTCTAGAAAGTCTTACTTTAACATTCCCTTCATTGAGTTTTAATTGTTGAGCAATTTCTTTAATTGAATAATCTTCATAATAATATAAGTGAATCACAATACTATACTTTGATGGTAAAGCCATCACTGCTTGAAATAATTCTTCATCCTGTGGTCTATCAAATGGAATCGTTGCCATATAATCTTCTATAGATACTTGTTTTCTTCTCCAAAACTTTCTTTGAATATCTTTAGCTTTATTAATTGCTACTTTATATAACCAAGATTCTATATGTTCTTTTGATTCAAAACCTTTTTTATATGTATGATATTTAAGAAAAGTTTCTTGAACAACATCCTCAGCATCATCAGGATTTTTTAACATCGTTAATCCTATCACAAAAATACGATCTTTATACTTTTCAATCACTTGTTCTGTATCTATCTTCATAACTGCCTCCTCAAGAGCTCTTTCACTTATAATACGTTTTATATAGAAAAAAGGTAACAAAAAGTCTATGTATTTCTACATAAACTTTTCATTACCTATTCATTTCTATGATAAAATGAACTTCTTCATCCTGTACAACTTTACAAGTATAGTTGTGTAAATCTAAAATATTTTTAACAATCGCTAATCCCATTCCTGTAGAATTGGTATCGTTTCTTGATACATCCGCTTTATAGAGAGGTTCAAATATATGATTAATATCTTTATTTTCTATTTTTGATCCATCGTTACTTATAATTATTTTTTCTTGTTTATAAACAATACTTATTTTTTGATTTGCATATTTAAAAGCATTGTTGATAAGATTGTCAAAGACAATCATCATCAATTGTTGATCACATGAAATATTGATTTTAGAATCAATATCAATTGTAATGATTTTTGATTCTAAATCATAATGTTTTAATACTTCTTCAAACATTGTCGAAAGATTATGATTTTGTTTATGTAATTGATAAGAATTTGTCGTTCTTGTATATATCAACATTTGATTTAAAAGATTATTCATATGCTTAGATTCATCTTCGATCATTTTTAAGTATTTATGTTGTTTTTCAGGATTAACATTCTCTATCAACATTTCTGAACTATTTAAAATAACTGCATTAGGCGTTTTCATTTCATGAGCCATTGCATTAATAAATAAGTTTCTTGTTTTATTTAATTCTTCTCTTTCATTTTCAAGATACGTATATATAAAATAAATACATGATAGAATAATTTGTACTAAACTAAACATTAAAATAAATCTATCTTTTAGACTATCTAAAACAATATTTGGGGTATCGATAAACATATTAAGTTTTATATTATTTTCTTTATTTACATAATGAACATATATCTTTGACTTATCAGAAGAAATATCACATGTTTCTTGTTCTACTTTAATATCTTTTTCTTTTGGATTCTTTTCTAGTGTTTGTTTTGAATTAAAAAACATTAATTCAAAATCACCAAGTCTATTTTGATTACTTGCTTTTTTATTTTTATATTTATACCATGAATAATAATTCATTGTTCCTTGTGAGTTACCAAGTTTATAAGTCATATGACTATTTTCATCATAAAAGACAATTTGATCTATGATGTATTGATTATCTTTTGAATGAAAACTCATCTTTTTTATAGTACAACCATCTTGATTTTGATTATAAAAGTCTAATAAATTATTTATTTCTTTTTTATTAAAAGATTTTTCTAGATTAAAAAGAGTATACTTATCATTTGTACTATCTTTAAAAAAGATAATAAAGTTTTTATTACTAAATTCATATTTATTTTTTACTTTATATTCAAAAGCTATATTTTGTTTAATATCAAAACCATTACCATCATAAATAGTAGATAGTACATCATGCATATTATTTTCAATATTTTTATCACTTTGCGTTATCATTTGATTCGTAACATCACTTGCTAGTGACCACATAACAGTATCCATTGTATTAAGATTACTCGTGTACATCTGCCTACCTATAATAAAAACAATAATTAACACACTTTCAATTAATAAAAATCTTTTAAATTTCTTATTTTTAAAGACAAGATAAAACATGCCTAATAATAAAACAATACTTAACGCTCTTAAAAAATCAACCATTTTCAAACACCTTCGTTTCAAAATAATAACCTTGTTTAATCACTGTCTTTATTCCCTTTTGATAAGGTCCCAAGGCTTTTCTTAATATTTTAATATGTGTATCAACACTTCTTTCCTGTCCTTTATAATCAAATCCCCACACTTTTAATAAAATCTGTTCTCTAGATAAGATTTTATTTGGATTTTTTATAAAATATTCTAATATTTTATAATCTATTATTTTTAAATTCAAATTTTGATTATTAAGATATGCTTGTTTTTCTCTTGTATTTAACTTTAATATACCTTTTTCTAAAAATTGATAATGTTTTCTGTTTGTAATAGCTTTACATTTAGCAAGTAATACCGGTAATGAAAAAGGTTTAATAATATAATCATCACAACCTAATTCATATCCTTTTAACTGATCAACTTCTTGTACCTTAGCCGTAATAAAAAGAATTGGTATTTCTTCTTTTTCACGTATCTTTTTACATAATGTAAAACCATCCATCTTAGGCATCATCACATCCAATAAAACAAGATCATAACTTTCAGTTAAAAAGCTATAGTAAGCATCTTCTCCATTATCAAAACTTTCCACAACATACCCATGAACAACCAAATAATCTTCTATTATTTCTCTTAAATTATCATGATCTTCAGCAAGTAGTATCTTCATAACAATACCTCCCTTCATCTTTAATATACTTTCTTCATTTGTAATCTTTGTGTAAGTTCTTTAATAATTTAATTTTATATTATGATATCTTAAAGATTCAACTCTATTCCATCATATTTCATATAAAAAAGAAACAGTATCATACTGTTTCCCTCGCCCTAGTTATTATTATCTTTTTTTGGTAAATACCAATAATTATTGAACTGATATAAGAATGTTTTTGAACCCGGTGGCATTTCTACAAATGCATGATATACATTCATGAAATCTACTGCTGAATTTGCAACAACAAACATAGCGGCCATTCCTAAAAAAAACTTACATTTTGTTAATGAAATATAATAAGGAACTAAACCAAATAAAATATCAGGAATAAGATTGATAGCTATATATTTTTTCTTTGTAAACTCTGTTGTATATACTCCTGCAAAACCAACACGTGGTATTTTAAACATATAAATTTCTTTATAGAAATAAAACTGACATAGTTTTGAAAGAACTAATAAAATATTTGCGAGTATAAAATAGCTAAAAAGATTTGATAAATCCATAGAATCAACATCTCTAAAAAGAACATTTAAATATTCTGGTACAAACATAATACATATAATAATAAAAGTAACAATACTTGTTTGTATATTCTGTTTTTTTCTATCCGTTGGCTCATTAAATCGAATAGCCCCTTCTTTAAGCTTATTTGTTGGAAGTGGATTAGTTTCTGGATCTAATTTCCCCATATATTTTATCTTCATAAGTTGTCTCCTCGTATATCCTGTTTCACTTTTATCTATAAATACATCATACCATACATATCACTATTTATTTTACTAAAACATAATACAAAAAAAAGAATGACATAACGCCATTCTCTTATAAGTTCTTAATATCTTGAACGACACGTTGTAAATCTTCTCTGATTTTAATAGATTGTGGACAAAGTTTTTCACATTTACCACATTTCTTACAAAATTCAGCTTGTGCATCTCCTAGATTTGTATAACGTCTTTTAGCTGTATCTTTAAGACCTAACATACCATATTCATTCCATAACTTGAAGTTACCTGGAATATCAATCCCAAATGGACAAGGCATACAATAACGACATCCTGTACATCCATTTTTAGTTTTTGCTTTAATCATATTAGCTACTTTTTCTACAAGTTTTTCTTCATCTTGATCTAATGGTTTAAAATCTTTAAAAGTAGCTAAGTTATCTTCTACTTGAGCATAAGTTGACATACCACTTAAAACAACTTTAACATTTGGAAGTGAAGCCACAAAACGTAAAGCCCAACTTGAAATGCTAGCATTTTGATTATAGTCAGTAAAGACTTTTTCAATATCATCTGAAAGGCTAGCAAGAGCTCCGCCTTTAATAGGTTCCATAATAACTAATGGTACATTCTTTTCTTCAGTAAGTTTATAACCTTTCATTCCTGCTTGGATATCTGTATCAATATAATTTAATTGTATTTGACAGAAATCCCAATCACGATAATTAATAATTTCTTCAAAGACTTCATAATCATCATGGAAAGAAAAACCAAAGTTTTTAATTCTTCCTTGTTTCTTTAATTCTTCACAATAAGGAATAATATTTAAATCTAATACTTTTTTCCATGTATCTTTATTTAATGCATGTAATAAATAGAAATCTACATAATCAACATCTAATCTTTTCATTTGTTCTTCAAAGATGTCTTTTGCTTGTTGTAGTGAATCTATTTTAAACATAGGTAATTTTGTAGCAAGATAATAGTCTTTTCTTTTATATTTCTTTAATACTCTTCCTACAAATGGTTCACTTTCTCCATCATGATATGGATACGCTGTATCAATATATGTTACACCACTTTCAATAGCATGATCTAACATTCTTTCTGCTTCTACTTCATCAATTGTCCCATCTTCTTTTTTAGGAAAACGCATGCATCCAAAACCTAATAGTGATGGATTAACACCAAGTTTATCAATTTTACTATATTCCATTTCTTTTTCCTCCCTAAATTAACCTATATACATTGTAACCACTAAAGCGAAGTTCATGTCAAGATAGATTTAAGCTTTACATTCTTGCTAATATGACATACGACATTAGCAAATTTGTAAAGTAATTAATAAATCACAAAAAGAAAGCCCTAATTATAAGTTTATAAAATACTATTTTTATCCATTTACTTTACTGTTCAACCATACTTTTTCAACATAATTTGATATAATTGTTTTGTTATCGTCCTCCCTGAAAGGAGGTGATGTTAATTGTTTTCCGACTTAGTAGTATCCGTCGTGGCAGGTGTGTTAGTTTATTACATATGCAAATGGTTAGACAAAAGATTTAAGCGATAACTAGCCTAGTGTTAGACCACTCTAAAAGTTAGAAAAGGTAAGGATCCACCAATCCTTACCTTTTCGTTTTGATGCAATTGTTCTCCGACTTGCAAGTAAAGTATAGCACATTAGTCCCCTAATGTACAAGTCCATATCTTTTACATATATTTTCTAAAAGTTATCAAGTCCTATTTTTATGATTTCCAAGCCAATGACTTGCACAATATGCAAAACATGCCGCACCAATAACACAAACATTTTCATCAAACTGTGCTTTAGGATGGTGTAAAGGATAATCGCCACGTTCATCCATAAATCCAGCAGTTAAAATCATGTAAGTTGTCGGTATTTTTTCAGCAATAATAGCAAAATCTTCTGATGCCGTTGCTATACTATTAGGTATTCCTTTTAATCCTTCAATTCCTATTTGTGACATATATTCTGCCATTTCTAAAGTTAGCTGCGGATCACACATAAGCGGTGGTACTGTTGAAACCATTTCAATTTCAACTGTTCCACGATAGGTATCTGCAATTTTATGGCATACTTCCTTCATACGACTTAATAAATTTTCTCTTGTAGAAACATTATTTGTTCGAAGTGTTCCTTGTAAAATTGCACTTTCAGGTATGATATTAGCTGCACTCCCAGCATTAAACTTACCTATTGTAAGTGTGCATATATCTTGAGGATTTGCTTCTCTTGAAATAAGTTCTTGTAAAGCAAGATGAATATGTACTCCAATATTTATAGGATCTATTCCTTGATGAGGATAAGCTCCATGTGTTCCTTTTCCATGGATGGTTATTTTAAATTCATCAACAGAGTTCATCATAATGCCTCCTGCATTATACATATAAGTTCCAACTTGATTTTTTCCTATCATCATATGATAAGCCATAGCTGCATCTGGTCTTGGATGATCTAAGATTCCATGTTCAATCATATCATTGGCACCTTTAAATATTTCTTCAGCACTTTGAAACATTAATTTTACTGTTCCATGTAAATGATCTTCATCTTCCTTTAACATTCTTGCTGCCGTTAATAACATAGCTGTATGGATATCATGGCCACAGGCATGCATGTTTCCTGAAGTACAAGTAAACTCTTCTCCACTTAATTCAGTAATCGGTAAAGCATCCATATCTGCCCTCAATAAAATAACAGGTTTTCTTTTACCAATCGTTGCAGTTACTCCATGTCCACATAATTGGGGTTGAATTCCATATTCTTTCAATTGTTTCATAACATATTCAACCGTATTTGGTAAATCTAATCCTACTTCTGCATTTTTATGAAGATATCTTCGTATTTCAATAGTATCTTCTTTTAATTCATTTGCTCGTTTATAATAATCCATTTACATCCCCCCTCTATATACAAAAATAATTATATATCGCTTATTACCACCGTCAACTTCTTTTATATCCCCTTATCAAAAGTTAAAAAATTCATTTTCACTAATAAATCATCAAATTAAAAGGCACCAACAATTCCTATTTATCTAGGTTTATTAGTGCTCTTCTTAATTTTTTCATATCCAACTTATTTATTGGTTTTGCTTTCAGCTTTTATATAATCACAATCGCTTTATTTTTTCTTCTTTTATATTATTGATAAATGAGTTCAAAATAACATAAGGTATATAAATTTTTATAAGGAAGGAAATATACCTTAGTCTAATTCTTCACCATTTGTTGTAATAACTTTTTTATACCAATAAAAAGAATCTTTTTTTATTCTTTTTAAGCTACCTTTGCCTAAATCGTCTAAATCAACATATACAAAACCATATCTTTTTTTCATTTCTCCTGTTCCAGCAGAAACAATATCAATACATCCCCATGGAGTATAGCCAAGTACATCAACTCTATCGATTTCTATTGCTTTTTTTAATTCTTTTATATGATTTCTAATGTAAGAAATACGATAGTCATCGTGAATTTCATTATTTTCTAATATATCATCATTTCCCATTCCATTTTCTACTATAAATAATGGTTTTTGATAACGATCATATAATTCATTTAAAACAAATCTTAATCCTTCTGGATCAATTGGCCATCCCCAAGGTGTTTTTTCTAAATATGGGTTTGGTGATGCTTGTTGTCCACCAGTAGTTGTCGTATTAGGAGAAAAACGATCAAATGCAGTTGTTCGATAATACGAAAATGCAAGATAATCAGATGTATTTTCTTTTAACCATTTTTCATCCTCAGGTTCCATCTTTAATTTAAAATTATATTCATCAAAAATAGCTTGTGCATAATTAGGATAATATCCTCGACAAGTAACATCACTAAACATCAATGCTTTTCTTCTGAATTCATATGCTCCAAATACATCATCTGGATGACAAGTCGCAGGATAAATTCCAGAAAGTGCACACATTGTACCTAACATAAAATGTGGATTGATCTCTCTTGCCATTTTATTTGCCATTGCGCTGGCAACTAACATATGATGAATTGATTGAAACTTAATTCCCGCATCTTCTAATGGTGTTTCTCCTTGATTAGAATGAGCTCCAGTTTTACGATGATTCGAAGCTAATCCAAGTGTCCAATAACCACCCAATACATTTATTTCATTAACGGTAATCCAATAAGTAACTTTATCTTTCCATCTTTCAAAAAGAACTTTTGCAAATTTTAAATAAAAATCAATTAATTTACGATTGATCCATCCACCATATTTAGTAGCTAAATTTAAAGGCATATCAAAATGTAAAATTGTGACTAATGGTTCTATATTATGCTTTTTTAATTCATCAATAACATTATCATAAAAATGTAGTCCTTCCTCATTAGGTGTTTCATCATCACCGTTAGGAAATATTCTTGTCCACGATATCGAAAGACGATACGTTTTAAATCCCATTTCTGCCATTAAAGCAATGTCTTCCTTGTAGTGATGATAAAAATCTGTAGCTTGATGGCTTGGGTAATAATACCCTTCTTTTAAGAAACCAACATATCCATAAGGAATGCATTCTCCCATTTGGATTGTCACTTCATCATCTTGATCATTCTTACAAAAAATACGTCTAGGTTCATCCTTAGTTCCATTAGTTATTAAGTCGTGAACAGCAATTCCTCTGCCACCTTCTTGCCATCCACCTTCATATTGATTAGCGGCAGTAGCACCACCCCATAAAAAATTCTTTGGAAAACTCATATTTCATTTACTCCTTCTTCGTTTTACATTAATTAAACAATTTTTAAAGAACAAACTATTTTATTTTTGTTCAAGTTTGGCTTGTTTATTAGACATCAAAACAAATGGAACCCAAATAATAAATGTAACAATTAAAATAATAGCTTGAACAATAATTCCATGAATTCCATAGCTAATAAATCCTGTTACAAATACTGGTAACCCTGGTGGACAATCAAGTACTCCACAAGTTAAAAATCCTATATTTGTAGCAACTACAGCAATAAATGCTGCAATAACTGAATTAAGTATAAATGGAATTGCAAAGATTGGATTTAATACTAAAGGTAAACCGAAAACTACTGGTTCATTAATACCACAAATACCAGGAATTAATGAAAATTTTGCAATAGATTTATGATCTTCACGTTTTGAAAAAATGAAAATTGCTATTAATAATGATAGAGTAATTCCTCCTCCACCAACAACAACGAAACTAGTCCAAAAACCTCTTGTTAAAATATTTGTTGCAACTCCTCCAGCTTGTACAGCAGAAATGTTTTCTGCAAGTCCAGCAGCAGATAAAGGACCTCTAACTCCTTCAATAACCATACCACCATGAATACCTAAAAACCAGAATAATTGATTTACTAATGCAAGAACAAGAATACCACCTGTTGTATTTGCTAACGCTTGTAACGGAAGTTGAATAATATTGTAAATCCAAACATTTAAATAATTACCAGTGAATGTATTAAATAAACATCCCCCAACTGAAAATGCAGTAATAATAATGAAAATAGGGATTAAAATATTAAATGAACGAGCAATTCCTGTTGGAACCGAATCTGGCATTTTAATTTTAATAGCATCAATGTTAGTCAATAATCCAAAAAATTTTACAGCAACCATTGACATAATCATTGAAACAAATAGTCCTTGTGCTCCAATAACACCTGCACCTAATCCATTGACCACAACTGGATCTTTTAAACCTTCGACCACTGTACTTATTGTATTTGGACATACAGCTAAGTAACTTAATAATCCAATTAACCCACTTTCTAATTGTGGTAAGTTTTCTTTTTCAGCAAGTTTATAACCAATTAAAAATGCAATTGGTAATGACATACAAGAAATAGTCACAAAATTTATCGCTGTAAATGCTGGAGATAAATTTGATAACCATGGAATCCATTGTGCCAAGCCATTAGCTCCAGATACTAATATATTTAACATACTACCAAATGAACCAACAATAATAAACGGTACAAACATCGTAAATGCTTCTTTAATCGAACCAAGATATTTATTTGTTTCGACTTTTGAGCTTATTGATAACAAAACATTTTGTAATTTATCTTTCATTTTTATTTCCTCTCTCTCTAAAAAATATAAGAATTTATTTCTGCAGATCTATCTATATCTTTCATATGTAATTATAAAACCTCTATTATAGAACTCAATGTATATAAATTCCATTTTATTGTGGAACTTTTCAAAATATAGAAAAAGAATTGATAAATTACCAATTCTTTTTCTATATTTTCAATTCAATATCATTAAATATTTTTATAATTTCTTCTTGGTTTTGTTTTTTTATAATTCTTTTTATATAGTTAGAATTATCCGCAAAATAAGAAAGTTCCTTATATAAATCTAAGATTTTTATCCCTATATTTTTACCAATAAGCGGTATAATAACAAGTTGTACTTTTTTCTTATTCCATAAAATAGGTTTTGATAAAATACCTATAATAATTTTTGTCTTTGGTTCATCAACACAACAAGATAAGATGGCGAGCATATTTTCTAATTCATAGTTTCCTATACAATCCTCTTCAATCAAATTTTTTGAAATACTTTCGTTTCCTAAAGTATTTTTTATAATATAAGAAAGAACTCCTTCCTTTGTTTCTTCATTAATATTTTTTATTATTAAATTCCTCTTAATTACTTCTTGCATATGAAAACTATCTTGATCATCCAAAAAGGAGAGTATTCTTTTTTTATCATTATTATTTAAAAAATAATTAACTTCTATTACTGGTATAGGCAACTTATTTTTTATCGGTGTGCTCGTTATAAGAAAATCAACATCTTCAAAATCATAACTTTTAATTCCAATATAATCAACCGTTTGAATTTCATTTATAAATTTTCCGTACATTTCCTTTATCTGATACGCTAAAGTACTTGATGTTCCTCTTCCTACACCGCACATTACAAGAATGTTCTTTTTATCTTTTATTTTCTTTCTAAGAAGAGCAAGTTCTAAATGTAACGCGATATATCCTATTTCCTCATCACTTAAATTATTTCCATGATAATCTACAAGATGACTACATGCAGCAACAGCTAATTGATAAGCCAATATATTTTGTTGTTTTATTTTATCAATAAGCGGATTACGAAGAACTACATTATATCTTGAACGAACCTCTAATGGAATAAGATGTAAAAGTAAGTAATCTCTTAATTCGTTATCATTAGAAAAATCAATGCGCCATTGTGATTGAATATTAACTAACATAGTATTTACAATTTGATTAACATCAAAATCTTTGATAATACGATGAATACTTTCATCAAAATTTCTAATAATTCTCTTTGATGCTAAATGTATTGAAAGAGATACAATTTCTTGATCACTCATCTCAATTCCTAAGTGTTTATGAATTTGTTTTGCTAATTCTACAGCAACAACACTATTAGTCCAACGAGAAATATCAATAATCATTTCTTCTGTAGCTTTCAATAAAATACCTTGTTTAATTCTTTTTAATGATACAAAAATAACAATAATAAAGTTTTGAACAGATACTTCTGACATTGAAATTTGATATTTGACCATTACATTTTCAAGAATTTGACTAATATTTTGAATCATTAACAAATCATTAGAATTAAACTGATTTCCTGGAAAATCATCGCGTTGATCAATATAAGAAATATATATTGCTGCTAAGCATAATCTCTTGTTAAATTCTCTTCCTTCTACTCTCATTCCATAATGTGGTTTTTGTACTAATTTTAAATCATATTTTGACAGTGATTTTCTAATTCCCTTTAGATTTTGCGACAATACAGAAGCAGAAACAAATAGCATTTCACATAATGTTTCTGATTTAACCCAATCATTAGACTCTATCAAATATTTTTGAATCCAATCTTCTCTTTCATTAACACTAAAAACAAAAGAATCTTGTAAAGAGCGATAGGAATTACATAAATTAATAAATTCATCAACATTATTAATAACTAATTTTAATCCTTGAGATGTTTTGACATCAATATAATTCTTTGTTGATTTCATGTCTTCATTTATTAATTTAATGTCTTTTAATATTGTTTTGGTACTTACATTACATAACGCACTTAGATTTTCTGAAGTCACATATTCGCCGTTCTCTTTTAAATATTTTAATATTGTATAATTTCTTTCATTCATATTGCTATTATAATATTTTATCTAGAAATTTGTCTACTCATGCTTTTTAACATATTAAAACCAATTAGCTATAATATATACTTTTAATAAGAAAAGACACATCTAATTAATGATTTTTATACCTAAATAAGTGCTATTTTAAGTATATTTATCATCAATAAATGTGTCTTATTTTGATGTGTTAATCACAAATTTAAAATCAAAAAAATGTTGATTTTATTGTTGTTTTATTTGTTTCTTGGTTTCATTTGAGGGAATAAGATAACTTCTTGAATAGATTCTTGTCCAGTTAATAACATAACTAATCTATCAATACCCATACCCATTCCACCTGTTGGTGGTAAACCGTATTCTAGAGCTTCTACGTAATCTAAATCCATTTCGTTTGCTTCATCATTTCCTAATTCTTTTTCTTTTAATTGATCAGCAAATCTTTCATATTGATCGATTGGATCATTTAATTCAGTAAATGCGTTAGCATATTCGTTTCCACAGATGAATAATTCAAAACGTTGTGTGAAACGTGGGTCTTCTAAATTCTTTTTAGCAAGTGGAGAGATTTCAATTGGATGACCATATACGAATGTTGGTTCTACAATTGTTTCTTCTACATATTTTTCAAAGAATTCATTGATAATATGTCCATAACCAAAGTGAGCTTCTACTTCAATACCATGTTCTTCAGCTAATTTTTTAGCATCTTCAAATGACATATGTTCATTGAAATCAATACCAGTCTTTTCTTTAATAGCTTCTGTCATAGAAACACGTTTAAATCCTGGAGCTAAAGAAATATGATGTCCTTTATAATCTAATTCATAAGTTCCATTAACTTCCATAGCTGCATTAGAAATAATACCTTCAGTTAAATCCATCATTCCTTCAAGATCACTAAATGCTTTATAAACTTCAATTGTAGTAAATTCAGGGTTATGAGTTCTATCCATACCTTCATTTCTAAATAAACGTCCAATTTCATAAACAGCATCCATACCACCAACAATTAATCTCTTTAAAGATAATTCAGTCGCAATACGTAAATAGAAATCAGTATCTAATGTATTATGATGAGTAACGAATGGTCTTGCAGCTGCTCCACCTAAGATAGGATTTAAAACTGGAGTTTCTACTTCTACATAATTTCTACTATCTAAGTAATTTTGAATTGAACGAATGATTCTTGGTCTTGTAAACGCAATTTTTTTAGCATCTTCATTCATGATTAAGTCAACATATCTTCTTCTATATCTTTCTTCAATATCACTTAAACCATGGAATTTTTCTGGTAAAGGACGTAATGCTTTTGTTAAATGTGTATATTCACTTACTTTAATTGAACATTCTCCAGTATTTGTCATAAATACTGTACCTTTAACCCCAATAATATCTCCAATATCACCTTTTTTAACGATTTCATAAGCATCTTCACCAATAGTATCTTTTCTTACATATAATTGGATTTGTCCATCTCTATCTTGAATATGCATGAAACATACTTTACCTTTACGACGTTTAGTCATAATTCTACCAGCTACAGATACTTCTACAGCCATTTCTTCTAATTCTTCATGTGTTTTATCACCATATTGTTCTTTAATACCTTTTGAATAAGCTGTCACATCAAATCTTTGACCAAAAGGATCAATCCCTTTGTCAATTAGTTCTTGCATTTTTTCTCTACGAACAAGTTCTTGTTCACTAAACTTTCTTTCTTCCATAATATCCTCCTAAAATATAAAAAACTCTCTATCCCATGGGACGAGAGCTAAATCGTGTTACCACCCAAATTCATTAATAGGTCACCCTATTAACCTCAATAACTATCTATTAATAGTCTTGCCTATAACGTGGCTTACGTCATCTTATCAAAACATCCAAGATGCAGCTCCTAGTCTTTATTCATAATAGTTTCATTATCTTTTCCACCAACCAAGACTCTCTTTGAATGAAGGGCTATTATTACTTGTCTATTCATTGCCTTTATTTCTACTTCGTTATCTTAACTTAATTCAAATTTATTGTCAATATAAGCGATAAAATTAGTTTTAATAATGAAAAAATGCACGTAAGTGCATTAATCATGAATCTTATTATTTAAAACCATTCTTACAAAATCAGGTTCAAAATGTTTAGCTCTTGATCCTGAATAACCCATATTTAATGATGAGATTTGTTTCATTTCTTCTTCATTTAATTCAAAATCAAAGATATCTATATTTTCTTTAATTCTTTCTACATGTGTTGATTTTGGAATAACAACGACTCCTCTTTGTACATTCCATCTTAGAATTACTTGTCCTACAGACTTATTATATTTAGCTGCAATTTCTTTTAACATTTCATCTTCAAAGGGATTATATCTTCCTCCACCTAGTGGTGCCCATGCTTCTGGAATAACATTATAATATTTCATTGTTTCCAAAGCTTTTTCTTGAGTGTAATAAGGATGTAATTCTACTTGATTGACTACTGGTTTTACTTTAACAACTTCACAGAAGTTTGTAAGAATATTTGGATAGAAGTTAGAAACACCGATTTCCTTTAATTTACCTTCTTGATAAGCAGTTTCCATGGCTCTCCAAGAACTGAAATAATCACCACAAGCTTGATGTAATAAATATAAATCAAAATATTCTAAACCACTTTTTTCTAAAGATGCTTCAATTACTTTTTGGGCACTTTCGTAATCCATCATATCTTATACCCATAATTTAGAAGTAATAAATAAATCTTCTCTTGTACAAAGACCATCAGCAATTGCTCTTTTTACAGCAGCTCCTACAGCATCTTCATTATAATAAGCAGCAGCTGTATCAATTAAACGATATCCCGCTTTAATTGCTTGATAAACTGATTCTTCACATTCTTTTTTATCTGGTACTCTAAAAACACCAAAACCTACCATTGGCATTTTTAAACCATTATTTAATGTAACATATTCCATTATATGATCCCCCTTTTGCTTATATTTTAAATCATCTATATAAATCTTCAAATACTTATTAACTATCATCTATCATACATTTAAAGCATAAAAAAAGAACCTCTCGGTTCTCCTCTATTATTTTTTAGTAGTTTTTTTAGCAGTTGTTGCTTTTTTAACAACTGGTTTAGCTTCTTTAGCAGCTACAGCTTTAGCTGGTACTTTTGCTGCAGGAGCTTTTTTAGCTGGTGCTTTTTTTGCAGCTGTTTTTTTAACAACTTCTGGATATTCAGGCATAGCATTAACATCTAATTCACCTTTTAATTCAGAACCATCTTTTTTAATTGCTACAAAGAAAACTTTAGCAGTTTCAGGTAAGTAATAAATATTTAAAGTTTCAACTTCTGTTGTTTTTACACCTTGTTCTTTTAAAGTTTCTTTAACGTATTTATCTAAATCACCATTTTTAACATTCTTTTCTTGGTATTGTACTTCGATCATTGTTTTCATATTCTCTCACTTCAAAACCTCAGTTTTTACTTCCTCCTTGGTAAGTATTCTATACCATTTTTTTTATTTGTAAAGTGTTTTTCTTAAGAAAAAGCGCATGAAATCAACGTTTTTCTCTAATTACTTATCATAGTAATAAAATATTGTTTTATCTTCAAACCTTTTATCTTAATTTGTAAAAAAATAGAATTGGAAATCCAATTCTATTTCTTAGATTTTGAATCAATAATCATGATAAATTTAGTTTTAGCTTCTACACCATCTTTACTATCTGCAAATGTTTTATAATCATTAGCTAAATCAACAAGTTTTTGTGTTGTATCTACATCTTTTTTCACTGTATCATTTAAAACACTAGAAACCTTATCTAAACCTTTACTTTTAAATAAAGTTAAACCATCAACTAAAGCATCACTACCTTGAGCTAATTGATTTGATGCCGTTTTTAATTGACTACTTGCTTGTACTAAAGTATCAGATCCATCACTTAATGAAGATAATCCTTCACTTAATTGTTTAGAACCATCAACAGCACTCTTAGCTCCTTCTTTTAATTGAGCAACTCCACCTGTATAACTTTGTAATCCTTGATAGAATTTGTTATATGAATCTAATTGTGCTAAAGCTGTTTTGACTGATGGTTGATTTTCTGCTGGTAATTTTGCCATTAAACCATTTAAAACTGTTTGATAATTATCAATCGTTAATTCAATAGACATTCCTGTAGCAGCCAATTGATTATTAATTTGTGTTTGTGTTGTTGTTAATAAAGTATTAAATACTTGTTTTGCTCCTGCTACTAAAGTTGCACTTTTTCCATCTAAAGTGACTAAACCATTATATAATGTTTCAATACCTGTTGTTAATTTTTGTGATCCTACAAGAGCAGAAGCTGCACCTGTTTTTAAAGATCCAACACCTTGATCAAATTCATTATATTTTGATGAATATTGTTTTAAACCTGATTGTAATGTTTGCCCACCAGCAATAATTTGATCAAATGATGAATTTAATGTATCAACATTTGCATATAAATCATTTAAATCATCAAAATTAATATCTGTTTCAGATAATAATGAAGGTGTTGCTACTGACATTAAACTATTTAATTTAAATTTAGTTGTATCATATTTAATAGTTACAGAGTTTAATTTTTCTAATTCTTCATTATTATCATAATTTTTAGATAATCCAGGGGCAGCAACTGCCATAATAATATTAGAAGAACCATTACTAATAACCTTGCCATTTGTTACTTCAATATTAGAATCTGTTTTTGTTGGTAACATTGTTCCTGTTGTAACGACAAAAGGAACATATAATTCTTTACCATCTACATCTTATTTTTCATTATTAGTATAATCTATTTGAATTTCTACTTTTCCTTTTTTACCAAGCATATTTTTCAACTTCATTTTTTTACCATCTAATTTATAAGTTACTTTCATTGAAACAGGTAATGAATTTGTTGTTTTACCTTGGTAATAAATATCTTGTCCATCTGTTGTTTGCCATACCAAACTAGAACCATCTTGTTTAAATGTTTCTTTTCCATTTACATTTTTAATCTTTTTTAAAGATGATTGATCATCTAATGATGTTTCATTTTGGTCATTGATTAAATGTTCAGAGACAACAGTTGTCTTTTCTGTACCATTAGTTTTTAATTTACTATAAACTGTTTCTTCTTTTGAATAGGCAAAGGCAGGAACAATTGAGCTCATGACCATTGTCATTACAACTGCAGAAGATGTGATTAATTTTGCTTTTTTCATGTTAACATTCTCCTTTATTTTTTAATTGTTTAAAACCGATAGAAGTATGAATAATAACTTTATCAAATACAAGTAAGATTGCTGGAATAACACAAATAACAATAAACATTGAAATAAGTGCTCCTCTAGACATTAAATTACATAATGATGCAATCATATTTAATTTAGAAATCATTCCTACACCAAATGTTGCTGCAAAGAATGACATTCCAGAAACAAAGATTGAACCTGCAGAATTACTAATTGCATTATCCATTGCTTTAATCTTATCAATACCATTTTTTCTATTTTCCAAATATTTTGTTGTAAGTAAAATAGCATAATCAATTGTTGCTCCAAGTTGAATTGTTCCAATAACAATAGAGGCAACAAATGGTAAAACATCACCTGTATAATAACTGATTGCCATATTGATAAAGATAGCAAGTTCAATTCCAGAAACTAACAATACTGGAAGTGAAATTGATTTTAAAACAAATAACATAATGATAAAAATAATTCCTATAGATGCAATACTTACATTTCTAAAGTCTTCATCTGCTATATTAACCAAATCCTTCATGCATGGACCTTCCCCTGCCATTATAGCATTTTTATCATATTTTTTGATAATATGATCTATCTTATCAATGACTTTATTTAATTTATTGGTTGCAATTTCTTCTGTTGAATTGACAAATATCATTTTATAACGATCACTTTCAAAGATATCTTTTACATCGTCTGGGATCATTTCATCAGGAATTGCTAAGTCAGATAACTGTGATGGTGATAAAACAAGATTAACAGATTCAACATTTTCTATTTCATCAACCATTTTATTTAAATCATTATCTTTAATACCTTTATCTACTAAAATAACTTGCGAAGCAACTAAATCAAATTCATCACTTAATTCACTATTAGCCACACAACTCTTTAAATCCTGTGGTAAATCTTTTGTTAGATTGTAATAACTTTTAACATGTGCATTTCCATAATAAGCTGGATAAGCAATAACTAATGCAACTAATAATATAATTTTATAATGTTTAATAACAAAATTTTTAATCACATTAAATGATGGAATAATTGGTTTATGTTTTGTCTTAAAGACAAGTTTATCAAATACTAATAAAAATGCTGGGAAGATCGTAACTGTTGAAAGAACACCAATAAAGACACCTTTAGCCATAACAATTCCAATATCTGAACCTAATGTAAGTTGCATTGTACATAAAGCTAAAAATCCAGCAATCGTTGTAAGTGAACTTCCAGCAATAGAAACAAGTGTATCTCCAATAGCAAGTGTCATCGCTTCATTATTTGTTTTAACTCTTGTTTTTGCTTGTTCATATTTATGATATAAGAAAATTGAAAAGTCTGTTGTAACTCCTAATTGTAAAACAGCGGCAATTGCCTTTGTAATATATGAAATTTGACCTAAGAAAATATTAGATCCCATATTATAAAGAATTGCTAAGCCAATATTTCCTAATAAAAGGAAAGGAACAACATAACTATCCAATGAAGCCATTAAAACAATTAAAACTAAAATAACAGCGACAATAACATAGGTAATAATTTCACTATCAGCAACAATACTTGTATCTAATGTAGATGCTGACATTCCTCCTATTTTAACGACCTCTTCACTTGTAATTTCTCTCATTTGAGTAATTGCATCGATCGCAATTGTACTATCTTTAAATGTTACCAACATGAGTTCGCTGTTTCCTTTTTTATACTGCTTTGTCACATCACTTGGTAACATTTCTTGAGGTATTGTTGTTCCTATTAAATCATTTGCGGAAATAACTTTAACAACACCATCTATTTTTTTATACTTCTCTTCTAAGTTTAAGACATCTTTAGAAGACATATTTTCTACAACACACATCGCAAAAGATCCCATATCAAAATCTTTAGCTAGTATATCTTGTCCTTTCATTGTATCAATGTCTTCTGGTAAATAAACAAGAATATCATAATTAATATCAGTATTGATATATCCAAATAAAGATGGAATACAAAGAATAACTGATGCAATCACGATAAGTATCTTGTGTTTAACAACAAATTTACCAATGATTTCTCCTAGCTTTTTCATAGTTCTCCTCCTAAATGACCTTTGGTCATAAATGATACTAGCACTAAAATGACCATCGGTCAATATATAAATGACTAAAAGTCACTTTTTTTAATTAATTCATTGACATTTTTAATTCTTCACCCTAAAATAAATGCTAAAGGGAGTGTTTTTATGGCAATTAAAGAGATAAAATCAAAAATAAATGATAATAAACAAGAAAAAGAACGTAAACTGCTTAATACTGCACTTCATTTATTTTCAGAAAAAGGAATTAAAAAAACTTCTATTCAAGATATTGTTAAAGATGCAGGTATTGCTAAAGGAACTTTTTATTTGTATTTTAAAGATAAATATGAACTTCAAGATGTTTTATTAGCTAAAACATCTCATGAATTATTTTCCAAAGCATGTAAGGAAGCTACTCAACAACAATTTGATCGTTTAGATGATAAGATTGTTTTTATTATAGATTCTATTATTAATGAATTAATTGTTAGACCTAACATTCTTAAGTTTATTCAAAAGAACTTATCTTTAGGACTATATAGTGAAAAATTAACTGATTTATTAGATAGTGAAGAATTAGGAATCAAGGAATTATTTGTAAATGAAGTAAAAGAAAAGGATATTCCTTTAGAATATCCTGAGATGACTTTATTTATGATTATTGAACTTGTAAGTTCTACAGTTTTTACTTCTATTGTTGAAAGTCATCCACTTCCAATAGAAGAATTTAAACCTCATTTATATAAAACAATACGCTTATTGATTAATGAATAAAAGGATGTCGTGACATCCTTTTATAACGTATCTAAAAATTGTTCATAATCTTTAAGAATTTTTTCTAATTCTTCATACGTATTTACTTTTGAAAGTTCATTTTTAACAGCAGACGAATTTTTTAAACCTTTGATATACCAAGGAGCATGTCCTCTCATTTGTGACATAGCAATTCTTTCAGGTTCAATCGTCATCAACCTTTTAGCATGTGTTAAACACCATGCTATTTTTTCTTTATAAGTTGGTTCAGGTGTATCTGTTCCATGTTCTAAACTTTCTACAACTTGTTTAATAAGCCAAGGATTTCCAAGTGCTGCACGACCAATCATAATTGCATCACAGCCTGTTTCTTCAAGCATTCTTCTAGCATCTTCTACACTTCTAATATCACCATTTCCAATAACAGGAATACTAACTGCTTCTTTAACCGCTTTAATAATTGACCAATCAGCATGACCTTCATACATTTGTGAACGTGTTCTACCATGAACAGCAATGGCACTAGCTCCTGCTTTTTCAATTAATTTCGCTACTTCTACCGCATTAATATGCTCCTTATCAAAACCACTTCTAATTTTAACTGTTACAGGTTTACTTACATTTTTAACAATATTACTGACAATATCATAAATTAATTGAGGATTTTGAAGAAGTTTACTTCCAGCATTTGCTTTTAAAACCTTATTCACTGGACATCCACAATTAATATCAATAATATCACAATTAGAATGTTCATCAATAAACTTGGCTGCTTGTACCATACTTTCCACTTCTCCACCAAACAATTGAATACTAACAGGATGCTCTCCTTCATCTACTTGTAACATTTCTATTGTCTTTTGATTTCCATAACAGATTGCCTTATCACTGACCATTTCTGAATATACAAGTCCAGCTCCAAACTCTTTTACAATCTTACGAAATGCCATATTAGTAATTCCAGCCATTGGTGCCATAATGACAGGATTTTTAATTTCTATATCTCTAATTTTCAAATTTTATCTCCTCCTGTATATAATTTAAACATCTGTTCATAATATAAATAGATAACTTATATATTCCCTCTATTTTCCTCCCCTAAATAGATATAAGTTATCTAAATAAGAGTTGATTTCCTTGAAAATAAAGGCATTTGCCTTTATTTTTCTTTACAAGTTAACCCTGCTGATTTTTGGTTTTCTATTGTATCTTTTAAAGATATATAATCAATATCTTTATAACTACCATTTGTACTTACAAGCCCTGCTTCTACTAAATCCTTCATATAATCTTGACTATATTGAATATCTACTTCATAAATAATCTTATTTCCTTCAACCTTTAAAGAAGTTTTAACACCTTTTACGTTCTTATAAAATGTATTACTATTTTTTATATAATCTTTATAATAAGAAATTGGATAACTTTCTGATACATAATCTGTATAATCATAAATTACTTTCGTTTTTGTTTCTTTAACTTTATCATCACTAGATATAACTTCTACTTCTTCATCTGTAATCATATCTAATGTTCCTTTACAAATTGTTGTTTTAGTAAGATGACCTGTTAAATAGAAAACAATTGCACCTAATATAATAATGAGTATAAGTCCTATAATTAATTTCTTTTTCTTGTTTTCCATTTTTTCTCCTTTAAAAAAATCACATTTTTCAATGTGATTATAAACGATTAATTAAATTTTGCAATTCTTCTTCACTAAATTGATATTTTGTATTACAGAATTGACATGTAATTTCACAACCATGATCCTCATCAATCATACTTTGAAGTTCTTGTTTTCCAATAGTTGATAAAGCATTGATCATCTTTTCTCTTGAACAATCACAAGTAAAGAATAAATCTTGTCGATTTGTAATTTCAACATCATCAAAAATCATTTTTAAGATTTCTTCTGGTGTTTTTCCTTCATGAATCAATGAAGAAACAGCAGGGAAATCTTTTATTTTTTCTTCAATATAAGAAATATCTTCTTCAGTAGCTTCTGGTAATAATTGAATAATAAAACCACCTGAAGATAAGATTTCATTTGTTTCATCAACTAAAACACCTACAGAAACAACTGATGGAGTTTGTTCACTTGCCATGAAATAATAAGAAAAATCATCACCAATTTCACCTGTTTGAAGTGGTACTGTTCCACAGAAGGGTTCTTTTAACCCCATATCTCTAATCACTTGTAACGTTCCTTGTGTTCCAACAGCCACACCTACTGCTAAATGTCCAGTATCATTATAAGTATAATGAACATGTGGATCACCTACAAAACCTTTAATATGTCCATCACCACGCGTAACAGCCATCATCGTACCAATTGGTCCTCCACCATTAATTGTGACAGTCATTTTTTCATTATTTTTATTCATTGCAGCCATCATAAGAGTAGCTGACATCATTCTTCCAAGAGCAGCAGATGCTGTTGGCCATAAATCATGTTCTTGTCTTGCTTTTTCTAATAAATTCGTTGTTTGGCAGGCAAACACACGACAATTTTTACTATTGACTAATCCTCTTACTAAATAATCTTTCATTTTTCTTTTCTATAAAAAGAACACGGAAGAAAATATCGGAATAATCATGCTTAAAGCGATTAAGATGATTACAATTCTCTTTGTTCGTGTACTCATATTTATCCCCTTTCTAAATGAAAAAAAGCGAAATTCGCTTTATTTCATTTCATCTAATAAATCATCTTGATCATCAATTGATGGTTTTTCTTCTTTAACTTCTTGAACAGGTTCTTCAGTTAAAGTTCCATCATGATGTTCTAACATTTTACCTGTATTGTATAAAGATTCAATATCTTCACCAGATAATGTTTCATGTTCAAGCAATGCTTCCGCAATACAAATAAGTTTTTCTTTATTTTGTTCAATAATATTTGTTGCTTCTTGATAACAAGCATCAATAATTTTTCGTACTTGAACATCAATTTCATAAGCAATTTGTCCTGAATGTGTATTACTTCTTTGTGTATAATCTCTACCTAAGAAAACTTGTCCATTTTCAGAATCATATTGAATAGGTCCAAGTTCAGACATACCTAATTCAGTAACCATCATTCTCGCAATTCGAGTTGCTTGTTCAATATCGTTGTGTGCTCCTGAACTTACATCTCCAAAGAAGACTTCTTCAGCCACACGTCCACCCATATATCCTGAAATAGTTGCTTTTAATTGACTCTTAGTTTGGAAATATGTTTCTTCTTTAGGTGTCATTAAGTTATAACCACCTGCTTGTCCACGAGGAACAATTGTAACTTTTTGTACTTTATTGGCATCTTCTAAAGTTAAACCTATTAAAGCATGTCCTGCTTCATGGTAAGCCACTAAGCGTCTTTCTCTTTCTGTATATTTACGTGATTTCTTAGCAGGTCCACCCATAACACGGTCCACCGCTTCATCAATATCAGCCATTGTAATTAAATCATGATTTTGTCTTACAGCAAGTAAGGCAGCTTCATTTAAAACGTTTGAAAGTTCAGCCCCAGAGAACCCTGGTGTACGTTGAGCGATGTTATCAAAATTAACATCTGGTGCAAAACGTTTATTTCTTGCATGAACTTTTAAGATTTGACTACGTGCACGTTTATCTGGATTAGCTACTTGGATTTGTCTATCAAAACGACCTGGTCTAAGTAAAGCTGGATCTAAGACATCTGCACGGTTTGTAGCTGCTAAAACGATAATTCCTTCATTTCCAGAGAAACCATCCATTTCAACTAATAATTGGTTAAGTGTTTGTTCACGTTCATCGTGTCCTCCACCCATACCAGTACCTCTTTGACGACCAACTGCATCAATTTCGTCAATGAAGATAATACATGGTGCTGTTTGTTTTGCTTTTTTGAACATGTCCCTTACACGTCCAGCCCCAACACCAACGAACATTTCTACGAATTCAGAACCTGAAATTGAGTAGAATGGAACGTTTGCTTCACCTGCTACTGCTCTAGCAAGTAATGTTTTCCCTGTACCTGGTGGACCTACAAGTAAAACACCACGTGGGATCTTAGCACCCATATCAGCAAATTTCTTTGGTGTTTTTAAGAAGTCAACTAATTCTTTAACTTCTTCTTTTTCTTCATCCATTCCAGCAACATCACTAAAATGTGTTTTAGAATTTTTTTCTAGTTTAGCTCTTGAATTACCAAATTCAAAGGCTTTATTATTACCACCAGCAGTATTTGACATCATCTTCAAGAAGAAGAACATTCCTCCAAATAAGATCAAGTATGGTAATAAGCTTACAATGAAGTTCAATAATTGATTTCTTTCAGCATCATTGACAACATTGATTTTTGTACCATTTTCATCTAACAAGCTAATTAAAGAATCTAATTCTGTTTCTGTTCTTGGAATAACAACAGAGAATTTAGTATCTTCTTTTTTACCATTGCTTGCTTTTTTAGAATATGTTCCACTCACATCAATGACTAATGATTTAGGAACGATTTCTACATCTTTTACTTTTTCTTTTTGAACTATCTCTATAAACTTATCATATCTAATTTCTGACGATTCACTTTGATTAAAGAAAGGAATTGCCACAGAAATAACCATCAGTACAATAAGCCATGGTAGGATAGACTTCAACAATCCTTTTTTATTTCCCATAAAATCTCCTAACTATTTTTTATAACAATCTTCTTTTAAAATACCTATATAAGGTAATTGACGATAACGTTCATTAAAATCAAGACCATATCCTACAACAAAGGCATTAGGAATTTTAAATCCTGAATAATCAGCTTTCATATCAAAAACACGACCTTCTTCTTTATCTAATAAAGTCACGATTTTAACACTCTTAGCATGTCTTTTTTCTAACATTTCTTTAACGTTATATAAAGTCTTTCCAGTATCTAAAATATCTTCTACGATTAAAACATTCTTACCACGAATATCTTCTTTAATATCTTGTCTAACAACTAATGTTTTAGATTCAACACCACTATAACTACTTACTGACATAAAGTCGAACTTAACATCACTTTTTAAATGTTTAGCAAGTTCTGCCATAAATGGAACTGAACCTTTTAATAAACCAACTAATAAAATTTCTTGACCAGCATAATCTTGATCAATTTGTTTTGCTAATTCATCACATTTAGCCTTAATTTCTTCTTCTGTATATAATATTTCTTTTATATCCTTGTGCATACCTTACACCTCACTTACATGTGTCATATTTTATCACAAAAACATTTGGTTTTGTATATAAATACTTGATATTTTTGGCGATATGTGGGATCAAAATGATCTCACCATGGCAATTTTCAACGATTGGCCATATTTTACGCTCATCTCTAGGAATTTTACGATCTATAAATAGCCTAGAGACCTTTTTTGTTCCTCCAGATGTTTTGATTGTATCACCATTTTTAAAACATCTGATAACTATTGGAAAGTCTTCTTTTGAAAGAAAAACACCATCGTGAAGATGTCCTTGATCTGTTAAAAAATAATGTAATTGTTGATCTTTATAAAAAGATTCATACTTTACATAATAAGTATCGTCAATTTCTTTTTTTCTAACGGCTATATTATTATACTTTTTTATGAACACAAAATTAACAGGTAATGATATTTCAATATTTGGTTTTTGTGAATGGATTTGTTTAATAATTTCTTGTACTAAGTTTTCTGTTATAAGTGGTGGATAGATCTCTTTTTTTAACATATAATAAATGATTTGATCTAATGATTCTGTTGGTAACTTATCTAAATACAAGAAATGATTTTGATCATATTCTTGATAAATTTGTTGGAGTTTTGCTTGTTGTTTTTTGTATTGTTGATTATGTTTACTTGCCTTTTCTAATAATTCTTGTTCATTATATTTTTTAAGATCGATATGTCTTACATGATTACGTGTATAACGTGTATCATAGTTTGTATAGTCTTCATGATATTCAAGATGATTTTTAGTACAATAATCTATAAGTTGTTGTTTTTTTAACTTTAATAAGGGTCTTACAACATGCATATTTTTAACATAAGATTGTTCTTTTATACCCAAATATCCCTTTGTATTATGTCTTTGTAATTGCATCACGATCGTTTCTAAATGATCATTTAAATGATGCCCTAAAATAATCGTATCAATTCCATTTAAATCACCTATTTCTTTATAAAAAGCATATCTTTTTTCTCTTGCTAACATTTCAAAATTACCTTTTTGATATTCTTTTTTATCTCCTTGTCTTACATAAAAAGGAAGATGATGATTTTGACAATAACTACGTACGAGATTTTCATCAAGATCACTATCTTCTCTAAAATGATAATTATAATGTACAACAATGACATTGTATGCTTTTTTAACTAACATATCTAATAAAGCCATCGAATCGACGCCACCTGATACTCCTACAAGATATTTTCTATTTTTATCTAATAAACTTTCATCTAACATAATCTCACCGCTTGTATTATAGCATATCTCTAATTTCTATTGACCACTTTAATAACAATAATACTCATATCATCTAGATCTTTCTTTTGAAAAGATTTTTGAAAAAGAAAGGAAACAATTTCATAAACTGACATCTTTTCAATTTCTTCTTGATATTTTTTTAATAAATCAAAGAAATGTTCTCCTACTCCATCACTTGTAAGAATCAATATATCATTTTCTTTGATTTTCATATCATAAGAAACCATCTTCATTGTAGAAGCCATTCCTACTGGTAAAGAATGTGAATGTAAAACATCTATTTGATGATTTCTTATTAAATAACTTTCATAAGCTCCATATTTAATTACTTTTAATCTTGAATTCATTAAATTAAAATCAAATAAATCTAATGTCGTATACATATCTCCTTGATTCTTTATCTTTAATAACGTATTTAAAGTATTCAATGTATCTCTTAATTGAATGCCATTTTTAAGCAATTGACTTAAAACATCCAATGTTAACTTACTTTCCTTATAAGCAATATAACCTTGTCCCATACCATCAGATAAAGCCACATAATGATGTTCATCTAAACCAAAAGTAAGAATACTATCTCCACATTGTTGATCTAAAGCATACTGTTTTTTCGCAAGTTGTAATGTATATTTAAGTTCATGTTTTAATAAAATTGAAGTGTAACCTATTTGAAGATGTTGCTTTTTAATAGAGACAAGATCTAATGATTCATTTAAATAATTTTCTAAAATAGGAATAAGTTCTTCTGTTACAGTTTTTTCATCTATATCTTCTATTCCTATTTCTAACATATAATTTTCATAATCTTTTTTTATTTTCTTTAAATAATACACTTCAAAATGATACGCTTTTAAATGTTCTAAGATTTTCTTTTCATTATCTTGTTCATCTATCCTTTTAGAAAAGTTTTGAAAAACATGACCCATGATTGAAAACTCTTGAAATAAATCTTTTTTTAAATGATCATGTGCATGATTAACTTTTAACATCTTAAAATAACCTTTTTGATGATTCTTTAAACTCTTTAAATAATCATCCGGCTTTAAACAATGTTGATAAATATAATTATAATCATCTACCTCTAAATCTTTTTGAATTCCCTTAGAAATCAACTTACCTAAACGACTCATTCCTTCTTGACTATAAAAACAATATTTTTTAGAAGAACAATGATGACACACATCCTCATAAACATATCCCACATATTCAGATAAATGGGTTTCTTGATTTTCTTCTTTAAAAACTTCTGTGAGTTGATGAAATAAAGATGCAAAAGCATCTGCTTTACTTTTAAGTTGTTCTTGATAACTTATTTCTATAAATTCTGGATTGATCTTTATTTTTTTATTTTTAAATTGTGGAGAAATCATAAATAAAAAAACTGGAACAAGAATCACAAAAGCATAATAGAAGTAATTGTAATTAATAAAAAATGGTAGTGTAATATGTGATAATAAGAAAATAGATATGAATAGATATTTGTTTTTAGGTTGCATCATAAAAAAGAAACTCATTGGTAATATTAAGGATAAGACATCATCTTTTAATGATGGAGCTATCAGCATTAAAAGAATAGAAAGATATAAAATAATAGGCATGACTTTTTCAATTGATAGATAATAAATAGAAATTAATAAGAAATATCTTAAAAAGATCATTGTATATGTTGTATTAAAAGGAATAAAGCTAATAAATAATGTACATACCACAACAATTAATGCTTGTAATCTTTTTATATTTAAAACATTTTTATTTTGATGAATAATTAAAGGAATAATTTCTTGATCAAGATAACAATTAAACAACGTTAACATGACAAGAACTGTTGTTTGTAAGATGTTGTAATGATTCGCATAAAAAAATGGAATCAAAATTGCTGTCATAATAAAAGAAATATACTTTGTTTTTAATAGATGTGTAAAGTTAAGAAGATAAATGGTCAGTAATAATGTAATGATGACAACAATTGTAAATGTATCTTGATTAATAATCGATATTCCTATAATCGCTGTCAAAAAGCATGTAAGATACAGATATCCACTATAAAACGATACAATAAATAAAGGTAATAAAAAAGGTAAGGCTGTTTCTTGTATTTTAGCATAGCTTAAAATAATGGTACTAAAAAATATAATGATTGGTAAAATATAATGCACGTGTTTTTGTTTATTGACGATAACTAAATCCATTTTATTTCCACCTCGTAATCATTATATAGAGTTTATTTTAAATATTTTGTCACTAAAAAAAGACATCTTTAAATTGATGCCTTTTATTTTGAATTATCCATTTAACTCATTTTGATAAAATCTATTTATTTAACATTTTACGATAAAGTACATCTTGGTAAAACCAAGATTTATGGATTTTATCGAATCCATTTCTTTCTAATAGTTTAATTGATTTTATATTATCTTCATATACATGACATAAACATATTTTAAAAGAATATGTTTCATTCATTGCCTTAAATACACTCTTTAATGCTTCACTTGCATATCCTTTAGACCAGTAAACACTATCTAAAGTATATCCTAAAGTAAAAGTTGTATGCCCATCTATTTCAATAAAAATATCTCCAATAAGCTGATTGTTTTCTTTTAAATAAAGGCCAAATTGGTAGTTACCAATTTGTCCATGAAATGGATGCTTTTGACAATATTCAATACGGTTAATAGCCTTATTTAAAGGATATTCATCCCATGATTGATACATTGCAACTTCTTCTTTATCACGATATTCACTAAAACGTTTGGCATCATCTAATGTAAGTGGCTTGATTATGAGTCTTTCTGTTTCTATATTCATATTATTTTAAATTATAATAGATAAATAACATTCTATCTTTTCCATTAATGTCTTTAATAATTTCAAAAGGGTAATCTCCAAAGAATTCTTTGATTGCTGTTTCCATCAATTCTCTTTGATCAAATCCCATTTCAAAAGCTAATAAAGCTCGATCATTTAATAAAGGTTTAACTTCTTTAAAAATCTTTCTATAAAAATATAAACCATCATTTCCACCAAATAAAGCAACATGAGGTTCATTGTCTTTAACCATTGCTTCAATATCTTGATCATTAGGAATATAAGGTGGATTAGAAACAAAGATATCTACTTTTTCATGTGTATCTAATAAAGGTTGTAACATATCTCCATTTCTAAATTCAACATTCGCCCCTAATGTTTTCGCATTATCTTGAGCAACAACTAAAGCTTCTTTAGAAATATCTGTCGCAATGACTTCTAAACGTGGTTCTTCTAAAGCAAGAGTAATCGCAATAGCACCACTTCCTGTCCCTACATCACATAAATGAATTTCTTTATAATCATTAAAGTAATCATCAATACGATATAAGATGTTTTCTACCAATTCTTCTGTTTCATAACGAGGAATCAATACATCTTCATTCACTTTAAAGTCTCTACCAAAGAAACTTTCACACCCTTTAATATATTGAATAGGTTTCCCTTGATAATATTCTTCCATTCCTGCAAAAAAAGCTTTTTCTAATTCAGGTTCTACTTCTTCATTCATCATTAAATAAAGTTCATGAGGTTCTTTTTTAGCAAGATGATAAAATAAGACTTTTGCGACATTGACATCTTTATGTTCATCATCCAATTTACTTTCGGCTTCTTTAATTAATTCTCTAACTGTTTTCATTATTTTTGTCCTTCTAATTTAAGACGTTGATCTTCATTGATTAATGCTGTAATAATATCATCTAATTTACCTTCAATAATACGATCTAATTGTTGAATTGTAAGTCCAATACGATGATCTGTTACACGGTTTTGAGGATAGTTATAAGTTCTGATCTTTTCAGCACGATCTCCAGTACCTACTTTAGATTTTCTTTCACTATCGATTGCTTCAGTTTGTTGAGATTGGAAGTAATCATAAACACGTGCTACTAAAGCTTTCATTGCTTTATCACGGTTATCATGTTGAGAACGTCCATCTTGGCTTGTTGCCACAATTCCTGTTGGTAAATGAGTAATACGAACAGCTGAATCTGTTTTATTGATATGTTGTCCCCCAGCACCACTTGCACGATAAGTATCAATTCTTAAATCACTTTTATTAATTTGTACATCAACTTCTTCCATTTCTGGCATAACTAATACTGTTGCAGTTGAAGTATGCACACGTCCTTGTGTTTCAGTCTTAGGAACACGTTGAACACGGTGTGATCCAGATTCATATTTTAATTTACCATAAACACCATCACCAATCACATTGAATGAAATAAGTGAGAAACCACCAGCTTCAGATTCTTCAGCTTCCATAACTTCTACTTTCCATCCTTGGCTTTCAGCATATTTTACATACATTCTATATAAATCACCTGCAAAGATATTTCCTTCATCTCCACCAGCAGCTCCACGGATTTCCATGATAACGTTTTTATTATCATTTGGATCTTTAGGAATTAATTCTAATTCTAATTTTTTAATAATATCTGGCATTCTTTCTTCTAATTCATCTAATTCCATTTTTGCCATTTCTTTAATTTCAGGATCATTTTCCTTCATTAATTCTTTAGCACCATCAATACCATCTTTTACTTCTTTATATTCTTGAAACAAATCATAAGCAGCTTGTAAAGATGCTTGTTCTTTTGTTACATCTGTCATTTTCTTAATATCTGTACCAATATCTGGATCCATTAACATATGACCTAATTCTTCATATCTATTTTCCATAGATACTAATCTATCTAACATACTTTCATTCATAGCTTTTTACCTCCATTAAATTTTTTATACTCATAGCACAATAATAATACATGAAATAGACGATTTAAACAAGAAAAAATGGGCATTAATGCCCATTTGGAACTTGATCTAATAATTCTTTTTCTTTGACTAAATCAGCATATAATAAGTCCCCTTGTAAAATAATTAAGAAAATAAGTGAACCCCATATAGCTCTATCTTTAAAATAATGACACATCACAGTAGAAAGAACAGCACCACCTATAAAACATAAAATCATACATAAATGTCTTAAAGAACGATTCAAATATTTCTTTTCATGTCTTTTTCTTAACCAACGAACAAAGAAACTCCCTGTTTGTCTAATATGATTTGTTACAAAAGTAGTAGCCATACCTACTTTTTCTGCTTGTCTAAAAGTATTAAATTGCATTGCACAAATAAAGTTAATTGTTACTTGAAATACTTGATCAGGTACACTACTAGGAAGTAGTCCTAAAATAATAACAGTAATTATTTCTACCCCTATTAAGATGGTATCCCATCTTAATTTTCTATATTTCTTTATTTTTAAAGCTAAATATTCAGAAACCATGGTTCCAATAAAATAAGAACTAATAGGAATCAATAAATAAGCTGCTCTCGACCAATCCATATTTCCTAAAGCCATTCCAAATAAAACAATATTGGCTGTTTGGGCATTACAGAAAACACCACCCTTTACTGAAAAAGTATAAGCCCCAAAGAATCCCCCTACAGTAATCAACAATAAAAAACAACGCCAACGTTCACACTCTAGAAAGCCTTCTTCTTTTTGTTCGAGTTCTTCTTCAACTTCTTCTAACTCATCTTCTAATTGTTCTACATTCTGTTCTACTTCGTCATAATTTTCCATTTTTATCACCGCAAATATTATATTCCTGTAATAATTTGTTATCAAGATATAATTCTATTAAAAAAGACACATGTTTTCATGCGCCTTAAGTAAGCGTCAAATAAATAAGCGATTATAAATAATTGATGAATTCAATACAATAAGGATGTACTTAATAAGGAGGTGCATCTTTTTTGATAATTAGAGGAAAAGAAAAATGGAAGGAAGTTATCGAAGCACAGAAACAAAGTGGTTTGACAATTAAAAAGTATTGTAATGACAATCATATTTGTATTTCCAGCTTCTATAAACAAAAGGCTTTGATTCTTGAAGAAGAAAATACTTTTCTACCTGTCATCCTTGATAAAAGTAATGACGTTATTGATTTTGATATTGACCATCATCATATTTCCTGTTCCAAACAAAATCTCAAGATTTTATTGGAGAACCTGCTATGATTATCAATACCGATGAAATCAAAAATATTTATGTTGCCAAGCAGTTTTGTGACATAAGAAAACAAATTGATGGTCTTGCTTTGATTGCTGCATCTCAGTTCAGCATGAATGTCTTGGATCATAGCTTGTTTATTTTTACCAATGCTTCACGTAATAGAATCAAGATGCTTTATTATGAAGCCAATGGCTTCTGGCTTTTTACAAGAAGACTTGAAAATGGAAAATTCAAGTTTAAAAAGCATGAGGAATCAGGCGTTTTGATGATTACACCCCCAACAGCTCAACTGGCTGATTGAAGGACTGGAATTTGAAAATAAAATTAGTGAGGATACTGTATCAAACTGTATTCTCATCTAATAATTTATGGTATAATCTTTCCTGTTTGAAGGATGTGATGACAATGAAAAAGGATGAAAGAATCAGACAGTTGGAAGCTGAACTTGAAGCAAAAAATACAGTCATAGAAAGTCTGAAACAGGAACTGAATTATGTTCGTGAACAGCTGGTTCTTTATAAAAAAACATTTTATGGATCAAGAAGCGAAAAGATCGAAATACCTGATCAACTGACACTCAACCTTTTCAATGAAGCTGAAACTGAATCAACAGTATTAAAAACAGAACCAGAACTGCAGGTAAGAGTTACATCACATTCAAGAAAGAAATCAAAGAAAAGAGGGATTGAAGATCTTCCTGAAACAGTTGTTGAACATGATTTGGAAGATAAAACAGATCCTCAAACAGGGAAGCCATTAAGACTGATTGGAACGAATGAAAGAAAAGAACTTGTCCATCATAAAGAATATTATGAAGTCATAAAACATATTCAATATGTTTACAGCGGGGAGTATGATGAAGAAATTGAAACAACACCAATGTACAAAGGTGATATGCCTAAAGCAGTCATACCTAAAAGTTTTGCTTCACCATCATTGCTCGCATCGATACTTGATAAAAAATACAATCTTTCTTTGCCATTATACAGATAGGAAAAGGCACTTGAACGCATAGGGATTACATTATCGAGGCAGACAATGTCCAACTGGATCATGAAACTCTATGATCTTTACTTTCAAGAATTTGTTGAGTACATGCATGATCAGCTTTTAAAATGTGAATATATCAATGCAGATGAAACAAAGCTGGAAGTATTAGAACTCAAAAAGAGTGAAGGAAAACAGGACTGTTAGATGTGGGTGTATAAAACAGGAAGAAGCGAAGAAAAGAAGATGGTGCTCTATCAGTTTGAAAACGACAGAAAATATGATAGAGCCAGCGATTATCTTGAAGGCTTTAATGGAGTAATTCAAAGTGATGGCTACCAGGCCTATGCAAATATAAAAGATATAAAAAAACATGGGATGTTTTGCTCATCTTAGAAGAAAACTGGTAGAAGTAATGGATGTTGCGCCAAAAGGGACAGTAATAAAAGAAACCCAAACATATAAAATGTATCAGTTGATCAATAAACTGTTTTATCTTGAGAAGGTATACGATAAAAAATACAAAAAGGATTATGATCGTATAACCAGAGAAAGAAAAACAAAATCACTTCCAGTACTTGAAGAATTCTATGAAATAGTGAAAACAGTTGCGCCACATACACCAAAGAAATCACATTTGGATACGGCAATGACATATGCCATCAATAATGAAAAATATTTAAGATATTATATAGAAGATGGGCGAGTTGAAATAAGCAATAATTCAGCAGAAAGATGTTGTAAGAGCTTTGTCATTGGCAGAAAAAATTTTCTGTTTTCAAACAGCATCAATGGAGCCAAAGCAAGTGGAGCGGCGTACAGCATAATTGAAAGTGCAAAAATAAATGGTCTAAAACCATATGAGTATATAGAATACATACTAACAAGAATGACAGGAAATAAGCTGACAACAGATTTACTTGAAAAAATCATGCCATGGTCAGAAGAATTACCAAAAAATCTATACAAAAACAAAAAGGCATAGAAATATGTTCTTTTGGTGCAACAATAAAACAAACAGGACATTTTCTTCATTATGAAGGCTTACTGTTTGTTTTTTTATTCTATGCTTATAAATTGACGCTTACCGCCTTAATCATAGTATCCATATTCTGTGTCACTCATCAAATATTCATATTCAGATTCATGTTCTTCATCTCTACCTGCTTTATATTCATAGCTAAAAATAATGACTTTATTTTTAGCTACAAATGTTCCATAAACAAGTCCTCCAGCTTTTTTATTATTTTTGTTTTTAAATTCATATCTATAGCCTGGTTTATCCGTATTATCTGATTGATAACTTCTCTTTTTGATGTTTTCTTCTGTATTATAGTTTTGATATATTTCATCTTTTAAAAATGTATAAGCTTCTTTTCTTGTAGACATAGTTTCAACATCTATGGCTTTTAATGTAATTCTATTATTTTTATCTAATTGATAGCAATGATAATATTCATTCGAGTCACTACTTTGTTTATATTTTAATGGAAACATATATGATATATGATCTATTTCATAATGATTCATTTCTATTTTCTTTAAACCACATCCAGTAAGTAATACAACTAATAGTAATATAATAATCTTTTTCACTTTAATCACCTAGATCCTCTATATGTTGTAATAATTTTATTTTTTGTTACTACAATTTGATAGTCTTTATTTGTATAAGTATTTCCTTTTTTCTTAAATGATTTTATTGCTTGGTCATAGTTTTTGTAATGAATTTTATTTGTATCAAATTGATAAGTATAATCATCATTTAAAAATTGAATATAAGCATTATTTTCTCTTGTTTCATAATCAGTAAGTATAATAATAAATTTAAATACTCCATTTTTATAAATATCATTTTTAATAGTGATATTTCTTTCATAATAAATAATTTCTTGATTTTTTACTTTTTTTATACAGTTTGTAGTTTTAGTTTTAACCGCTTCACTTTCATAAAGATCATCTATTTGTTCATATGTTTCATATTGTTGGTTATTCTGATTCGTATTTATAAACAAACATAAAGTAAGCATTGCTATAAAAAAGTATCTCATTTGTTTTGTATTGAATTTTGGACTTAACTTTTGCAATATTCCAATAATTATAATAGGAATAAAAGTCATGTAAAAAACATTAGCACTTAATAAAGAAGTTAAAATAATATCTATTAAATAAATAATAGAAATGATAAAAATCAAATAATCTTTAATTTCATTTAATTTCTTTAATATCTTCAAATCCTTATCATGTTTTAAAGCATATAAAATTGAAAAATTTAAAATTGATGATAATAAAATACCTATAGCTAAAATAAAGACCATTAACAATATAAGGTATTTAGTAAATCCTTCATAATAAACAATTGGAAAACCAATTTCAAAGAAATCAGTTAAAAATAATTTCCCAATCCAAAATAAGAAACAAGCTAATATTGGATATACAAAGTATCTCATCTTTTTAAATTGTTTGATCTTATTATTTTTATCAAATACAAATTCTGTATTTAAATCTGGCGCATCTACATTTCTATTTTCTAACACTCTAAAATCAGGCAATGCATTTTCTACATCATGATATCCCATTTCCTTCAAAACTTCATTATATTCACTAGAGGATGGAGTGTAATCTATTTGATACTTATAAACATGTTCATCATGACTAAAACGATAATAATAGCCTATAAAATCTAAACGCCATCCTTTTTTAGACATTTCATTAAAATATTCTTGCAACTCTTCATCTAAATACAAACTATTTCTTAAAACATATTTATGTTTCATAATCTTATCCTCCCTTATTGTTTGTATCTTGTTATAATTCTATTTTTTAATACTTTAATTTCATAAGTACCATTATCATAAATATTTCCTTTTTGATTAAACGTTTTAATTGCTTTTTGATAATGATAATAAGATGTTCGATTATTATCCCAGGAAATATCTGATTCTGTCTTTAATGCTTTTTCAAAGTTTAGATTATTTCTTGTATCATGTTCTGTTTTAATAATGATATATTGAAGAATTTGATCTTTATATTGTGGTTTTTTTATAGATACATCTAATTGTTGATAATCACAATAAGTATCTTTTATTTTCTTTTCATAAATTGTTATTTGCGTTTTAACAGTATAACTTTCAAATAAAGAGTCATCAGTTTGTACTTGAGGAAATATCATTCCACAAATGCTTATAGCTACAAAAGCAGCAATAGCACTATTATATTTATTATTCTTAATAATACGCGATAAAACAATTCCAATAACACATGTAAGTAAAAGATAGACAATAACTTTTAAATCCAATATTATAAATGACTTTAATAAATAAAGAATGCTGCATACTAATAACAAAATATAAAATATAACACTCATTCGATCTTTAAGACCATTTAATTTCTTTAATCTTTTTAAAGATTTATCATTCTTTAAAAAATATAAAATAGAAAAATTTAAAATAGTCACAAATATCAATACTAGTGCTAGAAAGATAAAAGAAACTCCAAACATCAATGAACTCAATCCTTCATAATAAAGAATAGGTTTACCAATTTCAATCATATCTTTTAAAAATAGTTTACCTAACCAAAGTAGAAAGCCAGCTAAAAATGGATAAATAAAATATCTTATCTTTTTAAACTGTTTCATCTTATTATTTTTATTAAATACAAATTCTGTATTTAAATCAGGTGCTTCAACATTTTCATTTTCTAATACTCTAAAACCATCAAATGAATTATTTACTTCCTCATATCCCATTTCTTTTAAAACTTCATTATATTCACTAGAAACTGGTGTGTAATCTATTTGATACTTATAAACATGTTCATCTTTTACAAAGCGATAATAATAACCAACAAAATCTAAGCGCCAACCTTTTTTCGACATCTCATTAAAATAATCTTGTAATTCATCATCTAAATACAAACTATTTCTTAAAACGTATTTATACATAATCTTATCCTCCTATTTGATCTAATAATGAAATTTGTTTAAGCATCCTTTCTTTTTCTTTTTGTAATTTCTTTTTCCCTAGATTAGTTATTTGATAAATCTTTTTATTATTTTCTACTTTAACAAGTTGGATATAACATTCTTTTTCAAACTTTGGTAATAAAGTATATAAAGAACCTGCTCCTACAGTAATTTCTCCATGCGTAATTTCAGTAATCTTATTCATAATTTCATAACCATGCATCGGTTGATGTAAAACAAGCAAGACATAATACATTTGTGGAGTCAGTACTTCCATTTCTCTTTTTGGCATCTATATCATCTCCTATATCGTTTAACGATACTTTCTTCACTTTCATTATATATCGTTAAACGATATATAGCAATAAAAAAAAGAACACATATCGAAATATGTGCCTTTTCTTTGTTTATATTAAGGGGAGGTTTTCTAATACACCTATAATATATCCCAGTAATATTAATTTATTGTGAACTTTTAGCTTTTCTTTTTATTTTTATTGGTTTATTAACCACTTCATGACAATGTCTACATCTAGGTTCATAATGATCAACAGCACCTACTAAAACAACAGGATCATCAAATGATGCTGGTTTACCATCTACAAGTCTTTGTGTACGTGTTGCTGGTGAGCCACATTTAGCACAAACAGCTGTTAACTTTGTTACAAATTCTCCTTTTGTTAGAAGTTCAGGCATAACACCAAATGCCTCTCCTCTAAAGTCTTTGTCTAATCCTGCAACCATGACACGAACACCTTTATCAGCAAGATATTCACAAACATCTACGATCTTTGAATTAAAAAATTGCACTTCATCAATAGCAACAACTTGAACATCATCTGTTACTTTATCTAAGATTTCTTCAGGATCATCAATTGCATAACATGGTACTTTTCTACCTGAATGTGAAGCAATTTCTATTTCTGAATAACGATCATCTATTTTTGGTTTAAATACTAATATTTTTTGTTTAGCATAAGATAAAACATTAATTCTACGAATAAGTTCTTCTGTTTTACCAGCAAACATACATCCACATATAACTTCTATATATCCTTCTCGATATTGGTGATACATTCTTTCTTCTCCTAACCTCTTACATCTCTTACACCCGCACTACTTCCACCAGGACCACTTGGTGCTAAGTCTGTAAATCTACTAAAATTCTTTTCAAAAGCAAGGTTAACTTCACCTGTTGCTCCATTTCTGTGTTTAGCGATAATAATTTCTGTTAAACCATTATCTTCCTCTTCTTTTCCTTCACTTGCTTTATAATAGCCTTCACGATAAATAAAAGTAACGATATCGGCATCTTGTTCGATGGCTCCTGATTCACGCAAGTCAGACATCATTGGACGTTTATTTGGTCTTTGTTCAACTGAACGTGATAACTGTGATAAAGCAATAACAGGAACATCTAATTCTCTGGCCAACATTTTTAATTGTCTTGAAATATCTGAGACTTCTTGTTGTCTTGATTCTCGATTATTGGAACTTCCAGTAATTAATTGAAGATAATCGATAACAATTAATTTTAAACCATGTTCTTGTTTTAATTTTCGACATTTAGCGACAATTTCATTGATTTTAACTCCTGGCGTATCATCTATGTATAAATTACATTTACTGACTCTTTCAGCTGCCGCATAGTATTTATTGGCATTTGTTTTCAAGATTTCACCTGTTCTCATGGTAGAACCTTCAATTCCACCCATGGAACAAATAATTCTTTGTACTAATTGACTCGCAGGCATTTCTAATGAAAAAATAGCTACTGGATCTTCTGATTTAAAAGCAACATTATGAGCAATATTTAAGGCAAAAGCTGTTTTCCCCATTGCTGGACGTGCCGCTAAAATAATCAAGTCTCCTTTTTGAAGTCCTGATGTTATTTTATCCAAATCTCTAAAATTTGTACGAATACCTGAAATATTACCATCAATACTTTGTAATTTATTTAAACGATCCGTTACTTCTCTAATAACTTTTTTTACATCGACGAATTCTCCGGCATTACGATCTCTCGTAATGGCCAACATTGTTTTTTCACTTTCATCAATAAAACCATCAATATCTTCAATATCTCCAAAAGCATTTTCAGCTATTTTTGTTGTTTCATTGATGATTTTTCTTAAAATCGATTTATTATGAATAATCTTTAAATAATATTCACTATGAGCTAAAGTTGGAACTGAATCACTTAATTGTCTTAAGTACTCTACTCCACCTACTTTATCTAATTGGCTATGATCTAATAGATAAGAAGTAATCGTTGTAACATCAACAGGTATATTTTGTCTCGAAAGTTCACTCATTGCATTGAATAATACTTTATGTGATTCTTCATAAAAATCTCTATCTTCACACTTATTCAAAATATCTTGGCAAGCTTCTTTTGATATAAGCAGAGATCCCAGTAAAGAACATTCTGCCTCTAAATCATGTGGGAAAACTCTTGGCATAAATCTCCCTCCTATTTTTCAGATAAGTGAACTCTAATAGTAGCAATAACTCCTTTGTATAGTTCAACTTTTAAGTTTGAATATCCTAATGCTCCAATTGGATGTGCATTGATAAATTTTCTTTTATCGACTCTAATATCATATTTTTCTCTTAATTGTTCAACGATATGTTTTGTTGAAACACTTCCAAATGTTTTACCATCTTTACCAGATTTTAAAACAAATTCTAATGTAATACCTTCAATTTTTTCTTTTAGTGCTTCCGCATTTTTCTTATTTTCAATATCTTGTAATCTTGCTTCTTCTTTTTGTTGTTCTAAAATCTTTTTAGCACCTGCTGTTTCCTTAACAGCTAATTTATTTTTAATTAAGAAGTTTTGTCCATATCCATCAGATACATTGACAACATCACCTTTTTTACCTACTTTTCTAACATCTTCTAATAAAACTACTTTCATCTTTTTTACCCTCTTTCATCCAAATATTGATCAATAGCTTCTTCTAACTTATCGATCGTTTCCTTAACAGTTTTTTCTTCAACCTGACAAGCAGCCATTGAAAAATGACCACCACCTCCAAGTTTTTCCATAATCAACTGTACATTAACCTCTGTCTTAGAACGAGCAGAAATAGCAATCTTATCCTTATCTACGCGTCCTGCAACAAATACCGCTTTAATTTCAGCAATATTTAATAACTCATTACCAACTTTCGCTAGTAGAGGCCTTGTATAAATTTCTTCTTCATTTCCATACGCTATTAGTATATCATTTCCAAAACGATATGCATTAGCTGAAATAGACATTTTTTCTTGTGTCGTTTTGTAATCATCTTGCAAGAACTCATAAGCTCTAGAAACATTCGCTTGTTTTTCTTTAAGCTTTGAAGCAATTTGAAAAGTACGTGATCCAACATGATTTCTAAAATAGTTTGTATCCACCAACATTCCCGCATACATAACAGTTGCTTCTGTTGGTAAAACTTCAATTTCAACTCTTTGATACTCAAATAATTCAACCACTAATTCTACAGTTGAAGAAGCAGCTGGTTCCAAATAAGTTAAAATTGGTGAATCAACAAAGTCTTCCCCTCGACGATGATGATCAATCACGACTATCTTTTCAGCCTTATCCAAAAGTTCTTCACTAATAGCCAATGCTGGCTTATGATTATCAACACAAATAAGTAATGTATCTTCATCAATTAAATCAATGGCTTTTGCAGGAGAAATAATTTTTCCTTTATATAAATCTTCTACCATTAAACGACGTGCAATATTTCCTGTTTTTTCTTCCAAAGAATTTTCATCAACAATCACATAAGCATCTTTTTCAAATGCTTTAACAAATTTAGCAACCGCTAAACTTGCTCCAAAAGAATCTAAATCAGATTGTTTATGTCCCATAATAAGGACATTTTGGCTTTGTTTTACTATACTTGCTAGTGTTTGTGAAATAACACGTGCTCTAACACGGTTCGCTTTTTCACTATTTTCACTATTTCCACCAAAATATCGAATTTCTTCATCTAATGTTTTTACTGCCACTTGATCTCCACCACGTGAATACGATAAAGAAATAGCACTAAAAGCAAGTTCATCTAATTCACGTAAAACTTTAGATCCTCTTCCTATTCCCATTGATAAAGACATCACGGCACCAATTGATTCCATCTTTTGTTTAAATTCATCTAAAATACAAAAACGTACTTCTACTTGTTTACGATAAATTCTTTCATTAAAAACAGCTAAATAACCATCTTCTTTATATCTTTTTAAGATAATTCCATTATCTTTGGCCCAATCAAAAATCATTTGTCTTGAAGTTGTTTCAATCATGACTGATTTTTGTTCATCTGCATATTCAATAGAATCATCATAATTATCAATTGTTAAATAGGCAACACATAATTGTTGATCATTATATTCCTTTTCAATCGTTGTTAAATCTGTTACATCTTTTAAAAATAATAAACGATTATTTCTAGAATTATAAACTTCATATCTTCTAGAATTAATATCTATTGTTCTAACATCTTCATCTTCAAAAAGTATTGCGAGTAAAGGTTGCCATTCAAGTAATTTCTTCCCTACGATACGAATACCAAGTTCGTGTAATAAATCACTGACCCAAACAACATTTCTATTTTCATCATATTTAATAAGCCCTATTCCACCAAAAATCAAAGCATTCTTTGATTCATTATTTAATGCTTCTTTAACACTATAAGTTGTTTCACTAAACATATTATGGAGATAATAGAGAACAATGATACAAACAACATTTTTTATTAAAATATAAATCATTAAAGCTAAAGTAACACGATTTTGTAAAAACATATAAGTTAATAAAACTAATACAAATTCTATACCTAATAAAGCAACTATTGTATTTCTAAGTTGCATAAGCTTCTTAATCATGAAATACCCTCCTCTTTATTACCTTATATTATACATGAATTCATTTATTTCATCATCTTATTTTTATTCATTCGAAGGATAAATAGATTCGTGTAAACTTTAATAATATAAACTTCTGAAAATGATAAAACGATCCATAAAATAATAAACATTCCATTCTTTAAAAAATCACTTTCTAAAAAAGGAAAAAGACCTACAATACTATAATAAATATCTTTTGCATCTGTAAAAGTATTTAAACCTAATAAAGAATTTAATAAAAATAAAACAACAAAATTCTTCAACATACTATAAACTCTTAAAATCCATTTACCATCAATATTCTTTTTTAAACAATAAATATATAAAATACCTAATGGTAAAGTAAAAAAAGAATACAAAGTAAAAAATAGTTCACCTGTTAAAAATAAAATAAACGTACTTGTAAACAAGACAAGAACAGCCATCTTTTCATTAAACTTAAACGTATAATAAGCTAACGCAACTGTCATTAGATAAATAAAAATAATATCAAACATCGTTCCTGTATAAACATTTACAACTGATAACACTCCAAAAAGAGCTGCCATAAATGCTCCTGTTACAATTTGTTTTGTCTTTTCTCTATTCATTTCATCACCGTGATTATCATACAACTTTATCGCTTATCTGTCACTTATATAAAGAAAAAAGAGATTCCTTAGAATCTCTAGTCGTGAACTACTCCGACTTACACTTCGTTTAGAAGTCGGAGCTTCTTGCTTCAACCACTACAGCCTCTAATGACAATACATTATAGGTCTTACACAGTGTCCACAAGCGTATAAGTTTGGCTCGTCCCAAGCCTACTTTTATAATTTATCTATAAGGACTGAAGAATTCTCAATCCTTCTGTAAGTATGTTGATTGCTGCATTATGGTCTCTGTCTCCAGTATAACCACAATCACATGTATAAACTCGGTCTTTTAGGTCGAGTTTTTTTACACTTCCACAGCAATGACAGATTTGGCTAGAAGGGTACCACTTGTCAACTTTTACGAAATATTTACCTCTTTCTTTAAGCTTGTACTCAAGCATATTAAGAAACATTCCATAACCGTTGTCAAAGGTCGCTTTTCCATTGCCAAAACCTTTATTTCCAATAGCTTTCATATCTAAGTCTTCGACACATACGATATCATACTGATTGGCTATCTCAGTAGATTTCTTATGAAGACTGTCGAGACGTTGATTCGCTATTTTTCTATAGATTCTGTTTACTTTTCTCATTTGTTTAAAATAGTTGCTTGATTTTGTTTCATTCTTTTTAGAACCTGCTTTTCGTGAAAGTCTTCTTTGCTCTTTAACAAGCTTCTTATGACTTTCTCGATAGTATTTATGAACTCCTGCTTTATTCCCATTACTGTCCATATAAAGTCCATCAGATTTATAGTCAAGTCCAATAGCATTTGTACTTGATTTGGAAACAGATGGAATGTCTTCCTGTTCATATTCAAAAAGAACGGAAGCAAAATAGTTACCGACACTATCTTGAGAGACAGTAACAGATTTAAGCTTCCAATCATCTTTAGGCAGCTTATGAATAACAGCTTTGACCATTCCAACTTTAGGAAGCTTTATGACATTTTTACCAATAAGAATATTGTTGTTTGTAAAATTTGTTGTATACGACTTTTTAGATTTTCTTTTGCTTTTGAATTTAGGAAAATGATTTTGTTTTTTGAAAAATCTGTTATAGGCGTCCGCTAAATGAAAAACGGCATTTGAAACAGCAAATTTATCTATTTCTTTGAGAAAATCATAATCTTTTTTTAATGTACGAGTAGCGAACTCATTTGATTTAAGCTTAGAAAGATGGGATTCTCCATCTTTGTATCTTTGTTTTTGTAAGGCAAGTAATTGGTTATAAACAAAACGACAGCAACCAAAAGTTTTTGCAAACATGACTTTTTGTTCATCATTTGGATAGAGTCTATATTTAATTGCCTTGTTACTTTTGTTTGCTTTTGACATATATTTTACCTTCCTTGCGTTTGAATATATTCCTTAATGATATCTACGGTCACCCCACCTGTAGATATCAAACAATAGCTTTGTGACCAGAACATATCCTTCCATAAATGTTTCTTGATTTCTGGATATTCTTTTTTTATAAGTCTACTGCTTGCTGATTTATAAGCATTGATAAATTTAGAAATCTCACTATTAGGCTGTCCTCTGAACAGTACATGAACATGGTCTTTATCGTGATTCCATTCTTCCAACGAAATATTATAATTAAGGCATATGTTTTTAAATATCTCTTTAAGCCGTAATGAGATAGCATCATCAATAACATTATTCCTGTATTTGACACACATAATTAAATGATAATTAAGCATGAACACTGAATGATTATTAGTATCAAGTTCCATAGCAATATCCTTTCTAAAATCAAGTACGACTGAGCGTCTTTTATACTTATAATATATCACAGCTGCACGTCTAAAACAAAATCTCTTATAAAAACTATAAAAGGAGCTAGACCCCTCCCTACGCTTCGTTTAGAGGAAGGGGATTGCGCTCCTATTTTTGTTCAAATAAACAAGCTCCATTTGTTTCAATAACATGTTTATACCAATCAAATGATTTCTTCTTATATCTTTTATAAGTACCATTACCTAAATCATCTGCATCTACATAAATAAATCCATAACGTTTAGACATTTGTTTTGTACTTTCAGATACTAAATCAATACATCCCCAAGATGTATAACCCATTAAATCAACACCATCTTCATAGATTGCATTATACATTTCTCTAAAGTGAGCATCAAAATAATCGATACGATATTGATCATCTACTTTACCATCAACAAGTTCATCTTTAGCTCCTAAACCATTTTCTACAATAAACAATGGTTTTCTATAACGATCATATAAATCTACTAAAGAAACTCTTAAACCGATTGGATCAATTTGCCATCCCCAATCAGAACTTGGAATATAAGGGTTTTTAATCGCAATATTAGTATTAGCAGCTGTTTTCTTTAATCCAGCATCATCTTTAGCAACACAGCTTGATGAATAATAACTAAATGAAACAAAATCAACTGGATATTTTTTCATGATTTCTAAATCATGTTCTTCCATTTTAATATTTAAACCTTCATTTTTAAATTTAGTTAATAAATAAGCAGGATATTCTCCAAAGACTTGAGTATCGCTATAACAATACGTACTTCTCATATCTTGTTGTGCTTGTAAAACATCTTCTGGTTTACAAGTATATGGATAATAAGTTAATTTTGTAAGCATACATCCTACTTTACAGTCTGGATTTTTTTCATGCGCAATTTTTGTTGCAAGAGCACTTGCGACAAATTGATGATGCATTGCTTGGAAAATAACTTCTGTAAAGTTTTTACCTTCAAAACGATCTCTTACAAGTCCTCCTGTTGTATAAGGATGTCTAATCATTGAATCAACTTCATTAAAAGTTAGCCAATATTTGACTTTATCTTTATAACGATCAGTAATAACATCTACATATTTAACAAACAGATCAATAATTTCTCGATCATACCAACCATTATAATTTAATACTAAGTTGATTGGTGGTTCATAGTGTGACATTGTAACAAGTGGTTCGATACCATATTTATGACATTCATCAAAAATATCATCATAGAATTTTAAACCTTCTTCATTTGGTTCTTTGTCATCTCCATTTGGGAAAATACGTGACCAAGCAATAGAAAGTCTAAATACTTTAAATCCCATTTCAGCAAATAATTTAATATCTTCTTTATAATGATGATACCCATCTGAACCATGTCTTTTTGGATAAAGACTTGTATCATCACTTTTCATTGCTTCTAAAATTTCTTCTGTTGAAATTTCATTTTGTTTAGCATAATCTTGAACATCTACATCTAAATGATGACGGGCACAGTCTGAAACAGAAACTCCTTTTCCTCCTTCATTCCATCCACCTTCATATTGGTTAGCAGCAACAGCGCCACCCCATAAAAATCCTTCTGGAAATTTTTTTACCATTTTAATATCCTCCGCTTTTCTCTAAAACCATCTTAACACCTTATATAAAAAAAGCATGATTATTTCATTTAATGAAAATAATCACACTTCTAATTAATCATGTATTTTTTTAGCCAAACACATTTCCACAAATTCAACATCAAAATGTTTAGCCCTTGATCCCGAATATCCCATATCTAATGATGAGATTTGTTTCATTTCTTTTTCATTTAATTCAAAATCAAAAACATCTATATTTTCTTTAATTCTTTCTACATGTGTTGATTTTGGTATAACAATGACTCCTCTTTGGATATCCCATCTAAGTATTACTTGTCCTACAGACTTATTATATTTAGCTGCAATTCTTTTTAACATTTCATCTTCAAATGGATTATATCTTCCTCCACCTAGTGGTGCCCATGCTTCAGGAACAACATTATAATATTTCATTGTTTCTAGAGCTTTTTCTTGTGTGTAATATGGATGAAGTTCTACTTGATTGACCATTGGTTTAATTTCTACTGTATGGACAAAGTTAACAAGAATATGTGCATAAAAGTTTGAAACACCAATTGCTTTTAACTTACCTTCTTTATACGCATCTTCCATGGCCCTCCAGGCACTAAAATAATCTCCCATCGCTTGATGTAACAAATATAAATCTAAATAACCTAAACCACTTTTTTCAATAGAAGCATCAATTGCTTGTTTAGCCATTTCATAATTTTGCATATCTTGAACCCACATTTTAGAAGTAATAAATAAATCTTCTCTTGTGCAAATTCCTTCAGCAATTGCTCTTTTAACGCCTGCACCAACCGCATCTTCATTGGTATAAGAGGCAGCCGTATCAATTAAACGATATCCTGCTTTAATTGCTTGATATACTGATTCTTCACATTCTTTTTTATCTGGTACTCTAAAGACACCAAATCCAATTGTAGGAATTTTTAATCCGTTATTTAATGTTTGATATTCCATAATATGACCTCTTTTCTTACTTATATTTTGAAATAAAGAAGTCTAAATGTACAATATCAATTTTGCAATCTACTATAACTTTGTTGCATAGAAAAAACTTGGTTTTACCCAAGTTTTAACTTTCTTCAATAACACCCATTAATTCTAATAATCTATTTAAATCATCTGTGTCAGAGTATTTAATAGTAATAGATTTATCATCAACTTTAATTCTTGTACGATATTTTTTTCTAAGTAATCCTTCAACATATTGATATTCTTTAGGTTTTTCAACCTTAGGTTTATTTTTTCTAGCTTCTTGAAGTTCAAAACCTTTTACAATATTTTCAACATCTCTAACAGATAACTTTTCATCAATAACTCTTTTAGCAATCTTTAATGCTCTTTCTTTATCCAATGTAATTAAAGCTCTTGCATGTCCCATTGATAAAGAACCATCTAATACATATTCTTGAATCTTTTCAGGTAAATTCAATAATCTAAGTGTATTTGCTATATGAGTTCTTGATTTTCCAATACGTTTAGCTAATTCATTTTGTGTAAGTTTAAGTTTTTCCATCATCATTTGATAAGCTTGTGCTTCTTCAATAGCATTTAAATCTTCTCTTTGAATATTTTCTAATAAAGCAATTTCCATCATTTGTTGATCACTAAAATCAACAATAATTGCTGGAACTTCTTCTAAATGTGCCATTCTTGCTGCACGGCATCTTCTTTCACCAGCAACAATTTCATATCCTTGAACAGATTTCTTTAAAATAACTGGTTGGAAAATACCATGTTCTTGAATTGATAAAGCAAGTTCATTTAAAGCTTGTTCATCAAATACTTTTCTTGGTTGATAAGGATTAGGTCTAATTTCATCTAATTTGATTTTTTCTTGACTACTTTCAGGTGTATTATGTTCAATATCATCAATTAATGATGTAATATCTCCACCAAAAATAGCATCTAATCCTTTATTTAATTTTTTCTTTTTCTCAGCCATTTCTACTCAACACTTCCTTTGCAAGTTCTTTATAAGCTTGAGCCCCAACAGAAGATCCATCATAATCAAAAATACAGATTCCTGCACTTGGTGCTTCAGATAATTTAATATTTCTTGGAATAACAGTTTTATAAACTTTTTCTTTAAAATACTTTCTTACTTCTTGAGAAACTTCCAATCCTAAATTTGTACGTTGATCTAACATTGTTAATAATAAACCTTCAATAGAAAGTTTTTTATTAAAATGATTTTGTGTTAATTTAATTGTATTTAACAATTGTGTTAAACCTTCAAGTGCATAGTATTCACATTGTACTGGGATAAGTACTGTATCACATGAAGTTAATGCATTTGTATTTAATAAACCAAGGGCTGGTGGACAATCAATAAAAACAAAGTCATAATAATCTTTAATTTTATCTAATGATTGTTTTAAACGCACTTCTCTTCCTTGTTTTACATGTGCTAATTCTAAATCTATCCCCGCTAAATCTATTTCTCCTGGTGCAACATCTAGATTTTCAATATAAGAATGTTGAATTACTTTTTCTAAACCAACTTCTCCTGTTAAAACATGATACGTTGATAATTCAATATAATCTCTATCGATACCAATACCTTGTGTTGCATTTGCTTGAGGATCCATATCTATAAGTAACACTTTATAATTCATCTTCGCAAGTGCAGCTGATAAATTAACGCTTGTCGTTGTTTTACCAACACCACCCTTTTGATTTGTAATTGCTATAACCTTCGACATCTTTACACCCCTTTATGTCCTATCGTTTGTCCTAGTAATACTCTTGTTTCAATGTTCTCACTAGAATTATTTATAATATCTTCATCTATTTTGACAGTATCTTTTTTCAAAATCAATACAACTGTTGATCCACCAAATTCAAAATAACCTTTTTCTTCTCCTTTAGTAGCAATACTATGTTTATAATTGACAATTTTACCAACCATCATTGCTCCTACTTCCATTTGAATCATTCTACCAAAGTTATTTGAATCAATCACAGTGTACTCTCTACTATTCATTTTGTATATAGGATAATAATCATTTGCGATAGGATTAACAGTATGAAAAATACCTTTGATTTTCTTATGGAAAACAATTTGACCATCATCTACATAACTATAACGATGATAATCATCAACAGCTAAACGAAATACAAGACATATTCCACCGTCATATTCTTTAGCTAATGTTTCATCTTGTAATAAATCTTTTAATTGGTATTTTGTATCCTTGATTTCTAAAATCGTATCATCATTTATTGGATAGTAAGTAAGTTTACTATCAGCAGGGGCCATCAATACATCTTTAGAGTCGTCAAATGATCTTTGACCATCCTTTATTCTTCTTGTAAAGAAATCGTTATAACTTTTATATTTCTTTTCTTCATATTGACTCATATCAATATCATTATTTTTAATAAACGAAGAAATACTTGTCTTTGAAAATGGTGAAGACATATATAAACCACCTAAGTGCGTAACAAATGGTGATACTAAGATTTTTAAAGCACATCTACCAGCAGATGTGCTATATAATTTTTTTAATAATTTATTTTGACCCTCTAATTCTTTAACGATATGTCCTTGACGATCTTTAATCATGAAAAACAAAGAATTTGCACAAGTTCTACAACAACTAGAACACCAAGTGCAATAAGTCCTTTCCCTTTTAATTTTGGCACTTTAAAATCAACAACAAATAAAATACCTGTAATTAACATTAAAGTTCCATATAAGTAATCTAAACCAAAAATAACATATCTTAAAGCAAATGCAAAAGGTAAAATAAAGGCTGAAGTTGTAACTGGTAAACCTTGATAATACTTTCTTTTTTCTGTTGTTTGTTGCTGTCTTGTTTCTTCAGTAACATTAAAATAAGCTAAACGAATAACTGCTGCTAATACATAAAGTATTTCAATAGCAAGCCATCCTACTGAAGATAATCCTAAATTATATCCTAGTATTGCTGGAAAAACACCAAAAGAAATAAGATCACATAAAGAATCTATTTGAATCCCAAACTTCTTTTCTTCTTCTGTACGATTTTTCTTACTTCTTGCGACCATTCCATCGAAGGTATCACAAATACCACACATCATTAAACAAATAAATGACCATTGATAAATTCCAATGACTGATAAGTGGATTCCTACCATTGCAAAAACTAATGATAAATATGTAAGAATGACAGTATAACTATAAAATCCTATCATATTCTACTCCCTCTATAATTAACGAAAATATTATAGCATAATTTTATCTAATTATGTAGTGTATATCGTCTTATTCATATTTTTGAAAATTTCTATTTTCATTCAAATCTTTATATAAAATAATTTCATCTTTTTCTAAACTTTGTTTAACATCTATAATTCTTTGATTAGACGATCCTCTAAACTTTAAACTTAAATCTTTAAGTTCTTCAATAAACTTACCATCTACTAGAACATCGATATAAGATAACAATTCATCAGTTACTTCACATCTTGCTCGACTTTCACTTAAAAGTTCTTGATCAAAGAGATAACCTGTATAACACCAAATATCCTTTTGTGGATAAAGTTCTTTCACTCTTTTAATAAATGGTAATAACGCTCTTTGATTACTTGGTTCCATTGGTTCTCCTCCAAGTAAAGACAATCCTGTTATATGTTCTGGTTTTAAATAATCTATAATTAAATCTTCTACTTCTTGATTAAACTCTTTTCCATATTTAAAATCCCATGTCATTTGATTAAAACAATTCTTACAGTGATGCGTGCATCCTGATACAAATAAAGAAACTCTAACTCCTAAGCCATTAGCGATATCAAAATTCTTAATTTCTGCATAATTCATTTCAATTCCTCTTTTCATATTTTCCTATTATACAACAATTCTTTATAGATTCTATTGATATAATAAAAAGGATGTATCATCCTTTAACATAATCCTCTATATTTTATAAGTTCTCTAATATTTCCTTGATATAAACACTCTAATTCTTCAAATAATAAATAATCCGATGGTTTCATTAAACAAGGAAGCTTAGGTAATTCTATAGCTTGACTATAAGCCAAGATTTCACTTACAAATTCTGAACAGAAATAATAATGATTTCTACGATAAGGAACTTCCAATTTACATAAGATTAATCCCATTAAATTATATTTATAATCTTGAGAATGATTTAAAATAGATTCTAAAATAAATTTTGCCTTATAATATATCTCTTTCTTAACAGTAAGTTTATATAATGCACAAGGAATATGTTGATTTTTATTATAGAATCCCTTTTCAAATGACTCATTTCTAATTCCCGCAGGAATTGGAGAGTAAGTATATTTTCTAGCACAACTATACATCGGTTGTAAATTTTCTTCAAAAGAGATAGAGATATGTGTATAACTGTCTTGCGTCACTAAATAAATTGCTTTAGAAATAAAAGTATCTGATTTTGTTAGTAATAAATAAATGTCTTTCACCTTATTCTCCTTTCCTCACTTCTTTCAGTATTACATATTTTTTGGATATAATCGACATATTTTTACAAATTTATCAATTCATTAAATTTTTTTCATAATAAAAAAAAGCGAGAATGTCTCGCCTTTATAAATCAACTCTTTTTTCAAAATCTGAATCTGGTTCAAATCTTCTACTTTCGATATCCATTTGAGATAATGCTTCATTCATTGATTCAACTTCTGCTTTTGTAAATTTGATTTCGGTGGCTTTAATATTTTCTTTTAATCTTTCCAACTTTGTTGTTCCTGGAATAGGTACAATAAAATCTTTTTGTGCTAATACCCAAGCCAAAGAAATTTGTGCAACTATTGCCTTTTTTTCTTTTGCAATTTTATTAACTAAATCAACAACTACTTGATTCTTTTTAAGCGCTTCTTCACTAAATCTTGGTGCATTTAATTTTACATGAAAACCATTTTTATCATAAGCGTCACTTAAAAATACTTTACATAATGGAGCAAAAGGTACAAAACCAATTCCTAATTCTTCAAGTAAAGGAATATGTTTGTTTTCTAGTTCTCTCCACATCATTGAATATTCACTCTCTACGGCTGTTAAAGGACATATTGCATGGGCTTGGTTTCAATTCCTGCTTCTGATATCCCCCAATGTTTAATTTTCACTTGTTTAATACAATTCTTCATTAAATACGCAATATCTTCAATTGGTACATTAGGATCAACGCGATGTAAATAATACAAATCAATATAATCTGTTTTTAATCTTTTAAGAGAGCCCTCTAAAGATTTTTTAATACCTTCAAGATTTCTTGTTTACCATTTCCCATTCTTTGGTTTTTGGTTAATAAATATAAAAAAAAGAGATGAAAATTTCATCTCTATAAGTGTAATACACGTTCTTTGATTTCTTGTGTTCTTCCTTGATTCCAGAATTGAGTTCCAATATAACCACATGTACGTCTAGCAACAGACATCATATCTTGGTTTTTATTTCCACAGTTTGGACATACCCAAATAAGTTTACCATTTTCATCTTTTTCAATTTGGATTTCTCCATCATATCCACAAGCCATACAATAATCACTCTTTGTATTTAATTCAGCATACATAATATTATTATAAATATGTTTCATAACTGCTAATACCGCATCAATATTATCTTGCATATCTGGAACTTCTACATAAGAAATAGCTCCACCTGGTGATAATTTTTGGAATTGAGATTCAAATGTTAATTTATCAAAGGCGTTAATATGTTCTGTTACATGGATATGATAACTGTTTGTAATATAATTTTTATCTGTAACACCTTCAATTTTACCAAAACGTTTTTGTAAACATTTCGCAAATTTATAAGTTGTTGATTCAATTGGTGTTCCATAAAGTGAGAAATCAATATTTTCTTTTTCTTTCCATTTTGTACATGCATCATTTAAATGTTGCATCACTTCAATAGCAAATGGTGTTGCACTTGGATCTGTATGTGATTTACCTGTCATATATTTAACACATTCATATAATCCAGCATATCCAAGAGAAATTGTTGAATACCCACCGTATAATAATTTATCAATTGTTTCACCTTTTTTAAGACGAGCCAATGCTCCATGTTGCCATAAAATAGGAGCTACATCACTAGGTGTTCCTTTTAAACGTTCATGTCTACACATTAAAGCTCTATAACATAATTCTAATCTTTCATCAAATATTTGCCAGAATTTGTTCATATCTCTTTTTGATGAACAAGCCACATCAACTAAGTTGATTGTCACAACACCCTGATTAAATCGTCCATAATATTTTGGTTTACCATTTTCATCAATATATGGTGTTAAAAAAGATCTACATCCCATTGATGGGTAACATTGACCATTTCCATTTTGATCAACTTTTAATTCTTTCATTACTTTTTCAGAAATATAATCGGGAACTAAACGTTTTGCTGAACATCTTGCAGCAAGTTCTGTTAAATAATAATATTGACTATTAGGTTCAATATTGTTTTCTTGTAAAGCATAGATTAATTTAGGAAATGCTGGTGTAATATAAACACCTTTTTCATTTTTAACACCTTTCATTCTTTGTTTAAGTGTTTCTTCAATAATCATAGCAAGGTCATCTCTTAAACGTCCTTCAGGTACTTCATTTAAATACATGAAGACAGTAATGAATGGTGCTTGTCCATTTGTTGTCATTAAAGTAACAACTTGATATTGAATTGTTTGTACCCCTTTAGTAATTTCTTTTTTCAAACGTTCTTCAGCTAAAGCATTGATTTTTTCATCATCTAATTCTAAACCAATAGTTTCAAATTCTTCTTTAACTTCTTTTCTAAATTTTTGTCTACTTACATCAACAAATGGTGCTAAATGAGATAATGTAATACTTTGTCCCCCATATTGAGAACTTGCTACTTGAGCAATAATTTGAGTAGCTACATTACATGCAGTAGAAAAACTCTTTGGTTTTTCAATCATTGTTTCTGAAATAACTGTTCCATTTTGTAACATATCTTCTAGATTTACTAAATCACAGTTATGCATATGTTGAGAGAAATAATCAGCATCATGGAAATGAATCAATCCTTCATCATGTGCTTTTACAATATCTTCTGGAAGTAAAATTCTTCTTGTTAAATCTTTACTAACTTCTCCAGCCATATAATCTCTTTGTACACTATTTACTGTAGGGTTTTTATTAGAGTTTTCTTGTTTAACTTCTTCATTTGCACATTCAATCAAACTTAAAATTTGATCATCAGTTGTATTAGATTGTCTTGCTAGTGCTCTTTGAAAACGATATGTAATATACTTTCTGGCAACAGAAAAAGCATTTAATTTCATTAATTCATCTTCTACTAAGTTTTGAATTTCTTCAACACTTAATGCTCTTTTCATTTTTTGACATTTATATTTAATGTCATTTGTAATATTATCTATTTCTTCTTCAGAAAGTCTTTCTGTTTCAACAACTTCTTTATTAGCACCAATAATTGCATTGGTAATTTTTACTTCATCAAAAATTGCTTCTTGCCCATTTCTTTTTATTATTTTCACGCCAAATGCCTCCTTATTTTTATTTCGTATATGTATTATAACTAATCAAAAAAAAAATATATACTTTTATGCTCTATTGGCCCATACTTTTTTTTCGAATTATTTTACTTAAAATAATTCGACGTCCAGTCCATTCTATCACAAATAATATTGATTTTATAGTTCTTTTACGTTTTTACAAAATAAAAAATCCAATGTTCATATAAACAAAGGATTTCATTAAATTAATATTTATGATTTTTATAAAACATACAAAATAATACATAAAAAATGTAAGATAGAACCAACTAAAATCCATAAATGCCAAATACTATGCATATATTTAATCTTATTTTGTAACACATAGAAAATAACACCAATTGTATAAGCAAGTCCTCCTGAAACAAGTAACCAAATACCATTCATTCCTACTGCTTGTGGTAAGAGATTGATTTTAAAAATAATACACCAACCCATCACTAAATAACAAATCATTGAAAAAGTTTGATATTTTTTAATATCGATTGCATTTAATGTAATTCCAATCACTGTCATGATCCATATGACTGCAAATAAAATCCAAGCCCATTTAGCATCAACTTCTCTTATTGAACAAAGTAAAACCGGTGTGTAAGTTCCCGCAATCAATACAAAGATACTGCAATGATCCATAATTTGGAAAACTTTCTTTGCTTTAAGCTTAGGTGATAAACCATGATAGATAGCTGACATTGTATAAAGAAGAATCATCGAAATTCCATAAACAATCCCTGAAAATAAGCCATAACCATCATGACAAAAGATAATACATAAAACTAATGCGGCTATTCCCATCGCCCCACCTACAATATGAGTTACCATATTAAATATTTCTTCACCCTTTGTATAAACAGGTAAAACACGATCATCTAATTTTGTTCTTTTCATATTCATTACCTCTTTTAACCGTTTCATGTAGTATTTAATACTACATCTTGTAATTTACACATATAATAACAATCTCCTTCCCCTCTGTCAAGTGAGGAAATTATTTATTTTCTTGTTTTCATTTTTATTCTATAATAGAAAAGTAAAAAGGAGAAAAAATATGAAAAAAATCGCAAAATTTGAAAAAGTATCATATAATCAATTTAAAAATGATTTCATGGATTCATTTCCTCAATATAATGAAAAAGAAGTAGAAGAAATCTATCATTCCATCCAACTTCCAAAACGTGCCACAAAAGGATCAGCTGGATATGATTTCTATAGTCCTATTGATTTTGAATTAAAGCCAAGACAAACTATTAAAATTCCTACAGGTATTCGTGTACGTATTGAAAATGGTTGGGTATTAGGTTTATATCCTCGTAGTGGTTTAGGATTTAAATATCGTTTACAACTTAATAATACAGTAGGTATTATTGATAGTGATTATTATAATAGTGATAATGAAGGTCATATGTTTGTAAAACTTACAAATGATAGTAATGAAGATAAATCTCTTTCTTTAAAAGCAGGACAAGGAATGGTTCAAGGTATTTTCTTTGAATTTGGAATTGTTGAAGATGATGATGTCACTGAAGAAAGAAATGGTGGCTTTGGCTCAACAACAAAATAATTACGTTTATATCGTAAGATGTCGTGATCAAACACTTTATACTGGTTGGACAAATCAGTTAGAAAAGCGTATTGAAGCCCATAACGCTGGTAAAGGTGCTAAATATACAAAGGCAAGAAGACCAGTCGAACTTGTTTATTTTGAAACTTTTGAACATAAAAGCGAGGCTTTAAAAAGAGAGTATCAAATTAAACAATTAAAAAGATCAGAAAAAGAAAAACTCATATTAAGCAAAAAGAAGATCTAAACTGATCTTCTTTTATGCTTTTTCTTCACTTAATTGATAAATCACTAAACCAGCAATAACAATCAAACATCCTAAAATCTTTGAAATAGAAAACATGTTATATACAAAAGCATCAATCACCATCCCACTGACAAGTTGTCCAATAAAGCTTAATAAAGTAAGGATAACAGGTGATATTCTAGGAACAATAATATTTAAAATCAAGATATTAAAAACCCCTATGATTCCACCTAAATACATCATCAAATTCGTTTTATCTAAAGAAATATTTATATGTTGAACACCAACAACCATCAAAACAAGCATTAAAATCAAACTTGTCATAAAGCCTGTAAAGTAATTATAAAACGTTCCCTGATAAGCTCCCATTTTCTTAGAAAGCATGCCATTGACACTACGGCTTAAAACAATTGTAACTCCTGATAGAATAGAAAATATAATAGAAATCATAATAACATCACTCCTATTCCTAAACAAACAACTGCTAATCCTATGATCTTTCCTATATTTAATTTTCGAATAGATGTCGCTAGCCATCCCTTATTTTCTAACAACAAAGATGTCATCATTTGTCCTAATAATCCTAGTGCTGTCATTAAAGAAGCTCCTATCTTACCAATCGCAAAAACATTAAAAATAACAGTTAATACCCCAATACATCCTCCACAATACATATATAAAGGAATTTGTTTTTTAAAACAAACTTTCTTATCTTTGATTTTCATAATAATTAAAAAAGTAACTAAACCAACTAAATGAATGATAACTGTTGATAAATAGACCCCTGTATAATCTGATAATTGCCCATTAAATACATTCATTGTCGTTACAATAATCCCACATAATGTGGCTAATACAAAATCCATCAAGATCACCTCCAGAAAGAATTATAGTGATTGAACTTGATTATAAATACGACATATGTCATATTGGTGATGGTGATTTAGATGAATTATTTAAATGAATTAAAAAAATTAGAAATTCTTTACGTTGATAATTATCAATATATTGAAATCAAAAAATTAAATAAAGACGAATATTTATTACATCAAGGTGAAAAGCTTAATTATATTTATATTCTTTTAAGAGGAAAAGTGAAAGTAAACCATATTAATGCGAATGGAAATAGTATGTTATGCAGTTTTAATAGTCCCTACTCTATTATTGGGGATTTAGAATTTATCACTCAATCTCCTATTATTAATAATGTGATTGCTTATGAAGATTGTATTTGTGCAACTATTTCCCTTTCTAAATATCATGAAATATTAATGAATGATGTTTTCTTTATGAAAGCCATCGCAAAAAATCTTGCCAGCAAGCTTTCTAAATCAACTCAAAATCAATCTATTTCATTAAATTATCCTGTTGAAAATAGATTAGCGGCTTATTTTATTGTTTCTCATAAAGATTATATTGTTCAAGATAATTTTGTAGTCGTTGCTGAATTGATTGGTTGTAGTTATCGTCAACTCCAACGTGTTCTTCAATTATTTTTAGATAAGAAATACATAAAGAAAATTAAACGTGGTACTTATCAAATTATTGATTTAAATGCCTTAAATCTATTAGGTGAAGATGTTTATCAGTTTTAAAAACCTTGGCAATGCCAAGGTTTTACTCTAATGTAATATGTCTTTTTACTTTTTCTTCAGGATGAATATTATCTCTTCTTTTACCTGTCATGTCTAATACTTTTACACGGAAAACTTCTGTCATCATTGCGACTTTTTCATTGAATTTGAAATCTTCTTCATGATAATGCCTCATTAAGATTTTTAACGCAGCAATCTTATTTTCATCTTCAACAAATTCTACAATACCATGTCCAATGACACTTTCATAACCCATTGTGCACGACATTCTTTCATCATATAAAATGATATTATGTTCGCAATCCATTTCAAAAGTCACTTTATTATTTTTTCTTATTAAATCAAGTTTTGTTCCTACTTTGGCACTATGAAAATATAGATAAAGTTGTCCTTCTTCTACATCTGTTCCAAAGTTTAAAGGAACGATATAAGGAAATTCATCATCAAATAGTGCTAAACGACAAGTATCACACTTTGCAATAATTTTCATCATTTCATCAAAATCAGTAATTTCTCTATCTTTTCTTCTCATACTCTTTTCTCCTAGTCAATAAGATTAAAATGTTTTAATCCTTTTAAAATTCCTTCTTTTTCAACATCATCACAAATATAACATGCATGTTGCTTTACTTCATCACTGCCATTTTCCATCACAATAGGATAACCTACGACATCTAACATTTCAATATCATTATGTCCATCACCAAAAGCCATTAATTCTTCTTTTTGATAACCAAAATGTTTTGAAACTGCTTGAATAGCCGCTGCTTTTCCTCCAGTTTTGGGAACAATATCATAGGCATAGTCATGCCATTTTGTGACTTTGACATGTTTGGTATTTTTTATAATTTCTTTTATTCCTTTTTCATCTACATAAGGATCTACTTGGTAAATGTTGTCTATATTGATTTGATTACTTATTGGTGGAATCATTGTTGAAATAGACGCTTGAGCATCTATGACTCTTTGATTTACATGAGTAATATACATTTGATTACTTTCAATAAATAAACAAGGATAATTGTTTTCTTTTACAATCTTTATAATTTCTTTTAAATCCTCTTGAGGTATTTTATTATCATAAATAATTTGTGAATCTATTATACAATAGCCACCATTTAATAAAAGATAGCCATCAAATTCAAACTGTTCAACAAGTTTTAATTCTTCTAGCTCTAACATATGTCTTCCACTGGCTATAAACAATTGAATTCCTTTTTTTCTTACTTGTTTTAATCCTTCAATCACTTCTTTTTTTATAGAAGGTCTTTTCCCTGAAATCAATGTTCCATCAATATCTAAAAATATCGCTTTAATCATTTTCATCACCTATCTTTAATCATAAAGATTTAAAATAAACTAAGCAATAGAATTTATAAAAAAGATATATTGTTGCAAAAAAAATAAAGAATTTCTCTTTTCTATGTACTAATGTAACTTATCTCTCTTTAATATTATCAAATTTTGTTTTCTTAAAATAAATAAAGATCATTATTAAAGAAATCATTGTAGATAATGGAGCTGTAATCCCCATATGAAATAGTGTTACATTTGGTATTTTAGAAAATAATAAAGTTAAAGGAATTCTTCCTATAAAAGTCGCTACTAAACTATGTACCATCGTAAAGACAGTTTTTTCATAACCATTTAAATAGCCATTGATACAAAAGAGAAAACTTGTAAGTAAACAATCAATAGAATACGTTTTTAAATACAAGGCACCATTTTTAATAACATCTTGATTATTGGTAAAAATACGCGTAAGTATTGTTCCATCGATTTCACAAATCGTTGTTACAACAATTGCGAAGGCAAGAGAAATCATGATTGCATATTTTAATGTTTGTTTTGCACATTTCTATTGTTTTGCTCCTACATTTAAAGCAATAAGAGAAGCTAAAGCACTTCCTAAGGCAATGGCTGGTAACATTAAAAATCCCATTAATTTTTCAACAACACCTAAAGAAGCAGAAGCAATTAAGCCCATTTGATTAGCAATAATCGTAATAATTAAAAAAGATATATTAACAAGTACACTTTGTAATCCTAAAGGAAAACCTATTTGCATAATCTTTTGAATATATTTTGAAAAACAAATATCTTCTTTATAAAACGAATATCCTATTCCCTTTTTACATAAATAAACTAATGCAAAGAGAAAAGAGAATCATTGGGCTGATACTGTCGCAATGGCTGCTCCTTTAGCTCCCATATGAAAATATCCTACTAAAACAAAATCAACAACAATATTAATCATACATGCAATAAAAACAAATAATAAAGGCGTTTTACTATCCCCTAAACCTCTTAATATGCTACTTACCACATTGTATCCTACAATAAAGATAATCCCCGCTGAACAGATACTTAAATAGCTTTTAGTAGCTTCGATAGCTTCTTTGGGTGTATTCATTAAAAGAGTGATCTCGTTATTAAAAGACAACATAACAAAAGTTAAAACTAAAGCAATGATTAAAAATAAAACAATAGCCCCTCCAATGGTCTTTGATAGATCACGATAAGATTTACTTCCTAGGTATTGTCCTAATAAAACCGTAACTCCTGTAGTCAATCCTAAAACAAGGTTTGTTATTAAAGACATGGTTTGACTTCCTATCGAAACCCCAGAAACATCAAAGGTATGTCCAAATTGTCCTACTACAAACATATCTGCCGACCCATAGAATACTTGTAATAAGTTTGAAAACATATAAGGTAAAGCAAATATCATTAATACTTTAAAAGTATTTTCTTTTAAAAGTCTTTGTTCCATAATTTCCTCCTAAAAAAAACTGGATAAGGTCTAAACCTTATCCAACATTATTTTCAATACCCTCCGATGCTTCTATCTTATCATTTGTATCTTTATTGTCAAGTAATTGAAAAGTTTTTACAACATCTTGATAACGAGAAATAATATAATCATAGCTTTCTTTTTGATGTGGTAAAGTACATCCACTACAATCTTTTATATCCCCTATCATTTTATAATTGCCTTTACAATCTTTTAAAATATACAATGGACAATAACAAAACAAACAATTAATTTCATCTAATTGATGACAAGGATAATACTCACATTGTTTATGACTAAAGAATTTATAATGATCTGACATAGACTTTATACTCTGTATTTTGAATAATAACTTGATCATTTAAATCATAAACAACTTGTGACATCACATATTCACCACCATTAATATAGATTTCAAAAACATGATGATCATAATAAAGTTCAATATCATAATGTCCTTGTAATTTAGGTGAAACAACATCATTACATACTTTATTTTCTTGAATAGAGACTTCTTCTCTATTTAAATGGAGACAATCATCTTGAATATCAATTTTAAAACCACCAAGATTTAAAGAACTATCCTTATTAAGTGTTGTCTTTAATTGGAATGGTTGATCAAATGAAATTTCTTGAACTTCATGATTAAATGTGTTTTTTATTTTAGGATAAAGTTCTTGAATAATCTTACCCTCTTTTTCTTTTAAAACTCTTGGCATAATAAACATTCCAATCCATTCTTCCCCTTGAACGGGTTTTCTCATTCTAAGCCATCCTAGTAATAATCTTTCATTATCTTTAGATAAAAATGTTTGTGGGGCATAGAAATCTAAACCATGATCTAAATAAGGCCAATCACCATGCTCTTTAATAGTAAGTGTATCTTCATCAAAATCAATCGGCATATAACGCGCATTACTATTTGGTTTTGGTGGTTGATCCGTATTTTCTGGTGAGAAAATCATAAAGAATTGATCATTGATTTTAAAGACATCTGGACATTCCCACATATTTCCAATAGTTGGTTCTTGATAGCTGTTTTTATATTCAAAATGAATTCCATCTTCACTTTCATAGAAAAGTGCTTTTCCACAGTAGTCATTTTCATAAGCTACTTTACTCCCAATAACCATGGCATATTTTCCATCTTGTTTTTTCCATACTTTAGGATCTCTGGTATGACGATAATCTCCAATAAATCCTTCTTGAATCATGGGAATGATTTGTTTTTTATTTTTAACATTATCAAAATGAATTCCATCACTACTTACAACGAGTGCTTGTGAGGATCTTAAATCATCATCACTATATTGATTATGTACATTATTTGGATTTTCTTTAGCGTATTTAATAGCTGTATAATAAAGATAAAGTTGGCCATCGATTTCAATTGCTGATCCTGAAAAACATCCATTTCTATCAAAATCTTTAGATGGATATAAAGCAATTGGAAGATGTTCAAAATTGACAAAATCTTTTGTAATAGCATGTCCCCAATGCATTGTTCCCCATTTATTATCATATGGGAAATGTTGATAAAAGATATGATAGTTTCCTTTATAATAAATAAGTCCATTTGGATCATTGATCCAATGATAAGGTGCTGTAAAATGTAATTTTGGTTTCATAGTCTTCCTCCTTGTTTTAACGTCTTTATTATACAAAAAAAACAATGCTTACGCATTGTTTAATAGTTACCTTTTAAGATTTCTTTTATTTTTAAAATAACGCCATCATTTTCATTACTATCAATAACTTGATAAGCAACTTCTTTAACTGGTGGCATGGCATTAGCCATCGCATAACCATATTTTACTGTTTGTAACATTTCATAATCATTCATTTGATCGCCAAAGGCTCCTGATTCTTCTGGTTTAATCTTTAAGATTTCTAAAAGATGTGTTAAAGTTGTTCCTTTATTCACATCTTTATAAAAGATATCAAACCAAACATTACCTGTTGTTACTAATTTTAAATGTGGTTTTAGTTGTTTTTGAATCTTTTCAATTCTTTGTTCCATTTGATCATCAAAGCTTGCGATAGAGAATTTTAAGATATCATCTTCAATATCATCATAGCTTTCTACAAATTGAACATTTTTCATAAACAATGAAATAAAATCTTTTTTATCTGCAAAGCTTTTAGAAATATAAGCATGCTTGTCTCCTGAAACGACTAGCATACATTCTTGATCTTGTTTTAAAATGTCTAAAATTTCTTTAGCATCTTCTTTCTTTAATGCTTTTTTATAAAGTGTTTTTCCTTGATAAACAATCTTTGTACCATTTTCACAAAGATAATAAAGATCATTTTTTATTTCTTCATCAAATTTACAAGCAAGGGCTTCATATTGATTGCCTGAAGCAATCACAAATTGAATTCCTTGTTTTAACATTTGTTTATATAAATCATTAAATTCTTCACTGTAGGATTTATCATCTCTTAGAAATGTTCCATCCATATCTGTTGCAAGTAATTTCATTTTAAACCTCTACTTATGTATTCTAATAGTGATTACATATTCATCTTCTAAATCTTCTGTTTTTTGTTGAAGTGATGTTCCTGTTTTTTCAATCATTGTGATTGCTTGATTTAAGGTATTTAAAGCAATTTTCACATTTCTTGAAACAGTTTTTTTAACATCTGCTTCGGCTTTTTTCTTTTTAGGTTGTGGTTCTTTTTTGATAAGTCTTTCTGTATCGGCTACCGTTAATTTTTTCTTTAAGACTTCTCTTAAAACCTCTTGTTGTTTTTTTTCATCTAAAGAAAGCATGGCACGTGCATGTCTTTCTGTGATTTGTTTTTGATTTAATGAAAATTGAACATCATCACTTAATTTTAATAATCTTAATTTATTCGCAATCGTTGATTGTTTTTTACCAACAATATCTGCAAGCTCTGTTTGACTATAACCATATTCTTTAATTAAAGCTTGATAAGCTTTTGCTTCTTCTAATGGTGATAAGTCTTCTCTTTGAATATTTTCAATAATAGCAAGTGTTTGTGTTTGCTTATCATCATAATCTTCAATAATACATGGTATTTGTTTCATATTTAAAGAACAACAAGCACGATATCTTCTTTCACCTGCAATAATTTGGTAAATTCCATTTACTTTTCTTACAACTATAGGTTGTATTAAACCATTTTCTTTAATAGAAGCAGCTAATTCTTCAATTTTTTCTTCATTAAAAACAGTTCTTGGCTGATTCTCATTTGCTTGTATTTTATTAATATCTATATTTTTTAATTTATTATTAAACATGATACCCTCCTACAATGGACTCTTTTTTATTTTAGAAAACATTCTTGGATACTTCTTTGGTGTTTCTTTTACTTTTTTAATAATAATATTACTTCTAAAATCATCATGATTTGCAAGTGTAAAATCATGTGTACTTTCTATTTGTCCACCTAATAATTGAATACCTTTTTTAGCTTCTTTTACTTCTTCTGGTGCTTGTCTTCCTTTTAAAGATAAGAAATAACCATTCTTTTTAACAAGTGGTAAACAAAGTTCATCAAGAATATTTAAACGTGCTACCGCTCTTGCCATCACGATATCAACACTTTCACGATGATCTTTAGCGTATTCTTCTGCACGTGCAGCCACTGCTTGACAGTTATCTAATTCCAGTTCTTTAAATAAATGATTTAAGAAAGTAATTCTTTTATTTAAGGAATCAACGATTGTAATCTTTAAATTTGGATAAAGGATTTTTAAAGGAACTGAGGGAAAACCAGCACCAGCTCCTACATCAATCAAGGTTTGATTATTGAAATCAAAATCAAAAGCAATCGTAATTGAATCATAGAAATGTTTTAAATAAACATCTTCTTTATCCGTAATTGCAGTAAGATTCATTTTTTCATTCCATTCAACTAAGATTTCATAATATTTTTGAAATTGTTGAAGTTGATGTTCACTTACTTCGATTCCTTTTTCTTTAAGTATATTTTGAAATTCTAATTCATTCATTCTTATTCTCCATTATATTTTTGTTTTAAATAAATTAATAAAACTGAAATATCTGCAGGATTGATTCCTGATATACGAGAAGCTTGACCAATGGTAAGTGGTCTAATTTCTGATAATTTTTGTTTTGCTTCTAAAGCTAAGTTTTTAACATCTTCATAATCAATATCTTCTGGAATATGTTTTTCTTCCATTTTGATTTGTTTTTGCGCTTGTCTTTTAGCTTTTTCAATATATCCTGCATATTTAATTAAAATAGTAATTCTTCTTCTTTGTTCCTCACTTAATTCAGGTGCATCAATATAAGGTAACATCATATCATAAGTGATTTCAGGTCTTGTAATAAGTTCTTTTGCAGAAACCCCTTCTTTTAAATGTGAAGAATTGTTTTGTTCCAACATTTCATTGATATCATCTTTTGGGGTAAAACGAATAGTACTTAAACGTTCAATTTCATCATAGATTCCTTTCATTTTAGTTTGATATCTTTGATATTCTTCATCTTTAACAAGTCCAATTTGATGACTATAATCATAAAGTCTTTCATCAGCATTATCATGTCTAATTAATAAACGATATTCCGCTCTTGAAGTAAGCATACGATAAGGTTCTTTTGTTCCTTTAGTAACTAAATCATCAATCATGACCCCAATATAAGCTTCATCTCTCTTTAAAACAAGAGGAGCTTCATTTCTTACTTTAAGAGTTGCATTGATACCAGCCATTAATCCTTGTCCAGCAGCTTCTTCATAACCACTTGTTCCATTGATTTGTCCAGCTGTAAATAAGTTTTTAATAACTTTTGTTTCAAGTGATGGCCATAATTGTAATGGATCAATTGCATCATATTCAATGGCATAAGCATATTTTAAGATTGTACAGTTTTCTAATCCTGGTAAAGTACGAATCATTTGTTCTTGGATATCATGTGGCATTGATGTTGAAAAACCTTGTACATAGATTGAATTCATTTCTTTTGATTCAGGTTCTAGGAAGATTTGATGTTGTGGTTTATCTGAGAATTTAACAACTTTATCTTCAATGGATGGACAATAACGTGGTCCAATTCCTTTAACAAGTCCACTATACATTGCACATTTTTCTAGATTATCATGAATGATTTTATGTGTTGTTTCATTTGTATAAGTTAGATAACATGGTGTTTGTTTTTCAATAGGAACATATTCATCTGTGGTAAAACTAAAGGCTAGTTTTGCATTTGTTCCTGGTTGTAATGATGTTTTTGAATAATCTATACTATTGATTTCAACACGTGGTGGTGTTCCTGTTTTTAATCTTTGAATTCTAAATCCGTAATCTTTTAATTTTCCAGATAAGAATTTTGATTCTTTTTGTTGATCTGGTCCACTAGCATGTTTACTATGTCCAACAAGAATTTCTGCTTTTAAATAAGTACCTGTTGTTAGAATAACAGTTTTCGATAAATAAGTTGTTCCATCATCAAGAATAACTCCTTTAACTGTTTGATCTTCAACAACTAAATCTTCAACCATCCCTTCAATTAAATCTAAGTTTTCTTGTTCCTTAACCACTTTTTGCATATAACGAGGATATACTTTTTTATCAGCTTGTGCTCTTAAAGATTGAACTCCTGGTCCTTTAGCGGTATTTAACATTTTCATTTGTAAGTAAGTCTTATCTGCTGTTTTAGACATTTGTCCACCAAGAGCATCAATTTCTCTTACAATGATTCCTTTGGCAGGTCCACCAATAGAAGTATTACATGGCATTGACCCAATATTATTTATATTTGATGTGACAAGTAATGTTTTTAATCCCATTCTTGAAGGTGCTAAACTGGCTTCAATTCCAGCATGTCCCCCTCCGACAACTATTACGTCATACATATCACTTACACTCCCTTTCAATTCTTTTCCATTGTACACCAACATTGCTTTTTTGACGAGAAAAAAACTACAGTTTATCATTCTTTTTTATAAAAAAAACAGGATTATCTCCTGCTTAAAATCCATTGTTTTATTCTTTTGTCTTTTCCATATTTTAAAATATAATCAATTACATTCTTTTTAGATAAAATCTTATTTATCATTTGTTGATCTAATTCATCTAAAAAAGTAATTACATCTTTTTTAGCTAATTGATTTAATTCTTTTATTTTCTTGGTATCTTCTTTTTTTCTTTTAGCATCCTTTAAAGGATATCCTATACCAAAAGGTTCCTCAAAGAGTTGTTGGAGTGTTGCTTTTAAATTAATTTCTCCAGCCCATCCATAATTAAGACCTAAAGGCAAAGAAGCTACATTTCCATCATTGATTCTTCCAAATAAATAAGCATCTTGCGGTGTCGGTAAATAACCACAAATTAAATGAGGTAAACTATTACAAGCAATCATCATCCCTTGCCCAGATGAACACCCTGTCACTATAAAATCTACTGCTTTACTTGATATTAATAAACAAATTTCTAATGCTATTTCTACATAAGAATAGTTGTCTTCATTTTCAAAGCAACCAAAATTAATGACTTCACCATATTCTTTTGTACATTCATATAAAATACTATTCTTCTCTATTTGTGATGTCCCTTGAATTATTCCTATTTTCATATCATCACCCCACAAAAAAAGTATACCAATTTATATAAAAATTAAAAAGAACTGTTTAAAACAGTTCTCAAAACGATTAATTTATTCACTTAAAAATAATTCAAGAAACTCTTCATACTTTTTACATTTTAATAATTCTTTCACTTTTTTTGATTCATCTAACAATCCAACAAGTTTTTCAAATAGCAAATCAAATTCTTCGTTTCTTTCTTTCGTTAAACAAAACAAAAAAACTAATCTTACTTTTTGTTGATTCCAATCAATAGGTTTATCTAATAACGCAACTGCTATACGTGTTGCAAAACCAGCTTTTTTTACAGCATGAGGAATTGCAAACATACTTCCATAGGCAGTAGGTGCAATTTGTTCACGTGCTAAAACTAATCCTTCATACTGTTGATCCACGTATCCTTTGTAATATAAACTTTCACAAAGTCTATGAATAACATCTTCTTTATTTTCTATATCATTATAAATATGAAATAATTCTTTTTCAAAGAATACATTTTTTTTGAAAGTATGATTTCCCTTCAAGATATTATAAATATTCTCTATATCTTCTTCAAGTAAGAGGTTATGACATACATATATTGGATAACCAACTTTTTCTTCAATATGGACAAATGAAATAACTAAATCTGGTTGATATTCTTTAATTTGGAAGGCATCAAACATTGATAATTGACAACATATTTCTATTTCTAAATCATGAATATGATTTATTTTTTTTACAATATAATCATAACCTGCTTGTCCAAAAGGATAAATTAAAACTATTTTTTTATGTAATGATGTATGTAATCTTTCAATTGCACCCATTAAATGAAGGGTAATATAACCTATTTCATCTTCATATAATTGCGTAGAAAAGAACTCTTGAATCTTCAATGCTATAAAAACACTCATATCATAAATAACTGGGAAATTCTTTTGTAGTTCTTTAATAAGAGGATTATTCAAAAAAGTGTGATTTGTAATTCTTCTCTTTAATCCTATTAAATGAATAAGAAAATTATCAGTAAACTTACTATCTTGTTGTAAATCCACATCAAAACTTTCATTAATTTCTATAATCAACTGTTGAATAAATTGTTTCACTTCATTAATGTCATTTTCTTCAATAGATGGTACTTTCCCTGCCAACAATAATGATAAATACTTAATTTCACTTTTATTCAATTTAATTTCATAACGTATTTGAAGTATATTAGCAAATTGTATTGAAAGATGGTTGTATTCATCATTAACAAAATCCACTTCATTAATAATTTCATTTCCTCTAATGACTCTTTCTAACATTAAAGCAACATGAATTACTAAAGAAATAATTTCAACATCTCTTAAATTTAAATGATGTGCATTGTTAAATTCTGTAATTATTTTTTGTAATTCTAAAATATCAATCCTTAAAAATAAACTTTGATACATTGATAAATTAAAGTTATATTGATTTAACTCATTCATTAAGAAATATGTTGTAATTTGTCTTTTTTCTGTTTCTGTACCATTTAAATAAAGTTGATTCCGCTGGCGACATATTTTAATAGATGAATTTCTTTTTTGAATAATTTCATTCACTCTTTTTATATATCTTTGTAAATTAGATTCACTAATAAATAATTCATCAGCAAGTTCATAAAAATTATAAAAATCATGATTTAAAATTTTTTTTAAGATAAGGTACTGAATATTTTGTTCACTAGCGTATTCTTTTTCTAATTGAATTTGCTCATTAATTAAATATCCAGTCCCTTTTTGTGAAATAATATAATTTAGATTGAGGCTAGAGTTGATTTTATGTATTTCATTACGAATTGTCTTTGTTGAAACATTTAGCATTTTAGCTATTTTATCAGCAGATAAAATATGATATTGATTCAATAATTTAATGATTTCATTTTGTCTTTCCGTTAATGTTACCACCAACCTCACCTCTTTCTTATATTATAATCTATTCGCTTTCTTGAGCAACTAATTGTTTTTCGTATACTTTAAAGAAAGGATAATACATGACTAAATCTATAATAATTAATATAATTACCAAGATAAAAGCTTTAATATCCATTGTTGATAAAAATGACCCAAACACTGATGGCATTTGCCATGAAAGCATGGCAAATGTTTTTCCAACAATACCAACACTCATACTTATATAAGCAATAATACAATTGACAGTAGAAGTTAATAAAAATGGTACAAAGAAAATAGGATTTAACATTAATGGGATTCCAAAAATAAGTGGTTCAGAAATTCCAAAGAATGAAGGAATGATTCCAACTTTTCCAACAGTATTTAATTGTTTCGATTTAGAACGAACTAATAAAATAGCAAGTGCTAAACATGAACCGCATCCACCAATGGCAACAAAATAAACCCAAAATGGTGTTGTAAATATTTTTGGTAATGTTTGTCCTGCTGCGTGTGCAGCTGCATTTAATGAAAGGCCACCATCACGAACTGGCCCCAATATTCCTGAAAAAGCAGCATCATGAATTCCAAAGAACCAGAAAAAATGAACTAATAATGTTGCAATAATCGCAAATGGTAAACTATCGGCAGCATTTAGTGTAGGTGCCATAACATTATAAATAAATCCTGGCATTGTTGTATTAAATGCATTAAAAATAGCAAATAAAATAATATCTGTAGCAATAATACATACTCCTGGACATAAAGAAGCAAACGTTTCATTTAAAGAAGCCGGTACAGAATCAGGTAGTTTGATTCTTCCCCAATTATGTTCTCGCATATAATGATAAGCTTCCACTGTTAAACATGAAATTAGTATGGCTGGTATAAGTCCTTCACCACCAATATAAGAAATTTCAACTGTTTTACCTGCCCAGCCCAATTCAATAGGTGCTATGACAAGCATAAAGAACCCACATACAGATAACATTATTGGAAAGAATGGATCCATTTTAAAATGTTTACTTAAAAAATTCGCAATTCCAATACAAATATATAAGGACATTGCCCCTAATGTTAGAGCATTTACCCAATTTAATAATAGACTATTTTTATCAGCAAAAGATGCCCACGCTAATAAAAAACCATTGGTTGTATTTTCAGTAATTGGTGCTGAAGAGATGACTGCAAATATTCCTCCAATGAGAGTAATTGGCATAATTGACATAAATGCATCTCTTATAGCTTTCAAATGGCGTTGTGAACTCATTTTATTAGCAATAGGTAATAATTTGCTTTCGACGATTTGACTCAAAGAATCCATTTTTTATTCCTCCTCTTTTATGTTTAATATTTTTTTTATATCTTGAAATACAGCTTCACCATTCATAATTCCATAATGTTGTGGCGCAATATAATCTACAGGAATAGAAACTTTAGATTCAATTTCTGGTTTTAAATGTCTAATTTGTGGACCTAGCAAAATCAAATCATAATTATTTGCATATTCTTCATATTCTGCTTCTCCATAGGCTTTAACACTCAATAGTCCTTGGCTAGCTTTTTCAATTTTTTTTGCTAGAATACCTGTAGACATTCCAGCATTACATACAAGCATTACATTTTTCATAACTAATCCCATCTCTTTCTCTCTATTTTTTTTCCTTTACTTTCAATTATTTCTTTATACCAATAATAACTCTTTTTAGGTTTTCTTAAAAGATTTGGTGTATCAAAATCAATTGCAACTAAACCATATCTTTTCTCACATCCATTTTTCCATGAATATAAATCAAATGTACTCCATGCAAAATAACCTCGCATATCTACACCATCATCCATAGCATTCATCATCGCTGCAATATGATCGTTCATATAAGAAATACGATAATCATCTTGTACTTCATCAACTGTTACATCTTCTCTAACACCTATTCCATTTTCACTAATATAAAGTGGTAAATGGTATTTATTCCAAACTTCTTTTAGTCCTTGTTCTAATCCTAATGGACAAATTTCAGTTCCCCATTCTGTATAAATTGCATCAGGATCATCAAAAACCTGTTCAAACCAGCCTTTAATAATAACCTTATTGCTTCCACCATTTCCACTATTATTTGCAACTAAAACAGTTTCTCCATTACTATATGGTCTAATTAAAGCTCTAGCATAATAATTTAATCCTATGAAATCAACCGTATTTTCTTTAATTACATCAAGCTCTTTAATATTAATAAATGATAAATCAAACTTTTTATTTAATTCGCTTAATAAATCAATTGGAAATTCTCCTTGACATGCTGGATCTAAAATCCAATTGTTACAATAATTATCTGCATATCTCATTGCAATTCTTGTTTCTAAAGAATCATCCACACCATTGACAGGTGTAAAACTATGAACAATTCCAATTTGACCTTTATATCCACCTTCTTTAAAAATTTTAACTCCCAAAGCACTTGCAAGCATAACGTGATAAGCTGCAATAATCATTTCTTGTGGATTTTTATGAGCTGGTGGATAATTTCCAATTAGGTATCCACTGCTTACAAACCATTTTGGCTCATTAAATGTTACCCATAAATCAACTAAATCGCCAAACTTTTCAAAGCATATTTTTGCATATTTTTGGTATGCATAGGATACTTCATTGTTAAGCCATCCGCCAGTTTCTTCCCAATATTGTGGTAGATCCCAATGATAAATTGTTACAAATGGTGTAATATCTTTATCTAGACAACATTGTAGAATTTTTCTATAAAAATCGACTCCTTTTGAATTAACTTCACCTTCCTTATTTTTAATAATTCGAGGCCAAGCAAGAGACATACGAAAGGCGTTTTGTCCTCCGTTTTTTAACTGTAATAAATCCTCTTCAAAATGATGATAAAAATCAGATGCATTATCTCCATTTTCAAGATTGTTTTCATGTAAATAAACATCCCACATACTCTCTACTTTATCATCTAAATTCCACGCTCCTTCACATTGATAAGAAGCTGTTGCACTACCCCATAAGAAATCTTTATTCATATTCTTTTAACCTCCCATATAATTCAACAATTTCATTAGCCATTTCTAAAGTATTTTGTGCTCCGAAAACATGATCTTCGGCATGAATCATCAATAGATTTGTTTCAACATCTTCTTCATTTGCCATATCACGTAATAATTCTGCATGCTTTTTCTGTGCAATAAGTAATTCATCTTTTGCGTTTTTTAAATTATCATTTGCTAATACAACATTTCCTGTTTTCGCATTGGAAATTGCTTCCATTGCTTTTGTACGCGCATTACTACTATATAATATTAATTGGCAAGAATCTTCTTCTCTTTTCATACTATCACCTCCAACGATAAATTCATTGTAAGTGAATACAAGTTAGAAGAAAAATCAAAAATTACCACTATAAAGTGGTAAAATAAAAAGTTCTCCAACTTCGGAGAACTTACTATATATACTTGTCATCTATTTCCAAAAATTCTTGCCACTACCAACAGATACGATTTCAAATTGTGTATTATTTGACGTACCACCTTTAAAGTATTTCCCAGCTTCTGTTCCATTAAAAATATCAATATGATTTTTCTTAATAGCTCCGCCTCTATCAACAACAATACCATACGCTGTTGATTCAATACCTAAGTTGTGATTTGTAATCTTAATAATTGTTCCAAAAGGAATAGATGGATCTGCTGCTAAACAATAATAACTTCCACCATTATAACTTAACTTCGCACTATGACTTCCTTTAACACCAGTTGTTGGTGATAAAGAAATACCTGATGATGAAGTTCCATTTCCTCCTGCACAATCGCCACCATATGTTGTCAGTTTTCCAGTAAAATAAGCTCCAGGTTGAATTGTCCCATGAGCGATAATTGTATCTGTTTTTTCTGTTACAACTTCACTCGATAACAATTCTTTTTTTACTATTTTACCGTTTTCATAAGTGACTTTCACTTTATTCTTAATTTGTCCTTGTTGTCCAGTTTGAACAACTTCAGTTGTAAATAAATGTAAACCAGTTGTTTCTATTGTTTGTGAAGATACATATTGCATTTCTTCTACTTCTTCTTCGTTAATACGATTTACTTGTAATAAATCCTTACTTTGTACAATATAGGACATATCTTTATTAACTGTATCTTTTGCGTTTAAGTTTACATCTAATTCTTTTAATACATTTTTAACAGTATCTTGTCTTACTAAATAATCTTTAGTTTCTTGGCCACCATCTTGATACTGTATTTCAATTGTTTCTTTATAACCTTTTATTTCTTGTGTTGCTCCTGATGTAACAGTTGTCGCCATAACCATTACATATACAACCATAATCACTAATACCCCTTTCAGTCGGGGGTCTGCATCTGAAATAATTTGTTTAATTGTTTTCATTAATTTTCCTCCTATTTAATGCCAAATACTTTTTTAGCATTAAACGTTGTCTGACTTGCAACGCTTTCTATCTCCATGTTCTTTAGCTTTGCTATTTCCTGGGCAATATACACAACATTTGCAGGCTCATTTAAAGTACCACGATAAGGGTGTGGTGTTAAATAAGGACAGTCGGTTTCAATTAATAAATGCTCTAAACCTATTTTTTCTGCCACATCTTTAGGAACTCTGGCATTTTTAAAAGTAACTGGTCCAGCTAATGAAATATAGAAACCTAAATCAATAAATCTCTTTGCCATTTCTACTGATCCACTATAACAATGCATAATTCCTGGATGTCCATTTTTTTTAAGCACTTCATAAGTATCTTCATAAGCATCTCTACAATGAATAATAATTGGTTTTTGATGTTTTTTAGCAAGATCAACTTGTTGTTGAAAAATATCTTTTTGTTTATCACTAGGAACATCATCCCAATAATAATCTAATCCGATTTCACCAAGTGCTACAACCTTTGGTTCATTTAAGTACTCATCGATGATTTGTAAATCTTGAGTAGTTGTGTTTAAACAGTCGTTAGGTCCTATCCCTACAGCAGCATAGATAAAAGGATATTCTTTTGCAATTTCAACTGCCTTTTTGGAAGACTCAAGATCATAGCCTACAACAACCATCATTTCTACTTGGTTATCTAAAGCATGTTTAATAAATTCATCTTTTTTTTCATATAATTGTTCACTATTTAAATGACAATGTGTATCAAAGTACATAAATCTCACCCCGGTGAATACTAACAAAATATCATAACTTTGTCAAATTTCTAAATTTTTCAATTCATTAAAATTATAATTTAGTTCTTTTTATCAATATTTTTTTTGAATGATATGAAATATATTTTGTCGTATTTTAGGATTTAAACAAATATATGCTTATAAATATGGTATTTTATAAAGGGCTCATTATAATATATGCCCACTTTTATGATTTATGATACTAAAGTATAAATTATTGAAGATATCTACGATATTCTTTTGTAATCTTTGTAAGTCTTAAAGCAATAAATAAGTTTCCAATACCATTAATAAGGAATAAAATTCCTATCACAAAAGCAGAGGAAATGACTGTACTTGGGCTCAAAAAGAACATTGCAAGTCCTGTGAAAATTAAAATTGTAACAATAATATAATCAAAAGTTAAAGAATAACTAACCATTGATTTAATAAAGGTATAAGCTTCAAAACAATAGATGGCACTAATAATGATATATAAACTAAAAATATAAGAAAAGAATGTTGTCATCATTGATATATGTGTTAATACAAAGATACCTAATACGCATTTTAAAATACCACTCAATAATATATTCTTCATAAAATAAATATCTAACCAACCACTAAAATAATAAATAAAATCAATAATTCCTGTAAAAGTAATAATAATACCAGCAAGTATTGTAATAATTTGAAAAGATTCTTGAGGATTTATTAAAAATAATATACCAATTACTATTGTACTTAAGGCATTAATCCATATACTTATTTTTACTTTATTTAAGGTTTTCATATTCATTCCTTCTTTCTACTTTTACTATAGTCTTATTTATATCAACATAAAATGGACAAAATAAAAGAATTAACCAAAAAAGGCTCCTAATGAGCCTGTATTGTTGTTTCTATTAAATGAAATATTTGTTCAACAAATGGTTTTAAATCATAATCACCTTGTGCTTCTAACCAATCAATAAGAATACCTATCATTAAACATTTATAAAAATGAATAAGTGTTTCTTTTTCTTGTTCACTTCGTAAAACATAATGAGAAGATTGTTTCATAAACATTTTTACAATATGTAAGGCTACATGATTCATATAGGTAATAAACTCATCTTTTTGTGATGAATTATAAAGATGTTGAAAAGCTTTTTTATGTTGATTACATTCTTCTATAAGTGGTACAAGACATGTCATTGGTGAACCAAATTCATAGTTATTTTGAATAATTTGATCTGCCCATGATTTAACAGTATATTCTGCTAAATTAGGGATATCTTGAAAATGATAGTAGAATGTATTTCTATTTAAATGACAGCGTTCGACAATGTTTTGAACCGTTATTTTATTAAATGGTTTTTCTTCTAATAATTGCCAAAAAGCATCAATAATTGTTTCTTTTGTTTTTTTCATATCATTACCTCATTTACCACATTATAACAAAAAAGAAATTGTAGATGAACAATTTCTTTTAAATGAATACTAATGAATATATTCGTATTTATCAATAACTATAAGAACAGTAAACCAATATTTATCTTCTGAAAAAGATATTTCAGATTTATATTTTTTTAAAGTTGATTTTACACTTGATAAACCAATTCCATGTTCTGACGTTCCTTTTTTACTTATGAGCTGAGGATTATATTTTAATACTGGATAGTTAATTCATATCAAAAACAATAAATAACAAATACTTAAATATAATTATAAACATACAATTATATAAAATGACAAATGCTATATAACTTAATGAAATCTGATATTTACCTTGTAATGCTATTCAATTATTATGATAATACTCCTGTAGAGCTACAAGTAAGCCTAACAGTTAATTTTTTTGTTTCATAAGCTGTATTATCATAGCTATGTTTTGCTGTTGCAGATGCTATTGCTGTTGCTCCTGATTTAGAAGCAGATTTACTCGAAATAGCCCATTTATTATTATATACACCTGACTTAACTGATGATGAAATACATTTTGCTGATCCATTCCCATATGAGAACGTTCCAGTTACAGTTACATACCATTGTTGAACGCCCGTACTACTATTATATCTAGCAATTTTACTAGCAGTTTTTTGAGATCTAGCATAATCATTAGATACAAATATAGTTGTTTCAATATACGAACCATCTTCCAAATATTCTATCTGTGAAATATTTTCATAATTATAAGCATTTACTTGTGAAGGTATGCATAAAATACAAAATAAGCTTAAAAATAATATAATTTTTTTCATAAATTTTCTCCTTTTATTTAATAATTTCTTCAGTAATATAACCATGTGTTTCTGATTTTGCTTCTTCATATAATTGATTTAATCTATACATTTTAAATCCCCATAATAGAGTTATTAAAATTAGAAGTGTTGAAAGAAAATATTTAAGTAACTTTTTCCTATTTAGTTTTTTTATGAGTTCATTACTTTCCATATTTTCAATATAAGATCCTGCAACCTCATTAGGCGTACCAAATTCATTTACAATATCCTGATAAGTACATCTCTCTAAATCATCTGAAAATTCTTTTATTCTTTGAGTTAATAATAAGATAAATTCTCTTTTATCTTTTGAATGGATAGGAATTATTCTTTTTACATATTTAATAAATTTTTTTGAATCTTTATTCATTTTTTTCCACCTCACCATATTCAATAATGTCGAATACACCTTTAATATTTTTTCTAAAATCAGTAATTGTTTTTTCTAGATAGTCTCTTCCTATAGGTTCAATATGATAATAAACTCTTACTTTTTTATTTACTATTTCATCTCGACTAGAAATGTATTCTTTTTTCAATAGGTTATGCACTACGGGATAAAGTGTACCTTCTTTTATATCTAATGTATTATTTGAAACTTCTTTGATTTTTTTTACTAATTCATATCCATAGCAATCACTTACTTTTAACAAACTTAAAACAAGCATATCAATATTAAAAAAGCTATTTGATTTTGCCATAATTTTATCACCAAAATAATTATAGCAGTATAATATTATAATTACCATACTATTATTATAAAGGCATTATTGACAATATAGTAATATAAGATATAATAAAATTAAGGTAGACGTCAACCTAAACTAATGAAAGGAATATTAAATTATAAAAAAATAAAATTAAATTATTTGTAACGTTAAGTTTCGCACTACTTATGGCATTTGGAAATGTAAACTCTGTATCCGCTGCTAAATCAACAACAAAATCAACACCATATGGTACATTAAAAGGATTTATATCTCCTTATAATAGTGGATCATCTAAATTGTGTGAAGGTGGTACCACTATTGGTCAAAATGTTAAATCTATCAAAATAAAAATAGAAGCTAAAAAAACTAGCACTGGTACTAATATTGGTTCTACTCAAAACCAACATGCAAATAGTTCTGGTGTTGGAGATACATTAGAATGTTGGGGATATGCTGGAACTAAAGTTACATTTTATGGAACACATGATGCTATTCATACAACTGGATATCATGTTTATACATCTACACAATATTAAATTAATATAAATATCATTTTTGATAATTTAATAGTTATTATCAAAAATGATATTTTCTATAATGAGGTTAACTATGAAAAAAATAATAACCATTTTTTTAGTCATATTACTATGTGGTTGTCAAACCACAAATAATCATAAAGTAAAAACAGTCAAGAAAAATCAAGATTACCAACAATTATCAAAATATGAAATCATTGATTTTAAAATCATAGATCATAATTTAATATTCGTTTATAAAAAAAATAATCAAACATATGTTTATGATTATTCTATAGAAAAAAATAAAGAATTATTAAACACAATGATTTTTGATGGGCCTGTTAATAAAGCTAAAATACATGTTCTTCAAGATATATATGCTATTCAACTAACAGACACTTTATTCTTATTTCAAAATCATAAACTTAAAAATCATATTGATTTAAATAATTTTTTTGATGAATTTGAATATGATAGTTTAGCTATTTCATCATCTGGTCAATTTATTTCATGTGTAAAAATGAATTATGATACAGAAAGTGTTTTATTATTAGATAGAAATACTCGCTTAGTTAGCACTGTTCTTACTTTAGATGATACACCTAGAAAATTAAATGCTATATGGGAATTAGCTTTCACAAATGATAAAACCCTTATTTATACTGGTGGAACATATTTAAAAAAAGGTCAACAAACTTCTGGATGTTATGGAGTAATAGATATAGATCAACAAACTTATAGTTTATATAATAGTCCCCAAGTTACTTTAAGTTCTTTTAAAGATAAAAGTATTATTCATAATCAAGATGAAGGTTATGGTTCTAATAAGGATAAGATTGCTGTTTATTATGATGATGGTTTTAATGATTTAGGACTTAATTATGAAAATTCTGTAAATTGTTATTTAAGTAATGGAAAGATTATTATTACAGAAAAGGGAAGTGTTGATGATTGGAAACCTTATATTATTTTCAATAATGTAAAATATGATTTTAATGAGCTAGATAATATTTTATTTGCTGAATATGTTGATCATCAATTATTTATTATAGGTAAACAGAATGAGAAAACTACTTTTATAAGAAGAGAGGTAACAGAATGAAAAAAATAATGCTCAGTATGTTTTGTATATTTTTACTTGTTGGATGTAGTACCAAACAAGAAAATATAACAATCAAAAAAAATAACAATCAAGAAACAGTTGATTTAAAAGTAGGTTTTGGATTGCATCATATTGAAGATGGTTATAGTTTTGATGGTAATGATGTAGATATTAATTATGATTATGAAGTTGTAGGTAGAGATGCAAATTTTGGTTTAATGATATTTATTAATGGTATTCCTCAAATGATTAAGCATGAAGATAAAGAAAGTTTAGTCTACACATTTAAAGGAAAAAAAGACACTAATAAAACTGAGCATGTTTCTATTATGCCTAATACTGGTAGTAAAGGTGATCATCTTTATATGCATGCTTTTTTAATAGCTGATTATGAAATTGTTGATTCTCTTAAACAACTTACTAATAAACAACATATGATGGCTTGTGGTACTACTTTTATTGATATTCATCAAGATACTGCTAATAATCCTATAGATTTAAATAATAATTATGATTTAATTGATTATACATCTGATTTATTAAAACATGATGAAGAAGGTTATTTTGATAATAATTTACTTATTCAATTTCCTAATAATCTAGAAGGTAATTTTAAGAAAAATAAACCTATTACTATAAAAATGAGTGGTATTTCTGATAATTATATTCTTTGGGTATTAGAAGATTTAAAACCTGTATCTAGCTACCATATAGAACTTCCTAAAAACAAAAGTGCAGTATTAAGCTATAAACCAGGAAATAAAACAAAAAATGTAAAAGCTATTGCTATTCCTCTTTCAAGTAATCTTCCAGAAGAAAGTACTTCATTGGTGGTAAAGTAATGAATATTTATATAAATGATTTATCAAAGTATTATAAGAACAAAAAAGCATTAGATCATATTACTTTACATTTATCATCTGGAATCTATGGATTAATTGGTCCTAATGGAGCAGGAAAAACTACTTTTTTAAGTATTTTATGTGGACTTATTAAAAATGATAGTGGAACAATTGAAATTGATGAAGTTAAATTTTTAAGTGATGATTTTTATCATGTATTTGGATATGTTCCTCAATCTCCTGCTTTATATGTTGATCTTACTTGTAATGAATTTCTTGAATATATTTGTGCACTTAAATCAATTGATAAAAATCAAATAGATCATACTTTAAGATTAGTTAATTTATATGATCAAAAATACATCAAGATTAAAAAATTATCTGGAGGAATGAAGCAACGTTTATCTATTGCTCAGGCAATCATAAATGATCCTCAAATTTTATTATTAGATGAACCTACAACAGGTTTAGACCCTATTGAAAGATTAAGACTTAAAAATCTCTTGAGAAATCTTTCAAAAGATAAAATTATTATTATTTCTACTCATATTATTCAAGATATGGATCATCTAGCTAAATCTCTTATATTCTTTAAAAACGGACAATTATTAGATTTTAAAAGTCCACAAGAATTAATATTATCATTAAAACAATTCTTTTATGAAACGATCGTTTCAAAAAATGATCTACAAAAATATATAGAAACATATCATGTTTCTTCTATTGTACCTATTAACGATGATTATAAAATTAAGTTTTTTTCTCATAAAGATGAATTATTTCCACATTGTAAAGAAATAAATTTAGAAGATATTTATCTTTATTATTATGGTGATGTTTATGATAAAAGGTGAATTATATAAGTTATTACGTTATAAATCAATTAAAGTCTTATTTATTCTTTTACTTGTCTTAAACAGTTTACAAATCATATATGTCAATTATCAAAATATATATGGAGATATTAATACAGGAAAAAGAAAAATATTAAAAATAATTGAAGGCCCTATTTCTCAACAAAAATATGATTGGCTTGTTAATTATCATAATACGATGTTAGAACAAGTAAATAATGGAAACTATAATACCAAAAACAAGTCTAAAAATACTTTTTCAGGTTATGTTTTCGGTGATGAACAGATAAGTAATAATTTATTAGAAGATTATGAATATACAATCAATTATCATTCTTCAATTAAAAATAAAATCACTATTCTAGATGAAAATATTAAAAAAACTCAAAATAGTAAATGGAAAAAAGAAAATATAATGCTTAAAAAAAGATTAAAAAATAGAAATCTTAGCTACTACTATGATTATACCTTAATCAATAATTTTATGAACCAAGATTTTCAATATCTATTATCCCTTATATTTTGTATCATCTTAGTAATCAAATTATTCATCTATGAAAAACAAAAACAAACAGATTTATATTTTTATATTTCTAGAAAACAAATAAAGAAAATATTTATATCAAAGATATTAATGATCTTGTTATTTACGTTTATTTCTTCTTTATTATTGTTAATAGAAAGTTATCTTATTTATTATTTTTTAGGAATGAAAAATGGTTTATTTCAACCACTTTATGCATTATCTCATTTTATGTATGAACCCTATAATATTTCTATATTCTTTTATACTGTTTGTAATTATTTTTTTCGTTTAGTTGGGTGTTTATCTTTCTCTTATTTATTTTTATTTCTTTGTCATTTTTTAAACAAGGAATATAAAGGATTTTTTATTGCTATATTGATTATTTATATTTCAATTCAGTTATATAACAACAATCTATTAAGTATTATTAGTTTTTCATCTTTAAATGATTCTATATATAATCAAAGGATTTTTATGAGTTCCTTATTATTTTCATTTATCATTTTAAATTTAAATTTTTTTACCTATTTTCTATTTAAGAGGAGATATTATGTATCAATTAATTAAATTATATTTTCGTTTATTTTTTAAAAATAATAAAGGTTTACTCATTATTCTTATTTTACTTTTTACATCTTTCTCAACTTTATATATAAATCTACATCAAACAAAAATAAACCGTGATACTACTACACAAATTTATGATCAATACATAAATAAATACTCTGGTATTCCAAATAATTCAAAAGAAAAACAAATTCTAAAAGAATTAAATTCTTATGAAAATAATGAAGATATTTTAAAAGAATATCAAAATCATCAAATTACTCAAAAAGAATATCTAAAAAAACAAAGAAAAAATAATTCTAATATTTTAAAAAAAGATGCATTAAATTCTTTCTACTTATATTATTTAAAAATTAAAAATACTCAACATAAGGAAATAGTTAATACAAAGTATACTGATTGTTTAAATTTTAACAATCTAGATTTTATTCTCATTCTCTTTCTTTTCTTTCTTATTTATAGTATCTATTTAAAAGAAATAGATGATCATATATGGATTTATGAAAAAACAACATCTAATGGTATTAAGAATGCTAAAAAGAGTAAAATATTTGTATTTAGTTGTATATGGGGATTATTTTTAATTTTAATGACTATTGGTAAAATACTTATTTTTAAACATTTTTCTAGATTAGATTTTTCAATAATTAATATTCCTTGGTGTTCAAAAAATTGTCCAAATATTTCATTAATAACATTTATATGCTTTTGTACATTTCTTTACTATATAGCGAGTTATCTTTTATGTGGTCTAAGTATTTTACTAAAAAAATTTATTCATTCTAATATCTTTATTTTGCTTGTACTTTTTATTTTCGTCTATATTCCTTTAGCTTTCTTAGGAAATAGTATACATATTCTCTATTTTCCTTTTATTAGTTTTCTTGTTCCTGGTCGTTATTTTGCAGGTTATGGTGAAAAAATGTTAGGCATGGATTTTCATATAGTAATTATTGAATTGATTATTATCTTTATATTCTTTCTTCTTTCTTTTTTTAAAGGAAAAAGAACTAACTTGATTTTTCTTTCTTTATTAATATTAATAACTGGTTGTTCAAGTAATCAAAATAATTCATCTAGTTTTCAATACAACAGTTATCATGAACTTAACTTTGCGGAAAATAAAGAATATTATTATTTTTCTAATAAGATAATAGATAAAAATGATTGGAAAGAGTATTCTTTAATAAGAAATCTTTATGAATCTAGTAATAATTTAATTAACGTGTTTCCTCAAAAAGATGGTTTTTTTTATACTATTGACGATGATGAAAGTGAATATTTATATCTCTTTAATAATGATTTTCAAGATGTTAAATTAAAAAAGTTATCTTCTTTACAGAAAAATTTTATGAATATAGAACAACAACATATACCTATTTCAGATAAGAATATATTAGGTATTATTGGTAACAAGAATAGATATTATATTATTTATAGCGACAAAATAACTAATCAAAATAATAAAGTTGTTTATAAAGGAAAATTAACAAACCATTATTCTATTTATCATCAATATCTTTATTTTCTACAAGATGATTATACAATCATTAAAATATCTCTAGATACATTTAAAAAAGAAAAATTAGATACTCCTTTATGTGATTATTTCTATATAAAAAATAATCATCTCTATTTACACAATATTCAAGATGATAAGTTATATTGTGATAATCAAATTCTATTTAATGAACAAATTGAAAATAGTGATATATATAAAGATAAACTATATTACACCCAAAATGATGGTTTATTTATGTATGATTTTACTTATAAAGAAAGTACCTTGTTAACAAAAGAAAAAGTATATTCATTCAAAATATCAATAGATGGAAAATATTTATCTTATATAACAGATAGCACTAAAAAAAATAAAGAAATTAAAATAATCATTAAAGATTTAAAAAAGAATAAAATAGTATATGTTAGAGATGCATAAAAGTCATGGATAAACCATGACTTTTTAAATAATATAGTCTGTATCTCCTCGATATCTTGCTAGAAACTGTTGTGTTCTTGACATTTGAGGATGATCAAATATTTGTTTAGCTGTGCTACTTTCAACAATTTGTCCTTGATCCATAAAAATCACTTTATCTGATATTTGATGTGCAAAAGACATTTCATGAGTCACAATAATCATTGTGATATTTTCATCAGCAACACGTCCTTGTTCTACTAAACTTACATTTTCATTCCAATCATTTGTAGCTACAATTTCACCATTATATTTTTCTACAATTTTAGAAAAGTTACTACTTCCAGTTTGTGAGAACTTACGTCCTTTAATATCCCTCATTTTAGTAATTTCAGTATTATCTTTTTTAGTGATAATTGCTGGATATGAGTATGTATGTGGAATTGAAAAATCATATTTTTTCTTTCTTTCAGCAGTAATTGCTACTTGATTTGTTACTAAATCATATTTATCTGAATCTAATCCAGCAATTAAACTATCCCATTTAACTTCTACAAATTTAACTTTAACCCCTAATTCTTTAGCAAGCGCTTCTGATACTTCTACATCATAACCTACTAAATTATCGTTATCATCATGATATGAAAATGGAGCAAATGTCCCTTCTGTTCCAATCACGATTTCTTTATTTTCTTGAATTTTATCCCATGTATTTTCTTATTTAGATGAAGCACATCCTGTTGTCACACTTGCTAGTAAGGTAAGTGCTAATAATTTAATTCCTTATTTTTTCATTGTTGTTTCCCATTTATAATAGATGATATTCATGTTCCCATTTACTATTTACAAAATAATTAGCTGCTTTTTTAGCTTCAGCTAAATCCATGAATGTATAATTTCCACATTCTTCTTCCTTAGCACCTGGAATCTCTTGATCCCAAGAGGCAATTTGACTATAAACATCTTTTACAACTTCTTTAATCACTTCTAAATCTAGATCTCTCACAATCAAATAAAAGCCTGTCATACAGCCCATTGGTCCAAAATAAATCACTCGATCTTTATATTTACCATTTCTAAGTAATGTTGCGCCAATATGTTCAATCGTATGTGCTGCTTCTGGTTTTAAAGCTGGCTCAACATTAGGTTGTGTCATTCGAATATCATATGTAATCAAATCCCCATCAATTCTTGATACATAAACTCCTTTAGTTAGTTTTCGATGATCAACACTAAAACTTGTAATTCTTTCCATTTTTAATTCCCCCATTTTATTTTGTACCAATTTATTTATTTCATATATAATTAGTATGATATAAGAATATAACATTCACTTATCCATGTCAAGCAAAAGCTATGTGACTAAAAGAATTAAAATTTTTTATTTTTTTAAAGAAAAAAGCAAAAAAAGAGACGATATATATAGTAGGAGGTATATTTTATGGAAGGTATAATTGAAAAAAGTTCATCTAATCATAAACTAGTATTAGATAACTATTGTAAGTTGATTATTTGTCATGAAGAAATATTAAGTAGAATAGTTAAATGTTTTATTGATGAAGCAAAACATTTAACTCTGAATGAAATTGAAAGATTGATCAAAGAAAAGACATCTTTTCAACATTTAGATAAAGAAAACTTTATTCCCTATAGTGGTAAAACGAATTATGATTTCCTTTGTACGATTGATTTATCACAAAGAATCTATCTAAATATTGAAATACAAAATGACCCCAATCCAGGTTATTCTCTGATTACACGAGGTCTTACTTATATCTCAAGAATCATGACAACGCAGTGGAAAAATGAATATTATGACTATGATTATAATCATATAAAGAAAGTCTATTCAATTTGGATATTACCACAATCTGCCAAAAAGAATGATGGACATATCAATGCATATAAGATAGATGAAATAAATATCAATGGAACAACAATAGAAAGAATAGAAACCTATGACAAAGGTGTACTTATTATGATATACTTAAACAAAGAACATGATACTAATGAAAAGTATATAATTTATGATAACATACTAACACCACTTGTTGCTTTTTTAAATAATGTATTAAGTTATCAAGAAAAAAGAAAAATCATGAAAGAATATGGATTTAATGTAATAGATAAGGAGGTAGAAAAGATGTGTAACTTAGGAGAAATGATTGAAAGAGAAGCAATTCAAAAAACGAAACAAAGTGAAAGAAAAAAAAGAAATATCATGGTAGTAAGAAATCTTATTCATAATTTAAATACTACTTTTTCTAACGCAGTAGAATTACTAGGATTACCTCAACAAGAAATTGATGAAATTAAAAAATATTTTCAATCATAAAGAAAATGTATCAACTTAAATCTATAAGTTGATACATTTTTATTGATAATTTAATACAAATAATTCTTCATTATTTTTTATAACATTTAAATCATAATCATAAACTTCTTTTAAAGTCTTTTGATTAATCACTTCATGAGGTTTTCCTTGAAACATCAGTTGTCCATTTTTCATTGCTATAATTTCATCACTATAATGAATTGCTTGATTAATATCATGATGTACCATAATAATAGTGATTTGATATTCTTTGTTTATTTTTCTTAATAAATTAAGTGTCTCTATTTGAGCTTTAACATCTAAATATGTTGTTGGTTCATCTAATAAAAGTATAGGTGTTTTTTGTGCTAAAGCTAAAGCTATCCAGACACGTTGTTGTTGTCCTCCTGATAAGCTATTTAACATTTTATTTTGATGTTCTTTAAGATTTGTGACTTCTATTGCCCAATCTATTATTTGCTTATCTTCTTTTGAAAGAGATTGATGATAATTAAGATAAGGTAATCTTCCATAACCTATGATTGTTCTAACATTTAAATCCCCATATACTTGATTCTTTTGATGTACAACAGCTACTTTTCTAGCAAATTCTTTAATTTTATAATCCCATATATTTTTATTATCTAATTCAATTGATCCTTGTTGTATTTTATAAATACGACTTAATAACATTAAAAGTGTTGATTTACCACTTCCATTAGGTCCAATAATGGTTGTTATTTTTTGATCTTTAAACTGTATATTTATGTCTTTCATATAAGATTGATGATTATAACTAAAAGATAAATGATTAACTTTCATATAAACTCCTTTTTAATAATAAGATAAATATTGGACCACCTATCATTGACATAATAATTCCTGCACTTATTTCATAAGGAGCCATCAATGTTCTACCTATTGTATCAGCAACTAATAAAATAATAGCTCCACATAAGGCAGTTGTTGGAATAAGATATTTATGTTGATTACCTACACATAAACGTGCTAAATGTGGCACAAGTAAACCTACAAAGCTTAATATTCCAGCAATAGCAACAGATATACTGCATAATAAAACAGCTAATAAAGATAAAATAAAACGATATGTATTTACATTGATTCCTAATGATAATAATGTACGATCTTCTAATCCTAATAAATCACATGCTTGTGTTAAAAAAAGTAAGATTATTAAAATTGGCACAATATAAATCATTAAAAGAAATACATCATTCCATGAATATAAAGTAATTGTTCCTGCTGAAGATGAAATAGAAGCTGACATACTTTCTATAACAGAAACAATGGCATTCATAGTATAATGAATTGCTACACCAACAAGAATAATTCTTGTGGTATTTAAACCTGATTTCCAAGATAAACTATAAATAATAATAAATGTTATTAAGCCTCCTAGACATGTAATCATTGGTTTAAATACATATAAATCAGGTAAAAAAATACCAACTAAAAGACTCACAATATTTGCCCCTGCACTTATTCCTATTAATCCAGGATCTGCTAAAGGATTTTTAAGAACAACTTGAAATAATAATCCAGATAAAGCTAATGCACACCCTACAAGCATTGTTACAATAACTCTAGGAAAACGTATTTGATAAATACTTGCTACATCTTTGTTATATTCTATAAATAAACCTTTCATTAGTTGTATAAAAGATACTTTAATTGAACCTATATTTATTGCTAGAAAAAAGCATATTCCTAAAATAATCATTAAACCTAATATAAATAATAATGGATTCTTTTTAATGATTTTCATATAAAATTCCTTCTAAATCTTCTAATCCCTTTTGATAATTAAAATTAGCACTCATTCCAAAATACTCATGATTTAAATCAAATACTTTATTATTTTTAACAGCATCAAATTGTTGCCATGTTTCATTATTAGAAAACTCTTCTTGAAAATAAGCCATTACTTTTTCAGGCATTGCATGACTTGTTCTTAAAATAAGATCAGGATTTTGTTTTAACATATCTTCTACACTTACATTAACAAAATCTTCCCCATTTCCATCTCCATAAATATTCGTACCACCTGCTAATTTTACTAAATCTCCAACATAACTAGATTCAGTTGCTACAACATAACTTCCTCCTGGAAGGCCCATTAAAATAAGTACACGTGGGCTCACATTGTTTTGATATTTTTCTCTAAAAGAAATCATATAATTTGTATAATCATCAATTAATTTTTGTGCTTTTTTTTCTTTATTGAAGAATTTTCCTAATTCTTCAATACTCTTATACATTCCTGATAAACTTTTTAAATTTAAAAAACTTGAACTTATTTTTATTTTTTCATATTTACTTGCTAAATCACCTTCTAATGAATTAGGACTTAAAATAAGATCTGGTTTTAATGTAGAAAGTTTTTCCATATCTGGTGACATTGCATTCCCTAATTGAGTTGCCTTTTTATATTTCTTAGGAACTGAATAACTATCACTTTGAGGAATACCAACAACCTGTTTTGCTGGTACATCTAATTGGTCTAATATTTCAGTTACAGAAACAGATGTAGCAGCAATTGTTACTTCTTCATTTGTTTGGACTTCTTGATTTTGATTAACACATCCGGTTAATAAAGAAATTAAACAAATAAAAATAAAACTATTTTTTAATTTTTTTAACATAAACTACACCTCCTACAACGATCACTCCTAAGACTCCAATAATCCATAAAGAATAATGAGAACTTGCTTTTTGTTCCTTTTGATTTTTCTTTGTTATATTTTTGGTAGTTAATTTTAATTTTGTATCTACTTTTCCTTTTGAATTAATTAAATGATTACTTAATCCTGTCGCATTTTCCATTAATGATTCTTTTGTAATTGTCCCTACTGTAGCTTGTGACGCTTCTGTATTTTCAACAGCTTTTGGCGTTGTTTCCTCTTGTGCTTTTGGTGTTGATGATTGAGTTGTTGTACTTAATTGATTTTCTGTTGATGTTGTTGGTGCTTGGCTTTGTGGAATCATTTGGCTGTTATAAACACCTGTTCCAGATATTGCCGAGGAAATATTTGGTTTAATAAAAAACTGAACATCTCTCCCCATAGGACTTACATACATAATAGGACTAATATAAATATCTAATGAACTTACTTGTATTCTATAATGATTAACTGTATCTCCATTTGCACTACTACTTCCTGTTTTAGTTACTGATACAGAAGACATAGCACCACTTGATGTCATGACTTTAAAACGCACATTACTAACATTAGAAGCTAATCCAAGTCCTACAGTGATATAATATTTTCCTCCTGTTTGTTCAAGTAATAATTGTCCTTCAACAATATTACCTACCATACTATCGCCTAAAGCAATATTTTCTCCACCATCTTCTGTTTTACCTGTAAGAGGATTAACATAACTTGTTGAACGACTTATTAAATAAGCACCATCATTTAAAGCATTTACTGGCGATAAAAATAACAACATCATCAAAGCAATAATATTTATCTGTAATATTCTTTTCATAATTCCTCCATAGAAATAATGAGGCATATTTTATGCCTCATATTTTTTTTGTAAAACAACAAACATAAATAATGAAATCATACCTAATACACTCATCATTGTGATAGGGGCTTGATCTCCTGTTTTTACTGCTTGACTTTCTTGTTGACTATCTTTTGTAGTTTCTGTTTTATTTTCAGTAGCTGTATTACTTGCTTGATTTTGATTATTTTCTTTTGGATCTTCTTTTTTAGTATTTGTTTCTAATTCAGTTTTATCTGAAATATATGTTAATGTACTATAATCAACTTTAATTCTTGCTTCTAAATCCATATTACCCATCATAGCAACATGTGGATTCATCATAACATTGATATATTCATCTTCATGAGGTAATTCAAATAACCATAATGTTGGATTACCTTGTGTATCTTTTTCTATAATTGTAGCACTATGATTTTTATAATCTTCTTGAGCACTTCCAATATAGAATTCTTGTAAACTTGCTTTAATTGTTCCAAATGACATTTCTTTTGTAGAAATATACATTTTTGCTTTTCCATCTTTAACAATAATTTTAGCTTTAGAATCTAAAGCAGCAGCTGCCATAGATGCTTTATCACTTGTTGCATTCCATAGTGCAACATCTACACTATATGTACCATCTTGATTAAATCTAGATGGAATTACTTTTGTTAGATGATCTAAATCTAAAGATAATCTAGCAGTAGCGCCTCTATTACTTCCGCCATAATAGAATTTAACATTTGTAAGTTTTACATTTTGATCTAATTTAAATTGAACCTTTGTTGGATGTCCATTTTCTTCTTCAATAATTGTTGCTTCTTGATATGTTCCATCTTTTAATTGATATTCCATTTTATCAACAGAAGCTGTTTGACCATATATTGTCATTTCTTTTAATTTTAATGTAACAGTCACTTCATGATTGTTAACATTTATTTGTGCTGATTCAATTGCCTTAGCTGCCATTGATTGATCATCATTATTTTCTTTTAAAACATCAACTGGAACATTATATGTACCATCTTCTAAAACATATTCTTTTTGTAATTGTTGAACATTATCTAAATCTAATGTTAATGTTACATTTGTAGGATAATCATTTCCTTGCCCCATCATAGCATTCATAAAATCAACTGTAATAGATAATACTGTTGAATTATTTTCATCTAATTGAGGTAAATCAAATAAAATCTTTTCAGGAACTTCTACATCTACTGTTTGTCCATTCATTCCTTGTGTAGACTTTTCAACTTTTGTTGAAAGTGTTGTACCATTAGCAATTGTTAGAACATTTGCATAATATTCTTTTCCTAAATTAATAATCATATTTTGTAAAGTAGCAGTTGCTTGCATTTTTCCATCTTCATTTACTGTTACTTCTAATGAATCTCCAAATGCTTTTGCAAAAGCTGTTTGTACTGCTGAAATTGGTGCAGCACTTTCTAGACTTTTGATTGGAACTTGATATGTTCCTGCTTTTGATAAATCATTATTTAATGCATGTACTGAATTAAATGATGTAAGTTGTAAACATAATGCCATCATTAGAGCTAATGTTATTTTTAATAATTTTTTCATGTTGACCTCCCTTTTTAAGTTAGCTTAAACTAACTAAAGAGAGTTTAGCATTTCTTTTCCATTTTTCAATATTTTATTTTGTTTCAGGTGTGTAACATAAAAGATGTTTTTATATGATTATTTATTGATATAACTACACTTTTATAGATGTTTTACTTATGAAACAAAAAAGTCTTCCAATTTGGAAGACTTTATATTTATATATTATTTTTCGAAATCAAATTCTTGGAAAACTTCACTTACAGGTAAATTATTTTCAATATTTTCAATTGTTTTAGCAAGTAATGAAGCTACTGAAACAACTTTTAATTTATCGAATTTCTTTTCTTCAGGTAAGATAATTGTATCAGTTACAACTACTTCTTTAGCTGAACAGTTTTTCAATCTTTCAACAGCTGGTCCTGAGAATACTGGGTGTGTACATGCAACAAATACATTTTTAGCACCTTTTTCAAGTAACATATCAATACCTGCTACAATAGTTCCACCTGTATCGATCATATCATCAATCATGATACAGTTTTTACCTTCAACATCACCTAATACACCCATGATTTCAGCAACGTTAGGTTTTGGTCTTCTTTTATCAATGATAGCTACTGGACAATCTAAAGCAACTGCCATTTTACGAGCACGAGTAGCTCCACCATGATCTGGTGAAACAACACAGATATCATCTAAGTTTTTATTTTTGAAATAATTACAGATTAATGGTAATGCTTGCATATCATCTACTGGAATATTAAAGAATCCTTGGATTTGTGCAGCATGTAAATCAATAGTTACAACACGATTTACACCAGCAGTTGTTAATAAATCAGCAACTAATTTAGATGTAATTGGTTGTCTAGGTTTTGCTTTTCTATCTTGTCTAGCATATCCAAAGTATGGCATGATAGCTGTAATTTCTCCAGCTGATGCTCTTTTTAAGGCATCTGCTAAAACTAAGATTTCCATTAAGTTTTCAGTAACAGGATTAGATGTTGATTGGACAATGAAAACATCTTTTCCACGAACTGATTCATCAATTTCAACTAAGATTTCTCCATCAGCGAAATGGTGAACTTTTGATTTTCCCATTTCACAACCTAAATTATCACAAATGTCTTGTGCTAATTCTACTGATGATGATAAAGCAAATACTGTAATTTTGTTTTTCATTTTTTCTTTTACCCCTATTTTCCTATTTTATTTCTTTTTTCTTCTAATACTTTACTATAACCTTCTTTGTTCACTTGTCTACTTCTAGCAATTGCAAAAGCATCTTCGTGAACTTCATCTGTAATTGTTGATCCAGCAGCAATAAATGCATTTTTACCAACAGTTACAGGAGCAACTAAATTAGAATTGCAGCCAACGAAAACGTTGTCTTCAATTACTGTTTGGAATTTATTTTTTCCATCATAGTTGCTTGTAATAGTACCGCAGCCAATATTTACGTTTTCACCAACTGTCGCATCTCCAATATAGCTTAAGTGCGCAGCTTTACTTCCTTTACCAAAAGTTGCTTTTTTCATTTCCACAAAGTTACCCATGTGGACATTTTCTAAGATATGACAATGATTTCTAAGTCTTGCATATGGCCCAATATCAACACCGTTTTCAATAATCGAATCAGCAATAACAGAGAATTTAATTTCTACGTTATCTTTGATTTCTACATTATCAAATTCACAATAAGGTCCAATATGACATCCATTACCAATCACTGTTTTTCCTTTAATAATACATCCTGGTTCAATTGTTGTATCATGACCAATCACTACATCTCTACCAATATAAGTATTTGTCATATCTACAATATTTACACCATCTAATAGATGTTTTTTGTTAATACGATATTGTAATTGTTTTGTTGCTTCTTGTAATTCAAACTTATCATTAATTCCACCAACTTCTGATAAGTCATCAATTTTATAACCACCAACATTTAAGTTTTGATGATTCATAATTTCAATTACATCTGTAATATAGTATTCATTTTGAGCATTGTTATTTGTTACTGATTCTAATGCTTTAAATAAAGCAGCATTATCAAAGCAATATTCTCCAACATTCATTTCAGAAATATTTCTTTGTTCATCTGTACAATCTTTATACTCAACAATACCTTTAACTTGATCATTTTCTCTAATAATACGACCAAATTTCTTATTTAAGTCACAATCACATGTCATGACTGTTCCTTTCATTTGATGTTCATTATGATATTGAATTAACCCTTGTAATGTTTCTTTAGTAATTAATGGTGCATCACCATTTAAAACAATAGTTGTTCCTTCTTTATCTCCTAAAACATCTTTTGCTTGCATCAATGCATGTCCAGTTCCTAATTGTTCTTTTTGCATTACGAACTCAACACCATCAACAAGTTTCATGACTTCTTCAGCTTTATGTCCAACAATAACATAAATACCATCAACACCTAAACCTTTTAATTCATCAACGATATGACAAACCATAGGTTTATATAAAACTTCATGTACTACTTTAGGCTTGTCGGATTTCATTCTTGTACCTTTTCCGGCAGCCATTACTACTGCGTAAGTTTTCATCGTCACACCCCTCTACGACGTCATTCTAACAAAATATAACTCATAATTAAAGATGAATAAGACAATTTATTGCAAATTCCTACATCTTTTCAAAAAAAGAAAATCTTATCACAGATTTTCTTCCTTGTTTAAAATTTTCGATTTTCTAACAAAAAAATAACGTTTTCTAAAGAATTCATATCCTTTATTCATAATTTCTTGATTTCTAGTAATACCAAATACACATGAACCACTTCCTGACATTAAAGCTCCATCAAAACCTAACTTCATCATTTCTTTTTTGATTTCTTTAATTTGTGGCACCATTTTAATAGAAGGAAGTTCTAATGTATTTTGTAGATTATCAATAACTCCTTGATAATCATTCATTTCAATTCCTTTTTTCATCTTTCTGCAATCTTGATGTTTTACCTTAGATAAATCTAATGAAGTAAATGCTTTTTGAGTTGAAACACCTTTTTTAGGTTTTACAAGTAATAAATAAGCTTCAAAAGGTTCATCAATAAATTGTAGTTTTTCACCAACACCTTCAACAAAAGCTGTTTTTTCATAAATACAAAATGGAATATCTGCTCCTACTTCTTTTCCTAAAGCAGCCATTTCTTCATAAGATAAATTTAAATGATATAATTTATTCATAGCTTTAATAACTGCTGCTCCATCAGCACTTCCACCAGCTAATCCTGCTTGCGTTGGAATATGCTTATAGACAAAGATCTTAACACCTTTTTTTAATCCGTATCTTTCTTGCATCAATTGTGCAACTTTATACATAATATTTCTTTGATCGGTAGGAACGATCTTACTATTTGACTCAATTTCAATTCCTTCATCAATGACATTAATATAAATGAGATCATGTAAAGTAATAGGTGCCATGATCATTTCTAAATCATGATATCCATCTTCTCTTTTTCTTACAACATCTAACGCTAAATTTACTTTTGCATATGCTCTGACTTTCATTTTTCATTACCTCGGATACAAATTTCTGGCAACCCCTCTTGTATCAATTCCACCAACACCTAATTGTTTAAAAGAGGTTTTCTCTATAACTTTTTCTAAATCAACATACTCTTTAATATTTGTACTTGCGATTTGAGTTGTGATAATAACAGGATCTAACGCATGAATATTTTTTCTTGAAGGACTTGATGCAAAGTTAGCACCACTCGCTACTAGAAGTTCATAGTATGACTGACACGCTCCTGCAAAGATTACTAATGCATCTTTGTCAGGTTGATATTCTCTAGCCTTTTTGATTGCTTCTACAAAATCTAAACTGTGCAAATAATCTTGACTATTTCTTTTATGTCCATTTTTTTTCAAGGCATCATGTCCTGTAATGACTAAAAGATGTGGATTATATTTTTTTAATAGGTTGGTTATTTTACTAGCAAACTCTTCTTCTTTAAAATAATAACCATATGCTCTAATACCATATTCTTGATATTTTTTCATACACATCTTTAAATAAGAAGGATCTCCATCTAAATGTAAAACACTTCCCTTTAAACATTTTTCTTGTGGTAAATGCACATCTTCTATTACTCTTTTCTCTTGAACAAGCTCTAAATCATCTATTTCACTATCCGCAATAAGACGATACTCTATTCCTCTTAAATAACAAATATTTTCTTGTATATCAATGACTTCAAAAATAATATCTTGATGATATTTTTTTCTACTTACAATATCACCTATCTTCATTCTATCACCATTATATAGTATGTTTATATAATGATTTTGTGATAGCTTGATAATCTTCTAATGTAAGTTGTTCACATCTTAATTTTTGATCTATTTGATTTTCATTTAAAACATCTAATGCATTTTGATATTCTTGTTTTAAATTATTATAAATCGTTTTTCTTCTTTGTTTAAAAGCACTATTTAATACTTTATATAAATCTAAATTAGCTTCCTTATTAATTGTAATCTTTAAAATAGCACTATCAATATGAGGTGCAGGAATAAAAACATTTTGACTTACTGTAAACATATATTCAATTTTACCCATATCTTCAATCATATACATCAGTGGACTTTTATAATCGCTTGTATATTTTAAAGCCACTTCTTTTTGTACCATCACGACAATTTCATCAATAACTTTACTTTCAGTTAAAACCTTTTCAATAATTTGAGTTGTAATATAATAAGGCAAATTAGCTACTAAAATAACTTTTTCATACTTATCCTTTAAAGTCATTAAATCTTCTAAATTTACTTTTAAAAAATCTTCAAAAACAATCTCAATATTTTCCTGATTTAAAAACTCTTCATAGACTCCTTTAAAACGTGTATCTATTTCATAGCTTCTTACATATCCTGCATAACGTGCTAATACTTGAGTTAAAGCACCAATTCCAGGTCCTACTTCAATCACTGCACATTTTTCATTAACACTTGAACAACGAACGATTTTTTCTACGACATGAGGATCAATTAAAAAGTTTTGCCCATATTTCTTTTTAGGATATAAATCATATTTATCTAATATATATTGAGTTGTACTTTTAGTCGCTATATCCTTCATTCTCTAACTCCTTCTCTATCATTTCCCTGGAAATACCCACCATATTTAATCTTTTAAACAAAGTCTTTGCATTGCCATATCCTAAATGAAATAAATCATAAACCTTTAATCTTTTCTTTTTATCTCCAATAATATCTAATTCTAAAAACTCTTTCCAAGAAATACTTTCTTCTTGATTTGAAAATGTAACAACATTTTCAATTGCTTTCTTTACAGCTTCTTTATTTGCTTCAGCAATACCTAGTTTCTTTTTACCAATAGCATCTTTTCTATCAACAAAAGCATGTTTACAATTTTGTACATATTTCTCCACTTGGTTTCTAATCCTTAAACCTGGATAATCTGGATCTGTTAAAACAATAACACCTCTTGTCTTACTAGCCTCTTTAATAAGCTCTAATGTTTTATCATCTAATCCTAGTCCATGTGTTTCAATAGTATCTACATCATATAATTCTTTTAATAATTGGCTATCTGTTTTTCCTTCAACAACAACAATTTCATTAATTCTTTTCATAACTTTACCATTTTAAATAAATCGTCTTCAATTGATCATTCGTGATATATTGAATATGATCTACCCCTTCTATTAAACGATAGGCATCTCCTTTTTTTGTTAATCTTTCTTTAGCATCATTATATACTTCATTTGAAAATTGAAAATAACATTCTCTTTGATTTTTATTTATTTTAGCTTTTAAAGTATTTAATTGATATAAATCAAAATACAACCCTTCTTCTTTAAAATAAGTATGTTTATCATTTTTAGTTATTTTATAATGATCATCTAAATCATACATTTGTTTCATTGTTTGACTATCAAACATCAAATAATTATTATTGATGATTTCCTCATCATCTAATACTAAATCACCCCAGGTTGCATCTATATAATAATAATCATTGTCATATTTTATCATATTTATTGCATGTTTGTCTCTTCTTCCTTTTATTGTTTTCCCTGTTAAAAACGTTGCTTTAAAATGCAATTGATTGAGTAGATACTGCATTGTTTTTGCATAACCACTACAAACTGATTGATGATTAATAAGAACACTGATTATTTCTTGATTATATTTTGCTTGTTCATTATACTTACAATGAGTAATAACATCATCATAAATATATTTTATTTTTTGATAGGATTTTAAATCTTGTGTGTCCTCTTTTAGTTGTTTGACAATTTTCTTGATCCTTTTTTGATCTTTAAGAATTTCTTTTTCTTTCATACTATATTCAAAATTAAAAAGACCTTTTGTATTAAGAGACCATTCCTTAATATAAAATAACTCTGGATGATCCTTTAAAACTGCATTAACAATTTTACTTACTTTATCTATCTCTTTTTCTTTAATATAAATATTTTGTTTTCTTGTATAAGCAATATTATAAATTATTTGATAAAGTAGTTTTTGTTTTTTATTTAAAAGCTGATAATGATATTTAAAACATTGATCTTGTTTAAATTTATTTTCTATACTTTGGTAAGATTGTGGAAAACATCCACATAATAAAAATAATACAAGTAGACTAATCAGTTTTTTCATTTTAAAAAAAATAATCTAGCGAATGCTAGATTACTCTTCCCTCAATTTATATTCAAAATAACTCTTACCAAAATAAACTACACTACCTGCCAAGAGCATCATTAATAATCCTAAGCACATAATAAACATCCCCTTCTTATTCATATCATACTCTTTTATACTATTTTATGCAAATTATTTAGATTTTATATCCTTTTTTAACTTCTTTTTTTCTACAATCTTTTTAAAAATATTATTATAAAATATTATTAGTAAAATAAATATTTTTAAACTTGTTCAATGATTTAAAAGGGGTTAAAATTATAATAAGTAGGTGATATGATGAATGCCGATAGATTATTTATGCTTGTTGATACATGTGCCAATATTGATGAAGTAAAACACGAATTTCCAGATTTAGATTTTTTAACTTATTTTTATGCTTTATTAGGATATTACTGTATTCCTACAATCAAGTTATATAATGAAACAAAAATTGATGAAAATACTTTGAATGGTATTCTTAATGGAAAAATTCCACCTCAAAGAGATGATCTTATTCAAATGAGTTTAGTTTTAAATATTGATTTAAAGAAAACAAACTTTATGCTTTCTCTTGCTGAATGTGAAACATTATCCTATAAAGAAAGCCGTGATAGTTTGATTATCTGTTCAATTAAAAATCATTATTCAATCAATAAAACAAATATCATGTTATCAACTTGCAATCTTGTCAAAATATAAAGGTAGTAAAATAGTGGTTCGTATGAACCACTATTTTTTATTTATCTAAATTTTTAAAAGCTGTTGAAAGCATTAATTTAATACGATTTAATTGGTTAACTTCACTAGCTCCTGGATCGTAGTCAACAGCTACAATGTTACTTTGAGGATATTTCTTTCTTAAAGCCTTAATAGCACCTTTACCTGTAACATGGTTTGGTAAACATCCAAATGGTTGCATACATACAATATTTGGTGCTCCACTTTCAATAAGTTCAATCATTTCTCCTGTTAAGAACCAACCTTCACCTGTTTGGTTACCAATTGAAACAACTTCTTTAGCTTTATCAGCTAAATGTTCAATAGATGTTGGTGGAGCAAAACGTTTTGATTTTTCTAAAGCTTTGATCATATCTTTTCTTAAGAAATCAACGGCTTTAACTGCGAATTCACATAGCTTAGCAGCTTTAGCTGTCGCATTGAAATGTTTTCTTTCAAATGTTGTTGAATAGAAACAATATTGGAAGAAATCAATTAAATCAGGCATAACTGCTTCTCCACCTTCTCTTTCAATAATATCAACAATTTGATTATTAGCAGTTGGATGGAATTTAACAAGGATTTCTCCTACTAAACCAACTCTTGGTTTTTTAATATCTAATAATGGTAATTCATCAAAATCTTTTACGATTTGATAAACATTTTTCTTAAATTCTTTCATGCTACCTGTTTCAATATTTTTCATACATTTTTCTACCCATGATTGGTAAAGTCTATTAGCACTTCCTTTTTCTTTTTCATAAGGTCTTACACGATAAAGGACTCTCATGAATAAATCTCCATACATTGCACCGATAATAACTTTCTTAGCAAGAGGATAAGTAATTTTAAATCCTGGGTTTGATTCAATACCTTGTAAGTTGGCACTGATAACTGGTACTTGTTCTAAACCAGCATCTTTTAAAGCTTTACGGATAAATCCGATATAGTTTGTGGCACGACATCCACCACCTGTTTGTGAGATGATCAAGGCTGTTTTATTAACATCATATTCACCACTTGTTAAAGCTTCCATCATTTGTCCAGCAACAAGGATACTTGGATAGCAGGCATCATTGTTGACATATTTTAATCCAGCTTCTGTAGCTCCTTTATCTACTGATGGTAAGACTTTTAAGTTATAACCACTTTCTTGCATTGCTTTTTCAACAAATTGGAAATGGATTGGTGACATTTGTGGACAAAGGATTGTCCAACGATCATCTTTCATTTCTTTAGTGAATGGTACTTTGACTGGTTTATATTTTTTAGATAAATCAATTTCTTTATTTTCTTGTTTATCAATTGTTGCTTTTAAGGAACGGATACGGATACGAATAGCACCTAAGTTACTTCCTTCATCAATTTTAATAAGTGTATAAATCTTGTTTCTTGCATTTAAGATTTCAGCTACTTGATCTGATGTTACAGCATCTAACCCACAACCAAATGATGTTAATTGAATTAATTGTAAATTAGGTTGTGATGAAACAAATGAAGCTGCATGATACATTCTTGAATGATATGTCCATTGATCAACAACACGTAATTCTTCTAATTCTTTATCTAAGTGACAAACACTGTCTTCTGTTAAAACAGCCATGCCTTCACCAGTAATTAAATCAGCCAATCCATGGTTGATTTCTGGATCAACATGGTATGGTCTACCTGATAAAACAACACCTGTCATATTATTTTCTTTTAAATATGCAAGGACTGTTTCCCCTTCTCCTTGAATATCTAAACGGCATTGTTGTAATTCTTCATAAGCATGTTCAATTGCTGCTTTTAATTCTTTATCACTAATTCCAAATGATTTAAATTCATCTTTTAAGTTTGTAAACATTGTTTTTCGGTTACTTAAATCCATGAATGGATTTCTAAAGATGATTTCATTTGTTTCTAAGTTATCTACGTTATTTCTAATAACTTCTGGATAAGAAGTTACGACTGGACAGTTGTAATGATTTCCTTGAGTAACATTTTCTTTTCTTTCATAAGCTACTGAAGGATAGAAAATATATTTAATTCCTTTTTCAATTAAACTTTCAATATGTCCATGTGATAATTTAGCTGGATAACATACACTTTCTGATGGAATAGATTCAATTCCTTTTTCATAGATTTTTTTACTTGATCTTGGTGATAATACCACTCTAAATTTTAAATCAGTAAATAATGTATGCCAGAAAGGATAATTTTCATACATATTCAAGACACGAGGAATACCTACTGTTCCACGTTTTGCTTCTTTAGCCGTTAATGAACGATAATTGAAAACTCGACGATATTTATAATCATATAAGTTTGGTAATTGTTTTGATTTAGGAGGTAAGTTTGCTCCTCTTTCACATCTGTTTCCACTGATATGTTCACTACCATCATTAAATGAAGAAACTGTTAACATACAATGATTTGTACATTTTTGACAATAACGAATTGTACTTTCATAACCGAAAGCATCAACTTGTTCCTTATTAAGTAATGTTGTTCCTTGTCCTTGATATCTTTCTCTAGCAATTAAAGCAATACCAAAAGCACCCATTAATCCAGCGATATCTGGACGAATCGCTTTGATTCCTGTTTCTTGTTCAAAAGCTCTTAAAACAGATTCATTATAGAATGTTCCACCTTGTACTAATACTGATTTACCAATACTTTCAGGCGAACGTAATTTAATAACTTTATATAAAGCATTTTTAATAACAGAATAAGCAAGACCTGCAGAAATATCTTCAATCTTAGCTCCTTCTTTTTGTGCTTGTTTTACTTTAGAGTTCATAAATACAGTACAACGTGATCCTAAATCAATTGGTGCTGTTGATTGTAAAGCTAGATTAGCGAAATCAGCAACATTATACCCTAATGATTTTGCGAATGTTTCAATAAATGAGCCACATCCTGATGAACAAGCTTCATTTAATAAAATATCTTGAATAATACCATCTTCGATCTTGATAGCTTTCATATCTTGTCCACCGATGTCTAAGATAAATGAAACATCATCTTTAAAATATTTAGCGGCTGTAAAGTGAGAAATTGTTTCTACTTCACTGACATCCATTTTAAATGCAGATTTAATTAAAGCTTCACCATATCCAGTTGAACCAGCATGAACAAGTTCTACTCCTTTAGGTAAGATTTCATAGATTTCTTTTAAGATCTTACGAACAACTTCAATTGGATTTCCTTCATTAGATGAATAGAATGTATATAATACAGAACCATCTTCATCAACTAATACAGCTTTAGATGTTGTCGAACCAACATCTACACCTAAGAAAGCTTTTCCTTGATATGTATTTAAATCTCTTTTCTTTACTTTTGTACGATAGTGTCTATTTCTAAATTCAATACGATCTTCTTCTGTTTCAAATAATGGTTTCAAAGTATCTGTCTCATCAGAAATACCATCTTTTAATGAATCTAAAATAGTAACAAGTTGATCAATTGATGTTTGATTCACTTTATCTTCTCTAGCAAGTAAACAAGCTCCCATAGCAACGAATAATTGAGAGTTTTGAGGGAAAATAACATCTTCATCTTTTAAATTTAATGATTCAATAAAACGTGCACGTAATTGATCTAAGAAATAAAGAGGACCACCTAAGAAAGCAACTTTACCACGAATAGGTTTACCACAAGCAAGACCACTAATTGTTTGATTAACAACTGCTTGGAAAATAGAAATAGCAATATCTTCTCTTGCTGCACCTTCATTAATTAATGGTTGAATATCTGTTTTCGCAAATACACCACAACGAGAAGCAATTGGATAAATTGTTTCATAGTTTTTAGCTAGTTCATTTAATCCTGCAGCATCTGTTTGTAATAAAGAAGCCATTTGATCAATAAAAGCTCCTGTACCACCTGCACAAGTTCCGTTCATTCTTTGTTCAAGAGTTGATTCAAAATAAGTGATTTTTGCATCTTCTCCACCTAATTCGATAGCAACATCACATTCAGGAATATATGTTTCTACTGTCTTAGTACAAGCAATAACTTCTTGAACAAATTCTACATTTAAATGATTTGACAATGATAAACCACCTGAACCTGTCATAACTACTTTAACTGGTAAGTTTCCATAGTGTTCTTGAACTTCTTTAATTAGACTTTCTATTGCTGGTTTAACATCAGAATAGTGTCTTTGATATTTTGAATAGATACATTGATGTTCTTGATCTTCCACATATAATTTTACTGTTGTTGATCCTACATCAATTCCCATGTAATATAATTTATCCATTTTTTGACTCCTTTACTAAATTAAGTGTCATTTTAGAAATCGTATTTCTAAATTGTTTCACTTCTTTTTCATCAATTCCATCTAACATAATTTTTTCTAATTGAATAACATGATTATCAATCTTTTCTACTGTACTATACGCATGTTCAGTTGCTTTGATTTTTTTCATACGTTTATCATTTTCAACAGGTTCTTTTGTGATATATCCGTTCTTTTCTAAAGAATTTAAAAGACCTGTTGCAGTTGATCTTCTAATATTAAAATATTTTTCTATGTCTTTTTGATAAACTTCTTCATCATTTTCACATAAATAAATAAGAATTAACCCCTGCGGTCCTGATAACATACAATCAATACCATGAATATCATCTAAATAACGTCCCATATATTTAGATAAAACTCTTATCTCCATTCCTATTCGATGTTCCATAAATGTCTCCTTTTTTGTTCGGCTGCTAACATTATACGCTTTTGTCACACTATGTCAAATTATTTGAAATTTTATTATTTAAACAAAAAAATAGATATTTTCATATCTATTTAAATAAAGCACTTCCAATTCTAATCATTGTTGATCCATGTTTTAAAGCTTCATGATAATCATTAGACATTCCCATTGATAACTGATCCAATTGATACATTGGATAATCTTTTTGAAGTCTTTGTAAAAGCTCTTGTGTCATTTTAAAATACTTTTCAGTTTCACTACTTTCAATATGTGGTGCCATCATCATAAGTCCTCTTACTTTTACATGAGGATAATCTTTTAAACTATTAAATACTTCATCAATTTCTTCTACTTCAAAACCATGTTTACTTTCTTCTTTAGCAATATTTACTTGAATTAAAACAGGCATTTCTAAATCTCTTTTAGCGGCTTGTTTTTCAATTTCTTTTAATAAAGAATAACGATCTACTGCATGAATCAATGTCACCTTATCAATAATATATTTTACTTTATTTGGTTGAAGTGTTCCAATAAATTGAAACTCACCATTTCCATGATAATTTTCATACTTTTCTAGAAAAGCTTGTACTCTATTTTCTCCAAAACATGTAACTCCTAATTTTTCTAATTTTTCAATTTCTTTAACATCTACATATTTTGTAGCTGCAACTAATTTTGCTGGTTTTACTTCTTCTAATATCTTTTTAACTGCTTCTTCATTTACAATCATAAAACTCTTCCTTTCATGATAAATTCTTACTTTATTATAATTCAATCAAAAAGAAAAACAAGAACTTAGTCTTGTTTTAATCTTATTCTTTCTGATTCCTTTTTTAATACTTTCATTAAAATAGGTGCACATATTAAATAAAAACAAAAGTTTCCTACTGCATGAAAAGTATCAAATAATAATCCTGCCATATAATAAACAATATATAAAGAAGGACCACCTAACATTAATTGTTCTAGAGAAACAACAATACCAAAGATATACCCCATAAAAAAGGAAAAGATAGCCATAGGAAACAGTTTTGGTTCCTTATGTATCTTCTTTAAAAAATCTAATAAAACCTGTGTAATCAAACAAATAACAACCCACGCAAGTATTTGAAAGAAAGTCCATGTTCCCATTCCTAAAAACAAATTAGAAACAACAGTCGTTACAATACTTAACTTCACACCAAATCCTAAACCAAATAACATGACTGAAATAATAATAATAGATGTTACAGGTTTAATATTAGGTAATGCTTGTAGGTATATACGAGAGGCAATATTAACAGCTGCTAATATTCCTATTAAACTAATTTCTTTTACTTTACTTGAATGCATATATTCTCCTATTCGTAGTTAACATAATACCAAACAACTTTATCACCATCTTTTAAATCATATTTAATTGCTGCCTTATTAGGCGCAACACCATTAACACTATACATCCATCCAGACATTGGCCCATGTTGTTTTTCTTTTAAACCACCTATTCCTGAAACATAATAATCACTACCCTCAACCTCTTTACCATTTTTAGCTGCTATAATTTTTAATACACTTAAAGCATTACTATTTTTATCAACATTTAAAGTACCAGCCATCATTGTATTTCCCATTCCAATTACTTGAATATTTATTGCAATTTTTTCATTAGTTGGTTGTTGATTCGATGAACTATTGGTTGATGAATTATTTAACTGATTATTACTTGTTTGTCCACTATTTGATTGAGATTGATTTGTAGAACTTTGAGAATGAGCTACACTACTACTTTTACCATTGCTTTGAGTTGTAGATGATGATTTACTATTTGATTTACTTTCATCATTTGTTTTTGTTTCATCTGTTGATTGTGTTGATGATTGACTGTCACTTTGTGTAGGCTCTGTTTCTTGTGTTTGATCAGTAGTCTCTTGTTTCTCTTCTTTTTTAGTTTCCTTAGTATTTTTTTCTTTCTTATTTTTTGTAGTATCTACTTGTGATACTTGATTGGTCTTATAATTTCCAGTAACACCATTATAAATAGAAAAACTACCAATAAAAACAAAAGAAATTGTAATAAATAATATTACAATTCTTTTTGTTTTATCCATATTTTTTATTTTATTAATGAACTCTTTCATATTCTTTTCTTAATACTAAGAATAATCCACCAGACACCATTGATAATGAAACAAAGATAACAACATTAGTTTCATCTCCAGTTTTTACTGAAGTTGTTTTTTGATTTGTTGTTTCAACTTTATTTGTAGATTGGCTATCTTTTTTTGTATCTGTTGGTTGTGCTGGTTTTGTGTTATCAGGTTGTTCTGGATTCATCATTTTATCATAAGCTTTTTTTGCTTTTTCAAAAACTGAACCATTTTTATATGTACCTAATGTTTTAGCTACTTCTGCAGTTGTATATTCTGCATTATAACCACTTGGGAATGACCCATCGCTTAATTGTTTATTTAAAAGACAATCTATTGGATGAATAGTATAGCTATCATTTAATAAACTATTTGTATCATAGGCGAACATTCCTTCTAATACTTGTGATTGAGTATCTACATTATCAGCAGTAACCCATCCTGTTGTTGTCATTGTTGTATTATTTTTAATATAATCAATTGCTTTATTAATAGTAGTGGCATATTTTTCTTTATTAACAACTGCTAAACCTTCGATAACCCATCCTGTAGTATCATAGTCAGCATAGTAAACTCCACCCCATTCATAACCACAAACACTAGATGATGCTAAATCTGTATTTAACTTATCAGCAAGTAAATTTGTTTTTTCTGATGATGTAGCATATAAAGCATATAATGTCCAAATATCTGAAGAAGCTCCCCAGCTACCTTCAACATTACCATTTTCATCAATTTGGCTTTCTAATGTTTCTTTGTCTTCTGTAGGATCAATTCCTAATAAAACTTCTGTTACAATTTTTTTAGAAAGTGATGTTTTACTAAAATCTACTGAAGAAATATCAAATTGATTACTTTCTGCTTCTAATCCTAAAGATTCAACAGCAAGAATTTTATCTGCATTATCTAAATTACTGTTATTTTTATAATATTCAATAACTTTAGAATAAGCAGTATCAATTTTAGATGTATCATAAGATGCTGCTGATACACCAGATATTGCAGTCATGAAACATAATACAGAAATCATTAAACTGCATACAATTTTTTTCATTTTCATATTCTTTCCCCTTTCAAATTAAATAACTCCTAAATAAAAACTAGGCATAGCTATCCTAGTTCATCTAGAAGAACTACTTTATACTCCGTAAAGTGTATCCTTAGATATAGGCAAGTATTCCGACTCTGTTTCATTGTTTAAACGTCTTCCCAGTTTCCCAGTGACATTGATGTTTATTCTCCACATTACGGCGGCGGGACCGTTCAGGTATTTCACCTGATTCCTTTTTAATTTAAATATTAAATATTTAAAACCTATAAATATTATTCAATTTTACTTTGTACTTGGATATTATATTATAATTGATAAAAAAAATATAGACAGAATAGAAAAAATCGCATGAAATCATGCGATTTTAGATTATCTGATTGTTGTACCTACTGGTAAATCTCCTGCATCTACAACACCTAATACTTTTTTATCTCCACCGGCAAGAACCATACCTTGAGATTCTACACCTCTTAATTTAGCTGGTTTTAAGTTTGTGACAACAATAACTTTTTTACCAATGAATTCTTCTGGTGAATAAACATCAGCAATACCACTTACGATTTGTCTTGGCGTTTCTTCACCAACATCAATTTGGCTTACTAATAATTTATCAGCATTTGGATGTTTTTCACATTTAATAACTTTTCCTACTTTTAATTGAATTTTAGAGAAGTCATCAATTGTAATTTCTTCTTTTGATTCTTTAGCTTCTTTTTCTTTCTTTTCTTTTACAGCTTTGATAGAAGCTTTTTGTTTTGCTTCAATAACTTCTACTTTTTTAGCAACTTCTTTTGGATCTAATCTAGCAAATAACATTTCTGGCTTTTCAACTACTTTTGTTCCTGATGCATAGTTTCCAAATTCTTTTAAACTTTCAAAATCACGTTGATCTGTATTAATTTGATCTAAGATTTTTGTAGCTGTTGAAGGCATATATGGATATAGCATAACTGCTGAGAAACGAATTGATTCAATTAAGTTATATAATACTGTAGCTAAACGATCTTTTTTAGTTTCATCTTTAGCTAATGCCCATGGCATTGTTTCATCAATATATTTATTTGTTCTTCTTAATAAGTTGAAGATTTCATCTAATGCATTTGATGCTTTGTATTCATCCATTTTAGCAATAGATTTAGCTGGCATAGCTAACGCTAAATCTTTTAATTCTTGATCTACGTCTTCACATACGTTTTTGTTTTCTACAATACCACCAAAGTATTTATTAGACATAGCAATTGTTCTATTAACTAAGTTTCCTAAAACGTTAGCAAGATCACTATTAATTCTTTCTACTAATAAATCCCATGTAATACTTCCATCATTATCATATGGAATTTCATGTAATACGAAATATCTTACTGCATCAACACCAAAGATATCTACTAAATCATCTGCATAGATAACATTTCCTTTTGATTTGGACATTTTACTTTCACCTTGTAATAACCATGGATGTCCAAATACTTGTTTAGGTAATGGAATATCTAATGCCATTAACATAATTGGCCAATAAATTGTATGAAATCTAACGATATCTTTACCAATTAAATGTAAATCAGCAGGCCAGTATTTTTTATATAATTCACCATGATTTCCATCTGCATCATATCCAAGTCCTGTAATATAGTTTGTTAAGGCATCAATCCATACATAAACAACATGTTTAGGATCAAAATCAACTGGAATAGACCATTTAAATGATGTTCTAGAAACGCATAAATCTTGTAATCCTGGTTTTAAGAAGTTATTCATCATTTCATTTTTTCTTGAAACTGGTTGAATAAATTCTGGATGATCTTCGATATGTTTAATTAAACGATCTTGATATTTAGATAATTTAAAGAAGTATGCTTCTTCTTTGGCATCATGTACATCTCCCCCGCAATCAGGACATTTACCATCAACTAATTGTGATTCAGTAAAGAATGATTCGCATGCTGTACAATATTTACCTTCATAATGACCTAAATAAATATCACCTTTGTCATATAATTTTTTAAAGATTTTTTGTACTTGTTTTTCATGATATTCATCAGTTGTTCTCATGAATCGATCATATGATGTATCCATCATATCCCAAATATTTTTAACTACACCTGCAACTTGATCTACATATTGCTTAGGTTCAATTCCTGCTTCTTTAGCTTTAATTTCAATTTTTTGTCCATGTTCATCTGTTCCTGTTTGGAATCGAACATTGTACCCTTCTTGTCTTTTAAAACGAGCAATTGCATCAGCTAAAATAATTTCATAAGTATTTCCAATATGAGGTTTACCTGAAGTATAAGTAATTGCTGTTGTAAGATAATAATCTTTTTCGTCTTTCATCTTCTAATCTCCTTTATAAAAATAAAAAACGCCCTTATAAAAGGACGAATAATCGCGGTACCACCTTTTTTACACATTGCTGTGTCACTCAAAACTTTAACGCAGTTAACGATTATTTCTAACTATTTGAAATAACTACTCCTGGGCCATCTCTTAAAGTTTAACATACTGATTTTCACCAGCCATCAGCTCTCTAAATGTCTTGCTTTAACATCTTCCATTCTTCGTATTTATTGTATCCTTATTAACTTTATCAAACCCTTAAATCAATGTCAATGAGTTTCATTGAAAGAAAATATGTTTCACGTGAAACAAAAATAGTATAGCCTAAACTATACTATTTATATTCAGAATGTCCTTTATATTTTAATAAATCTGATACAGTAACGAATTGATAACCTTCTTTACTTAATTGATCTAAAGCCATTTCTAATCCAGCAACAGAATTTTCATGAATATCATGAATCAAGACAATATTACCATCACCAGTTTTTGCTTTAGCATCTCTAATAATATTATCACATACAATTTGAGCACCATTTGTTACTTTACTATAACGCCAATCTTCTGTATCTCCATCCCATAAAATCATACTTAATCCATAAGAATAGAATGCAGACTTAACTGTATCATTTTTAGCTCCATAAGGTGGTCTTATTAATGTTGGTTCTGTTCCACAGGCTTTAAAACATGCTTCTTGTGTTTTCTTAATTTCTTCATCTAAAGCAGTAGCATCTAATTTTGTAAGTTGTGCATGTTGATATGTATGACTTGCTATCTCATGTCCTCTTTCATAAACTGATTTAACAATATCTGGATAAAGATTCATGTTTTGACCTAATTCGAAGAATGTTCCTCGACCATTATATTTTTCAAATGCATTCATTGCTCTTTCTGTTAATGTTTTATGTGGTCCATCATCCAATGTAATAGCAACCATTTTTTTCTTTGGATCTACTTTCATTAACTTAGGTGCTTTGACATCTAATGGTGCATTAGATGGAATATTTTTATTTGCTAATTTTATGTAATCTTTATTTTCTTTATAATTAATAGTAATTTTATTTTTTAGTTTTTGATCTGTAAAATATGTAAAACTATCTTGATCTACTTTAATAGAAGTTGATTCTTTATCATACTCACTCACTCCTAAAGTATTTAATAAATCACCATATTTACCATGTAAACAATCTTTTAATGTTAACAATTGATTTGTTTTACAATCATATGTCATTATAGATTTTGTTGCTTTTGTTTTTGTCTCATCTTCATTAATACGCTTATAATCTAATTCAACAACAACATATTGTTTATAAATCTTTTTACAAGAGTAATCTAGATATAATATATCTTTTTGATCCTTTTTCTTTTTTTCTGATTTTAAATATGTGCTATATGATTCTTTAATAATTTTATTTAAATTCTTTTCTTTTAATTTAGGATAGTATAATGAAATGTAAAAATCATCATTTTCTTTTTCATAATGTTGTACTGTTCCATATTGTTTATTTGTTTCATTATAAGTATTATAATCTTCATATTTATTTTTCCCATTAAATAGTAAAAAATAAATACCTCCCAATATTAATATCACAATCAATAATGTAATAATTACAGGTATTGGTTTTAATTTTCTTTTCCTTCCATGTCTACCATAATTGTAGTTTTGTTTACTATACATATTTCCTTGTTCCTCCTGCTTATAGTATACCACAAATATATAATTTTATCTTTTGTTTCACGTGAAACAAAAAAATACCATTATTTAGAATGGTATTCTTGATAAACACTATTTTTATTAAGATTTCTTTGTTTAGCAACTTCTTTAATTGCATCTTTAGTAGACATTCCTTTTTCAATATACATATCTACGTCTTCCTTGATTGTTGTTTCAAAAGTTATTTCTTCTTCTACTTCTTGACTACCTTCAACAACAATAACCATTTCTCCTTTTAATTCTTCTACAATAGAAATAATTTCAGAAATATGACCTCTAATGATTTCTTCATGTTTTTTAGTAATTTCTCTACATAAAGCAATATTTCTATCTCCTAGAATATCTAACATTAAATTTAATGTTTTTTTAATTCTATGTGGTGATTCATAAAAAACAATTGTTTCTTTATATTTCTTTAAATCAATTAATTCTTTTTTCTTTTTCTTATCTAAATGATCTAAAAAACCATAAAACATAAATGGTTGTGGAGCAATTCCTGAAACAACTAAAGCATCTAAACAAGCATTACATCCTGAAATAGGAACAACATTTATTTCATGTTCTATTGCTTCTTTAACTAATTCATATCCAGGATCAGAAATAGCAGGATAACCAGCATCACTTACTAAAGCAATATCATTTCCTTCTTCTAATAATTGTATAAGTTTAGGAATTGATTGTTTTATGTTATGTTCATGATGAGAAATAAGTTTTGTTGAAATTTCAAAATGATTTAAAAGCTTAACAGTATTTCTTGTATCTTCTGCAGCAATATATTTTACATTTTTTAAAGTATTAATAGATCGATATGTCATTTCATCTAAATTACCAATAGGTGTTGCTACTAAATATAATGTTGGTCTTTCATTTTCAAAACTCTTTTGTCTATTCATCTATCTTCTCTCCAAACATTCTTCTTACTTCATTACTGTAACTTCCATCATCATTATGTGCATATAATGGTGGTTCGATTTTTAATCCTTTTTTTCCTTTATACATTCCTTCTACTAATAAGACATGTGAATCTCTATTCATTTTAGGATATACAAAACGTATTCTTTTAGGTTCAATATCATATTTTTGCATAATATTTAAAATATCAATCATACGATCAGGTCGATGAACAATTGCAAATCTTCCTTTGTTGTCTAATAAATAAGCTGCCGCTGAAATAATACCTTCTAAATCAATTTTTATTTCATGACGTGCTATTGTTAAATATTTATTATCATTTAAATTACTATTTTCCCCTACTTTAAAAAATGGTGGATTACAAACAATCAGCTGTGCTTTTGGTAACTCTTTGACAACATCTTTAATATCTCCATGAACGACTTCGATTTGGTCATTTAAATCATTCAACTCAACATTTCTTCTTGCAAGATCAACCGCTTCATCTTGAATTTCTATACCTATAATTTTTTTAGGTGTTCTTTTTGAAAGCAATAATGGAATAGCCGCATTATTTGTACCAAAATCAACAATATTTTTTACATCTTTATTGATTGTACAAAACTGTGATAATAAAACAGTATCCAAAGAAAAGTTAAACATATCTTTTCTTTGGATAATTTTCAAATCATTATGTGCTAATAAATAATTAATGACTTCTTGGTTTTCCATTTTTCTTTCCTGCATGATTATTTTTATCAAATTTAATTTCGTCTAAACCAACGAATACAATTCCATTATTTGTTTCAATTTTAACAAGATCATTAATAACATTTAATCCTGTTACTTTTACATCTTTATCTTGATATTTTACATGTGATCCTATTTTAGGAAAACGTTCTTTTTCTAAAGAATAAATTTCATCTTCATATTTTAAACAACACATTAATCTTCCACATGCACCTGATATTTTTTCTATATTAATTGCTAACATTTGATTTTTAGCCATATTAATAGAAACTCCATTAAATTCTCCTAAAAGAGTTGAACAACATAATGGTAAACCACATGTTCCAATTCCACCAATTACTTTTGCTTTATCTCTTGGACCAATTTGTCTTAACTCTATTCTACATTTGAAAACAACAGCTAATTCCTTTAATAGTTCCCTAAAATCAACACGATCATCGGAAGTATACATAAAAATAACTTTTGCTTTATCTAATGTATATTCACAATTAGTAAGTTGCATATTAACATCATATCTTGAAACAATTTCTTTACATGTTACTAATGCTTGTTTTGCATCCTTAACATTTTTTTGATAATTTTCTATATCTTTTTTTGTAGCTTTTCTAACTATCTTTTTTAATTCTGTATCTAAATTAAATTCTGATATATCTTTTAATTCCTGTGATATTTCTCCAAGTTCTAATCCTCTAGCAGTTTCTACAACTACTCGGTCATCTTTTTTTAATTTTAAATTTGTGGAAAAATAATAGATCTTACCAGCACTTTTAAATTTTACACTTGCAAGTTTAATTTCTTCCATATAAATTCCTTTCTATATTCTATACATCATACTATCCATAAGTAATGGAATATTAGCGTTTGTATCTAATAAGTATGATGTTTCTAATAATAATTCAATTTTCTTTATTATATCATTGTTATCATATGTTAGTGAATTAAAAAATTCTACGTGATTACAAAAAACAGCTTTTTCATTTTGTTTCACGTGAAACATATCCTTAAGTGCAAGAATAATTAAATTAATAAATAATTTAATATTTTCCTTTTCTTTATGGTCTTTAAGCATATGAATTTGTGTGTTTATGATAAGATTTTCTCTATATAAAAATAAATCCTCAACAAAATTAATTGCTTGTAACATAATATCATCAAAATTATCCTGATTTAAATTTTCTAAATCATCTTCATCTTTAATAATATAAGATAAGACACTTGCTTTTTCTTCTTCATATCCTTTAGCAATCAATTTTTCTTTAAGTACTTCTTTATTATCTGGTTTTAATTCTATAACCTGACATCTAGATATAATCGTTGGTAAAATACGATTGATATTTTTAGTTGTAAAAATTGCATAAATACCTTCTGTTGGTTCTTCTAATATTTTAAGTAAAGCATTCATAGCTTCTTTGGTTGTTTTTTCAACATTCTTTAAAATATAAACTTTTGCCTTACCTTCAAGAGAAGACTTTTTGAAAGTTTCTTGTATATTTTCAATGTGTTTCTTTTTAATACTTTCCTCTTCTCCATCAATTTCTATAATATCCGCATATTGATGGTTTAATACTTTTTGACAATCTATACATTGTTCACAAGCTAAGGTTTCATTACATATAAGTGACATTGTTAGAAACTGTAAAGGTTGATCAGTATTATTTCCAACAAGTAAGAATGCATGTGGTATTTTTTTTAAGTTAAATTCATTTTCAATAATTCTATAGAATAAAGGTTGATTTTCTTTTAAATAATCTTTGATCATAATATTTTCTTAATTTCCTTTAAGGCATCTTGTACAACATCTTCAACCTTTTGATCTGCATTGATTTTTACAATACGATCACTATATTGTTTACAAATTGTTAAATAACCTTCATAAACATTTTTATGAAAATCACTTTTTTCTAAATCTAATCGGTTTGTTTCTCTTTGATTAACTTTAATTCTTTCTAATCCTTTTTTATAATCAATATCAAAAAATAAAGTTTTATCTGGCATAACATCGTTTATCGCAAATAAATTCATATTATAAACTTCATCAATTCCTAGATTTCTAGCAACACCTTGATAAGCAAGTGAACTATCTACAAAACGATCACATAATACAATATACCCTTCTTTTAAAGCTGGTAATACTTTTTCTACAAGATGTTGTCTTCTTGCTGCTGCATATAATAAAGCTTCTGTACGTGCATCCATTTTTGTATTTTTCTTATCTAAAATAACATTTCTTATTTGTTCAGCAATATCAACCCCACCTGGTTCTCTTGTAAGTAAGACTTTATATCCTGCTTCATTTAATATTTTTACAAGTTCTTTAGAAACTGTTGTTTTTCCACTACCTTCTGGTCCTTCTAATGTAATAAACTTTCCTGTCATAATACTTCTCTCCTCTTTCTTCATTATTATAACTGATTTTTCTATTTAAACAAGAAAAGACCTCTTGCAAGGTCTTATATTTTCTTTCTTCCTTCTAAAGATTTTAATAATGTTAATTCATCTGCATAATCAATATTACTTCCTATTGGTAATCCATTAGCAATTCTACTTGTTTCTATTCCTTTTTTCGCTAATAACTTAGCTAGAAACAATGCTGTTGTTTCACCTTCTCTTGTAGGATTCGTTGCAATAATCACTTCTTTAACTCCATCAAGTCTTTCAAATAAAGAATTAATATTTAAATCATCTATCGTTTTACCATCAATCATAGAAATCGTCCCATGTAAAACATGATATAATCCATGATATTCTCTTACCTTTTCCATAGCAAAAACATCTTTAGGACTTTCTACAACACAAATAACTGATTGATCCCTTGTTTCATCTTTACAAATTTCACAAAGTTCACCTTCACAAATATGTCCACATTTTTTACAGTAATGGATATTATCTTGAAAATGAGCTAACACATTTGCAAACTCTTGAACATATTCTTTATCCATTGATAAAACATGATAAGCTAATCTTTCTGCAGATTTACCACCTATTCCTGGTAGTCTTTTAAAACATTCAACTAAATCTGTAAATGACTTTGGATAATTCATAATACACTCCTATTCTTCAAATTCAACAATCTCATCACCAAACATATCAATCGCATATTGTTGAGCTTCTGTAAGTTCTACAACCGGTTCATGATATTCATCAATATGATGTAAAACAATTGGTTGTGGTTGTGGTAATTTTTTTTCTTTACTAAGTTGAATAAATTTTTGTCTCATATTTGGCCAATCTGCTTCCATTACTGCAATAAAATCATATTCTGATCCTAAAACTTCCTTTAAGAAATTTTTTAATGGATAATAATTTTCTGTATAGTTAATACTATTCACTTCTGGTTGATATTTCAATGTCAAAATAAAACCTTTTTCACCAGCAGCTACAGGTTTAGCATCACATAGCATATTTGCATATTTAGCAGTATTAAGATTATAACAATATCTTCTAATAACTGGCCATTTATCTTGAATATCATTTAAAACTGTTCTTTTCGCCTGTACTAAAATATTTAAAATGTCATTAAAGTCTACTTCTATTTGAGCTGTTGTTTTTACTTCTTTTACCTCTTCTTTAGCTTCTTCCACAGGAGTTTCTACTTGTTCAACTTTTGGTTCTTTCTTTTCTTCTACCTTTTCTTGTAAATCTTCTTGAGGTTCAATTACTGGTTCTTGTATCTTTTCTACTGGTTTTTCAATCACTTCTTCTTGTTGAACTTCAACCAATGTTTCATGTGAAACATTTTTAATAACTTTTGGTTCTTCTACAACAACTTCTTTATGTTCATTTTCAATTTGATTACATATCTTTAATAAAGCTAATTCAAAATATGTTGATGAATCTACAGCCTGTCCATAATGACTACTTGCATCCATAAAAATATCAATCATTTGAAATGCTTCTTCTACTAATATATAAGGAACAATTTGTTGGATATCGTTTTTATGCAAAACAAATAATAAAGATAAATCTTGCGTGTTTTTAAAAATAATAACATCTTTTAAAACATCTATTAAATTTTGTGTCAATCTCTTTAAATCAATACTTAAAGACATCATATGATCTAATGTTTTTAAAACATTCTTCATATCCTTTGTCAGTAATAATTTAATTAAACGTATTTTTTCATCATTTGCTAATAAACCATAAACTTTATTAATATTTTCTACTGTTAAATGTCTATCATACGCTAAACATTGTTCTAAAATACTTAAAGCATCCCTCATTCCCCCATCAGCCAACTTAGAAATAATTTCAAGAGATTCTTCATCATACTCTACATTTTCTTCTTTTAATACATATTCCAAACGACTAATAATATCATGTTCATCCACACGTTTGAAATCAAATCTTTGACAACGTGAAATAATAGTTGGCAAAATTTTATGTGGTTCTGTTGTTGCTAGAATAAATACGATATGTGCTGGTGGTTCTTCTAATGTTTTTAATAAAGCATTGAATGCTTCAGGTGTCATCATATGAACTTCATCAATAATATAAACTTTATATTTAGCATTAATAGGGGCATATTTTACTTTATCTATCAAATCTCTAACTTCATTGACTCCATTATTACTTGCCGCATCAATTTCAATAACATCAGGATGATCCCCTTGAGTAATTGCTTTACAGTTAGGACATTCATTACATGGAGGATGATCTCCTGTACAGTTAATAGCTTTAGCTAATATTTTAGCAATCGTTGTTTTCCCTGTTCCACGTGGTCCAGCAAATAAATAAGCATGCGCTATTCTATTTTCTTTAATTGCATTTTTTAATGTAATTGTAACATGACTTTGTCCAGCGACATCTTCAAATGTTTGCGGACGATAAGTACGATATAAGGCTTTATATGACATATTCTCAACTCCTATCTCCTACATTATACACGAAAAAAAGATATGAGTAATCATATCTTTTGACGTTTCTTTTTAAAATAGTCTTTTATTAACTTTGAACATTTATCTTTTAAAATATCTGATTGAATCATGGGAATATAATTAAGTTTAGGATCTGGTAAATGAATCAATTTATCTAAAGACATCCATCTTGTATCACTTGCACCATAAACAACTCTTTGAATATGACTTTGAATAATAGCTCCCGAACACATTAAACAAGGTTCTAAAGTTGTATAAAGTGTACATTCATCTAAGCGCCATCTTCCTATTTTTTTACAAGCTTCTTCAATAGCTAACATTTCTGCATGACCATAAGTTTGATTTAAATACTCTCTTTGATTATATGCACGGGCAATAATTTGATCATCTTTTACAATGATACATCCAATTGGCACATCATCATGTTTTAATGCTTTTAAAGCTTCTTGATAAGCTATTTCCATATATTCTTCATCATTCATCTTTTTTTCCTCTAAAAATAAAGACCATCACACATAGACGGTACTTCTTAATGCTGCTACCTTCCGGTCCTGACATGGTTCGAAGCCGCCTATTGTAATGGCAAATATGATTATAGCGTATTTTAGATTTTTAATCAATATATAAATTCATTAAAAGTGCATCATAATACTTTTGGTTGACATTAAACATTTGAGGATATCTCCCTATTTCTTGAAAATTAAACTTTTTATAAAGATTAATAGCTGATAAATTATCCTCTTTCACTTCCAAATCAAGAACTTTTAAAGATGTTTCTTTGATCATTTCTAAAGCTTCTTCCATCATCATTGAAGCAATCCCCATATTCCAATATTCTTTTTTAACAGTGATTGCAAAATGACCAATATGTTTTAATCTTTCTTTTTGTTCACCTTGAATAGATAATAAAGAAACAAGTTCATCATCAATAAAACCACATAAAAGTAAGCTATTTTCTTGACCAATAAAATCTTGAATAACTTCCATTTCTTCAAATTCATTTAAATAACATTCATTTAAACCATAAGTTAAGTTATCACTTTCTCCCCCAACCTGATTTAAATAATCAATAATCATTGAAGCATCCTCAATTTCTGCTTCACTTATAAATAATTCCATCTTTCTTTTACCTTTCTATAAAAAAGAGTCACCGAAGTGACTATTTTTTAGGAATAATAATATCTTTACCACCCATATAAGGACGTAATGCTTCAGGAATATTAATAGATCCATCTTCATTATAGTTATTTTCAATAAAAGCAATAACTGCTCTTGTTGAAGCTAAAACTGTATTATTTAAAGTAGAAACATAATAATTTCCATTTTCACCTTTAGCACGAATACCTAAACGTCTAGCCTGTGCATCTCCTAATGTTGAACAAGAACCAACTTCAAAATATTTTTGTTGTCTTGGTGACCAAGCTTCAACATCACATGATTTAACTTTTAAATCAGCTAAATCTCCAGAACAACATTCTAATGTTCTTACTGGAATATCTAAACTTCTAAATAATTCAACTGTATATGACCACATTTTGTCATACCATTCCATAGCTTCCTCTGGTTTACATAAAACAACCATTTCTTGTTTTTCAAATTGATGAACACGATAAATACCACGTTCTTCAATACCATGAGCTCCTACTTCCTTTCTAAAGCATGGTGAATAAGATGTCATGGTAATTGGTAAATCTTCTTCTTTAACGATTTGATCTTTAAATTTACCAATCATACTATGTTCAGAAGTTCCAATTAAGTATAAATCTTCACCTTCAATTTTATACATCATGGCATCCATTTCATCAAATGACATAACACCTGTAACAACATCACTACGAATCATGAATGGTGGAATACAATAAGTAAATCCTTTATCAATCATGAAATCTCTAGCGTATGAAAGCATTGCTGATGATAAACGAGCGATATCTCCCATTAAATAATAGAAACCATTTCCACTTGTTCTACCTGAAGCTTCTTTATCTAAACCATTAAAACGAGCAATGATATCAGCATGGTATGGAATTTCATACTCAGGTACAACTGGATCTCCGTATTTTTGAATTTCTACGTTTTCTGAATCATCTTTTCCAATAGGTACTGAATCATGAATGATATTTGGTATTTTCATCATGATTTCTTTTAATTCTTTACCATATTCTTCTTCTTTAACTTCTAAATCTTTTAATTCTTCTGCCATAGAAGTTACTTTTGCTTTAATTTCTTCAGCTTCATCTCTTTTGCCTTCTCTCATTAAAGCACCAATTTCTTTAGAATATTTATTTCTTAAACTTCTAATTTCACTTGCTCTTGTGACAACTTCACGATAATCTTTATCTAATTTATAAGCTTCATCTACTAATCCAACTTTTTCATCTTGAAATTTTTTCTTCATATTTTCTTTGACTAAAGTAGGATTTTCTCTAATTAAATTAATATCAATCATTTTCTTTCCCCTTATATTATTAATAACTGCCTTGATTATACATCAAGGCTATTTTCTTTGCAATTCTCTTTTAATCCAAGCCATAATCACTTGAACAATCATCTCTTGTTGACTGTCATTTAACTGTGTATGTGGCTTAATATGATACCACTTATATAAACACCCTCGACAACATGAAGCCGTGGCATGTTGAGCAATAAACACAGGATGATTTTTCATCGGTGTTTGCTTTCCATCATTTAAAATTACAGCCGGTGCTATTCTTTTAGAAATAAAATCTCTGGCGTGTTGTTCTATAACATCTAATCCTTTTTCATTACAATAATCTTTATACTTTTTAGCAAGATGAAAAGAACTTCTAAACTTTGAATGATCTAAACGATTAAACAATCTTTTTAATTCTTCCCCATTCATTTCTAAAAGAGTCAGATTACTCTGACTCTTCTTCACCTTCTTCTACAACTTCTTCTTCATTTTTAGCAACAACTTCAACAGAAGAAACTTTACTATCATGCACTTTAATAAGTCTTACACCTTGAGTCGCACGACCTGCTGTTTTAACTTGTTCCATAGGTAAACGAATCACAATACCATCATCAGTAATAATTAATAAATCTTCATTACCTTCTACTGCTCTAATAGCCACAATTTGTCCATTACGTTCAGTAACATTAATTGTCTTAACACCTTTTCCACCACGATTAGAAACACGATATTCGTCAATTGGTGACATCTTACCATAACCTTTTTCCGTAACAACCATAATTAATTGCCCTTCACGGTTTGTTGTCATACCAATAACTTTAGAACCATCAACATTAATACCTCTTACACCACTTGCACTTCTTCCCATTGGTCTAACATGACCTTCAGAGAATCTTACAAGTTTACCATTACTAGCAGCAATTAAGATTTCATCATCCCCTTTAGTTAATTTAACACCAACTAAAGCATCATCTTCTTTTAACTTAATCGCAATCTTACCAGTTTGTCTAATGTTTTCAAATTCAGAAATATCAACACGTTTAACTAAACCTTGTTCAGTAGCAAAGAATAAATACCATTGATTATCTTCTTCAATCATCTTCTTATTAATATTAATTAATGACTTAACGCTTTCATCTTTATCAAGATTTAAAATATTAACAATTGGTAATCCCTTAGCCGTTCTACCAAATTCAGGAATATTATATCCTTTCAAACGGTATACCTTTCCTTTATTGGTAAAGATCAATAAATCATCATGTGTTGACATATGAATAAGTGAACTAATGACATCATCTTGTGTTGTTGCCATACCTTTGACACCACGTCCACCTCTATTTTGAGATTTATAAGTATCTACTGGCATACGTTTTACATAACCATTATTAGTAAGTGAAATAATAACATCTTCTACTGGAATTAAATCTTCATCTTCAATATCAAATGTACCTTGAATAATTTCAGTACGACGTTTATCACCATATTTTTCTTTCATTTCTAATAATTCATTTCTAATGATTTCTAAGATACGTTCTTCATTAGCAAGAATATCTTTTAAATCAGCAATTGTAATTAATAAATTATTTAATTCTTCTTCAATCTTTTCTCTTTCCAAACCAGCTAAACGTTGTAATTGCATTTCTCTTACAGCTTTAGCTTGTTTATCAGACATTCCAAATTCATCCATTAATCTTTGTTGAATGATTTCAGTTGTTCTACTTGTACGAATTAATTGAATAATTTCATCGATATGATCTAAGGCTTTCTTTAAACCTTCTAAAATATGTGCTCTTGCTTCTGCTTTATTTAATTCAAATTGTGTTCTACGACGAATAACTTCTTCTTGATGTTGTAAATAATATTGAATTAATTCTTTAAGTGTTAAAGTTTTAGGTTCATTATTAACTAAAGCAATATTATTGACACCAAATGTTGTTTGTAAAGAAGTTAATTTATATAATTGATTTAAAATAACTTCTGCTTGAACATCTCTCTTTAATTCAATGACAATTCGAATTCCTTCACGGTTTGATTCATCACGAACATCACTAATACCTTCAACGACTTTATCACGTGCTAAATGCGCAATCTTTTCTACTAATCTTGCTTTATTGACTTGATAAGGAATTTCATAAGCAACGATTCTTTGTCTTCCCTTATGTTCTTCAATTTCTGTTTTTGCACGCATAACGATTAAACCATTACCTGTTTCATAGGCTTTTTTAATCGCACTCTTTCCTAAAATATATCCTCCTGTAGGAAAATCAGGTCCTTGAATATAATTTTCCATCAATTCTATAACAGAAATATCAGGATTTTTACTTACCGCAATAACGGCATCAATCACTTCACCAATATTATGAGGTGGCATATTGGTTGCCATACCAACCGCAATTCCTGTTGTCCCATTAACTAATAAGTTAGGAATACGACAAGGTAATACCGATGGTTCTCTTTCTTCACCATCATAGTTTGGAATAAAATCAATAGTATCTTTATTGATATCTCTCATTAATTCCATTGAAATTTTTGACATTCTTGCTTCGGTATAACGCATAGCGGCAGCTCCGTCACCGTCAATTGAACCAAAGTTTCCATGCCCATCAACAAGCATATAACGATATGAGAAATCTTGTGCCATTCTGACTAATGCTTCATAAATAGAATAATCTCCATGAGGATGATATTTCCCCATAACTTCCCCAACGATACGCGCTGATTTCTTATACGCTTTATCACTATAACATCCAAGTTCATTCATACCATAAACGATACGTCTTTGAACTGGTTTCATTCCATCTCTTACATCAGGTAATGCACGTGCTACAATAACTGACATGGCATAATTCATGAAAGAAGTTTTCATTTCTGATGTTAATTGAATTTTTCTAATTCCTTTTTCTTGATTATCCATTTTCTACTCCTTCTAAATATCTAAATCAGTTACATATTTTGCGTTTTCTTGAATAAATTCTCTACGAGGTTCAACTTTTTCACCCATTAACACATCAAAAATCATATCTGCTTCCATCGCTTCATCTAATTCAATACGATTTAAAATACGGTGTTCAGGATCCATTGTTGTTTCCCATAATTGATCCGCATTCATTTCTCCTAACCCTTTATATCTTTGGATAGAATATTTTGCACCTTCACCTAACTTTGTTCTTAAATCATCTAATTCTTCATCACTATATAAATAATGTTCTTCTTTTCCATGTTTTAATAAATAAAGTGGAGGTTGAGCCGCATAAACAAAGCCACCTTCAATTAAAGGTTTTAAATAACGATATAAGAAAGTTAACATTAAAATACGAATATGTCCTCCATCGACATCGGCGTCGGTCATAATAACGATTTTATGATAACGTAATTTATTAATATCAAAATCTTCACCAATTCCTGTACCAAAAGCAGTAATCATACTACGAATCGTATCACTTGATAAAACACGATCTAATCGCGCTTTTTCAACATTTAAGATTTTACCACGAAGCGGTAAGATAGCTTGAATACGACGATCTCTCCCCATCTTAGCACTACCTCCGGCAGAATCCCCTTCGACAATGAAGATTTCACATTCACTAGCATCTCTTGATGAGCAGTCAGCTAATTTCCCAGGCAATGATGTAATTTCCATTCCTGTTTTTCTTCTTGTCATTTCACGTGCTTTTTTCGCAGCTAAACGTGCATGAGAAGCAACAATAGCTTTTTCTACAATGATTTTAGCTGTATCTGGATTTTCTAATAAAAATTGATCCAATGATTTAGAAATAATATTTGAAGCAATCTTTCTTACTTCTGCATTTCCTAATTTTGTTTTTGTTTGTCCTTCATATTGAGGATCAGGATGTTTAACAGAAATAATCGCTGTTAAACCTTCACGACAATCTTCTCCTGATAAAGCATCATCTTTTTCTTTTAAGAAGTTTCCTTTTCTTGCATAGTTATTAATAACCCTTGTAAGAGCTAAACGGAAACCTTCTTCATGTGTTCCTCCTTCATGTGTATTAATATTATTACAGAAAGAGTAAATATTTTCTTGATAACCATCATTATATTGCATTGAAACTTCAATCTTAATATCATTTTGCATATCTTCTACATAAATGATTTCATCATGAATTGGTGTTTTATTTTTGTTGATATAAGCAACATATTCTTTAATACCACCTTCATACATATAATCATGTTCACGATTTTGTCCATCTCTTAAATCAGTTAAACTAATTCTTAATCCCTTATTTAAGAAAGCAAGTTCTCTAATTCTTTGTCTTAAAACTTCATAATCATAAGTTGTTGTTTCTTTAAAGATTTCAGCATCTGCTTTAAAAGTAACCTTTGTTCCTTGCTTATCAGTAGGTCCTAATTCTTTTAATGGTGCAACTGGTGTCCCACCATTTTCAAATCTTTGATAGTATTCTTTTCCATCACGATAAACATTGACTTCTAGCCATGAAGATAAGGCATTAACAACAGAAGCACCTACACCATGCAATCCACCGGAAACTTTGTAGCCTCCGCCACCAAATTTACCACCAGCATGTAAAACAGTAAAAATTGTTTCAACTGTTGATTTACCTGTCTTAGCGTGTTTTCCAGTTGGCATTCCACGACCATCATCAATAACTTCAACTACATCGTCATCTTTCAAAATTACTTTAATATGACTTGCATACCCTGCTAAAGCTTCATCGATTGAGTTATCAACAATTTCCCAAACCAAATGATGTAACCCTCTAGATGATGTTGTACCAATATACATACCTGGTCTTTTTCTAACAGCTTCTAATCCTTCTAATACTTGGATATCTGACTCATCATAGCTATGTTGTACTTTATTTTCTTCTGCCATCATTTTTCCTCCCTATGATTAATATTAATTTTCTTAGCTTCTTTAATAACATGATGTTCTATTCCATCTATTGATGTTGTTGTAATAAACGTTTGAATACGATTATTTAAAATATCTAAAAGTTTTGTTTTTCTTTGATCATCTAATTCTGATAAAACATCATCTAATAAAAGAATAGGATATTCTCCAATTTCTTCTTTTATTAATTCTATTAAAGCTATTTTCATACTTAAAACGATTGTTCTTTGTTGACCTTGAGAAGCAAACTGATGTGCACTCTTATTATCAATAAAGATCTTCATATCTTCCTTATGAATTCCATAATAAGTACTTAAATATCTTAAATCTCTTTCAAATCCTTTTTGATAAAGTTTTAAAATATCTTCTTTATTAACATTTTTAATAAAACATTCATACTGCAATTCAACGATCTCATGACAATTTGCAATATTTAAATAAATATCTTTTACTTTTAAAGATAAACGTTCGATAAAATTATTTCTTTTTTCAATAATCTTAATTTGAACTTCAGCTAATTGCTCATCTAAAGTTTCTAGATATTCATCATATTTACCTCTTCTTTGATTCAATAATTTAAGATACTGATTTCTTTCCTTTAATAATCGATTATACTTAGTAAGATAAAAAACATAAATTGGTGAGATTTTAGATAACTCCAAATCTAAAAACTTTCTTCTAATACTCGGAGAACCTTTAACCAATGATAAATCATCTGGTACAAAGACAACCGCATTTAAATAACCTACATAATCTGAAATCTTTAAAATATCTTTTCCATCTACTTTTGCTTTTTTGGATTCCTTAGATAAAATAAGTTCTAATTGATGCATTCTTTCATTAGAAAAAACATTTCCTTTTACTTTTGCAAAGTCATGATCAAATTGAATCATTTGATCATTGATATGTGTTCTAAAAGATTTACAGACAGATAATAAATAGATTGCTTCGATAATATTCGTTTTCCCTTGAGCATTCCCACCAATTAAAATATTAATTCCTTGATCAAACTCAATAAAAAAATGATTATAATTTCTAAAATCAGTCAGTTCTAAATTATTGATGCGCATTTATACAATAAAAATTTCCTTCAAATTCAACTTGGTCACCATCATGAAGCTTTTTTCCTCTTCTAAGTTCCACTTCACCATTGACCTTTACTTGACCATCTTTAATAATCATTTTTGCTTCAATCCCACTAGATACAAGATTAACAAATTTTAAAAATTGATCTAATTTAATATATTCATCTTTAATTGGTATTTCTTTCATACTTAACCTTCTTTTCTCTATAATTGTACTAAGTTAGTATATCATAAAAATCATAAAAATTCAAAATATTGCGCTATATTCGCTATTTTTATTTACGAATAGAAAAATACTTTTTTGATAAAAAAGCTCTTAAAATAAAAATTACTCCCCAAATAAACAATTAAAAGGAAAATTTACAAAAAAAAGAAGCTTTCGCTTCTTAATATGTTCTAACTGGTAAAACAAGTTGTAATAATTCATCAGAATCAAAATCTTTAACGATGAATGGTTTCATTTCTCCAGTGAATAATATTTTTATTTTATCACCACTAAATGATTTAATAGCATCACTTGCATATTTACAACTAAATGAAATAGTAAGTGGTTCTCCTTTATAGAAAGAAGAAGCTAAATTTTCTTCTACTGAACCAATTTCTTGTTGATATGAAGATAAAATAACTTGTTCATTAGACATATCTAATTTCACAATATTATTTTGTTCATTTAATAATAATGAAACACGGTCAATCGCATTTAATAAATCAGCTCTATTAATATCTAATTCATAATCAAATTCTAAAGGAATCAATCGAGCTGTATCAGGATAAGATCCATCAATTAAACGTGTTTGAATAATATTTTTATCAAACACAAATAATACTTTACGTTCAGATACATATAATTCAATAAGTTCATCTTTTTCAATAATCTTACTAATTTCATCTAAACTTAATTTAGGAATCGTAATATTAAAAGTCACATCTTCATCAATAGAAATAATCTTTTTAGCTAAACGATAACTATCAGTAGCAACAACTTCTAAAACATGATCATGCGCTTTAAAATTGATACCAGTTAAAATAGGTCTTGTTTCTTTATCACTAGCAGCAAACTTTGTTTCTCCAATAATATCTTTTAATACAAGAGCATTCATCATAAAATGAGTTCCTGTTTTACTTAAATCAATACGTGGATATTCAATAGCATCAGTACCATTTAAGCTGTATTCAATTTGACTTCCTTTAATACGAGTAAGTAAACCATCAATAATTTCAATTTCAATATCGTCACTATTGATCTTTCTTACAATATCAAAGATATAACGACTATTTAAAACAACTGCTCCTTCTTTAAGGATTACTAAATCATCATCTTCATCAATAATTGTTTGAATAGTGATATCACTATCACTTCCTGTTAAGATAAGTTGATGAGCTTGTAAATCAAATTTAATCCCTGTTAAAACAGGTAAAGGACTACGAACAGATACAGCTCTTGTTGCTTTAGCAAGTGCGTTTAATAATTTGATTCTTTTAATTCTAAAATGCATATTTGCCTCCTGTTATTTATATATTTAAAAATAAATCATTATTACTATTAGCATGTGAACAATGTGCATAAATGTAAAATGTGTTGATTTTATCAATGTTTTTTATATGAATATCAATGTGCACATATTGTTGATATTAGTCACTACATTGTGCCTAACTTTTGTTTAAGCTTATCTACAGCGAGTTTATAATCTGGATCTTTTTTGATTTTTGTTTCTACTCTTTTACAAGCTTTCATAACTGTAGAATGGTCTCGATTGGAAAAAGTTGTTCCAATATCACTAAAAGTAATATCCAAAAGTTCCCTCATTAAATACATACATATTTCACGAGGTGTTACCAAGTTTCTCGTTCTATTTTTAGAAATAATTTGACTAATGGTTAAATAATAGAATTCAGCAGTTGTTTTTAAAATGAATTCTTTTGTTAGTGGTTCTTGTGCTTTTTTTATAGTTTTTTGATCTTTAAAGACTTCAGATGCAAAATTCATATCTATGTAATTAGTTGATTCCATGATACTACAGAAGAATAGTCGTTTTAATTGACCTTCTAAAGAACGAATATCATTACAATAATTCATAACCATGAAGTCTAAAACATCATCTGTAATAACTAAATCTGTATTACCTAGATTTTCTATTTTCTTCTCTAAAATTGCCTTTGCTGTTTCAAATTCAGGTGGATCTATTCCAAAAGATAGACCTGATTTAAAACGACTAATTAAACGTTCTTCAATTCCTTGAAGTTCATCAGGCATTTTATCACTTGTAATAACAATTTGATGATTGTTATTAATGATTTCATTAAATATATGGAAGAACATCTCACTACTTTTTTCTTTTCCAAATAAAAATTGAATATCATCAATTAATAAAATATCAAGATTTCTATAATAACTATAAATCTCATCTGTTGTATTTGTTTTTATAGAATTAATAATTTCATCCACAAAATCCTTAGAAGTAATATATCTTACTAATAAATTAGGATTTGTTTCTTTTGCTTTATTTCCAATAGCATTTAATAAATGTGTTTTTCCAAGCCCTGGATGACTATATAAAAATAAAGGATTAAAGTTCATACCAGGTTTAGTTGATACAAGTAAAGCAGCATTTTGTGCCATACGGTTTGAATTTCCTACGATAAAATTAGCAAATGTCATATCAGGATGAAGATGACTATCGATTTTAGGAACCTTTTTTTGTTTAGATTTTTTATATTCTTCTACTTCTAATACTTTGATTTTTATTGGTTTAGAAAAAGAATTAGAAAGAATAGATTCTATTTCTGCTCGTTTTTCTAAAATAGCATCAATATTCCATTTTAATTCAGTGGTGATAATAACTTGATTATCTTCAATTTCTTCTAGAGTTGCAGGTTTAAATAGTGAGTCCAAGATGATCTTATCATCAACTATTTTATTTTTTTCTAAAGTTTCTACACAAGATGACCAGATTTTGTTTAAATCTTGCACAATTTTCAACTCCCTTTCGACTCAATTATATAAAAGATGTGAACTCTTTTAAAGGAAAAATACTGTCTGCACAATAGCTTCACAATTTTATTCACAAAAAAAGTGTGAAATATCAATCATTTAGAGTACTTATTCACATTATTCACAACTTCATTTTTCGCTATGAATTTTATTAAATGTGAACTTAGTGCATATTGTATAGAATAAAAAACAATGTGCACATAGGTGTTCACAATAAAAAATACGCTGATATCAGCGCATTTTTTACTAATTCACACATATGAATAACTCAGTTCACCACGTGAATAAGCATGTGCAAAACTTATCGAAATATAAAATTTAACAAAAAATGAATATTCACAATGTGAATTTTAAGAAAAAATCCGATTTTTCCTTGAAAAATAGATGAAATGTAAAATAAAGGTTAAGATGAAATAATATTCACTTTAGGGTGTGAATATCTAAAATAAAGAGTTTATTCACATTAGATTAGTGACTATTTTGAGTATATTGTATAAATATTGATACAAAAGTACGTAAATACTTAGAAGTGCACACTTGATTTTAGGGGAAAAACAAGGATTTATAAGGAGTTGGAGGAAAATGTGAATAAGTTTTTTATGAGTTTTAAAGAAATTTACATGTTGTCGTACGTACTTGATTGAAAAATGTTCACAAATAATGTGCATTTAATAAGAGTTATGCTTAGTGATGTTACTTTTTTTGATAAAAGTAATTATTTTTATACAATTTTCTATCTATTTCGATATATCACAAGATGTGAATAATAAATTTAAATTCACAATAAAGAGAATTTTTCTAAATTAAAAAAGTTCACAAAAAAATGTGCAAATAATCATTAGATATTGTTGTTCTTATTATTTGTCATCATTAAAAATAATGAATTTAAGAGTAGAAATATAGAATTTAGAATTGACTTGTCACAATAATTCCTATAAGATATAGGAGCATATGTTATTTGTATAAAAAGATAAAAATTTTGGAGGTGTAAAATATGAAAAGAACATATCAACCAAATAAAAGAAAAAGAGCAAAAACTCATGGTTTTAGAGCTAGAATGGCAACTGTTGGAGGAAGAAAAGTAATCGCACGTCGCCGTAAAAGAGGAAGAAAAGTATTAACTGCTTAATGTAAAATCCACTTTTTCGGTGGATTTTTTTCTAAAATTTTATGAAAAAAGAATTTAGAGTAAAAAGAAATGAAGATTTTAGCAAGATTATTGCTAGAAAAAAGAGTTTTGCGAATTCTTGTTTTATTATTTATAAAGATGAAAATCAAATTGGGCATGGACGTGTTGGTATTTCAGTAAGCAAAAAATTAGGAAACGCTGTTACTAGAAATAAAATAAAAAGACAGTTACGTATGATGATTCAAGAATGTTTTCATTTTGATGAAGAAGTTGACTATATTGTAATTGTAAGAAAAAATTTCTTAAATCATACATATATAGAAAATAAAAAAGAATTAGAGTACTTGTATAAAAAAGTGAAGAGAAAGGAGATCAGCAAATGATCTTAGATAACAAAACTAAAAAATATTTTAAAATTATTTGTTTAGTTTTATTTGTTGTAGCCTTAACTGGATGTACAGCAAACTTAGATTCAAGTGGTAAATTAATTGCGAAAAGAGCAATTAACTTAAATACACCTTGGACTATGAAATCAGGGATTTTTGATTTCTTATTAGTTATCCCTATTTCAAAGAGTATTATTTATTTAGGAGATGTTTTATTAAATAATATTGCTTTAGGTGTTATCTTAATTACTATTTTAATTAATATCATTATTTTACCAATTATGATTAAATCAACTGTTTCTCAACAAAAGATGCAATTGATTCAACCAGAAATGGAAAGAATTCAAAATAAGTATAAAGGAAGAAAAGATCAAACTTCTCAAATGAGAATGTCTGCTGAAATTCAAGCTTTATATAAGAAAAATGATATTAGTATGTTGGCTTCGTTTACAACATTCTTAACATTACCTATTATGTTTGCAATGTGGCAAGCGGTTCAACGTATTGAAATTTTATATCAAACAAATATGTTTGGAATCAACTTAGGTGCTAAACCTATTGATCACGTATTTAAGTTTGAAATAGCTTATATTGTATTACTTGCCATTGTTGCTTTAACTCAATATTTTGCGATGAAAATCAATACAATCATGTCAAGAAGAAATCCAAAATATAGAGAAACATCACAAATGCAATCAATGAACATGATGAATAACTTCATGACATTATTTATCATTTACTTTGCAGCAGTTATGCCTGCAGCAATGTCACTTTATTGGATGACAACAAACATTATTACAATTGTTAGAACATGGTATATTTATATTTACCATGTTGAAAAAGCACAAAAAGAAGTTGATCAAGCAAATACAAATTATTTAACAAAGAGACAAAATAAAAAATAAATAGAGGTATTTATATGAAAACTTATACTGGAAAAACAGTAGATGATGCTGTGAGTAAAGCATGCCTTGATTTAGGTGTAACAATTGATCAATTAAATTATGAAGTTACTTTAGAAACTAAAGGTTTATTTAGTAAAAAAGCTGAAATTGCTTGTTGGACAGTAGAAATGGTTCAAGGATATATTGAAAATCTTATAAGAAAAATCTTAACAGATATGCAATTTGAAGTAGAAACTGTTTCTTATGTTCAAGATGGTAGAATTTATTGCAATATTAATACAAGCAATAACTCTATTTTAATTGGAAAAGCTGGTGTTATTTTAAGAGCGATTAACTTAATTGTTAAAAATGCTGTGAGTACAACATTTAAAAAACGTTTAGAAGTAAGCGTTGATATCAATGGTTATAAAGAAGAACGTTATAAAAAAGTTGCAAGTATGGCAAGACGTTTTGGTAAAACAGTTTTAAGAACAAAAGCTGATTTAAAATTAGATCCAATGCCTGCAGATGAAAGAAAAGTGATGCATCAAGAGATTGCAAAGATGGATCATTTAAAAACTGAATCTAAAGGTGAAGGAAAAAATAGATATATGACAATCTCATATGTAGATTAAGCCGCTTATGCGGTTTTTTCTTTAGGGAGGAAAGATGGAAAATTTAATTTTTAGTTTAAATGCGACCGTGCCTGTTTTTGCGATGATCATATTAGGAATGTTTTTTAAGAAGATAGGAATTATTGATGATGTTTTTGCATCAAAGATGAATAAGTTTGTATTTTTAATTCCTTTACCTGTATTGTTATTTAAAGATCTAGCTACTTTAGATTTTAATACAATATGGGATACAAAATTTGTTTTATTTTGTTTTTTTATTACAATTTTAAGTATTTTAATTGTGACTCTTTTATCTTTTTTATTAAAGAATAAAAGAAATCAGGGTGAATTTATTCAAGCAAGTTATCGTAGTTCAGCGGCATTACTTGGTATTGCTTTGATTCAAAATGTTTATGGGAAGGCTACAATGGCCCCTTTAATGATTATAGGAAGTGTTCCTTTATATAATATTATGGCTGTTATTGTTTTATCATTCTTTTCACCAGAGAGAAAAGAAATTAATAAGGAAGTGTGGATAAAGACATTTAAAGGGATTATAACTAATCCTATACTTATAGGAATTGTTGTAGGGTTACTTTGGTCTTTACTTCATTTCCCAATGCCTACAATGTTAGATAAAACAGTAACTTCTATTGGTAATGTTGCGACACCATTAGGACTTATGGCTATGGGAGCTACTTTTGATTATAAAAAAGCATTGGGTGATTTAAAACCAGCTATAGGGTCCTCAGGAATTAAATTATTTGGCTTCTGTGCTTTATTTTTACCATTAGCTATCTATTTTGGCTTTAGAAAAGAACAACTCATAGCAATCCTTGTCATGCTTGGATCAGCTACAACAGTTTCATGTTATGTTATGGCTAAAAATATGGGACATACAGGAGTACTAACAAGTAGTGTTGTTATGTTAACAACAATAATGAGTGGTTTTTCTATTACAATGTGGCTTTATATTTTAAAAACATTACAATATCTATAAAAAAATGAGTGAATTTTTTTCACTCATTTTTACTGTTGTGTAGTAGGTTCAGCTGGAATTGTTGTTTCCGGTGTAGCTGGAGTTGCTTCAGGTTGTGCTTCAGGAGCTTGTTCAACTTTCATTGTACCCACAGCAATAATTGCTTCATGACCTTTATAATAACTATTGGCTTCTTTTTTCTTTGAAAGTAATTTACCATCTTTATCATAAACTAAACGATAAGAAATGGCTTTACCACCATTAGATCCAGCTTGTTTAGTTACTTGTTGTCCTTCAGGAATAGTTGCATCATTTTCATATTTAGTATTATAAGCAACATCCCCTGTTCTTTCACTTGTAAACTTCACATAACTTCCATCAACATCAGTTCCAATAATTTTACATGTTAACTTACCACCAGCATAACTTGCTTCTATTTTAATTGGATAATCTCTATTATTTTTAAACTTAAAATCAGGACCACCCCAAGAAACAGTGGCATCTCTACCAATAGGCACATAACTAGAAATATAAGTATGATTTGTTCTTTCAGTCACTTCTAAATTAGCTAAAACAACAGCATTGTATAATGTTGAAGAAGTTTGACAAACGCCACCCCCAACTTCTTGAACAGTTTCGCCATTTAAATAAGCTCCTGCTTCACCAAAACCATTTTCTTTAGTTCTTTTTCCTACTGTTTTATTGTAAGAAAATTCTTCACCAGGAAGTAAAATCACATTACACTTTTCACCAGCAAGTCTGACATTGTTTTTTCTTACAGAAGAACCACTTACTGATGTTGTATATTCACCTAAAACATCTTTAAATAAATTCTTTTCTAAATCTTCTTTAGTAATACTTGGAACAATAGCTTTTGCTTTAACTTCAAATTCTTTTCCTTCTTTAGCTTTATTAAAAGCACTAATTGAATCATCTAAATCATATTTAGCACCATATTGTTCAGCTACAATTTTATAATCATTATTTTTATCTAAAGTCGCATTTTTACCTTCCTTAGATAAAGTCTTATAAATTGTTTTCATTACACTTTCATCTTCTGAAACAGATGAAGGTTTAATCTTTAAAGTTTTATTAAAATCATATTCATTTAAAGCAGTTTGAATTGTGTTATAAACATCTTTTTGTTTAACTGCTTCACCACTTTTACCTTTAGTAAAGATAACTTTTGTTTTTTCAACTTTATAAGTAGTAGGTACTAAAGTTGAATAATCTAAAATACCTGATTTTTTGATATCTTTATTAAGTTGTTTTTGATCTTTAATATCTATAGAAATATTTTCATTATGTTTTAATAAATAATGATAACCTTTAGTAAAGAAATTATTATATTTCTTTTGAATATCATTAACTTGATCTTTAATGTTAACTTTAACATTATCTTTCATATCAATTTGATATTTTTGACCATTCATTTCAAGATTTAATAATAATTGATCTTGATCTTTTTGATACTTATTTTCAAGTTTAGAAATGATCTCTTCTTTAGACATATTATTAACCTTTATGCCATTAATTGTCATATTCTTAATAAACCCTTTACCTGATGCTAGAAAACATAAAATGATATAAATAACCAATATCACTCCTATAACAGCACCTCCGATTATAGGAACTTTTTTATTCAGCTTTTTCATTTTTTCACCCCTATTTGTAAATAATAATATATGATTAAAATATAGAAATCAATCGAAAAAAATCATATATCAAAAATAAAAAATATTTGTTATAATGAGGGAGTTATTTATTGATAAAATCAACAAATTAAGATAGTATCAAGAAGAAAGGTGGTATGAAAATGAATGATGATATTATTGTTGCAGTAGCAACATCAAGACTAGAAGCAGCAATTTCAATTATCCGTTTATCAGGGAAAGATGTTATTGCATTTGTTCAACAGTTTTTTACAGGAAAGATTATAAATAAAGAGAGTCATACCATTACATACGGTTATATAAAAGATAATGGTGAAAAAATAGATGAAGTATTAGTAAATATCTATCGTGGAAAAAGAACTTTTACTGGAGAAGAAATGGTTGAAATCAATTGCCATGGTGGTGTTTATATTACAAATAAAGTAGTTGATCTTTGTTTACATCATGGAGCAAGACTGGCAGAACGTGGTGAATTCAGTAAACGTGCTTTTTTAAATGGACGTATTGATTTATCACAAGCAGAAGCTATTAGTGATATTATTACGGCAAAAAATAGTTATGCTTCTTCTCTTGCTTTAAAAGGTATTCAAGGAAGTATTAGTCATTTTATTAAAGATTTAAAAGAAGAGTTGATTCAAATTATTACGCAAATAGAAGTAAATATTGATTATCCTGAATATGAAGATGTAGAAGAATTAACAGCTGATAAGTTATTACCAATGTCTACTTCTTTAATTGAAAAGATGAATAAGATCATAGAAGATTCTAAAAATATTAAATTATTAAAAGATGGTATTCAAACAGCGATCATTGGTAAACCAAATGTTGGTAAATCAAGTTTATTAAATGCCATGTTAAAAGAAGAAAAAGCCATTGTAACGAATATTGCAGGAACAACAAGAGATGTTGTTGAAGGATCTGTTACTGTTGATGGTATTTTATTAAATATGATTGATACCGCAGGAATTAGAGAAACAGATAATATTGTAGAAAGTCTTGGGGTTGAAAAATCAAAAGAAATGATTAAAAAAGCAGATCTTGTATTATTAGTAATTGATGGAAGTAAGGAATTAGATAAAGAAGATCAAAAACTATTAGAACTTACTGAAGATACCAATCGTATTGTTATTATTAATAAAGCTGATTTAGGTAAGAAAGTAGATTTAGAAGGAATTGAAATATCAGCAAAAGAACAAGATATTTTAGCTCTTACAAAAGAAATTAAAAAGAAATTTAATCTAGGATTGATTTCTAATCAAGAAGAATACTATCTTACAAATGCAAGACAAACACAATTATTAGAAAAAGCAGCTGTTTCTTTACAAAGTGCTATTGATGCTATGAAGATGTCTATTCCTGCTGATTTAATTGTAGAAGATTTATATGATAGTTGGTCTTGTTTAAAAGAAATATTAGGAGAACAAGCAAAAGAAGATTTATTAGATGAACTCTTTAAACGCTTTTGTATCGGTAAATAAGATGAATACGAATGAAATATTAGCGCAAAGATTTTATAGATTCTTTAAGTATACAAGGAATGTAGCATTAATTGCGTTTATTGTTTTCTTTATATTAAATGCAATTAATACAGGAAATAGTATTTTATATTGGATTTGTTATGGATGTTTAATGGTTTCTATTGTAGGAGCAATGCAATCAGTTTTGTTGTATGTTCTTTCAAAGTATTATAAAAAGAGGTAATTTGAATGGAAAAAATATTTGAACAAATTGATAATTTGTTTGTAAATGGGGTTATTAATGGCATTATTTCAATTGTTATTGCAGGGATTGTTTTAATTGCAATCAATAAATTATTAAATAAGTTTATTAAAAAGAAATGGCCTGATAATTATGTTTTACAAAAAAGAATTAAAAAGATTATTCTCATTACAATCTTTTTAGCAATTGTATGTAGTGAAGTGAAGTTTTTAAAATCATTTGCGACTGCCCTACTTGCATCTGGAGGAATCGTTGCCGTAGTTATTGGGCTTGCCAGTCAAGAAGCTGCAGGTAATCTTATTAATGGTGCCATGATTATGGCTTATAAGCCTTATAAGATTGGTGATTTTATTGTTGTTACAGGGCATAATGTTAGAGGAACTGTTATTGATATTTCACTTAGACATAGTGTTATTGAAACATTAGAAAAGACACAAATGATTGTTCCTAATGATATTATGAATAAAGCAATTATTGAAAATATTTCACAAATCGAACATGTTAAAGCAAATTATCTTTATATCGATATTTCTTATGAAAGTGATATAGATCAAGCAATCAAAGTGATTCAAGATCTTGTTGTAAAACATCCTTTATTCATTGATGGAAGAAAAGATAAAAAGGATCCATTAGTCCCTGTGATTGTTTCTGATTTAAAAGATAGTTCTATCCAACTAAGAGCAACAATCACTAGTGAAGATAATGTACAAGGTTTCCAAATGCTGGCAGATATTCGTAAAGATTTAGTCACTGAATTTAAAAAGGAAGGTATTGAAATACCTTACCCTCATATGCATATTGTTAAATAGTTTAAAAAAGGAGAAAACATGGATTATCGTGTTATTCTCCTTTTCTTTTTATAAGAACTGTTAAAGTATTTATAATATACAGAAAAATGGTATAGAATAAAATATAAATATATTAAAATTTCAAGAAGATATTTTATTTTAAATACTTTTCTATGTACTTTCTGTAGCCGTCTTCTAGAATTTTAAAATCACAACTGTTATCAGTTAAAATTTGTTTATGATTGTTTATAACCATTTCGTATATTTTATGTGCTTTTTTTTGAATTCGTTTTGCGTTATCTATACAAAATCTAAACTCTTTATTAAGTAATATTTTATATTTCTCATCGGAAATATCTTTAATCACCAATTTATTAAGACACGTTTCAGGAACTGGAATCATATAATTAAATCTTAAAGAACCTTTAATTACTTTTTTATCACTAGGTACTTTTATTAAAATATTTGCTTCTTGTTTTTTTGAAAATGATGATACAGAAACATAATAATGGATATCATTAATTTTCATTACGGCTCCAAAGGCAAATTTATTATGATCAGAATACTTAATATTTGGTACCTTTGTAATTCCTCTTTTTTGTTTTTCATATTGTTGAAGAAATTTTATATATTTTTCATCTATGCGATAGAAATCCATTTTTATCCTCCCAAGTATAACAAAACAGGAAGATAAAACTAATCTTCCTGTAAATTAAAGAATTCGCATTTTAAGCTGCGAAGCACTTAAATTAAAGGTTCACATTTAAAGTAGTGAAGCACTTAAATTAAAGGTTTGCACTCAAAGTAGCAACGCACTTAAATCGAACAAATATCTTTGTTCATATATATTATATGCATTTATTTAAAAAATATCAATCTCATTTTTTTAATATTAATTTGTTTATTTATAAATCCTGTTATCCATTTTTTTAGTAGAATTTATTATCCTATTAATACTCTCTCCATATCTTTTACCTATCTTGTTAATAATCTGTAAACAGCCCTTATTTTTCAACAAAAAAAGGACACAAGACAGGTTCTCGTATTACCTGTTTTGTATCCTTTTTTGTGGATATAAATTATTACTAATTTTGTGAACAGTATTTGTTACAAATTAACAAATATGAGGATTACCCCCATACTTCTTCAGCTATTTCTTTAACAAGTTTAAGTTTAGCCCATTGTTGTTCTTCTGTAAGTTTATTACCAATTTCACATGAAGCAAAACCACATTGAGGACTTAAATAAAGACGTTCTAAAGGAATATATTTAGTTGCTTCATAGATTCTTCTTTTAACAAGTTCTTTATCTTCTAAATCAGGTTTCTTTGTTGTAATAAGACCTAAAACAACTTTCTTATCTCCTGATACTTTCTTTAATGGAGCAAAACCACCAGAACGATGATCATCATATTCTAGAAAATAAGCATCTACATTTTCTTCACCAAAGAGTAAATCAGCTACATCATCATAAGCACCTGAGCTAAAGTATGTTGAATGATAATTACCTCTACATACATGAGTATTAATTGTTAGATCATCTGGGGCACTTGCGACAACTTTATTATTTAAATCTAAAAGTAATTGTTTATATTTTTCTAAAGCTTCCCCTTTTCTACCAGTTAAGCTAACAGCAAGTTCAGGATTAACCATACCACCCCATACACAATCATCAAATTGTAATTGATGGCATCCAGTGTGATAAATTTCTTGAACAAATTCATTGTATGCTTTAACAACATCGTCAGCAAAAGCTTCTTCACTACCATAGAAACCTAATGTTTTATCTAATAAATCAGCTCCTGTAAAGAAAGCATAGAATTGACCAGGTGAAGGAATTGTTTGTTTAGCTACAGTATTTTCATCTTCTAATGCTTTAACAAATTTAAAATGTTCAACAAAAGGATGATCTTTACAAGAAATCTTACCTGTCATAAAAGTATCATCAATCATAGCTACTTCTCCATCAAACGTTTGATTGCCATCTACAGTCTTTTTATGTTCAACCCCATTAAATCCCCACATAAAATCTAAATGCCACGTAGAACGTCTAAATTCACCATCTGTGATGGTATGATAACCTAATTCTTTAAGTTTATTTACCAGTTCTACAATACATTCATCTTCTACTCTAGTAAGTTCTTCTTTAGTTATATTATTTAATTCATAACTTTTTCTAGCTTCTTTTAATCTTTCAGGACGTAAAAAACTTCCTACAAATTCATATCTATTTAATTGACTCATATCATTCATTCCTTTCAAACTATGTTTTTATTTTATCAATCAAAACATAGTTTGAATAATACAAATAATATCTACTTAGATATAGTTTTAAACTATATTCATCATTGTGCATAATGCACAAATGTATGCAATATTCTCATAACCTCAACACATATAATTTTTAAACTTTCTTACATATAATATAAGTAACAAAAGGGATATAAAATACTAAGGAGGAACAAAATCATGTGTGTAAATTACTATTCATATTTAACAACTAACCAAGCAGATGTACAACCAGGATGGGCTAAGAAAGACAGATTCGATTCAAGCAACACAACATTATCAAGAATCAAAAATCATGTTGTTAAAAACTATTTCTCTAAACTATTTAAATAATATATAATAATACGAAAAACCTGCACGAGATGCAGGTTTTTTTAGTGTTTAAGAATACTTTTTAAGTTATCAATAACAGTCCAATTTTCTTTATATTTTTCTAACTCCCTTAATTTTACAGATTTTTTTTGTTCGTCAGAATAATTTTTATCTATTTCAATCATTGGTATGATATAGCAAATGCCTACTTGTTTATCTACCGCTACGTATATATCGCAATCATCCTTTGTAATAATTTTCCCAATATTATGTTCATTAGTACTATCTATCCCTATTCCACCACGATCTCTGTCTTTAAAAGAAATTTTTTCTCCACTAATACCTTTCACTTGTACTTTAAAAATATCTCCTTCATAATCTATTACTGCATCATAGCGACTAGAGCGAACATCTACATTAGAACAATTATATCCTGCTAAAATTGCTCGTGAAATAAATAAAAATTGTGCAGAATCCCCAGCATTTGCTGTCATTATTCCAGAGTTAATATTTGTACGATTTGTTGAAAAACCATTTTTCAAAAGAAGAAAAACTGATTTTTCAGTTGTTTTTAGAAGATTGTTAGATATGATTTTTATTTTTCCTTTATCAAGATTAGATGAATCGAGAATGCTTTTATAGACTATTTTAGCAATTTCTTTGTAACCTTCTTTTTCCAAATCCTCCATAAACCAATTTTCGTATGTTTTTCGCAAATCATTTTGGCAATAAATAAATTCATTAGCAATTAATTCGATATTTTTTATTTTATATTCATATTCTTCTAACCTTTTTAAAAGCTTTGCTTTATTTTCTTCACATTCATTAAAAAGTTTAGTTTTTAAATATTCTCTAATTTCGCTTTTTTTAAAGTTGCAACCAGCTTTCTCTAATATTTTATTATCAAAACTTTTTTGTTGCTTATTAAATATTTCTATATTATCTCTAATAAATAATTCTATATCATCTTTATGAATATAATTTAATGGTGTTGTTTCTTTATTTGTCATAGTAATATCTCCTCGTAATATATGCATGTAATCAATTAATGAAGTTTCACTATTGATTGTACATTATAATTTTTTTAGATAATAGTTTTATTTTCGTTTTTTTAGTTTAACATTTTTATCAATTTTTTTAATAATCAATATGCTGCATTAATGCAGCAAAAGAATTAAATTATTGCAAATATGCAGCAAATATGATATGATAACAATGGAGGTTAGTATGTTGAGTATCGGTGATTATTTGAAATTGTTAAGAACTTCAAGGAAAATATCATTAAAAAGTCTTTCAAAAGAGGTAAATACATCTGATTCAATTTTGCAGCGATTAGAAAAAAATCACATGCCTAAGAATGTCTCGGAAATATTTAGGTCTATTGCAGATTATTACAAAATCAATGTAATTACGCTTTATTTGAAGGCCAATTTTATAACTCAAAATGATCTAAACGGTTATAAATCCATTTTTAAAAATTGTGATGAGTTAACAGAAGAAGAAATTAAACATATACAAAATGAAATTGATTTTATAAATTCACAAAAAAATAAATACAGATAATTTGAAAGGGTGACGTTAAATGCCATTAAAATGTGCATCGTTTTTTGCAGGAGTTGGCGGTATAGATCTGGGATTTAAAAATGCTGGATTTGAAGTTGTTTATGCTAATGAAATAGATTCTAAACCAGTTATTACTTTTGAAAAAAATTTTAAAATAAAAGTGGATAATAGAGATATAAAAGAAGTAGCCGATGATTTAGAAAATAATATTGATAATATTGGAAAAATTGATGTGATACTTGCAGGATTTCCATGTCAAGCATTCTCTGTCGCTGGACTTAGACAAGGATTTAATGATGAAAAAGGCAGAGGAAATTTATTTTTTGAAGTAATGAGGATTGTACGAAAAAAGAAACCAACGGTTATTTTTCTTGAAAATGTAAAAAATCTTTTAACACATGATCATTGTAATACATTCCATGTGATCGAAGAATGTCTTGTTAAAGAAGGATATAATATTACTTATAGAATATTAAATACCATGGAGTACGGAAATTTACCCCAAAATAGAGAAAGGATTTATATTGTTGCCTTCAAAAATCAAGATCAATTAGACAGGTTTAATTGGATTGAGCCAATACCATTAACAAATACTTTAGAGCATATAATAGATTTTCATTCTAAATTAGATGATAAATATTATTATACAGCTGATAAATTTAAGAGATACTCTGAAATAAAAGATTATATAAACAAGTATTACACGGTTTATCAGTGGAGAAGAATATATGTCAGAGAAAATAAAAGTGGTGTTTGCCCTACTCTTACTGCAAACATGGGTACTGGTGGGCATAACGTTCCTTTAATTTATACTGATTATGGTATTAGAAAATTAACACCTAGAGAATGTTTTAAATTACAAGGCTTTCCGGATACATATATTTTACCTGAAAATATGGCATTATCTCATTTGTATAAGCAAGCAGGAAATTCAGTTTCAGTTTCAGTTATTGAAAGGATAGCTAACAATATTTTACAGGCACTATAAAAAAACCAAAAGTTGATAATCTTTTGGTTTTTTAAATACAATAATCGTCTGGTAAGCAATCTTCATCAATCCATATAAATTTGATATGTATATCTTCTGAATTTTTTAATTTATATAATCGTATTCCATTTATACCTAATTCATTCATTTTTTTTGAAGTTAAAGGTTCATATTTTTCTAAGCGAAAGACATTTCTTAATATCCATTCACCTAAATATGATTGTTTTTCATAGGATTCAATTGCTTTACCGTTATCTTGTGTTATGTAAGAAGTTATACAATCTCCGGAGGGTTCAAAAATTAAGTTGAATTTTCTTTCTTCTTTGTTTTGATTTAATACAAATTTTTCTTTATTTCCATTCTTGGATACTGAACCAATATTTTTTGCAAAAAAATTTGGATGAGCTGTATGAAAATATTTAGAATTAGGGATAGGGATATACATTTCATTAAACGGTCTATATAACAATTTATATATGTCATTAATGAATTCTTCTTGATTAAGCTTTTTAATATTTTTTATAATAGAAGATCTTAAATTACTTTTTTGAATTTTTAAATCTTTTGTGGTACTTGCATCAAAGAGAAAACTATAAATATCTTTAAGAATATTTTCAGGAATAACATTTTTGTATTTTTTATACAAATCTTTATATCTTTTTTCTTTATATTCTTTTGACATTTTAGAACCGACTGCATAAAAACCATTAAATCCGGAGAATAATTCAACTTCACCATTTTTATTTAATAAATACCAAGAATAGGACTCTGTGATTTCATTTTCATTATTTAAGTCTTGATTATAGACTTTATTTGATATATCTTTAAAAATATCGTATGCCTTATCCGCATAAATTACTTTCCATTCATCAACTACAATATCTTTATTGTTGAATTTCATGTATAGTTGACTATCAGAAGATGTATATTTATATTGATGGTTACCATCTGTAAACGTAAAATTAGTAACGTTATTTATTGAGGTAGAACCATTTATTTTTATATTATTAATATCTATTTTATCATAAGAAGTTTCGCCTACAAATATTTCTGGTTGGTTACCCTTTTTAGAAGGCATTAGTACATGATAGATACTTTGAACATTATCAGAGTCTTTAATTTTAAATCCTTTTAAATTTTCAATTGCTGAATCAATTCTGTCATTTCTTAATTTTGAAATATATCTAGCAATTTTTAAATATTCCTTATTATTCAGCTCGTCTAGTTCATCTTTTGTTGCGTCGTTATTTTCATCCCTATTTCTTTTTATAATTTCTATTGTTTCTGAAAACTGAGGAGATACTTTTTTAAACTGAGCGATTTTTTGATCTCCTGAATTTATACCAAAAGTTTTTATGCCTATTAGATATTTGTATTCTTTCTCCCCTTTTTTTAGTTTTAATGATGCATCATATGATGTGTTACCTATATCTTCAGCACTTGCTCCGAAAACTTTTTGAAAAATTGTTTCTTGATATTTTGAATTGATTATAGGTGTTAGAATTTCATCATCAACAGACTTTTGACAAAACATTTCTGTTAAGCTAGAAAAAGCTAGAATTAGTTTTTTGTATTCTTCTTTTTCTTCAGGTAATAAATCTTTCCACATGTTTTTTATTCCTCCTTGCTGTTTTTTATTTCTTCTTCTAAAATTTCCATACGATAGTTAAAACACTCTTTTAATTCACATTCCCATATTATGATTACTCGAATATCCATTTGTTTTAGTTGCTTATAATGTTTAATATCATTTTTCATGTTTCTATCGAATTTATTAATCCAATATTTCTGATTTGTTTTAGGGATATATGAATATTTACAGTTGTAGTGATGGTGCCAAAAACAACCGTTAATAAAAATGGCAACATTATATTTAGAAATGTATATATCTGGTTTTCCTGGTAATGTATCAACATTTTTTTGATATCTATAGCCTTTATGAAAAAGATACTTTCTAACTTTAAGTTCGATAGAGGTATCTTTACTTTTAATTCTGGACATATTATATGATCGTTGTTCTGTCACCATAATTTTACCTCGAAGTATTTGTTTATAATTATTATAGCATATAAATTTATATATAATATGCATGGTTATTTAAAGACACTTTTTTAGAATTATTAATCAAACAAATATTATTCATCCTGTTTTTTACAGATAAATTCTGTTATCATTTTTTTAAAGAGGTAAAAAATATGATGAACAATGTTATATATTCAAAACAAACTAATAAAGCGTATTACTGGAATGATATTTCAAAATTTGTAGAGGATAACGCAGATGGTATTTTACATAAACTACTACAGCATTCGTTTAATCAATTTTCTGATGCAAATACAGAACAAAATGAAGCATGGTCTTCACAAATTAGAGAGTTACAAACAAGATTAAAAGATCATGGAATAGATGGAGATATAATATTTGAATATGATATTATTCGTTTAGGAAAACGAATAGATGTAATTCTTTTGGTTAGACATATGGTTTTTTCACTAGAATTTAAAAATGGTAAAAAATTTTTTACAGCTAAAGATGCTCAGCAAGCTGAAGATTATGCAATTGATATAAAAAACTTTCATAAAGAATCAGAAAATTTATATGTTTGTCCGATATTAGTTGCAACAGATGCTGAGGAAATTACTGATCAGTCAAAAGAATGCTATTCAGATAAGCAAATTTATCTTCAAAAAGAAAACATTAACACTTTAATTTCAAAAGTTAATGAAATTGTTGATGAATATGGAACGGATGAAAAAATAGATTTTGATAAATGGTTTAATTCACCATATTACCCTACTCCAACTATAATTTCAGCAGCAGTAGAAGCGTATAAAACACATTCTTTAACAGAAATAGCTCATTCAGAGGCTGGTCAAGATGATATTGATGCATGTGAAAATGAAATAACAAATTTGATAAAAAAAGCTAAGAATGAAAATAAAAAATATATTTGTTTTGTAACAGGTGTTCCAGGAGCTGGAAAAACACTTGTGGGATTAGATGTTGTTGCGAAAAGTTTAGATAAGGATGAATCGGAATTAAGTGTATATCTTTCAGGTAATGGACCATTAGTAGATGTATTAAGAGAAGCTTTAAAAATAAGTTCGAAATCTGAAAATCTTACTTCAAAACAAACAGAAGCTTCAATTAATGCATTGATACAGAGTAGTTTTGGTTTTAAACGTGATAACGCTAGCACAGATAAACCTACTGCTGAAAATATTTTAATATTTGATGAAGCTCAAAGAGTGTGGAATAAAGATAAGATGAGTAGAAAGCATAAAGATGAAGAAATGAATGTAAGTGAGCCACATTTGTTAGTAGATATCATGAATAGGCATGAAAAATGGGCCGTGATTGTTTGTCTTGTTGGATTAGGTCAAGGTATTTATGATGGTGAAGTAGGTATAAATGAATGGTTTAGAACGTGTATAGAAGATTTTCCTGATTGGGAAATGTTCTATTCATCAAAAATTTTTACACAAATAGAAGATAAAAATATCGATAAAGAAGCTATTATAAACTGTAGTCGATGTCATCAAAAAAAACATTTACATTTAGATACATCCATAAGATCATTTAGATCTAACAATCAAAGTAAATTTATAGATAATTTATTAAATAACGAACCGGAAAAGGCAAAAATTTTATATGATGAGATATTTGAAAAATATCCAATATACATAACAAGAGATATAAAACTAGCCAAAAAATGGGCACGTTCTCAGGTAAGAGGTTCGCAAAGATGTGGTGTTCTTGCATCTAGTGGAGCTCAAAGACTTAAACCAGAAGGGATATATGTACCAAAACAAATTGATCATGTGAAATGGTTCTTAGCTGAATCAAATGACATAAGATCATCAAATATGATGGAAATTGTGGCAAGTGAATTTAAAGTACAAGGTCTTGAAATAGATTGGGCTGTTGTTTGTTGGGATGCAGATTTAAGAAGAAAAGAGGATAATGACAACTGGGATTACTATTCATTTAGAGGAACAAGATGGAATAAACGAAATAAACCGGAAATGCAACGATATTTAATAAATTCATATAGAGTTCTATTAACCAGAGCTAGGCAAGGAATGGTATTGTTTGTTCCTGAAGGTGTTGCTCCCGAAGATGATCCGACAAGAAATAGTGAATTTTATGATGGAATTTATAATTATTTAAAATTGTGTGGAGTAAAGGATTTACCTGAAAAATAATTGTTTTATTAAATTATTATAGTTAAATATAAATAAGAAATTACTTTTATAAATCGTACATAAAAAAAACTACAAAAATAGAGGGTTGAAATATTTGGTCCTCTGTTTTTGTAGTTAAGCTCTCAATGTTTAATATTTTATTAATTTCAAAATATTACAACAATTTCATTATTTTTATCATTTATACGAATATTTACTTCCAACCAATTATTTACCCCGTTTATTTTACCAATCATTTTATTAAACATATTATTACTTTTAAATGTTAAAATTATTTGTTTATAGTTAAATTCACATCCTATATTATTTAAAACATCTAAAGGAGATATATCTAAATCAGAACATGTTTTTATAGGCTCTAAAGTATCAGCTAAAGCTAAAATAAATAATATAGGGTTTCTATTAAATTGAATCGGTTGAGCGTAAGGTGGGGTCAATTGTTTTAAACCGTATTTTTCATATTGTTCTATAGTAAGTCATCAGTTGCAAACCACATATTATGTGAAATAATACAATCAGCTAAATATGCAAATATAGGAAATTGAGTAATACTGAAATGCAGATCATCAACATAGAAATCATTAAAATTAGCAAATTTGTTTCTTGAGAAAGATAAATAATAATTTTCAACTAGGCTATCATATAACCATAATCCTCCTACTATTCCATGATCATAATGATTAATCTCTGGATTCTTTTTGCAATATTCTAAATAATTAAAATTTATACATACTTTTTTAATTGTAGTTCCATTATAGTAAGGTGTTTCAAATTTTGTTCTAACTGTTGGTGTATGATATCTTACATAGCGAGAAGGAACTGCAAAAGTAATTCCTAAATCATAATATGCTGTTTTACAGCAATAGAAAAGCACACTTGTTTTCAATAACAGATGTGCCTATCTACAAATCTATATTAAGTTTAATACAAGTCTTGTCTATGACAATTATAACTCTTTATTTTTACAACAATCATAATACTAATACACATACCGAGTAATTTTCTAACTATTCTTTTTTCAATAACTTCTTATATTTATCTATCCGGCTAGAAAGTAGTATCATACAGTATACGCCTAAGGTAATATTCTAATAGTAAAAATTACTTTCTGTTGAAATTGTATGAAATTCAGAGACTTAGTTCATAATTTATAATATTTTATAAATTTAATGTTCCGATATATGTAGAATTGTAATCATTCGCTTTCTTGTTATTTTCAAGGAAGTTTACGGAGTAATTTTCATTCGATACATATATATCTACAATGCCTGTACTACAATCTAATATAATGTCACCAGCTGTATTCTGTGTGATAGTATTATATCCCGATAAATAATCTATTTTTTCTGATGGAGCTTCTCCTATTATCACCATTTTAGGGTTTATACTTTCCATCCATTCTTTGGGTATTTTACCACTACTCCGACCATGATGAGGTGCAAATATTATATCGGCTTCAGGTAATTCAATAGTGTCCTTTATTTTTTCCATAAATGAACTTTCCAAATCACCAAACCACAAAACGGTCACTCCATTATTCAATGAATATTTTATAATAGGTGATATATTATTGGGACTTTTTCCTTCTTTAACATTAAGTAATTCATTTTGATAATCCTCATTATCAACAATGGGCCATAAAATATTTATTCCAGAAGAACCATATTTCTTTTCATCATCATTTTTATTCATCCAGCAACGTGAGCAATCTCGGTAAATATAAAATGCTTTTTCTTTTGAATCTCTTAACTCACAATATCGTTTAAAATCTTCTGTTTCATCATCTTTTGTAGCTTCGTTGGCTACACAATAAAAATTGGCTATATCTATCTTATCGTCTAAATACTTTAAACCATGGATATGGTCTTCATCTGGATGTGTAGAAATAAAACGTATTATATCCTTTCCACTTGATTCAAGAACTATTTCATCTGTGATTTCTTTTTTATTGGTATCATCTATATTGCAATCAATAATTGTAAAATTACTAGTCCCATGTTTTATATAGAACATATCCCCATTTCCAACAGATATTGATTTAATAAGGCTCATTCAAATCTCCTCCTTTTAAATTACTATACTTGCTTTGAGTTAGTATATTTTTTTACTCTCCTCCTAATATAATCTGTCTGCTTTTTATAACTTTGAGAAAATAGCAAAACAATCAGTAGACAAATGATAATAAATATCAAATTATTCCCTAATACACCTATATTATTTATAAAATCATAAAATAACCAATCATACAGTTTAACAACTATAATTGCAATGAATACAGCAATAATAGTACGATAGACATTATTTACCTCATTTAAAGTTTTTATAAAAGGACTATTTTCTGAAGCTTCTATGAATTCATTATATGGTGCAAAGTTCAAAAATGCTTCTTTTGTATTCGTATTTTTATTTTTAACTTTTATTGATTTTAAGATTTTTTCTACAAACATCGAACCTATGCGGCTTATTATCATTCCTACAAAATAATATATAAACAAATTTTCTAAAAGCTCTCCATCCGCTAGAGAAAACCTCGTAAACTCTTTCACCATATAGCAAAAGATTATTCCGGGAAAAAAATTATTAAATAAATTATATGATGAAATTTTTTCTATTACATTTCTTGCTACGTCGTTCATTTTATCTCCTATACTGCGATTAGCACTTTCTATTGTTGATTGCTAACACAATCTTATGCCATTACTTTATGTCTTTACTTTGTGTTTGTCAACGGATTTATATAAATTTAATCAATTTAATCAATTTTATCAAATTATGTTCTCTATAAATGATGGTCAATATTCACTGTTTTACTTCTAAAAATGATTTTACAAAAGCCTCTATAATTACTTTTTCTCAAAAATAAAATGTTCTATGTGAAATTGTTGTTAGACGTCTACAAAAGGAAGAATTAATAAATTATAAACTCTGTAATGATTTAAAGACCAAATATTCATTTTCAGCGTAAATATAAAAGCTTAAAATAACTACGTTATAATAATTAATTACAAAAAAGACCTACTAGCTCATTTCAAAAGAATGGTAGGCTTTCTCAAATTTATCTATGAAATAAATTCTTTAACAAAATAAACGACTTCTAAATTCTTTTCTCTAATATTAGAATAAGCTAATATTTCTTCCATTGTCATCCAATAATAATGTCTATTTTTTATAACAAAATTATCATTTTCATATTATTAGGTAATTTAGATATTGTTATATAGTAGAGACTATGATTATAAATTCTATTCTCATCATGGCTAACTGAATATTTTTCTTGAATTTTAGAAGTAATAAATTCGCAATTTATTGTTGATTTATCGAGTTGTAAATCTTCTTCTAATTCTTCTTTTATAGTTGTTTCATTAATTATGCTTCTTGTAGTCTATTATAAAATTCGTGGTCATTAATACAATGGACAAATAGTCCATGATTTTATCTAATCTAGATTAGATAAAAAGTAAAGATACGAAATCTCATTTTCATTGACAATTGGTATCCAGTTGACTAAAATGAAATTGCATAAAAAAATATATAAATATATTTTGTAAGGACCGTGTAGTAATACATGGTTCTATTTTTTTTACAATAAAAGCCCTCTAGCTTATCACTAAAGGGCTGTTATTATTTTTTGATCATAATAAATTGATAAGGTTTTAAGATTGTTGGGTTGTAATTGTTGTAGTTATCTAACAAAATGTTTCCTTGAATATCAGGAATTGGTTGTTCGTTGTTTGTAAAGTTACATAAACAAATAATTTCTTGTCCTTGATAAGTACGTTTATAACCAATAACATCATCTACAGTATTTACTTCTTCAAAATCTCCATAAACAAGAATATCTTCTTGTTTTCTAATAGAAATCATTTTTTTATAGAAGCTATAGATTGAATTTGGATCATTGAATTGATTTTCAACATTGATTTTATCTTGGCTACCTGTCATTTTTAACCATGGTTCATGATTACTGAATCCAGCATATTCACTACTATCCCATTGCATTGGTGTTCTGGTATTATCTCTACTTCTAAGGTTAAGGAAATGCATGGCTTCTTCTTTAGTAAAGCCTTCTTCTAAAGCTCTTTGATATTGTCCATGACTTCCAATATCATCAAATTCATCAATGCTTTCTCTTTCAAAGTTTTCCATACCGATTTCTTCACCTTGATAGATAAATGGTGTTCCTCTTAAATTAAAGAACATACCAGCAAGCATTGTTTTAGAATAATAATTATGATTTTTCTTATCTAAGACAAATTTATCGATTGCTCTAGGTTGATCATGATTTTCCAAGAAACTAGCAATCCATCCAAGCTTTTGAACTTCTCTTTGACTTGTAAATAAGAGTTCTTTAAATTGTTTAGTTGTCCAATCTTGTCTTTTAAACCATTCTTCATCTTCACTAATATCAAAATTACAATAATTAAAATCAAACATCATTGAAAAACATCCTTGTTCACCAATAAAAATACCTAAATCCTTATATTGAACTCCAACAGCTTCAGCGACTGTCATACAATTATGTTTTTCAAATGTTTCTTTCTTTAATTCATCAAAGAATACTTCAATACCTGGTTGATTTCTAGAATAAGCAAAACAAGCACTTAAACCATCTTGTCCATCAACAGGACCATCTAAATATCTTTGATCCTTTTTAATAAAGTTAATTGCATCAACTCTAAATCCTGCAATTCCTTTATCTAACCACCAATTAATCATTTTATAAAGTTCTTGTCTTAAAGTTGGATTTTCCCAATTTAAATCAGGTTGTTTTTTAGAAAAAGCATGGAAATAATATTCATCTCTACCTTCTACCTTTTGCCATACTGAACCCCCAAAAACAGATCTCCAGTTATTTGGTTCTTTACCATCTTTAGAGGATTTAAAGATATAATAGTCATGATAAGGACTATTTGGATCTTTTAGTGCTTCTTGAAACCAAGCATGTTCATCTGAACTATGATTGATAACGAGATCCATAATAATCTTAATTCCTTTATTTTTAGCTTTTTCAATCAATTCTTCTAAATCAGCCATTGTTCCAAATTCAGGATTAATATCATAATAATCAGAAATATCATACCCATTATCATCCATAGGTGATTTATAAATAGGACATAACCATAACAAAGTCACTCCTAAATCCTTTAAATAATCAAGCTTTTCAATAATCCCTCTTAAATCACCAATTCCATCTCCATTAGAATCCTTAAAACTCTTAGGATAAATTTGATAAGCTATCTCTTTCTTCCACCATTCATTACTCATTTTCTTTTCTCTCCTTTAAAATATATAATTTAGAATAATAATCTCCATTACCATCCTTATTTTCACCACAAGAACTATCACTTATAATAAGTCCCACATTCATCAATTCATCTCCATATAAATCTAAATCATTAACATGATACATCTTATCTTCATCTAAACCTAATAAAGGTAAACGACGATAACCTACATTAACTTCTTGTAAAGGTCGATAGTAACCAACAATTGCTTGTGTTTTATCATGAGAGACAACCATCCAGGCTGTTTCGTTTGATGTAAATGGACTTTTTAAACGATAAAATGTTCCAAATTGAAATAAAGAACGATATTGTTTCATAAAACTAATTTGTTTTTTAATAATTTCTTTTTCTTCAAAGGTTAATTGATTAACATCTAATTCATAACCAAAAGTACCAAAATAAGCTACATTAGCACGTGTTTCAAGTGGTGTATTTCTAAATGTTTGATGATTAGGAATTGCTGAAACATGTGATCCCATTGAAGAAAGTGGGTAAACAAGAGAAGTTCCATATTGAATCTTTAATCTTTCTATTGCATCGGTATCATCACTGGTCCAACATTGAGGGGCATAATAAAGCATTCCTGGATCAAAACGTGCTCCTCCACTTGCACAGGATTCAAAGAGTATATCAGGGTATTTAGTTGTTAGAACATCGTATAAATGATAAACACCTAGGATATATTCATGCATGACTCTTCCTTGTGATGAAACATCATGAATGCTTGAATAGACTTCTGACATACAACGATTCATGTCCCATTTAATATATGAAATATAGGAATCATCAATCACATTCATCATTGCCTGGGCAATATAGTTGACAACTTCAGGATTAGAAAAATCTAAAATATATTGATTTCTTCCATGACAACTCTTTCTATGAGGTGTTTTTAATACCCATTCAGGATGATTTCTATATAAGTTAGAATCTTCATTGACCATCTCTGGCTCAAACCATAACCCAAATTTTAAACCTAAATCATGAATTCTCTTTGATAAACCATTAATTCCATGAGGCAATTTATCTAAATTAGGGAACCAATCTCCTAATCCTTGATGATCATTATTTCTATTACCAAACCAACCATCATCTAACACAAATAACTCAATTCCTAATTCTTTTGCTGTTTTAGCCATTGAAACGATCTTATCTTCATTAAAATCAAAATAAGTGCCTTCCCAATTATTCACTAAAATAGGTCTTACTTGATCTCGATACTTCCCTCTAGCAAGTCTTTTTTGATAAAGTTGATGATATGTTTGTGACATCTTATTCAATCCTTGATCACTATAAACCATCACAACTTCAGGACTTTGAAACGAATCTAAATGATCTAATAAATATTCAAAACAATGAGGATGAATTCCCATAGAGACACGTGAGACATGATAATTATCAACTTCTACTTGGGCTAAAAAGTTACCACTATAAACCAGACTAAAACCTAAAACTTCACCACTTGTTTCTTTACAATTTTCTCTTTTTAAAGCAATAAAAGGATTAAATTGATGTGAAGAACATCCTCTTAAAGAATAAATACTTTGAATACCTTCTGTAAGTTTTCTTGTTTTAATAGAACGTTCTCTTGCCCATGATCCTGTAAGTTCAATCATTTCATAATCTTGATCAGGTAAGTCTAAAGACATAGACATCATTTGATTAAGTCTTAATTTTTGTTTCCCCTCATTAACAATAAAAGCATTTCTTGTAATTACAGGAAAATCTTGATAAATGGTATAACTTAATTGTAGTTTTGTTTCAATGACTTCATCATATAAGGTAATGATAAGAGTTTGAGCTTCGTTTTCATTTTCTACATAGGTAGCAGGAAGATCTTTTAATTTTGGTTTTCCCTGTATGATTTTATGACTTACATATTCAAAGTTTAAAATATGACTCCCATTTTCTTGTAAAATATCGATAGCAGGATGACGTAAATCTCCTGAACCATAAACAGGATATTCTTGTTTAATATGTTCTAATGAAAAACTTAAATCCCCTTTATAGCTACAAGGTGACATAGGACGGGGAAAAAGTTCTAATAAATGATCAAAGTCTTTACGATCATGAATTCTTTTTCCATAATAGAGTTGTCCTAATTGATTATTTTTTAAGATTTTAAACACATAACTAATTTCATTATTATACAAATGAAAAGTTTTACTTTCTTCATGAAATACAATCATAAATTTCTCCTTAATCACTAAATAGTATTTTTAAAATATCTTCTAAACCATCATCAACAATCGATTTACAAATAATATTTGCTTTAACTTTTAATAAATCACAGGCATTTCCCATAGCAACCCCTACACGACAAAATTCAATCATTTCTAAATCATTTTCTCCATCACCAAAAGCGTATGTGTCATCTTGATCTAAATGATAATAATCAAGAACTTTTTGAATACCTGTCGCTTTTGAAATTGTTGGTGAATAGAATTCAAATGCATTGTCACTACCATGTTCATCATAATTAATAACATAACCAAAATCATTTTGGATATAATTTTCTATTTTTTCACGATCTTTATTTGTGACATTCGCTTCTATTTTAATGGCTCTTTTTAATACCTCATTACGATCAAACTTTGTTGTAAATAGATTTTCAAAATGTCCATTTTGAACAAAGAAGTTATAAAGTTCTTTATAAGAAGGATCAATGTATAAATGATTCGCTGTCGCAATCATATAATCACAATGAAGTTCTTCTAACATATTTGCTGTCTTTAAACATAACTCATAATCCATTCTATTTTCATAAATAGATTTTCCATCAATTTCTACATAACCACCATTATTTAAAATATAACCGTCAAAAGTTCCATCGAGCCATTTTTCATCTAACATGGCTTTGGGTCTTCCACTGCAAATAAAGAGTTTATGTCCTTGTTTCTTTAATCTATTTAATTGTTGTTTTACACCTAAAGGTATTTCATAAATTCCCATTTGTGAGCATACTAATGTCCCATCTATATCAAAAAATAATACTTTCTCTTTCATAAAAAATCTCCTTTAGCTAATTATATCACAAAGCCCCTTTCTATGATTTTCAATAAAAGAAAATATAAAAAGTACGTATGATAGTATGCAAGATAATACGTATGAAAAAAGGAATCTTTCGATTCCTTAACTAGTCATCTAAAATAGAAGATCCATTAGTCGCAATAACTTCTTTATACCAATCATAAGATTTCTTTTTAGAGCGTTTATAAGTTCCATTACCATAATCATCAACATCTACATAAATAAATCCATAACGTTTAGACATTTGATTTGTAGAGTTAGATAATAAATCAATTGGTGCCCAAGTTGTATAACCCATTAATTCAACACCATCTTCTTCAATAGCTTTATACATTTGTCTAATATGTTCTCTTAAATAATCAATACGATAATCATCATTAATAGAACCATCAGCTTCTACAGTATCTTTAGCACCTAAACCATTTTCAACAATAAATAATGGTTTTCTATAACGATCATATAAATCTACACAAGAAATTCTTAAACCGATAGGATCAATTTGCCATCCCCAATCAGAACTAGGAATATGAGGGTTTTTAATAGCTGTAACAGTATTACCTGCACTCATTTCTAATCCTTTAGTATCCGCAGCAACACAACTTGATGAATAATAACTAAATGAAATAAAATCAACAGGATATTTTTTCATGATTTCTAAATCTTCATCAGTCATTTTAATATTGAATCCTTTATTTTTATACATTTGTAATAAATATTTAGGATATTCACCATGAACTTGTGTATCACTATAACAATAGATTTGTCTCATTCTTTGTTGTTGTTCTAATACATCTTCTGGTTTACATGTATATGGATAATAAGTTAATTTAGTAAGCATACATCCTACTTTAGCATCAGGAATGTTTTCATGTGTAATTTTTACAGCAAGTGCACTTGCCACAAATTGATGATGCATTGCTTGATATTCAACTTCTTCAAATTCTTCTGGTTTGAATCTTGATTCAATAAGTCCACCGGTCATAAATGGATGTCTAATGATTGAATCAATTTCATTAAATGTAAGCCATAATTTAACTTTATCTTTATATCTTTTAGTAATAACATCCACATAACGTGTAAAGAATTCAATGGAACGACGATCATACCAACCATTATAATCCATACAAAATGCAAGAGGTGGTTCATAATGAGACATTGTAACTAAAGGTTGCATTCCATATTTTAAACATTCATCAAAAACAGCATCATAGAATTTTAAACCTTCTTCATTAGGTTCTAATTCATCCCCTCTAGGGAAAATACGAGACCAAGCAATAGACATTCTATAAACCTTAAATCCCATTCCTGCAAGTAAAGCAATATCTTCTTTATAATGATGATAAAAATCAATCCCATGACGTTTTGGATAGTAAACTTCATCATCAGTACTTAAAGCTTTTTCAATCATTTCATCAGAAATATCGCATAAACCATGAGTATTTAATAAATCATTCATTGATTTAGGATCAGTAAATAATTGCACATCACTACAACTTACTCCTTTTCCTCCTTCTTTCCAACCACCTTCATATTGATTAGCGGCAGTAGCTCCACCCCATAAAAATCCTTCTGGAAATTGTTTCATATTATATTTCTCCTTATTTTTTATTATTAAATTCATTATATCGATATTATTGAATATTTGTTTGTTTTTTCATAATATAAAAACCAATTCTACTTATAAGAGGTGTTGTTTTCTATTTAAAATGATATGATTTGATTAAAGGAAGTGGTCATATGGATCTTATCAAAATAGGTAAATATATAGCTTTTAAAAGAAAAGAACAAGGCTTAACACAAAAACAGCTTGCTGAAAAGTTAAATATGTCAGATAAATCAGTCTCTAAATGGGAAAGAGGTATATGTTTACCGGATGTTTCTGTTTATCTAGAATTATGTAAAATATTAGGAATAAGTATTAATGAGTTTCTGGCTGGCGAAGATATACCTAAAGAAACAATTGAACAAAAAGCAGAAGAAAATATTATTCAGATTACAAAAGATAATAAAAACAAACAAAAGTATCTAAAGAAAATTATAAGATTATTAATAGTTATGCTTGTTGTTTTCATATTTATTACAAGCATATTTGTCTACAAAAAATTAACACAACCACAAAACTATATAGAACCTTATTTAGAAAAAAGCACAGAAATGCAAACGGCAAATATGCTTTCTAATCATCCAGGGAATATTTTGTTATTTCATTATAATTCAAAAAAAGATTTTGATTCATTAACTATGTATTTAACCCAATATCAAAAAGGTAAAAAGATATCTGATAAAGAAATCTGTACATTTTATAATAATCCTTCAAAAGGAACAAATACCGGAAATATTGCTTTAGTAGTTGATTATGAAGCTTCTACTTTGAAGATTATAGATGCTTTTGAAGATGGGTATTATGTAGCTGAAGGTATTTCATTTTTAGAAAACATTAGTCACTACGATGTTTGGGATTATAATCAAATTGAAGAAAAAACTTCTATTAAATATGGTAAAAAACAAATGTTAGTGGCCTTATCTTATGGAAAAAATCATGTCACATCTCTTCCTATAAAAGAGTTAGAAACAAACAAAAAGATAAAGAATGATTATACATGTATTCTTTCAATTAAGTTTAAGTAAAAACGTCATCATTTGGATGACGTTTTAATAATCAAATTTATTCTTTTTCTTCATAATGATAAAAATACTTACACAAATAATTGCTGATAAAATAGAACCTAATGCTGGTGTAAGACCCATAGGAAGCAAAGTATCAGGGAAAAGCTTAGAAGTTATATAAGCTCCAGGTACTCTTATTAAAACAATAGAGATGACATTGTGAATAAATGAAATCATAGAATAACCATAAGCAGTAAAGAAACCACTAAAACAGAAATGAATAGAAGCAAACATACAATCTAAAACATATCCTTTTAAATATTGACTTCCATACATAATAACGATCGCTTCACTTGTAAATAGCGAAAGAATTTCCTTGGAAATAAATTGACAAGTAATCGCAAAGAAAATTCCAAATCCTAAAGCAATTATCATTCCATAACGTAATGTTTGACGAGCACGTTGATGCTGTTTTGTTCCTACACATTGGGCACATATAGCAGAAATTGCTGAAAGCATACTTGATGGTACTAAGAATAAAAAGCTAATGATTTTTTCTACAACTCCAACTGCTGCGGCAATATCAACACCACGCATGTTTGCGATAATCGTAATAATAATGAATGATACTTGAATCAAACCATCTTGCATAGAAATAGGAAAACCAATTTTAAAGATATCTTTAATAATCTTTTTATGTAATTTAAAATGGTGTCTATGGATGACAATCAATTTTCTTTTAATAATTGCAAATAAAGCAACAATCACACTAATAAGTTGTGAAATCACTGTCCCAAATGCTGCACCAACGGCATGCATATTGAAATAACCAATGAAAATAAAATCTAACACAATATTAAAAAAACAAGCAACTGCCACAAAATACATGGGTCTTTTAGAATCCCCTAATCCTCTAAAAATAGAACTAATAATATTGTAAGCAGTAATAAAAGGAATTCCAATAAAACATATTTTTAAATAAAGTGTTGTTTCTTGAATCGCTTCTACAGGTGTAGACATAATAGAAACAATCGGATTAATAAAGAATAATAAAATCAAAGTAACAATCAGAGATAAAATCATAAAGATTATGATTGTATTTCCAACAGTCATCTTTTTTTCTTCTTCTTTTCTTTCACCAACATAACGACCAATCATGACCGTTGAACCCATTGCAATTCCTACAAGCATGACAGTAATCATATGCATGACCTGACTTCCAATAGAAACCCCTGATAAAGAAGCAGCTCCATTGTATTGACCAACAATAAATAAATCAGCCATACCATAGAATGTTTGTAAGAAATTAGCAAGTAAAAATGGTAATGAGAAAGTAATAATATTTTTTAAGGCACTGCCTTTTGTTAAATTTTTTTGCATAACATCAACTCCTTGCTTTGTATTATATAGGATAAATGTTAAAAGATAAAACGAAAAAAAATGCTTAATCTAGCACTTTTTTTCATGTATATGTTGCAATAATAGATTTAAGTTCTCTGATTTATTTTGTTTTAAATAAACAAGATTTATTTTTTCAAGATCAGCAAAGTATTTACTAATATCCTCTAAATAGAACTGATCTCTATTTTCTACTTCTTTTGTAGGAAGGATTGAAAAACCTCTAGATAGATTAAGTAAAAGAAGTTGTTTAGGAAATTCTTTAACGTATTCTACTTTATTAAAAGTTGTATGATAAATTTTATAAAGTTCATCTTTACATAATTGATGATAGTTTTGATCTGTTGCTTTTGTAATATAGGGAACAGATTGAATGACCTTTTCTATTGTATGATATTTATGGATCAGTTCTTTTGAACAAACAAGAGAAACGTTTTCTTTAGATAAGGTTGTTGTTTCAATTGGATTGTTTTTGTAGAAAGAGAGCATGCTTGGAGAAATTAACGCATCGAGTTGATGCGCTTTTAGGCCTTCCATCAATTCATTTTCTTCAAGATAAGAATAAGAAATAGAAAGATGTGGGTATTTCTTTTCAAAGCTTTCAAGAATTTCAAAGTCTGTAAAATCTGTTGTTTTCATGCCTATATGTAAAGTATTCGTTTGTTGAATATTTTGACATAAAGTTTGATAAGAAGCATAAATGTTTTTCATTCCTTCATAGAACTGTTTTCCTTGTTTAGTAAGAGTTAATGTTCTATGTTCTCTTATAAATAGCTGTGTTTGGAGTTCTTGTTCTAAGACAGCAATGTATTTAGACATGGTTGTTTGTCCAATATGACAAGCGTTAGCTGCTTGCGTAAAGTTTTTATATTCAACAGCTTTAAAGAAATAATGTATTCTATTTAGATCCATATTATCACCTCTTTCATTATAACAAAAAAAAGGAGCAATGAAGCTCCTTTGCTCAATATTTATTTACGTTTGAATAATGATTTTAAACCACGAGAGATTACTTGAAAGAAACTAAGAGAACGAACCATATTATTTGGATCAACATAATTTCTAACAGCTCTTAATGTCTTTTTATTATCTCTTGTCGAAAAGATAAAGTTTCCGTTGTTTTTCGTAACAACTGCAAAACGAGGAATCCATTTTCCTTTAAACATGACACTTGCCATGATTTCTGTTACTTCAGACCAAGGAATTTGAATATAATCATTGACGTTTTTATCATTGTAATATTCAAAAGCTTCATCCCCGACTAACACTTTACCATAGTTTGCCATTCCTAAATAAGAAGTAGCATTAATTGTTAAATCGACTTTTTTATTTAATGATTGTACCATATATTCCCTCCATAAATATTGAACTTTTTAAATTACATAATTCCAGCTAAACGAGCTAAGATACCAACGATAAATAATGCAACGATAATAACGATTGGTGAAACTTTTTTCTTTAATAACCAGCAGCAAAGTAATGTAAGTAATAATGCTGCAAGACCAGGAATTAATTGATCTAAGTTTTGTTGTAAAGTAGTAACTTTAATTTTATCTAATCCAGTAGCTCCAAGGGAAGCATATTGAGATAAAGCTGATTTAATACCTTCAGCCCCACCTTTGATTTGACTCCAATCAATATAAGCACCTTCAGATTGAGTAACTCTAGAAACAACAGGAGTAAATGAAATACTTACCCAACGTTGAACTAAAGAACCGATAATGAACATACCTAAAATAGAAGCACCTTGAGTAATTTTACCTAATAAACCACCAGATAAATCTTTTGCGATAGAAGTACCAACTTTATATCCAAATTCTTGAGTATACCAAATAAATGCCATACGGATAATATTCCAAGCAAAGAAGAATAATAATGGACCGACAATACTTCCACCTAAAGCAAGAGAAGCACCTAAAGCACCTAAGATTGGTCTTAAAGTGAACCAGAATACTGGATCTCCAACCCCAGCAAGAGGTCCCATCATACCAACTTTAACCCCTTGAATAGCTTGATTATTGATTTCAGCACCATTAGCTCTTTCTTCTTCTAAGGCTAATGTAACACCCATAACTGGAGCTGAAACATAAGGATGTGTATTATAGAATTCTAGATGTCTTTTTAAAGCATCTGCTCTATCTTGTGGATCTTTGTATAATTTTTTGATAGCTGGGATAATTGAATAACACCAACCACCATTTTGCATACGTTCATAGTTCCATGATCCTTGAAGGAACTGATGACGCCAAGCAACTGATAAACGATCTTTTTTAGTTAATTGAATTTTTTCTGCCATATTTCTTTCCTCCTTCAAGATTAATAGTCATTTAAAATATCACCTAATGGATCACCAGAACCAGTAGAACCACCATTACCAGAACCACCGTTTTCTTTTAATCCTAAGTAAATTAAAGCAATAGCAACACCTAAAGCACCTAAAGCGATTAATGTTAATTCGCTTAATGCAGCTAATACGAAACCGATAGCAAAGAATGGCCAAGTTTCTTTAGTTGACATCATATTAATAACCATTGCATAACCTACAGCGGCAACCATTCCACCACCAACAGTCATACCACCTGATAACCAAGCAGGCATTTGATTTAAAACACTAGTTACTGCTTCAGCAGGAACGATACATAGTGCAGCAGCAGGAACTGCGATTCTGACACCTTGTAATAAGATACCTAAAATTTGATAGATTTCAATTTTACGGTAATCACCTTTTTCAGCAGCACCATCCATTAAGTGAACTAATGGGATAGCGATTGTACGACAAATCATAGTTAAGAATAAACCAGCTACTGATAAAGGAATTGCAACAGCAATTGAAGTAGAGATAGCTGTTTGTGTATTAACAGTACCACCATTTAAACCTAAAACCATGATAATTGCAGAAGCAACAGAAGCTAAAGCAGCATCTGGAGCAACAGCAGCACCAACGTTTGCCCATCCTAAGGCAATCATTTGTAAAGAACCACCTAAGATAATACCTTCACTTAGATGTCCTGAAACTAAACCAATTAAAGTACACGCTACTAGTGGTTGATGGAATTGGAATTCATCTAAAATCCCTTCCATACCTGCTAATAATGCTACTAAAATAATTAACATAATAGTAATTGCAGACATTAAATTTTCCCCCTATTTCATATTTTGAAGTTCAGTCTTTGCTTTTTTAAGAAGACTGTCCATATTTTCTTTAGAATCAGCAGGTACTTTACGAACATCGAAAGTAACACCCATTTCTTTTAATTTTTCTAAAGTTTCAACATCATCTTGATCCATAGCAATGGCTTTATTAACAACCACTTTACCAACAGAGTGAGCCATAGAACCAATATTTAATTCTTTAATATCAACGCCACCTTCAATAGCTCTTAAAGCATCTTGAGGAGTTTCAAATAACAATAAAGCTTTAGTAGCACCAAAACGAGGATCTTTAGCGACTTCGATCATCTTTTTGATTGGTACAACGTTTGCTTTAACACCTGGTGGTGCAGCTTGTTCAATCATTTGTTTACGTAATGCATCTTTAGAAACAGCATCAGATACAACAATGATACGAGTTGGTTGAGTTGATTTTGTCCAAGTAGTAGCTACTTGACCATGTAATAAACGTGTATCAACACGAGCTAAGACATATTTAATATGTCCATCTCCAAGAACAGTTCCTTCAGGAATAGCCCCAGCAGGTGCTGGGTTTTCAGCTTTTACTGCTTCTTCCTTTTTAGGTTCTAATTCTTCTGGACGAATGTTAACTCCGTCTCTAGCAACTTCACAGATATGAGTTGCGATTTCATGTGCGCTGTCAGTAGACATACGCATTGCATATGCTTCAATAAGCATTGGTAAATTTAACCCAGTAACGATTGCCCAATGATCTTCATGACCGTTAAGTAATAAGTTTGCTTGGTTGAAAGGAGTACCACTCCATAAATCAACTAAGAAAAGAACTTCGTCTTGATTTTCAAAAGTGGAAATAGCTTCTTCCATTTTTGCTCTTAAATCATCAGGACCTTCACTTGGTTGTAAAGTCACAGCTTTTACATCTTTTTGTTCACCGAAAATCATAGAACCAGATTGTAAAATTCCATTAGCGAATTCACCATGACTTGCAAGAATAATTCCTACCATATTTTTCCTCCCTCTCTCTAATTAACATTGAATAACAAAAAAAGTAGGCCAACTATTTAAAAGAAGATACAATGCACCCATTGCTTTCTTTTAAAATAGTTAATGCCTACTTAAAGTTACACACTATTGAATATTCAATTTAATTACAGTGATATACTAACATCAAAAAATGTAAGCGTCAATCATTTTTTTTACGTTTTTATGTTCTTTCATTATTTTTTGATAAAAAAAATAATGAAAAAGATAATATATAATATAAAACAATCACAATTTATCAATAAATAAAAAAAGGGGTGATCCCCTAATTTTGAAATGCACTTGATAAAATTCTTTCCAAATGTAAAGCAAGATAGCCAATTTCTGATTCTGGTAATTCTTTATGAAGTACCTTTGATAAATTATCACACATCCTTATTGCTTGTTCATAAGCAAAAGGAAATTTATTTTTGGTAAATTCACTAATATCCATTTGCAATTGTTCATTAGTATTTAAACGAATGATTAGGAATTTAATATGATTCATTAAACGGGCATAAGAAATTGATTCAACATCAATTTTCATATTTAAATCGGTTTGTAATTTAATAATACTTTCATGAACAACACGAGCAGCTTCCATAGATTCTCCTACTTTATTAGAAGAAATTGCCGAGTGAATATGTAAAGTAATGAAACTTACTTCATCATTGTTGATCTCTTTATTAATAAAAGATTTAATAATTTCTTTTGATTTTAAAGCAACTTCATATTCATCAGGGAAAAGAAGTCGTATATCATAGGTAAATGGATTACTAGGCAAGATATTTTCATCCATACGTTTGATCGTAAAATGAATATGATCAGCAAGTGGAATAAGAATATCATGATTTACTTCTTTAAATTTATTAGTTGCTTCTTTAATGATTTCAGCTGCAATTTCAAGATAAACAGGATTGATATAGTCAATGACTTTCTTTTGTTTATCTTTAGCTTGATAGTTTTTTTGCATCATGTATTTCTTGGCATGAGGTGGAATTTCAAAATGTTCATCTATTTTTTTACCAAAACCAATTCCTTTAGCCATAACTATTATTTCATTATCATCTTCTTTAGCTAGAATGGTATTATTGTTTAATATTTTTAAGACTTGATACATTATGTTCACCTCTTTATTTTTAAAATTGTTTCTCCACTTTTTTTATGACCATAGTTCTTTTCTAAAGGTCCTTGACCTTTAGTGATAATCATTAAAAGACAATCATCGATGGCATTTTCTTTAATATAATTCAAATCTGCATTCCATAACAGATCTCCTTTTTTAACCTTCTGATTCATTTTAACAAGAAGTTCAAACCCTTGTCCATTTAATTTTACAGTATTAATACCAAAATGAATCAATATTTCCACACCATTTTCTAATTCAATCCCTAAAGCATGTTTTGTAGGATAAATCATAGAAATCGTTCCATCACAAGGAGCAACAACCAAACCATGTATTGGTCGAATCATGATACCATCTCCTAATAACTTATGAGCAAAGATATCATCACAACAATCTTCAATAGGTAAAACCTCACCATCAACGATATTTCCTATTTCTACATCTGTTGTATGATACACAATTGTTTTTTCTTCATCATAAGAAGCAGGAACATTATTTAAATAATCATCAATCTTTGTTTTTAAAGAAGAAGCTTTTGGCCCAAAGATGATTTGAATAGCATTGCCCTGTAATAAAACAGCAGCTGCCCCTGCTTGTTTTAAAGAACCTTCGCTTACAAGACTTGGATCTTGTAAAGAAGCACGTAATCGTGTAATACAACAATCAAGATCACTAAAGTTATATCTTCCACCTAGTCCTTTAATAATCATTTGTACTTGAGGATCAAGTAATGATTGGTCAAAAGAGTAATCCATTTTCTTTTTATTAAAAATCGTTAATTTATTATCATCTTCTCTTCCTGGTGTTTTTAAATCAAATTTCTTAATTAAAAAACGGAATGAAAAATAATATAAGAAGAAATACATAACTCCACCAACAATAATAAAAACCCAATGAGTTTTACTATTACCTTGTAATACACCAAAAACAAGAAAATCTATTAAACCACAAGAAAAAGTAAATCCAATCGTCACCTTTAAAACATGGGCTAAAACAAAAGCTGTTCCCGCTAAAAAAACATCAACGACAAATAACATAGGAGCCACAAAAATAAAAGCAAATTCAATGGGTTCTGTAATTCCTGTAAGCATACTCGTAAGGGCTGCTGATAGAAAAAGACTTCTTATAACTTTTTTTGATTCAGCTTTAGCACTGCGATACATCGCTAAAGCTGCTCCTGGTAAACCAAACATCATAATCATATATTCACCAGAGAAATACTTAGTTGCTTCAACACTAAAGTGCTTTAAATTTGGATCAGCAAGTTGAGCAAAGAAGATATTTTGGGCACCATCAATTAAAACCCCATTGACTTCCAAAGTACCACCAATAGCAGTTTGATAAAAAGGCATATAGAAAACATGATGTAAGCCAAAAGGAACAAGGGCTCTTTTAACAATTCCATAAACAAAAGTTCCCCCATAGCCACTACTAGCAATCCATTGTCCAAATTTAAAAATCCCGTCTTGGAAAGTAGGCCAAATATAAAACATCAAAAATCCTACCAAAATATAAACAATGGTAGAAATAATAGGAATAAATCTTTCTCCTTCAAAGAAAGATAAAAAATCAGGTAATTGAATTTGATAAAAGCGATTATGTAAATAACTCACACCTAAACCAACAATAATTCCTCCAAATACCCCCATTTGTAAGGATACTTGCCCACATACATTTGTAAGTGTTCCTTCAACAACTTTTTTAACAATCTCATTTCCTTTAATAACTCCATCAAAAACAAGTAAACTATGAATTGTTGAATGCATTACAAAAAAAGCAATAATAGAAGATAACACTGCTACTTCTTTTGATTTCTTTGCCATTCCTAAAGCAACAGAGGATGCAAAAATCAAAGGCAGATTATCAAAAATTGTTTGCCCTACAGACATTAATAAAATCAATATATGATTTAAAGTTGTTCCTGTACCTAAAATACTCTCTAAACCAAGAGAAGCAATCGTTGCTTCGTTAGTAAGAGAACTCCCAATACCTAAAAACATTCCCGCAATTGGTAGTACAGCAATAGGTAACATAAAACTACGTCCTATTCTTTGTAAAACCCCAAAAATTTTCTTTTTCATTTTCTTCCCTTTCATTTATAAAAAAATATAGAATTCTATACTTTAAAAACACAATTTTTCGCATTTAGTGTATCATAAAATAACCTATATGTACATTTGTATAGATGAGTTAGATTATAGATATCTTTAATGGGTAAAGTACTGTATAATATTTATATATACCTAAATTCAAGGGAGGAAAAGTATATGGAAGAGAAAAGATTGTTGAGTAAAGATGAAGTTTATTTTTTAGTATTTTTTTCTAATTCCTTTATTGGATCAATCATATTGTCTGGCAGGTATCACTTTGATTCAATACGTTCATTTTTTATATTTGCTGGAGAGGAACCCTTTCCATTTACTTTATTTTTCTTAGTGTTCTTTTGTTGTCTTTATTATTTTTTTAAAATTCTAATAAAAAAACACTCACTAAGAAATTTTATTAAGAGTAATGATGTTTAATGTCAAAAAGGAGAAATATTATGGAAGAAATTAAACAACTTGTTTATAACTATGCTAAAGCAATACACACACAGAATGAAAAAGATTTTAAAGCATTATGGTCATCTAAAGAAAATACCTTGATCTCACTTACGAATCAATTTGATGGGATTGATTCTATTTATAATGATTTTTTAATAGGTGTTATTCAAAGATTTTATGAATCAATTGATTTAATTGTAGAAGGAATAGAAATACATCAAATAGATGAAAATAAAGCTATTATTATCTTTAAATATCATACTGAATGTATTAGAAGAGATACCAAAGAACCTTATGGTATCCAAGGTTTAGAAACACAAATAGTTATTAAAGAAAATAATGAATGGAAACTTATGCACATTCATTATTCAAAGTAAAAGCTAGCGATTTGCTAGCTTATTTAAGTGCTTTTTAATTTTTAGTTTTTTATTTGATTTAATATATTTACAGTCAGCAATGATAATCATATCTTTATCAATCATATATCCAAACTCTATATTTTTTATAAAGAAATGGCGAATATTATCATCACTTGCAATTCTTGGATACATTTTAGGAAATCTTTTTAAAGAAGATAGTATTTTGCTATTTCTTTAGAAACAGATATTTTATTTTCTTTTAAAAATAGGAAGACACTCTGATCAATTAAGATTTTCAATCTTATAGTTCTTCTTTTTTTAATAAGTCAAGAAATTCATCTTCATTATATGCCTTTGATTTCCCTTCTTTTACAAGAGAAGCTTTATATTTTACTTTGTCTTCATATAGAATGTTTTCTTTTTCAACTTCTTTATTATAAATATCAATCATTAATTCTAAAGTTTTTGTTGGAATAAGAGATACACCATCCAAACTAGGAAAATCATTAATATTCATTTTGTTCATATTTAAGCTCCTCCTTTATTTTCATATATTTTATCATACTTTTAAATAATATTCATTATTCAAAACATCCATTTAGATCTTTTTATTGTATAGGTGTTAAAATTCCACCATTAGATAATGTTATTGTTTGACCATTTAACCAACTATTCGCTGAAGCATTATAATAGATTGTATAACCATGATCTTCAATTAAAGATAAATCATTGTTTTCTAAAGTTAAAGTAGTAACATAACTATCTTCGGTAACGATCCATTTAGAAGAACTATCTAGAGATAAGTTAACTTCTTTGGCACTATTTTCACTATTGATTGTACTTATAAGAGTTGAACTTTTTAAAATAAATGAAGTGGTAGAAATATTATCAACACTGATATTTCCACTTAATGTTTGATTTGCTGCATTAAAAGTTAAATTACCACCATTGCTTCCTTGACTCCCCCATTCACCATCATTACCAGAAACAGTTACAAGTTGATTACTACCATAATTTAAATTTGTATTATCTAAGTTAATAACAGCATCGGTATTTGTAATAAAAAACATTGGTGATGTTTCATAGACTTTTGATTTTTTTGAAATGGTAAGTGTTGAATCAGTTGCACTAAAAGTACCTGTACCTTCATTTGCATCTCCGGACATACTTTGATAAATCATGACACCACAATTATCAATACCATCGTCCACACGACCTACACCATAATTTGTAAGTTTTGTGTTACTTAAAGTAATACTGTTTTTACCTTCGATAACCGCACATGCAGAATTAGTTGCCGTTCCTTTAGAATCAGAAACAGAAATTGTACCTGTTGAATAAACACAAGGTGAACCTTTTCCATTTGTATTTAAAATTGAATTTTTAACAGTAACGGTTCCTTCGCCACGATCAGTAGCAACGGCAGCACAGTGTTGACCACTTGTAGTAATAGTTACTTTATTAGCGGTGATTGTTCCACCATAAGTCGCATCTAAACCACGTGATGAATCTCAAGTTGTGGTAATTTATTACTTACATTAATAACGGCATTTTCTCCTGTTGCAAAAACGGCATTAGCCCCACTTGCATTTGTTTTAATTGTAGTATCTTTAATGGTTGCTTCACTTCCTTTTTGAACAAGGACAGCAGCATTTAAACCATAAAATTCACTGTTTTCATTATTTGAAGAATTACCCGATTTAGAAATTATTAGAGTTGATGCATTCAATGAACCGCCATCGGTTACAACCATGGCGGTTCATTTGAAGAAGTAGCTGATAATGTTTTATTTGATAATTCTTGATTGTTAGAAACATCAACAACACCTTCAGTTGTTATTTGAGATGTATTGTTTGTTGCTGATGCATTATTGAATAATAAAGCATTGCTTGATAACACAAGAGCAACAACAAGTAAGATTGTTCCTACAACATTGACAACAGCATAGATGGCTGTAGGTTTAGCTCCATAGAATGTTTCAGCAAGTGTATTACTTCCAAACTTACTCATAATGAGATAAGTAATAGAAAGCATAAAAACTAAAACACAGATACTAATAATAACAATTTGTAGAGCATTTAATGATTGACTTGATGAAGTCATTTCTTGATTCACTTGACCAGGTTGACTGTTGTTTTGTTGATTTTGTCCTGGTGCACTTTGTTGATTATTAGGTGGTTGACCATTAGAACTTTCATTTGTTTGATCATTTGAATCTTGGTTTTGTGAATTTGATTGATCATTGCTACTTTGGTTGTTTTGAGATGAATCTTGTTGATTAGATTCATTATTTTGACTATTTTCTTGAGAACTATTTTCTCCTTGATTAGGCATTGAAGGAGGGGTTCCTCCTGTTTGTTGTATCATAGATGAAGTATTATGGTTTTTAGCATAATACTAAGTTCCTGAAATAGATCAATAATACAAATTACACTGATAATAACGGATAATTTCTTTTCCATGTCTATCTCATCCTACATTTATATCATAGACATTTTGATAACTTTATAGAGTGTGAACAGTGTGTAAAAATATGGCATATTCAACTATAATTCTGGGATATGAAAAAGATGGAGTTAAGCGCTTACATATGATATTATAGAACTAGGAGGATTTGTTATGGGAAAATTAGATAATAAAGTGGCGATTGTTACAGGAGGTAATGCAGGCGTTGGTAAAGAAATTGCAAAACTATTTGCGAGTGAAGGAGCAAAAGTTGTTATTTCAGCAAGACGTCAACAAGTCTTAGAAGAAGTAGCAAAAGAAATTGAAGCAGCAGGAGGGACTGTTTTATGTGTTCCTACTGATATTTCTAAAGTGGATGATGTTAAAAACTTAGTAAGTAAAACAGTTGAAACTTTTGGTCAATTAGATATTTTAATTAATAATGCTGGTGTGTTAGATAAAGGATTAAATGCAATTGATCAAATTGATTATGATGATTTAAATAGAGTTATTGATATTAATCAAAAAGGAACAATGTATTGTATGTCAGAAGCTTTAAAAGTTATGAAAAGTGGTGCTTCTATCGTTAATATCTCAAGTGTTGCTGGTCAATATGGAGCAGGTGGTGCTGTTTATGTATCTACTAAAGCAGCAATTATTGGGGTAACAAAACATGCAGCAATGCGTTTTGCTAAAGAAAAAATTAGATGTAATGTTATCTGTCCAGGAAGTATTACAACAGATATGGCTGCAGGATTAACACCTGATACCATGGATATGAAAATGATGGGTGCTATGTCAGCTCATAGTGATTTATCACTTCAACCTTGTAGTCCTTTAGATGTTGCTAAAGTAGCACTTTTCCTTGCAAGTGATGATGCAGCACCACTTACAGGGCAAGTTGTTGTGAGTGATTATGGAGTAGATTTATAATATGTACAAAACCGCACAATGTGCGCAATGGAGTCAACTTAAGAAGTTGGCTCTTTTTTGTTTTTAATTCATATAAATATATCAATATGCATTTGTAGTTAAGTCTTCTGAATTATCTCAACTTTTTTGTGATTTTAATTCTGTTATACAATCTAACATCGTCAACATGCTTTGCCGTAAAAGAAAAAAGGATTTTACTCGTAACAGGAATATGAATTTCTATTCGATCATCTATTATTTTATTTTTCGAAATAGAACTACTACGAATGCTGATCTTACTCATTTCTACTCTTCAATAGATAAATTTGAAAGAAGAATAAGTAAGCAAGCACTCAATAAAGCTATAAAAAAGCTCAATCCTAATGTTTTTACATATCTTATCAATCAATTTGCTTCTATTTATTATGCATCTTCTCTTCCTAAAAAATATAGAGATTATTTGCTTATCGCAGAAGATGGAACATACATGGAAATCCCATATAATGTTTACAATATAAATGATTTCCAATTCTGTATGAATCAGCATGTGCATGATATTTTTGATGTTAAAAAAGTTCAGTCCAAAGCAGGTGGACTTTATGATGTTACCAATGGTTTATTTATTGATTTTTCATTGAAACCTGCTCCATATTCAGAGACTCCTTTGGCTTTTGCACATTTATATAGGACAAAAAAGGTCCTGGAAAATCAAAAAATCATTTATCTTGCAGATAGATATTATGGGTCAGCTGAAATAATATCTCATTTGGAGTTCCTTAAGTATAACTATGTTATTAGAGGAAAATCTAATTTTTATAAAAACAGGTTGCCCTCATACAATCCGATAATGAATGAATTGAAGTTGAAATCGATGATAAATGGCTTAAAAGACTCAGGTTTTCAATAGAAGCCAAAGAATTGAGAAAAGAAAAACTAATTTTCAAAATAAGGGTTATAAAAAGAACTTATAAATATACAGACATTAACCACTTAATGTCTTCTATGTGAAAAGATTTTAAAGGAAAAACGCACATCCTACGCAGATAACATGACAATTTCATGAAAAGCGAAAGGAAATCATTATGAAAATCGAATACACAAAAGTGGGAGACTATTATTTACCGAATCTTTACTATCCGGAGGAAACTAGACCGATTGGATTCTGGGGAATGCTTTGGAAGGAATATCTGAAAGAACATAAGCCTGGAACTTATACATATCTTCTTCTAACCGCCAGACTGGACAGCTATCTGACAGATCTGAATGAACAGGCACAGGAACGCTTTGAGCTGATTGAAGCTCAAATGCAAAGTACGGAGGGAGTTACCGAGGAACTGAAGAGACAGAATCCTATGGAAGGGATTGTGGCAAAAGAAATGTATATTCGGGGATTTTTGGATTATGAAAGGCTGGTGTGTGAAAAGGACCGTAAAATTTAAATATTCATCTTACAAGCACTGACTGTAACGGCCGGTGCTTCTTTTTGTTTTTTTTAAAATAATCTGACATGCTTCAAGTCCCCACGTGTGATTAGTAAGAAAAATAAATTTTTCTGCGAAAGTACCATCCAAACACCCTCTGAAACTTGCAAAAGGGGTTGGTAAATATACTTTCAAAAGCTTTATAGGTAGAGGAACAAAATTTTTTCATAATTTTTCAAAATCATGTCCGCTTTTATCTCTCCCAATACAGAATAAGTAAAGGGACTAACAAAAGTAAAAGAAAAAATGATAAAAATGCAAAAAAATATCATGAATTTTTTGCATCATGCCAAGTTATTTGACTTTAGTAATCAGAGGATGTTTTGGAATGTTCCTTCGCTGTACCTTGACAACCGATAAGAGCACCCTGGAAGTCTACCAGGAGTTCTGCCATGACCTTCCTTTTTCAGAGAGTGAGCGGAGTCATAATGACACTCCCGATGATGGGCGGCTGACCAAAGCCTTATGGTCAGTGACCTGCTACTACAGGCAGAGGTAGTCTGAGACGACTACAGATGAAAGGGAAACGCACGCCAGACCGCTAGACGAATGAAACTGATAACAATGTTTACAGGGCGAAATGCCCGGAAAGGAGCAGTTTATGACAGAACTGAAAATGAAAGAAATGCAGATAATCCACTGGTTTGGATGCCCGAATCTGAACTGTACAAGGGAGAGAATCCATCTGGCAGCCATGCTTGCAACGAATACAGAAATGAAAAAGAATCTTTACAAGGTATGCAGATTCCTCGCAAGAGAAGAAATTGCATATCGGTATCCGATTATATATGAAATGATTCAGAAAATATTTTCGCCGGATGATACCAATCCACCGGAAGCATGAACAATGTTTATGCCAGACAATGAACCAGATGATGAAGAATATACAATGGCAGCGTAGCTGCGGAAAGGACAATAGCGATTATGAATAAAGTGATTTTAATGGGAAGACTGACAAAGAATTCGGAGATTAATATGCCGGAAAAGATAATGATATGGCAGTAGCAAGATATACACTTGCGGTAAATAGAAGATATAAACATTACGGAGAACAGGAAGCAGATTTTATCTCCTGTGTCACATTTGGAAAGAGTGCAGAGTTTGCACAGAAATATCTTCACAAGGGAACGAGAATTGTGATCGGAGGTCGTATCAGCACCGGTAATTATAAGGACAAGGACGGGAAAACAATTTACACCACAGATGTGATTGTGGAAGAGCATGAATTTGCTCAGAACAAGGATAACGGTGCCGGTGCATTCTCTTTTCCATTTTAAAGAAGAAATCAAAAATTACAGGTATTCAACCTAACGAAATCGTGATATAATCAAAATATGTTTGAATGAGAAATATGGAGGTAGCTTATGGGCGTAAGTTATAATAGATTATGGAAAATGCTCATAGATAAAAATATGAAGCGGATAGAGATGCAGTACCTCACCGGGATCAGTGGTAATATTCTTGCCCGGATGGGAAAAAACCAGTATGTATCAATGGAGACGATTGAAAAGATATGCAAGAAGCTGGACTGCACTGTTGATGAGATGATGGAATTTACAGATGATGAATAACAGGAGCAGGTATGTCAAATTATTAAATCTGGCAGAATGTTTCAGAAGTCGAAAAAAGAAATTGAAAAAAGATAACACGCCGGATACGGCATAATTCTCTTAGCAAAGCTAAGAGCGCACTTCGATACAGGCAATTACATTTGCCTGTATCGTGCGACCTGCGGTGCTATCCCTGATTTGGAAAAATCTCAATCCGGGAATTAAGCGAAATCAGAGATTTCGTACAAGGGAATGGATTCCCTTGCGGCACAGGTGCCTATCACTGACGTAAGAATCGGAGATTGACAAAGAGATGAAAGAAAAATATAATTCGCAAGCAAGGGTAGAGGAGACCAGAATGGAAAATTACAGGGAAATGCGTGAACAAAAATTAAAAAGTGTGGATGAAATCCTTCATCAGATTTCCTGTATGGATCGTGCAGTAAATGAAAAGCAACTGGATGCGGTCATTCCATTTATACTAAAAGCGATAGGGAAATATGCAAATGCGGATCGTGTCTACATTTTTGACTGGGTTACCGGAAAAAGAGAAAGGATTACAAATACCTTTGAATGGTGTGCGACAGGGGTAAATCCTCAGATCCAAAATCTTCAGAATATTCCCGGTGATTTTGTACCAAGATGGACAGAGAAGTTTTTGGCAAAAGAAAATATTGTTATTTATGATCTGGAAGATATTGCAGAAGAAATGCCGACAGAATATGAAATATTAAAACCGCAGGAGATCCATTCGCTGATCGCAGTACCATTTTTTGAAAATCAAAAGCTGATCGGTTTCATTGGTGTGGATAATCCGGATATGGAGTTTGCACATCTTTTTGCATGCTTATTGACAGATATGGGTGGACATCTGCAGAGTGTACGTGAAAATATGCGGATGAGAAAAAAACTGGAAGAAGAACATGCAAGCCTTGAGCAAAGTCTGGTGGAATTGCAGAAGGAGAAAAATATACTGGATGTGCTGAGTATTGATTACACATCCATATACACTTGTGACCTTTTGAAGGATAGGATGTATCCGGTAAAATTATCCGAAAATACAAATGCGATTCTGGTAAAGGAACAGCTCGGATACGAATGCCATTCTTATTCTGAACGTATCCGATATTATTATGATCACTTTGTGGTAAAGGAATCAGCACCGGACTTCCTCGAAAAAATGAGTGCAGATTATCTGATGGAATATCTGGCATATCATGATCGTTTTGCCTACAGATTCCGATGTCTGGCAAGTCCTGCAGGGCAGAAGCACTTTGAGGTACAGATTGCCAGAATGAAAGAGACTAAGGGATTTCAGGTGGTTATGGGTTACCGCTATATAGATGATATTATCGAGGAACAGAAAAAACAGAAATATGAACTGGAGCAGGCTCTGGAAAGTGCGACGCTCAATAGTGAAATTGTAAGTTCAATAAGTAAGCTCTACTGGCTCATTTATCATATGGATCTGGTCGAAGGAACGTATGAAGAAATTTCGGCAGGTCAGGAAATGTATCGTTTGACAGGGAAGAAATGCTATACAGAGGAAGTTTTTAAGGAAGTAAGAAAGTCGATCGTATCCTTTGAATATCAGAATGCAATGAAAAAATTTCTTGATACCGGTACTCTGGCGGACAGATTGAAAGAAGCTGACAGTACAGCTATGGAATACCGGACGACCAGCGGTTCCTGGCATCTGGCGAGATTTATCGTTAAGAAACGAAACACAGCAGGAAAAGTGACCAATGTGCTCTATGTGGTTCGTCAGATAGACAAGGAAAAAGAACTGGAAATTAAGTACAAGCAGGAAGTACTCGAATACAATCGTGTTATGTCCGGATTAAGTCTGGATTATACGATTGTATTTGTGCTGAATCTCGATACAGATGAATACAGGATCGTATTCACACAGACAACGAATCATGCACAGATCAGGCAGAACATTACAGGTTTTTCGGAGTATGTGGATGAATATGTAAGAAAATATACGCTGCCTGATTTTAAGGAAGCAATGAGAAAAGAACTAAGTGCTGCTAACATCAGGAAACGGTTTCATCAGGAAGATGATTATCATTTTTCCTTTGAAACAGTACCAAATGAAGCCGGACTGAGTCATTTTCAGGTTCATATAGTAAAGGAATATGATGGAGAGGAACACTATGCAGTTCTTGGTTTCCGCAGTATTGATGAAATCGTGAATCAGGAACGTTTTTATAAAGAAGCCCTTAGAAATGCAAATCAGGCACTTCAGAGCGAGTTGGATATGATTGCATCTGCATTGCCGGGAGGAGTAAAGATAAGTAATGATGATCCACAATACTCTTTCAAGTATGTATCGGAACAGTTTGCAAACATGCTCGGATACGATACACCAGAGGAACTGCGGGAAGCATGTGACGGCTCGATTGCAGGAATTGCTCATCCGGATGATCTTGAGACGGGGATTGCGGAAGCACTTGCACAGTATGAGAAAGATGACCATTATGAGATTACTTATCGAATGAGATGCAAAGATGGATCCTATAAATATATTGAGGATCATGGGCGAAAAATCTGCAAACCAGAGGGGCTGGTTGAGCACTGGAATCTGATTTTAGATAAGCATGAATTTGTAGAAAAGACAATTGAGCTGGAGAGTGAGAAAAGGGCGAATCAAAGCAAATCAGATTTTCTCGCCAGAATGTCTCATGATATGCGTACACCGTTGAATGGGATTATCGGGCTGCTTGATATATGCAGAAGCCATCCGGATGACAGGGAGCTGGTCGATTCCAGCAGAATAAAAGCAAGAGTTGCTGCAGACCATCTGCTTTCTCTGATTAATGATACGTTGGAACTCAGCAGACTGGAAGAAGGTGACTGTCCATTGATGACGGATGTATTTAATCTGCCATCTTTGCTCCACGATGTGGAAATAATCTGTAAGCTAAAAGGAGATGAAAATGGGATCTCTGTGATTTGGATAAATGATATTGGCCATTTCGAATATCCGTATCTGATAGGCAGTTCATTGAGTGTCAAACAAATACTATTGAATCTCATAGGCAACAGTATTAAGTACAATCAGAGCAAAGGTTCTGTATTTTGTTATTTGAAAGAGCAGATTATATCTGATACCAAATTGGAACTGGATTTTACCATAAAAGATACCGGAATCGGAATGTCAGATGAATTTATTAAGGATATTTTTAAACCATTTGTACAGGCGAATACAGGTGCCAGAACCAAGTATATGGGAACAGGTCTTGGGATGTCAATCGTAAAGAATCTCCTGGATAAAATGGGAGGCACGATCCAGATTGACAGTGAGGAAGGAGTGGGAACTTCTGTAAATGTAATCATTCCTTTTGAAATAGGTCAGAATGTTGGAGAAGAGCAAACGGAGAAAACAGTACAGAATAATTTGAAAGGAAAAAGAGTTCTCCTGGCAGAAGATAATGAACTGAACCGGGAAATAGCAGTTTTTATTCTTGAAGATGCCGGAATGTCTGTCACAGAAGCGATAGATGGTAGGCAGGCAGTAAAAATCTTCATGAATCATCCGGAAGGCTTTTTTGATATTGTATTGATGGATATTATGATGCCGGTCATGGATGGATATCAGGCGACAAATGTAATTCGAAGCTGTGAAAGAGCAGATGCTAAAACGATTCCAATTATTGCGATGACTGCTAAGGCTTTTGATGATGACAGAAAACAGTCAAAAGAGGCAGGAATGAATGCACATATATCAAAACCTATAGAGATATCCAATTTAATAAATACTATAGATAGACTCTGTAATAATGCTACGAATTCGACTGAAGTCACGCTGTAAGTTTTTACTGACAATTAAATACTTCAACCAAAACTGGGGTTAGCAGTTCTTCTGTATGAGAACAGCAGCCTCAGTTTTTATATCAGGAACTGGCATTTTTGAGATTGCCGGTTCTTTTTGTTTACAGAAAAAAGAAGGAGATGGAGACAATGAGCAGAGCAAAAAATCCAAAGTACGAATCCATGTCGTTGGAGGAATTGAAAGCAAACATGGAAAAAGAGCAAAAAGGAACTGGAGCAGGAAATTCCCAACATGTTGGAGAAGACACAGAAAGAGTAGGCAGACATCAAAAAGGAACTTTCCCAGAACCAGAGTGTGCTGAATACAGAAGAAAAACTGGATGTACAGTCACAGCAGTGGAGCGAGGATATCAGCGAGTATGTGGACATTAAAGAACTGGATGCCAATCTTTTGAACCGGCTGATCAGTAAAATCGTTATCTCAGAACCGCAGGAGAAAGACGGAACAGAGAATTACCGCTGCACCCTTGAAACGGTCACAATGAAAATTCATTTCAATTTAAAACCAATACCGGAGTTTGGAACCATCGAAAGAGGTTCCGGCTCCCATAAATAAAAAAATCTATCAAAATTTAATCTATTTTAATCTTTTCAAGTCTCATTTCGAGCCAATATTTTCTCATAAAAGACCTAAAACATGATATTCATTGTGAAAACCTTATTTATTTTACCAATCTAAGTGAAGAAGAATTTTCAGCAGATGAAGTCATTGAGCTATATTCAAAAAGATGGGATATTGAGATTTCATATAAGACAATGAAAACAACTCAGGAAATAGAAAGGCACATAAGCTCAAATGGAGATGTTGCACGAAATGATATATATGCAAAGGTTCTGTTTCATAATATTGTTGGAGTTTTAAGAAAAGAAATAAATCATGAATTAGAAAAGAGGCAAACCGAAAAAAAATATGTCGTGAACATAACACAATTGCATGTCATAGTTCATGAAATCAATTTTTTAAATTGTATGATGTATAATCTGAAAGAAAAAATCAAAAAGAAAATAGATAGTATCATGAAGATCATAGACAAAATAAAAGTGCCTGTTCGCCCAAACAGACACTATCAACGTTGGGGAAGAGTTATGCCGTCGGCATCGTCATATCGATTTAGACTCGACGGAAGAAATAATCCGAAACTTAAAAAAATCGGATCTGTTCTCATGACCACATTCCCGTAGTTAAGAATATATATATTTTTTTTTAACACAAAAAATTTTAAAAAAATGGGTAATATTAACAGGGACTTTATGCGCTTTTTTTATTGCACAAAAATAATGATAAAATAATTTTAAATTTATTTTCATAATAACAAAAATAGCGCCAACTTAAAGAATGCATAATTTTTTAAGTTGACGCCATTGCGCACAATGTGCGGTTTTTAATTGATTTGTTTTTTCAATCATTGTATGAGTATTTTCTTGTAAGCCAACGAGAATAAACATTTAAAATGTTTGGAGCTTTTTTGCTTCTTTCGATATCTTCATTTATATGTTCTAAAAGAGAATTGAATACACGATCATCATCACCCTTTTCATGATTATAAACATAAAATAACATTTGAATGATTCCTTTTTGTGGGACTTTTATGTTTATTGTATAATCGGGTGAAATGATAGGATGATCTTTATCTCGTTGTAGACATTGTTTGTCTATATCAACATTAATATCATCTAAAAAATGACGTACTTCTTCATTACCACATTCTTTTAGTTTCTTAACTTCTTGTCTTATACTTTCTGTAATATACCCTGATAAAATGAAATTTTCTAAAGTTGTATATTTAATAAGCTCTTCTAAATTATAATCATTTTCCATAAGATTATTTCCTTTCATTTTTTTGTAGGATGATTTAAATAGACCACATATGAAAGGATTACTTTTTGAATGACCTATTTAAAGTAATAAGAAAAACCTTTTGTTTTTTTGACTAACCTCCTTTATAATTATCTAATTCTATAGGTTCTTTTCCTTTATCTGTCGTATCTTTATCTTCCTATTATGTATATTGTCTTTTTTCGTCTGATTTTCTTTTTAATATAAGTTGATGATTATTATCGATTTCAAAACCAATATATTAAATCGAGTTTCTTTCCTACTTTTGCAACATGAATGTTTATTATTATAAGTATAACAATAATTTAAATGAACAAAACACTGCTTTGATCTATAAAATCTAAACGGCAACATTGATTATTTTCAATGATTTCTTTTATTTAAATCTGTAATTTCTCGTTCTGTTCGTCGCATAACTACGCTCCAAAATGATCTTTTTTAAAATGTTTATAATAAATAATAAAGAGAAAGGAAGTTGTAAACCAAGTGATTGGATAAGAAATAACAACACCTTTTAATGTTGGATAATGAGGAGAAATAAAGGTTACCCAAGCAACACGTAAAACACAAATACCAAGACAGACAAGAAGCATTGGTTTAAAAGATTCGCCACATCCTCTCATTGTTCCAGAAAAGATTTCTACACAACAGTAAGAAAAATAGAAAGGCATTAAAAAGAGTATTAAGCTTTGACATTGATTAACGATGGCTGGATCAGATGAAAAGAGTTTTGTAATATAACTTCCCCCAAAACATAAGATCACACTTAAAGAAACTGCCATTGTTAAGGCAATCGCTAAAGCTGTTTTCGCTCCTTTTTGAATACGTTTATATTGATGAGCACCATAGTTTTGTCCTACAAAAGTTGTAATGGCGGCACCAATGGCTGCCATAGCCATCCAAAATAAAGCATCAATCTTTACATAGACTGACCATGAAGCAATGGTTTGAGTTCCAAAGGCATTAATATGTGTTTGTAAGACGATATTGGCGATACTATACATTGTTGATTGAATTCCAGCAGGAGCTCCAATTTGGACAATTTTCTTTAATACAGGTAAATGAAATTTAATTTTTGATAATGTAAGTTGATAGATATTTTTAGAAAACATTAGTTGAATTGTGACTAAAATCGCACATACTGTTTGAGCAATAAAAGTCGCAATCGCTGCCCCAGCAATACCTTTATGTAAAATAACAACTAAAACAAAATCAAAAACAACATTAACAATACTACAAATAATTAAATAATAAAGTGGTCTTTTACTATCTCCTACAGCTCTTAAAATTCCTGAACCAATATTATAAATAGCTCCAGGAATCATCCCTAAAAAGTAAAGTCTCATATAAAGACTGGCATCATTTAAAATATCATGAGGAACACCTATTGCATCTAAACATTGATAAGAAAAGAATAAACCAAAAAGCATCATGATAATTCCACTAACAATAGCAAGCATATATGAAGTATGGACTGCTTGATGTATCTTATCTTTATTATGAGCTCCATAATATTGAGCAATAACAACAGAAGCTCCAGTTGATAAACCAACATAGAAGTTAACAACTAAGTTTGTCAAATTCCCTGTTGAACCAACAGCAGCAAGAGCATTTGTCCCACAAGCTTGACCAACAATAATGGTATCAACGGTATTATATAGTTGTTGAAAAAAGCTTCCAATTAATATTGGAAAAAAGAAAAAAAGTAATTGTTTCCAAATAACTCCCTTAGTAAAATCTTGTGTTTTATTCATAGATTCCCCTCCTATAATAAAAAACACCAAAAGGTGCATCACTTGGAATAATGGTATCACATAATTTTTGACAAAACAACCAAAGAAGAAACATCAAAAAGTAAAATAAAGTTCATATTTCTTCTTTATGATAATACACGAAAGGAGGAACAAGAACTTACTTAAACAAAACTTAATTATAAACTTTCCTTTTTAAAAAAGATAATAATAGATTAAAAAACAGATTCTCCCCCTCCCTTTTGAATCTGTTTTTTTGTGCAGAATATATAAACAACATTCATTGATTATGGTACAATAAATAAAAGAACATTTTGAATATAAAAGTAAATTAAAATGAAATAATTTTTGTATGAATAAAGTTTTAAAAAGATACAAAAATCGCAAATTCTAATGACTATAATAGGAGATGTTAATAAGAAAAAATGATGAAGTTAGAGTTTTAAACATGATATTATTTTAAAGATGGGAGAAGAAAGTATGAGTAAAAAAACAGTTCAAAAAAGTAAAAAAAGAACAACAAGAACGAATAAAAAAAGAACAACGGGTGTAAAGGCCAATACGGTTGTTAAATCGGCACCAGTTACCAGTGAAAAGGTAACTGAAGTCAAACCAGTAGAAGTACCAAAAAAAGTTGATACTGTTGAATCAACACCAAAGACAACTGTTCAACCAAAAGAAACAAGTGAAAAAGTTGTTGCTGCTGAATCAGCACCAGCTGTAAAAACAGCGCCTGCTAAGAAAGCGACTACTAAAAAGGCTACAGCTGCTAAATCAACAACAGCTACAAGTAAAAAGACAGCTACTGCAAAATCAAAAACAACAACTGAAAAAGTTGCTGCCAAAACAACATCAACAAAAAAAACAGCTTCTACTAAGAAAGCAACTACTAAAAAGACAACCACTGCTAAATCAACAACAGCTACAAGTAAAAAAACAACTACTGCTAAACCAAAATCTATAAAAAGTGAAACACCTGTTGAGGCTAAACCAACAGAAGTTATTCAAGAAGTTCCTGTTGAAAAATCACAACCAATTGATTTAGGACCTCGTAGAAGTGTTGCTTTTATTGGTTCAGAATGTTATCCATTTGTAAAAACGGGTGGATTAGGGGATGTTATGTCAGCTCTTCCAAAGAGTTTAGCTAAATTAAATATGGATGTTAAAGTTATTATTCCTAGATATAAATGTATTCCTCAAAAGTTCCAAGAAAAGATGGAATATAAAGGATCATTTTATATGGATCTATGTGCAGATGGAAAACAATATTATGTAGGTATTATGGAATATCAAGAAGATGGTGTTGTTTATGATTTTATCGATAATGATGAATTCTTCTCATGGGGAAATCCATATACGAATCTTATTGATGATATTCCTAAGTTCTGTTATTTTAGCAAAGCAGCTCTTGCAGCACTTAATTATTTAAATTGGATACCTGATATTGTACATTGTCATGATTGGCAAGCAGCTTTAGTTCCTCTTTATTTAAGAACAACCTTTAAAGATACAAACGTTGGACGTGCAGGTGCTATTCTTACAATTCATAACTTAAGATTCCAAGGTGTCTATGATCGAAAAACAATTCAATATTGGTCTGATCTTCCTGATTATGTCTTCAATAAAGATTGTATGACACAAAATTGGTTAGATGCGAATATGTTAAAAGGTGGTATTACTTATAGTAATGTAGTTACAACCGTAAGTAATACGTATGCTGGAGAAATTCAAACAGAAGAATATGGTGAAGGTCTTGAAGAACATTTGAGATATCATAGTAGTAAGATTTTAGGAATTGTTAATGGTATTGATACGGATATTTGGAATCCAGCAACAGATAAACTTTTAGCTGCGCAATATGATAGTCAATCTGTTATCAAGAATAAAAAAGCGAATAAAAAAGCACTTCAAGAATCATTAGGATTAGAAGTTGATGATCATAAAATTGTCATTGGACTTATTTCACGTCTTACAAATCAAAAAGGTCTTGATCTTGTTAATGATGTTATTCCAAGTATTATGGATGAACATACACAAGTTGTTGTTTTAGGTACAGGAGATACGATGTATGAAGATGCTTTCCGTTATTATGAAAATAAATATAAAGGAAACTTCTGTGCATATATTGCTTACAATGAAAACGTCGCTCACAATATTTATGCAGGATGTGATGCTTTACTAGTACCATCAAGATTTGAACCATGTGGACTTACACAACTTATTAGTATGAGATATGGTTCTATCCCAATTGTAAGAGAAACGGGTGGACTTAAAGATACTGTACAACCTTATAATCTATTTGATAATACAGGTAATGGTTTTACATTTGATCGCTATGAAAGTGGACTTCTTTATGATGCCATCAATCGTGCTAAAACACTTTATTTTGAAAATAGAAAATATTGGGATGAAATGGTTGTTCGTGATATGAATAAAGATGTCTCTTGGCAACAAAGCGCAAAACAATACAAAGATATGTATGTGGAATTAACACCAAAATATTAATAGATATAATTTAGAAAATACAATGTTAGTTTTTTGTAACATTGTATTTTTTAATCCCATAATTTTTGACAAAACAAACAAGAAAGAAACATGAAAAAGTTAAATAAAGTTCATATTTGTAACTTATGATAATAGACGAAAGGAGGAACAAGAACTTACTTAAACTCAAAACTTAATTATCAATTTCCCTTTTTAAAAAATAATAATAGATAATAGTAAAAAGCAGATCTTTTCCCTTCCCTTGGATCTGTTTTTTTGTTGTAACAATAAAAATTGCATTGTAACAATCTAATTGTTACAATGCAAAAACTGATGTTACAATACTAAAATACCAATAAAATTAAATGATACACAACAAAAGAGGCAAGCCAAGCAATAAGGCATTGTCCAAAGACAACAATCAATGCCCATTTACCATTAAGTTCTCTTTTGATTGCAGCAATCGCTGCAATACAAGGTGTATAAAGTAAACAGAAAATAAGTAAAGATAAAGCAGCTGGTGTTGTAAGTGACATCAACAATGATTGGGTTGAACCATAAAGAATAGATAATGTCGAAACAACACTTTCCTTTGCCATAAATCCTGAAATAAGGGCTGTTGAAATGCGCCAGTCACCAAATCCTAATGGATTAAAGATTGGAGCAATATATCCTGCAAGAATAGCAAGAATACTATCTTTAGATTCAGTTACAATATTAAATCTTAAATCAAATGTTTGTAAGAACCAAATAACGATGGTTGCGACAAAGATGACAGTAAAAGCGCGTTGTAAGAAATCTTTAGCTTTTTCCCATAATAATTGACAGACGTTTTTAGCACCTGGCATACGGTAGTTTGGAAGTTCCATGACAAAAGGAACAGGTTCACCTTTAAAAAGTGATCCTTTTAAAATCAAAGCAAAGATAATACCTGTTAAAATACCAAAAACATATAAGAAAATCATTACCAAAGCACCTTTGCCTGGAAAAAAGACAGAGGTAAAGAAAGCATAAATTGGTAGTTTTGCTGAACATGACATAAATGGTGTAAGGATAATGGTCATTTGTCGATCTCTTCTTGAAGAAAGTGTACGACTTGCCATAACTCCAGGAACGGTACATCCAAAACCAATAAGCATAGGGACAATACTTCTCCCAGATAACCCTATTTTTCTAAGTAGTTTATCCATGATAAATGCTACACGAGCCATATAACCACTATCTTCGAGAATTGATAAAAAGAAAAATAAAGTAACGATAATTGGTAAGAAACTTAAAACAGTTCCTACCCCATTAAAAATCCCATCAATGATTAAAGAATGCAAAGCAACATTAATTTGAGCATTTGTGAGTAAAGTGTCAACATAATTTGTGACAACAGTCACCCCACTTTCTAAAACTCCTTGTAAAAAAGCTCCAATAACATTAAATGTTAGAAAGAAAACAATTCCCATGATTCCAATAAAAGCAGGAATTCCTGTATATTTTCCTGTTAAGAATTGATCGATTTTTTGACTTCTTAATCTTTCTTTACTTTCATGTGGTTTTTTTACAGTTTGTTTACAAATATCTGTAATATAATGAAATCTATTACTTGCTATAGCGGCAGAACAATCAAGACTACTTTCTTCTTCTAATTGAATACGAATGTGTTCTAAAGTTTCTTTTTCATTTTGACTTAGATCAAGTTGTTCTAATAAAAGTTCATCTTTTTCAACAAGTTTACTTGCTGCAAAACGTAATGGAATCTTTGCGTTTGAGGCATGATCTTCAATTAAATGTTCAATCGCATTTAAACAACGATCAATCGCTTTGTTTTGTTGATTGTCTATATGTTGATAGAATTGAGGTCTTTCTTGATAATAAGCAACATGTAAAACATGACTGACAAGTTCATCAATCCCTTCTCCTTTTGCTGCAGAAATAGGAATAACAGGAACACCTAAGTATTCTTCTAAATCATTGATTAATACAGTTCCCCCATTACCTAACATTTCATCCATCATATTTAAAGCGACAACCATTGGCATATTAAGTTCTAAAAGTTGCATTGTAAGATATAGATTTCTTTCAATGTTTGTAGCATCTACAATATTGATAATTGCCTTTGGTCTTTCTCTTAATAAGAAGTTTCTTGTGACGATTTCTTCACTACTATAAGGTGACATGGAATAAATACCTGGTAAATCAGTAATTAGAGTATTTTGATACCCTTTAATTCTTCCATCTTTACGATCAACAGTAACTCCAGGAAAGTTACCAACATGTTGATTTGAACCTGTAAGTTGATTGAATAGTGTGGTTTTACCACAGTTTTGATTTCCAACTAAAGCAAATGTGAGTAAATCACTTTCATGATAGATTTGATGATCATTCATTTTATGATAACTAGATTCACCATAGCCAGGGTGATCTTTATGTTGAAAAATGAATGAATCATTTTTATTTTCTGTTTGTTTAGTTATTTCTTTAATTTCAATTTTATGAGCATCTTCTTTTCTTAAAGTAAGCTCATAATCATGTATTTTAATTTCAATAGGATCACCCATAGGTGCATATTTTACCATGGTAATCTCTGTACCCTGAATCAATCCCATATCTAAAAAGTGTTGTCTTAATGCTCCTTCTCCTCCAACAGAGAGAATAACAGCACTTTTTCCGATAGCCAATTCCTCTAATTTCATAATTTTCCCTCTTTCATTTATAAGGGTAACTTTTAAATGAAAGAATTGCAATGATGAAACACTTTTTTTAACATAATTATTCCATTTTATCATTAAAGTCAAACAATATATTAAAGTTGGAGGTAGAAATGTATGATAAAAAATGCACTATTAAGTTTAAAGAAAAATATTGGAAAAACGATTTTATTATTTGTAATTATTGTTATTATTACAAATCTTGTCATTGCTGGTTTATCAATTCAATCAGCAACAAAAAAATCAATGGATCAAATTCGTAGTAGTTTAGGAAACGATGTAACTCTTTCTGTTGATTTTAGAAATATGATAAAAAACAGAAAACCTAGTGAAGCCGTAAGTAATGAGACATCATTAACAACAACCATGGCAGATAGTTTAAAAGATTTAAAGTATGTAAAAAATTATAATTATCAAATATCTACATCAGCTAACAGTAATTCTATTTCAGCGGTAGAAACTGCATCAGATAATAGTAATAATCAACCAGAACAAGCTTCAAATCAAGTTGATTTTACAATCAGTGCCAACACCACAATGAAGTATTTAGATTCTTTTACCAATAACAATTATAAACTTACAAAAGGGCGTTTACTTACAACAAAAGATCAAAATACAAATAATTGTGTTATTGAAACCAATCTTGCAAGTGATAATGATTTAAGTGTTGGTGATACTTTTACTATTACAACAACGATTAATGATGAAACAATTACTCAAGAACTTACAATTGTAGGTATTTATGAAATTCAATCAACAAATGAAATTGGTAGTGCTCATTTCAATAATCCAGTAAACACAATTTATACTGATTTATCAATTGGACAAACACTTACTGGAAGTAGTGAAAATATTACATCAGCAATTTATTATTTAGATGATCCAGAAAACGCAGAAGCTTTTGTAGAACTTGCGAAAAAGAAAAGTGATATTGATTTTGATACGTTCTCATTAGATGCCAATAATCGTCTTTATCAACAAAATGCTTCTTCTCTTGAAAGTATGCAATCATTTGCAAAGATGTTTGTATGGATTGTAGTGATTGCTGGTAGTGCAATTCTTTGTTTAATCTTAGCTCTAACAATTAGAAATAGATATTATGAAATTGGTGTTCTTTTATCACTTGGACAAAGTAAAGTTAAAATTATTGCTCAACAACTTATTGAAATAGGTTTAATTGCAGTAGTTGCTTTTGTGATTTCTTTAGGTACAGGACAATTAACGTCTCGTTATATGGGTAATATGTTAGAAAGTGGTTCTTCTTCAAATGTCATGCAAATGGATCAAAAAGATGATCAACCAAATGATAATCAACAAAAAACAAATACACAAACAAAAGAAAATTTCCTAGGAAATATGATGCAAGGGCCTGCAAATGAAGAGTTAGATGTTTCGATTACAAGTGAAAATATTATTCAACTTGCCGGTGTGACTGCAGCTATTTGTATTGTTTCTATTGTCGTACCTGCAGCCTATGTATTAAGACTTACACCTAGACAAATCTTATCTAGAAAGGAAGTTTAAGATGGAAAAGTTATTAAAATTAGAAAATGTAAGCTATAGTTATCGAGATGGTAAAGAAAAAAATAAAATTTTAGAACATGTTTCTTATTCATTTGAAAAAGGTAAAATATATGCTGTTGTTGGTGCGAGTGGAAGTGGGAAAACAACAACTCTTTCCCTCATCTGGTTTAGATAAACCAGATGAGGGAAAAGTCTTATTCAAAGGAAAAGATATTCAAGAAATAGGTTTAAATAAATATCATCGAGAAGATATCTCTATTGTCTTTCAATCATATAACCTCATTTACTATATGAATGCTTTAGAAAATGTTATGTCTGCTTTAGAAATTGCAGGGATCAAAAGAAAAGATAAAAAAGAATATTATTTATCTATTCTTGAACAACTTGGACTTTCCAAAGATGAATGTAAAAGAGATATTCGACAACTATCTGGAGGACAACAGCAAAGAGTTGCGATTGCACGTGCTATTGCAAGAGAAGTCGATTTGATCCTTTGTGATGAACCCACAGGTAACCTTGATGAAAAGAATTCAATAGAAATCATGAATACTTTCTTAGATTTAGCACATATTCATCATAAATGTGTTATTTTGGTAACCCATTCACCTACTCTAGCAAAGATGTGTGATGTATCTTTAAAAATTAAAGAAGGAAAAATAGAAGCAAAACGTTAGAGTTTTGCTTCCGAATTGATTAAAAAATTTTAATTAATAAAAACACCTAAGAGAATAGTATCTTAGGTGTTTTTATTAATTTCCTTGAGGCGATAAATTGCGCAAATGTAAATATACAGTATTTTTTGAAATGTTTAATTCGTCTGCAATTTTTGGAACAGAATCTTTTATTTGGAAAATACCCCTATCATATAATTGAGAAATTATAGCCTTGTTTTTATTAGAATATGAAATTGAAGAATCTTCGTATACTTCGTTCTTTACATATTCCAAAGTAGATAAAATCATTTCATCTACGTTACTTGCAAAAGTTTCAGTAACAGATTTGATTTGTACTTCTTCTTGTTTTTTAGGAACATAAGATTGAATAAAATCGTTTAAACTAATATTCATATAATAGTTCATACATAATAATCCAATAATTCTATTATTTTCACCACGAATTGCAATAGTAGTACTTTTTAATGGTTCACCTTTAGCGTTTGTAGAAAAGTAAGTTTCACTTGATTCACCGCTATCTTTTAAACGACTAAGCATTTCTAACGCTTTGTCTGTAATAGGAGCCCCTATCTTACGGCCAGTATGTTCACCGTTTACTATATTTATGACTGAGTGTTCATAACTATCTAAGCTATGCAATACAATTTCATAACCATATCCTAAATATTTTTCTAAGCCTTCTAGTAGTGTACTGTAACTTTTTAAAATTTGTTGATCGATTAATGTAAGTTGAATTTCTTTGAATTTCATAGTTACCTCCAATACCTATTATAACATAAATTAAATAAATTGAAAATAAATAATGAAAAATATTTCATTTAATAAATATATTTAATATAATTAAGTTAAAAATAAGCGCTAACATTTTATAAAATAGTAAAAAATAGTTTATAAAATTAAAGAAAGTTTATTGACTAAAATAAAATAACATACTACAATGTAATTGTGAAAAATATTTCATTAGAGAGAGGAGCTAAGAAAATGAATAGTGAAATTAAAACAAAAGAAGCCCCAGCAGCAATTGGGCCATATTCTCAAGGAATTATAGCTGGTGAATTTGCATTTGTTTCTGGACAAATTCCAGTTAATCCTAAAACAGGATGTGTGGAATCTGATAATATTGAAGGACAGGCTAAACAGTCTTTAGAAAATGTTAAAGCTGTTTTAGAAGAAGCTGGTTTTAAATTAAGCGATGTTGTTAAGACAACATGCTTTATTGCAGATATGAATGATTTTGCGACTTTCAATAAAGTATATAGTGAATATTTTAATGGAATGTGTCCAGCAAGATCTTGTGTGGCTGTTAAAGAACTTCCAAAACAAGTGCTTTGTGAGGTAGAAGTAATTGCTCATAAATAATAAAGAAAGAAAATAGGTGAAGAAATATGAAAATATTATTGATGTGCGGTGCCGGTGCTTCGAGTGGGTTCATGGCTCAAGCTATGCGTAAAGCCGCAAAAGAACAAGGATTAGATGATATTGATGTTATTGCAAGAAGCGAAGCTGAGATGACAAATAATCTAAAAGGAACAGACATTATTATGTTTGGACCACACTTAGCTTATAAGAAAGATGCTTTAGCAAAAGATTTAGAACAATATAATATTCCATTTGCTTTTATTGATAAAGATGCATATGGAGCTATTGATGGTGCAGCAACTTTAAAACAAGCAATGGATGTTTTAAAAGGTGCTAAACCACAAGAAGTAGAAAAAGAACCAGTAAAAGAAGTAGAAAAAAAAGAAGTTAAAGCTGACAAAAATGTTGAAAATCAAAAAGGTTTTATGGGTTGGATTACAAATTCATTAGCACCTAAGTTAGATAAATTAACACAAAATGTTTATATTATGGCAATTCAACAATCAATCATGAGCATTTTACCAATGATTATGATTGGATCGGTATCTTCAATTGTTGGTGTATTTAGAAATTTTGAAGCATTGAGCTGGATTCCAGACATTTCACAATTGAATACTTTCTCATTTGGATTAATTGCTATTTTCTTAACAATATTAGTTCCAATGAAAGTATTAGAAAAAAAGGGAAATGAAAAATTAAAAATTTCCGCTATGTTATCAAGTTTAGCATTATTCTTTATTATCACTATACCAAATATTGCAGATGGTAATATTTCATTTGTAATGGATAAAATTGGTACTGGAGGTATGTTGACGGCTGTTGTTACTGCAGTATTTACTGCTTGGATTTTCAATGTAGCATCAAATCATTCAATGTTTAAAAAAGATACAGTTATGCCTGATATGGTTGTGGCTTGGATGGATGCACTTGTTCCAGTTACAATTACATTGGTTATTGGTTTAGTTATCATGAATACTGGATTTGATTTACCATTATTTATTCGTGGATTATTCTCTCCAATTTCAGCATTTGGTCAAACTTGGTTAGGATTAATTGCGATTACATTTTTTACATGTTTCTTATATTCATTTGGATTTACTTGGATTTTATTCCCAATTGCATGGGCAATTTGGATGGAAGGTATGGATGCTAATATGGCAGCTGTAGCTGCGGGACATGTTGCACAAAATATTAACTTAATGGAAACAGTTATGGGATTAACTTATATCGGTGGTCAAGGATGTACATTAGCATTAGTTATTATGTGTATGCGTTCTAAAGTAAAACGTTTAAAAGCTATTGGAAATGTATGTGTTTTACCAGCAATTTTCAATATTAATGAACCAATTGTTTTCGGTGCACCAGTAGTTTGGAACCCAATTTTAATGATTCCATTATGTTTAAACTCAATTGTCATTCCTAGCATCATGTATTTAGTTATGAGAATTGGATTAGTGCCTGTTCCTAGCGCACCAATGCAAATGTGGTATTTACCAAATATCATTCAAGGTTATTTAACAACAGGAAGTCTTGCTGGAGTTGTTTTAGTAATCGTATTGTTTATCGTTTCATGGTTTATTTGGTTACCATTCTTTAAAGTTTACGAAAAACAACAATATTTAGAAGAAAACAGTAAAAAATAAAATTAGAGTAGAAATGAGGGAATAAAATGAATTTAGAACACGCACAAACAGCAATGAAGATTATTTTACATGCAGGAGATGCTAGAGAAAAAACAATGGATGCTTTAAAAGCTTTGGATACATTTGATATAGAAAATGCAAAAGAATTATTAAAGCAAGCAAATGAAGCTATTGTACAAGCTCATCAAGTACAAACAGATGCTTTACAAGCAGAATCTCGTGGAGAAGAATTAGAATATTCAATATTATTCTCTCATGCACAAGATACATGTATGTGTGCAAGTAGTGAATTAAATGTAGCAATGCATTTAGTTGATTTGTTTGAAGTTATTGATAAAAGATTTAAAAAATTAGAAAATAAATAATTACTTATTTGGCAGGAATATATTCCTGCCAAATTTAGAAGATAGGAGATGAATATATGTCATTTTTTGATGATGAAAATGTAAATTTAAATGTATTAAAAAGAAAAGCGTACAATTTGCGTTGGGCAGAAGTTGAGGAAGGAGTTATTCCATTAACAGCTGCAGATCCTGATTTTCCTTGTCCACCTATGGTAAAACAAGCAATGCTAGATTATATTTCTGATGGGTATTTTTCATACACACCAAAAACAGGATTTGATGATTTTAAAATTGCTTTATCGAATTATGTTAAAGATTTAAAGAATGAAAATATTCCATCAAAAAATGTATTACCGGTAGATAGCGCAGCACGAGCAATGTATATTGTAGCAAAAGCATTTTTAAAACCTGGAGATGAAATGATTGTTTTTGATCCTTGTGATTTTTTATTTAGAGAATCATGCTTAGCAGCAGGAGCAACACCAGTATATTATTCTTGTGGAATTGATGAAAAAAAAAGAAAAATGGATCTTTCTAAATTAGAAAGTTGTATTACTGAGAAAACAAAAATGATAGGATTATGTAATCCACATAATCCTTATGGATTGACTTATACAAAAGAAGAATTAGATTATATTATGTCACTTTGTGAAAAATATGATCTTTATATTATGAATGATGAAATTTGGTCAGATATTGTTTATCCAGATGCAAAATTTGAAAGTATTTATTGTTTAGGAAATGAACGATGTCACCGAGTTATGTCTGTATTTGGTTATTCAAAAAGTTTTGGACTAGCAGGTCTTAGAGTGGGATGTGTTTATACTACAAATGATGATGCATTTGATAAATTGGTAGAAGCAAGTGATGTTATGTCTACTGCAGGAGGTGCAACTTCAATTTCTCAAGTAGCTGCCATTGCGGCAATGAATGATTCTAGAGACTGGGGAAAAGAATTTATAAAACATTTAACAGAAAATAGAGACTATGCGGTAAACTTTATTAATAACAATATTCCTCAATTACATGCATATAGACCTAAAGCAACTTATTTGTTATATGTAGATATTAAAGATTTAAACTGTACAGCAGTTGAATTAGTTGATTTCTTAAAGAAAGAAGTTAAGCTTTCAGTTGTTCCAGGCGGACATAATTATTTTGGTAATCAATCTGAAGGACATGTTCGAATTTGTATAGCTACAAGTAAAGGAATATTACATGAAGGATTAAATCGTTTAAAATTAGGTGTAGAAAAATTTGTTAGTCAGAAAGGATAATGCTTATGAATAATAATGAATTCCCAAAAGGCTTTTTATGGGGAGGTGCAACAGCAGCTTACCAATGTGAAGGAGCATGGAATGAAGATGGAAAAGGATTTGCGATAACTGATTTATTAACAGCAGGAACACGTAGAAATCCTAGAAAATTAACAACGAAAGAAGAATCAGGAGTTTATTATCCTGCAAAAATAGGTATTGATCATTACCATCGTTATAAAGAAGATATTAAATTATTTGCTGAAATGGGATTTAAAGTCTATAGAATGTCAGTTTCATGGGCGAGAATTTTCCCAAATGGAGATGATGAAAAACCAAATCAAAAGGGATTAGATTTTTATAGAGATGTATTTAATGAATGTCACAAATATGGAATAGAACCATTAGTATCAATTATGCATCATGATACACCAATGGCATTAGCTATTAAACAAGATGGTTGGTTATGTAAAGATACAATTGGTGCTTATGTTAAGTATGCTAAAACTTTATTTAATGAATATAAAGGTTTAGTTCATTATTGGATTACATTTAATGAAATTAATATGACAATGAACTATTTTGGTGATGTTTATGGTGCAGGTATCTTATCAAATCAAACAACGGTAATTGATATTAATAATGTAAGTGATGATTCAATGTCTAAAGAAAAACAAAATAAACGTTTTGCGGCATTACATAACCAATTTTTAGCTAGTGCTTTAGTGGTTAAAGCAGGACATGAAATTGATCCATCAAATAAAATTGGTTGTATGATAGCATCGGATGCACATTATCCATATTCTTGTAATCCAATTAATATTTTAGCTGCACAAAACTCAATGCGTAAACTATGGTATTGTGGAGATGTGCAAGTAAGAGGTGAATACTCTTACTTTACAAAAAGCTTCTTAAAAGAAAAAGGTGTAACACTAGAAATCACAGAACAAGATAAAAAAATTCTCAAAGAAGGAACTGTGGACTTCTATTCATTAAGTTACTATACTTCTGGAACAGATTGCTTAGATCAAAAAGTTGATACAGATTCAGGAAACTTTAATTTAGGAGCTGCAAATCCCTATTTAAAAAAATCAGAATGGGGTTGGGCTTTTGATCCTGATGGATTACGTTGGGTATTAAATGAAATTTATGGACGTTATCATATACCATTATTTATTGCAGAAAATGGATTAGGTGCAATTGATGAAGTGAGTGAAGATGGTAAAGTTCATGATCCTTATCGTATTGAATATTTAAAAGCACATACAAAAGCAATGAAACAAGCGATTGATGATGGTGTAGACTTATTTGGCTATACTTGGTGGGGACCTATTGATTTAGTAAGTGCTTCAACAGGAGAAATGAAAAAACGTTATGGGTTCATTTATGTAGATTTGGATAATGCTGGAAATGGAACGTTAGAAAGACAAAGAAAAGACTCATTCTATTATTATAAAAAATTAATTGAATCGAATGGAGCGTGTGTCTTTGATGAATAAAAAAGCAATTTGTTTTAAGACGATTGAAACACATACTTTAGGAGAACCTACACGTATTGTTACTGAAGGTTTTCCTAAGCATAAAGCAAAATCTATGATGGAATATAAAGAGTATTTAGAAAATAATTATGATTAATATCGATCAGCACTTATGTGTGAACCTAGAGGTCATAAAGATATGGTTGGAGCACTTCTAGTAGAACCAATTTCTAAGGAAGCGGATATAGGTGTCATTTACATGGATGCCAACCGATGGATAAATATGTGTGGGCATGCTACTATCGGAGTATCTATGACATTGGTTAATGAAAATCTAGTTAAAGTTGTAGAACCTGTAACTCATTTAACTTTAGAAATGCCAGCTGGACTTATTCATGTAGATGTAGAAGTTGAAGATGGAAAGACAAAAAGTGTTTCTTTTGAAAATATTCCTTCTTTCTTATTTGAAGAAAATTGTCTCGTAAATAATATCCACTTTGATATTAGTTATTCAGGATCATTTTTTGCTTTGGTAGATGCTGATCAATTAGACATAGAAATCAATATTAATAATGCAAATAAATTTAAAGAACTTGGAGTAAATTTATTGAGACAGATTAACGAAAAATATGATGTGAAGCACCCTACTTTACCGATAAATCGAGTGGTTAATGTAGAATTTTATCATAAGACAGATGATGGACAAAAAAATATTGTTATTAGTGAAGAAGGCATGATTGATCGTTCCCCATGTGGTACAGGAACTTGTGCAAAACTTGCATATATGTATAACACAAATAAATTAAAGTTAAATGAAACATTTATTAATCAAAGCTTTACTGGGGTTTCTTTTAAAGGAAGAGTAATAGAAGAAACTAAAATAGATAAATATAAAGCTATTATATCAAGTATTACGGGAGTAGCCTATATTGATGGATATAGTACATTTTTAATAGATGAAGATGATCCGTTAAAATATGGATTTGTTATTAATTAACATGATGAAAATGTGATTTTCCTTCCTTGTATACATTAACATTTTAATTGTTTAATATAATCAAATCTTTAAAAAAAAAGAGAGAGATTTTTAAAATGGACCCTGTAAAACGGACACAAGAAAAAAGTACTTTGGTGCTTAGTCCTGTTTTACAGGGCTTTTATTTTGTGTATTATGATTATTAGAGAAATGGTGGTGTATTTATGGGAGTTAATTATTTGACAGATGAACAGCTTAGTTTATCAGAAGAAAATCCCTATGTAATAAAAGCATAACCTATTCAGAAGAATTTAAAGAACTTCTGCTTGAATTGGATTGATTAT